>Ga0180220_1000069_pt1 | contig 203206 bp, 163 predicted proteins | sample eDN5th37CBELigBY_FD_151335 | JGI IMG/M metagenome (GOLD analysis project Ga0180220, IMG submission 151335) | Enriched backyard soil microbial communities from Emeryville, California, USA - eDNA 5th pass 37_C BE-Lig BY (version 2) (version 2) | ecosystem: Environmental > Terrestrial > Soil >... | reverse complement strand
GGACCTCGGTTCGGGCGTCGCTCTGTGGAAGGAACGACACCCTTCTACCGGGGTCCTGTCTCGTATCGGCGCAGGTCACCGCACCGGCGCGGCGCCCACACGCCCGACCCCTACTGGGAATGGCTCATTGGCGCAAGGCGGATGTTTCAGCCCGTCTCAGAACGCCCGGGCCCAATCTCCGACACTGCGCGCCACCCGGTGCTCGCCGCCCTTCGCCGTGCAGCCGCCAGTCCTCGATCGTCTTGATCGGCACCACGAGTGATCTGCGACAGGTGTCGATACTCGTCAGCAGCTCGAGGCGGCTCTCCGGTGCGGTAGGGCCCGCAACACCACGCCATCTCAGCCACCGCCTACACCGCCAGATCTAGGACCGGCCCCGGCAGCGACCGGGGAGCACCCACGACCGTATGCGCGAAGACCGCGTCCGTCGCGGGCACCGCCAGCCGACTGCACCACATCGGCATCGGCCGGACTTACGCGGGAACCTACGTCCTTCTCCTGGTCCGCGACACTCGACATCCGCATCATCGACCGCTCCACCGGCGATCCTCCGCGAGCTCACCCTCGGTCCCACCTGCGACTACCAGCCCACCGGCTGAGCAACAGGCCCACCCCCAAACGACGAATGGCCGGAGCTACGAAAACGTAGGTCCGGCCATTCCGATGTCTCAAGACATCACGTTGTCGGGCTGACAGGATTTGAACCTGCGACCCCCTGACCCCCAGTCAGGTGCGCTACCAAGCTGCGCCACAGCCCGTGGCGACGTCACAAGGCATCCCACTCGGCACAACACCGCGTGTCCTGGCCCCGTGAAGCCTCGGATACTCTACCCCATCCGCGACGCCCCCAGCGCACCGTTTGCCCCGGTCGGGGATGTGCGGTCGGTCTCCGCGGGAGCCGCCGGTTCGGTGCCGTGCTCCCCCGTCGGCAGGTGGGCGCGCCACGCGAGCGCGACGACGGCCAGGCACAGCGCGGCGAGGACGAGCCCCCCGAGGAACATCTGGGTGTACGTCCACCGCACGGACAGCGCGGCGAGCGCGACGGGTACGAAGAACCCGAGGTACGTGAGCGAGTAGTAGACGGCGGTGAGGCCGGCGAGGTCGTCGGGCGTGGCGATGCGCTGGACCTCGCTGAGCCCGGCGACGAGCGCGAGCCCGTACCCGGCGCCGAGGACCATCGCGGCGAGGAGCGCGGTGACGAGGTCGAGCCGTGCCGCGGCGACGGCGCCGAGTCCCATGCCGACGACGACGACGGTCATCGCGACGACGGACGCCCGCGCGCTGTGCCGGGTGTCGATGAGCCGGCCGAGCACCTGGATGCCGACGCCGCACCCGAGCGCGAGGACGGTCATGAGCCCGGAGAACGCGATGGGCGCTCCCCCGGCGCTGGCGGACACGAGTCCGGGCAGCACGGCGTACGCGCTCCCGGCGCAGCCGAACACCCACGGCGCGACGGGCACGACGACGCGCAGGAACCGCCGGTGCGCGACGGCCGGGACGCGCAGGTCGTCGCGCAGCCGGCCGCGCACGGCGGCGTCGGGCGCGGGACGCGTCTCGGGCACGCGCAGCACCCACACCCCTGCGGCTGCGGCGAGGGCCGCGTGCAGGAGGTACGCGGTGTGCGTGGGTCCGGGCGCCCACTGCGCGAGGACGGCCGCGATGCCCGCCCCCACGAGGAAGCCCAGCGTGAGGGACAGCCCGGCGCGCCGGGCGCCGGAGCCGCCGTCGGACGTCCCGGACGTGCGCGCCGCGGCGTCGGTGAGCTCCTTGATCCACGTGGTCCCGACGGCCATGACGAGGCCGAGCGCGACCCCACACAGCACGCGCCCCGCGGCGAGGAGGGCGGCGGACGACTCCCCGGCCGCGAGCACGAGCGACCCGGCGAGCGCGACGGGCGCGGCGGGCAGCAGCAGGGGGCGCCGGCCGTACCGGTCCGAGAGCGGGCCGCCGAGCAGGAGCGCGGGCACGATCCCGAGGACGTACGCGGCGAGCAGCGCGTCGACGGTCACGACGGAGAAGTGCCCGACCTCCCGGTACATGACGAGCAGCGGCGTGAACTCGTTGCCGCCCCACGCGACGGCGAACATCACCGCCGCGACGGGGAGCCAGGCCCGGTGCCCGACGGCGGCCCGCGCCCCGGGCGCGGAGGTCTCCCCCTCGGTCGCTGCGGCGGTCGTCGCGCTCACAGGCCGGCCCTCGCGTCCTCGAGGTGGCGCTGGATGCGGCGCTTGTACGTGCGCGTGTCGCGGACCTCGAGGGCGTCGACGAGGCCGCGGTGCCCGGCGACGAACGTCGCGGCACGGCTCGGGTCCCATCGGACGCTGTGCGCGACCATGCGCTGCTGGCGTTCGCGCAGGCTCACGAAGAACGTGCTGAGCAGCCCGTTGCCGCCCGCGGCGACGATCTCGTGGTGGAAGCGCGCGTCGAGCGTCGCGTACTCGGCGACGTCTCCGTCGGCGACCGCGGCCTCCTGGGCCGTGACGAGGTCGCGCAGGAGCGCGACGAGCGTGGCGAGCTCGGCGTCGGGCAGGCGCACGACGGCCTGGGCGGCGTGGGTCTCGACGAGCAGGCGCGCGTCGAGCACCTCGTCCGCCTCCCCCGGCGCGACGGGCACGACGAGCGCGCCCCGCTTCGGGTAGAGGCGCAGCAGGCCCTCGGTCTCCAGGCGCAGGAACGCCTCCCGGACGGGAGTGCGGCTCACGCCGAGCTGCTCGGCGATCTCGCCCTCGCTCGTCATGGACCCGCCGGGCAGGCTCCCGTCGAGGACGAGGGACTTCACGTGCCGGTACGCCTGCTCGGTGGCAGAACCGCTGGTCGTTCGAGGCATAGATACATGATGCATCTATGTCGTGCACGACATCGACCGGAGCCGCCCCCTCAGGCACGTGCCTCTCGTCACACCGCCCGGGCAACCCTCAAGCGACAGCTCATCCTTCGCCGTGCTGACACCTTCGCCCGGACTGTGAGCAAGGAGCGACGCCGAGTGCAGCGTCGCGACTCGTGTCCCCGCCCGTCGGCCCCGGTGCCGGAGGCGGCACGAACGGGCCTTCCCTCCCTCACGGGTGCATGCGGGATCCCTTGACGACCTTGTCGACGGCGTTGCGCGGCCCGCGCAGCCCGATGCCGACGAGGTCGAGGTCGTCGCCGCGCACGGCGGCGACCGCCGCGCGGTTCGCGGCGTCGTGCCCGGTCGCGAACAGGTCGCGCGTGTACACGACGAGCGGGATGCCGCGCCCGAGCGCGCGTACGCGTGCCGCCGCGAGCACGTCGGCCGAGGCGGTGAGCACGACGACGGGCTGGCGCAGCATGGGCAGGTACGCGGTGCCGTCCGCGTCCCGGTACGCCTCCCCGACGAGCCCGGGCGCGCTCGTCGCGATGCCGCTCACGAGGAACGCCGTGACGTTGAGCTCCTGCCACGGCAGGAGGTCGTCGCGCAGCACGACGGCGATCTTCGTGTCGAAGCGCACGGGTGCCGCGTCGGGCGCGCCCGGCGCGTCGGGGACGGGGGGCGCGAGGGCGTCGTTCTGGTCCATGACCTCAGTGTTCGCCGGGCTCGTCGGCGGGTCTTGTACGTTTCTTGCATGGCCGACTCCGTGCGGGCCTGGCGACCCGAGGTGCCGCTGGTGCGCGAGGTGCTCCACGCGACGTTCGAGCGGCACGCCTACCCGGCGCACACGCACGACGCCTGGACGATCCTGCTCGTCGACGACGGCGCGGTGACCTACGCCCTCGACCGCGCGCCGCACGACGCCGTGCCCGCGACCCTCACGCTCCTGCCGCCGCACGTGCCGCACGACGGCCGGTCCGCCGTCCGGGGACGACCGTTCCGCAAGCGCGTGCTGTACCTGGACCCGGCGTGGCTGCCCGCGCCCGCCGCGGACGCCGCCGTCGCGGAGCCGCTGCTGCGCGACCCGGCCGCGCTCGCCGTCGTCTCCGACGTCCACGGCGCGCTCGACCACCCGGCGGACGCGATGGCCGCGGAGTGCGGCGTCCTCACGCTGCGCGACGTCGTCCGCTCTCACCTCGGCTCCCCCGCCTCGACCGCGCGCGACGCACCGCTCGCACGGCGGCTGCGCGCCCTCCTCGACGACCGCCTCGCCGAGTCGTTCACGATCGAGGAGGCGGCCCGCGTGCTCGGAGCGCACCCGAGCCACCTCGTGCGGGTCTTTTCGCAGACGTACGGGATCCCCCCGCACCGCTACGTCACGGGTCGCCGCGTGGACGACGCGCGGCGCCTGCTCCTGCACGGTCGCTCACCCGCCGAGGCGGCCGCCGCCGTGGGGTTCCACGACCAGGCGCACCTCACGCGGCACTTCCGGCGCGTGCTCGGCACGACGCCGGGCGCGTTCGCCGCCTGACGACGCGGTCCGTCGGCGCGCTTCGGTCAGCGCTCCACCACGGGACGCACGTCCCGGCCCAGCACCGTGCCCAGCCGCTCGATCTCGGCGGCGAGCGCGCCGCGCGGACCGTCGGCGCCGTCGAACCACGTGACGTGCACGTCGTCGCCCGTGAGCCTCCACGTGCCCGCGACGACGCCGCCCACCGTCACGACGGCCGCACCGCGGCTCACGATCCCGCGGTGCGCAGCCGGGACGACGCGCGGGTCCGCCGTGCCGGGACCGAGCACCCACTGGTCGAACGCGGGCAGCAGGCGCACCGCGTCGGTCGGGCGCGTGTCCGCGAGGTCGTCGGCGTGCTCGCGGGGCACGAGCGCGACGTCTCCCTCGACGTCGACCTCCACGAGCGCGTCCTCGCGCAGCTCCGCGAGCCACCGGTCGAGGCGCGCTCGCCCGGCGCCCAGTCCTTCGCCGAGCCAGTAGTGCACGCGGTCCGGCGTCGCCGGGCCGTACGTGCCGAGGTACGCGAGGACGGCGTGCCGGCCCGCGGCGTCGAGGTCCGGCCACTCGACCCACGGCGGGTCCGTGTCGACGCGCTGGAACGCGGTACGGCCGTCGCCGGCAGGCGCGAAGCACATGTCCCCGAACCAGGTGAGCGGCTTGAGCAGCGTGTCGGTGCCGTCGCCGAACCACGGCCGCAGGTGCGCGAACCGGTCGTGCGCCGCGACCGCGTCGCCGAGCTCGGACCGGGTGAGGGGGCCGTCCGCGAGCGCCTCGCGCACGACGGCGCGCAGGTCGGGCCAGTCGTCGGGTTCGAGACGGTAGGAGGTGCGCCAGGACGCGCGCTCCCACATGCGGCCCGCGCGGCGCAGCGCGAGGTACGCTCCGCCGTCCGCGGGCGTCAGCAGATGCGTCGCGCCGCGGAACGCGTAGGTGCGCACGAGACGCCCCTCGGCGAGCGCCCGCCCGACCTCGCCCGGCTCGGACGTGCGCTGCCGCACGCGGACGGCGAGCTCGGCCGCGTCGTCGGAGGCCGCCGGGACCGCGCCGAGCCGCGCGACGACGCGGTCGGCCGGGTCGTCGCCGACCGGGTCGAGCAGGTGCCGTCGTGCGCGCCAGGCGAGGGCCTGGGCCCAGGTGAGGGCCACGTCCACGGGCCGGCCGACGGTGCCCATGCGGCGCTCAGGCGACGGGGCCGGCACCCCGGGCGACCTGGAGCACGCGCGCGGTGCCGGGCTCGTCGGGGTCGTCGGTGATCGGACGGCCGTCGAGCCAGCACCCGACGACGTGCGCGAGCTCGCCGGGGTGGCTGAAGTTCATGGCGTGCGCGGCGCCGTCGATCGCGACGACGGTCACGTGCGGGGGCGCGAGCGAACCGACCTCGCGCACGCGCCACGGCGGTGGCATGAGCGGGTCCTGCGTGCCGATCACGGCGAGCGTCGGCACGGGTACGCGCAGCACGCGCTCGAGCGACGGGAACCGGGCCAGCTCCGCGAAGAGCTGCAGGGCGTTGATCGGGCCGAACCGCACGTAGTCGGGCACCGCGACGCGGGCCATGCGGGGGCTCTCGCGCACCGCGTCGCGCGCGAGCTGCGCGACCGCCCGGGCGAACGGCTGGTTGTGCACGCCCCCGGCGGGCGAGGCGAGCACGACCCCGGCGACGCGTTCGGGTGCGGCGTGCGCGACCTCGAGGCTGATCGGTCCGCCCATGGAGTTGCCGACGAGGACGACGCGGTCGAGCTCGAGCGCGTCGAGCGTCGAGCGCAGCGCCCACGCGAGGGCGGGGATCCCGAGCGGGTGACCCCACTCCTCGCTGCGCCCGTAGCCCGGGAGGTCGGGCACGACGGCGGTCGCGCGGTGCGCGAGGCGTTCGGCGGTGGGCAGGAGGTAGGTGCCCGAGATCGCGAAGCCGTGCACGTGCACGAGCGGCGGCGCGCCGGGCACCACGGGGCCCGTGCGCACGAACACCTCGCGGCCCTCCACCACGACGTGGCGGGAGCTCCACCCCTCGCCGGCCATAGGGCGATGGTCGCAGACCGGGCGCGGCGGGTCACCGGGAGCGTGGCGCAGGCACCCGCGGCGGGTGAGGTGCGCACCGCCCCGCCGCGCCGAGCATGGACGACGGACGGGAGTCGACGTGGAGCGGAGCACCGGGCGCGCCGGAGGGTCGGCGCCGGTCGAGCGGCGGCTCGCGCTGCTGCTCGCGGCGGCGATGTTCGTGCTGGTCGTGGACACGTCCTTCATGAACGTCTCCATCTCGGCCGTGGTGCGGGACCTGGGCACGACCGTGAGCGGCGTGCAGACGGCGATCGCGCTCGAGGCGCTCGTCTCCGCGTCGTTCATCCTCGTGGGCAGCAAGGTGGGCGACCTCGTGGGCCGCCGGCGCGCGTACGTCGTGGGGCTGCTCGCGTACGGCACGGGCGCGGTCGCGATGACGCTTGCGCAGAGCCTCGTCGCCGTCGTGGTCTTCTGGTCGGTCGTCGGCGGGCTCGGCGCGGCACTGCTGCTGCCCGCGATGCAGTCCCTCGTGCACGGCAACTTCGACGGCGCAGCCCGCAAGTCCGTGTACGCGCTGGTGGGCGCCGCGGCGTCGATCGCCGCGGCCGTGGGGCCGCTGCTGGGCGGCGTCATCACGACGACGCTGTCGTGGCGCGTGGCGTTCGGGCTCGAGGCCGCGGTGGTCGCCGTGGTGCTCCTCGGCGTGCGGCTCGTGCGCGACGTCCCGTACACGGGCGACCGGACCGTCGACGTCGTCGGCACCGTCCTGTCGGTCCTGGGGATGGGCGGCATCGTGCTCGGCGTCCTCGTGTGGCAGGAGGGCGGCGATGCGGTGGGCGCGCTCGTCGTCGTCGGCGCGGCGGCGCTCGCGGGCCTGGCGGCGTGGCTCGTGCGGCGCGAGCGGGCGGGGCGCGCGACGCTCGTGGACCCGGGGCTGTTCCGCTCCCCCGCGTTCCGCGTCGGCGTCTCGCAGCAGCTCTTGCAGCAGGTGTCGCTGGGCGGGGCGATGATCGCGCTGCCGATCTTCCTCCAGATGGCGCTGGGCTACGACGCCCTGCTCGCCGGGCTCTCCCTCGCCCCGTTGTCGCTGACGATGTTCGCCGCCGCCCTCGTCGCGGGCAAGCGCCCGGGCCGGCGCCGCCCGGCCACGCGCGTGCTCGCGGGGTTCGGGCTGCTCGTCGTCGGGGTCGCGGCGGCCGTGCTCGTGGTGCCGCGTGCGACGTCGGGCTGGTGGCTCGCACCGCCGCTCGTCGTGGCCGGGGCCGGGCTCGGCCTGCTCGTCTCCCAGCTCAACGCCTACACGCTCTCCCCCGTGCCCGAGGAGCGCGCGAGCGAGGCCGCGGGCGTGAGCTCCGCCGCCGGGTCGTTCGGGCTCTCGCTCGGCCTGGCCGTCGCGGGCGCCGTGATGCTCGCGTCCCTCGCGACGGGCTTCACCGCGCAGGCGGCGTCGAGCACCGTCCTGCCGCCGGACGACAAGCGGCAGGTCGCGGCGGTCCTCGAGGACGACGCCGAGATCATGAGCGACGCCCAGCTCGTCGAGCTCCTCGCCGACGAGCCGCCCGAGGTGCGGGCCGAGATCCTGCGGATCAACGACGACGTGCGCGCAAGGTCGCTGCAGGTCGCGCTGCTCGTCCCGCTCGCGGCGGGGCTGCTCGGCGTCGTCGCCGCGCTGCGCATGCGGCGGCTGCCCGACCCGGAGACGCGAGCGACGGACACGGCCGTCCTCGGCTGACGCCCTCGCGGCGCCGCACCGGCGCCACCCCCGGGATCGTGACCGGACCGAGACCCGGGTCGTTGCTCGTGCTAACCGTCGTGAAACGACGGGGAAACAGGGTCTTGTGAGCATCGCTGGCGGCAGGGGGCCCGATCAGCACGACCGGCAGCGTCGTCCCACGGACGCGCCGCGAGGAAGGACCGCCTCATGACCCGTCCCGTCCCCCGCCGACGGCTGCGCCCGCGCGCGGCGCTCGTGGGCGGCCTCGCGCTGGCCGCGGCGGCGCTCGCCGCCCCCGCGCACGCCGCCCCGTCCGTCACCGCGGTCACGCTCGGCACACCGGCCTCCGTCGAGGTCGGCGCGGAGATCACGGTCACGGTCGCCGCGACCGGCGCCGTCGACCTCTACGCGTACGACCTGGCCGTGGCCTACGACCCGGCGCGCGTCGCGCTCGTCGACGACTCGGTCGTCACGCCCGACGGCGGCTTCGCCGACGTGACCGACGACGACGCCGGCACGGTCGCCGTCGCGCACACGCGCCTGGGCACGTCGCCCGGCCTCGAGGGCGACGTGACCCTCGCGACCCTGACGTTCACCGCGGTCGCCGCGGGCGACGCGACGTTCGCCGTGCCCGCCGCCACGCTCGTCGGCGCGGACTCCGCCACCGTGACGCTCACGGACGCGGCGACCGGCACGACGACCGTCACCGCGACCACGGCCCCGCCCACCGACGAGCCGACCGACGGGCCGAGCGACCCGGCCGACGGCGGCGGCACCCCGACTCCCGGGGACGACGGCGCGTCCGACCCGTCGTCGTCCCCGACGGGGTCGGGCTCCACCGGGCCCCTCGCCACGACCGGCGCGAGCGTCGCGTGGTTCGCCGGGGCCGCGCTGCTCGCGGTCGTCGTCGGCGTCGGGATCCTGCTCGCGCGCCGCACGGCGGCCACGCGATGACCGGCCCCCGTCCCGACCTCACGCCCGCGCACCGCGCGCCCGTCACCTCGAAGGAGTCGTCCGTGACCACCACCCACCGGCGCGCCGCCACCGGCGGGCTCGCCGCCCTGACGATCGGCGGTCTCGTCCTCGGCGCCGTGAGCGCGCCCGCCGCGACCGCGGTCCCGGAGCCGCGGACCGCGCCGCTCCTCGCGCCCTACTGGACCGAGCTCGACCTCACGGGTGACGCGCAGGTCACCACGGCCGACCTCGACGTCGTCGCCGCGGCGCTCGGCGCCACGTCCGGCGACGCGGGCTGGGACGACGTCGCGGCCGCCGACGCGGACGACGACGGCACGATCACGGTCGCCGACCTCGCCGCGGTCTCGCAGCGCATGGTGTACGACGACGGCCCGTTCGAGCTCGTCGAGGCGTCCGTCCTCGACATGCAGGCCGCGATGAACGCGGGCACGACGACGTCGGTCGAGATCACGCAGGAGTACCTCGACCGGATCGCGGCGTACGACGCGACGCTCGTGGACCCGGGCGCGGGCGGTCGGGCGCTGCACTCGATCATCACGACGAGCGACGTCGCGCTGGAGGCCGCCGCGCGTGCCGACGCGGTGCGCGCGAGCGACGGCATGACGAGCCTGCTGCTCGGCGTGCCCGTCGCGGTCAAGGACAACTACGACACGAAGGACATGCCCACGACGGGCGGCTGCGGGTGCTGGGACGCGAACCAGACCGCGACCGACGCCGCGATGGTCGAGGGCCTGCGCGCCGACGGCGCGGTGATCCTCGCGAAGGCCAGCCTGGACGAGTTCGCGTTCGGCTTCGTGTCCGAGCACTCCGCGTTCCAGGCGGCCGGGACGAGCACGCTCGTCGCGAGCCCCTACGTCACGAGCCGCACGGCTGGCGGGTCGAGCGGCGGGACGGGCGCGGCGATCGCGGCCAACCTCGCGGGCCTGGGCCTCGGCACGGACACCGGCGGCTCGATCCGCGTGCCGTCGTCGTACAACCAGCTCGTCGGCGTCCGACCGACGGTCGGGCTCGCGAGCCGGGACGGGATCATCCCGCTCGCGCTCAGCCAGGACACGGGCGGACCGATGGCGCGCAGCGTCCTCGACGCGGCCGTCGCGCTCGACGCGGTCGCGGGCGTCGACGCCGCGGACCCGGTGACGTCGCGTCAGGAGGGCAGGGTCCCGGCCTCGTACACGCAGTACCTCGACGCCGGCGCGCTCGACGGCGCGCGGATCGGCTACGTCCCGTCGATGATCGGCACGAACACGACCACGCGCCGGCTGTGGGAGGAGACCCGCGCGACGCTCGAGCGGCTCGGCGCGACCGTCGTCGAGGTCACGCCGCCCACGACGTGGTCGCCCGTGCTGCCGAACGGCTTCGCGAGCGTGCTGAACGAGGGCTCGGGCTCGACGAACGAGTTCAAGCACGACCTCGACGCGTACGTGGCCGCGCACCTCGCCCCGCAGGTCGAGGCCCGCTCGCTCGCGGGCATCGTGGAGTCCGGGCGCTACGTGCCCTCGCGCCGCAGCACCTACGTCTCGCGCGACGCGGTCACCGAGGAGACGTACCAGGCGTGGGCCGGGCCCGAGGGCAGCCACACGAAGGTGCTCGCCGAGGGCAAGGAGCTCGTCACCGCGATGCTCGACGACGCCGACCTCGACGCGCTCGTCTACCCGAGCGCGAACCCGTACGGCACGATCGGCACGAACCTGCGGCTCAGCCCCAACACCGGCCTGCCCGCGGTGTCGGTGCCGATCGGCCAGGCGGTCGAGTCCGACGCCACCGTGACGGGCGGCGGCGTCAACCTCGAGCTCCTCGGCCGCGACTTCGACGAGGGTCCGCTGCTCGGGCTCGCGTACGCGCTCGAGCAGGCGACGCACGCCCGCACGAGCCCGGCGCTCTACGGCCCGCTCGGCTGACTCGGGCGTCCCCGCGCGCGACGGCGGCCGGTCCCCTCGGGGCCGGTCGCCGTCGGCGCGTCCGTCCACCCGCCGTGACCGAAAAGCGGCTTTCCGTACCGGGGTGGTACTGTCCGCGCTGACACCGCTATCACCTCAGCGCCGAGGAGACGTACGGATGACCAGCAACGGCTTCATGTCCCGCAGGCCCGCGACCAGGACGGCGACGTCGTCCCGCCTCCGGCGGATCGCGCTCGCGGCGATGACCGCGGCGAGCCTCGCGCTCGGCGGCACGGCCGCCGCGGCCGCCGCCCCCGCACCGGCCGGCTCCGGCCCCGCGCCCGCCGCCCCTGCGCTCGCCGCCCCGGCCCTCGCCGCCGAGGACCTCGCGCTCCCCGCCGCCGAGGCCGACGACGACGGCTGGTTCACGAGCTGGGCGCAGTCGCAGCAGCGTGTGTCCACGAAGAACTTCGACAACCAGTCGTTGCGCATGGTGACGCGCCTGAGCCAGGGCGGCGACGCCGTGCGGATCCGGCTGCAGAACCAGTTCGGGACGGGACCGGTCGTCATCGACCAGACCAACCTGGCGCTGAGCGCCGGCGGCCCGGCGATCGTCCCCGGGACGGACCGCGTGCTCACGTTCGACGGCGCGCGGAGCGTGACGATCCCCGTGGGCGGCGAGGTCTGGAGCGACCCGACCACGATCGGCACCGCCGCGCAGGACGAGCTCGCCGTGACCTTCTACCTCGCGCGCCCGACCGTGACGAGCCTGCACGACCGCGCGGGCCGCAACAACTACGGCGCCCCGCTCGGATCGGGGAACCTCAACGGCTCGGTGTCCGGGGCGTCCTTCACGGAGAACCTGCCGTGGACGTACTTCGTCAGCGCCGTGGACGTCTACAACACCGACCTCGCGGGCACGGTCGTCGCGTACGGGAGCTCGGTCGTCGACGGCGTGGGCAGCGAGAACTGCGGCCCCGGCTGCGACGCGTTCGGGCAGGACCGGCGCTGGACCGACGAGCTCGCGCGCCGCGTCGTCGCCGAGCTGCCCGCGTCGCAGCAGGTCGCGGTCGTCAACGAGGGCATCAGCGGCACCACGAGCTCGCCCGTGTGCGGCGGGGGCGGCCTGGACGGCGTCTCGCGTCTGGAGCGCGACGTCCTCGCCCTCCACGGCGTCACCGGCGTGATCTTCTACTACGGCACCAACGACCTCGCGAACGGCTGCACCGACGAGACGATCCTCGCGAGCTACCGGCAGATCTTCGAGCGCCTGCGCGCCGCCGGGATCGAGGTGTACGTCACGCCCATCACGCCCCGTCCCGGGTACACCGCGCTGCAGAACCAGCGCCGCGCCGTCGTCAACGCGTTCGTCCGCGAGGGCGGGAACTGCAGCGGCACGTGCGACGCCGTCTTCGACTTCGACGCCGTCCTGCGGGACCCGGCGAACCCGAATTCGATCTACCCGCCGTACGACACGGGCGACGGCGTGCACGCGAACGTCGCGGGCCAGGAGGCCATCGCCGCCTCGATCCCGGTCGAGCGCCTCGTCCCCGCGGGCCCGGCGGTCACGACCGACGTCCGCGAGCGCTGCCTCGCCGGCACGCCCTACCTCGCCGTGCGCGTGACCAACGACGCGGACGTCGCGCTCGACGTCGACGTCGCGACCGCGTACGGGTCGCGGTCGTTCGCGGGCGTCGCTCCCGGGGCGAGCGCCTACCAGGCGTTCCCCGTGCGCGCCGAGCCCGCCGACGACACCACGGTGACGGTCACGGCCCGCGCCTCCGGGGGCGGGGTCCGCGAGACCGTCGAGGAGGTCGTGCACTCGGTGCCGGCGTGCTGAACGGCCCGGACCCGCGCTCGGGCGATGGCGACGGCGGCCCCGCGACCACGGCGACCGTCCGCCCCGCCCGGGCTCGGGCCCGGCGGACGAGCGGCTGCGGCACCGGCGTCTGACCCGGACGAGCCCTCCGTCCCGGTCAGGGCCGGGTGACGTCGAGCAGCGCGTCGACGGACCCGGCCGACTCGACGAGGCCCGCCCAGCCGGCGTCCGCGACGACCTGCGCCTCCGCGTCGGTGAGCAGCCGCAGGGTGCGCACGTGACCGACCACCGCGCCGTCCGCGTCGCGCACGTCGTCCAGCTCGGTGCCCCAGCGCGAGCCCGTCGCGACGATCGCGGAGATCCGCGTCCCCGTGAGGAAGGGGTCGCCGTTGCGCCACGGCGTCCCGAGCGGCGGGGTGCGGCGGTTGACCGCGACGTCGTCGCACACGATCCGCAGCGCGACCAGCCCGGCCCCCTCCTGTCCCTCGGCCACCTCGACGGCGAGCTCCACGGGCGGACCCGCGTCGACGGGGAGCCGTGAGACCCCGGCCGTGAGCAGCGTGGTCGGGCCGCCCGTCGGTCGCTTGACCACGACCATGACCGAGCCGCCGAGGCGTTCGTCGAGCAGGGCCGGTGGGACGCCGAACGCGTCGAAGACGTGGTTCGGGAAGGCGTCGTGGCTGGCGGCGAGCGGGACGTCGGTCATCGCGGCAGCCTAGCCGCGGCCCGGGTCGCGACCCGCGACGGACGCCGCTACGTGAGGTCGCCCACCTCGGCGACGACGCGCTCGGCGAGGGCCGCGAGCGCCGCGAGCTCGTCGGGCGTCGCGAGGTCGACGAGGTGGCGGCGCACGGACTCGACGTGCGCGGGGGCGGCGGCCTCGAGCGTCGCGAACCCGTGGTCGGTGAGCACGACGACGGCGTTGCGCCCGTCGCCCGGGTCGGGCTCGCGCGTGACGAGCCCGCGCGTCTCCATGCGTGCGAGGTGGTGCGAGAGCCGGCTGCGCGACCAGAGCATGCGCGCGGCGAGCTCGCGGAGCTGCCACCGGTGGTCGGGCTGCTCGGAGAGCGTCGACAGGACGTCGTAGTCGGGGTCGGACAGCCCGGAGTCGCGCGCGAGGTCGCGGGCGAGCGCGACGGGCAGCACGGTCTGCATGCGGCGGTAGGCGCGCCAGGCGCGCTCCTCGTCGGGCGTGAGCCAGCGGGGCGGTGCGGCGTCGGTCATGGGACCAGCATCCCACACTCGTTGACATGTCATCGAGTCCCGTGCTTGGATCGATGACATGTCAACGACACGGCGCATCGTCCAGCTCGTGGCCGGGCTCGCGCTCTTCGGCGCGAGCATCGCGCTGCTCGTGCGTGCCGAGCTGGGCCTGTTCCCGTGGGACGTGCTGCACCAGGGCGTGGCGCGCGCGACCGGCCTCCCGCTCGGCGTCGTCGTCATCCTCGCGAGCGTCGTCGTGCTGGCGCTCTGGGTCCCGCTGCGCCAGCGGCCGGGGCTGGGCACCGTCGCCAACGTGGTCCTCGTCGGAGTCTTCGTCGACCTCACGCTCGCCGTCCTGCCCCCGGTCGACGCGCTCGCGCCGCGCATCGGCCTGCTCGTCCTCGGCGTCGTGCTCAACGCCGCCGCGACGGGCCTGTACATCGGCGCCGGGTACGGGCCCGGGCCGCGCGACGGGCTCATGACCGGGCTCGCGGCGCGCGGCTGGCCGCTGGGCTGGTCGCGCCTCACTGTCGAGCTCGCCGTCCTCGGTGTCGGGCTCGTGCTCGGCGGCACGGTCGGCGTCGGGACCGTCGTCTACGCCCTCGCGGTCGGACCGCTCGTCCAGCCGTTCCTCGCCCTGTTCACCGTCCGGGCGCCGCACTCCGCGGACCGCGCCGGTTCCGTCCCCACCCCCTCAGGAGACCCCTCGTGAAGCTGCTCGTCGTCGTCGCCAGCACCCGCCCCACACGCGTCGGCCCGGCCGTGGCCGACTGGTTCCTCGCGCAGGTGCCCGCCGACCCGGACCTCGAGGTCGACGTCGCGGACCTCGCCGAGATCGCCCTGCCGTTCCTCGACGAGCCCGTGGACGCACACTCCGGGGGCTACGTGCACGCCCACACGCTCGCGTGGAGCGCGCGCGTGGACGCGGCGGACGCCGTCGTGCTCGTCATGCCGGAGTACAACCGCGGGTACACGGCCCCGCTGAAGAACGCGCTCGACTACCTGGCCGACGAGTGGCGCGACAAGCCGGTGGGCTTCGTGTCGTACGGGATGTCGTCGGGCGGGATGCGCGCCGTCGAGGCGATCACGCCCGTCGTCGTCGCGCTCGGCATGCTCCCGGTCGGGGCCGCGGTGACCGTGCACCTGCGCCGCTGGCTCGGCGAGGACGGCCGCGTCCACGACGACGGCACCCTCGCCCGCGCCGCGGCGCGCCTGCTCGGCGAGGTCCGCCGCCTCGCCGCGCTCCTGCGCCCCGCACCCGTCCCGGCCGCCTGAGCCGGTCCCGTCGCCGCCCGCGCGTGCCCCGTCGAGGCCGGACGTCCCCATGGCGGCTTCTCTCGAAGCCGCACAGCCTCAGTCAGCCCTCGGCCGGGTGAAGGTTGGCGAACAGGTCGTTGAGGGCTTCGGTCATGGACGGGTGGGTGTAGATCTCGTCGCGCAGCCGGCTGGCGGTGATGCCGTGGCGCATGGCGAGAGCCACGGTGTTGATCGTCTCGTGCGAGTCGTGGCTGAGCATGGTGACGCCGAGGACCCGGTCGGTCTCGGCGTCGACGACGGCTTTCATGACGCCGCGCGGGTCGTGCACGATGCGTGCGCGGGGCACGGTGGCCATGTCGGCGACGTTGCGGGTGGCGATGCGCAGGGGGCGGCCGGTCGCACGGGCCTCGGTCTCGGTGAGCCCCACGCGGGCCAGGGGCGGGGTCATGAAGAGGGCGAACGCGACGGCTCGACGGTCGGTCGTGGTGCGTCGCCCGGCGCCGGTGAGGTCGTCGAGGACGATGCGGTAGTCGTCGAGGGAGATGTAGGTGAACTGAGGGCCGCCGTTGACGTCGCCGACCGCGTAGACGTGGGGCTGGGTGGTGCGCAGGTGCTCGTCGACGATCACCGCGCCGTTCGCATCGGTCTGGATGCCGACCGCGTCGAGGCCGAGGTCGGCCGTGTGCGGGCGGCGCCCGAGTGCCGCCAGGACGGTGTCGGCGCGCACCGTCCGCTCGACGCCGGCCGGGTCGGCGAAGGTGACGACGGACGCGGCGTGGTCGTCCTTGACGTCGGTGACGACGACGCCGGTGTGGACGGTGACGCCCGCGGTCGTGAGGATCTCGGTGGCCGTGGCGGCGATGTCGTCGTCCTCGCTGCGCAGGATCCGGGGTCCGCGCTCGAGGAGCGTGACGCGGGTACCGAACCCGGCGTGCATCGAGGCGAACTCGACGGCGACGTAGCCGCCACCGATCACCACGAGGTCGTCGGGTCGTTCGGGTCGCGCGAGCAGCTGCGTGCTGGTGACGACGTGAGAGCTGTCGCGCAGCCCGGGGACGGAGGGCAGGACCGGGTCCGCTCCGGTGTTGATGACGATCGTCCTCGCCGTCACGCGCAGGGTGTCGCCGCCGGCGCGCACCGTGAGGGTGTGCGGGTCGGCGAAACGCGCCGTGCCGGTGATCACGGTGACGGCGTCGAGGGTGTCGAGCATCGAGAAGTTCTTGCCGCGCAGCAGTGCGGTGAGGTCGGCGGTGCGGCGCGCGGCCTGCTGGTAGCGCCCGGGTCCGGGGCCGCTCAGGGTCTCGGCGTCGTAGACGAGGGCCTTGGTGGGGACGCAGCCGATGTTGATGCACGTGCCGCCGTACATCTGGTCGGACTGCTCGATCATCGCGACGCGCTGACCACGTCGTCCCAGGGCGGCGGCGAGGGTCTTGCCGCCCTTGCCGAACCCGATGACGGCGAGGTCGACGTCGAGCTCGGTGGGCAGAGCGCTGCTGGTCTCGGGGGCGCGGGTGGTCATGGTCAGGTCCCGGTCTCCGGCGGTGCGCCGCTGCACGGTCTCACCTCGACCGGCGCACCGGACGCGATCGTGCCGGTCCGCCGGGTGATCTGCCGGATCATCGTCGCGAGCTCCTGCGGCGGCGGAGCGCCCGCCGCGGGATCGCCCCGAAGGCCTGGACGAGGTACGTCATGAGCCGACGGTAGGCCGGACCCTCCTGGTGCGCCAGATGTCGGAGCAGCTAGTGGCGCGCCGGCCGCCACCCGGTCCCGCGGCGCTCGTCGTCCCCTCCGAGGCCGGCGCCGAGCGCGGCGAGCACGAGCAGGTCGACCGTGAGCCCGGCGACCCCGACCCACTGCAGCGCGCGGAACACGAGGAGCTGCGTGAGCAGCAGCGAGACGAGCACGCCGCGCCGCACCCACACGGCACCGGCCCGACGGTCCTCGGCACGCCCGCGGCGGGCGACGACCACGCCCGCCACGACGCACGCGACCGTCGCCGCCGCGCCCACGACGATCCCGACGCCGACCCAGCGGGGCACGTCGATGCCGCCGCCGAGCACGCGCAGCCCGGCCGCGAGCGACCCGAGCGCCGTGCCGAGCACGAGGACCACCACGACGACGGCCGCCCAGCGCCGCTGGAGGGCCGCCGCGAACCACGACGACGCGCGCCGCACGAGGGCGCGCACCGGGTCGGGCACGTCGACGTCGTCGCGCGGCACGGCCTCGACGAGCGCCGCCACCTCGTCCGCCGCGGGCTCGCCGCGCCCGAGCTCGACGAGCGCCCGGGCCTCGGCGCGCGCGTCGTCGGTGAATCCGCCCGCGACGCCGGCGACGGCCCGGTCCGTCGCGACCGCGAGGTACTCCGCCGGGTGGTGCCGACGCCGGCCGTGCAGGGCCTCCACGACGAGGACGAGCACGACGACGGTCGCGTAGATGAGCGCCGCGGTCGGCTCGTAGAAGTAGTCGTTGTCCGCCGTGACGAACTTGCCGATCTCGTCGACGAACAGGCCGAACCCGACGCCGCCGAGCACGGCCCCGAGCGAGCGCAGCGCCGGGCCGACGAACGACAGCAGCACGACCACGGCGAGCGCCATCCCGAGCCCGCCCCACAGCACGTGCGCGACGTGCAGGTCCCCGCCGCCGACCTGCGGGTACCCCGACGCGGCGAGGAGGAAGCGCGTGACGAGCACCGTCGCGACCGTGACGACGAGGAACGTCACCAGGTGCCGCACCGCGGCGGTGTCCCGGGCGACGCCGAGGCGCAGCACGCCGCCCCGCCGGGTCAGCCCGGCGGGAGCGGTGCGCGCGCGCTCGCTCACCGCTTGCGCTTCTCCCGCACGCGCACGCTGATCTCGATGGGGGTGCCCTCGAAGCCGAACGTCTCGCGCAGGCGACGCTCGATGAACCGGCGGTAGCCCGCCTCGAGGAAGCCCGTCGCGAAGACGACGAAGCGCGGCGGGCGCGTGGACGCCTGCGTCGCGAAGAGGATGCGGGGCTGCTTGCCGCCGCGCAGCGGGTGCGGGTGCGCCGCGACGAGCTCGCCGAGGAACGCGTTGAGGCGCCCCGTGGGGATGCGCATGTCCCACGACTCGAGCGAGCGCTGGATCGCGGGCACGAGCCGGTCGGTGTGCCAGCCGGTGCGCGCGGAGACGTTGACGCGCGGCGCCCACTGCACCTGCACGAGGTCCTTCTCGATCTCGCGCTCGAGGTACGGGCGACGGTCGTCGTCCATGAGGTCCCACTTGTTGTACGCGATGACGAGCGCGCGCCCCGCGTCCACGACCTGGGAGATGACGCGCGTGTCCTGCTCGGTCAGCGGCACGGACGCGTCGACGAGGACGACCGCGAGCTCGGCCTTCTCGATCGCGGCCTGCGTGCGCAGCGACGCGTAGAAGTCGGCGCCCTTCGTCTGGTGCACGCGGCGGCGGATGCCCGCGGTGTCCACGAGCACGTACGGGACGTCCTTGATCGTCACGAGCTCGTCGACCGGGTCGCGCGTGGTGCCCGCCGTCTCGTCCACGACGACGCGGTCGGAGCCGGCGATCTTGTTGAGCAGCGACGACTTGCCGACGTTGGGGCGCCCGACGAGCGCGACGCGGCGCGGGCCGGTGGGCCGCACCTCGCCGTGCGCGGACTCGGTGGGCAGGGCCGCCATCGCTGCGTCGAGAAGGTCGCCCGTGCCGCGGCCGTGCAGGGCCGAGACGGGATGGGGCTCACCGAGGCCGAGGCTCCAGAGGTACGCGGCGTCCGCCTCGCCCGACTGCCCGTCGACCTTGTTGGCGCACAGCACGACGGGCTTGCCGGACTCGCGCAGCAGGCGCACGACGCGCTCGTCCGTGGCCGTCGCGCCGACGGTCGCGTCCACGACGAAGAGGACCGCGTCGGCGAGCGAGATCGCGACCTCCGCCTGGTCCGCGACCTTCGACTCGATCCCGGCGACGTCGACCTCCCAGCCGCCGGTGTCGACGAGCGTGAACCGGCGGCCCGCCCACTCGGCGGGGTAGCTCACGCGGTCGCGCGTGACGCCGGGCTTGTCCTCGACGACGGCCTCGCGGCGGCCGAGGATGCGGTTGACGAGCGTCGACTTGCCGACGTTGGGCCGCCCGACGACGGCCAGCACGGGCAGCGGGGCCTCGGGCTCGTAGCCCTCGACGGGCTCGCCGTCGGCGTCGAGGAGGACGAGGTCGGTCTCCTCGAGCTCGTAGTCCTCGAGGCCGGCGCGCAGCGCGCGCTCGCGAGCCTCGTCGTCCGCGGAGTCCGCGAGCGCCAGGGGCTCCTCGGCCTGCCCGACGGCGTCGGTCTGTCCGGGCGTGCCGGTCTGGGCGGGGTCGGGTGTGGTCATGGGGTCCATTCTCCCAGGCCGCGCGCCGGGCTCCGAACGAAGCCCGGCCGGTGTGGCGCGCGGCACGCCGCCGGGCCCGCGATCCGTCAGCCGGCCGCGCCGTCCCGGAGGGCGGCGAGACGCTCGACGACGGCCCGCACGACGTCGTCCGGCACGGGCTCGGCGAGCGGGAACCGCAGCGTCCCCTTGCCGTCCTGGTAGCGCGCGACGCGGCGCGCGAGCGCGTCGTCGACCTCCGGCACGGGGTACAGCGACACGTGGTGCGCCCAGCCGGCGAGGTAGACGACGTACCGCCCGTCGCGCGTGAACGTCGGGATGCCGTAGCTGATCCGCTCCTCCAGCCCGGGCACCGTGTCGTGGACGACGGCCCGCAGGTGCGCGACGACGTCGCGCGCGTCCGGGGCGAGGGTCGCCAGGTACTCGTCCACGGTCGTGGGCTTGCCCGGTGCGTCGACCATCGGTCCTCCCCGTGCGCTGCGGTGCGCGCGCTCCACGACCGGACCGGGCGCCTGAGCGCGAACCTACCGCGCGGCGGGCGTGCCCGCGAGGCGCACGAGGACGACGCCCGCCACGACGAGGACACCGCCCGCGGCCTGCACGAGCGTCGGCGCCTCGCCGAGCAGGAGCCACGCGATGACGACGGCGAACAGGACCTCGGAGAGCCCCACGAACGACGCGAGGCGCTCCCCCATGCGCACCGTCGCGACGACGCCGGACACGTACGCGAACGCCGTCGCGACGAGCACGACCACGGCGAGGGGGACGAACCACGGGACGGACGAGCCGAGGAGGGCCACCTCGTCGAACCGCGCGGCGAGGGGCAGCAGGCCCACGAGTCCCGCGGCGCCGAGCCCCGCCGCGCCCACGCCCAGCCCGGCGGCGGCGAGGGCGACGGGCGGCAGGCGCGTCGGGCGGGCCGAGAGCACGAAGTAGGTGCCCACGCCCACGGCCGCGCCGAGGGCCAGCAGGACGCCGACGAGGTCCGGGCGGGCGCCGCCCGGGTCGACGACGAGCACGAGCCCGGCGACCGCCACGACGCAGCCCGCGAGCGTGAGCCGGGGCGGGACGCGGCGCGTGCGCGCCCACGCCAGGCCCACGAGCAGGACCGGGGCGAGGTACTCGACGAGCAGCGCGACCCCGACGGGCATGCGCGCGACGGCCGCGAAGTAGCACAGCTGCGTCCCGGCGACCGCCACGAGGCCGAAGCCGAGGACGAGGCGCCACTCGGCGCGCAGCAGGCCGTGGCTGCCGCGCAGCGCGACGGCGGCGAGCGGCGCGAGGACGAGCGCGGAGCACAGCGCGCGGGCGAGCACGGCGGCGCCGGGCGACCAGCCGGCCTCGAGCAGCGGCTTGACGAACGGTCCGCTCGCGCCGAACGCGAGCGCGGAGGCGAGACCCACGAGGACGCCGGTGCCGGGCCGGTCGCCGACGACGTGCGCGACCGCCCCGTCCGCGCTCACGCCGCCGCCCGCCGCTCCCGGTTCGGGTCGTCCAGCGGCAGCGCGACGCCCGTGCGCGCGACGGTGTCCGCGACGAGCGCGGCGAGCGCCGTGCGGATCCGCTCGTTCGCGTCCTCGAGCGCCTGCTTGCCGCTCGTGCCCGGGGCGCGCTCGACCTCGAACGGCTCGCCGAACCGGACGACGAGGCGGCGCCGCAGTCCCGGGAGCCGGTTGACGCCCTCCCCCGTGCGGCGCGTGCCGAGCACCGCGACGGGCACGACGCGCGCGTGCCCGGTGAGCGCGAGCCACGCGGCGCCCGCGCGGGCCGACGTCGCGTCGCCGCGGCCGCGGTTGCCCTCGGGGAAGACGCCGACGGCCCCGCCGCGGCGCAGCACCGCGAGCCCGGTCGCGAGCGCCCGGCGCCCGCCGGCACGGTCGACGGGGATCTGGCCCGCCGCGCGCAGCACCCAGCCCACGGGCCCGACGAACATCTCCTCCTTGACGAGCACGTGCAGCGGGCGTGGCGCGACGCCGAGCACGACGGGCCCGTCGACGAAACCCGTGTGGTTGGCCGCGAGCACGACGGGTCCGTCCACCGGGACGTTCTCCGCGCCGATCACCTGCGTCGCCCACACGACGCGCGCGAGGAAGCGCCCGACCCAGCGCGACCACGCCGGCCCGGCCGGCGACGGCACGCGGTCGGCGGACGCCGCCGGACTCACGAGCCCTGGCGCGGGCCGACCACCCGCCCGGTGACCTGCGTGACGACGGCGAGCACGGCGTCGACCGTCTGCTCGAGGTCGAGGTCGGACGAGTCGACCGTCACGACGCCGTCGGCCGCGACGTGGAACTGCGAGACCGTCGCGTCGTCGCGGTCACGGCGCAGCACCTGGTCCTTCGTCGCCTCGACCGCGGCGGCGTCGGCCGTGCCGTGCACGTCGAGGGAGCGCCGCGCCAGGCGCGCCTCCTCGCTCGCCGTGAGCAGCACGCGCACGTCCGCGTCGGGCGCGACGACGGTCGTGATGTCACGACCCTCGGCCACGACGCCGCGCCCGCCCGCGTACCCCTCGGGCGTGCGCTCGGCGTCGATCACCGCGCGCTGCAGGCGCCGCAGCTCGGCCCGCACGTCGAGGTTCGTCGCGACCGCGCTCACGGCCGTCGAGATCTCGGTCGAGCGGATCGCCTCGCCCACGTCGGTGCCGTCCACGTGGACGGTCGGGGCCGACGGGTCGAGACCCATGACGAGCGGCATGACGCGCACCGCGCGCGCGACCGCGACCTGGTCCGTGAGGTCCTCGCCACGGTGCAGGCACCACCACGTCGCCGCGCGGTACATCGCGCCCGTGTCGAGGTACGCGAGCCCGAGCCGGCGCGCGACCCCCTTCGAGACGCTCGACTTCCCCGACCCGGACGGGCCGTCGACCGCGACCGTCAGCGGGCCCACGTGCGCCGCCGCGCCCCCCGCGCTCACTGGGCCAGGTCCTTGCGCAGCGTCGTCGCCCCGTGGAGGTACACGTGCTGGACGGCGGAGCGCTCGACGTCGAGCTCCGCGTGCGCCATGAGGCGCACGACGCGCGGGAGCGCGCCCGGCACCGCGATCTCCGTCGCGCACATGAGCGGCACGTCGCCGAGGCCCATCTCGCGCGCCGCCGCCGCCGGGAAGTCGGCGACGAGGTCGGGCGTGCACGTGAAGAGGATCGAGATGAGCGCGTCGGTGTCGACGGCGTTCGCGTCGAGGACCGCCCGCACGAGCTCTCGCGTGCGCTCGAAGAGGTGCTCGCGCTCGTCGGCGTCGAGCTGGGTCGCGCCCCGGATCGCCCGGACCGGCATGGATGGTGCTCCTTCGTGCGGGACGGCCCGCCTCGCGGCGGTCCGTCGGGGTGGTGGTGCGGCGGCGGGCTAGAGCCCGACGCTCGCCATGAGGGTGCCGAGCTCCGTGCGGCCGAGGACGCGCGTCGTGCCCGGGCGGAGGTTGCCGAGCGCGATCGGGCCGATGCGAGTGCGCACGAGGCGCGTCACGGGGTGCCCGACCTCGTCGAACATGCGGCGCACGACCCGGTTGCGGCCCGAGTGCAGCACGACCTCGATCATCGTCTGGTCGGCCACCTGGTCCACGACCTTGTACGCGTCCGCGCGCACGACGCCGTCCTCGAGCTCGATGCCGTGCAGGAACCGGTTGGCGACGTTGCCGGGCACCTTGCCGCGCACCGTGACGAGGTACGTCTTGGCGACCTCGTGCGACGGGTGGGCGAGGTGGTTGGCGAGCTCGCCGTCGTTCGTGAGCAGCAGCAGGCCCTCGCTGTCCGCGTCGAGGCGGCCCACGTGGAACAGCCGCTCGGACCGGTCGGCCACGAGGTCCGCGATCGACGGGCGGCCGTCCGGGTCGTGCATCGTCGACACGACGCCGCGCGGCTTGTTGAGCGCGAGCGTCACGCGCGACGAGTCGAGCTGCAGGCGCATGCCGTCCACGTGCACGACGGCGCTCGCCGGGTCGATCCGCACCCCGAGCTCGCTGACGCGCACGCCGTCGACCTCGACCCGGCCCTGGGTGATGAGCTCCTCGCACGCGCGGCGCGAGCCGAGGCCCGCGGACGCGAGCACCTTCTGCAGGCGCACACCGTCCTCGACGTGCACGTCGCGCTGAGGCTCGGCCGGCTTCCCGCGCCCCGCACCGCGCGGGGCGCCGCCGGCACGGCCCGCGCCCGGACGACCGCCGCCCGACGCGCCGCCGCTCCCGGCGGGCTGGCCGCCGCGACGACCGCCGGTCCGCGGCGCCCCACGGCCCGCGGAACCGCCCGCTGCGCCGGAGCCACCGCGGCCTGCGCCCCTACCACGGGGCCCGCCGCGACGCGCGTCGCCCGACCCGTCCCGCGGGGCGCGCCCGCGCCCCCCGTCACCAGGCTGGCGTCCGTCTCTCGAGCTCATGCGTGTCCTTCGTCCGTCGGTTCGTGCGTGGCGTCGGACGCCACGTCGTGCAGCAGCGGGGCCGGCGCCGGTGCGCCGCCCTCGTCGTCGGCCGCGTCCTGGGAGGTGCCCGTCGGGGGCGCGGCGGGGCCGTCCCGGCGCACGGGTGCGCGCAGGTCGGCGAGCCCGTCCAGGCCCTCGAGGTCGTCCATGTCCGGCAGGTGCGGCGCGAGCGGGGGCAGCTCGTCGAGCGACGTGAAGCCCATGCGCTCGAGGAAGTAGCCCGTGGTGCCGAACAGGCCGGCGCCGGTGTGCGGGTCCTGACCGACCTCGGCCACGAGCCCGCGCGCCACGAGAGTGCGCACCACGCCGTCCACGTTGACCCCTCGCACCGCCGACACCTGGCCGCGGCTGACCGGTTGACGGTACGCGATGACGGCCAGAGTCTCCAACGCCGCCTGCGTGAGGCGCGCCGTCTGGCCGCCCTGGACGAACCGCCCGACGAGCTCGGCGTGCACGGGCGCGGAGTACACGCGCCAGCCGCCGCCCGCCTCGCGCAGCTCGAACCCGCGGGGACGGCCGCCGTCGTCGCCCCGGTACTCCGCGGCGAGGTCGTGCAGCGCGTCGAGCACCGCGTCGACCGGGACGGCGAGGGCCGCGGCGAGCTCGACCGCCGGGACGGGCTCGTCCGCGACCATGAGCACGGCCTCGAGCGCGGACGGCAGGCCGCCCGGCAGGTCGTGCACGTCGGGCACGGCCGCCTCGGGGCTCGCGCCGGGCTCGGCACCGCCCGGCCCGGCGAGGGGCGGGGCGCCGGTCGGGGCGTCGGGCTGCGTCACGCGGGGACCTCCTGGTCGGTGGGCTCGAGGGCGCCCGGCGCGACGTCGTCGCCCTCGTCGAACTCGGTGCCGACGTCCGCGAGCGCCGGCTCGGGCGCGTCGTCGTCGCCCGACCACCGCACCGTGAGCTCGCCGAGCGGCGTCACCTGGTCGAACGCGACGAGCGCCTGGCGGAACAGCTCGAGCAGCGCGAGGAAGCGCGCGACGACCACCGCGGTCTCCCCCGCGTCCGCGACGAGGGCGCGGAACGTCGTCGTGCCGTGGCTGCGCACACGGTCGACGACGATGCCCGCCTGCTCGCGCACGCTCACCGCGGGCGCGTGGAGGTGGTCGAGCGAGACGCCGGGCGGGGGCGCCTTCGGGGCGAGCGCGCGTGCGGCGAGCGCCGCGAGCTGGTCGGGACCCATGGTCCACACGAGCTCGGGCAGCAGCGCGGCGAGGTGCGGCTCGAGCTGCACGACGCGCGGGAAGCGGCGCCCCGCGCTCTCGAACCGCTCCGCGAGGACGCCCGAGACGTCCTTGTACGCGCGGTACTGGAGCAGCCGGGCGAACAGCAGGTCCCGCGCCTCCAGCAGCGCGAGGTCCTCGTCGTCCTCGACGCTGCCCGTGGGCAGCAGGCGCGCGGCCTTGAGGTCGAGGAGCGTCGCGGCGACGACGAGGAACTCGCTCGCCGTCCCGAGGTCCCACCCGGGGTGGTCCTCCCCTGCGGCCCGCGCCGCGGCCGCGGCGCGCTCCGCCTCGCGGATGTGCGCGATGAAGTCGTCCGTCACGCGCGCGAGCGCGACCTCGGTGATGTCGAGCTTGTGCTTGGTGATGAGCGACAGCAGCAGGTCGAACGGGCCGCTGAAGTTGTCGAGCCGGACCTCGAACCCGGTCCGCGCGGGCGGCTCCGTGGGTGGCGGCGGCTCAGGCGGCGTCGCCACGGGCGACCAGCTCCCGCGCGAGCTGCCGGTACGCGACGGCGCCGGGGTGGGTCGGCGCGTAGACGGTGATGGGCTCGGCCGCGACGGACGCGTCCGGGAACTTCACGGTGCGCCCGATCACGGTCTGCAGCAGCTTGTCGCCGAACGCCTCGTGCACGCGCGCCACGACCTCGCGCGAGTGGAGGGTGCGCGAGTCGAACATCGTCGCGAGGATGCCGTCGACGTCGAGACGCGGGTTGAGCCTGTCGCGCACCTTCTCGATCGTCTCGACGAGCAGCGCGACGCCGCGCAGCGCGAAGAACTCGCACTCGAGCGGGATGAGCACGCCGTGCGCGGCGGTCAGGGCGTTGACCGTGAGCAGGCCGAGCGACGGCTGGCAGTCGACGAGGATCACGTCGTAGTCGTCGACGACGGGACGCAGCACGCGCGACAGCACGGACTCGCGCGCGACCTCGCCGACGAGCTGGACCTCCGCGGCCGACAGGTCGATGTTGGCCGGCAGCAGGTCGAGGTTCTCCACGTCCGTGGGGACGAGGACGTCGTGGATGTCCGCCCCGCGCTCCATGAGCAGGTTGTAGACCGTGCGGTCGAGCTCGTGCGGGTTGACGCCGAGGCCGACGGACGCCGCCCCCTGCGGGTCGAAGTCGACGAGCAGCACCTTGCGGCCGTACTCGGCGAGCGCGGCGCCGAGGTTGATCGTCGTCGTCGTCTTGCCGACGCCGCCCTTCTGGTTGCACATCGCGATGATGCGGCCCGGGCCGTGCACCGCGAGCGGCGCGGGCTCGGGGAACTCGGGCAGCGGGCGGCCGACGACGTCCACGCGAGCCGGCGCGGCCTCGTGGCTCGCGCCGTTCGACGCGCTCCCGGGGGTCGCGCCGTCGCCCGGTCGGGGCGTCTCGGGGACGAGGGGACGGACGGCGTCGCCGTGCGAGCTGGGCGCGCCGCGCATCTCGGGCTGGGTCTCGGCCTGGCTGCTCACGTCCGCCACGGTATCGCAGGACCTCGTCGCCGCTCGTGCGCACGCGCCCGCGCGCCGCGTTCCCGCCCGGAGCCCGCCGGGTCGCCGTCGGGTCGCCGTCGGGCTCCGTCGCCGCCGCGACGGCGGCGGCCCGCGACGGCTGCGGCCGACCGCCGTCGTCAGCCCAGCGCGCGGGGGTGCGCGGCCGCGTAGACCTCGCGCAGGGTGTCCGGCGTGACGAGCGTGTAGATCTGGGTCGTCGTGACCGAGGCGTGGCCCAGCAGCTCCTGGACCACGCGCACGTCCGCCCCGCCCGCGAGCAGGTGCGTCGCGAACGAGTGCCGCAGCGTGTGCGGCGAGATCCGCTCCGGGTGCTCGATCCCCGCGCGCTCGGCCGCGGTGCGCAGCACCGCCCACGCGCTCTGCCGGGACAGCCGGGCCCCGCGCGTGTTGAGGAACACGGCGGGCGTGCCGCGGCCCTGTGCCGCGAGCTCGGGGCGCCCGCGCACGAGGTAGGCGTCGAGCGCGCGGCGCGCGAACGACCCGACCGGCACGACGCGCTCCTTGCTGCCCTTGCCGAGCAGACGCACGGCACCGCCCTCGAGGTCGAGGTCGTCGACGTCGAGGCTCACGGCCTCGCTGATGCGCGCACCGGTCGAGTACACGAGCTCGAGGAGCGCGCGGTCGCGCAGGGGCGCGGGACCGTCGCCGAGCCCGGCGGCGTCGAGGATGCGCGCGACCTCGTCCGTGGAGATCGCCTTCGGCAGGCGCCGGCCCTGGGCCGGGGGGCGCACGTCGGCCGAGACGTCGCCGTCGGCGAGGCCCTCGGCCGCGCAGAAGCGGTGCCAGCCGCGCACGGCGGCGACCGAGCGCGCGGTGGACGACGGCGACAGGCTCGCCCCGCCGTCGGCGCCCGTGCGCAGCGCGGTGACGTAGTCGGCGACGTCGTCCGGCTCGACGTCGCGCACGGCGTGGTTGCCGCGCGACGCGAGGAACGCGACGTAGCGCGCGAGGTCGCGGCGGTAGGCCGCGACCGTGTTGGCGGACAGCCCGCGCTCGACCGCGAGGTGCGCGAGGTACTCGCGCGCGGCGCGGTCCAGCGCCTCGGGCACGTGCGCCTCGCCGCCGCTCATCGCCTCACTGCCCTCCCGGCACCACGGCGCTCACAGGGGCAGGAAGACGTCGACCGCCACGGCGACGAACAGCAGCGTGAGGTACGTGATCGACGCGTGGAAGACCTTCATCTCCCCCACCTTGCCGCCGTTGCCGTCCGCCTTGACGCGCGCGCGGCGCAGCATCGTCAGGCACGACGCGAGGAACCACGCGCCCAGCGCCGTCGCGACGACGCCGTACACCCACGTCATCTGGGCGAGCGGCCACAGCGCGAGCGACGACGCGATCATCGCGACGCTGTACACGACCATCTCGACCGCCACCCGGCGGTCGTCGGCGACGACGGGCAGCATCGGCACGCCCGCGTTGGCGTAGTCGCGCTTGAACTTCATCGACAGCGGCCAGTAGTGCGGCGGCGTCCAGAAGAAGATGACGAGGAACAGGGCGAGCGCCGCCCAGCTCAGGGAGCCCGTGACCGCCGACCAGCCGATGAGCACCGGCATGCAGCCCGCGATGCCGCCCCACACGATGTTCTGCGGCGTGCGGCGCTTGAGGATCATCGTGTAGCCGACGACGTAGATCGCGATCGCGGCGAACGTCAGCCACGCCGACACGACGTTGACGAGCAGCGCGAACCACACGAGGGACACGACGCCGAGGACGGTCGCGAACACGAGCGCGGCCCGCGGCGACACCTCGCCCGTGACGAGCGGGCGCCGCTTGGTGCGGTTCATGACCTGGTCGATGTCGCGGTCGAGGTAGCAGTTGTAGACGTTGGCCGACGCTGCGGCGAGCGTCCCGCCCACGAGCGTCGCGAGGATGAGCCCGAGGCCCGGCAGCCCGCCCTGCGCCAGGATCATCGTCGGCACCGTCGTGACGAGCAGGAGCTCGATGATGCGCGGCTTGGTCAGGGCGACGTAGGCACCCACCCGCTCGCGCAGGGCGACGGTCGCGCGCGCGGCCTCACGCGCGGGCGCGGCGCCGGTCGCGGGGGCGTCCTGGGGGGTCGGCACGGCGCTCGACGGGCTTCCGGTCCCGTCGAGCGGTGCCTGGCTCGTGGTGTGCACGCGCTTCGGTGTTCCGTTCTGAGGTGGGGGGCGAGCTGGGACGGACCGCCGGTCGTCCTCGCTCATCGTACGTCCCCACCTGCGCCGGGGCCGACCCGACCGGCCGGGCGATTGTGTGACATCCGACCGAAATCCAGCACGTGGGCACCCCCCGGGCGAGAACGGCGACCCCGTATAGGCTGGGTGTGCAGCCGTCCCCGCGTCGTTCCGCCTGTCGTGCCGTTGGGCGCCGGGCGACGCGACCGGCCCCGGCCCGACGCCGCTGCGGCGCGAGCCCGGGAATAGTTCAACGGTTGCTTCGAGTTGTCGCGAGGATCCGGGGCGCGCGCTCCGGACGGGAATGAGGTTCGGTGAACGCGTTGTCCCCTGCTCACACGCCCCTGGACTGGACGGACCTGGACGACCGGGCCGTCAAGACGATCAAGGCGCTCGCCGCCGACGCCGTGGAGAAGGTGGGCAACGGCCACCCGGGCACCGCGATCTCGCTGGCGCCGGCCGCCTACCTGCTGTTCCAGAAGATCATGCGCCACGACCCGTCGGACGACCAGTGGGTCGGCCGCGACCGGTTCGTGCTCTCCGCGGGTCACTCGTCGCTGACGATCTACCTCCAGCTCTTCCTGGCCGGGTACGGCCTGGAGATGGAGGACATCGCGGCGCTGCGCACCTGGGGCTCCAAGACCCCGGGCCACCCCGAGTACAAGCACACCCGCGGCGTCGAGATCACGACCGGCCCGCTCGGCCAGGGCCTCGCGTCCGCGGTCGGCATGGCCTTCGCGGCCCGCCGCGAGCGCGGCCTGCTCGACCCGTCGACCGCCCCGGGCGAGTCGCCGTTCGACCACCACGTCTTCGTCATCGCGTCCGACGGCGACCTGCAGGAGGGCGTGACGAGCGAGGCGTCCTCGCTCGCCGGCCACCAGCAGCTCGGCAACCTCGTCGTCATCTGGGACGACAACAAGATCTCCATCGAGGACGACACGGACATCGCGTTCACCGAGGACGTCCTCGCGCGCTACGCGGCGTACGGCTGGCACACCCAGCGGGTCGACTGGACGAACGGCGGCACCGGGTACGCCGAGGACGTCGACGCGCTGCACGCCGCCGTCGAGGCCGCCAAGGCCGAGACCGGCAAGCCGTCGATCATCGCCCTGCGCACGATCATCGGCTACCCGTCGCCCACCAAGCAGAACACGGGCGGCATCCACGGCTCCGCGATGGGCGCCGAGGAGATCCGCGGCCTGAAGATCGAGCTCGGCCTCGACCCCGACGCGACCTTCGCGATCGACGACGACGTGCTCGCGTACACGCGCGCCGTCGGCGAGCGGCAGGGCGAGGCCCGCGCCGCGTGGGACACCGCGTTCGAGGCGTGGAGGACCGCCAACCCGTCCGGCGCCGAGCTCCTCGCGCGGCTCGAGAAGCGCGAGCTCCCCGCGGGCTGGGAGGACGCCCTCCCCACGTTCGAGCCGGGCAAGGCCGTCGCGACCCGCTCCGCGTCCGGCAAGGTGCTCACGGCCCTCAAGGACGTGCTGCCCGAGCTCTGGGGCGGCTCCGCCGACCTCGCGGGCTCGAACAACACGACGATGGACGGCGAGCCGTCGTTCGTGCCCGTCGAGCACGCGACGAAGAAGTTCCCCGGCCACGAGTACGGCCGCACGCTGCACTTCGGCATCCGCGAGCACGCGATGGGCGCGATCCTCAACGGGATCGTGCTGCACGGCGGCACGCGCGCCTACGGCGGCACGTTCCTGCAGTTCAGCGACTACATGCGCCCCGCGGTGCGCCTCGCGGCCCTCATGGAGATCCCGACGACGTTCGTGTGGACGCACGACTCGATCGGCCTCGGCGAGGACGGCCCGACCCACCAGCCGGTCGAGCACCTCGCGGCGCTGCGCGCCATCCCGGGTCTCGACGTCGTCCGACCGGCCGACGCGAACGAGACGGCGTGGGCCTGGCGCACGGTGCTCGAGAACACCGAGCGCCCCGCCGGCATCGTCCTCACGCGCCAGAACGTCCCGACGTTCCCGCGCGGGACCGACGGCTACGCCGACGCGTCCGGCACGGCGCGCGGCGGGTACGTGCTGCTCGACACCGAGGGCACGCCCGACGTCATCCTCATCGGCACCGGCTCCGAGGTGCAGCTCGCCGTCGAGGCGCGCGAGATCCTCGCCGCCGAGGGCGTGCAGGCGCGCGTCGTGTCCCTGCCGAGCCGCGAGTGGTTCGACGGCCAGGACGACGCCTACCGCGAGTCCGTCCTGCCGTCCGGCGTCCGTGCGCGCGTGTCCGTCGAGGCGGGCGTCGCGCAGGGCTGGCGCGAGCTCGTCGGCGACGCCGGCCGCACGGTGAGCCTCGAGCACTACGGCGCGTCGGCCGACTACCAGGTGCTGTACCGCGAGTTCGGCATCACGTCCGAGGCCGTCGCGGCAGCGGCGCGCGAGTCGATCGCGGCCGCCCGTGGCGGCGACGCCCCCGGCGCCGCGGCCTCCCCGTCGGAGGGCGGCACTGGCGACCAGCTCTGACCCTTCGTAGATTCCGAGGTGGGGCCGCGTGCGGCCCCACCTCGGGACGGTCCGGGTCGGACGCACGGCCCGGGCAGCACGTCCGCAGCGAGAGCACCACCGAGAGGAAGTCCGATGACGCAGTCCACCGCGGTCCCCGGCCCCATCGAGCAGCTCACGGGAGCGGGCGTGTCGATCTGGCTCGACGACCTCTCCCGAGAACGGCTGCGCTCGGGCAACCTCGCCGAGCTCGTCGCGACGCGCGGCGTCGTCGGCGTCACGACGAACCCCACGATCTTCGCCGCGGCCGTGGCGAAGGGTGACGCGTACGACGCGCAGCTCGCCGACCTCGCGGCCGCGGGCACCGACGACGCGGCCGTCGAGGCCGCCGTCGAGAGCATCACGACGGACGACGTGCGGGCCGCCGCCGACCTCCTGCGCCCCGTGTACGACGCCACGGACGGCGTCGACGGGCGCGTGTCGATCGAGGTGGACCCGCGCCTCGCGCACGACGCGGACGCGACCGTGGAGACCGCCGAGCGCCTGTGGCGCACGATCGACCGGCCCAACGTCTTCATCAAGATCCCCGCGACCGTCGAGGGCCTCGACGCCATCACGCGCACCCTCGCGCAGGGCATCAGCGTCAACGTCACGCTCATCTTCTCGCTCGCGCGCTACCGCGCGGTCATGGACGCCTTCGCCGCCGGCCTGGAGCGGGCGCGCGACGCCGGGACCGACCTCGCGCCGATCGGCTCCGTCGCGTCGTTCTTCGTCTCGCGCGTCGACACCGCGGTGGACGCGGCGCTGGAGAAGGTCGGCACGCCCGAGGCGCTCGACCTGCGCGGCCAGGCCGCGATCGCCAACGCCCGGCTCGCGTTCGAGGCGTACGAGGAGTTCCGCCAGACCGACCGGTGGCGCTCGCTCGCCGCCGCCGGCGCGCACCCGCAGCGGCCCCTGTGGGCGTCCACGGGCGTGAAGAACCCGGAGTACCGCGACACCCTCTACGTCGACGAGCTCGTCACGGACGGTGTCGTGAACACCATGCCGGAGTCGACGCTCCAGGCGTTCGCGGACCACGGCGTCGTGACGGGCGACACCGTCACGGGCACCGCCGCCGCGTCCCGCCGCACGATCGAGACCGTCGAGTCGTTCGGCGTCTCGCTCGTCGAGGTCACCGACCGCCTCGAGGCCGAGGGCGTGCGCAAGTTCGAGGACAGCTGGACCGAGCTCCTCGACACGACGCGCGACAACCTGCGCCGGCTCGCCTCCTCCTGACCGACGACGCGCGGCCGCCGACGCGGCCGCGCGTCCGACCTGCGGGAACGGCGGCGGACGCCCCGGCGGCGCCCCTATGATCCGCAGACGCCCCTGACCCTCTGCAGTCCTCCGACCCCTCCCCGAACGGAACGGTGCCCCCAGGTGAGACCGGCCAAGATCACGCCAGAGCACAACCCTCTGCGCGACCCCCTCGACCTGCGCCTGCCCCGGATCGCGGGCCCCTGCGGGCTCGTCATCTTCGGCGTCACGGGCGACCTCGCCCGCAAGAAGCTCATGCCCGCGGTGTACGACCTCGCCAACCGCGGTCTGCTCCCCCCGGGCTTCGCGCTCACGGGCTTCGCGCGCCGGGACTGGGAGGACCAGGACTTCGCCCAGGTCGTGCACGACGCGGTGAAGGAGCACGCGCGCACGCCGTTCCGCGAGGCGACGTGGCGCCAGCTGGCCGAGGGCATCCGGTTCGTCCAGGGCTCCTTCGACGACGACGAGGCGTTCGAGCGCCTGCGCGAGACGGTCGAGACCCTCGACGCCGAGCGCGGCACGGGCGGCAACCACGCGTTCTACCTGTCGGTCCCGCCGAGCGCGTTCCCCGTCGTGTGCCGCCAGCTCGCCGAGTCCGGCCTGTCGCAGCCGCAGGAGGACGCCTGGCGCCGCGTCGTCATCGAGAAGCCGTTCGGCCACGACCTGGCGAGCGCGCGCGAGCTCGACGCCGTCGTCTCGGAGGTCTTCCCGCCCGACTCGGTGTTCCGCATCGACCACTACCTCGGCAAGGAGACGGTCCAGAACCTCCTCGCCCTGCGCTTCGCCAACCAGATGTTCGAGCCGATCTGGAACGCGAACTACGTCGACCACGTGCAGATCACGATGGCCGAGGACATCGGCATCGGTGGTCGCGCCGGCTACTACGACGGCATCGGCGCGGCGCGCGACGTCATCCAGAACCACCTGCTCCAGCTCCTCGCGCTCGTCGCGATGGAGGAGCCCGTGTCGTTCGACGCGCCGTCGCTGCGCGCCGAGAAGATCAAGGCGCTCTCCGCCGTCCGGCTCCCCCGCGAGCTGTCGCGGCACACCGCGCGCGGGCAGTACGCCGCGGGCTGGCAGGGCGGCGAGGAGGTCATCGGCTTCCTCGACGAGGACGGCATCCCCGCCGACTCGCGGACCGAGACGTACGCGGCGATCCGCGTGGACATCGACAACCGCCGCTGGGCGGGCGTGCCGTTCTACCTGCGCACGGGCAAGCGCCTCGGGCGCCGCGTCACCGAGGTCGCGGTCGTGTTCAAGAAGGCGCCGCACCTGCCGTTCGAGACGTCGCAGGCGTCCGACCTCGGCAACAACGCGCTCGTCATCCGCGTCCAGCCCGACGAGGGCGTGACGATGCGCTTCGGCGCCAAGGTCCCGGGCACCGCGATGGAGGTCCGCGACGTCACGATGGACTTCGGGTACGGGCACGCGTTCACCGAGTCCTCCCCGGAGGCGTACGAGCGGCTCATCCTCGACGTGCTCCTCGGCGACCCGCCGCTGTTCCCCACCCGCGAGGAGGTCGAGCTCTCCTGGAAGATCCTCGACCCCATCACGGCGCACTGGGAGGCGAAGGGCGCGCCCGAGCCGTACCGGTCCGGCACGTGGGGACCGGAGTCCGCCGACGCGATGCTCGCGCGCGACGGCCGCTCGTGGCGGCGCCCGTGACCGCTCTCGGGGCGCCGCCCTCGCGGAGCGCGGCGCTCCTGCCCGACACCCCCCGACCCCGTCGTGCGCGCCGGCGCGGCACGACCCTCCGACCGGCGAGGACCCCGCGATGATCATCGACATGCCCGACACGACGACGAACGCGGTGAACAAGCGCCTCGTGCGCCTGCGCGACGAGGGCGGCGCGATCGCGCTCGGCCGCGTCCTGACGCTCGTCGTCATCGCCCGCGAGTCCGACGTCGAGACCTCGATCGAGGCGGCGAACGACGCGAGCCGCGAGCACCCGTGCCGCGTCATCGTCGTCGCACCGTCCGGGCGGAGCACGACCCCGCACCTCGACGCCCAGATCCGCGTCGGCGGCGACGCCGGCGCGTCCGAGGTCGTCGTGCTGCGCACGGCGGGCCCGCTGCTCGAGCACGCCGACACGCTCGTCATGCCCCTGCTGCTGCCCGACGCCCCGATCGTCGTGTGGTGGCCGGGGCAGCCGCCCGCGTCGCCCGACGACGACCCGGTCGGCGCGATGGCGCAGCGGCGCATCACGGACTCCATCACCGCCAAGGACCCCGAGGCGACGCTCGCGCAGCTCGCGACGACGTACGGCCCGGGCGACTCGGACCTCGCGTGGGCGCGCGTCACGCTGTGGCGCGGCCTCATCGCCGCCGCGCTCGACCAGCCGCCGTACGAGCCGGTGACGAGCGTCGTCGTCGAGGGCCAGGCGAAGCACACGTCGCTCGACCTGCTCGCCGCGTGGCTCGGGTCGCGGCTGCGGTGCCCGGCGCAGGTCGTGCGACGGCGTGGCGCCGAGGCGATCACGCGCGTCACGCTCGAGCGCAGGAGCGGCCCGATCGTCCTCGACCGCCCAGACGGCCGCATCGTGACGATCAGCCAGCCCGGCAAGCCCGACCGCCGCGTCGCCCTCCCGATCCGCACCCTGAGCGAGGCCCTCATCGAGGAGCTGCGCCGCCTCGACCCGGACGAGATCTACGGCGAGGTGCTCACCAAGGGCCTGCAGAAGGTGGGCGCATGAGCGCCACGCAGCCCGAGGCCCACGCCGCCCACGCGCGCCTCGTCGTCGTGCACCCCGACGCGGGGGTCCTCGCCGAGGCGGTCGCGTCGCGCCTCGTGACGCGGCTCCTCGACGTGCAGTCGGTGCGCCGCCCGGTGCACGTCGTGCTCACGGGCGGCACCGTCGGCATCGCGAGCCTCGCCGCGCTGGCCCGCCACCCCGCGCGCGACGCGGTCGACTGGACCGGCGTGCACCTGTGGTGGGGCGACGAGCGGTTCCTCGCGTCGGGCGACGGCGAGCGCAACGAGACCCAGGCGCGGGACGCGCTGCTCGACCACCTGCCGCAGCTCCCGGCCGAGAACGTGCACCCGATGCCGTCGGCCGACGCCGCGGCCACGCCCGAGGAGTCCGCCGCGGCCTACGCCGCGACGCTCGCCGAGCACGCGCCCGCCGGCGCCGCCGTGCCCGAGTTCGACGTCCTCCTGCTCGGCATGGGGCCGGACGGCCACGTCGCGTCGCTCTTCCCCGGGCACCCCGGCCTCGACGTGCAGGGCGTGCCCACCGCGGGCGTGCACGGCTCCCCCAAGCCGCCGCCCGAGCGGGTGACGCTGACGTTCGAGGCGATCGCCCGGGCACGGCAGGTCTGGGTCGTCGCGGCCGGCGCCGAGAAGGCGCCCGCCGTCGCCTCCGCGCTCGGCGGGGCACCGGCCCGCGAGACGCCCGCCGCGGCGGTCGCCGGCACCGAGCGCACCCTGTGGCTCGTCGACGTGGCGGCCGCGGGCGACCGCGCGGAGGCTGACCCCGCATGACGACCGGCGCGCCCGACGACCTCGCCGGCACCACCGAGCCCGCGGCGACGTGGGACGCGGTCGACGCCTACTTCGGTCCGCTCGTGGGCGAGGACGACGTGCTCGCCGCCGCGTCGGAGCGCGCACGGGCGGCCGGCCTCCCCGAGATCCAGGTCTCGGCCGCGCAGGGCCGTCTCCTGCAGCTCCTCGCGCTCGCCGCGGGCGCGCGACGCATCCTGGAGGTCGGCACGCTCGGCGGGTACTCGACGATCTGGCTCGCCCGCGCGCTCGCGCCGGACGGCACCCTCGTCACGTGCGAGATCGACCCGGCGCACGCGGCCGTGGCGCGCGAGTCGCTCGCCGACGCCGGGCTCTCCGCGGTCGTCGACGTCGTCGTCGGTCCCGCGGCGGACACGCTGCGCCGGCTCGTCGACGAGGGCACGGAGCCGTTCGACCTCGTGTTCGTCGACGCGGACAAGCCGTCGAACCCCGTGTACCTCGACCTCGCGGTCCGGCTCTCGCGGCCCGGCACGCTCGTCGTCGTGGACAACACCGTCCGCGGCGGGGCCGTCGCGGACCCGAGGAGCACCGACCCCAACGTCCTCGGGGTCCGGGAGATGGTCGCGCGCATCGTCGGCGACCCGCGCCTCGACGCCACGGCCGTGCAGACCGTCGGCTCCAAGGGCTACGACGGGTTCGTCCTCGCGCGCGTCCGCGGCTGAGCCGCGACGGAACAGCGCGAGTCACGCCTTCCGGGTGCGGCGCGCCCCGGGACTGCCCTCGTCGGTGAGCGGCGGTCCCGCCGGTGAGGGGCGGTCAGACGCCGCGACGGGCGCGCAGCGCGGCGAGCGCCTCGTCGAGGATGGCCACGCCGTCCTCGTCGCTGCGTCGCTCCTTCACGTACGCGAGGTGCGTCTTGTACGGCTCGTTGCGCAGCGGCGTCGGCGGGTTCTCGCGGTCCTGGCCGGCCGGGAAGCCGCACCGCGGGCAGTCCCAGGTCTCCGGGGCCTCGATGTCCGCCTCCGAGGAGAAGCTCGGCCGCGTCTCGTGACCGTTCGCGCACCAGTAGGACACCCAGAAGCGCGGCGCGATCTCGCCGCGCTCGGACTCCCCGAGCGGTCCCGCCCCGACGCGCGACCCGCGGATCGCGTTACCACCTGCCACGTGCTCTCCCCCGTCCGTGCCGTCGTCGGCACTCGCTCTGCCCGTACCGCGCTGGGCCGCGCGGCTGCCCCCCTGCGACTTCCTCGAGCCCTCCCGACGCCCCGTCAGGGCGTGCGGGTCAGCTCACCTTCTGGAGAAGACCCAGGAGCACGATGACGACCGCCCAGACGAGGGCGAAGGCCACGGTGATCCGGTTGAGGTTGCGCTCGGCGACGCCGGAGCTGCCCACCGAGCTCGAGATCCCGCCGCCGAACATGTCGGACAGGCCGCCGCCCTTCCCCTTGTGCATGAGCACGAGCAGGGTGAGGAAGGCGCTGGTCAGCACCAGCAGGATCTGGAGGATGATGCGCAGCACGTCCACGAGTACGTCCTTGAGGCTCAGGGCCGGCCCGACCGATGTCGAGCGCGACCGCACGGTTGTGGTGAGCGGGCGTGACCCGCTGCACAGGGGACAAGAGTAGGCGACGCGAGGCCGCCGCGGCCAACCCCGGCCGCCGGCGTCTCACGTCCGGCCCCGACGGCCCCGGGATCTGCTCCCCGGAGCCGTCGGGCGACGCGTCCGCGGAGGTCAGGCCCCGGTCGCGTGCGACTGGTAGCGCGCGATGCGGGCGAACTCCTCCGGGTCGAGGCTCGCGCCGCCGACGAGCGCGCCGTCGACGTCGGGCTGCGCCATGATCGCGGCGACGTTCGAGGACTTCACCGAGCCGCCGTAGAGGATGCGGGTCGCGTTCGCGAGGTCCGCGTCGTAGAGGTCGCCCAGGGCGCCGCGGATCGCGCCGCAGACCTCCTGCGCGTCCTCGGGCGTCGCGACCTCGCCCGTGCCGATGGCCCACACGGGCTCGTAGGCGATGACGAGCGTCGCGAGCTGCGCGGCGGGGAGACCCGCGAGCGCGCCCTCGACCTGCGCGAGCGTGTAGGGGATCTGCTCGCCCGCCTTGCGGACGTCCAGGCCCTCGCCCACGCAGACGATCGGGGCGATGCCCTGACCCACGGCGGCGACGATCTTCTCGTTGACCAGCGCGTCCGTCTCGCCGTGGTACTGGCGGCGCTCGGAATGGCCGATCGCGACGTAGCTCACGCCGAGCTTGGCGAGCATCGTCGCCGAGATCTCGCCGGTGTACGCGCCCTCGGCGTGCGCCGAGACGTCCTGCGCGCCGTACTTCAGCTCGAGCTTGTCCGCGTCCACGAGGGTCTGCACGGAGCGCAGGTCGGTGAACGGGGGCAGCACGGCCACCTCGACGGCCGCGTAGTCGTGCTTCGCGTCCTTGAGGGTCCACGCGAGCTTCTGCACGGTGTGGGTCGCCTGGTGGTGGTCCAGGTTCATCTTCCAGTTGCCCGCCATGAGCGGGGTGCGGGTGTTCGCCACGGTCCTTCTTCTCTCTGTGGGGCCCGCCCCGCCCCGCAGGAGCGGGGCGGAGCGGGAGGGGTACGGGAGGGGCGTCAGCCCTCGAGGACGGAGATCCCGGGCAGGTCCTTGCCCTCCAGGAACTCGAGGCTCGCGCCGCCGCCGGTCGAGATGTGGCTGAACCCGGCCTCGTCGAAGCCGAGGATGCGCACGGCCGCGGCCGAGTCGCCGCCGCCGACGATGGTGAACGCGCCGTTCGCCGTCGCGTCCACGAGGGCCTGCGCGACGGCGCGCGTGCCGCCCGAGAACGCGTCGAACTCGAACACGCCCGCCGGGCCGTTCCAGACGACGGTCTTCGCGTCCGCGATCTTGCTCGCGAAGAGCTGGGCCGACTCGGGGCCGATGTCGAGGCCGATCTTGTCCGCCGGGATGGCGTCCGCGGCGACGACCTCGTGCGGGGAGTCCGCGGCGAACGAGTCGGCGGCCACGACGTCCGTCGGCAGCACGATCTCGACGCCGTTCTTCTCGGCGTCGGCGAGGTAGCCCTTGACGGTGTCGATCTGGTCCTCCTCGAGGAGGGACTTGCCGACGCCGTAGCCCTTGGCCGCGAGGAACGTGAAGACCATGCCGCCGCCGATGAGCAGGCGGTCCGCCTTGGTGAGCAGGTTCGCGATGACGCCGAGCTTGTCGGACACCTTCGAGCCGCCGAGCACGACGACGTACGGGCGCTCCGGGTCCTCGGTCGCCTTGCGCAGCGAGTCGACCTCCTTGAGGACGAGCTCGCCGACCGCGGCGGGCAGCACCTGCGCGACGTCGTAGACCGACGCCTGCTTGCGGTGCACGACGCCGAAGCCGTCGGAGACGAACACGTCGGCGAGCTCCGCGAGGTCGCGCGCGAGCGCCTGACGCTCGGCGTCGTCCTTGGAGGTCTCGCGCGCGTCGAAGCGGATGTTCTCCAGCAGCGCGACCTCGCCCTCGCCGAGCGCGGCGACGGTCTCGCGCGCGGACTCGCCCACGACGTCCTGCGCGAGGTGCACGGGGACGCCGAGCAGCTCCCCGAGGCGCGCGGCGACGGGCGCGAGCGAGTACTTCGCGTCCGGCTCGCCCTTGGGGCGACCGAGGTGCGCGGTGACGACGACCTTCGCACCGGCGTCGGTGAGCTTTTTCAGCGTGGGCAGCGCGGCGCGGATGCGCCCGTCGTCCGTGATGGTCGTCCCGTCGAGCGGGACGTTGAAGTCGGAGCGGACCAGGACGCGCTTGCCGCGCAGGTCGCCCAGGGAGTCGATGGTCTTCATGCGGTCTCCTACGGTTCGGTCGCCGTCGTGCGGGGCCCGTGCCGGGGGCCGGCCGTGCCCGCACATGAGGACGTCCGCGTGCGCGTCACCGGGCGGTGCCGGGACGCGCACGCGGACGCATGGTGCTACGCAGGGTCGGGCTGCGTCAGCGGGTGTCTCAGAGCTTGTCGCCGACGAGCTGCGTGAGCGCGACGAGGCTGTTCGAGTAGCCCCACTCGTTGTCGTACCAGGAGACGACCTTGACCTGGTCGCCGATCACCTTGGTGAGCTTCGAGTCGAAGATGCTCTGGTGCGGGTTCGTGACGATGTCGCTCGAGACGATCTCGTCGTCGACGTACTCGAGGATGCCCTTGAGCGGACCCTCGGCGGCGGCCTTGAGCGCGGCGTTGACCTCCTCGACCGTGACCTCGCGCGAGGCGGTGAAGGTGAGGTCCGTCGCCGAGCCCGTGATGACCGGCACGCGGAGCGCGTAGCCGTCGAGCTTGCCCTTGAGCTCCGGGAGCACGAGCGACACAGCCTTGGCGGCACCCGTCGACGTCGGGACGATGTTCTGCGCGGCGGCGCGGGCGCGACGCAGGTCGCGGTGCGGGCCGTCCTGCAGGTTCTGGTCGCCCGTGTAGGCGTGGATCGTGGTCATGAGACCACGCTCGATGCCGATCGAGTCGTTGAGCGCCTTCGCCAGCGGCGCGAGGCAGTTCGTGGTGCACGACGCGTTCGAGATGATGTGGTGCGCGGCCGGGTCGTACTGGTCCGAGTTCACGCCCATGACGAACGTGGCGTCCTCGTTCTTGGCCGGGGCCGAGATGATGACCTTCTTGGCACCGGCGTCGATGTGCGCCTTGGCCTTGGTCGCGTCGGTGAAGAAGCCGGTCGACTCGATGACGATGTCGGCGCCCAGCTCGCCCCAGGGGAGGTTCGCGGGGTCGCGCTCGGCGAGGGCACGGATCTTGACGCCGTCGACGATGATGTTCTCGTCGTCGAAGTCCACGCTCTTGGGGAAGCGGCCCAGCACCGTGTCGTACTTGAGCAGGTGCGCGAGCGTCTTGTTGTCCGTGAGGTCGTTGACGCCCACGATCTCGATGTCGGCGCCCGACTCGACGATGGCGCGGTAGAAGTTCCGTCCGATACGACCGAAGCCGTTGATACCGACGCGGATGGTCACAATGCCCTCCTCAGGGCGCGCCGGTTGTCCCGACGCACACGGTTGATGCCGAACGATCACGTACGCCGTCGTACGCAGGTGGTGATGGCGTTCGTGCCCCGCTGCCCGGATCCCGGCACAGCACCCTCCGTGCCCGCGGGATCGTCACGGCGACAGCCGGGACCACCCACGCCCACGAGGGGTGTCAGCGAAGGAGCACGTCGTTGTCACCTGACGCATCCGAGCCTATACCAACACCACGCCAGCATGTGACCTGGATCCCACGCCTCGGGACCATCGTCCCGCCGGTGCGTGACGTCCAGGCATCGGCGCGGCACGGGGACGCGCCGGAACGGGTCGAGCGTGGCGCGTGCCGCTCGGGCGGGTGCGGGCGCGGGCCCCGACCGTCACAGGTCGAGCAGCTCGGGGCTCAGGCCCGCCTCCGTGTCGGGGATCCCGAGCTCGGCGGCGCGCTTGTCCGCCGTCGAGAGCAGTCGCCGGATGCGGCCCGCGACGGCGTCCTTGGTCAGCGGCGGGTCGGCGAGCTGGCCCAGCTCCTCGAGCGACGCCTGCTTGTGGGCGAGCCGCAGCTCGCCCGCCTGGCGGAGGTGGTCGGGCAGGTCGGGGCCGAGGATCTCGAACGCCCGCTCGACACGCGCGCCCGCGGCGACCGCGGCGCGCGCCGAGCGGCGCAGGTTCGCGTCGTCGAAGTTCGCGAGCCGGTTCGCGGTCCCGCGGACCTCGCGCCGCGCGCGACGCTCCTCCCACACGAGCACCGCCTCGTGCGCGCCGAGCCGCGTGAGGAGCGCGCTGATCGCGTCCCCGTCGCGGATGACGACGCGGTCGACGCCGCGCACCTCGCGGGACTTCGCCGAGACGCCCAGGCGGCGCGCCGCGCCCACGAGGGCGAGCGCCGCCTCGGGTCCCGGGCACGTGATCTCGAGCGCGGACGAGCGTCCCGGCTCGGTGAGCGAGCCGTGCGCGAGGAACGCGCCGCGCCAGGCGGCCTCGGCCTCCTCGACACCGCCCGAGACGACCTGCGGCGGCAGCCCACGGACGGGCCGGCCGCGCTGGTCGAGCAGACCCGTCTGGCGGGCGAGGGACTCGCCGTCGCGCACGACGCGCACGACGTACCGGCTGCTCTTGCGCAGCCCGCCGGCGGACACCACGATGAGCTCGCTCGTGTGCCCGTAGACGTCCGCGATGGTCTCGCGCAGGCGACGCGCGGCGATCGCGGTGTCGAGCTCCGCCTCGATGACGACGCGGCCCGAGATGAGGTGCAACCCGCCCGAGAAGCGGAGCATCGCGGAGACCTCCGCCTTGCGGCACGACGTCTTGTCCACCCGCAGCCGAGCCAGCTCGTCCTTCACCTGTGCCGTGAGCGCCATGCGGGACATCCTGCCACCGATGACGGCGCACCGCGGCGGCGGACCGACCACCGCCGCGGGCCCCGTCGTGCCCTGTCGGACGGCTCAGCGCGTGCGCGAGCCGACGTCGCCGAGGAAGTCGTCGAACACGTCGCGGTACGCCGCGGCGAGCCGCAGCGCGTCGTGCCGCGGGGTACCGTCGCCGCGCCGCACCTGGCGCAGGAGCAGGCGCGCGCCCATGCGCGCCGCGGCGTCGGCGAGCTGCTCGGTGTCCTCCACCGCCGACGGGTCCGCGACGACGGCGTCGATCCGCAGTCCCGGCGCGTGCTTGTGCAGCGCCTCCAGGTGGTCCGTCGCGGACAGCCCGTACGTCTCCCCCGTCTCGCTCGACAGGTTGAGCGTGACGCAGCGCCGCGCCGGCGTCTCGTGCAGGGCGCGCGCGAGCTCGGGCACGAGCAGGTGCGGCATGACGGACGAGAACCACGAGCCCGGGCCGAGCACGACCCAGTCCGCGTCCTCGACGGCCTGCACGGCCTCGGGGCACGCGGGCGGGTCGGCGGGCACGAGGCGCAGCTGCTCGATCCGCCCGTGGGTGACCGCGACGCGGCTCTGCCCGACGACCGTCTCCAGGGCGTCGCCCGTGCGCACGTCGGCCTCGATGCGCAGCGGCACGGACGCCATCGGGAGCACGCGGCCGCGCGCGCCCAGGAGCTTGCCGACCCAGTCGAGCCCGGCGACCGGGTCGTCGAGCAGCTCCCACAGCGCGACGATGAGCAGGTTCCCCACGGCGTGGTTGTCGAGGTCGCCCTCGGACGTGAACCGGTGCTGGAGCAGCGAGCTCCAGGTGCGCCCCCACTCCGAGTCGTCGCACAGGGCCGCGAGCGCCATGCGCAGGTCGCCGGGCGGCAGGACGCCGAGCTCGGCGCGCAGCCGCCCCGACGAGCCGCCGTCGTCGGCGACCGTGACGACCGCGGTGAGACGGTCGGACATGAGGCGCAGCGCCGAGAGGCTCGCCGACAGTCCGTGCCCGCCGCCGAGGGCGACGACCGCGGGGTTGCGCTTGGCGACCACGTCGCTCACTCCTTGCCGAGGTCCCGTGCCGTGACGATGACGCGCTGGCCCTGCGCGCGCAGGCGGGCGGCGATGGCCTCGCTGATCGCGACGGAGCGGTGCTTGCCGCCCGTGCAGCCCACGGCGATGGTCACGTAGCGCTTCTCCTCCCCCAGGTAGCCGGCCAGCACCGGCTCGAGCGCGCTGACGTACCGGTCGACGAACTCGAGGGCCCCGGGCCGGCCGAGCACGTAGTCGCGCACCGGGGCGTCGCGACCGGTGAGGTGGCGCAGCTCGGTGATCCAGTACGGGTTGGCGAGGAACCGGACGTCGACGACGTGGTCCGCGTCGAGCGGGAGCCCGTACTTGAACCCGAACGAGACGACGTTGATCCGCAGCGTCTCGGGCGTGCCGTCGGCGACCGCGGCGCGCACCTCGCGCGCGAGGTCGTGCACGGTGAGCTCCGAGGTGTCGATGACGACGTCGGAGCGCTCCTCGAGGCTCGCGAGGAGGCGGCGCTCCTCCCCGAGCCCGTCGAGGATCCGCCCCTCCCCCTGGAGCGGGTGCGGGCGCCGCACCTGCTCGTACCTGCGCACGAGCACCTCGTCGGACGCGTCGAGGAACAGGATCCGGTAGAAGACGCCGATCTGGCGCAGGTGGTCGAGCACCTCGACGAGGTCGGTGAAGAACTCGCGCCCGCGCACGTCGACGACGGCCGCGATCCGCTCGAGCGCCGACCCGGAGCGCGTCATGAGGTCGACGAGCGGGACGATCATGCGCGGCGGCAGGTTGTCGACGACGTACCAGTCGAGGTCCTCGAGCACCGCCGCCGCGCGCGTGCGCCCGGCGCCGGACATGCCCGTGATGATGAGCACCTCCGGGTCGCGGGACTCGGGCGCGGGCGTCGCGGCCTCGATGGCGGGGATGCCGCTGGGGACGGTGATCGGGGAGGGCTCCGGCACGCGGGCGGAGGACGCCTGCGGGCTGAGGTCCGGGGTCGGCTCCGAGGTCATGGCACCAGCATGCCAGCCGCTCACGCGCGGGCCGTGGCCCCGTCGCCCGCCGGAGTGTCTTGGGCGGCAGCGGACGCGTCGGGCGCGGCCTTCCCGGCCGCGCCGCCCAGCGCGGCGACCACGGCCTGCGCCGTGCGCTCGCCCATGCCTCGCACGCTCGCGATCTCCTCGACGCTCGCGGCGCGCAGCCGCTTGAGCGACCCGAAGTGCTTGAGCAGCGCCGTCCTGCGCGCCGGGCCGAGCCCGGGGACGTCGTCGAGCGCCGACGCCGTCATGCCCTTGCTGCGCTGCCTGCGGTGCTGCGCGATCGCGAACCGGTGCGCCTCGTCGCGCACGCGCTGGAGCAGGTACAGCCCCTCGGACGAGCGGCGCAGGATGACCGGGTAGTCCTCCCCGGGCACCCAGACCTCCTCGAGGCGCTTGGCGAGACCGCACAGCGCGACGTCGTCGATACCGAGGTCCGCGAGCGCGCGGGCGGCGGCGGCCACCTGCGGCGGACCACCGTCGACGACGACGAGGTTCGGCGGGTACGCGAACCGCGCACGACGGTCGGTGGGTGCGTCGGCGTCGACCTCGCCGCTGCGCGGGACGTAGCCCGCGGCCTCGGCGGCGCGCTCGGCGCGGCGCCCCGCGGCGTCGGACGCGTCCGCGACGTCGTCCGCCTCGAGGTCGAGCTCGACCTCGCCCGAGCGCGACCGGTCGGCCAGGTAGCGCTTGAACCGGCGCGAGATGACCTCGTACATCGCCGCGGTGTCGTCCGCCGCGCCGTCGCCGTCCGGGCCGCGCACCGTGAAGTGCCGGTACTCGCTCTTGCGCGCGAGGCCGTCCTCGAAGACCACCATCGACGCGACCTGGTACGTGCCCTGGTTGTGCGAGACGTCGTAGCACTCGATCCGCAGCGGCGCCGACTCGAGGTCGAGGGCCTCCTGGATCTCGCGCAGCGCCTGGCTGCGGGTCGTGAGGTCGCCCGCGCGGCGCGTGCGGTGCAGGGCGAGCGCGTGCTCCGCGTTGGCGCGGACCGTCGCGGCGAGCTCCTTCTTGTCGCCCCGCTGGGGCACGCGCACGTCGACCCGCGCGCCGCGCAGGCCCGAGAGCCACGTGGTCACCTGGTCGGTGTCGGGCGGCAGGATCGGGACGAGCACCTCGCGCGGCACGGCGTCGCGCGCGCCCGCCCGACCGGAGCGCGCGCCGGCGTCCGCCGCGATCGCCTCCTCGGCCGCGCCGTACACCTGCTGGAGCAGGTGCTCGACGAGCTCCGCGTCCGTGACGTCCTCGACCTTCTCGACGATCCAGCCGCGCTGGCCGCGGATGCGCCCGCCGCGCACGTGGAACACCTGCACGGCGGCCTCCAGCTCGTCGCCGACGAGCGCGAACACGTCCGCGTCCGTGCCGTCCGCGAGGACGACCGCGTTCTTCTCGGTCGCGCGCTGGAGCGCCGCGATGTCGTCGCGCAGGCGCGCCGCGGCCTCGTACTCCATCGCCGCGGCCGCCTCGTTCATCTTGCGCTCGAGCCGGCGCACGAAGCGCTGGGTGTCCCCCGCCATGAAGTCGCAGAAGTCCTCCGCGAGCGCCCGGTGGTCCTCGGGCGTGATCCGCCCGACGCACGGCGCGGAGCACTTGTCGATGTAGCCGAGCAGGCAGGGCCGGCCCGTCTGGTGCGCGCGCTTGAACACGCCGGCCGAGCACGTGCGCACGGGGAAGACGCGCAGCAGCAGGTCGAGCGTCTCGCGGATCGCCCACGCGTGGCCGTACGGGCCGAAGTACCGGGTGCCGGGGCGCTTGGCCCCGCGCATCACCTGGGCGCGCGGGAACTCCTCACCCATCGTCACGGCGAGGTACGGGTAGGACTTGTCGTCGCGGTACTTGACGTTGAACCGCGGGTCGAACTCCTTGATCCACGTGTACTCGAGGGCCAGCGCCTCGACCTCGGTCCCGACGACCGTCCACTCGACCGAGGTCGCGGTCGTCACCATGGTCTGGGTGCGGTGGTGCAGGTTCGCGACGTCCTGGAAGTAGCTCGACAGGCGCGCCCGCAGGTTCTTGGCCTTGCCGACGTAGATCACGCGACCGTGCGCGTCACGGAACCGGTAGACGCCCGGCGAGGTGGGGATCTCCCCCGGCGCAGGGCGGTACGTCGCGGGGTCAGCCATGGTCTCCAGCCTAGGTCAGGCCACCGACGTCGCGGCGGCGGGTCGAGGCCCCGGAACCGGGTCCGCGGCCACGGGCGAATTTCGGTGTGACGGGCGTCACCGCCCGTTAGGGTGACGGCCATGAGCGCACAGCACGGGTACACCGCCACCGTCCGCTGGACCGGCGCGGGCGACAAGGGCACGGCCGCCTACACGTCGTACAGCCGCGACCACGACGTCCTCCTGCCGGGCCGGCCCCCGCTGCCGGGGTCGTCCGACCCCGCGTTCCGGGGCGACCCGGAGCGCTTCAGCCCCGAGGAGCTGTTCGTCGTCAGCCTCTCCCAGTGCCACATGCTCTGGTTCCTCCACCTCGCGGCGGCCGCGGGCGTCGTCGTGCGCGAGTACGTCGACGACGCCACCGGCACGATGCGTGTCGAGTCGGGCGGCGAGGGGCAGTTCACCGACGTCACGCTCCACCCGCGCGTCGTGGTCGACGACGGCCCCGGGACGGACGAGGAGTCGCTCGCCACGCTGCACCAGCGCGCGCACGACCACTGCTTCATCGCACGCTCGGTGAACTTCCGCGTGCTCGTGGAGCCGGCGCCCGCGCGACGCGCCGCCGCCTGACGCGCTCCGGCGGCCACGGACGCCTGCTCGACGGCGGCCGGGGACGCTACGCCGCCGAGGCCTTGCGACGCGCGCCGGCCTTCGGCTTCTCGTCCGTCGCCCGGCGTGCCGCCGCGGAGCGGCCCTTGCCCTTCGCGCCCTTCGCCGCGGGAGCCGGCGCGGACGCCGCCGGGGCGGTCCCGACCGGCACGGGGTCGTGCTGGTCGAGGATCTCCGCGAGGAAGCGCCCCGTGTGGCTGGCCTCGACGCGCGCGACCTGCTCGGGCGTGCCCTCCGCGACGACCGTGCCGCCGCCGGAGCCTCCCTCGGGGCCCATGTCCACGACCCAGTCCGCGCTCTTGATGACATCGAGGTTGTGCTCGATCACGAGGACGCTGTTGCCCTTGTCGACGAGCGACTGGAGCACGCCGAGCAGCTTGCGGATGTCCTCGAAGTGCAGGCCCGTCGTCGGCTCGTCGAGCACGTAGATCGTGCGGCCCGTCGAGCGCTTCTGCAGCTCGCTCGCGAGCTTGACGCGCTGCGCCTCGCCGCCCGAGAGCGTCGGCGCCGGCTGACCGAGGCGGACGTACCCGAGACCGACCTCGACGAGCGTCTTGAGGTGCCGCGAGATCGCCGGCACCGCGGCGAAGAACTCCGCGGCCTCCTCGATCGGCATGTCGAGCACGTCGGCGACGGTCTTGCCCTTGAAGTGCACCTCGAGCGTCTCGCGGTTGTAGCGCGCACCGTGGCACACCTCGCACGGGACGTAGACATCGGGCAGGAAGTTCATCTCGATCTTCAGCGTGCCGTCGCCCGAGCACGCCTCGCAGCGGCCGCCCTTGACGTTGAACGAGAAGCGGCCCGGCGTGTACCCGCGAACCTTGGCCTCGGTCGTCTCCGCGAAGAGCTTGCGCACGTGGTCCCACACGCCCGTGTACGTCGCGGGGTTCGACCGCGGCGTGCGCCCGATCGGCCCCTGGTCGACGTGCACGACCTTGTCGAGGTGCTCGAGCCCCGTGACGCGCGTGTGCCGGCCGGCCACCTGGCGCGCACCGTTGAGCTCGTTGGCGAGCACGGTGTAGAGGATCGAGTTCACGAGCGTGGACTTGCCGGAGCCGGACACCCCCGTGACGGCGGTGAACGTGCCGAGCGGGAAGCTCACGTCGATGCCCGCGAGGTTGTGCTCGCGCGCGCCGACGACCTTCACCTGGCGCGCCGGGTCGACCGGGCGGCGCTGCGCCGGCAGCGGGATGCTGCGCCGGCCCGAGAGGTACGCGCCCGTCACCGACTCGGGGGCCTCCAGGAGACCCGCGTAGTCGCCCGAGTGCACGACGCGGCCGCCGTGCTCGCCCGCCCCCGGGCCGATGTCCACGACCCAGTCCGCCGTGCGGATGGTGTCCTCGTCGTGCTCGACGACGATGAGCGTGTTCCCCAGGTCTCGCAGGCGCGTGAGCGTCTCGATGAGACGGCGGTTGTCGCGCTGGTGGAGCCCGATGCTCGGCTCGTCGAGCACGTAGAGCACGCCGACGAGGCCGGAGCCGATCTGCGTCGCGAGCCGGATGCGCTGCGCCTCGCCGCCGGACAGCGTCGCCGCGGGACGCTCGAGCGACAGGTAGTCGAGCCCGACGTCGAGGAGGAAGCCCAGCCGCGCGTGGATCTCCTTGAGCACCTCGGTCGCGATCGCGCGCTCGCGCGCCCCGAGCTCGAGCGAGCCGAGGAACGCCGCGGCCTCGCGCAGCGGCAGGCGGCACACGTCCCAGATGGACTTGCCGCCGACCTTGACCGCGAGCACCTCGGGCTTGAGGCGCGCACCCTGGCACACGGGGCACGGGACCTCGCGCATGAAGGCCTCGTACTTCTCCTTCGACCACTCGGACTCGGTCTCCGTGTGGCGGCGCTCGAGGAACGTGATGACGCCCTCGAAGCCCGTCGAGTACTGCCGCTCGCGGCCCCAGCGGTTCTTGTACCTCACGTGCACCTGGTGGTTCTGCCCGTGCAGCACGGCCTTCTTGGCCCGCTCGGGCAGCGCGCGCCACGGCGTGTCCATCGAGAACCCGAGGTCGTCCGCGAGCGCCGTGAGCACGCGCTCGAAGTACTCCGAGGAGATCTGCGCCCACGGCGCGACCGCGCCCTCGCGCAGCGACTTCTCCTCGTCGGGGATCACGAGGTCCGGGTCGACCTCGAGGCGGAAGCCGATGCCCGTGCACTCGGGGCACGCCCCGTAGGGAGCGTTGAACGAGAACGTGCGCGGCTCGATCTCGTCGAGCGCGAGCTCGTGGTCGTTGGGGCACGCGCGCTTCTCGGAGAAGCGGCGCTCGCGCGCCGGGTCGTCCGGGTCGGCGTCGACGAGCTCGACGACGACCAGGCCGCCGGCGAGGCCGAGCGCGGTCTCGACCGAGTCGGTCAGGCGGCGCTGCACGCCCTCGCGCGCGACGAGGCGGTCGACGACGACCTCGATGTCGTGCTTGAGCTTCTTCTCGAGCGCGGGCACGTCCGTGAGCGTGCGCACCTCGCCGTCGACGCGGGCGCGCGCGAAGCCCTTGGTCTGCAGCTCCTTGAAGAGCTCGGAGTACTCGCCCTTGCGCCCGCGCACGACCGGCGCGAGCACCTGGTAGCGCGTGCCCTCGGGCAGCTCGAGCAGGCGGTCGACGATCTGCTGCGGCGTCTGCGCGGTGACGCGCTCGCCGCACACCGGGCAGTGCTGCGTGCCCGCGCGCGAGAACAGCAGGCGCAGGTAGTCGTACACCTCGGTGATGGTGCCGACGGTCGACCGCGGGTTGCGGTTCGTCGACTTCTGGTCGATCGACACCGCGGGCGACAGGCCCTCGATGAAGTCCACGTCGGGCTTGTCCATCTGGCCGAGGAACTGGCGCGCGTACGCGGACAGCGACTCGACGTAGCGGCGCTGGCCCTCCGCGAAGATGGTGTCGAACGCGAGCGACGACTTGCCCGAGCCGGAGAGCCCCGTGAAGACGATGAGCCGGTCCCGCGGGAGGTCGAGGTCGACGTTGCGCAGGTTGTGCTCGCGGGCACCGGAGATGACGAGGCGATTGCTCACCGAAGCATCGTACGACCGACTACCGACATTCGCACAGGTGTTCGACGTCACCTTCGCCGCTCCCCCGGCGAACGCTCACCGCAGGCGCACGTCGGGTCCTCGGGCCGTCGCCGGACGCGGCACACTGACGCCATGACGTACACCGGACGAGTCGTCGTGGGCGGCCCGAGCGACCTGCGGCGCCTCGACGCCGTCGAGATCCGCAAGCTCGCGGTCGGGCCGCTCGCGAACGACGTCTACCTCCTCACGTGCCGCCGCACGGGCGCCCAGGTCCTCGTCGACGCCGCGGACTCGCCCGACGACGTGCTCGCGCTCGTGCGCGAGGGCTCGCCGTCGGCGCGCCTCGACCTCCTCGTCACGACGCACCGCCACGCCGACCACTCCCGTGCGCTCGCCGCGGTCGTCGCCGGCACGGGTGCGGCGGTCGCGGTCGGCGACCCCGACGCCGACGCCGTGGCGGCCGCGACCGGCGTGCACGTCGCGCGCCGGCTCGGGCACGGCGACGTCCTGCAGCTCGGCGACCTCACGCTCGAGGTGGTCGCCCTGCGCGGCCACACGCCGGGCTCCGTCGCGCTCGCCTACCGCGAGCCGGGCGCGGTGCGTGAGCCGGAGGCCGTCGCGGGGCGCGTGCACCTCTTCACCGGCGACTCGCTGTTCCCCGGAGGCGTCGGCAACACCGACCGCGACCCGGCGCGCTTCCACCGTCTGCTCACCGACGTGACCCAGCGCGTCTTCGACCGGTTCGACGACGCGACGTGGGTCTACCCGGGCCACGGCGACGACACGACCCTCGGCGCCGAGCGGCCCCACCTCGGCGCGTGGCGCGAGCGCGGCTGGTAGCCGCAGCGCCGAGGGCAGGCCGGCCGGACGACCGAGGCGCGGACCCGGCGACCGCGGGCCGGGCCGGGCTGGTTCACTGACCCCTATGCCGATCCACGCCGTCACCTACGTCTACGCCGACCGCGCCGCCGACCTCGACGCGCTGCGCCCCGAGCACCGCGCGTTCCTGCGCGGCCTGCACGAGCGGGGCACCCTGCTCGCGTCCGGCCCGCTGCCCGCCCACGAGGGCGCGCTCGCGGGGGCGCTGCTCGTGCTGGACGGCGAGACGCCCGCCGCGGTCGCCGCGGTGCTCGACGAGGACCCGTTCGCGCGCGCCGGGCTCGTGGCCGAGCGCGCGGTCCGGCCGTGGTCGCCGGTCATCGGCGACTGGGCCGACCGCGCCTGACGCGTCGCCGGCGCCCGCCGTCGGCACGCCCGCCGTCAGCCCGCCGCGGTCCGCGCGGTCCGTCGTCAGCGCGCCCCGTCGTCCTGCGGACGCGAGCCCCAGGTCGGCGTCGCCTCGCCGGTGCCCGCGTCGTCGTACGGCGCCTCGACCGGCTCGTCGTCCGACGCGTCGCCCGACCCGTCCGCGGCGTCCGCCGCGGACGACGCGACGGGAGCGTCCGCCGGAGGGTCCTGCTCGTCCCGCGCGTGCGCCGCGCGCGTGCGCAGGAGGCTCGCGACCGTGGTCACCGCGAGCGCCCCGACGATGACGACGAGCGACAGCCAGATCGGCACCGTCGGCACGGCGTCGAGGTGCTCGCCACCGTTGAGGAACGGCAGCGTGTTCTCGTGCAGCGCCTCGAGGATGAGCTTCACCCCGATGAACCCGAGGATCACCGCCAGGCCGATCGGGAGGTAGACGAGCCGCTCGAGCAGCCCGCCCAGCAGGAAGTAGAGCTGGCGCAGGCCCATGAGCGCGAACACGTTCGTCGTGAACACGATGAAGGGGTCCTGCGTGAGACCGAAGATCGCCGGGATCGAGTCGAACGCGAACAGCAGGTCCGTGCTCCCGATCGCGAGGAACACCACCACGAGCGGCGTGAACACGCGCTTGCCGTCCTCGACCGTGCGCAGCCGGCCGCCGTCGTACTGCGTCCCGAGCGGCAGGACGCGCCGCAGGGCGCGCACCGCGCCGTTCTCGCGGTACTCCTCGGGCTCGTCCCCGCCCGCGACGAGCTTGACCGCGGTGTAGATGAGGAACGCGCCGAACAGGTAGAACACCCAGACGAACTGCGCGATGATCGCCGCGCCCGCGAGGATGAACCCGCCGCGCAGGACGAGCGCGACGATGATGCCGACCATGAGCACGCGCTGCTGCTGGTCCCGCGGCACCGCGAACCTCGCCATGATGATGACGAACACGAAGAGGTTGTCCACGGACAGGCTGTACTCGGTCAGCCACCCGGCGTAGAACTCGCCCGCCGGTGCCGCTCCCCCGACCGCACCCACGATCGCCCCGAACACCAGCGCGAGCGCGACGTAGAAGCCGACCCACAGCGCGCTCTCGCGCATCGACGGGACGTGCGGGCGGCGCCCCACGACGAGCAGGTCGACGAGGAGCAGGACGGCGAGGGCGGACAGCGCCGCCCACTCGAACCAGAGCGGGAGCTCGTGAACCATCAGTGCGAGCCCTCCGAGCTCTCGACGGAGCGCCGGCGGTCGGCGCGGTCCTTGGCCAGGCTCGCGACCGTGGTGATCGCGAGCACGACGACGATGAACCCGAGCGACAGCGCGGTCGGGATCTCCGGGACGACGGTGATGTGCTCACCGCCGTTGACGAACGGCACCTCGTTGGTGTGCAGCGCGTGGATCACGAGCTTGACGCCGATGAACCCGAGAATCGCGGCGAGGCCGTACGCGAGGTACACCAGACGGTCGAGGAGGCCGTCGATGAGGAAGTAGAGCTGGCGCAGGCCCAGGAGCGAGAAGGCGTTCGCCGCGAAGACGAGGTAGGTCTCCTGCGTGAGGCCGAAGATCGCGGGGATCGAGTCGACCGCGAACAGCAGGTCGGCGCTGCCGATCGCGATCATCACGATGAGCATCGGGGTGATGTACCGCTTGCCGTCGACCTTCGTCGTCATCCGGTCCTCGACGTACGACTCGGTCGTCGGGAACAGGCGGCGCGTCAGCCGCAGCGCGGCGTTCTCGTGGAACTCCTCGTCGTGCCCGGAGCCGGCCTTGACCTGGGTCCACGCCGTGTAGAGCAGGAACGCGCCGAAGACGTAGAAGACCCAGCTGAAGTTCTCGATGAGCGCGGCGCCGAGGAAGATGAAGATCGTCCGCAGCACCAGCGCGATCGTGATGCCGATGAGCAGCACCTTCTGCTGGTACAGCCGCGGGACGCGGAAGCTTGTCATGATGAGGACGAAGACGAAGAGGTTGTCGACCGACAGGCTCTTCTCGGTGATGTAGCCGGCGAAGTACTCGCCGCCGTACGTCGACCCCCACACGGCCCAGACGATCGCGCCGAAGAGCACCGCGACGGCGACGTAGCCCGCGGACCACCACGTGGCCTCGCGCAGGCTCGGGGCGTGCGGTGTGCGCACGTGCCCCACGTAGTCGACGGCGAGCATCGCGAGGATGACGCCGACGGTGGCGAGCCAGACCCAGACGGGTACGTCCATGAAGATTCCTCCGGTACGTGGGGAGCACGATGTACCGAAGGTCTCTTCCGCCACGCACCGCCACCCGCACCCGCACGGGACGCGGGCTGATGGTTGTGGGACCGGTGACACCGGGCCGACGACTGCGCCGGCCGTGATGACGACATCACCGCACGAGGAATACTCCCCTTCACACGAGGAGCCAGCATAGGCCATGGTCCTCGCGCTCGACACCGCGGCGCGCTCGGACACCACCACGTTCCACCACGTCCCCGCCCGGGGACCCGTGCGGCGGCTTCAGGGGCGGGCGGGCCTCAGGCCGTGGCCGCCTGCATCTGGCGCAGCTCCTTCTTGAGCCCGGAGATCTCGTCGCGCAGCCGCGCCGCGAGCTCGAACTGGAGCTCGCCCGCCGCGGCGTGCATCTGGTCGCTGAGCTCCTGGATGAGCTCCGCGAGGTCGCTCGCCGCCGCGCCCGCGAGGCGGTTGCCCGACGACGCGCCCTCCTTGGGCGAGCCCGGCACCGGGGCCTTGCCCTTCGCCGCCTTGCCCGGCTGGCGGTAACCGCCCGCGAGGAGCTCGGCCGTGTCGACGTCCTCGCGTGCGAGCATGTCCGTGACGTCGGAGATGCGCTTGCGCAGCGGCGTGGGGTCGATCCCGTGCTCGGTGTTGTACGCGATCTGCTTCTCGCGGCGACGCTCGGTCTCCTCGATCGCCGCGGCCATCGCGGGCGTGATCCTGTCCGCGTACATGTGCACCTGGCCGGACACGTTGCGGGCCGCGCGGCCGATCGTCTGGATGAGCGACTTGGGCGAGCGCAGGAAGCCCTCCTTGTCCGCGTCGAGGATCGCAACGAGCGAGACCTCGGGCAGGTCGAGACCCTCGCGCAGGAGGTTGATGCCGACGAGCACGTCGTACTCGCCGAGGCGCAGCTCGCGCAGGAGCTCGACGCGGCGCAGCGTGTCGACCTCCGAGTGCAGGTACCGGACCCGCACGTCCTTCTCGAGCAGGTAGTCCGTGAGGTCCTCGGCCATCTTCTTGGTCAGGGTCGTGACGAGCACGCGCTCGTCGCGCTCGACGCGCTCGCGGATCTCGTGCAGGAGGTCGTCGATCTGCCCGGTGGTCGGCTTGACGATGACCTCCGGGTCGACGAGGCCCGTCGGGCGGATGATCTGCTCGACGACGCCGTCCGCCATCGAGAGCTCGTAGTCGCCGGGCGTCGCCGACAGGTAGACCGTCTGGCCGATGCGCTCGACGAACTCCTCCCAGCGCAGCGGGCGGTTGTCCATCGCGCTCGGGAGCCGGAAGCCGTGGTCGACGAGGCTGCGCTTGCGCGACATGTCGCCCTCGAACATCGCGCCGATCTGCGGCACGGTGACGTGCGACTCGTCGATCACGAGGAGGAAGTCCTCGGGGAAGTAGTCGAGCAGGGTGTTCGGCGGCGAGCCCGACTCGCGGCCGTCGATGTGCCGCGAGTAGTTCTCGATGCCCGAGCACGTGCCGATCTGGCGCATCATCTCGATGTCGTAGGTGGTGCGCATGCGCAGACGCTGTGCCTCGAGCAGCTTGTTCTGGCGCTCGAGCTCGTCGAGCCGCTCCGCGAGCTCGGCCTCGATCGACGAGATCGCGCGCTCCATGCGCTCCGGCCCGGCGACGTAGTGCGTCGCGGGGAACACGTGGATGCTCGGCTCGGAGCGGATGACCTCGCCCGTCAGCGGGTGCAGCGTCTGGATGCTCTCGATCTCGTCGCCGAAGAACTCGATGCGGACCGCGAGCTCCTCGTACACGGGGATGATCTCGACCGTGTCGCCACGCACGCGGAACGTGCCGCGCGTGAACGCCATGTCGTTGCGCGTGTACTGCATCGTCACGAACTGGCGCAGCAGGTCGTCGCGCTCGACCTGCATGCCGACGTCGAGCCGCACCATGCGGTCCACGTACTCCTGCGGTGTGCCGAGGCCGTAGATGCACGACACGGACGCGACCACGACGACGTCGCGCCGCGTGAGCAGGGAGCTCGTCGCCGAGTGCCGCAGGCGCTCGACCTCGTCGTTGATCGACGAGTCCTTCTCGATGTAGGTGTCCGTCTGCGCGATGTACGCCTCGGGCTGGTAGTAGTCGTAGTACGAGACGAAGTACTCGACCGCGTTGTTCGGCAGCAGCTCGCGGAACTCGGTGGCGAGCTGCGCTGCGAGGGTCTTGTTGGGTGCCATGACGAGCGTCGGGCGCTGGAGCTCCTCGATCAGCCATGCGGTCGTCGCGGACTTGCCGGTACCGGTGGCGCCGAGCAGGACGACGTCCTTCTCCCCCGCCCGGACGCGGCGGGCGAGGTCCGCGATCGCCGTGGGCTGGTCGCCCGACGGCTCGTACTCGGAGATGACCTCGAACGGGGCGGTGGCGCGCTGGAGATCGGTCACGGGACGCATGTCTCCACGGTACGTCGCGGCGCCCACACGAACGTCGTGGGCAGGTCGGTGCCCGCGCGACCGACGGACGACGCCCGCCGTCACCAGGGACCGGGAGGCGATTTGGAAGGCGTGGTGCCGAACCCCTAGGTTGGCCTCGACCAGCCGTGCTCCTCGACGTCCGCGGAGCACGGCACGACGACCGCGGCGCAGGCGACGACGTCTGCGGCGAGTTAGTCAGCACCGCTAGCGAACCGACGAAGCACTCGACCTGGAGCCCACACCATGCGCCTGCACCCCGCGCGCCCCCGCGGAACCGCCCTGCTCGCCGCCGTCGCTCTGACGACGGTCGGGCTCGCCACCCCCGCGAGCGCCACGACCGCCGTCGGCGCGGACGACGTCTGCGCCGCGGACCCCACCACGCGCCCCGTCGGCGTGTACGAGCTCACCGCCGTGGAGGACTCCGGCGTCGGGATCTGGGCGGGCGGCGGCCTCACGGTCACGACCGCGACGGAGCTCGAGGGTCGCGTCGTGGTCGGCGGCGACGCGGACCTCTCGGGCGCAGGCACGCTCAACGTCGGGACCGCCGGCGGCGGGGGCTCCGCGATCACGCCCGCGGGCGGGACCGACATGCTCGTCGTGGGCGGCGACCTCGCGACGGCGGCGAGCACCCAGGTGGGCCTCCACGCGTCGCGCGGGGGCAACGTCGTGGTCGGCGGGGCGGTCACGGGTCCGGCGCCGAGCACCGAGAGCGTGCACGGCCCGAGCGGGACCGTGACGCAGGGCGTGGGCCGCGCGACGGCGCTCGCCCCGTACGCGGACCTGCCCGCGTTCGCCGCCGGGATCGCCGCGGACGCGGCGGACGGCGCGGTCGCGGCGACGCCGACGGGCGGTGTGCTGACCGTCGAGGCCGGGGAGCGCTACGTGCTCACCGCGGACGCCGCGGCCACCCTGCGCGAGCTGCACGTCACCGGCACCGGCCCGGTGCTGCTCACGGTGACCGGCCAGGACGTGAGCGTCCCCGCCCTGACGTACGTCGCGTACGACGGCGTGCGGGTCTACCAGGCGACGCAGCACCTCTCGGCGCACTTCCTATGGAGCTTCCCGGACGCGACGCACGTGCGGCTCGGCACGAACGACCAGTTCCCCGGGACCGTCGTGGTGCCGCGCGAGGACTCGACCCTCACGGTCGCGACGTCGACGAACGGCCGCGTCCTCGCGAACGGCGCCGTCGCCTACACCGGCGGTGCGGGCATCGAGCACCACAACTACCCGTTCGCCGGGCCGTGCGAGGCCACCCCGCTCGTCGAGGAGCCGAAGCCCGAGCCGTCCCCGGAGGGGCCGAACCCGGGCGAGGGCGTGACCGTGCCGCCGACGACGACCGCGGAGAACCCGCCCGCCGAGGAGCCCGGCGCGCCCACGGCCGAGGCGACGCCCGCCGCCGCGACCGGCGCGACGCCCACCGCGGGCGCGACGCCGACGGCGGTGCCCACCGGCGCGGCGTCCGACGGCGGTCTCGCGACGACCGGCGCGTCGGTCGTCGTGCTCGCGGTGGTGGCGGCCCTGCTGCTCACGGCGGGCGCCACGATCCTCGTGGTCGCGCGCCGTCGCGCGGCGGCCTGACGACGGGCGCGCGCGCCGGGGCCCGGCGGGTCGTACCCTGCCGGACCCCGGCGCGCGGGCCTCAGCTCTCGGTACCCGCCGCGAGGACGGGCTCGGCGGCACCCCGGAGCGCCTGCCGCACGACGGCCGCGACCGCCGCGACCTGGTCCTCGACCGGCACGGCGCCGGCGTCGGGGACGTGCACGAACCCGGCGCGCCGCCCGGGCGCGGCGCCCCAGCCGTGCTGGAGCGCGTAGAAGACGTCGTTGCAGACGTACGTGCCCGCGGTGCTCGACACCTCGACGGGCACGCCCGCCTCGCGGACCGCGGCGAGCGACGCCTTGAGCGGGAGCGTCGAGAAGTAACCGACCGGGCCGCCCGGCACGACCGGGACGTCGACGGGCTGCGCGCCCGCGTTGTCGGGGATCCGCGCGTCGCGCACGTTGACCGCCACGCGCTCGAGCCGCACGCGCGCGGCCCCGCCCGCGAGCCCGAGCGCGACGACGACGTCGGGGTCGTGCTCGCGGATCGCGCCCTCGAGCGCCGGCCACGCGCCGTCGAACGTCACCGGGAGCCGGACGGCGACGACGCGCTCGCCGACGAGCTCCTCGCCACGCTCCGCGAGCCGGGCCGCGGTCTCCCACGAGGGGTTCGTCGCCGCCCCGTCGAAGGGCTCGAACCCGCTCACGACGACCGTCACGCCTCGTGCTCCTCGATCTCCGCGCGGACCTCGGCGTCGACCTCCGCGCGCACGCGCTCCCAGAGCGCGTCGACCTGCGCCCGGAGCGACTCCGGCGTCCCGGACCCGTCGAGGGTGACGTCGGCCGCCGCGAGGCGCGCGTCGTCGTCGGCCTGCGCCGCGAGGCGCGCACGGGCCTCGCCCTCGTCCAGGCCGCGACCCTCGACGAGGCGGCGCACGCGCACGTCCGCGGGCGTGTGCACGACCACGACGCAGTGGAAGCGCGCCGGGTCGCCCGTCTCGACGAGGAGCGGGATGTCGTGCACGACGACGGCCCGGGGGTCGGCCGCGCCCGCCGCGGCCTCGCGCTCGGCCGCCAGCCGGCGCACCTCCGGGTGGACGATCGCGTTGAGGCGCTCACGCGCGGCGTCGTCGCCGAAGACGAGCCGGCCGAGCGCCGCACGGTCGAGGGTACCGTCCGGCCCGAGCACACCGGGCCCGAAGGCCTCGACGACCTCGTCCAGACCGACCGTGCCGGGCGCGACGGCGTCGCGCGCGAGCGTGTCGTAGTCGATGACGACGGCGCCGAGCTCGGCGAAGCGCGCCAGCGCGACGGACTTGCCCGCCGCGATCCCTCCGGTCAGGCCGATGCGAAACATGCGCTCCATCCTGCCAGCCGGCGGACGACCTCGCGCCGGGGTGCCCGGCTCGACCCGCTGCACCTCGGTCCCGCTCGGCGCGCCCTCCTCGGCACGAGCGCGTCGAGCGGGCGGGCAGCCCTGCCTCACGCGCGCCCGGTGAGCGGCCCAGCCTCGCGCCCGTCGGGCCGCTGAGCCGCGCGCGTCGGCCGCACTCCTCCCGTCGGCCGGGCGGCCACCCGGCGGCGCGCTCGGTCAGGCGCCGCGGTCACCGTCGGCGCCCTCGCCCGCGACGACGCGCAGGAGGCGCAGGAGCTCTGCGCGTTCGGTGGCGTCGAGACGTGCGAGGAGGGTGCCCGCGCTGGACGAGCGCTCGGCCCCCACCTGCTCGACCACGTCGCGGCCCTGCGGGGTCAGCTCGACGAGCGTGGCGCGGCGGTCGTGCGGGTCGGGGGTGCGCCGGACGAGGCCGGCGCGCTCCGCGTCGTCGACCTTGGACGTCACCGAGCGCGGGGCGACGTCGAGCGCCGACGCGACCGCGCCGAGCCGGCACGGGCCGTCGCACCGGGCGAGGAAGCGCAGCATGCGGAACTGCCCGGGCGTGGTCCCGGCGGGCTCGAGCCGCTCGCTCGCCTCGCGCCGCACGCTGCGCAGCGCCGCGTGCAGGAGCGTGAGGAACTCCCCCGCCTCGTCGGACGGGGCCGTCTCGTCCGCCGTGCGCGCCCGGGTCGTGGCACGCTGGCTCGCATCGCTCGTCACGAGGCGAGCGTACCGGGGAATCCGGGACTTGTGGTATCGGCTCATTGTGAGGTAGACTCACTATCGTTGTCGCGCGAGCGGTCCACGAGACCGCGCCCGCCGGCAGGCTCACGGCCGCCGCGGACGACGCGCCCCTCCCCCACTCAGGAGGCCCCATGTCTTTCACCTCATCCTTCCCCGGCTCCGGCGGCGGGCGCGGCATGCGCTCGTTCCGCCAGGACTCCACCGTCACCTCGCGACGCCTTCACCGCGGCACGATCCGCCGCGTCCTCGCGTTCGCCCGTCCCTACCGCCGCGCGCTCGCGGCGTTCCTCGTGCTCATCTCGATCGACGCGGCCGCCGGCGCCGTGACGCCGCTGCTGTTCCAGCGGATCATCGACGACGGCATCGCGGCCGGCGACGTCGGCGTCGTCGTCGCGCTCTCGCTCGTCGCCGCGGGCCTCGCCGTCCTCTCGGGCGGCCTCGGTGTCGCGCAGCGCTGGTTCTCCTCGCGCATCGGCGAGGGCCTCATCGTCGACCTGCGCACCGCCGTGTTCGACCACGTGCAGCGCATGCCCCTCGCGTTCTTCAGCCGCACCCGCACCGGCGCGCTCGTGCAGCGCCTCAACGGCGACGTGCTCGGCGCGCAGCAGGCCTTCACGTCGACCCTGTCGAACGTCTTCTCCAACCTGCTCACGGTCGTGTTCGTGCTCGCGGCGATGCTGTCCATGTCGTGGCAGCTCACGCTGCTCGCGCTCACCCTCCTGCCCGCGTTCGTCCTCCCCGCCCGGTGGGTGGGCAAGCGCCTCGCCGCGATCACGCGCGAGAGCTACGAGCTCAACGCCGAGGCGGCGCAGACCATGAACGAGCGGTTCAACGTCGCCGGCGCCCACCTCGTCAAGGTCTTCGGCGACCCGGGTCGCGAGTCGTCCCGCTTCGCCGCGCAGGCCCGCCGCGTGCGGGACATCGGCGTCAAGCAGGCGATGTACGGCACGGTGTTCCGCGTCGGCCTCACCGTCGTCGCGTCCGTCGCGGTCGCAATCGTCTACGGCCTCGGCGGCGTCATGGCCATCTCCGGCACCCTCACCGTCGGCACCGTCGTCGCGCTCACCGCCTACCTCGGGCGCCTCTACGGGCCCCTCACCGCGATGTCCAACGTGCAGGTCGACGTCATGACCGCGCTCGTGAGCTTCGAGCGCGTGCTCGAGGTGCTCGACCTCGAGCCGACCGTCACCGACGCGCCCGACGCGACCGACCTCGCCGACGACATCGAGCGGCGGGGCGCGAGCCTCGAGCTCGACGGCGTGACGTTCCGCTACCCGAGCGCGTCGGAGGTGTCGCTCGCGTCGCTCGAGTCCGTCGCGGTCGAGGGCACCGACCCGACCACGGACACCCTGCGCGGCGTGTCGTTCTCCGTGCCCGCCGGCGCGATGGTCGCGCTCGTCGGGTCGTCCGGTGCGGGCAAGACCACCGTGTCCCAGCTCGTCACGCGCATGTACGACCCCACGGCGGGCCACGTGCGCATCGCCGGCCGCGACCTGCGCGAGGTCACGCAGGAGAGCCTGCACGACGCCGTCGGCGTCGTCACGCAGGAGGCCCACCTCTTCCACGACTCGATCGCCGAGAACCTCCGCTACGCCAAGCCCGACGCGACCGACGCCGAGCTCGAGGCCGCGCTGCGGCGCGCGCACGTGTGGGACGTCGTCGCGGCCCTCCCCTCCGGGATGGACACCGTCGTCGGCGACCGCGGCTACCGGATGTCCGGCGGCGAGCGCCAGCGCCTCGCCATCGCCCGCGTGTTCCTCAAGGCGCCGCAGCTCGTCGTGCTCGACGAGGCGACGGCGCACCTCGACTCCGGCTCCGAGGCGGCCGTCCAGGCCGCGCTCGCGGAGGCGCTGCGCGGTCGCACGTCGCTCGTCATCGCGCACCGGCTCTCGACGGTCCGCGAGGCCGACCTCATCGTCGTGCTCGACGCGGGCGCGGTCGTCGAGACAGGCACGCACACCGAGCTGCTCGCCCGCGGCGGCCGCTACGCCGACCTCTACCGGACGCAGTTCGCCGAGTCCCCTGTGCCCGTCGCCTGACGCGAGCATGCGATTACCGCCGGGGAGCCTCGTGACACGGCGAAGGCCCGCCACCCCGAGGGGTGGCGGGCCTTCGTGCGACCTGCGACGGTTCCGCCGGGCGGCGGAGCGTCAGGAGATCAGTTGCCGGTGAGCTTCTCGCGGAGCGCGGCGAGCGCCTCGTCCGACGCGAGCGTGCCCGTGGCCTCGGCGGGCGGGGCCGACGAGTAGGACGTGCTCGAGGACGACGAGCTCGCGGAGCCCGAGTCGCCCGACGCGGCGTCGAAGTCGGCCTTGACGGCCTCGGCGACCTGCTTGCGGTGCGCCTCCCAGCGCTCGTGGGCCTTGGCGTACTCCGCCTCCCACGCCTCGCGCTGCGCCTCGAAGCCCTCGAGCCACTCGTTGGTCTCCGGGTCGAAGCCCTCGGGGTACTTGTAGTTCCCCTGCTCGTCGTACTCGGCGGCCATGCCGTACAGCGCGGGGTCGAAGTCGTCCGACTCCGGGTCCACGCCCTCGTTGGCCTGCTTGAGCGAGAGCGAGATGCGGCGGCGCTCGAGGTCGATGTCGATGACCTTGACGAACACCTCGTCACCGACGTTGACGACCTGCTCCGGCAGCTCGACGTGGCGGACGGCGAGCTCGGAGATGTGCACGAGACCCTCGATGCCGTCCTCGACGCGCACGAACGCACCGAACGGGACGAGCTTGGTGACCTTGCCCGGCACGACCTGACCGATCGCGTGGGTCCGGGCGAACGTCTGCCACGGGTCCTCCTGCGTCGCCTTGAGCGACAGCGAGACGCGCTCGCGGTCGAAGTCGACGTCCAGGACCTCGACCGTGACCTCCTGGCCGACCTCGACGACCTCGGACGGGTGGTCGATGTGCTTCCAGGACAGCTCGGAGACGTGCACGAGACCGTCGACGCCGCCGAGGTCCACGAACGCACCGAAGTTGACGATCGAGGAGACGACACCGGGGCGCACCTGGCCCTTCTGCAGGGTCTGCAGGAAGGTGGAGCGGACCTCGGACTGCGTCTGCTCGAGCCACGCACGGCGCGAGAGGACGACGTTGTTGCGGTTCTTGTCGAGCTCGATGATCTTCGCCTCGATCTCCTTGCCGACGTACGGCTGGAGGTCGCGGACGCGACGCATCTCCACCAGGGAGGCCGGGAGGAAGCCACGGAGGCCGATGTCGAGGATGAGACCACCCTTGACGACCTCGATGACGGTGCCGGTGACGACGCCGTCCTCCTCCTTGATCTTCTCGATCGTGCCCCAGGCGCGCTCGTACTGGGCGCGCTTCTTGGACAGGATCAGACGGCCTTCCTTGTCCTCCTTCTGGAGGACGAGGGCCTCGACCGCGTCGCCGACGTTGACGACCTCACCGGGGTCCACGTCGTGCTTGATGGACAGCTCGCGGGAGGGGATGACGCCCTCGGTCTTGTAGCCGATGTCGAGGAGGACCTCGTCGCGGTCCACCTTGACGATCGTGCCTTCGACGATGTCGCCGTCGTTGAAGTACTTGATGGTCGCGTCAACGGCGGCGAGGAAGTCCTCCTCGGTGCCGATGTCGTTGACGGCAACCTGGGGTGCGGACTTCGCGGGGGTAGAGATGGTCATTGAGTTCGATGCTCCGATGCGGACAGGTGTAGTCGAGCGGGTAGGGTTCTCGGCGCACCGCCCCCCGACGCCCCGGTGCGGCGACGTCCTGGTGGTCGTCGTGGTCCGGGATGAAGGCAGGCGCAATGCACCGGCGTCCACCTTATCCGCGTGTCACCCCGCGGGTCAACGCGGCCGCGTGCGCCGCGGCCGGCGCACGCGGCAGGGCGTCAGGCGAGCACGCGCGCGACGCGCAGCAGCTCCTCCGGGACCCGCTTGGGGCGGCCCGCGACCTCCGCGAGAGGGACGAGCTCGACGCGCTCCCCGCGCAGCGCCGTCATGACCCCCGACGTCCCCGCGCTCACGGCGTCGACGGCCGCCACCCCGAACCGGCTCCCGAGGATGCGGTCGGTGGGCGTCGGCTCGCCGCCGCGCTGCACGTGGCCGAGCACGGTGAGGCGCGTGTCGAACCCGGTGCGCTCCGAGATCTCCGCGCTCACGCGCTCGCCGACGGAACCGGCGACGATCTCCCCGAACCGCCCGAGCTGCTGCGTGAACTCCATCGACCCCTCGCGCGGCACGGCGCCCTCCGCGACCACGACGATCGAGAAGTTCGCGTGCGCGCGGTGGCGGTGGCGCAGGAACTTGACGACCTGGTCGATGTCGAACGGCTCCTCCGGCGCGAGCACGACCTCGGCCCCGCCGGCGATGCCCGCGTTGACGGCGATCCAGCCCGCGTGGCGGCCCATGACCTCGACGACCATGACGCGGTTGTGGCTCTCCGCCGTCGTGTGCACGCGGTCGAGCGCCTCGGTCGCGATGTTCACGGCCGTGTGGAACCCGATGGACAGGTCCGTGCCCTCGACGTCGTTGTCGATGGTCTTGGGGATCGCGACGATCTTCACGCCCGCCTCCGCGACGCGGCTCGCGGCGTGCAGCGTGCCGTCCCCGCCGATGCAGATGAGCGCGTCGAGACGCTCCGCCTCGACCGTCGCGAGGACGGCGTCCATGCTGCCGTCCTCCTGCCGCGGGTGGAACCGCGCCGTCCCGAGGAGCGTGCCGCCGACCGGCAGGACGTTGCGGATGTCCTGGCGGCCGAGCGGGTGGACGTCACCGTCGACGACGCCGCGCCACCCGTTGCGGAAGCCGATGATCGTGTGCCCGTACTCCCCCGTCCCCTGCTTGACCACGGCCCGGATCGCCGCGTTCAGCCCGGGGCAGTCGCCTCCGCCGGTGAGAAGTCCGATGCGCACCGATGTTCCTCCGTCTCGTCGTCGTCGCGCGTCCTCGCGCACGCGCCCGGCGTCGACGGAGGCACCGACCTCCGCGGCGCCGCGTCAGCGTCAACCCTAGTCATCGCCGCGCCGCAGGTCATCGTCCGTCCCGGTCCTCGGGCAGGCCGACGACCAAGGTCCCGGTCCTGGGGGCCGTGCGGCGCACACGGGACCCGCCGCGCCCCGCTCGACCGGGACAATGGCCGCATGAGCGCACCCTCCTCGCCCGCACCGCACGAGCCGGCCGCGCCCGGTGCGGCAGGGCACGAGCCCGGACCCCCCGCGACCGTGCCGGGGCCGACGGCGGACGCGGGCTACCGCGACGTCCCCGCCACCGAGGGCGGGCGCGCGGGCCGCGCGTGGTGGGACGCCAACGCCCGCGAGTACCTCGACGAGCACGGGGCGTTCCTCGGCGCCGCCGACTTCTGCTGGTGCCCGGAGGGCCTGCGCGAGCGTGACGCGCGCCTGCTCGGCGACGTCGCCGGGCGTCGCGTGCTCGAGGTCGGGGCGGGCGCGGCCCAGTGCTCGCGGTGGCTCGCGACGCAGGGAGCCCGCGTGGTGGCCACGGACGTGTCCGGCGGGATGCTCGCGGCCGGGGCGGCGCTCGACCGGGCGACCGGCGTCCGGGTGCCGATGGTGCAGGCCGACGCCCGGAGGCTCCCGTTCGCGGACGCGACGTTCGACGTCGCGTTCACGTCGTTCGGCGCGATCCCGTTCGTGCCCGACGCCGACGCCGTCCACCGCGAGGTCGCGCGCGTGCTGCGCCCGGGCGGCACCTGGACGTTCTCGGTGACGCACCCGACCCGGTGGGCGTTCCCCGACGACCCGAGCGAGCACGGGCTCACCGCGAACCGCTCGTACTACGACAGGCGCCCGTACGTCGAGACCGACGCCGCGGGACGTGTCGTGTACGCCGAGTACCACCGCACGCTGGGCGACCACGTGCGCGAGGTCGTCGCCGCGGGCCTGGAGCTGCACGACGTCGTCGAGCCGGAGTGGCCCGAGGACAACACCGAGGTGTGGGGCGGGTGGGGCCCCGTGCGCGGCGCCTACCTGCCCGGCACGGCGATCTTCCGCACGCGTCTGCCGGGCTGACCCCCGGGCGTCAGTGGCCGGCGTCGTGCCACGTGGCGCCGACGCCCACCGACACGTCGAGCGGCACGTCGAGGTCCGCGGCGGCGCCCATCTGCGTGCGCAGCACCTCCTCGACCGCGTCGCGCTCGCCCGGCGCGACCTCGACCACGAGCTCGTCGTGCACCTGCAGCAGGAGCCGCGACCGCAGCCCGCGCTCGTCGACCGCGCGCTGCACGTTGAGCATCGCGACCTTGATGATGTCCGCCGCGCTGCCCTGGATGGGGGCGTTGAGCGCCATGCGCTCGGCCATCTGGCGTCGCTGGCGGTTGTCGCTCGTGAGGTCGGGCAGGTAGCGCCGGCGGCCGAGGATCGTCGCGGTGTACCCGGTCGCGCGCGCCTCGTCGACGACACCGGTGAGGTAGTCCCGCACGCCGCCGAAGCGCTCGAAGTAGTCGTCCATGAGCTTCTGCGCCTCGCCCACCTCGATGGTGAGCTGCTGCGAGAGCCCGAACGCCGACAGCCCGTACGCGAGTCCGTAGGACATCGCCTTGATCTTCGAGCGCATCGCGGGCGTGACCTCGGCCGCGGGGACCTCGAAGACGCGCGAGCCGACGTAGGAGTGCAGGTCCTCGCCCGAGCGGAACGCCTCGATGAGGCCCTCGTCGCCGGAGAGGTGCGCCATGATGCGCATCTCGATCTGGCTGTAGTCCGCCGTCATGAGCGTCTCGTAGCCCTCGCCCACGACGAACGCGCGCCGGATCCGGCGCCCCGCCTCCGTGCGGATCGGGATGTTCTGCAGGTTGGGGTCCGTCGAGCTGAGGCGGCCCGTCGCCGCGATCGTCTGCTGGAAGGTCGTGTGGATCCGGCCGTCGTCGGCGACCGACTTGAGCAGGCCCTCGACCGTCTGGCGCAGGCGCGACGCGTCACGGTGCGCGAGCAGGTGCTCGAGGAACGGGTGCTGCGTCTTGGCGAACAGGTCCGCGAGCGCCGCGGCGTCCGTCGTGTACCCCGTCTTGATCTTCTTCGTCTTCGGCATGCCGAGCTGGTCGAACAGGACCTCCTGGAGCTGCTTCGGCGAACCCAGGTTCACCTCCCGCCCGATCACGGCGTACGCCTCGCCCGCCGCCGTGGCGACGAGGTCGCCGAAGTGCTGCTCGAGCTCGCGCAGGTACTCGACGTCGGCCGCGATGCCGCGCTGCTCCATGCGCGCGAGCACCCCGGACAGCGGGAGCTCGAGGTCGGTGAGGAGCGTCGTGGCGCCGCGGTCCTCGAGCTCGCCCGCGAGGACGTCACCGAGCTGGGCGACGGCGAGCGCGCGCACGGCGTCGCGCTCCTGCTCGCCGCCCCCGTCGAGCGAGAGGTCGAGCGCGCCCTGCGCGTCGCTGCCCGACTCGGTGTCCGGGCGCAGCTCGCGGTGCAGGTGCCGCACGACGAGGTCGCCGAGGTCGTAGCCGCGCTGGTCCGGGTGGCACAGGTACGCCGCGAGCTCGGTGTCGAACGTGACGCCCGCGAGGTCGTACCCGCGCGCGGCGAGCTCGTGCCACGCCGCCTTCGCGCCGTGCACGACCTTGGGCCGCGCGGGGTCCGCGAGCCACGCGGCGAGCGCCTCGTCGTCGGCGCCCGCGACGTCCGCGAGCTCGAGGGCGACGGCCGCACCCGCGTCGTCGGACAGGGCGAGGCCCCACGCGTCGCCGCCGCCGGGGACGGCCTTGCCGGCGACCTCGACGCCCAGGCGCCGGTCGCCGTGCTCGGCGAGCCACGCGCCGAGCCCGCCCGGCAGGACGTCGGCGACGTCGACGTCGAACCCGGCCTCCGCCTCGACCTCGCCCTCGGGCGCGATGGCGAAGAGGCGGTCGCGCAGGACGCGGAACTCGAGCGCGTCGAGGACCCGGTGGACGGCCTCGCGGTCCCACGGGCGCGCGGCGAGGTCGTCGGGCCCGACGGGGAGCTCGAGGTCGCGCAGGAGCGCGTTGAGCTGCCGGTTGAGACGCACCTGCTCGAGGTGCGCGCGCAGGTTCTCCCCCGCCTTGCCCTTGATCTCGTCGGCGTGGTCGAGCAGGCCGTCGAGGTCGCCGTAGGCGTTGATCCACTTGGCCGCCGTCTTGGGGCCGACCCCCGGGATGCCCGGCAGGTTGTCCGACGTCTCGCCCACGAGCGCGGCGAGGTCGGGGTAGCGCTCGGGCGGCACCCCGTACTTCTCGACGACGGCCGCGGCGTCCATGCGCGCGAGCTCCGACACGCCCTTCTTGGGGTAGAGCACCGTCACGTCCGGGCCCACGAGCTGGAACGAGTCGCGGTCGCCCGAGCAGACGAGCACCTCCATCCCCGCGGCCGCGCCCTGCGTGGCGAGCGTCGCGAAGATGTCGTCGGCCTCGTAGCCCTCGCGCTCGAGCGTGGGGATGTTCAGCGTCTCGAGGATCTCCTTGATGAGCGGCACCTGGCCGCGGAACGGCTCGGGAGTGGACTCGCGCGTGCCCTTGTAGCTCGGGAGGATCTCGGTGCGGAAGGACTGGCGCCCGGCGTCGAACGCGACCGCGACGTGCGTCGGCTCCTCGTCGCGCAGCAGGTTGATGAGCATCGACGTGAAGCCGTAGACCGCGTTGGTGTGCTGCCCCGTCGTCGTCGAGAAGTTCTCCGCCGGGAGCGCGAAGAACGCGCGGTAGGCCATGGAGTGTCCGTCGATGAGCAGGAGGCGGGGTCGCGCGGAGGTCGTCACGGGTGCCAACCTATCGCCCATGACCGACACGCACGGCCTCGACCCCGAGGCCCGGCCCGCCGGGCCCGCCGCCGACGCCCCGCCCACCCCCGACGTCCCCCGTCACGCCTACGAGGCCATGGGGCTGCGCACCGACGGCACCCTCATTGAGCGCATGGGGATCGAGCTGGAGGAGGTGGGCGCGGAGCGCGTCACGGCGCGGATGCCCGTCGCGGGCAACACGCAGCCGGCGGGACTGCTGCACGGCGGCGCGTCGGTCGTGCTCGCGGAGACGCTCGGCTCGATCGCCGCGCAGCTGCACGGCGGCCCCGGCCGCGCCGCGGTGGGCATCGAGGTCAACGCGACGCACCACCGGGGCGTGCGCGACGGGTGGGTGCACGGGGAGGCGGTCGCGGTCCACCGCGGGCGCACCACCGCGAGCTACGAGATCGTCGTGTCCGACGACGCGGGCCGGCGCGTGTGCACGGCGCGCCTCACGTGCATGATCCTCGCCACGGGCTGACCGGAGGGCGCCGGCCGGCGGGCGGGCCTGCTCAGCCGGGCAGCGTCTCGCGCGTCTCGGCCGGCGTCACCACGCCCGCGCGACGGCTGTACTCGGCCTGGAAGTCGCGCAGGTCGACCGGCCCGGACATGGTCTCGGTCCGGGCGCGGCGGCGGCGGGCGATGAGGTCCTCGAGCGAGCGCGCACCGCGGCGCGCGGGCGCGAGGTCGGCCGCGAGGCGGCGCTGCAGCACCGCGGTCGAGACGACGCGGTGCCCGGCCACGGGGCCGAAGCCGAGCCGCGCGAGGAAGCGCTGCACCCCGCGCGACCCGGGGATCGGGACGGAGTAGACGTGCGTCGCCCCGGAGGAGGCGGCGAGGTCGGCCGTCGCGCTGAGCAGCGCATGGCCCACGCCGCGCCGGCGCGCGTCCTCGCCCACGTAGACGGCCTCGACGTAGAGGCTGGGCTCGTCGGCGAACAGGTGCGGCTCGAGCACGCGCGCGAGGACGAAGCCGACGGGACGGCCGTCGTGCAGGGCGACGAGCACGTTGCCCCCGGGGAGCGTGAGCAGGACCGACAGGTGCCGGACGAGGCGGTCCTCGTCGGGCGCGCAGATCTGCGCCCCGGACGCCGACTCGCGCCGTGCCTCCGAGCACAGCACGGCGATACCCGGCAGGTCGTCACCGACCGCTGGCCTGACCTCCACTGCTGGGCGCACTGCGCTCCTCCTCGTTCGCACCGTGGGACCGGCGGCACCGAGGGACGTGGGGCGTGATGTGGTCCACGTCGCTCGGACAGCGCCGTCGGCCGTCGACTGAGCACTACGTGGCGACCGTGTTCACCGCCCCGGAACGACTGGACGCCAGTCCAAGACGATAGCCCGCCCGGAGCGGCGTGACAAAGGTCCTGCTCAGGACCTCGCGCGACGCACCGGGCGCGGCGCGGTGGCTCAGGCGCCGCCGACCTGCTCGATGACGGCGTCCGCGACCTCGCGCATGGTGAGGCGGCGGTCCATCGACGTCTTCTGGATCCAGCGGAACGACTCCGGCTCCGACAGGCCCATCTTCGTCATGAGCAGACCCTTCGCGCGGTCGACCCGCTTGCGCGTCTCGAAGCGCTCGGCGAGGTCCGCGACCTCGGACTCGAGCGCCGTGATCTGCGAGTAGCGCGAGATCGCGATCTCGACCGCGGGCAGCAGGTCCGCCGGCGTGAACGGCTTGACCACGTAGGCCATCGCCCCCGCGTCGCGCGCCCGCTCGACGAGCTCGGCCTGCGAGAACGCGGTGAGCAGGACGACCGGCGCGGCGTGCGCCTTGCCGATCTGCTCGGCCGCGGAGATGCCGTCGAGCTCGGGCATCTTCACGTCCATGACGACGACGTCCGGCTTGAGCTCGAGCGCCAGCTTCACCGCCGTCGCGCCGTCGCCGGCCTCGCCGACGACCTCGAAGCCCGCGTCCCGCAGCGTCTCGACGACGTCGAGACGGATCAGGGCCTCGTCCTCCGCGACGACGGCGGTGCGCGCGGGACGGCCCGACGGTGCGGGGGTCGCTGCGGGCTCGGGCTCGATCATCGGGGGCAGGTCGAGCGGCTGCTTGTCCTCGGGCTGCGCTGTCTGGTCACTCACGGGATTCATCGTAGTGCGCCGCACGGGGCACCGCCCCGCGTTTCGCCCTCCGAGGAGTGTGATTCTCGTGAAGGCGCGGGCGTGTGGTTCGATGGTGCACGCGCGACGGACCCGTCGGACGACGGCCTCGCGCGCGGCCCCGGTAGCCCAACCGGCAGAGGCGTTCGGCTCAAACCCGATCCAGTGTGGGTTCGAATCCCACCCGGGGCACCCCTCGTCACCCGGCCGTCGGTCGCGCGGCTCGCGCACGGCCGCCGTCGAGCACCGCCCGGACCGTCACGCACCCGGAAGCGGGCGGAAACACGGACGACACACCCCGCGCCTAGCGTCCCGAGCAGGGGCGCGCCCGGACGCCCGCCGGGAGGTGACGGTGCTCGAGGACGTGGACCCGTTCGTCGGCACGGCAGCGACCGACCTCCCGCCACCGGCCGGTCTCGCGGCCACGTGGTGGTCGCCCAAGCCCCTCGTCGGCAACACCCACCCGGGGGCGACCTACCCGCTGGGCATGGTCTCCGCGTGCGCGTACTCGGGCGCCTACCCGACGGGGTACGGCCGCTACGACCTCAGCACCGAGGGCGTGCCCTCGACGCTCTTCGACAATCCCGTCGCGTCCGGGTTCACGCACTTCCAGCAGTCCGGCACGGGCGCGATCCGCAAGTACTACAACTACGTGCGCGTCACGCCCATGCTCGAGCCGCTCGACGCGCTCGGGGCGCGGTGGGACCTGCTCGACGAGGAGGCGTCCCCCGGCCGGTACGCGGCGACGCTGGGCAACGGCGTGCGGTGCGAGATCACCGTCGGTCCCAAGAGCGCGGTGCACCGCTACACGTTCCCTGCGCACGCGGACGCGCGGCTCGTCGTCGACCTGTCGCTCGGAGGGCTCGCGATCGCGCACGGCGCCACGGTCCCCCTGCGGGCCCACCTCGCGACGCTCGGGCCCGGGACGGCGGCGGGCGAGGTCGTCGTGGAGGGAGCGCCGCTCGCCGTGCACGTGGAGTGCGACGCGCACCGCTGGCGGCAGATGCTCTGGTACGACCGCCGCCTCATGCCGGGCAGCACGCGCCTCGACCTCGGGGCCATCCGGCCCACGACGCTCCGGCCGTTCGGGCTGCTGTGGGCCGGCCCGACGACGGCGGGCCAGGTCGTCGAGGTCCGGCTCGGCTTCTCGCTGCGCGGACCCGAGCAGGCGCGCACCAACCTCGCCGCCGACTGCGGCCCGGGCCCGGCGTCGTTCGACGCGCGGCACGCGGCCACGACCCGGGCGTGGGACGAGCACCTCCGCCGGGTCGAGGTCGACTGCCCGGACCCGGCGCGCCGCTCGGTGTTCGCGACGGCGCTCTACCACGCGCTGCTCAAGCCGTGCCTCGCGCCCGGCGAGAGCCCGTTCTGGCCCGGCGACACCCCGTTCGCGTTCGACCTGTCGACGATGTGGGACGTCTACCGCACGCAGCTCCCGCTGCTCACGACGTTCTGGCCGGACCGCGCCGTCGAGCTCGCGACGGCCCTGCTGCACGTCTGCGAGGAGGAGGGGAACTTCCCGATCGGGTACCGGATGGCGCGGGGCGCCGACCGGTTCTCGCGCCAGGCGAGCGCGCTCGCCCAGACGTTCCTCGCGGACCTGTGCACGCTCGACGCGCCCGGCGTCGACTGGGACTGGGCGCTCGTGCACATGCACAACGACCTGCGGCGCACCTACGGCGAGGACTACCTCCTGCACGGCGTGGCGCACCCGGTCAGCCACACGCTCGACCTCGCGTTCGGCTACTGGTGCACGGGGCGCGTCGCGCGCCGCGTGGGCGACCACGCGCTCGCCGACGAGCTCGCGCGGTACGCGCGCGGCTGGACCGCCGCGTTCGACCCCGCGACCGGGCTCCTGCGCGACTCGACGTTCTACGAGGGCGGGCGGTGGAACTACTCGTTCCGGCTCGTGCACGACATGGCGGGGCGGATCGCGCTCGCGGGCGGCGACGAGGCGTTCGTCGCGCTGCTCGACCGCTTCTTCGGGTTCGGCGCGGCGCCGGTGGTCCAGCCGGGCGAGCGGCCGGACGCGGCCGAGATGGCCGCCGGGTATGCGCTCGACCGCTTCGAGGGCCTGAACAACGAGCCCGACATGGACGCGCCCTGGGCCTACCACTACGCGGGCCGGCCCGACCGGACGGCGGAGGTCGTGCACGGCGTGGTGCACCAGCGCTTCGGCACCGGGCCGGGCGGTCTGCCGGGCAACGACGACTCCGGCGCGCTCAGCTCCTGGTACGTCTGGGCGTCCCTCGGGCTGTTCCCCGTCGCCGGGCAGTCCCTCTTCCTCGTCAACGCACCGTCCTTCGCCGAGTCCCGCCTGCACGTGCCGGGCGGCGTGCTGACGGTCGAGACCACCGGCTTCGCCGAGCCCGGACCCGGCACCTCGCCCCGGTACGTCCGCGCCGCGTGGCTCGACGGGCAGCCCCTCGACCGGACCTGGCTCCCCGCCGCGCGCGTGCGCCGCGGCGGACGCCTGCTCCTCGAGCTCGGCCCCGAACCCGCCGGGTGGGGAACTGCGCCCGAGCACCGACCGCCGTCGTACCCCGACGGGACCGCAGCACCCCACCCGACCGACCCGACCTCGGAGACGCCATGACCCTCACGCCTCACGCCGCCCCGCGCCGTCTCGTCGTCGTCGTGCGCGCCGACCCCGTGATCTGCGGCCACTCCGGGGAGGCGCGCAACCTCGCCGAGGCCGCCCTGCTCCGGGGCTTCACCGAGGTCCGGATCGTCACGTGGCCCGTCGAGCGCCTCGCGGCCGCGGGCCTCCCGCTCAAGCCCCTCGACTCGGTGCTGCCCTACAGCCCCGGCATCGAGGTCGAGCGGCCGGAGCCCGTCGGGGACTACAAGGTGCCCGACGGGCGGTACCTCGCCGGGCTCACCGGCCGCCTCGTCGAGCTGTTCACGGACGGCGTGCCCACGGTCTGCCTGTCGCTCTACCTCAGCCCCCACACGACCGCCGTGACCGACGCCGTCCGCGTCGCCCGGAGCACCGGCCTGCCCGTCGAGGTCGCGACCGTCGCGGAGGCGGTCGGCTCCGACGTGACGAACGTCGTCCGCTCGTGCGTCGCGGAGGGGCGGTTCGGCGCCGCCGCGCACGTCCTCGCGGGCTATCTCGCGAGCGACCTGTGCGTCGCCGTCTCGCGGTACACGCGCGACCTCGTCGTCGCGTGCGCGCGCCAGGTCGACGACCGGCACGGCACCTTCTTCGCCGAGCAGTGCGCGGAGCGCGTCCAGGTGTCCTACCCCGCGATCGACACGAGCGCGTACACCGACCTCGACCCGGCGGTCACGCGCGACGTGCTCGCACGGCGCGGGCTCGACGACCGGCCCTACGTGCTCTTCCTCTCGCGGCTCGCCGCGGCGAAGGGCGTCGACGACCTCGTCGACGGCTTCGCCCGCTCGTCGGCCGCGAGCGGTGCCCGGCTCGTCGTCGCGGGGCGCGGTCCGGCCGAGGCCGACCTCCGGGCCCGCGCCGCCGCGAGCACGGCCGCCGACCGCGTCGTCTTCCTCGACGACGTCGACGACGCCACGAAGCCGCACCTCATGGCCGGCAGCGCCGCGTTCGTCCTGCCGAGCAAGCCGCGCCCCGAGTTCGTCGAGACCTTCGGCATCGCGCTCGCGGAGGCGATGCTCGCGGGCGGCGGACCGGTCGTCACGACCGACACGGGTGGCATCGGCGAGGCCGTCGGGCCGCACGCGACGATCGTCCCGCCGCGCTCCCCGGCCGCGATCGCCCGCGCGCTCGACGACGCCCTCGCGCTCGACGACGACGCCCGGCGGTCCCGCGCCGCCGCGGCCCGCGCCTACGCGCTGCAGTTCGACCGGGCCGCCGTGCTCGACGCGATGCTCGCGCGCCTCGCCACCGCGCCCACGGCCCCGCGGTGGGTCAGCGACCTGCGCCCCGTGCGGGCGTGAGCGCGCCCCTGGCCGCGCCGGCCCTCGGCACGGCCGCGCCGTACCGCGCGACCGCCGCACGGAAGAACCGCGCAGCCTCCTCGCGCGCGGCCGCGCGCCCGGCGGCAGGCGCCGCCGCGACCGCGAACGCGCGCGCCAGCTCGTCGTCGACGAACGCCGCGAGCGGACCCGGCACCGGGCCGGAGCCGGTCTCGCGCGTCACGGCCTTGCGCGCGACGAGCGCCGACGCCGCCCGCACCACACAGCTCTCCGCGAGCAGTGCCGCGAGGTCCATCGGCGGGACGACGTCGCCCGGACGCACCCGCAGCCACCGCAGCGTCGCCGTCGGACGCAGCGCGTAGAACACCTTCTTCAGCGGCACCTCCGACCCGGCCCACCACCGGTCGCGCTGCCCGAGCCCGACGTGCAGGTAGTGCCTCCGCAGCGCGTCACGGTCGACGACGCGCTCCGCGAGCGCCAGCAGCTCGGCACGGAACGCGTCGTCGGCGCGGTACACGATCGGCGACCGCGCCCACTCGAGCACCGTCGCGTTGCCCTTCACGAGCAGCCGGACCGCCTTGAGCAGGTCCCACCCGTTCACGTCGAGCACCGCGTCGAGCGGCGTCTCGACGACGTCGCGCCGAGGCCACGGGTCGAGGTAGTCCGCCTCCGCACGGACGTAGACGAACCGGCAGTCGTAGTCCGAGTCCGGCGACGGGAACCCCCACGCCCGGCTCCCGCTCTCCACCGCGAGCGGGACCGCGACGCGCTCGTCGCGCACGACGCCGTCCAGCCGCGCGTCGACCTCACGCACGACCGCGGGGTCCAGGGAGAACGGCACGGCACGCATCCCAGGAGGCTAGAGCCCGGACCCGCCGCACGTCTCCGTCTTTGCGGCCGGCGACAGCGGGCACGCGCGGGTCACCGCGGGGTCGCCGGGACGACTCGGGTGCACGGGCTGCCGCGCCCGTCGCCCCGGTCCGTCGTGTTCGTCCCCGAGCACCGCTCTGACGCGCTTCTCACCCGACCCGCCCGGGCGGCGGCACCGGGCCCACGGCGTGCCTGCTCGACGGCAACGGGAGCGGGGCCCGCAGAGGAGGAGGGCGCCGCAGGCGTCCCCGGCGCACCCACCCCGGGGACGACGAACGGCGACGCCCCGCGAGGGGGCGCCGCCGTCGGGCGTCAGGTGCCGGTCCGCGCCGTCAGGGGCGCGGGCGGGTCACTTGCGCAGGTCGGAGTGGTCACCGATCTTGTGCACGAGGATCGAGTTCGTCGTGCCGGGCTGGCCCACCGGGGCACCCGAGACGACGACCACGAGGTCGCCGACCTCGGCGAGGCCGTTGGCCTGCAGGGTCGTGTCGACCTGGCCGACCATCGCGTCGGTGTTCTCCACCTCGGGCACCTGGTACGTCTGGGTGCCCCACGTGAGCGACAGGACGTTGCGCACGTGCTCGCGCGGCGTGAACGCGAGCAGCGGGATCGACGAGCGCAGGCGCGACATGCGGCGCGCCGAGTCGCCGGACTGCGTGAACGTCGCGAGGTACTTCGCGCCGAGGATCTCGCCGATCTCGGCAGCGGCGCGCGTGATGGCGCCACCGCGCGTGTGCGGGGTCGAGCCGAGCGGCGCGATGCGCTCGCGGCCGGCCTCCTCCGTCGCCTCGATGATGCGGGCCATCGTCTGGACCGTGAGGATCGGGTACTCGCCCACGCTGGTCTCGCCCGAGAGCATGACCGCGTCGGCACCGTCGAGGACGGCGTTCGCGCAGTCGGACGCCTCGGCGCGCGTCGGGCGCGGCGAGTTCGTCATGGACTCGAGCACCTGCGTGGCGACGATGACCGGCTTGGCGTTGCGACGCGCGAGCTCGACGATGCGCTTCTGGACGAGCGGGACCTGCTCGAGCGGGAGCTCGACCGCGAGGTCGCCGCGGGCGACCATGACGCCGTCGAACGCGTCGACGATCTCGGCGAGGTTCTCGACGGCCTGCGGCTTCTCGATCTTGGCGATGACGGGGACCGTGCGGCCCTCCTCGTCCATGATCCGCTTGACGTCCTCGAAGTCCTTCGCGGACCGCACGAAGGACAGCGCGATGATGTCCGCGCCGAGCTGGAGGGCCCAGCGCAGGTCCTCCTGGTCCTTCTCGGACAGCGCGGGCACGGAGACGGCGACGCCCGGGAGGTTGAGGCCCTTGTTGTTCGACACCGGGCCGGCGACCTCGACGCGCGTGACGACGCGCGGGCCCTCGACGGCGGTGACGCGGACGAGCACCTTGCCGTCGTCGATGAGGATCGGGTCGCCGACGCGCGCGTCGCCGGGCAGGCCCTTGTGCGTCGTGGAGACGAGCTCCTTGGTGCCGACGACGTCCTCGGTCGTGATCGTGAAGGTGTCACCCTCCTCGAGCCAGTGCTTCTCGTCACCGGCGAAGCGGCCCAGGCGGATCTTCGGACCCTGCAGGTCGACGAGCACCGCGACGGACCGCCCCGACTGGGCGGCGGCCTCGCGCACGCCGTGGTAGACGGCCGCGTGCTCCTCGGCGCTGCCGTGGCTGCGGTTGATCCGCGCCACGTCCATGCCCGCGTCGACGAGCGCGCGGAGCTGCTCCTTCGACTCGGTCGCGGGTCCGATGGTGCAGACGATCTTTGCTCTGCGCATATCTCCAGCCTCTAGTCTTCCGACCGGCCGGGAGCCGGTCGTCGCGGGGTGCCCCTCCCTAGGATGCCCCGCTCATCGTCCCGGCGCCGGACACCCGACGTCGGGGTGCACGTCAAGCGCGCAAGGACACGGTGCTCGCGCGCACGGGCGCGGGCAGCTCGGTCCCTCCCTGAAGGTAGGCGTCGACGGATGCCGCCGCCGCCCGGCCCTCGGCGATCGCCCACACGATCAGCGACTGCCCACGCCCCGCGTCGCCGGCGACGAAGACCCCGGGCAGCGACGACCCGAAGTCGTCGCCGCGCGCCACGAGGCCGCGCCCCGTGAGGTCCGCGCCGGTCTGGTCCGTGATGGTCGCCGTCTCCGGTCCCGTGAAGCCCATCGCGACGAGCACGAGGTCCGCGGGGATCTCGCGCTCGGTGCCCTCCTTGGGCACGCGACGGCCGTCGGGCAGGTACTCGGTCTCCGCGACACGCAGCGCGCGCACCGCCCCGTTCTCGTCGCCGAGGAACTCGACGGTCGACGCGAGGAACTCGCGCTCGCCGCCCTCCTCGTGGGACGTGGAGACCTCGAACACGATGGGGTCCGTCGGCCACGGCTGCGTCGCCGACCGCTCGAGCGGCGGCCGCTTGCCGATCGCGAGCGTCGTGACGCTCGCGGCGCCCTGGCGCAGCGAGGTCCCGAGGCAGTCCGACCCGGTGTCGCCGCCGCCGATGACGATGACGTGCTTGCCGGTGGCGGTGATCTGGTCGGGGACCTCGCGCCCGGCCACGACGGCGTTCGCCTGGTGCAGGAAGTCCATGGCGAAGTGGATGCCGTCGAGCTCGCGCCCGGGGATCGACAGGTCGCGCGGCACGGTCGCGCCCGTGGCGACCACGACGGCGTCGTACCGCGCGCGCAGGTCGTCCCACGTGATGTCGACGCCGATCTCGACGCCGGGGCGGAACCGCGTGCCCTCGGCCTCCATCTGGGCGATGCGACGGTCGATGTGGTGCTTCTCGAGCTTGAAGTCGGGGATGCCGTAACGCAGGAGGCCGCCGATCGCGTCGTCCCGCTCGTACACGGCGACCGTGTGGCCGGCGCGCGTGAGCTGCTGCGCGGCGGCGAGGCCGGCGGGCCCGGACCCGACGACAGCGACCGTGAAGCCGGTGAGGCGCTGCGGCACCTGCGGCGTGACGTACCCGCGGGCGAACGCCTCGTCGATGATCGAGACCTCGACGTTCTTGATCGTCACGGGCGGCTGGTTGATGCCGAGCACGCAGCTCGACTCGCACGGCGCCGGGCACACGCGACCGGTGAACTCGGGGAAGTTGTTCGTCTCGTGCAGGCGGTCGATCGCGTCGGCCCACTGCTCGCGGTAGACGAGGTCGTTCCACTCGGGGATGAGGTTCCCGAGGGGGCAGCCCTGGTGGCAGAACGGGATGCCGCAGTCCATGCAGCGGCCCGCCTGCTCCTTGAGGAACGGCTGCCCCTCCTCGAGGTGCGCGTGCACGTCCTTCCAGTCCCGCAGGCGCACGGCCACCGGGCGGTTCGGCGGGAGCTCACGCTCCCGCACCTTCAGGAATCCGCGGGGGTCAGCCACGGGCCACCTCCAGAATCTGGTCCCACACGCCCGGCGCCGCGGGGTCGAGACCGGCCGACTCGGCCTTCTCGAGCGCCGAGCGCATGCGGGCGAAGTCGGTCGGCAGGACGCGCGTGAAGCGCTGCACGGCCGCGGGGAAGTCCTCGAGGAGCTCGGCCGCGAGGGGCGACCCCGTCTCCTCGTGATGACGACGGACGAGCTGCTCGACGAGCGCCACCTCGGCGTCCTCGAGCGGGCTCAGACCGAGCTCGCCCGTCGCGAGCGCGCTCGTGTTCACGGCGCTCTCGCGCAGGTCGAGCACGTAGGCCGTGCCGCCGGACATGCCGGCGCCGAAGTTGCGGCCCGTCGGGCCGAGCACGACGACCGTGCCGCCCGTCATGTACTCGCAGCCGTGGTCGCCCACGCCCTCGACGACGAGCGTCGCGCCGGAGTTGCGCACCCCGAAGCGCTCCCCGACGCGGCCGCGCAGGAAGATCTCGCCCGACGTCGCGCCGTAACCGATGACGTTGCCGGCGACGACGTTGCTCGACCCGGTGAGGACGGCGTTGCGGTCGGGCCGCACGACGATCCGCCCGCCCGACAGGCCCTTGCCCACGTAGTCGTTCGCGTCCCCGAAGAGGCGCAGCGTGACGCCGCGCGGGAGGAACGCGCCGAGCGACTGGCCGGCGGACCCGGTGAGGGTCACGTCGATCGTGTCGTCGGGCAGGCCCGTGCCGCGGTAGCGCTTGGTCACCTCGTGGCCGAGCATCGTGCCGACCGTGCGGTTGACGTTGCGCACGGGCAGCGAGATGCGCACCGGCTCGCCCCGCTCGAGGGCGTCCGCCGCGAGCGTCACGAGCTGGTTGTCGAGCGCCTTCTCGAGACCGTGGTCCTGGGTCGTCGTGTTGCGCAGCGACGCGCCCTCGACGGGCACGGGCTGCTCGAGGATCGGGCCGAGGTCGAGGCCCTGCGCCTTCCAGTGGTCGACGGCCTTGCGCGCGTCGAGCAGCTCGACGTGACCCACGGCCTCCTCGATGCTCCGGAAGCCGAGGCGCGCCAGGTACTCGCGCACCTCCTCGGCGATGAACTCGAAGAAGTTCACGACGAACTCGGGCTTGCCCGTGAACCGGGCGCGCAGCTCGGGGTTCTGCGTCGCGACGCCCACCGGGCACGTGTCCAGGTGGCACACGCGCATCATGACGCAGCCCGACACGACCATCGGCGCGGTGGCGAAGCCGAACTCCTCGGCCCCGAGCAGCGCCGCCACGACGACGTCGCGGCCGGTCTTCATCTGCCCGTCCACCTGCACGACGATGCGGTCGCGCAGGTTGTTGAGCACGAGCGTCTGCTGGGTCTCGGCGAGGCCGATCTCCCACGGCGTGCCCGCGTGCTTGAGCGACGTCAGCGGGCTCGCGCCCGTGCCGCCGTCGTGACCCGAGATGAGCACGACGTCCGCGTGCGCCTTGGACACGCCCGTCGCGACCGTCCCGACGCCGAACTCGGAGACGAGCTTGACGTGGATGCGCGCGGCCGGGTTCGCGTTCTTCGCGTCGTGGATGAGCTGCGCGAGGTCCTCGATCGAGTAGATGTCGTGGTGCGGCGGCGGCGAGATGAGGCCGACGCCGGGCGTCGAGTGCCGCGTCTTCGCCACCCACGGGTACACCTTGTGCCCCGGGAGCTGACCTCCCTCGCCGGGCTTGGCGCCCTGGGCGAGCTTGATCTGGATGTCGTCCGCGTTCGTCAGGTACTCGCTCGTGACGCCGAAGCGGCCCGACGCGATCTGCTTGACCTTCGAGCGACGCTCCGGGTCGTACAGGCGCTCCGGGTCCTCGCCACCCTCGCCCGTGTTCGACCGGCCGCCCAGGCGGTTCATCGCGATCGCGAGGGTCTCGTGCGCCTCGGCCGAGATGGAGCCGTACGACATCGCGCCCGTGTTGAAGCGCTTGACGATCTCGCTCACGGGCTCGACCTCGTCGAGCGGCACCGGCGGGCGCTCGCCCTCGCGGAGCTCGAGGAGTCCGCGCAGCGTCATGAGCCGCGACGACTGCTCGTCCACGCGGTGCGTGTACTGGCGGAAGATGTCGAACCGGCGCTCGCGCGTGGAGTGCTGCAGCCGGAAGACCGTCTCCGGGTCGAAGAGGTGCTCCTCGCTGTCGCGGCGCCACTGGTACTCGCCGCCCGTGGTGAGACGCACGTGCGGGCGGTGGTTGCCCGACCGGGGGTAGGCGTCGACGTGACGCGCCGCGACCTCGGCCGCGACGACGTCGAGCCCGATGCCGCCGAGGCGCGACGTCGTGCCCGTGAAGAACGCCTGGACGAGGTCGTGCGAGAGCCCGACGGCCTCGAAGACCTGGGCGCCCCGGTACGAGGAGATGGTCGAGATGCCCATCTTGCTCATGACCTTGAGCACGCCCTTGCCGAGCCCCTTGATGAGGTTCGCGACGGCCTTGTCCGGGTCGACCGCGAGGTACCCGCGGCGCGCGAGGTCCTCGACGGTCTCCATCGCGAGGTAGGGGTTCACCGCGGCGGCGCCGTACCCGATGAGGAGCGCGACGTGGTGCACCTCGCGCACGTCGCCGGCCTCGACGACGAGCGACACCTGGGTGCGCGTGTGCCGGCGCAGCAGGTGGTGGTGCACGGCGCTCGACAGCAGGAGCGACGGGATCGGCGCGTGCTCGGCGTCCGAGTCGCGGTCCGACAGCACGATGAAGCTCGCGCCGGCGGCGACGTGCTCGTCGACCTCGGCGAAGATCTCCTCGAGGCGCTCGAGCAGCGCCTCTCCCCCGCCGCCCACGCGGTACAGGCCCCTGATCGTCACCGCGCGGAAGACGCCCGCGAGGTTCGGGTCCTTGTCGACGCGGATGATCTTGGCGAGCTGGTCGTTGTCGAGCACCGGGAACGGCAGCATGAGCTTGCGCGCGTGCTCCGGGGTGTCCACGAGCAGGTTCGGCTCGGGGCCGATGGCCCCGCCGATCGAGGTGACGAGCTCCTCGCGGATCGCGTCCAGGGGCGGGTTCGTCACCTGGGCGAACATCTGCGTGAAGTAGTCGAAGAGCAGGCGCGGTCGCTTCGCGAGGACCGCGATCGGCGTGTCCGTGCCCATCGCGCCGAGCGGCTCCGCGCCCGTGTTGGCCATCGGGGTGAGGATGACCCGCAGCTCCTCCTGCGTGTACCCGAAGGCGCGCTGGCGGCGCTCGACGGACGCGGGGCTGTGCGCGACGTGCTCGCGCTCGGGGAGCTGGTCGAGGTAGACCGCGTTCTCCGCGACCCACCGCGCGTACGGGCGCTGCGCGGCGAGCTGCGACTTGATCTCCTCGTCCTCGATGATCCGGCCCTGGCCGGTGTCGACGAGGAACATGCGGCCCGGCTCGAGGCGGCCCTTGCGCACGATCGTCGCGGGGTCGAGGTCGAGCACGCCCGCCTCGCTCGCGAGCACGACGAGACCGTCCTCGGTCACCCAGTAGCGACCGGGGCGCAGGCCGTTGCGGTCGAGGACGGCGCCGATGAGGGTGCCGTCGGTGAAGTTGAGGCACGCCGGCCCGTCCCACGGCTCCATGAGCGTGGAGTGGTACTCGTAGAACGCGCGCAGGTCCGGGTCCATCTCGGCGTGGTTCTCCCACGCCTCGGGGATCATCATGAGCACCGCGTGCGGCAGCGAGCGGCCCGACAGGTGCAGCAGCTCGAGCACCTCGTCGAAGCTCGCCGAGTCGCTGGACCCGTCCGAGCACACCGGCAGGAGCGGCGCGAGGTCGCCGAGGGCGTCGCTCGCGAGGGTGCCCTCGCGCGCGGCCATCCAGTTGCGGTTGCCGCGCACCGTGTTGATCTCGCCGTTGTGCGCGATCATGCGGAACGGCTGCGCGAGCGGCCACGACGGGAACGTGTTCGTCGAGAACCGCGAGTGCACGAGCGCGATCTCGCTCGCGTAGCGCGGGTCCGACAGGTCGGGGAAGAACGGCTCGAGCTGCGCCGTCGTGAGCATGCCCTTGTACGTGAGGGTGCGTGCCGAGAGCGAGGCGAAGAACAGGTCGAGCTCGTTCTCCGCGCGCTTGCGCAGGCGGTAGGTGCGGCGGTCGAGCTCGACGCCGGACAGCTCGCGCGCCGGGTCGGCCACGACGACCTGCCGGAACAGCGGCATGGACGCCCGCGCGCTCGGGCCGACGAGGTCGGCCGTCACAGGGACGTCGCGCCAGGCGAGGACCTCGAGCTTCTCCTCCGCGGCGATCGCCTCGACCCCGCGCACGGCGGCGGCGGCCGCGTCCGCGTCCTGCGGCAGGAACGCCATGCCGATGGCGTAGTGCCCGGCGGGCGGGAGCTCGGCGTCGACGACGTCGCGCACGAACGCGTCCGGGATCTGCGTGAGGATCCCGGCGCCGTCGCCGCTGTTCTCCTCGGCGCCGACGGCGCCGCGGTGGTCGAGGTTGAGCAGGGCCGTCAGGCCCGCGTCAACGATGTCGCGTCCGGGCGTGCCGCGGAGCGTCGCCACGAAGGCCACGCCGCACGCGTCGTGCTCGGCGGCGGGGTCGTAGAGACCGGATGCCGTGGGAGGGGCGGACAGGGCGGGTGCCCGGTGCGCGTCCCGATACTGCGGCGTGGTCATCAACACCGTCCTCACAGGCGCCCGACCATGACGGCCGAGCTGGTTCCAGCTGGGGGGTTCGGGACGTCATCGGCCCTATGGACATGACAGAACCCACCGGGCGGTCGCCCGGCGGATTCGCCTATGAATGACGGACGCTCAGCGACCGGGGTCTGGTCGCGCGGCATCTGCCTGCTCGGACTCCTCCGAGTCGTCGGAGTCCTCGTGCTTCTCGGCGTCCTCGTCGTCGGTCGACTCCTCGACCGGCTCCTCGGACCCCGCGGTGGGCGCCTCGTCCGGCACGTCGAGGGACACGGCCTCCTCGCGCCCGGGGTGGCGACGCCCGACAACGATAAACGCTATCAACGCACCGACGCCGACCACGATCGAGGTCCAGACGTTCAGCCGGAGGCCGAGGACGAGCTCGGCCTCGTCGATGCGCAGCATCTCGATCCACACACGACCGAGCGTGTAGACGAAGACGTAGAGCCAGAATACCCGACCATGACCCAGTCGGAACCGACGGTCCAGATAGATCAGGAGAAGGGCAGCCCCGATGTTCCAGATCATCTCGTAGAGGAACGTCGGGTGGAACAGGGTACCCGGCGGGTAGCCGGCGGCGGCCGCGACCGAGTCGTCGACGCGCAGGCCCCAGGGGAGCGTCGTGGGCGCCCCGAACAGCTCCTGGTTGAACCAGTTGCCGAGCCGTCCGACGGCCTGCGCGAGCAGGAGACCGGGCGCGAGCGCGTCCGCGAACGCGGGGAAGCTCACGCGCTGCCGGCGGCACCCGATGTACGCGCCGACGGCGCCCAGCGCGACCGCCCCCCAGATGCCGAGGCCGCCCTCCCACACGTAGAGCGCCCGCACGGGGTCGCCGCCCGGGCCCCAGTACGGGTCGGGCGTCGAGAAGACGTGGTACAGCCGTCCGCCGACGATCCCGAACGGGACGGCCCAGAACGCGATCTCCAGGACGTCGTCGGCCTCTCCCCCGCGCTCGACCCAGCGGCGCCGCGTGAGCCACAGCGCGACGCCGATGCCCGCGAGGATCGCGAGCGCGTAGGCCCGGATCGGGAACGGGCCGAGGTACCAGGTGTGCTGCGGGGGGCTCGGGATCGCCGCGGGCAGGACGCCCACCGCCTCGACGAGCTGCCCGGCCGCCAGCGCGGCGCTCATGCGTCCACCTCTCCGGGGGTCGTGGGTGCGTCGGTGGTCTGCTCGGCGCCGGACCGCGCGGACCGCACGCCCGCGGCGAGCTCGGCACCCACGGCACGCACGGCCGCGAGGCGCTCGTCCCAGGGCGCGTCCGCCAGCATCGGGCGCACGAACGCCGAGCCGACGATGACGCCGTCGGCGTACCGGCCCACCTCGGACGCCTGGCGACCCGTGGACACCCCGAGACCGACGCACACGAGGTCGGCGCCCGCGGCGCGCGTGTCGGCGACGAGCCGCGCGGCCTGCGGGCCCACCTCCTCGCGGACGCCCGTGACGCCCATCGTCGACGCCGCGTAGACGAAGCCGCGCGACGCGCGCACGGTCAGGGCCAGGCGCTCGGGCGTCGAGCTCGGCGCGACGAGGAAGACGCGGTCCAGGCCGTGCTCCTCGGAGGCGTCGAGCCACGCGCGCCCCTCGTCCGGGATGAGGTCCGGCGTGATGAGCCCGGCCCCTCCGGCCGCGGCGAGGTCGCGCGCGAACGCGTCGACGCCGTAGCGCAGCACCGGGTTCCAGTACGTCATGACGAGCACGGGCACGCGCCCCCCGGTGCGCTCGGTCACGGCGGCCACGACGCGGAACACGTCCGCGACGCGCACGCCGCCGTCGAGCGCCGCCTGGGCCGCCGCCTGGATGACCGGGCCGTCCATCACCGGGTCCGTGTACGGGACGCCGAGCTCGAGCACGTCGACGCCCGACTCGACGACCGCGAGCGCCGCCTCGATCGAGCGCTCGACCGTCGGGAACCCGACCGGCAGGTAGGCCACGAGCCCGGCGCGGCCCTCCGCGCGGAGCTCGAGCAGACGGCGCGCGGTGACGGAGCCCGTCGCCGCGGTCGACGCCCCGGGGGCGTCCTGGGTCGGTGCCGCGCTCACAGCTGTCCCTCCGTGCCCGTCGCCGTCTCGGCGATCGCCTCGTCGTCCACCAGGTCGAACCACCGTGCGGCGGTCGCGACGTCCTTGTCCCCGCGCCCGGACAGGTTGACCAGGATCACGTGGTCCGTGCGGCCGGCCTCCGCCGCCGCACGGCCGACGCGCAGCGCGCCCGCGAGCGCGTGCGCCGACTCGATCGCCGGGATGATGCCCTCCGTGCGGCACAGCAGCCGGAACGCCTCCATCGCCTCGGCGTCCGTGACCGGCTGGTACGTCGCGCGCCCGAGGTCGTGCAGCCACGAGTGGGCCGGGCCGACGCTCGGGTAGTCGAGCCCCGCCGAGACCGAGTGGCTCGGGAGGGTCTGGCCGTCGTCGTCCTGGAGCAGGTACGAGCGGGCGCCGTGCAGCACGCCCGGCGCGCCGCCGCTGAACCGGGCCGCGTGGCGGCCCGTCTCGATGCCCTCGCCGCCGGCCTCGAAGCCGTACAGCTCGACGCCCTCGTCGTCGAGGAACGCGTTGAACAGCCCGAGCGCGTTCGACCCGCCGCCCACGCACGCCGCGAGGGCGTCCGGCAGGCGGCCGATGCGGTCGAGGATCTGCGTGCGGGCCTCCTCGCCGATGACCCGGTGGAACTCGCGCACCATCTCCGGGAAGGGGTGCGGGCCGGTCACCGTGCCGAGGAGGTAGTGCGTCGTCTCGACGTTCGCGACCCAGTCGCGCAGCGCCTCGTTGATCGCGTCCTTGAGCGTGCGCTGGCCGATCGTCACGGGCACGACCTCGGCGCCGAGCAGGCGCATCCGCGCCACGTTCAGCGCCTGACGCCGCGTGTCCTCCTCTCCCATGTACACGACGCACTCGAGGTCGAGCAGGGCCGCCGCGGTGGCCGTCGCCACGCCGTGCTGCCCCGCGCCGGTCTCGGCGATGACGCGCGTCTTGCCCATGCGCTTCACGAGCAGCGCCTGGCCGAGCACGTTGTTGATCTTGTGCGAGCCCGTGTGGTTGAGGTCCTCGCGCTTGAGGAACACGCGCGAGCCGCCCGCGTGCTCCGCGAAGCGCGGCACCTCGGTGAGCGGGCTGGGACGCCCGGTGTACTCGCGCTGCAGGCGCGCGAGCTCGCCCACGAACGCGGGGTCGTCGAGGGCCTTGCGGTACTCGGTCTCGAGCTCGTCGAGCGCCGCGACGAGCGCCTCGGGGACGTAGCGTCCGCCGAACTCGCCGAAGTACGGGCCCTCCTGGGTCGCGAGGGATCGCGTCAGGTCGGCGCGCACCGAGTGCTCGGCGCCGCCGGGGGTGGTCGATGAAGTCAGGTCGGGCACGGGGCCGGTCCTCCTGCGTGATGGGGTGTGCTGGGCCGGGGCGCGGCCGCTGGGGCGTGACGGACGGTGCCGACGTGCCTCAGGGCCGCACGGACCACAGCGACGGGTGCGACCCGGCCGCGACGAGGTCGGCGACCGACGCGCGCGGCGCGTCGTCGGTCACGAGCGCCTCGCCCACGAGCACGGCGTGCGCGCCGGAGCGGGCGTAGTCCATGACGTCGTGCGGGCCGCGCACGCCGGACTCGGCGACGCGCACCACCTCGTCCGGGATCGCGGGCGCGAGGCGCGCGAAGGTCGTGCGGTCCACGTCGAGGGTCTTGAGGTCGCGCGAGTTCACGCCTACGACGCGCGCCCCGGCGTCGAGCGCGCGCGACACCTCGTCCAGCGTGTGCACCTCGACGAGCGCGGTCATGCCGAGCGAGTGGACGCGCTCGACGAGCGACGTGAGGACCGTCTGCTCGAGCGCCGCGACGATGAGGAGGACGATGTCCGCCCCGTGCGCCCGGGCCTCCCAGACCTGGTACGGCGTGACGACGAAGTCCTTGCGCAGCACGGGCACGTCGACCCGGGCGCGGACGGCGTCGAGGTCGGCGAGGCTGCCGTTGAACCGCCGCTGCTCGGTGAGCACGGAGATCGCGGCGGCGCCGCCCTTCTCGTACTCGCCCGCGAGCTCGGCCGGGTCGGAGATCGCCGCGAGCGCGCCCTTGCTCGGGCTCGAGCGCTTGACCTCGGCGATGACGGCGACGGCGTCGTCCGCCTTGAGGCGGCTCACGCACTCGAGGGCGCCGGGGACTCGGGCAGCACGTTCCTTCAGCTCGTCGAGCGAGGTCGCCGCCTGGCGCACCGCGAGGTCCTCGCGCACGCCGGCGACGATGTCGTCCAGAACCGTCATCGTCCCACCACTCCCCGTGTCGTCCTGCCCCCCGGCCGGGCCGGTCGGCCGTCGTGCACCCACAGGTTCGGCCGACCCGTTGACAGGGAGGTACCTGCCATCGTAGGGCCGCCCCCGAGTGACGATGACCACGGTTCGAACCCCGAGACGAGCGCCGCGGGCCTTCCTGAGCGCGTCAGGACGCGACGGGGCCGAGCCAGGGCACGAGCGCGGGCACGTTCCGCAGCACCCCGAAGACCACGAGGACGCCGAGCGTCGCCCAGGCGACGCCGGCCGGGACGCGCGGCGCGGGGCGCCCGCGCCAGGCACGCACGAGCCACACCGCCCAGAGGACGACGAGGAGCGGCGCAACGACGACCCAGAGAGGGTTCATGGACCACGCGCCCACGAGGTCGAGGTGGGCGAGGTCGTGCGTGGCGCGCAGGCCGCCGCACCCCGGGCACGCGAGGCCGGTCAGGGCGAGCAGCGGGCACGTGACGTAGTGGCCGGGACGGTTCGGGTCGACGACCGCGACGTAGACGGTCGCCGCGGCCACGAGCGCACCGACGGCGAGCGGTGCCCGCGCCGCGCGCGGCACCGGACGACGTCGCACCGCCTCGGTCGCCATCCGCGCCCCGTCAGGACTGGTCGGGAATGGTCCCGACCCACGCGAACAGGGCCGGGAAGAAGACGAGGAGCAGCAGCAGGCCCACCGCGGAGAGCCCGATCGCGACCCAGCCCAGCACGATGCCGGCCGTCGCCATGCCCTCGTTGTCGGCCTGGCCCTCGGCGACCGCCCGCTTCGCGGCGTTGCCGACGATCACCGCCGGGATGCCCGTGACGAAGCCGCAGCTCAGCACGAACGACGCGATGCCGAGCACGAGCGACCAGACCGCGAGGCTGTTCTTCGGGTAGTACGGCGGGGCGTACGCGCTCGCCGGGTAGGCGCCGGCCGCGTACGGCGGCGGACCGGGGCTCTGCGGCTGACCGGTGTACGGCTGGCCCCCGTACCCGGGCTGGCCTGCGTACGGGGGCTGGCCCGACGCCTGCGGGGAGCCGTACGGCCCTGCCGGGTACGGCTCGCCGGCCGGGACTCCCGGGCCGCCGGAGGGGTGCTGCGGGGAGCCGCCGGGCTCCGCCGCGCCGTACGGCGCCTGCGACCCGTCGCCCGGGTTCGCGGGGTCGTACGGGGCGGGTCCCGGCGGCTGCGTCACCGCGAGACCTGCTTCTGCCCGTATCCCATGTTGCGGAGCACGAGGCCGCCGACGAGGGCCAGCGCGACGACGCCCATGCCGACCCAGAAGAGCCAGACCGCGGGGATGACGACACCGACGGCCGCGACGACCGCGCCCAGCATGATGCCGATCATGGTGAACCACGCGGCGACGGTGTGGCCGTGGTTCGTGGGCGGTGCCGCGGGCGGCAGGTACGCGATCTCGGTGGTCTTCTGGTTCTCGGCCATGAGGGTCGTGCCTTTCGTGAAGATGTGGTCAGAGCCTATCGGACCGGGCCGGTGCGCGTGGCCCCGCAGCCGCGGCCTTCCCCGCCCGCGCGGGGACGTCGGTGCTGCTCAGCGGTCGGTCGGGTCCTCGCCGCGCGACAGCGCGTCCCACGCGTCGTGGTCCGTGATCTCGTCGGCCGTCGCGGCCGTCGCGGCCGTGCCCGCGCCGGGCGCGGGCTGCCCCGCGGTCCCGGTGGCGGCGTCGGTCGACGTCGAGCGCTCGTGGCGTGTCGAGGCTCCGCTCCACGACCGCGAGCCGACGGCGACCCAGACGACCGTGAGCACGGTCACGACGCCGAGCACGGCCGCGAGCCACGGCGCGACCGTGAGCGTGACCGGCGCGGTGAGCTCGGTCACGCCCGTCGCGTCGGCCACCGCGGAGCGCGCGCTCGGCTCCGGGTCGAGCGCCACGCCCAGCGCCGAGACGGCCGCGACGACGCCGCTCGCCGCCGCGACGGCCAGGACGACCCAGCGCCCGACCCGGCCGACGAGCCCGAGCGCGAGCGCGGCCGCCACGAGCACGAGCGCCGAGGCGCTGACGCCGGGCGCGGCCGCCGTCCCGGCGACGGCGACCTCGACCTGCGGGTCGAGCGGCGTCGCGCCGGTCGTGCTCAGCCAGGTGGGCACGGCCGCCGCGAGGGTGGCGCCCCCGAGCAGGAGGAGCACCCAGATCGCGGTCCGACGGCTCGGGCCGGCCGTCCGGCTCATGCGAGCCCCTTCAGCCGCGCGGCCACCTGCACGGCGCGCACCGCGGCCGCCGCCTTGTTGCGCGACTCGGCGTACTCCAGCGCGGGCACCGAGTCGGCGACGATGCCGCCGCCGGCCTGGACGCTCGCGCGACCGTCGCGGATCAGCGCGGTGCGGATCGCGATCGCCATGTCCATGTTCCCGTCGAAGTCGAAGTACCCCGCGGTCCCACCGTAGATCCCGCGCGACGCCGGCTCGAGCTCGTCGATGAGGGCGATCGCCCGCGGCTTCGGTGCGCCCGAGAGCGTGCCCGCGGGGAACGTCGCCCGGAACGCGTCGAGCGCGGTCGCGCCCTCGCGCAGCGTCCCGACGACCGTCGAGCACAGGTGCATGATGTGGCTGAACCGCTTGGTCGCCATGAACTCGACGACCTCGACGGTCGTCGGCTCGCACACCTTGACCAGGTCGTTGCGCGACAGGTCGACGAGCATGATGTGCTCGGCGAGCTCCTTCGGGTCCTGCAGGAGCTCCTCGCCGAGCGCGACGTCCTCCTCGGGCGTCGCGCCGCGGGGCCGCGAGCCCGCGATGGGGAACGTCGTGACGCGCCCGTCCTCGACCTTGACGAGCGTCTCCGGGCTCGACCCGACGACCGCGAAGTCCCGCCCGTCGGCGTCGGTGAGCTGGAAGTAGTACATGTACGGGCTCGGGTTGATCGTCCGCAGCGCGCGGTAGACGTCGAGCGGCTCCGCCGGGCAGTCGAGGTCCAGGCGCTGGGACAGCACCACCTGGAACACCTCGCCCTCCCGGATCGCGTCCTTGCCCGCGACGACGGACGCCTCGAACTCCTCGCGCGTCGAGCGGAACTCGAGCTCCGGCTCCGCGGCGTCCGGAGCCACGACCGACGCGACGTGCGCCCCGCCCGCGACGAGCCGCGCCTGCATCGCGTCGAGGCGCGCGACGGCGTCCGCGTACGCGTCGTCGACGCGCTCGTCGGTGTCGTCGAAGTTGATCGCGTTCGCGACGAGCCACACGCTGCCCTCCGCGTGGTCGACGACCGCGAGGTCCGTCGCGAGGCACAGCGTGAGCTCCGGGACGCCGAGCTCGTCGGGCGCGTCCGACGGGAGCGTCGGCTCCCAGTGGCGGATCACGTCCCAGCCGATCGCGCCCGCGAGGCCGCCGGTGAGCGGCGGCAGGCCCGCGACCGCGGGCGTGCGCAGCACGTCGAGGGTGGCCTCCAGCACGTCCACGACGTCGCCCTCGAGCGGGACGCCCGCGGGCACGTCGCCCGACCAGACGGCGCGGCCGTCGCGCGCGGTGAGCGTCGCGCGCGACGCGACGCCCACGAACGAGTACCGCGCCCAGCGGCCGTCCGACTCGGCGGACTCCAGGACGAACGTGCCCGGTCGCCCCTGCGCGAGGGTCCGGTACAGCCCGACGGGCGTGACGTCGTCGGCGAGGAGGCGACGGACGACCGGGATCACCCGGCGCGACGCGGCCAGCGCACGGAAGCCGTCGAGCACGGGCCACGTCTCGCCCCACGCGGGACCGCCCGCGGGGACGACGGTGGTCTCGGCCGGGTCGACGGTCGCGCTCACTGGTTCTCCTCCTCGGGGTCGGGGTCGGGTGCGGCCGGGGCGTCGTCGGCGCCGGCGGGCAGGTCGCCGACGACGGCGCCCAGGTCTCCCCCGGCCTCGAAGCACGTCCGCGTCCCGGTGTGGCACGCGGCCCCGACCTGGTGCACGCGCACGAGCAGCGCGTCGCCGTCGCAGTCGAGGGCGACCGAGCGCACGACCTGCACGTGCCCGGACGTGTCGCCCTTGCGCCAGTACTCCTGCCGCGACCTGCTCCAGAACGTCACGCGCCCGCTCGTCAGCGTCCGGCGCAGCGCCTCGTCGTCCATCCAGCCGAGCATGAGCACCTCGCCCGTGTCGTGCTGCTGGACGATCGCCGCGACCAGTCCGGCGTCGTCGCGCTTGAGGCGCGCGGCGACCGCGGGGTCGAGGGCGGTTCGGTCCGGCGTGTCGGTCGTGGGTCCGGTCGTGGAGTCGGGCACCCGAGAATCCTGCCAGACGCCGGGCCCGGCCCGGTCCGCCGTCTCGCCGGGGGCCCGGCCCGGGAGGGTCCCGCGGGGCCGGGCGACGACCCGCGGCCGCTCAGCGGGTCTGGGACACCCAGGCGTCGTGCATGCGGGCGTAGACGCCGCCGGCGCGCGCGAGGTCGTCGTGGTGGCCGACCTCGACGACGTGGCCGGCGTCGACGACGACCACGAGGTCCGCGGCCTCGGCGGTCGAGAGGCGGTGCGCGATCGTCAGGGTCGAGCGGCCCGCCGTGAGCGACGCGAGGGCGCGCGCGATGCGGACCTCGGTCGCGGGGTCGACGGCGGAGGTCGCCTCGTCGAGGACGAGCAGGTCCGCCTCGGCGAGGTAGGCGCGCACGAGGGCGACGAGCTGGCGCTCCCCCGCGGACAGGGACTCACCGCGCTGTCCGACGGGCGTGTCGAGCCCGTCCGGCAGGTCGGCGACCCAGTCGGTGAGCCCCAGCCGCTCGACGGCGGCCTCGATCCGGGCGCGGCGCGCGGCCGGGGGCTCGGTCTCGGCGTCGCCGCGCAGGCCGTAGGCGACGTTGTCGGCGAGCGTGCCGTCGAAGAGGAAGCCCTCCTGCGGCACGAGGACGACGCGCTCGCGCAGGGACGCGACGGACAGGTCGCGCAGGTCCGTGCCGTCGAGCAGCACGCGCCCGGCGGTCGGGTCCATGAGCCGCGTGACGAGCTTGGCGATCGTCGTCTTGCCCGAGCCCGTCGCGCCCACGACCGCGACCGACGCGCGCGCCGGGAGGTCGAGGTCCACGCCGTGCAGGACCTCGGGCCCGTCGGGGTAGGCGAACCGGACCCCCTCGAGGCGCACGTGGGCGGGGCCGCGCGGGCTGCGCTCGCCGTCGTCGCCCTTGTCGACGACCTCGACGGGCGTCTCGAGCACCGCGAGGACGCGCCGCCACCCCGCCACGGCGTTCTGGAGCTCGTTGAGGATCTCGGTCGCCATCTGCACGGGGCCCGTGAAGAGCTGGACGAGGAAGAGGAACGCGAGGAGCTGCCCGACCGTGACGTCACCGGCGACGCCCAGGAGCGACCCGACCACCACGACGACGGCGAGCACGAGGTTCGCGACGAGGACGCCGCTCGAGAAGACGACCGCGACGAGCTTCTGCGCGCGGACCATGGCGCGCCGGGTCGCGTCGACGGCGCCGTCGATCCGGCGCGCGGTCCGCGCCCCGGCGCCGTAGGCGCGGATCGTCTCCGCGCCGACGATCGACTCGGAGATCGCGCCGAGCATCGCCCCGACGCGCGCGCGGACCTGGGTGTACGCGTCGTTGACGCGTGCCTGCGCGGGGCGCAGGACGAGGAACAGCGGCACGAAGCACGCCCACACGACGAGCGTGAGCTGCCACGAGTACACCGCCATGAGCGCCGTCGCGACGCCGATCTGCAGGACGGAGACGAGGAGCATGATGCCGCCCCACTGCACGAACAGCGAGATGGTGTCGACGTCGCTCGTGACGCGCGAGACGAGCGAGCCGCGCCGCTCGGTGTTCTGCGTGAGGACGGACAGGTCGTGCACGTGGCGGAACGCGCGCACCCGCAGCCCGGCGAGCCCGGCCTCGGTCGAGCGGAAGAGCCGGACGTTGACGAACGCCGAGCACAGGCCCGCGAGGACGATGACGACGGCGGCGGCGCCGACGAGCAGGGCGACGCGCGTCGTGTCCGGGCCGCCCTCGGCGAGGACGCCGGTGTCGACGGTCTGCTGGACGGTCACGGGCACGACGACCCGGCCGAGCGCGGCCGCGACGGCGAGCCCGAGCGTGATCCAGATGCCGTCGAGGATCTGCGGCGAGACCTGCACGCCGCGGCGCAGCGTCGCGAGGACGCCGAGCGTGCTCGCGGACGCGATGCGCGCGTCGGCCGCGCGCGTCCCCGCGGCGGCCCCGGTGGCGGCCGCACCGACGGCGGGTCGTTCGGTGGTCCGGCTCATTCCTCCAGCGCCCCCGTCTCGACGTGCCGCACGACGTCGTCCTCCTCGGTCTCCTCGCGCCGGGCGAGGTCCTCGCCGCGGCGGTCGTCCTGCTCGGCGTCCCGCGCGTCCCGAACCGCGTCGTCGACGGCGTCCGCGCGCTCGGCCTCGCGCCGCTCGGCCTCGCGCGCGTACGCGGTCGCGAGCTCGCGGTACCCGGGGTCGCGCGCGAGCAGCGCGTCGTGCGTCCCGACGTCCACGACCCGGCCCGACTCGACGTGCACGACGAGGTCGGCGAGCGCGACGCTCGACATGCGGTAGGCGACCATGACGACGGTCGGCCGGTCGGCGCCCTCGCGCGCGAGGCCCACGAGGATCTGCTGCTCGACGCGCGGGTCGACGGCGGACGTCGCGTCGTCGAGGACGAGCAGGCGCGGGCGGCGCACGAGCGCCCGCGCGATGGCGAGGCGCTGCCGCTGACCGCCGGACAGGTTCGCCCCGCGCTCCCCCAGCGGCGCGTCCAGCCCCTCGGGGAGGCGCGCGACGACGTCGTCCACGCGCGCGAGGCGCAGCGCCTCCCAGACCTGCGCGTCGTCGGGGCCGGCGTCGCCCTCGTCCGCGAGCGCGACGTTGCCGCGCACGGTGTCCTCGAAGACGAACGCCTGCTGCGCGACGAGCGCGACCTGCGCGGTGAGGTCGCCCTCGCGCACGTCGCGCACGTCGGTGCCGTCGAGCAGGACACGCCCGCGCGTGGGGTCCGAGAGCCGCGCGAGGAGGGAGACGAGCGTCGTCTTGCCCGCGCCCGTTGGGCCCACGACGGCGACGGTGGTGCCCGGCGCGACGTCGAGGTCGACGCCGTCGAGCAGGGTGATCTCGCGCCCGCCCGCGCGCACGTCGACGCCGACGCCCTCGAGGCGGACGCCGAGCCCGGGACCGCCGGCGGGCAGGGCGCCGCTCCCCGGGCGCAGCACGCCGCCCGCGTCGACGACGCGGCTGATCCGCTCGTACCCGACGAGGGCCCGGGGAAGCTCGCCGAGGACCCAGCCGAAGGCGCGGACGGGCACGGCCATGATCGTCAGGAGGTAGGCGGCCGTGACGATGTCGCCCGCCGCGACGTCGCCCGCGGTGAGCCGGACCGTCCCGACGGCGAGCACGAGGAGCGTGCCCAGCGCGGGCAGGAGCTCGATGACCGGGTCGAAGAACGCGCGCACGACGCCGACGCGCACGTTCGCCGCGCGCAGCTCGTCGGTGCGGCGGGCGAACCGGCGCTCCTCGCGGTCGGCCGTACCGAGCGACGTGACGAGCAGCGCGGCCTCGAAGCTCTCGTGCGCGACGTCGGACACCTCGGCGCGCAGCTGCTGGGCCCGGGTGATCGCGGGCGACATGTACCGCTGGAAGACCACGTTCACCGCGATCGCGACGGGGATGACGACGAGCGCCGCGCACGCGAGCCACACGTCCACGCGGAAGAGCATGACCGCGGCGACGCCGATCATGACGACGACGCCGAGCGCGAACGGCAGCGGGTTGAACACGCCCGTCGCCGCCTCGACGTCGGAGCTCGCGTTCGACAGGAGCTGGCCGGCCGGGTGCGACCGGTGCCACGACATCGGCAGGCGCAGGTACTGGCGCGTCACGGCCGTGCGGTGGCGCGCCTGGAGCGCGGCGAAGCCGTTGCCCGCGAAGATGCGGCGCGCGGCGACGCTCGCGGCGAGCGAGACCGCGATCCCGGCGAGCACGAGCCCCGCGACCCAGATGCGGCCGCGCGCCGCGCGGTCGCCCGCGACCGCGGGGACGACGACCTCGTCCGTCACCGTGCCGATCGCGCTGCTCACCGCGACGGTGAGCGCGCCGAAGAGCGCGGAGGAGCCGATCGCGAGCGCGTACGTGCGCGGCTCGTCGCGGATGCCGCGACCCATGAGGGCGAGCGAGCGGCGGACGCGCGAGCCGGTCAGCGCGTGCGGGCGCCGCACGGTCGGCTCGGCGGGCAGCCCGTCACGGGGCTCCGGCCGGCGCTGCGGGTCGGTCGGGGCGGGCGGGGCGTCGGCGCCGGTGGGGCGCGTCCTGCTGCCGGGCACGGGACGGTCCTCGTCTTTCGTTCAGGGGGTTGCACGATCCTCTCACGCGCCCCCGACACCACCGACGGGTCCCTCCGCCCCGCGCGCGGCCCGCCGCACAGGCCGGGCGAGGACGGGCGAGGTCGCGCTCAGCGCACCTCGACGCCCGCCGCGCGCATCGCGTCCTTCACCTGGCCGACCGTGAGGGCACCGAAGTGGAACACGCTCGCGGCGAGCACCGCGTCGGCGCCCGCGCGCGCCGCGGCCACGAAGTGCTCGGGCGTGCCCGCACCGCCGCTCGCGACCAGCGGGACCCGCACCTCGGCGCGGACCGCGGTGAGCATCTCCAGGTCGAAGCCCGCGGTCGTGCCGTCGGCGTCCATCGAGTTGAGCAGGATCTCGCCCGCGCCGAGCCCCGCCGCGCGCGCCGCCCACTCGACCGCGTCGATGCCCGTGCCCCGGCGCCCGCCGTGGGTCGTGACCTCGTACCCGGAGTCCGTGCGGACGTCGCCCGTGGTGCGGCGCGCGTCGACGGACAGCACGAGCACCTGGCTGCCGAAGCGGTCCGCGATCTCCGCGATGAGCTCCGGCCGCGCGATCGCCGCGGTGTTCACGCCCACCTTGTCCGCGCCCGCGCGCAGGAGCCGGTCCACGTCGTCGGCGGAGCGCACGCCGCCGCCCACGGTGAGCGGCACGAAGACCTGCTCGGCCGTGCGCCGCACGACGTCGTAGGTCGTCTCCCGGTTGCCCGACGACGCCGAGACGTCGAGGAACGTCAGCTCGTCGGCACCCTCCGTGTCGTACCGCGCGGCGAGCTCGACCGGGTCGCCCGCGTCGCGCAGGTTCTCGAAGTTCACGCCCTTGACGACGCGTCCGGCGTCGACGTCGAGGCACGGGATCACGCGGATCGCCACGGTCATGAGGACTCTCCTTGGTCGGCCGGCGCGTCGCCGGTCGTGTCGGTACCGGCGCCGTCCGTGCCCTCGGGCACGGCCTCCTCGGTCACCGGGAACTGGGCGTCGAGGATGTCCACGACGTAGACGAGGGTCTCCCCCGCGAGGGGGTTGGTCGTGGCGCCGTACGCGAGGTCGGGCGGCACGACGAGCAGGACCTGGCTGCCCACGGACTGCTCGAGCAGGCCCTGCTCCCAGCCCTCGATCACCTCGCCGATGCCGATCATGATCGACAGCGGCGCCGCGCCGTCGGTCCACGAGGAGTCGAAGACCTCGCCGTCGGACCAGCGCACGCCCGTGTAGCGGACGGTCACGACCTGCCCCACCTCGACCTGGCGGCCGTCGCCGCGGACCAGCGGCTGCACGACGAGCCCTGCGGGCGCGGGGGTGTCCGGCGGGACGACGACGGTCGGCGCGCCGTCGTCCGCGAGCGTCACGGTGGGCAGGCCCTCGACGGGCGGGACCGCCTCCCCCGACGCGCGCGTGGGCAGCACGTCCACGACGAGCGCGACGGGCACGCCGTCGTCCTCCTCGAGGCGCAGCAGGCGAGCGCCGACCCGCTGGCCGCGCAGCAGGTCGCGCAGGTCGCGGCCGACCGACTCGTCGGTGAGCGCGCGCCACCGCGGCGCGTCCGTGTACGTGTTCTGCAGGACCGTCCCGTCCCGCAGGTCCTCGGCGTAGAGGTTGAGCAGCAGCGGGCCGCCGTCGGCGAGCTCGGCGCCCGCACCGGGCCACACGACCTCCGACCTCGCCGCGGGCACGTCGAGCGGCGCGCGGTACTGGAGGTCGGGCGGCGCGCCCGACGACCCGGCGACGGTGAGGTCGGTGTTGAGCGGCGTGGGCGTCGCGTCCTCCGGCTCCGTGCACGCACCGAGGAGCAGCGCGGCCACGAACGCCACGACGAGCGCGAGGGTGCCGCGCGGCGCGCGCGCACGACGACGGACGGGCCGGGCACCCGGGGGCCGCCCGACCGCAGGGGCCAGGTTTGTCACATCACGTCCCGCGTCACATCGACTCGATGAGGCGTTCGACGCGCTCGTCGACGCTCCGGAACGGGTCCTTGCACAGCACGGTGCGCTGCGCCTGGTCATTGAGCTTGAGATGGACCCAGTCGACCGTGTAGTCCCGCCGCGCCTCCTGCGCGGCGCGCACGAAGTCGCCACGCAGCTTGGCACGGGTCGTCTGCGGCGGGACGGCGGTCGACTCGAACACCTCCAGGTCGGTCGTCACGCGCTCGACCATCCCGCGGGCCGCGAGCAGGTTGTACAGCCCCTCGGTGCGCGAGATGTCGTGGTACGCGAGGTCGAGCCGCGCGATGCGCGGGTCGTCGAGCTCCAGCCCGTGCTTCGCCCGGTAGCGCTGGATGAGCCGGTACTTGATGACCCAGTCGAGCTCGCGGTCGACGAGCGACAGGTCGCCCGTCTCCAGGGCGCGCAGCCCGCGCTCCCACAGGTCGAGCACCTGCTTGACGACGGGCGTGGGCGACACGTCCTGCTCGACGAACTCCTTGACGCGCTGCAGGTACTCGCCCTGCAGGTCGATCGCCGTGACCGTCCGGCCGCTCGCGAGCTGCACCGGCTGCTTGCCCGTCATGTCGTGGCTGATCTCGCGGATCGAGCGGATGGGGTTCTCGAGCGCGAGGTCGCGCATCGGCACCCCGGCCTCGACCATGCGCAGGATGAGGTCGGTCGAGCCGACCTTGAGCATCGTCGTCGTCTCCGCCATCGACGAGTCGCCCACGATGACGTGCAGGCGCCGGTAGCTCTCAGCGTCGGCGTGCGGCTCGTCGCGCGTGTTGATGATCGGGCGCGAGCGGGTCGTCGCGCTCGACACCGCCTCCCAGATGTGGTCCGCCCGCTGCGACAGGCAGTAGACCGCCCCGCGCGGCGTCGCGAGGACCTTGCCCGCCCCGGTGAGCACCTGGCGCGTGATGAGGAACGGCACGAGGACGTCGGACAGGCGCGCGAAGTCGCCCTGCCGCCGCACGAGGTAGTTCTCGTGGCACCCGTAGGAGTTGCCCGCCGAGTCCGTGTTGTTCTTGAACAGGTGGATGCGACCGGGAAGCCCCTCGTGCTCGAGGCGCTGCTGCGCGTCGGCGACGAGACCTTCGAGGATGCGCTCCCCGCCGCGGTCGTACGCGACGAGCTGCCGCACGTCGTCGCACTCGGCGGTCGCGTACTCCGGGTGCGAGCCGACGTCGAGGTACAGGCGGGACCCGTTGCGCAGGAAGACGTTGGACGACCTGCCCCACGCCACCACCTTGCGGAACAGGTAGCGCGCGACCTCGTCCGCGGACAGCCCGCGCCCGTCGTCCGACGCGCACGTCACGCCGTACTCGGTCTCGAGCCCGAAGATCCTGCGGTCCATGCGGTCCTACCCCTCGTCGGTCGCGGCGCCCGCGGCGCTCGCGTCGTCCGCCGCACCGCCGGACGGGCCGCCGTCGGACGGCGCGCCGTCGCCGGTGGTCGCGTCGTCGCCCGCCGCCTCGAGGAGCTCCTCGAGCGCCGAGCCGGAGAGCCGGCGGAACGCGCGGCGCGGACGGGTGCGGTCCAGGACCGCGACCTCGAGCTGCGCGGCCGGGATGGCCCGCGTCTCGTCGCCGTCGCCGCCCGAGCCGAGCGCGCGCACCGCGAGGCGCAGCACCTCCCCGAGCCCGAGGCCCGGCTGCCACGCGTCGCGCAGGACGCTGCCCAGCTGGTCGGCCCGGCCTCCCATGACGACGACGCCCTGCTCGTCGGCCACCGAGCCGTCGTACGAGATCCGGTAGAGCTGGTCCTGGGCGGCCGTGCGGCCCACCTCCGCGACGACGAGCTCGACCTCGAGCGGCTTGGACTCCGTGGTGAAGACCGTGCCGAGCGTCTGGGCGTACGCGTTCGCGAGGCCGCGCGCGTTGACGTCCGTCCGGTCGTACGAGTAGCCGCGCAGGTCCGCGTACCGCACGCCCGCGACCCGCAGGTTCTCGAACTCGTTGTACTTGCCGACCGCGGCGAACGCGATGCGGTCATAGATCTCCGAGATCTTGTGGAGCGCGCGCGACGGGTTCTCCGTCGCGAACGCGATCCCGTCCTCGTACGCGAGGACCACGACGGACCGGCCGCGCGCGATGCCCTTGCGCGCGAAGTCCGCCCGGTCCTTCATGAGCTGCTCGGGCGAGACGTAGAAGGGCATGTTCACTCGGCGTCACCTCCCGACGCGGGGCCCTGCGACAGGTCGTGCGGCTGGTCGTGCGGCACCGCCTCGGCGTTGGTCACCGCGGGTCGGCGACGCGGTACGCCCGTCCCCGAGCGCTCCGCCACGATCTCCTCGACGACGGCGGCGAGCTCGTCGTCGGGGACGCGCTCGTAGCCGTCCCGGGTCACGACCGCGACGACCGGCCAGATCCGGCGCACCGGGTCCGGGCCGCCCGTCGCGGAGTCGTCGTCCGCCGCGTCGTACAGCGCCTCGACCGCGACGCGCACCGACGCGGCGCGGTCGAGCTCCGTGCGCCACAGCTTCTTCAGCGAGCCGCGCGCGAACACCGAGCCGGACCCCACCGAGTGGTAGGCGCGCTCCTCGTACCGGCCGCCGGTCACGTCGTAGGAGAAGATCCGCCCGGCGCCGCGGTCGAGGTCGAAGCCCGCGAACAGCGGCACGACGGCGAGGCCCTGCATCGCGAGGCCGAGGTTCTGCCGGATCATCGTCGACAGGCGGTTCGCCTTGCCGTCCAGGGACAGCAGCGCGCCCTCGATCTTCTCGTAGTGCTCGAGCTCCAGCTGGAAGAGGCGCACGAGCTCGACCGCGATGCCCGCCGTGCCGGCGATCCCCACCGCGGAGTACTCGTCGGCCGGGAAGACCTTCTCGATCTCGCGGTTCGCGATCATCGAGCCCATCGTCGCGCGGCGGTCGCCCGCCATCACGACGCCGCCCCCGACGCCCTCCGCGCCGAACGTCAGCGCGACGATCGTCGTCGCGTGCGGCGCGTCGGGCGCCGTGCCGCCGACGCCGTGCGCCGCGACGCGCTGCGACGGCAGGAGGTCGGGCGCGTGCCCGGCCAGGAAGTCCAGGAACGACGACGACCCCGGGGTCGTGAACGCGTCGGGCAGTCGCCCGGGCTGGTCCGTGCTCATCGAGTTGCCGTCACCCTTCCTACTCGCCGCCCTTCTGCACGAAGCCCCGGACGAAGGACTCCGCGTTCGTCTCCAGCACCTCGTCGATCTCCTCGAGGAGGGCGTCGACCTCGGCGTCGCGCGACTGCGCCTGCGGCGCGGTCGGGACCTCCGGGCCCTCGGGCTCGTCGTCAGGACGCCGGTCCTCGTGCGACGCGTGGGTACGTTCGGTGCCCGCCATCACTGCCTCCTCGTCCGTCGGCCCGGTGCCGCGCCGACGCTCTGTCCGTTCCAACCCGGTCCGGGCTCGCGCCCTTCCCGGCCCTGCTCGCACGCGGCGCCCGTTCCACGAGGGGCGGGCGCCGTCGTGCGTCCAGCCTAGTCGCCGCGGCTCAGGACGGGCCCGCCAGACCCGCCAGGAGGGACGCCGCGTCCGGGCTCGCGTCGAGCAGGGCGCCGATGTGCGCGCGCGTCCCGCGCAGCGGGTCCATCATCGGCACGCGCTGCAGCGACGGCGCGCCCGGCACGTCGAAGATCACGGAGTCCCAGCTCGCCGCCGAGACCTGGTCGCCGTAGCGCGCCATGACCTCGCCGCGGAAGAACGCGCGCGTGTCCTCCGGGGCGTGGTGCACCGCCGCGCCGACCTCGCGCTCCGTGACGACCCGGTCCACCGCGCCCGCCGCGAGGAGGCGGTGGTAGATGCCGCGCTCGGGGCGCACGTCCGACCACTGCAGGTCCATCGCCGCGAGGCGCGGGTGGCCCCAGTCGAGCCCGTCGCGCTCCCGGAGCCGGTCGAGCAGCCGCAGCTTCGCGACCCACTCCACGTCGCGCGCGCACGCGTCGCGGTCCGTCGCGAGGCGGTCGAGCACCGAGCGCCACCGCGCCAGCACGTCGCGCGTCGGGGCGTCGACGCCGTCCGTCCCCGCGAGCCGCTCGGCCGCGTCCTGCGCCACGTCCAGGTACTCGCGCTGGACCTCGATCGCCGTCAGCCGGCGCCCGTCCGCGAGCGCGAGCCGCGTCGTGAGGTCGAGGTCGCGGCTCACGCGCTGCACGTCCCCGACCGGGTCCGCGAGGCGCAGCGCCGCGAGCCGCGCCCGCACCGCCGCGCCCAGCTCCTCGAGGTGCTCGACGACGAACAGCACGAGCGACGTCGTGCCCGTCTTGAGGTACGTCGCCGTCTCGAGCATGTTGGCGTCGCCGATGATGAGGTGCAGCCGGCGCCAGCGCTGGCGGTCGGCGTGCGGCTCGTCGCGCGTGTTGACGATCGGGCGGCGCAGCGTCGTCTCGAGCCCCACCTCCGCCTCGACGTAGTCCGCGCGCTGCGAGACCTGGAACCCGTGCTCCTCGCCCGTCGGGCCGAGGCCCACCCGCCCCGAGCCGGCGAAGACCTGCCGGGTCACGAGGAACGGCGTGAGCATCTCCACGAGCACCCCGAACGGCACGGCACGGTCCACGAGGAAGTTCTCGTGCGTGCCGTAGCTCGCACCCTTGCCGTCGACGTTGTTCTTGTACAGCACGACCGAGCCGCCCGGCACCTGGTCGAGCTCGCGCGACGCCGCGAGCATGACCCGCTCCCCCGCGACGTCCCAGCAGACCACGTCGTGCGGGACCGTGACCTCCGGCGACGAGTACTCCGGGTGGGCGTGGTCCACGTAGAGCCGCGCGCCGTTCGTGAGGATGACATTCGCCGCGCTCGGGTCGTCGTACTCCTCCGACGTGGGCCGCGCGACCTCCTGGAACGACCCCTCGGCGGGCTCGTGGGCCCCCGCCTCCGCGACCGGGCCCGACGGCGCCGGGCGCGTCGGGTCGTCCGTGAGCAGCGACGGGTGGGCCGACGCGCGCGGCACGTGGAACCCGCGCGCGTCCTGCAACGGGTCCTCGTCGTCGTAGTCCCACCGCGCACGCCCGCGCACCCCGTCGCCGCGCGCGACGAGCGCCCGGTACGTCGTGACGACCTGGCTCGACAGGAGCATCGGGTTCGCCATCGGCTTCCCCGGCTGCAGGACGCCGTACTCGGTCTCGATCCCCATGACCCGTCGAACGCTCACGCGCTCACCCTATGCCGGTCCCCCCACGCCCCGCGGCGCCGTCCACCGCGGGCACCGCCCGGCGCCCCGACCGCACGACGACGCCCCGGCGCGTCGGGCGGACGGGCCGGGGCGTCGGGGACGGGCTACAGGTACTGGCCGGTGTTGGTGACCGTGTCGATGGTGCGCGGGGAGCCGCCCTCGCCCTTCTTCTGGACGATCGTGCGGATGAAGACGATGCGCTCGCCCTTCTTGCCGCTGATGCGCGCCCAGTCGTCGGGGTTGGTGGTGTTGGGCAGGTCCTCGTTCTCCTTGAACTCGTCGACGCACGCCGCGAGGAGGTGGTCGACGCGGATGCCGCGCTGGCCGGTGGCGAGGAAGTCCTTGATCGCGGACTTCTTGGCGCGGTCCACGACGTTCTGGATCATCGCGCCGGAGTTGAAGTCCTTGAAGTACAGGACCTCCTTGTCGCCGCTGGCGTACGTGACCTCGAGGAACTGGTTCTCCTCGTCCTCGGAGTACATGCGCTCGACGACGGAGCGGATCATCGCGTCGAGGGCCTCGCGCTGGTTGCCGCCGTGCTCGGCGAGGTCGGCGGCGTGGATGGGGAGGTCCTCGGTGAGGTACTTGGCGAAGATCTCCTTGGCGCCCTCGGCGTCGGGCCGCTCGATCTTGATCTTCACGTCGAGGCGGCCCGGCCGCAGGATCGCGGGGTCGATCATGTCCTCGCGGTTCGACGCGCCGATGACGATGACGTTGTCGAGGCGCTCCACGCCGTCGATCTCGGCGAGGAGCTGGGGCACGATCGTCGTCTCGACGTCGGACGACAGGCCGGTGCCGCGCGTGCGGAACAACGACTCCATCTCGTCGAAGAACACGACGACGGGAGTCCCCTGGGACGCCTTCTCGCGGGCGCGGGCGAAGATGAGGCGGATGTGCCGCTCGGTCTCGCCCACGTACTTGTTGAGCAGCTCGGGTCCCTTGACGTTGAGGAAGTAGCTGCGCGCGGCGCCGGAGCCGTCCGCGACCTGCTCGCCGCGCGCCTTGGCGACGGTGTGCGCGAGCGAGTTCGCGACCGCCTTGGCGATGAGCGTCTTGCCGCACCCGGGTGGCCCGTAGAGCAGGACGCCCTTGGGCGGGTGCAGGCCGTGCTCGCGGAACAGGTCGGGGTGGGTGAACGGGAGCTCGACGGCGTCGCGGATCTGCTCGATCTGCGGGCCGAGGCCGCCGATGTCCTCGTACGCGATGTCGGGGACCTCCTCGAGGACGAGCTCCTCGACCTCGGACTTGGGGATCACCTCGAACACGAAGCCGCTGCGCGTGTCGATGGTGAGGGAGTCCCCGACGCGCAGCGTGGAGTGCGCGACGGACCCGGCGAGCCGCACGACCCGCTCCTCGTCGGCGCGGCCGACGACGAGCACGCGGTCCGCGTCGAGGACCTCCTTGACGGTGACGATCTCGCCGGTGCGCTCGTAGCCGCCCGCGGCCACGACGGTCATGGCCTCGTTGAGCTTGACCTCCTGGCCGGGGCGCAGGCGCTGGACGTCGAGGCTGGGGCTCGCGCCCACGTGCATCTTGCGCCCGGCGGCGGACACGTCGACCGACCCGTCCGGGTGCGCGGCGAGGAACACCGCGTACGTCCCCGGGGGCTTGGCGAGGTCGTCGATCTGCCGCTTGAGGTCGAGGATCTGGTCGCGTGCGGCACGCAGCGCCTCGGCGAGCCTCTCGTTCTTCGCGGACAGCAGCGCGAGCTCTCGCGCGCTGCTCTGCGGGGCCTCGTCGCTACGGCCGAATGTCTCGCTCATCGGGTGTCCCCTCTCGCCGGCGCTCGGCCGACCGCGCGGTGGACGGCGGACGGCGGACCCGCGGAGGGCACCCGTGCCGACCACCGTCCGGCGGTCGGGTGTAGACCTTAGGCACAATTCTGGCCCGTGCACACGGACGACACCCAGGGTGAGACGACCGGGTCCCGATCGTTACCCGACCGTCACGACCCCGACACGTCGGACGCGCTCCCGGCCTGCTCGACGCCGTCCCCGGGCTCGCCCGCGGCGGCGTCGACGACCGGGTCGGCGGACACCTTCGCGGCGTCCTGCTCGGGCGCCTGGCCGACGTCGCGGCGCACACGGCGGATCTTCTTCTCCGACACCGGGCGCTCGCCGAGCTCCTCGGGCGACCACTGCTCGGCGTCGGTCGGGTACGCGCCCTTCGCGGGGCGGCGCTTGCGCTCGGGCGGGGCGACGCCGTCGGCGAGCCGTCGCGCGGTGAGGAGGAACCCGGTGTGCCCGATCATGCGGTGCTGCGGCCGCACGGCGAGGCCCTCGAGGTGCCAGCCGCGCACCATGGACTCCCACGCGACGGGCTCGGCGTAGCGGCCGTCGGCCCGCAGGTCCTCCGCGAGGCGCGAGAGCTGCGTCGTGGTCGCGACGTAGCAGACGAGCACGCCGCCGGGCACGAGCGCGCGCGCGACGACGTCGAGGTTCTCCCAGGGCGCGAGCATGTCGAGGACGACGCGGTCGACGGTGCCGTCCTGCGCGACGGTCGGCAGGACGTCGGCGAGGTCGCCGACGGACAGCGTCCACGCGGGGTGGGGGCCGCCGAAGAACGTCTCGACGTTGCCGCGCGCGATCGCGGCGAAGTCCTCGCGGCGCTCGATCGAGTGCAGCTCGCCCGCGTCGCCGACGGCACGCAGGAGCGACATCGTGAGGGCGCCCGAGCCCACGCCCGCCTCGACGACGCGCGCGCCGGGGAAGATGTCGGCCATCGCCACGATCTGCCCCGCGTCCTTGGGGTAGACGACGGCGGCGCCGCGCGGCATCGACAGCACGTAGTCCGCGAGGAGCGGGCGCATCGCGAGGTACTCGATCTCGGCCGTGTTGCGCACGACGCTGCCCTCGGGCCGCCCGATGAGGTCGTCGTGGCGCAGGTAGCCCTTGTGCGTGTGGAACGTCGCGCCGGGGGCGAGGGTGATGGTGTGCAGACGCCCGCGCGGGTCGGTGAGCTGGACCTTGTCGCCCACGCGCAGCGGGCCGCGGCGCTCGTCGGCGCCCGTCGCGGCGGGGCGGCCGGACGCGGCGCGCGCCGGGGCGGCGACGTCCCCCGGTCCGGGCGTCGGGGTCGGGGGGCCGGGCGTGGGGGTGGGCTCGGAGGTCACGGGCGACCATCCTACGGGCCGCGGCGGCGGGGGCGCGGGCGCGGCCCGGGGCCGCGGGACGACGCCGCGCTCAGCGGCCGCGCTGCGCGTCGCGCAGGGCCGCGACGACCCGGGCCACCTCGAGCGCCCCGACGACGCGGCCGCCGTCGGTCACGACGACGACCGCGGCCTCGCGCCCGACGCGGGACAGCGCCGCGAGCATGTCCTGGCCCTGCAGTGCGGCGTCGACCGTCGCGCCCGCGGGCACCGGGACGGCGACGGCGCCGACGGGCGTCGTCTCGGCGGCGTCGGGCGGCACGGCCGCCGCCGCGGACGGGTCCGCGTACCCGACGGGGCGGCCCGCGCCGTCGACGAGGACGGCGACGACGTGCGGACCGCCCGCGAGCGCCACCGAGCGCCCGACGGCGCCCACCGTGGCGGTCGACGGGACGGCGACCGCGGGACGGGCCAGGCCCCGGACGGTGAGCCCCGAGACGGCCTCGCGCGTGCGGCCCACCGCGATCGCCTGGCCGGCGCCGCTCCAGAGGAACGCGCCGATGAGCGCGGCCCACGCGACGGTCCACAGGTCCGGGCGCGCGCCGTACGACAGCGGCCACAGGAGCGCCCACGCCACGACGCCGACCGCGACGGCGCGCCCGACCCAGCCCGCGGCGACGGTGCCCTTGGTCCGCGAGCCCGTCGCGGCCCACACGGCCGCCTCGAGGATCTGACCGCCGTCGAGCGGGAGCCCGGGCAGGAGGTTGAAGAAGCCGACGAACGCGTTGGAGAACGCGGCCGCGTACAGCAGGAGCGCGGGCACGGTGAACGTCGGCTGCGCCTGGAACGTGAGCCAGAACACGACGGCGAGGGCGAGGTTGGTCAGCGGGCCGACCACGGAGATGAGGAACCCGTCGAAGGGCCGCGACGCGGTGCCGGAGTAGGCCGTGTGCCCGCCCCAGAGCGTGACGGCGAGCTCGGTGACGTGCTGTCCCCGCGCGCGGGCGACGACCGCGTGCGCGACCTCGTGCAGGAACACGGACGCGAAGAGCAGCAGCACGAACGCGAACGAGACGAGGTAGATCTCGGCGTCGAGGTGCGGCGCGAGCCGCTGCACCGTCGGGGCGAACAGGACGGTGAGGATCGCGGCGGCGAGGAACCACGACGGCGTGAGGATCACCGGGGCGCCGACGACGCGGCCGATGACCCAGCCCTTCGTGCGCGGGCCTGCCGGTGCGGGCGTGCGGGGGGCTCTGGGCTCGGGTCCGTCCACCCGGGAAGCCTAAGCGCTCGTGCGCGGCCGCGGCGACGCGGGCGGCGCGGCTCATCCCGCGTCCGCGAGGACCGCCGCGAGCTCGTCGCGCGAGTGGATACCGAGCCGCGTGTACACCTTGCGCAGGTGGTACTCGACGGTCTTGGGGCTGAGGAAGAGCGCGGCGGCCGTCTCGCGCGTCGTGCGGCCGTCGGCGAGGAGCAGGCACACCTGGAGCTCCTGGGGCGTCAGCGCGCCGGGCCCGTGCCGCTCGCGGGGCACGACGTGCTCGCCGGTCGCCTCGAGCTCGGTCCGCGCGGTCGCGCCCCAGAGCTGCGCGCCGAGGCCGTCGAACGTGTCCCACGCGTCGCGCAGCGCGGCCCGTGCGGCGACGCGCCGTCCGCTGCGCCGCAGCCGCATCCCGTGCGCGAGCTGCGTGCGCGCGCGCTCGAACACGTCGCGCGTGCGCGCGTGGTGCGCGAGCGCCGAGGCGAAGAGCCGGTCGGCCTCGTCGTCGTCGGGCACGACGAGCGCGAGCGCGCGGTCGGCGCGGGCGCGAGTCCACGGCCGGCCCGTGGCCGCGGCGGCGTCCGCGAAGCGCTCGGCGACGTCCCGGGCCGGCGCGGGGCGACCGGTCCGCAGGAGGGCGTCGACGAGCTCGGGGCCCGGATGCAGGTCGGGGTCGCCGATCCCCCGCTCGTCGAGCGTCGCGGCGAGCGCGGTGAGCCGGTCGACGGCCTCGCCGCACTCCCCCTCGGACAGCGCGAGGTCGCCGAGCGCGAGCTCGCACCAGACGACGCCGAAGCGCATCGACCGCTCCTCGCAGAGGACGGTCGCGTCCGCTGCGTGCTCGCGGCACGCCGCGCCGCGGCCCGTGCGCGACTCGAGGCTCGCGAGCCCGGCGAGCGCCATCGCGAGCTCGCCGCCCTGCCCGGTCTCGCGCGCCAGCCGCGCGGCCTCGTCGTAGTTGGCGGCGGCCCGGTCCCACGCGTCGGACGTCGCCTGGTCGCGCGCCACGTGGAAGAGCACGTCCGGGAGCGCGCCGACGCCCACGCGCGTGCGCACCTCGTCCACGAGCGCCCGCAGCTCGGCGCCGCGCTCGCGGTCGCGCAGGAACAGGGGTGCGAGCATGAGCCAGGGCAGCGCGGCGGGGTGCGCGAGCGGGTCGACGGCGGCGAGGCGCCCGACGGCGGCGGCCAGCCGGTCGGTCGTGTCGCGGCCGAGCAGGACCCCGGTGGCGCCGGACGCGGCCAGGCCGACCGCCCCGGACACCGGGCTCGTCGCGGCGGGCAGCGCCTCGGCGAGCCGCTCCTCGACGCGGTGCAGGGCGACCGTGTCCACGAGGTACATGGACGCCCGGCACGCCTCGGCGAGGAGCAGGACCCGGTCGTCGACGCCCGCGAGGTCCGCGGCGCGTTCGAGCAGGTCCAGGCCGTCGCGCACCGAACCGGCGCGCAGCGCGACGGTCGCGCGCAGCTGGGCGCCGGCCACCGACCACGGGCCCGCGGGCGGCTCGGCCTCGTCGAGGAGCGCCAGGGCGCGGCCGGGCTGCCCGCCCGACCACGCGGCGCGCGCGGACGCGACGAGCCGGGACCGTGCGTCCCCGGCGTCGGGGCTCAGCCGCGCGGCGCGCTCGTACGCGGTGGACGCCACGGTGAACGCGGTCCGCGCCGACGCGCGGTCGCCGACGGCCGCGAGCGCCCCCGCGACGCCCTCGTCGAGACCGGTCGCGGCGGCTGCCCGGTGCCAGGCGCGGCGGTCCTCGTCGGCGGGCCCGAGCTCGTCCGCGATCGTGCGGTGGACGCGGCGGCGCAGCGCGGGCTCGGCGTCGCCGTGCACGACGGCGCGCAGCAGGGGGTGGCGGAACACGACGCGCCCGTCCGCGGCGGAGAGCAGCCCGGCACGCTCCGCGTCGTCGAGGCGCGCCGGGTCGAGGTCGAGGCGCGCGCACACGGCGCGCGTCAGGCGCAGGTCGCCGTCGGCCGCCGCGGCGACGAGCGCGGCCGCCCGTGCCTCGGCGGGGAGCGCGTCGAGGCGCCGCGCGAACGCCCGCTGGAGCCGCGCGGGCAGCGCGCGCGGGAGCCCCGGGGCGTCGAGCCCCGCGGCGGCGTCCACCGGGTCGCCCGCGAGCTCGAGGAGCGCGAGCGGGTTCCCGCCGGTCTCGCGGTGCAGGACGTCCGGTGCGCGCGCGGTCCCGGCCGGGAAGGCGGCGGCGAGCAGCGTCGCCGTGGCGCCGGGGTCGAGTCCGGCCAGGTGGAGGCGGGGCAGCGCGAGGACCGCGTCGGGGAGCTCGTCGCTGCGGCCCGCGACGAGGACGGCGACGGGGTCGTCGCGCAGGCGGCGGGCGGCGAACGCCAGGGCGTCGACCGACGGGCGGTCGGCCCACTGCACGTCGTCCAGCACGAGCACGACCGGGCCGTCCTCGGCGAACCGGCTGAGCAGGCTGAGGGTCGCGGCCCCGATGGCGAACCGGTCGCGTCCGCTCCCGTGCCGCAGGCTCAGCGCGGCGCCGAGCTCGGCCGCCTGCGGGGCCGGGATGTCGTCGAGCAGCCCGAGAGCGGGGCGCAGGAGCGCGTGGAGCACCGCGAACGCGAGGTCCTGCTCGGTCTCGGCGGGCGTCGTCCCGAGCACCCGGACGCCGCCGTCGGCGCCCGCCCCGTCGAGCGCGTCGGCGAGCAGCGCCGACTTGCCGACGCCGGGCTCCCCCGCGACGACGAGCGCGCCGCCGCGGCCCAGCCGCGCGGACGCGAGGAGACGGGCGAGCGTCTCCTGCTCGGTGGCCCTGCCGACGAGCACCACCCGGCCAGTCTAGGAGCGGGCGGCCGCAGGACCAGGGGGGCCACCTGACGCGGGCGCCGGGCGCCGGTCCCTACGTTCGGCGGTGTCGGCACCCCGCCGGCACCGGACACGACAGGAGACCTCCGATGAGCCAGTCGACCACCACCGCGACCACCCCGCCCCCCGCGCTCGACACCGACGCCCTCATGGGCTTCGTGCTCCGTGCGGTCGACGAGGTGGGCGCGACCCTCAACGCCGCGCTCGTCGTCCTCGGCGACAAGCTCGGGTACTACCGCGACCTCGCCGCGCACGGCCCCACCACGCCGGCCGAGCTCGCCGAGCGCAGCGCGACGGCCGAGCCGTACGCACGGGAGTGGCTCAACGCCCAGGCCGCGGGCGGCTACGTGACGTACGACCCGGCGTCGGGCCGGTACACCCTCCCCCCGGAGCAGGCCGTGGCCCTCACGGTCGAGGACAGCCCGGCGTTCCTGCCGGGGCTCTTCCAGCTCGCGCTGGGCACCGTGCACGACGTCGACCACGTCGTCGACGCCGCGCGCAGCGGCGGCGGCTACGGGTGGCACGAGCACGTCACCGACGTCCACGTCGGGTGCGAGCGGTTCTTCCGCCCGAGCTACCACGCCCACCTGGTCGCCGAGTGGCTGCCCGCGCTCGACGGCGTGGTCGACAAGCTCGAGCGCGGCGCGCGCGTCGCGGACGTCGGGTGCGGCCACGGCGCCTCGACGATCCTCATGGCGCAGGCGTTCCCGCGGTCGACGTTCGTGGGCTCCGACTACCACCCGGAGTCGATCGCGGTCGCGCGGCAGCGGGCCGCGGAGGCGGGGGTCGCGGACCGGGTGCGGTTCGAGGTCGCCCCGGCCCAGCAGCTGCCCGGGACGGGCTTCGACCTCGTGACGATGTTCGACTGCCTGCACGACATGGGCGACCCCGTCGGGGCCGCGGAGCAGGTCCGGCGCGCCCTGGCCCCGGACGGCACGTGGATGGTCGTCGAGCCGATGGCCGGGGACCACGTCGAGGACAACCTCACCCCGGTCGGCCGGGCGTACTACGGCTTCTCGACGCTGCTGTGCACCCCCGCGTCGCTGTCGCAGGACGTCGGGGTCGCGCTGGGCACGCAGGCGGGCCCCGCCCGGATCCGGGACGTCGCGACGGCGGGCGGGTTCGGGCGGTTCGCGTCCGTCGCCGAGACGCCGTTCAACCGCGTGCTGGAGATCCGGCCCTGATTCCGGGCCGACCGCCGCCACGAGCGAAGGAGGGGTGGGCATGAGCGCCGCACCGGAGGAGACTGCACGGATGACGGGCCGTCGTGAGCCGGAGAGCCGTCCCTGGCCCGCTCCGGTGCGGCCTCCCGACCGGACCGGCGTCGTCGTCCGGGACGGCGTCGCGCTCCCCTGGGCCGCGCACGGCACCTCGGGGCCGACCGTCCTGCTGCTGCCCACGTGGTCGCTCGTGCCGTCACGGTTCTGGAAGTCCCAGGTCCCCTTCCTCGCCCGGCACCTGCGCGTCGTCACGTTCGACGGCCGCGGGAGCGGGGCCGCCGGCCGCCCCGAGGGCGCCGCCGCCTACACCGACGAGCAGTACGCCGCCGACGCGGCCGCGGTGCTCGACGCCACGGGGACCGGGCGGGCCGTCGTCGTCGGGTACTCGAGCGGCGCGGCGTGGGCGGTGCACCTCGCCGCGGACCACCCCGACCGCGTGCAGGGCGTCGTCGCCATCGCCGCGTCGTGCGACCTCGCCGTCGCCGCGCCGGAGCGCGAGCGGTACGCCTGGGACACCCGCCACGACACCACCGAGGGCTGGGCGAAGTACAACCGGGCGTACTGGCTCGGCGGCGGGTACGACGACTACGTCGACTTCTTCGCCCGGAGGATGTTCACGGAGCCGCACTCCACCAAGCAGGTCGAGGACGTCGTCCGCTGGGCCCACGAGATCAGCCCGCGCACGCTCGCCGACACGACGGCCGGCCGGCTCGGGCTCGACGGCGCGACCCGCACGCCCCTCGAGCCCGTGTGCGCGCGGGTCACGTGCCCCGTGCTCGTCGTGCACGGGGAGCAGGACGCGATCCGGCCGGCCGCCGTCGGGGAGCGGCTCGCCGAGCTCACCGGGGGCGAGCTCGTCCTCGTCGAGGGCGCGGGGCACGGCCTGCCCGCGCGCGACCCGGTCCGGATCAACCTGCTCCTGCGCGAGTTCGTGGAGCGGACCGTCCCCGCCGCGACGGTCCCCCGCGCCCGCCGGCGCACGTGGACGCGCGCGCCGAGCCGCCACCGGCGTGCGCTCTACCTGTCCTCCCCGATCGGGCTCGGCCACGCCCGCCGCGACCTCGCCGTGGCCCGCGCGCTGCGCGAGCACCACCCGGACCTCGAGATCGACTGGCTCACCCAGCACCCCGTGACCCGCGTGCTCGCGGACGCCGGGGAACGCGTGCACCCCGCCTCGGCGTGGCTCGCGAACGAGTCGGCCCACGTCGAGGACGAGTCCGCCGACCACGACCTGCACGCCTTCCAGGCGATCCGCCGGATGGACGAGCTCATGGTGAGCAACTTCATGGTCTTCGCGGACGTCGTCGAGGAGGGCCGCTACGATCTCGTCGTGGGCGACGAGGCGTGGGACGTCGACCACTTCCTCCACGAGAACCCGGAGCTCAAGCGGTTCTCGTTCGCGTGGATGACCGACTTCGTCGGCTGGGTGCCGATGCCCGACGGCGGCGCCGCGGAGGCCGCGCTCACCGCCGACCGCAACGCCGAGATGATCGAGCAGCGCGCCCGCTACCGGCGGGTCCGGGACCGGTCCGTGTTCGTCGGGAACCCGGCCGACGTCGTCGACCTCCCGTTCGGTCCGAGCCTGCCGGGGATCCGGGAGTGGACCGAGGCGAACTTCGACTTCGCCGGGTACGTCACGGGCTTCGTGCCCCCGACGGCGGGCGAGCGCGCGGCACTGCGGCACGGGCTCGGGTACGGCCCGGACGACGTGCTGTGCGTGGTCACCGTCGGCGGGTCGGGCGTCGGCGCGCCGCTCCTGCGCCACGTGCTCGACGCCGTCCCGCTCGCGCGCCGGCTGGTCGACGGGCTGCGCGTCCTCGTCGTGACCGGACCGCGGATCGACCCCGCGAGCCTGCCGCGGCGGCGCGGCGTCACCTACCGGGGGTACGTGCCCGACCTCCACCGGTACCTGGGCGCGTGCGACCTCGCGGTGGTGCAGGGCGGCCTGACGACGTGCATGGAGCTCGCGGCCGCCGGGCGCCCGTTCCTCTACGTGCCTCTGCGGCACCACTTCGAGCAGAACGTCCACGTGCGCCACCGGCTGGAGCGGTACGGCGCGGGCCGTTGCGTGGAGTACGCGCAGGCGTGCGACCCGGACGCCCTCGCCGCGGCCATGGCCGCCGAGCTCGCGACGGGGCGCGCCGGCGGTCCGCTTCCCCGGACCGTCCTGCCGGTCGAGACCGACGGGGCCGCCCGCGCCGCCGCGATGCTGGCCGAGCTGCTGTAGGCCGCGCCGCGTGCGCCGGGCGGGTTCCCGGCCCCGTCGAGGTCGCCGCCGGCGTCGGCGTCAGGGGGCGACGGCCTCCGGCACCGCGTCGTCGGCCATGAGGTCGACGACCTCGCCCGCGACGAGCCGCGCGAGCAGGTCGAGGTCGACGCGCTCGAGCGACGGCGTCCGGCTCAGGCCGGGCGCCGCCGGCACGGGGACGACGGCCTGCACGCCGAGCGTGGCGGCGCCGGACGCGCGCGCGGACGCGATGCCCGCGGGCGAGTCCTCGACCGCGACGCAGCGCGTGACGTCGACGCCGAGCCGCCGCGCGGCGAGCAGGTACGGCTCGGGGTCGGGCTTGCCGCGCTCGACCTCGTCCCCGCACACGAGCACCTCGAACGCGCCCTCGGGGGCGAGGTCCGCGACCGGGGCGGCGAGCTCGCGGTAGGACATGGTGACGAGCGCGCACCGCACGCCCGCGTCGCGCAGCGTGGCGAGCAGCTCGCGCGCGCCCGGCTGCCACGGGACCTCGACCCGCACCTGGTCGATGACGCGACCGATGAGGAACGCGACGATCTCGTCGACCGGGAGGTCGACGCCACCGCGGTCGCGCAGCACCTTCGCCGACTCGCGCAGCGGGTTCCCGACGAGCGACATCGCGTCCTCGTGCGTCCACGTGCCGCCGTGGGCCTCGACGAGCTCGTGCTCGGCGGCGATCCAGTAGGGCTCCGTGTCCACGAGCGTGCCGTCCATGTCCCACAGCACCGCCTGCGGGAGCGTGCGGTCGGCGGGGGCGGTCTCGGCAGGGGCGTGCGACGTCACGGTGGAGCTCCAGGGAACGGGGGTGAGAGGGGCGCGGGCGGCGACCGCCCGGCTCCTCCACCCTACGCGGGCGGCGCCGCGCGCCGACGTGGGCTACGCCACGCGCGAACCCGCCCCGCCGTCGCCGGGCCCGGCCGCATAGGCTGGGGCGATGACCGAGAACGCGACCGAGGGCACCCGGCAGACCGTGATGATCGCGGCGTTCGAGGGCTGGAACGACGCGGGGAGCGCCGCGACGGCCGCGCTCCAGCACCTGCACGAGGTGTGGGGCGCCGAGGACGTCGACGAGCTCGACCCGGAGGAGTACCACGACTTCCAGGTGAACCGCCCCGTGGTGACGACCGACGACGAGGGGCGCCGCGAGATCACGTGGCCGACGACGACGATCGCGTCCACGGTGCTGTCCCCCACGGGGCGCCGGGTCGTGCTCGTGCACGGCATCGAGCCGTCGATGCGGTGGCGCCGGTACTGCCGCGAGCTCCTCGACATCGCGGAGGAGCACGGCGTGCGCACGGTCGTGACGCTGGGCGCGCTGCTCGCGGACGTGCCGCACACGCGCCCGATCCCCATGACGGCGACGTCCGAGAGCGTGGGCCTGCAGGCCGTGCTCGACGTCGAGCCGAGCACCTACGAGGGGCCGACCGGCATCGTGGGCGTGCTGCAGCACGCCGCCGCGGAGCGCGGGCTGCAGTCGGTGTCGCTGTGGGCGGCCGTGCCGCACTACGTCGCGCACCCGCCGTCGCCCAAGGCGACGCTCGCGATCCTCGCGCGCATCGAGGAGCTCCTGTCCGAGCCGATCCCGCTCGGGGACCTGCCGGAGGACGCCGAGGCGTGGCAGCACGGCGTCGACGAGCTCGCGGCGGAGGACGCCGAGATCGCCGAGTACGTGCAGCAGCTCGAGGAGGCCAAGGACACGGCCGAGCTGCCCGAGGCGAGCGGCGAGGCCATCGCGCGCGAGTTCGAGCGCTACCTGCGCCGTCGCGACCGCGGCAACCCGGGCAAGGGCCCGACCGTCTGACACCCCGGGCGCGATCCGGGGACGCCCCGGTCGCGGGGACCGCGCCGCCCGCCCTCGACGACGGCGGGCGCGTGCGGCCTCAGAGCCGGACGCCCAGCAGCGCGTTCACCGCGCGCGCGACGACGCCGGGAGCCCCCTCGTCGTCGCCGGACGTGTCCCGGCCGGGGCGCAGCGACTCGGCGGCCCACGCGTCGACGGCCGCGAGCGCCGCGGGCGCGTCGAGGTCGTCCGCGAGCGCGGCGCGCACGGCGGCGAGCGTCGCCGTCGCGTCGGGCCCACCGTTGCCGGAGACGGCGTCGCGCCAGGTCTCGAGACGGCGCGCACCCGCGGGCAGGTCGTCGTCGGTCCACTCCCACTCGCCGCGGTAGTGGTGCGCGAGGAGGGCGAGGCGGATCGCCATCGGGTCGACGCCCGTGGCGCGCAGGGTGGACACGAGCACGAGGTTGCCGCGCGACTTGCTCATCTTCTCGCCGTCGTACGCGACGAGGCCGGCGTGCACGTGCGCGCGCGGCGCCCCGCCCCCGGACAGCATGCGGTCGTGCGACGACGACATCTCGTGGTGCGGGAACAGCAGGTCCGCTCCCCCGCCCTGGACGTCGAACGGGAGGCCGAGACCGTCGCGCGAGATCACGGCGCACTCGACGTGCCAGCCGGGACGCCCGGTGCCGAGCGCGCCGCCGTCCCACGCGGGCTCGCCCGGCCGCTCGCGCCGCCACAGCAGCGGGTCGAGCGGGTCCTTCTTGCCCTCGCGGTCGGGGTCGCCGCCGCGCTCGGCGAACAGGTGCTGCATGACGTCGCGCGCGAGGCGCGAGACGGAGCCGAAGCCGGCGTCCGCCGAGAGGTCGGCGTACACGTCGCCGAGGCCGGGGTCGGTGCCGCCCGCGCCGGGCTCGACGGGGACGCGGTAGGCGAGCCCGGCGTCGAGGAGCTGCGTGACCGCCTCGACCACGGCGGGGATCGTCTCGACCGCGCCCTCGTAGACGTCCGGCGGGACGACGCCGAGCGCCGTCATGTCCTCGGCGAACAGCGCCGTCTGCTCGACGGCGAGCGCGCGCCAGTCGACGCCCGTCGCGGCGGCCCGCTCGAGCAGCGGGTCGTCGACGTCGGTGACGTTGGACGCGTAGCGCACGGTGTGGCCGGCGTCCTTCCACGCGCGCACGAGGAGGTCGAACGCGACGTACGTCGCGGCGTGGCCGATGTGGGTCGCGTCGTAGGGCGTGATGCCGCACACGTAGAGGGTGGCGTCCTCCCCCTGCGCGGCGACGACGAGCTCGCGGGTCGACGAGTCGTGCACCCGGACCGGGAGGCCTCGTCCGGGGAGCTCGGGGATCTGCGGGGCGGGCCAGCTGTGCACGCGTCAACCTTAGCCGCCGGGGCGCCGCCGTCGGACCGCCGTCCGGCACGCGGGCGAGGCGCGGCGCCGCGCCCGACGGCGACCGGGCAGGTCCGTGCGGGGCGCGGGACAATGCGGACGTGACGAACCCCACCGAGCCGCGGACGGGCACCCCGCCCGACGGCGCGCCCGCCCCCGCGCCCCGACGACCGACCGTGCGCGCCGTCGCGGCGTGGACGGTCGAGCCCGGCGCCGACGGCGTGCACCCGGCCGATCCCGGCACCCTGGACACTCCTGGCGACCGGCACGCCGCCCGCGCCACGGTGACCTGGGCGCGTCTGGAGGACCTCGACGCCGTGCTCGACGCCGCGGCCCAGGTCACGACCGGGGTGGGCCCGACGCGGCAGGACCTCGCGCGGCACAACCGCCACCCCTTGGCGCACGTGCGCCGCGTCGCGGCGGACTGGCTCCTCCTGGTGACCCCGACGGCATGGTTCACCGAGTCGGACCGCCAGGTGCACACGGGCCAGTTCGCCGCGCTGCTCGGCCCGGGCCTCGTCCTCACCGCCGAGGAGGGCGACGCGGACGTGCACGCGATCATGCTCGACAAGGTCGCCGCGCCCGGCGACCCCCACGGCTCGCCCGTCCAGCGGATCGTCTCCGCCGCGGTCCTCGCCATCGTCGGCGGCGCCTCGCAGGTCGAGCTGGGCCTGGGCGACGCCGTCGCCGACACCGAGCGCGTGGTGTTCGACCAGCAGCGCGAGGACCCGGTCGAGCGCATCTACGACCTCAAGCGCGAGATCACCGAGGCGCGGCGCGCCCTGATGCCCGTCACGGCGGAGCTGCCCGAGCTGCTCGACCCGGACGTCCCCGACCACCTCGGGGTGAACCGGCGCATGCTCGAGCGCGTCGTGACGACGGTCGAACGGATCGACCGGCACCTCGACGCGCACGACGACCTGCTCTCGGACATGCTCCAGGTCCACATGACCCAGGTCTCGGTGCGGCAGAACGAGGACATGCGCAAGATCTCGGCGTGGGCGGCGATCCTCGTGTACCCGACGATCGTCGCGGGCGTGTACGGGATGAACTTCCGCAACATGCCGGAGCTGCACTGGGCGTTCGGCTACCCCTTCGCGCTCGCCCTCATGGCGGGCGGCTGCGTCGTGCTCTACCGCGTCTTCAAGCGCGTCGGCTGGCTCTGACCGCGGCCCGAGAGGGTCACGGCGTCGAGACGGCCGTCCCGCCCGGCTCCAGCACGCCCACGAGCAGGAGCAGCACGACGAGCGCCGCGAGCACGAGGCGGTAGACCACGAACGGCGTGTAGCTGAAGGTCGAGACGATCTTGAGGAACGCGATGATGACGAAGTACCCGACGACGAACGCGACGAGCGTCGCGATGAGGGTCGCCCCGGCGCCGGGGGCCCCGGGTGCCGGCTCGTCCGCGGACTTGAAGAGCTGGTAGAAGCCCGAGCCCATGACGGCCGGGATCGCGAGGAGGAACGAGTAGCGCGCCGCCGCCTCGCGCGTGAAGCCCATGAGCAGGCCGGCGGTGATCGTGCCGCCCGAGCGCGAGACGCCGGGGACGAGCGCGAGCGCCTGCGCGAAGCCGAACGCGACCGCCTGCCCCGGCGAGAGCTCGCGCAGCGAGCGCCGCTTGGCGCCGACCCGGTCGGCCCAGCCGAGCAGGAGCGCGAACACCGCGAGCATGAGGGCGGTGAGGTAGAGGTTGCGGAACGTGTTCTCGATCGCGTCCTGGAACAGCAGTCCGAGCACGACGATCGGGACGGAACCGAGCGCGATGAACCAGGCCATCGCGGCGTCGTGGTCGTGGCGCCCGAGCCGGTCACGCCAGTGCGCGCCGTGCTCGCCGCGCAGCGACCGCCACCAGGCGGCGCAGATCCGCGCGATGTCGCGGCGGAAGTACAGCAGCACCGCGGTCTCGGTCCCGATCTGGGTGATCGCCGTGAAGGCCGCCCCCGGGTCCTGCGAGCCGATGAGCTCCCCCACGATGCGCAGGTGGGCGCTCGAGGAGATCGGGAGGAACTCGGTCAGGCCCTGGACGAGGCCGAGCAGGACGGCTTCCCACGCGTTCACGAGCGGTCACGATACCCGCTCGGGTCCCACCGCCCCGGACCTCGCCGGGCGGGTCGGGCGGCGTCCGGAGCGGCGTCCGGAGCGGCGTCCGGGGGCGGCGCCGCGTGGCGGTCGCCCAGCGGGTGAACCTCGCCGGGTCCCGGCCCCGCGCCGCGCGCCCCGGTCGCCCCGCGAGGCCGCGCCGGTACCCTCGGCTCCCATGGAGAACCGCCACCTCGGCAGCACCGGCCTGCGCGTGTCCGAGCTCGGGCTCGGCACCATGACGTGGGCGCGGGACACGGACGAGCTCGACGCCGCCGAGCAGCTCCGCGACTTCGTCGACGCCGGCGGGACCCTCGTCGACACCGCCGCGTCGTACGCCGACGGCGACGCCGAGTCGCTCCTCGGCTCCCTCCTCGGGACGAAGGTCGACCGGCGCGACGTGCTCCTGTGCACCAAGGCGGGCGTGCGCCACACCGCGCAGGGCCCGGTCGTCGACGCGTCGCGCGGCGCGCTGCTCGACTCGCTCGACGACTCGCTCGCGCGGCTCGGGACCGACCACGTGGACCTGTTCCTCGTCCACGCCCCCGACCCGAGCACGCCGTTCACCGAGACGCTCTCCGCGCTGCGCCACGCGGTGACCTCCGGTCGCGCGCGCTACGTGGGCCTGTCCAACCACCCCGCGTGGTCGACGGCGCGCGCCGCGACCCTGCTCGGCGGCACCGACGACGTCGGCCTCGCCGCCGTCGAGCTCGAGTACTCGCTGCTCCAGCGCGGCGCCGAGCGCGAGGTCGTCCCGGCGGCGGAGGCGCTCGGGCTCGGCCTGCTCGCGTGGTCCCCGCTCGGCCGGGGCGTGCTCACGGGCAAGTACCGCCGCTCGCTCCCCGCGGACTCGCGCGGCGCGTCGCCGCACCTGGCGGCGTTCGTCGAGCCGTACCTGGACCAGGCGTCGTCGGGGGTCGTCGAGGCGGTCGTCACCGCGGCCGACGGCCTCGGCCGGGGGCCGCTCGACGTCGCGCTGTCGTGGCTGCTCGGGCGCCCCGCCGTCGCGAGCGCGATCGTCGGGGCACGCACCCCGGCGCAGCTGCGGACGTCGCTCGCCGCGACGGACCTCGTGCTCCCGGACGCGGTGCGTGCGGCGCTCGACGACGTGAGCGCCGTCGAGGTCGGATACCCCGAGCGGTGGTGACCGCCGCCGGAGGCGGGGCGGGTGCGGCAGGACGGGCCGGGTCGTCCGCCCGACGCGGGGCGTCAGCGCGCGCCGTCGGTCTCCAGCTCGCCGGTGAGGACGTCGTCGTCGTCGAGCGCGTCGTCGAGGTCGTCGTCGAGCGCGTCCTCGTCCTCCTCGTCGTCGTCCTCGTCGTCCTCCTCCGCGAGGTAGAACGGCGTCGCCTCCCCGTGGACCTGTCCGAGCGCCTCGTCGTACACCTCGAACGCGTCCGCGAGCACGTAGTAGGCGTCGTCGACGGCGGGGTCGTCCTCCCCGCGGCGTGCGGCGACGGCGTTGTAGTGGGCCTCGAGCGCGGCGATGAACCGGTCGAGCGCGGCACGCGGGTCAGCGGTCATACCCTGACGGTAGCGCCGGAAGGGGCACAATGGCACTCGTTAGCCGGGCTCGTTCCCCCCCGCCCGGCCGACGACCAGGACAGGCGAGAGAGGACGGTGGCGCGTGGAGGAGAGGCCGACGTCACGCCGGCGGTCCGGTTGGGCCACGAACGGCGGGCAGTACGAGTACCGCGTCCTGACGATCGACCGCTCCACGAGCCGGTCGGACGCGCGCAGGCTCCTGACCGACGAGGCCGAGTACGGGCGCTGGGAGCTCGCCCGCACGCGGCTCTACGTCGGGGGCGAGCGCCGCGTCTGGCTGCGGCGCAAGATCATCCGGGTCAGCTCGACCCTGTGAGCCCGGGCCGGTGACCGACCGGGACGGCCCAGGGCCGGGCGTCTTCGCCAAGGCGCGCACCGACGCGCCCCCGGGCTTCTTCCGCTGCGAGGCCGCGGGTCTCGGGTGGCTGCGCGTGCCCGGGGGTCCGCGCGTCGTCGAGGTCCGCGCCTTCGCGGAGACGCACCTCGACCTGGAGCGTGTGACGGCCGCCGCGCCCACGGCCGAGGCGGCCCGCGCGTTCGGCCGGTCGCTCGCCGTCGTGCACGACGCCGGGGCCCCGGCCTGGGGCGCGGCGCCGCCCGGCTGGACGGGCGACGCGTTCTTCGGTCCTCTCGACGACCCGCTGCCGATGCCGACGGGCGCGTGGCCGGACTGGCCGTCGTTCTACGCCCAGGCGCGGCTGCTGCCCGTCGCGCGGCAGGGTCGCGACCGCGGCGCGCTCGACGCCGAGGACGCGCGCCTGCTCGAACGGCTCGGCGAGCGCCTCGCGGACCTCGCGCGGCCCGCGCTCGACGACGTGCCGGCGCGACTGCACGGCGACCTGTGGTCGGGCAACGTGCTGTGGTCCGCGCGCGACTCCACGGACGACGGCCCGCGCGTCGAGGCGGTGCTCGTCGACCCCGCGGCGCACGGCGGGCACCGCGAGGCCGACCTCGCGATGCTCGCGCTGTTCGGCGCCCCGTTCCTCGACGACGTGCTCGCGGGATACGTCGAGGTGCACCCCCTCGCACGGGGGTGGCGCCACCGCGTCGTGCTGCACCAGGTCTACCCGGTCGCGGTGCACGCCGTGTTGTTCGGCGGCGGGTACCGGGCGCAGCTGCGCTCCTCGGTCCGGGCGCTGCTCGGCGAGGCCTGACGCCGCGCGGTCAGCAGGTGCGCAGGAGCCGGTCCAGCACGCGCACCCCGAACCGGAGCGAGTCGACGGGCACGCGCTCGTCGACCCCGTGGAACATGCCGGAGAAGTCGAGGTCCCCGGGCAGGCGCAGCGGCGCGAACCCGTACCCGGTGATGCCGAGCCGCGCGAGCGACTTGTTGTCCGTGCCGCCGGAGAGCGTGTACGGCAGCACCGTCGCCTCGGGGTCCTCCGCGAGGAGCGAGTCGACCATCGCGTCGACGAGGTCGCCCTCGAACGGCACCTCGAGCGCGATGTCGCGGTGGATCTCCTCGACCCGCACGTGCTCGCCCGCGAGCGCCCGCAGCGTCGCGAAGCCCTCGTCCTCGTGGCCGGGCAGGAGGCGGGCGTCGACCGCCGCCTCGGCGCGGCCCGGGATGACGTTCGCCTTGTAGCCCGCGGAGAGCTGGGTCGGGTTCGACGTGTGGCGCACCGTCGCGCCGACGAACCGCGACGCGGGGCCGAGCGCCGCGACGAGCGCCTCGACCGAGGTCGGGTCCTGCGGGTCGTAGCGGAGCCCCGTGAGGTCGGCCACGCCCCGCAGGAGCCGGTCGACCGTGGGGGTGAGGGTGTGGGGCCAGTGGTGGGCGCCGATGCGCGCGACCGCCTCGGCGAGGCGCGTCACCGCGTTGTCCTCGTTGACCTGCGAGCCGTGGCCGGCGCGGCCCTCGGCGACGAGGCGCAGCCACGCGATGCCCTTCTCGGCCGTCTGCAGGAGGTAGGCGCGGCGCCCGCCGACCTCGACGGAGAACCCGCCGACCTCGCTGATCGCCTCGGTCGCGCCCTCGAACAGCTCGGGGCGGTGGTCGACGGCGTGGCGCGCCCCGTAGACGCCGCCCGCCTCCTCGTCGGCGAAGAAGGCCACGACGACGTCGCGCGCGGGCTTGCGGCCCTCGCGCGCCATCTGGCGCACGACCGCGAGGATCATCGCGTCCATGTCCTTCATGTCGACGGCGCCGCGGCCCCACAGCAGGCCGTCGATCTCCTCGCCCGCGAACGGGTCGACGGACCAGTCCGACGCCTGCGCCGGCACGACGTCGAGGTGCCCGTGCAGCACGAGGGCCGGCCGGCTCGGGTCGGCGCCCTCGAGCCGCACGACGACGCTCGCGCGCCCCGGCGCCGACTCGAACAGCTCAGGCTCGAGCCCGACCTCGTGGAGCAGGCCCATGACGTGCTCCGCCGCGGCGCGCTCCCCCGGTCCGGACCCGTCGCCGAAGTTGGACGTGTCGATCCGCAGCAGGTCCTGGCAGATCCGCGCCACCTCGTCCTCCGCGCGCGGCACCGGGCCGGGGGCGTCGACGGTCGCCGGGGTGCGGGCGCTGGCCAGGGGGTCCGGGTGCGGAACGGTCATGAGCGACACCGTACCCGCCGCCGTCGTCCCGGCCGACCGCCCCGGCCCCCTGCCCGCATCGCGGACGCGCCGAGGTGTCATCGCCCGCACCGGCCGAGCATGCGGTTGCCGCTCGTCCGGCACCCGGATCGGGCGGCAACCGCATGCTCGGCTGGTCAGTGGCCGTGGTCGTCGTGGTCGTGCGCGACGCCGTCGGGCACCTCGATGCGGTCGGGGGCCCGCTCCCCCGGGGCGACGACGACGAGCTGGCCCATCATGCCCTGGTCCTCGTGGGTGAGGAGGTGGCAGTGGAACATGTAGGGCGTCGTCGGGTCGGTCGTGCCCTCGGCGGCGTCGAACCGCACGAGGAGGCGCGTGACGTGGCCGGGCTCGACGTACACGGTGTCCTGCCACCCTGCGAGGTCGGGGCCCGGCGGGCGGCCCGCGACGTCGAGGACGCGGAACTGGACGTCGTGCACGTGGAAGCTGTGGGGCGTGTCGTCGAGGCCGGTGACCTCCCAGACCTCGGTCTCGCCCGTCGTGACGACCTCGTCGACGCGCGCCATGTCCATCGTCCGCCCGTTGATGGACCGGCCGGACAGCTGGAACGTGCGCGTGCGCACGGCGTCGCCCTCGTCGAGGACGTCCGCGGGGTCGGGGCCGAGGGCGTCCGGCACGGCGGGGCTCGGCGCGAGCTCGCCCGCCGCCCGCAGCTCGAGCAGGTCGAACGTGTCGTCGCCGCCCGAGAACCGCTCGAACAGGGGGTTGACGCCCAGGTCGGGCGGGAAGCTGCGCAGGACGGCGCGTTGCCCGGGGGTCAGGGTCACGACGACCTCGGCGCGGTCGCCCGGCGACAGGCGCACGCTCTCGACGGTGCGCGGGGCGGGCAGGAGCCCGCCGTCGGTGCCGACGAGCCGGACCGGCGCGCCGTCGGCGAGCCCGACGTCGTACACGCGCGAGTCGGACCCGTTGAGCAGGCGCAGCCGCACGCGCTGCGTCGTGACGTCGAGGTACGGACCGGGCGTGCCGTTGACGAGGACGGTGTCGCCGAGCGTCCCCACGGGCGAGAGGAAGCTCGGCGAGTCCTCGAGCCGGCCGTCGGGCCGGAAGCTCTTGTCCTGCAGGATCAGCGGGACGTCGTCGACGCCGTACTCGTGCGGGAGGTCGCCGGCCGGCCCGTGCGCGGCGGCCGGGTCGTCGAGGAGGAACATGCCGGCGAGCCCCCGGTACACCTGGCTCGCGGTCTGCCCGTGCAGGTGCGGGTGGTACCAGAGCGTCGCGGCGGGCTGGTCGACCGTCCACGTGGGCGACCACGTCTCTCCCGGCTCGACCATCTGGTGCGGGCCGCCGTCCATCGCGGGCGGCAGGTGCATGCCGTGCCAGTGGAGCGTCGTGGTCTCGTCGAGCGCGTTCGTCACGTCGACGCGGACCCGCTCACCCCGCGCCGCGCGCAGCGTGGGGCCCAGGTGGTCGCCGTTCAGCCCGAGCGTCGGGGTCGGCGCCGCGGCGCCGAGGTCGGCCACGCCCTCGCGCGCCTCGAGCTCGAACACCCGCACGCCGTCCTCGACGCGCGACTCGGCGAGCGGCGGGACGGCGAGTGGCCGCGTGAACTCCACCGCGCCGGCGGTGCTGGTCGACGCGCGTGCCCACGCGACGGCGACGACGGTGACGACCGTGCCGACGAACAGGGCGGCGACGACCCCGAGCACGACGAGCACACGGACGACCGGGCTGCGGCGCCGACGGGACCGACCGGCCGGCGGGGTCGGCGGCGGTCCGCCGGCGGGCGGCGTGACGGGGTACGGGGTGGTGGACGGGGCGGTCATCGGGGTGTGCTCCAGGTGGACGACGGCGGTCGGCGGGAGGTCGGCGGTGGTCGACGGCGCCCCGGGTTGCGCGGGGCGCGTCGTCGACGCTAGGGACCGGGAGGGGCCGGGCGCGTCCGCGCGGGAGCGTACGCAGGCCCGGACCCGACCCTGAGCGCGGCGTGCCGCGCCTCGGGGTGCTCCCGGGCTCAGCGGCGGCGCGCGGCGAGGAGGCCGTGCGCCACGAGGCCCGCGAGCGCGCCCCACACGGCGTTGGTGAGCAGCATCGGCAGGATCGCCACGGGCCGGGCGACGGGTCCCTGGAGCTCGCCCGTGAGGATCGGCGACAGCACGGCGCTGATGACGAGCGCGAGCACGGCGTAGGTCAGGCCGACGGCGACGCCCGTCGCGACCGGGTGGGCCGGGCGCGCGGCGACGATCGCGGCGACCCAGACCACGGTGAGCACGAGCGTGACGAGGAGCGGCGCGGCGGGCCGCCCGATCGCGTCGTCGACGCCCGTGACGCTCAGGAGCGGGCGCACGAGCGCGAGCGCCCCGAGCCCGAGGACGAGCGGCCAGCTGAGCGAGCGGACGACGTCGGCGACGCCCGGCGCGGGCGGAGGCGGTCCCGGCCGGACGGGTTCGCCGGTCGGTGCGGGAGCCCCGGCGTGCGAGCGCGCGGCGTCGGGCGGGTACGGGGCGCCGGGCGGGGACGGGGCGCCGGTCGGGGACGGGGCGCCGGGCGGGACGGGACGGTCGGACGGGTCCTGCGGGACGGGGTTCGTGGTCATGTCCACGACGCTAGGGAGCGGGCCGCACGGCCGCGTCCGCCCCGGCGCGCGACCGTCTGCGCCGTCGCGCGCGGCTCGCGTACGCGTCTGGACGTACGCGACCCCGGGGTCGTGCCGCCTCCGGACGGACGCGCGACCGGAGGCCCGTTCCTAGACTCGGGAGGCGTGACGACCTCCGAGCTGCCGCCGACGCCGCCCGCGGGCGCGCCGCGCCCCGCGCCGCCGCCGTGGCTGATCGACGCGCTGCTCGGCTTCGCGGTGCTCGACGTCGTCGCGTTCGCGATCGCGGCCGACGTGGGCGGCGGGCGCACCGACCCGTGGCTCGCCTACCCGATCGCGGTCGTGCTCGGGCTCCTCGTCCTCGGGCGGCGCCGGTTCCCCGTCGGCGTGCTCGTCGCGACCGCGCTCGTCATCTGCGCGTACTACACGCTCGACCTGCCGCCCATCGGGCTCGCGCTGCCGGTCTCGGTCGCGCTCTACTCGGCGGCCGTCGCGGGTCGCCTCTGGTGGTCCGCCGGGGTCGCGGCCGCGCTCGTCGTCGCGTCGACGTACTTCCGGCTCGCCGAGGGCGACGACGCGGGGTACGTCCTCGGGTACGAGCTCGCGACGACCGTCGCGCTCATGGCGGCCGCGATCGCGCTCGGGCACGGCGCGTTCGCGCGGCGCCAGCGCGACGAGCAGCGGCGGCACGCGGACGCGCTGCGCGAGCAGACGCTCGAGCTCGAGGCCGCCGACCGGCTCGCGCGCGACCGCGAGGCCGTCGCGCGCGACCTGCACGACGTCGTCGGGCACCACCTCGCGGTCGTGTCCCTGCACGCGAACGTGGCGCGCGAGGCGCTCGACGACGCCGCCGGGTCGGGCGACGACGCGGCGCTCGCGACCGCGCGAGCCGAGCTCGACCAGGTGCGGGCCTCGACCACGGCCGCGCTCACGGACCTGCGTGCCACGGTGCGCGCACTGCGCGGCACCAGCGCCCCGGCGGGCGTCGCGGACCAGGCCCGCCTCGACCGGCTCGACGACCTCGCGCGCACGGCCCGGGCGGCCGGGCTCGACGTGACCCTCGACGTCGATCTCCCGGCGGGGACCGCGGACGGCAGCGCCGCGGGTGCGGCGGTGTACCGCGTCGTGCAGGAGGGGCTGACCAACGTGCTGCGCCACGCGAGCGCGTCCTCGGCGCGCGTGCGCGTCGCGCTCGACCCGCCGGGCGACGCGCTCGCGGTCGAGGTGCGCGACGACGGCCGCGCCGCCGCGGGCCCGCCGGGCGACGGGTTCGGGCTGCGGGGGCTGCGCGAGCGCGTCGCGGTGCTGGGCGGGACCGTGACGACCGACGTGCCCGACGGCGGCGGGTTCCGGCTGCGCGCCCGCGTGCCCGTCCCGGACGCGTCGGCGGGCGCGGCCCGGTGCGGCGGTGACGGGGGCGCGCCGTGATCCGGGTCGTGCTCGTCGACGACCAGCCGCTCGTGCGCACCGGGATCCGGGCGCTGCTGGAGCGCGCGGACGACGTCGAGGTCGTCGGGGAGGCCGCCGACGGGCGCGAGGGCGTCGCGCTCGTGCGGCGCGTCCGGCCCGACGTCGTGCTCATGGACCTGCAGATGCCCGTGCTCGACGGCGTCGAGGCGACGCGGCAGGTGGTCGACGGCGCCGCGCACCCCGGCCCGGGCACACCGCCCGGGGGGCCCGCGGAGGGACCGCGCGTCGTCGTCCTCACGACGTTCGACGACGACGCGAACCTCTTCGCGGCGCTGCGCGCCGGGGCGTCCGGCTTCCTGCTCAAGGACGCGAGCCCGGACGAGCTGCGCGCGGCGGTGCGGACCGCGGCCGCGGGCGACGCGCTGCTCTCCCCCGCGGTGACGTCGCGCGTCGTCGCGCAGGCGGTGGACGCGACGCGCCGCGACGAGGAGCTCGCCCGCGCGGTCGCCGAGCGGCTCACGGAGCGCGAGCGCGAGGTGCTCGCGCACGTCGGCCGTGGCCTGACGAACGACGAGATCGGCGCGGCGCTGTTCATGAGCCCCGCGACGGCGCGCACGCACGTGGGCCGCATCCTCGCCAAGCTCGGGGTGCGCGACCGGGCCGGCCTCGTCGTCGTGGCGTACGAGACCGGCCTGGTCCGCCCTGGCGGGACCGGCTCCCCGCCCCGGTAGGAGCGGGGCGCCGACGCCGCGTCAGGCGTCGAGGCCGCGGCGCGCGAGGAGGGGCGCGATGTCCGCGTCGCGGCCCCGCAGCTCGCGGAACGAGGCCAGCGGGTCCTGCGAGCCGCCCCGGGCGAGCAGCACGCGGCGGAAGCGCTCGCCGTTCTCGCGCGACAGCCCGCCGTTCTCGCGGTACCACTCGACCGTGTCGGCGTCGAGCACCTCCGACCAGATGTACGAGTAGTACCCGGCCGAGTACCCGCCCCCGAACACGTGGTTGTAATAGGTGGTGCGGTAGCGCGGCGGCACCGGCGCGAACGCGACGCCCGCGGCGTCGAGCGCGGCGGCCTCGAACGGCACGACGTCGTCCGCGGACGACGGCACCTGGTCCGGGCCGACCTGGTGCCACGCCTGGTCGAGCAGCGCCGCGGCGAGGTACTCCGTGGTGCCGAAGCCCTCGTTGAACTGGCGCGAGGCGAGCATCGTGTCGACCCACTCGGCGGGCATCGGCTCGCCCGTCTCGTGGTGCACCGCGTACGAGCGCAGCACGGACGGCTCCCACGCCCACATCTCGTTGACCTGCGACGGGTACTCGACGAAGTCGCGCGGCACCTCCGTGCCGGACTGCGACGGGTAGCGCACGTCCGAGAACAGGCCGTGCAGCGCGTGCCCGAACTCGTGGAACAGCGTGATGACCTCGTCCCACACGAGCAGCGTCGGCTGGCCCGCCGGCGGCTTGACGATGTTGAGGTTGTTCACCACGACCGGCTTCTGCCCGAGCAGGTGGTTCTGGTCGACGAGGTTGTTCATCCACGCCCCGCCGCGCTTGGACTCGCGCGTGTACCAGTCGGCGAGGAACAGCCCGAGGCCCTGGCCGGGCTCGCCCGGCGTCTGCGCGTCGAACACCTCGAAGACGCGCACGTCCGGGTGGTAGCCGACGAGGTCGTGGCGCTCGGCGAACGAGATGCCGAACAGGCGGTTCGCGGCGAGGAACACGCCGTCGTGCACGACGCGCTCGAGCTCCAGGTACGGGCGCAGCAGCGCGTCGTCGAGCGCGTAGCGGTCCTTGCGCACGCGCTCGGCGTAGAACGACCAGTCGGACGCCCGCGGCGTCGCCCCCGGCTCGTCCGCCTGGAGCGCGGCCTCGAGGTCCGCCGCCTCCCGGCGCGCGTTCGCGACCGCGGCGGGCGCGAGGCGCGACAGCATCGCGTTCACGGCCTCCGTCGTCTTCGCCGTCGCGTCCTCCGCCACGTACGCGGCGTGGTGCTCGTAGCCGAGCAGGCGCGCGCGCTCGGCGCGCAGGCGCACCGTCTCCAGCACGATCTCGCGCGTGTCGTGGTCGTCGCCGGTCGCGCCGCGCGACTCCGACGCCTGCTGCACGCGCTCGCGCACGTCCCGGCGCGCGAGCGCGGCGAGGACGCCCTGCTGGGTGGGCAGCTGCATCTCCAGGAGCCACGCGCCCTCGTGGCCGCGCGCCGCGGCGGCGGCCGCCGCGCCCGCGACGGCGTCCTCGGGCAGCCCCTCGAGCTCGGCACGGTCCGTGACGAGCACGCTCGCCGCGTTCGCGCCCGCGAGCAGCGCGCGGCCGAACGCGGCCTCCAGCGTCGTGAGCCGCCCGTTGAGCTCGCGCAGGCGCTCCTGCTGCGCGGCGTCGAGCTCGACGCCCGAGCGCCGGAACCGGACGAGCAGCGTGTGCAGCAGCCACGCGGCGTCGGGCTCGAGCGTCTGCTCGCCCGCGTCCACGGCGTCCTGGAGCGTGCGGGCGCGCCCGTACAGGCGGGCGTCCATGTAGATCGCGTCGTGGTGCGCCGCGAGCTCCGGGGCGAACTCCTCCTCGATCTGCTCCAGGCCCGGCGTCGCGTCCGCCGAGAGCTGGTTGTAGAACGCGTTGAGCACGCGCGCGAAGTCGCGGCCCGAGCGCTCCAGCGCCGCGAGCACGTTGTCCTCGGTCGGGGGCGCGTCGTCCGTCGCGATCGCCTCGACCGCCGCGCGCTGGGCCGCGGTCGCCGCGCGCAGCGCCGGCAGGTAGTGCTCCTCGCGGATCGCGTCGTAGTCGGGCAGCTCGTACGGCAGCGCGGACGGCGCCGCGAAGGGGTTGGCGGGGTCGAGGTCGGCGGGGGTCGTGGCGCCGGCCGGCACGGGGGTGGGCGCGGGCGCGTCGGTGCGCGTCGTGGGCTCGGAGGTCATGGGCCCCATCTTGACCCCGCGGCCGCGCACGACGGAAACGGATTCGCGGGCACCGGACCCTCCCGGCCGGCCGCGCGTCCTCGGGCGTCCGCGGCCGGCCGGGCGTGCGTCAGGCGGCGCGGCCCGGCGACGGGGCGTCGGCCGGCCACGGCTCGTTCGGCTCGCGCGGGTCGTCCGGCAGGAGCGTGCCGAGCCACGAGTCGCGGCGCTCGCCGCGCTGGAGCGCGTAGCCGCGCACCGTGCCCTCGACGCGGAAGCCGAGCCGCCACGCGGTGCGCCGCGACGGCCAGTTCCCCACGTACGCCTGCCAGAACAGGCGCGCGAGGCCGCCGCCCTCCGGGTCGAACGCCCAGTCCACGACGAGCCGGCACGCCGCCGTCATGAGGCCGCGGCCGCGCGCCTCCGGGGCGGTCCAGTAGCCGATCTCGGCCGACCGGTGCCCCGCGGGCGCGTCGTCCGCGCTCAGTCCGACCATCCCGAGCAGGCGCCCGGGGCCCTCGGGGCCGGGGATGCCCGACGGCCCGGCGCTCTCGCGCACGCCCCACGTGAGCACGTCACCGCGCTCCCAGCCGGGGGCCACGTACTCCTCGACGAACTGCACCGCGTCCGCGCGCGCGTACGGGGACGGGACGACCGTCCAGGCCGCGACCTGCGGGTCCTGGCACGCCGCGGTGATGGCGTCGACGTCGGCGGGGGTGGGGGTGGACAGGTGGACACGGCCGTCGTCGAGGGAGAAGGGAAGCACGCCCCGAGGCTCGCACGCGCCGCGACCCCGCGTCACCCCGATTCTCGGCACACCCGTGGGGCGACCGTCAGCCGCGCAGCGCGTCCTGCGCGGGCGTCCACGGCAGGTCGTGCGCGTCCGCGACCGCCTCGTTGAGCAGCGTCCCGCGGTGGGTCGACGCCCCGGACCGCAGCACGGGGTCCTCGCGCACGGCCGCGACCCCGCCGTCCGCGAGCGCCGCGAGGTACGGCAGCGTCGCGCTGGTGAGCGCGAGCGTGCTCGTCACCGGCACCGCGCCGGGCATGTTCGCCACGCAGTAGAACGTCGTGCCGTGCACGGCGAACGTCGGGTCGTCGTGCGTGGTGGGCCGCGACCCCTCGAAGCACCCGCCCTGGTCGACGGCGACGTCGACGAGCACGGCGCCCGGGCGCATGCGGGCGACGAGGTCGTCGCCGACCAGGCGCGGCGCGCGGGCGCCCGCGACGAGCACGGCCCCGACGACGAGGTCGGCCTCGAGCACCTCGCGCTCGATCGCGTACGCGCTCGACACGACCGTGCGCACGTGCCCGGAGAACTCCTGGTCGACCGCGCGCAGCACGGGCAGCGAGAGGTCGACGACCGTGACCTCGGCGCGCATCCCCACCGCGATCTCGGCGGCGTTGCGCCCGGCGGTCCCGCCGCCGAGCACGACGACCCGCCCCGGGCGGGTGCCCGGGACGCCGCCGAGCAGGACGCCGCGCCCGCCCGCGGGCCGCTGCAGGAGCCACGCGCCGACCTGCGTCGCCATGCGCCCGGCGACCTCGCTCATGGGCGCGAGCAGGGGGAGCGAGCCGTCGGTGGCCTGCGCCGTCTCGTAGGCGACGGACGTCGTGCCCGCGTCGAGCAGCGCGCGCGTGCACGCCTCGTCGGCGGCGAGGTGGAGGTAGGCGAACAGCAGGAGGTCCTCGCGCAGGAAGCGGTGCTCGCTCGCGACCGGCTCCTTGACCTTGCACACGAGCTCGGCCTCGCCCCAGACCTCCTCGGCGGTGGGGACGACGCGCGCCCCGGCGCTCTCGAACTCCGCGTCCGACAGGTGGGAGCCGGTCCCGGCCCCGGACTGGACGAGCACGTCGTGCCCGGCGCGCACGAGGTGGTGGGCGCCGGCGGGGGTGAGCGCGACGCGGTCCTCGTGGTTCTTGACCTCGGTGGGTATGCCGATCCTCATGGTCCAGTGTGGCCGCAGGGCGCCGCGCCGCGCAGGGTGGCAGGATCTTGCGCACAGGTGGCGTCCCTGCCACTCGTCCGCCCGTGCCGCCGCCGCGAGGGTGGCAGCGTGGACACGACGACGCCTCCCCCGGCCCCCGGCACGGCGCCTCCCGACCCGCGGTCCGGCGCCCTCGCCGGTCCCGCTCCCGGGCTCGGCCGTGCGCCGTCCGGAACGCTCGGGATCGCGCGCGGCAGCGCGCTCTACGTCGCGAGCGTGCTCGGCACCGGCGTGCTCGCGCTGCCCGGCCTCGCGACGCGCGTCGCCGGGCCCGCGTCCGTGCTCGCCGTGGCGCTCGTCCTCCTCGCGAGCGTGCCCCTCGCGGGCACGTTCGCGGCGCTCGCGGCCCGGCACCCGGACCGCGGCGGCGTCGCGAGCGCGGTGCGCACGGCGCTCGGCCCGACGGCGGCGCGCGCGACGGGCTACTGGTTCTACCTCGGCGTGTGCGTGGGGGCGCCCGTCGTGGCGGTGCTCGGCGCCGAGTACGTCGTCGCCGTCGTGGGCGCGAGCCGGGCGGCGGTGCCCGTCGTGGCGGTGGCGCTCGTCGTCGTGCCCGCCGTCGCCGTGTGGCTGGGCGTGCGCGTCGCGGGCGCCGTCCAGCTCGGCCTCACGTCGCTCCTGCTGGCGGCGGTCGTCGTGGTCGTCGCCGTCGCGGCGCCGGCCGCGAGCGCCGAGCGCTTCACGCCGTTCCTCAGCGAGGGCTGGTCCGGCGTCGGCTCCGCCGTGAGCCTGTTCGTGTGGGCGTTCGCGGGCTGGGAGGTGGGCACGCACGTCTCGGCCGACTTCCGCGACCCGCGCCGCACCATCCCTGCCGCGACGGCGGTCGCGCTCGTCGTCGTGGGCGTGGCCTACCTCGCGCTGCAGGTCACGACCGTCGGCGTGCTCGGCACGGGCGCCGGCACGGGGACCGTCGCGCTGCTCGACCTCGCGCGCACGGGCGCACCCGCCGCGGGACCGGTGGTCGTGGGCGTGGTCGCGGCGGTCGTCACGTCGGGCGTGCTCACCGCGTACCTCGCGGCGTTCGCGAACCTCGGCCAGGCGCTCGCGCGCGACGGCGACCTGCCGCGGCCGCTCGCCGCGCTCTCCGGGCGTGCGGGCGTGCCGCGCCGCGCGCTCGCCCTGACGCTCACGCTCACCGCGGCCTACCTCGGCGTGCTCGTCGCCACCGGGCTCGACCTCGAGCCGTTCGTGCGCGTGCACACGAGCTGCATGGTCGCGGTCTACGCGCTCGGCATGGTCGCCGCCCTGCGCCTGCTCCCCCGCCGCACCGCGGGCCGGCGCCTCGCGGCCGTCGCGACCGCGCTCACCGCCGTGCTGCTCGTCCTCGCCGGGACGTCGCTCGTCGCGCCGGCGGTGCTCGCCGTCGCGGCCGTCGTGGTGACGCTCGTGCGGCGGCGTCCCACCGCCTGAGACCGGCGGCCCAGGACCGTTCCCCGCGCCGGGGCGCGTCCGCTACGGTCGTCGACATGCCCACGTGGACGGACCCGGGGCCGGTGGAGTTCGACGCGGTCGTGACCGCCGCCGGGACGCGGACGGGAGCGTTCGTCGCGCTCCCGTACGACGCCGTGGCGCTGTTCGGCACGCGGGGGCGCGTCCCCGTCGTCGCCGAGGTGGACGGCGTGCGGTACCGCGCGTCGCTCGTCGCGTACGACGGGCCGCACCTGCTGGCCCTGCTGCGCTCGGTGCGCGCCGCGACGGGCAAGGGCGTCGGCGACACCGTGCACGTGTCCGTCCGGCTCGCGGCGGAGATCTCCGCCGTCCCGCGCTGACGCGGGACGCGCGGGCTCAGGCCGGGGCGTCCTCCGCCGTCGTGCGCCCGGCGTCGCCGAGGGCGATCTCCTTGGCCGTCGGGATGTCCTCCTCCATCGGAGGGTCCTTGTGCCGCAGCCGGGAGAACACCGACCACGCGACCGCGACGAGGGGGACGGAGACGACCGCGCCGAGGATGCCGGCGAGCAGCGTCCCCGCGGTCACGGCGATCGCCACGACGACCGGGTGCAGCGACACCTGCTTGCCCATGACGAGCGGCTGGAGCACGTGTCCCTCGAACTGGCCGATGAGCGCGATCCCGATCGTCACGACGAGCGCGATGACGATGCCCTTGGCCGCGAGCGCGACGATCGCCGCGATGATCATCGCGAGCGGCGCGCCGATGATCGGGATGAACGCCCCGATGAAGACGAGCACCGCGAGCGGCGCCGCGAGCGGCACGCCGAGGATCGCGAGGAAGACCCCGGCGAGGATGCCGTCGACGAGCGCGATGATCACCGTGCCGCGCGCGTAGCCGGAGAAGGTGTACCAACCCGCGCCGCCCGCGATCTTCCAGCTGTCGCGCGAGCGCGCCGGGAGCTGGTTGAGGAACCACGTCCACATGTCCTTGCCGCGCGCGAGGAAGAACACCGTGCAGAAGATCGCGAGCGCGATCGCGGCGAACGCCTCGAACACCGACCCCGCGCTCGCGGCGGCCTGGCTCGCGATGTCGCCACCGTGCTCGGTGAGCCACTGGCGCCCGTTGTCGATCCACTCGTTGACGTCGTCCGCCGTGATCGTCACGGGCAGGGGGCCGTTCTCGAGGAAGTCGAAGATCTGCTCGATGCCCTGGTCGAACTGGTCGGCGAGGCTCTGCCACTGGCCCGCGACGGACGTGATGACGTACGTGAGCAGGCCCGCGATGAACAGCAGGGCCGAGAGGATCGCGAGGGCCGTCGCCAGGCCGCGCGGCATGACCTTCGCGTAGAGGTCGGTGACCGGGCGCAGGACCGAGGTGATGACCAGCGCGAGGAAGACCGCGACGAAGACGAGCTGCACCTGCGCCGTCGCGAAGAAGATCAGGGCGACGGCCGCGACGATGAGGAGCAGCCGCCAGGACCAGCCCGCCGCCGTCCGCAGCCACGACGGGACCGTGTCGTCGTACCCGACGACCGACGGGTTGCGCCGCGCCCCGGCGACCTTGCGCGCCGCGCTCGACGCTCCCGCGAGATGCTTGACCGACGCCGCCGCGCGGTCCGACCCGGACCCGGGCCGGGGGGTGCCGGTCGCTGCCGCCGGGCGCTGGTCCTCCGTCACGCGTGCCTCCGTCCGGTCGTGGCCACCACCCGCCCAGTGTGCCCCAGGTCGTCCCCTCGCGCCGGGCGCCCCGCGTCCCGGGCCCGGTGGGTCCGCGCGGTGGTGGGGCGGCCGGACGCGATGTGAGGACCACGCCCGAACCGTGCTATGTTTTTCCCCGCACCGGAACGGCGGAAACGCCGGGAAGGTCCACTCGTCCGGGTGGCGGAATGGCAGACGCGCTAGCTTGAGGTGCTAGTGCCCTTTATCGGGCGTGGGGGTTCAAGTCCCCCTCCGGACACTCGTTGAGACAGCGACGACGGAGCGGGTCCAGGGAAACCTGGGCCCGCTCCGTCGTTGTGTCGTGAGCCCGGTCCGCCCGAGGTCAGGGGGTCGGCGCGGTCTGCTCGGGGTCGACGGGCCCGCGGGCGCGCGCGGCGGCGAGCCCGAGCCCGAGGACGACGACCGCCGCCGCGAGCAGCGGCGCCGGCGACCTCCCTGCGGTCCACGGGACGGACGGTCCGCCGGGTCGCCGCCGCCCCGGACGCCCTCACCCCGCAGGAGCGCGAGATCGCGCGCCTCGCGGCGAGCGGCCTGACCAACCGGCAGATCGGCTCGCGGCTGTTCCTCTCCCCGCGCACCGTCGGCGGGCACCTCTACCGGGTGTTCCCCAAGCTCGGCATCAGCACGCGGGCCGCCCTGCGCGACGCGCTCACCGAGCGCGAGCGCGCGACCGCGTCCGCCGCACCGCACGACGACGCGGCGTACGGCGTCTCCTGAGCCGCCGCGGTCCGCCCGTGGCGGGAGCGTCTCCTCCTCGAGGAGGAGGTCCCCGGCCCGACGATCTCGGCCGGGAGCCCGAGCCGGGGTCGGTGCGTGCGTCCGTAGCGTCGACGACGGCGGCGCCCGGGCGGCGGGCGCCCCGGACGACGGGAGGACGCATGATCGAGGTGGCGGCGCTCACGAAGCGCTACGGGCCCACGACCGCGGTGGACGGGCTGACGTTCACCGCGCGAGCGGGCGCCGTGACCGGGTTCCTCGGGCCCAACGGGGCCGGGAAGTCGACGACGATGCGGGTCGTCGTGGGCCTCGAGCGCCCGACCTCGGGGACCGCGACGGTCGACGGGCGCCGGTACGCCGACCTGCCCGCGCCCCTGCGCACGGTGGGTGTCATGCTCGACGCCCGCTCGGTGCACCCGGGGCGCACCGCGTTCCGGCACCTGACGGCGCTCGCCCGCACGCACGGGATCGGCCGCGCCCGCGTGGACGAGGTCATCGGGATGACCGGGCTGGAGAGCGTCGCGGGCCGCCGCGCGGGGACGTTCTCGCTCGGGATGGGTCAGCGCCTCGGGATCGCCGCGGCCCTGCTCGGCGACCCGGGCACGCTCGTCCTCGACGAGCCGGTCAACGGTCTTGACCCGGACGGTGTGCTGTGGGTGCGCCGGCTCGTGCGCGACCTGGCGGCCGAGGGCCGCGCCGTGCTCCTCTCGTCCCACCTCATGCACGAGCTCGCGCTGTGCGCCGACCGCGTCGTCGTCATCGGGCGCGGCCGGCTCCTCGCGGACGCGCCGGTCGCCGAGCTCGCCGCCGACGGCTCGCTCGAGGACGCGTACCTGCGGCTCACCCCGGGCGCGGTCGAGTACCAGGGCCGCGCCGTCGGCGAGGCCGGCACGACCGCCGTCGGAGGTGCCCGATGACCGCCACGACGGCCGCGTCGCGCCGCGCCCGCCCGACCGCTCACCGACCCGCGGACGCCGGGGGCCCGACGCTCCCCCGCGTCGTCGCCGCGCAGTGGACCGCCCTGACGAGCCTGCGCTCGTCGTGGTGGGCGGCGGCCCTCACGGTCGTGGTCTCGGGCGTCCTGACCCACCTCTCGGCGCAGGCGTCGTCGGTGGACCCGGGGTTCGACCCGCTCGGGTCGCTCACGTCCGGCGTCGTCCTCTCCCAGGTGCCGCCGCTCGTCCTCGGGGTCCTCGTCGGCACCGGTGACTTCAGCACCGGCGCGTTCCGCACGACGTACGTCGCGGTGCCGCGGCGCTGGCCGGTCCTCGTCGCGCAGACCGTCGCCACGGCCGCGTTCGCGCTGCTCACCGCGGTGGCCGCCGTCGCGGCCGCGGTGCTCGCGCTGCTGCCGTCGGCGCGGTCGCGCGACATCGCGCTGGACCTCGGGAGGGACGGGACGCCGCAGACCCTCGTCGGGATGACGCTCCTGCTCACGGCCATCGCCCTCCTCGGGCTCGCGATCGGCGCGCTCGTGCGCCGGTCCGTCCCGGCGCTCACCGCCGCGGTCCTGCTCGTGCTCGTCCTCCCGGTCGTGCTGCTGCTCGCGACCGACCTCTCGACCGACCCGCTCGCCCCGGCGACCGGCGGCGTGCCGCCCGCGGTGGCGGTCGTGAACACCGTCGTCGCGTTCCTGCCGAGCGGGGCGGGCGCGCTCCTGACGGCGGACGTCGTCGTCGAGGGCGCGCCCGACCTCGGCCCGTGGGGCGGAGGCCTCGTCCTCGCCGCGTGGATCGCGCTGCCCCTCGCGGCGGCGGCGCTCCGGCTGCGCACGCGGGACGTGGTCTGAGTGGGCGGCGTCCCCGCCACCGCCACGGCGCGCCGTGCGCGACCCGCGCGCGACCCGCGCCCCCGGGGCGTCACCCTCGGCCGGGTCGTCGCGTCCGAGGCCGACAAGCTGACGAGCCTGCGCTCGACCGGCTGGCTCGCTCTCGCGACCGTCGCCGCGGCGGCGGCGACGGCGTGGGGGCTCGGGATGTTCGCTCGCCCGGAGCCCGGCGCGTCGGGCGCGCCGATCGCCGTCGCCGGCGCCGTGCTCTCCCAGCTCGGCTTCCTCGTCCTCGGGGCGAGGACCGGCGCCGACGAGTACCGCTCCGGCACCGCGCGCAGCACCTTCGCCGCCGTCCCGCGGCGCCTGCCCGTCCTCGCCGGCCAGGCGCTCGTCACGGCGGCGGCGGCGCCGGTCGTCGCGGTGACCGCGCTCGGCGCGGCCGTCGCGGCGACGGCCGGGCTGCGCGCGGCGGCCGGGCTCGCGCTCGACGTCACGGACCCGGAGACGGCGCGGCTGCTCGCCGGGTTCGTGCTCCACCAGACCGGCGTCGCGCTCGTCGGGCTGGGTCTCGGCGCGCTCGTGCGACGCCCCGACGCGGCGCTCGTCGCGGGCGTGCTCGCGCTCGTCGTGCTCGACCACCTGCTCGCGACCAACCCGGGCCGCGTCGCGGACACGGCGCGCGCGCTCCTGCCGGGCGCCGGGGCCCGCGTGCTCCTCGACGACGGCCGTCTCGACGCGCTCGCCGCCGGGTCCCTCGGGCCCCACCCCGGCCCGTGGTCGGGATACCTCGTCCTCGCGGCGTGGGCGGCGGCCCTGCTCGCCGCGGCGGCGTACCGGCTGCGACGCGGCGACGTCACCTGACGTGCGGCCGGGATGGGAGAGTGGGGCCATGCCCTCGCCGCACGCCGCCGTCCCCGCGCGCGCGGGGGCGGCCTGGGAGGAGGCCGCCGCCCCCGACGTGCTCCGGCCGAGCCGTCGGGGCCGGCTGCTCGCGACCCACCCGTGGGTCGGCGACGCGGCGCTCGTCGCCGCGGTCGTGGCGCTCGGGCTCGTCACGGGCGTCGTCGCGCTCGCCACGGTCGACGGCACGACGAACCTCGGGATGTTCCGGCCGGAGGACCACGTCCCCGAGCGGGTCGTCACGGCGTGGCTCGTCGGCGCCGTCCTGGGCGCCGCCCTCCTCACCGCGCGTCGTGCGCGCCCGCTCCTTGTCACCGCGGTGCTCACCGGGCTCGCCGTCGCGTCGCTCGCCACGGCGGGGGTGCTCGGCGTGCTCGGCGTGTGCCTCGCGTGCGCGGTCCACGCGGTCGCCGCGACGCGCGCGCCGCGCACGGCCTGGGCGACGTGCGCCGCGGTGCTCGTCGCGGTCACCGCCGCGCTGTGGTGGTGGCAGGACATCGGCCTCGCCGAGATCCTCCTGTGGAGCGACCCGATCGTGCGTCCCGACGGCAGCCCGCCCGTGCGCGACCTCGCCGAGCCGCCGTTCTCGCCCGGCCGCCGGTCCGCCAGCGCGTCGCTCCTGCTCGCGCTGCTGCTGCTCGGCATGGCGACCGGCTCCGGCGCGCGTGCCCGCCGCCTGCACGCCGAGGACCTCGCCGAGCGCTACCGGGCGATGGCGCGCGAGCGCGACCAGAGCGCCGCCCTCGCGCGCGCCGCCGAGCGCGCCCGCATCGCGCGCGAGATGCACGACGTCGTCGCGCACAGCGTCTCCGTCATGGTCGCCCTGTCCGACGGCGCGGGCGCCGCGCTCGACCGCGCCCCCGAGCGCTCGCGCGAGGCCCTGCGCGAGCTGTCGCGCACGGGCCGGGAGGCGCTCGGCGACATGCAGCGCGTGCTCGGCGCGCTCGACCCCGACGACTCCGGCGTCGCCGACGGCGACGGGCGCCCCGCGCCGACCGGCACCGACCTCGCAGCCGTCGTCGCGCGGTTCCGGGCCGCGGGCGTGCCGCTCACCGCGACGGGACTCGACGTCACGCTCCCGGCCGACACGTCGCTGCGCCTCGCGCTCGTGCGGATCGTGCAGGAGGCGCTGACGAACGTGCTGCGGCACGCACCGGGCACGGCGGCGGCCGAGGTCGTCGTGCGGCGAGGCCCGGGCACGGTCGAGGTCGAGGTGGCCGACGACGGCGGCACGCGACCGGGCGCGGGCGGCGGGACCGGGCGCGGGATCATCGGGATGCGCGAGCGCGCCGCCCTGCTCGGCGGGAGCGTCGAGGCGGGCCCGCGGCCCGGTGGCGGCTGGACGGTGCACGTCGTGCTGCCGTGGGACGAGGGAGGACGCGCGTGACGACGGTGCTGCTCGTGGACGACCAGGCGCTGCTGCGGATGGGGTTCCGCCTCGTCATCGAGTCCGAGCCCGACCTCGAGGTGGTGGGCGAGGCGTCCGACGGTGCCGTCGCGCTCGACCAGGTCGCGGCGCTCTCCCCCGACGTGGTGGTCATGGACGTGCGGATGCCCGGCACGGACGGGATCGAGGCCACCCGCCGCGTCGTGGCGGAGCACCCCGCGACGCGCGTGCTCGTGCTCACGACGTTCGACGTCGACGAGCACGCGTTCGCCGCCCTGCGCGCCGGGGCGAGCGGGTTCCTCCTCAAGAGCGCCCGGCCCGAGGAGCTCGTCGAGGCGATCCGCACCGTCGCGGCGGGCAGCTCGGTCGTCGCACCCCGCGTCCTGCGGCGCGTGCTCGACCTCTTCGCGCCGCACCTGCCGGCGGGCGGCGGCCCCGCGCCCGACGACGGCCTCGACCCGCGGCTGCGCGCGCTCACGCCGCGCGAGCTCGACGTGCTGCGGTGCGTCGCCCAGGGCCTGTCGAACGCGGAGATCGCCGAGCGCCTCGTGCTCTCCGCGACGACCGTCAAGACGCACGTCGGCAACCTGCTCGCCAAGCTCGGCGTGCGCGACCGCGTGCAGGCCGTGATCGTCGCCTACGAGAGCGGGCTCGTCGGCTCGCGGTCGTGAGCCGTCACGGGACCACGCCGAGCTCGCGCCCACGGCGGACCGCGTCGCGGCGCGAGCTCACGCCGAGCTTGCGGTAGACGGACTTCAGGTGCGCCTTGACGGTGTTCACCGACACGAAGAAGTCCTCCGCGATCTCGACGTTGCTCGCCATGGACGGCAGGACGACGAGGATCGCGAGCTCGCGCTCGGTGAGCGGCTCGACGAGCGGGACCGGCTCGGGCGCGCCCTCGGCCCGGTCGAGCATGCCGCGCAGGCGCTCGCCGAGCTCGTCACGGCGTGCCGCGACCGCGCGCACGAGGGCCGGGCGCAGCGTGTGCACCGCGACCGAGAGGAACGGCCGGGCGAGCCGCTCCGGGGCGGCGAGGTCGAGCGCACGCCGCAGCGCCGCGTCGAGCCGGCGCGCGCCGGGGCGCACGAGCGCGCACGCCTCGACCAGCGCCGCCTCGACGCGCACGAGCGGGTCGACCTCGCCGTCGGGCGCGTCGACCAGCCCCGACACCGCGCGCACCGCGGCGCCCGTCCGTCCCGCCGCGAGCAGCTCGCGCGCGGTGCACACGGCGACCGTTCCCGTGCCGCCGAGCCGTTCGCGCGTCCCGCGCGCGGGCCGTGCCGCGCGCGCGTCGTCGTCGAGCGCCCGCACGGCCGCCGACGCGCGGACCGAGAGGTCGGCGAGCGCCGGGGGCGTCGCGACGCCGGCCAGGGCGCGGTCGGCCGCGGCGAGCGCCTGGCGCGCGGCGCGCGCGTGCCCGCGGTCCGCGGCGACGAGCGCCTGGAGCAGGCGGACCGCCGCGCCCGACGCCGGCTCGCGACCCCCGGCGTCGGCGGCGAGCGCGTGCGCGAGGGCGCGGTCGAGGCCCCCGTCGTCCGCGCGGAGGTAGCGCACCCACGCGCGGGCCGCGTGCGCGGTGCGGACGTGCGCGTACCCGTCCCACCCGCGGGGTTCCGCCTCCGCGAGGACGGCACGCGCGGTCGCGTCGCCGTCGTCGAGACGGCCCTCGGCGACGGCGAGCAGCGCCGCCGCCGCGCGGGCCCCGAGGGCGAACAGCTGGGGGGCCCGCCACGCGCGGGTCGAGGACGGCCCGGGTGCGCCCGCCAGGAGCGTGCCCGACCGCTCCGGGCCGACCGAGCACCAGGCCAGGCCCGCGGCGCGCTGCGCCGCGGCGAGCCCGCGGTAGGTGTCGAGCGCCGGGAACGGGTAGGGCGCGGCCTCCGCGACGGCCAGCGCGGCGCCCGCGGCCGTCGCGAGCCCGCGCACGTCGCCCGTCGCGCGCGCGGTCGACGCGTCGAGCAGCTCCAGGAGGACCGCCGCGGCGGGCTCGCGCACGGGGTCGAGCAGCTCGCGCGCGAGCGCGGCGTGCCGCCGGGCCGCGTCGAACCGCTCCTCGGCGTAGGCGAGCGACGCCGCGCACAGGGCCAGGCCGGCGTCCGGCAGGAGGTCCGCGTACGGCACGCGGCGCAGCGCCTCGGCCACGCTCTCGCGGTGCGGCCCCGCGAGCTGCGCGGCCGCGCCCTCGACGAAGACCGTGCCGACCAGCCCCCAGTCCTGCGCGGCGACCGCGTGCTCGAGCGCGCGCAGCGACTCGCCCTCGCGGGCGAACCACCGGGCCGCGGCGCGGTGCGCGTCGCGCAGGCCCACGGGGTCCTCGACGCGGAGCTCGCTCACGAGCATCTCGCGCAGGAGGGGGTGGTACCGGTACCAGGTGCGGCCCTCGCCCGCGGTCGTGACGAACCCGTCTGCTGCCGCGAGACCGGGCAGCAGGCGTCCCGCCGGGGCCCCCGGGGCGAGGTCGGCCGCGAGGTCGGGGCACACCGCCGACGTGACGCTCGTCCGCAGCAGGAAGCGCCGCGTCGCGGGCTCCTGGCGGTCGAGGACCTCCGCGAGGAGGAACTCCGCGGCCGAGCGGTCCGCGCGCGCACGGCTCGCGGCGTCGTCCGCCTCGACGCGCAGGCGGACCCCGACGGCCCAGCCGCCCGTCTCGTCGAGCACGCGGTCCACGCCGTGGGGGTCGAGCCCCCGGCCCGAGGCGAGAGCCAGCGCCACGACGTCCGCGGCGCCGAACGCGAGGTCGGCCGCGCCGACCTCGGCCACCTCGCCGCGTGCGCGAAGCGTCTGGAGCCGCAGGAGCGGGTCGACGCGCGTGAGCACCACGAGGTGCAGCGGCAGGGGGTAGCGCAGCAGGTCGTCCACCGTCTCCGCGACGGCCGCGCACGCCGCGTGGTGGAAGTCGTCGAGCACGAGCACGACGGGCTCGGGCAACAGCTCGATCGCGCCGAGGATCCGCCGCAGGAGGGCCGGGGTCAGACGCGGCGGCACGACGAGCGACTCGAGCGGGTGGCCCGGAGGCACGGCGCCCGCGGCGCGCAGCGCGGCGAGGACGTCCGACCAGAACGCGGCGGGCTTGTCGTCGAACGGCTCGAGCGTCAGCCACGCGACGCGGACGCCTGCGCCACCGCGGGCCCATCGCGCCGTGACGGTGGTCTTGCCCCATCCGGGACCGGCGGAGACGAGCGTGAGCCGCCGCGTCCGGGCGGCGCCCACGAGCCGCTCGACCGCGGGGCGCGGGACCGTGGACGGCGGGACGTCGGGGACGGTGGTCCGGGCGCGCGTCGGTCCGGAGGCGTCCGTCGCGCCGACGGCGCCCTCCGGCTCGGCACGCGGCTCGACCGACGCCATGGGGGCAGGCTACGCCCGGGCCTCGCGGAGCGCAGGGCGTCGGTGCTCAGGTCCGACCCTCCACGGGAGGCCGCGCGACGAGCTCCACGACGACGAGGACCAGACCCGTGACGAGCGCGGTGCCCACGACGAGGCCCGGGGTCGGCGTCCCGGCGAGGAGGACGACGAGCGCGGCGACCGCCACGACGACGACGCGCACGAAGGCCTTGTGCCGCCCGAGCCAGTCGCCGAGGGGCCCCGACGTGACGCCGCGCCCCTCGGCCCAGCGCCGGCCGCGGGCGCCGAGCCCGGACAGGCCGGCGCGCAGGCTCTGCGCGGACTCGCTGCGCCCGCCGAGGTAGGCCGCGAGCGCGACGACGAGTCCGAGGACGCCCACGGTCCGCAGCGTGAGCCGCAGGTAGCCGACGGCCTGGTCGAACACCACCTCGGCCGCGTCGAGCCGCAGCACGCGGTCCGAGAGCGCGCCGAGGTACAGCCCGCGCGCCACGGCGAGCCCGATCCCCAGCGTGAGCATCGCCGCCGTCAGCGCCAGGCCCGCCACGACGAGCGCGCGCGGGCGGTCGTTCGCGACGAGCACGCCGGCCGCGAGCAGAGCGAGCGCGAGCCACGGGAGCCACGCCGTCAGGGTCACGACCTGGGCGTAGCGGTTCTGCAGCACGACGAGCTGCGCGGACTGCGCGACGGTGAACGTCGCGTCGACCGACGGGATGCGGGCCGCGACGTCGAGCCCGCGCTCGACGAGGCGCTCCTTGAGCAGGTCGATGAGGCCCGACAGCTGGATCGACAGCGTCCCGTCGTCGCCGACCTGGAGGACGTCGCCGTCCTCGCCGCGCATCACGGCGACGAGCTGCTCGTGCGCGACCCGGTTCGCCTGGAGCCACGCGCCCTCGAACGCGTCGCTCTCCACGAGGCGCGTCGCGGTCTCGTGCACGAGGGACTCGACGCCCGAGGTGAGCGGCGCCTCGAGCGCGGCGACCGCGCGCGTGGCGCGCGGCGGGACGTCGCGCTCCTCGAGCCCGGCGACCAGGTCGTCGACGAGGGCGCCCACGTCGACGCGCGACATCACGACGTCGGTGAGGCGCCCCGCGACCGCGGACTGCACGACGGGGTCGGCGGCGAGCGGCCCGACGGTCGCGACCCAGCGCTCGGTGTCGGTGAGCTCGCGCTGCGCCCAGGCGGAGACGGCGCCCAGCGGCGCGAGGAGCGCGCCGAGCGTGACGAGCACCGCGCACGCCACCGCCCGCAGCCTCCGGTGCGGGCGCCGCACGGCCGGCGTCGTGCCGGCGGCCGGGCGCCCGGCCCCCGCGGACCCGTCCCCCGCGACCGCCTCGAGGCGGCGGCGCAGCTCCGCGTTCTCGCGCTCGAGCGCGGCGAGCCGCGCGGCGACGTCGGCGGGCGCGGGTCCGGTCTCGTCGGTCATCGCGGCTCAGGCGAGCGCCCGCGCCTTGAGCCGGGCGAACTCGTCGGCGTCGATCGTGCCCGAGTCCAGCAGCGCCTTCGCGTCGGCGATCTCGCTCGCCGGCGAGCGCCCGCTGCCGGCCGTGGCACGCACGTAGTCGTCCATGACCTGCCGGCGCGCGCGGTCCTCCTCGGCGTGGCGCTCCGCCATGCCGCGTCCGCGCGCGATGACGTAGACGAGCGCCGCGAGGTACGGCAGGACGATCAGGGCGACGATCCACAGCGCCTTCCACCAGCCGCTCAGCGCCTTGTCGCGGAACAGGTCGGCGACGATCTGGAACAGCACGACGAGGTACGCGATGAAGAGGAACCACCACACCATGAGCCAGAACCAGTCCCAGAAACCGTCCATCGGGCACCCCTCGTCTCCGGCGGCGCTCGTCGCCACGCTCCCACTGTGGTGGCCGCCCGGGCGCTCGTGCTCACCCGCCGGGGGTAGTCGCTCGCGGCACCCGCCCCGGGTGATCCGTGCCGCGTGACCTGCGCGCACGCTGGTGGCGTGGGCGAGGCGGAGGGGCGCGTGGACCGCACGACGGTCGTCGAGGTGACCGTCCTGGGCTCGGTGTCGCTCCCGGCGGCCGAGCTCGCCGAGCTCGGTGCGCGGAGCGCGGTCGAGTGCACGCAGCTCGAGGCGACGGTGCGCGACCAGGCCGCGCTGTACGGGCTCCTGCAGCGCCTCGCCTCGCTCGGCCTCGAGCTGGTCGAGCTGCGCACCGGGGGCCCCGGGCACCGCACGGACGTCGACGTCGTGGTGCGGGGCCGTGTCGGTGCGCTCGCCCAGCGGATGCTCGACGGCGTGGAGCGCGTGCACCCCGGGGCGCGCACCGCGCGCCGGGTCGACGAGGAGGACCTCGCGGCGCTCCTCGCGGCGGTGGTGGCCCGCTCACCCCTCGCGGGTGAGGACGCGCCGTCCGCCTCCGGGCACGGTGGAGACGCCGACGCCCCGCCGGGCGCCCGGCTCCCGGCCACGCCGACAGGAGAGGGACCGATGGACCGCGACACCGACGAGATGGGCCCGATCGACTACATCGTGGTCGAGTTTCCCGAGAACCGTCTCGACGGCGAGGCGCTGCCCCTCCTCCTCGACCTCGTCGATCGCGGGATCATCCGCGTGCTCGACCTCGCGTTCGTGCGCAAGAGCGCGAGCGGGGAGGTGTCCGCCGCGGACCTGCGCAACCTGGACGCGACGGGCGGGTTCGACCTGACGGTCTTCGAGGGCGCGTCCTCCGGGATCCTCGGCGACGACGACCTCGAGGAGGCCGGCGCGGCGCTCGCCCCCGGAGCGGCGGCCGGCGTGCTCGTGTACGAGAACACGTGGGCGGCCCCGTTCGCCGCCGCCCTGCGCCGCGGCGGCGGGTCCCTCGTGGCGGGCGGCCGCATCCCCGTCGAGGCCGTCGTCGCCGCGCTCGACGCCGCCGACGCCTCCTGAGAACCACCGGCCGGGCTGTGCCCGGCCCTGTTCCTTGACACTCGGAAAGCGCCTTCCCTACGCTGCGAGGGTCGCGCACACGGACGTGCAGCTCGATCAGGGACGGGACAGCAGGACGCGGCGGCGCGGGGCCGCCACCGACCGCGCGCGCGACCCGTACCGACCTCGCCGCAACGACGCGGCCGCGGGGCACGGGCGGCGTGCAGGAGGACCCGGCAGGCACACCGTCGCCCCGGGTCGCAGGACATGACAGCGCTGAACAGCGTCGTGCCAGCACATCCGACGAAGTGGAGCAGACGATGACGTCTACGCATGCGAGCCGACGAGGGAGGACGGCGCTCGCCGTCGCCCTCTCGGCCGTCCTGGGAGGCACGCTGCTCGTGCCACCAGCGGCCGCCGAGACGGCCGAGGACGAGTTCACCGAGATCCTGAGTTTCGAGGCCTACGAGCGCACCGCCCTGGACGGGCAGGACGGCTGGTCCGCGTCCTCGGCGGCACGGGTCATCGCCGACCCGCTCAACGGCAACAACCAGGTCCTCGAGATGGTCGGCGGCACGCAGCGCGCCCACCGCGCGGTGCCGGGCATCGCCGACGGGACCACCGGGACCGTGTTCTTCCGCTTCATGCGCACCGGCAGCGTCGACACGTCCTTCGGGATCACGGACAACGACGCGCCGTCCGACTACGCGCACAGCCGCGCCTACGTCAACAACCAGAACGACGACGTCATGCTCGTGCGCGACGGTGGCGCGTTCAAGCCCGCGGGCGTGTGGTCGCGCGACACGTGGCAGTGCGTGTGGATCGTCGCGGACAACGCGACGGACACGGTCAGCGTGTACAGCCAGGGCGGCCCGTACGAGGAGATCACCCGGCTGCCCGAGGGGACGGAGGAGCAGTTCGGCTTCCGGCAGAGCGTCTCGGGCGCGCTCGACCGCTTCTTCTGGATCAACGGCGCCAGCAGCGCCGGCCGCCTCATGCTCGACGACGTCGCCGTCGACACGGCCGGGCAGAACCTCGCGATCCCGACGGGCAACCCCGCGGACTGCGCGGCGGGCGGCACGACGCCGACCCAGCCGCTGCTCAACCCGCTGCCCGACCCGACCCCCTCGACGCTCGGGATCGAGGTGACCGAGCTCGCGCAGCTCCCGGAGTCCGAGACGACCCCGGCGACGCAGGACCAGCGCCTCGTGCGCCACAACCGCATCACGCACCTCGACGAGATCCCCGACGGCTCGGGTCGCCTCATGGTGCCCGACAACAACGCGGTGCTGTACACGGTCGACAAGGACACGGGCGCGTACGTGCCGTACCTGGACGTGCGCGAGCAGTTCCTCGACAACTTCCACAACAGCGCCGGGCTGGGCACGGGCCTCGGCTCGGCCGAGTTCCACCCCGACTTCGCGGAGAACGGGCTGTTCTACACGGTGCACACCGAGGGCGGCACCGCGCTCACGGAGGACACCCCGGACTACCCGGCGTACGGCAACACGCAGTTCCACAGCGTCGTCACCGAGTGGAAGGCGACCGACCCGTCGGCCGAGGTCTTCTCCGGCACGAGCCGCGAGGTCCTGCGCGTGCCGTTCGCGGGCCGCGTGCACACCGTGCAGCAGATCGCGTTCAACCCCACCGTCTCCGAGGGCGACGCCGACTACGGCAACCTGTACGTCCTCGTGGGCGACGGCGGCAACGGCGTCGGCAACGGCAACCCGCAGAACCTCACGACCCCGCAGGGCAAGATCTTCCGCATCGACCCGCTCGGCGACGACAGCGCCAACGGGCGGTACGGGATCCCCGCGGACAACCCGTTCCTCGGCACGCCGGGCGCGCTGCCCGAGATCTACGCCGTCGGGATGCGCGACCCGCACCGCATCAGCTGGGACCCCGAGGGCGACCACACGATGTACCTGGGTCACATCGGCGAGTGGCAGGTCGAGTCGGTGTACGCCGTCGAGCCGGGCGACAACTTCGGCTGGTCCGTGCGCGAGGGACCGTTCCTCGCGGACAACCGGCAGATCTTCCCCCTGCCGGCGGACGACGCCGGGAACGGCTTCACCTACCCCGTGGCCGCGTACGACCACAACCGCGACCCCGGCCAGACCGGCGACGCGGGCGTCGCGCTCAACGGCGGGTTCGTCTACCGCGGCGACATCCCCGAGCTGCGCGGGCGCTACCTCTTCACCGACCTCGTGCGCGGCTGGGTCCTGGCGACCGAGCAGGACGAGATGGTCCGCAGCGACGGCGACCTCGACGACCTCGCGGAGATCGAGCACCTGCGCGTGTTCGCCGACGGGCAGGAGACCACGTTCCAGGAGCTCGTGGGCGACCAGCGGGTCGACCTGCGGTTCGGCTCCGACGCCGACGGCGAGCTGTACCTCGTCGCCAAGGCGAACGGGAAGATCTGGAAGGTCACCGGCGCACGCCGCGTGACCGCGAGCTCGCCCGCCGCGCTGCCGGAGCTCGCCGGCAACCTCGTCGCGCACTACGACTTCGACCACCCGGTCCAGGGCGCGCCGACGTGGGAGGCGGACCAGGGCTGGTCGGGCACGGACGTCCAGCTCGTCAACGGCGGTGTCGAGATGCGCGTCGCGGACCGCGCCTACCCGGGCGCGGGCGAGGCGCTGCAGACGCAGCAGATGAGCCCGGGCGCGTCGTCGAACGACGACTGGAAGGCGGGCGTCTACGACCCCGAGGGCGTCGACTCGCTCGGGGCCTTCGCGGACGCCGACGAGATCTCGGTCATGGGCTGGTTCAAGCCCACGGGCGAGCACCCGGCGCTCAACTCGGGCTCGGCCGACCCTGACGACCGGTACAACGCGATCGGCCTCGCCGGCGTGCTGACCGGCGACTCCGACGGCCACGCGGTGCGGGCGCTCCTGGAGGTCATCACGGTCGGGGACGAGCTCAAGCTCGTGGCCCTCGGGCGCCGCGTCGACGGCGGCGGCTCGTGGACGTTCGCGGCCGACATGCCGTGGGACCAGATCCTCGAGCGCAACCGCTGGGTCCACCTCGCCGCGACGTTCGACTTCGCCGGGGGCGAGATGAAGCTCTACATGAACGGCGAGGAGCTCGAGGGCCGGTACACCGCCTCGAACCCCTGGGGCGCCGGGGCCACCTCCCCCACCGACCCGCGGGGCATCAAGATCGGCGGCAGCTTCCCGCAGGACACGCGCGAGGCGAACCCGTTCCACGGGCGCATGGACGACCTCATGTTCCTCGACGTCGTCCCGACCCCGGAGCAGATCGCCGCGCAGTACGCGCTGTTCGGGGCCGAGCCGGTCGAGCCGCCCGCGCCGCCGTCGTGCGCGCCCGCGGGCGAGCCGATCACGGACGTGATGGGCGCCGAGCACTGGGCGCCGCGCACGCCGTCCAAGTGGCAGTTCCCGGGCGACCGGATCGTGCTCGCGGAGGCCGGCACCGACCCGGGCGACGGCATCCGCCGCCCGTTCGAGTACGCCGTCCTCACCGAGGGCCCGGAGCTCGGCTCGTTCGCTCTCGACGCCGAGGTGAGGCTCGACGCCCCGGCGTCCGTGAACAACCGGGACGTGATCGTGGTGTTCGGCTGGCGGTCGGACACGCAGTACTACTACGCGCACCTGTCGCAGGACAACACGATCTACGCCCACAACGGCATCTTCAAGGTCGACGGGAAGGACCGGGAGCGGATCGACGACCAGTGGGACGGCGCGGTCGGAGCCCCGCCCGCGGTCACCGACGAGGAGTGGCACGACGTGCGCGTCGTGCGGTGCGCGGACAGCGGCGACGTCGCCGTCTACGTCGACGGCCTCGACACGCCGCTCCTCACGGCGAACGACACGACGTTCGGCGAGGGCCGGGTGGGCTTCGGCTCGTTCGACAACACCGGGAGCCTGCGCGACCTCGTGGTCACGCCGGCCGAGGAGCCGGCGGGCGTCGCGCTCGACGTCGCCGTCGCGCCGCGCTGCCTCGCCGGCACGGCGTACCTCGCGGTCGCGGCGACGAACGCGTCCGACGTCCCGGCCGACGTGACCCTCACGACCGCGTTCGGGTCGCGCACGGTCGCCGACGTCCAGCCCGGCGCGTCCGCCTACCAGTCGTTCGCGACCCGGGCGACGGCGCTCGAGGCGGGCTCGGTCTCGGTCACGGCGACCGCGGTCGTGGACGGCGAGGAGGTGTCGAGCGAGGTCGTCGTCGAGCACGCGGCGCACGCCTGCGGGTGACGCCACGGTGAGCACGCGCGCCTGACCGCGTGGACCGCTCCGGTCCCGCCACCGGCTGAGTCCGACCAGCCGGCGGGACCGGGGCGGTTCGCGCGCGCCCGGGGCCGCGCCCGCCCGTCAGGCGGGAGGGGGCGCGAGCGCCGCGGCCCCGCGCCGCAGGGCGAGCACCACGGCCCCCGCGACGAAGTAGTCCTCGTCGCGCTCGCGCCGGGCGGCGCGCACGGCCTCGCGCAGCTCCTCCGCGCGCTCGTCAAGGTCGTGCAGCGCGCCCGCGTCCGCGGGCTCGGTGCCCACCGAGCCCAGCGCGACGGCGAAGGAGCCCAGCGCGCGGGACGCGATCGGGCGCAGGCGTGCGCCGAGCGCGAGGTCGTCCCGGTCCTCGCGCTCCCACTCGACCAGCAGCCGGACGAGCGACTCGACGACGTCCGCCGACCCCTCGAGCTCGCGCGCGCGGCGGACCTGCGAGGCGGCCCAGTCACGGTGCCGGCGCAGGCGGATGTTCGCGCGCGCGGCCTCGCGCGTGCGGGAGACGGCGTCGCGCGCCCGCGCCAGGGTGGGCTCGACCTCGCGGCGCCGCTCCTCCCACTCCTCCGCCGACGGGGGCCGCTCGCCGTCGAGCCCGTCCGCGAGCGCCTCGACCTGGTCGACGAGCGTGTCGCGCAGCCCGTCGAGCGCCTCCTCGGTCGGCGTGAGCGGGAGCGGCGGGACGAGCAGGTTGATCCCGACGCCGATCGCGGCCCCCGCGACGACGAGCCCGGCGTACGCCCCCACGAACTCGACCTTCGCCGCGTTGCCGATGATGAGCACGAACAGGGCCGACGTCACGGCCCACGTCCCCATCTCGCCGAACCGGCGCCACCCCGCGCACAGCAGCGCGAGACCGACGACGAGCGCCACGGACGCCGCGCTCGGGTACAGCGCGAGGTCGACGACCCGCGCGATCGCCGCACCCACGAGGATCGCGAGGATGGCCTGGACCGACTCGCGCACGGACCGCGCGAGCGTGCTCGTCGTGGCGACGACGGCGCCCAGCGGCGCGTAGTAGGGGTAGTCGGAGAAGGGCTCGGGCGCCAGGACACCCACGAACCAGGCGAGCGCCGCGGCGACCGCGCCCTTGACCGCGAGCGACCACCGCGGGTGGCGCACCCATCGCCGCTGCGCCGCGGAGACCGCGTCGCGCGCCCACCTCGCCGCCGCGCGCGCCCGGGCGCCGCGCGCCGGCCCCGTCGTGCCGTCCTCGTGTGTCACGCCCCGAGCGTGCCGCGCCCGGCGGGCGCCCGCACGCGCGCCGTGGCGCGGCGCACGGGTCGCCGCGGGGTGCACGCGGCGGGACCGCGCCGAGAACCGGCTCGACGTGTGTGCGGACGGCGGCGGTGCTTCACTGGCGGCGTCGGTGCAGCCAACCGCCGACGCCGTCGAGCACCACGGTGGCGTCGGGCACCCTGCCGTCCGCCCCGTGGCTCCCACGAGGAGGCAGATGATGGTCCGCCGACGCGGCGCCGCAGCCGCAGGAACGAGCATGGTGGTGGCCGCCCTGGCCCTGACGAGCTGCGCCCAGGGCACGGGTGACGAGGGCGCGGACGTCGACTTCTCGGCCGACGGGTCGCCGTCGGGCGAGCTCTCGGTCATGGGGTTCGGGACGGGCGACGAGATCGGCGAGGTCCGGTACGACCGCGCCACGCAGGACCTGGAGGGCGTCGACGTGCGCCTGGCGGAGGGCGAGCTCGACATCCAGGCCTTCCTGTCGGCCGTCGCGTCGGGGAACCCGCCGGACCTCGTCTACGCCAACCGGGACCAGATCGGCACGTTCGCGTCGCGCGACGCGATCCTCCCGCTCGACGAGTGCGTCGACGCCGAGGGCGTCGACCTCGACGCGTTCGTGGACACGGCCGTCGAGCAGGTGACGTTCGACGGCAGCGTGTACGGCATCCCCGAGTTCAACCAGGTCCAGGTGACCATGGCGAACGCGGACCTGCTGTCGGCGGCGGGACTGACGGTCGACGACGTGAACGGGTCCGACCGCGACGCCGTCACCGCGGCGAACGAGGCGCTGATGCGCACCGCCGGCGGGACGCTGAGCGTCATCGGGTTCGACTCGAAGCTGCCGGAGTTCCTGCCCCTGTGGGCGAAGGCCGCGGGCGCCGACCTGCTCTCCGAGGACGGACGGACGGCGCAGCTCGACGCGCCCGAGGTCGTCGAGGCGCTCGAGTGGGCCGTCGGGATCTACGACGCGCAGGGCGGCTTCCCCGCCGTGAAGACGTACCGCGACTCGGCGGACTTCTTCGGGGCCGGCAACCAGTTCGCCACGGGCGTGCTCGGCGCGATGCCGATGGAGCAGTGGTACATCAACGTCCTCAACGAGTCCTCGCCCGACGCGCCCATGGCTTTCGACGCCGTGCGCACGCCCGGCGGCGACGCGATCGCGTTCGCGTCGGGCTCGGCCTGGGCCGTGCCGCGCGGCAGCGAGAACCCCGCCGCGGCGTGCCGGTTCGCGCGCCTCATGACGGAGACCGACGCGTGGGTGCAGGCGGCGCAGGCGCGCGCCGACGCGAGGGCCCAGGACGGGCTCGTGTTCACCGGCGTCCTCACCGGCAACGAGGAGGCGGACGAGCAGATCCGCGCGGACCTCGTCCCGGACGACGCCCCGCAGCCCTGGCAGGACGCGATCGACGCGATGTACGAGGCGAACGACGCGACCTTCGCGCTGCCCGCCAACCCCGCGGACAACGAGTTCGAGACGGCCTGGCAGGACGCGGTGAACCGCGTGCTCAACGGCCAGCAGGAGCCGGCGGACGCCCTGGCCCAGGCGCAGGACGAGGCCCAGCAGGCGCTCGACGACGCGTGGGCGCGGTGGGACGAGGAGGACTGAGGTGACGACGCCCGTCGCGCCGGCCCTGCCGACGCCGGCCACGGGCGGGTCGCGCGAGGCGCCCGTCCGGCGCCGTCGCGCGCGCCCCAGCCCGTCCGAGCGGCGCGAGCGCAACGCCGCGCTGCGCTTCATCAGCCCGTGGATCGTCGGGTTCGTCGTCTTCACGGCGTGGCCGATCCTCTACAGCGCCTACCTGTCGCTCACGGACTACGACGTCATCAACGACCCGACGTTCGTGGGCCTCGACAACTACCGCGAGATGGCGCAGGACCCGAAGGTCGCGCTGTCGCTGTGGAACACGCTCGTCTACACGGTGGTCCAGGTGCCGCTGTACACGGTCGTCGCGCTCGCGCTCGCGCTCCTGCTCAACCAGGCGGCGCGCTCCGCCGGGTTCTTCCGGACGGCGTTCTTCATCCCGAAGATGACGCCGCCCGTCGCCGTCGGAGTGCTCCTGCTCCTGCTGTTCAACGGCCAGTACGGGATCGTCAACGAGGTGCTGTCGTGGGTCGGCATCCAGGGCCCGTCGTGGACCACGGACCAGGACTGGATCAAGCCCGGCCTCGTCCTCATCAGCCTCTGGACCGTCGGGTCGGCCGTCATCATCCTGCTCGCCGCGCTGCGCAACGTGCCGAACGACCTCTACGACGCGGCGCGCGTCGACGGCGCGGGGTTCTGGCGCCGCACGCGTGCGGTGACCGTGCCGATGATCAGCGGCGCGCTGTTCTTCGTCGTCGTGATCAACACCATCGCCGGCTTCCAGATGTTCACCGAGGCGTACTCGGCGTACTTCGGCGCCGGGAACTCGACCTACCGCAACGACACCGCGCTGTTCTACGTGATCTACCTCTTCCAGGAGGGGTTCCAGGAGCTGCACATGGGGTACGCCTCGGCGCTCGCGTGGCTCCTGTTCGTCGTCATCATGCTCGTCACGGTCGTCCAGCTCGTCGTGTCCCGACGGCTCGTCTACTACGAGGGGGAGCAGCGATGACCACCGCCCCCTCGTTCCCCCGCCCCGCGGTGAGCGGCGCCGGCGCGGCGACCGACCCCGCGGCCGGCACCCCCGAGACGCTCGGCCCTCCCCCGCCGGCGCGACCGGCACCGAGCGCTCGCGGGCCGGGGCGCCGGTGGCTGCGCGCCGTCGTGCTCGCCGCGCTCGTGCTCGCGACCGTCGCGTTCGTCTACCCCCTGCTGTGGCTGCTCTCGGCCTCGTTCAAGCCGCGCGCCGAGGTCTTCGACAACCGTCTCGTGCCGCGCACGTTCACGCTCGACAACTACGTGACGGTGTGGCAGGAGGCGCCGCTCGCGCTCTGGCTCGGCAACACGGTCGTGGTGACCGTGCTCGCGGCCGGGCTCGTCACGGTGTCGAGCGCGCTCGTCGCGTGGGGGTTCGCGTTCTTCCGCTTCCGGGGCCGCGGGCCGCTGTTCGGGCTCGTGCTGGCGACCATGATGCTGCCCGGCGCGGTGACGATGATCCCCACGTTCCTCATCTGGAACCAGCTGGGGCTCGTGGGGACGAACGTGCCGCTGTGGGCGGGCAACCTCTTCGCGAGCGCGTTCTACGTGTTCCTGCTGCGGCAGTTCTTCCTCGGCCTGCCGCGCGAGCCGTTCGAGGCGGCGCGGCTCGACGGCGCGAACAACTGGCAGATGTTCTGGCGCATCGCGGTGCCGCTGTGCCGGCCCGCGCTCGTCCTGACGTTCCTCTTCGAGGCCCAGGCGTCGTGGACCGACCTCATGCGGCCCCTCATCTACCTGCAGGACTCGTCGACGTTCACGATCCCGCGCGGTCTCAAAGCGCTCATCGACCAGTTCGGCCCCGGGGGCGAGTCGCAGTGGGAGGTCGTCGTCACGGCCTCCGTCATCACGACGCTCCCGATGATCCTCCTCTTCTTCCTCGGCCAGCGGCACTTCGTCGAGGGGGTGGCCACGACGGGGAGCAAGGGCTGAGCACGGCGCACGACGCCGGGCGCACGACGCACGACCATCGACGGAAGGACGGCAGACCATGCGAGCACTGACCTGGCAGGGACGCGAGAAGGTGAGCGTCGAGGACGTGCCCGACCCGCGGATCGAGCAGCCCACCGACGCGATCGTGCGCGTCACGTCGACCGCGATCTGCGGCTCCGACCTGCACCTGTACGGCGTGCTCGGGATGTTCCTCGACGCGGGCGACGTCCTGGGTCACGAGGCGATGGGCGTGGTCGAGGAGGTCGGCCCCGAGGCGGGGAACCTCCGGGTCGGCGACCGCGTCGTCGTCCCGTTCAACATCGCGTGCGGGCACTGCTGGATGTGCGAGCGCGGCCTGCAGACCCAGTGCGAGACGACGCAGGTCCGCTCCCAGGACAAGGGCGCCGCCCTCTTCGGGTACACGAAGCTCTACGGCCAGGTCCCCGGCGGCCAGGCGCAGTACCTGCGCGTCCCGCAGGCCCAGTACGGACCCGTGGTCGTGCCGGACGACGGGTCCCCGGACGAGCGCTACCTCTATCTCTCCGACGTGGTCCCCACGGCGTGGCAGGCGGTCGAGTACGCGGACGTCCCGCCGGGCGGCACGGTCGTCGTGCTCGGGCTCGGGCCGATCGGCCAGATGGCGGCCCGCATCGCGCTGCGCCGCGGCGCGGGGCGCGTCGTGGGCGTCGACCTCGTGCCGGAACGCCGCGCGATGGCCCAGCGGCACGGCGTCGAGACGATCGACCCGACCGCCGTCGACGACCTCGTCGCCGCGGTGCGCGACCTCACCTCCGGCCGGGGCGCCGACTCCGTGATCGACGCGGTCGGCATGGAGGCGCACGGGTCCCCGGTCGCGGAGACCACGCAGAAGGTGGTCGGGGTGCTGCCCGGTCGTCACGGGCGTGCAGGGTGCGGCGATGGTCGCCGTGGCACGCGCCCTCCCCCAGCCCGCCCGGGCCGCGTTCCACGGCTGGTTCTACGCGCCCGTCCCGCCCTCGCTCGCGGTGCCCCGCGCGTCGTCGTCCCCGCTGCGGTAGCCGTTGACCTTGTGGGTCCCGTCGCACCAGGGCGGGATCGCGGTGCCGCCGCACCGGCACAGCGCGACCGTCGCGCGGTGCCGCTCGATCTCGCGGCCCTCGGGGTCGACGAGCCGCGCGGGCCCGCGCACGAGCAGCGGACCGTCGGGGCAGGCCGTCACGGTCACCTCGTCGGCGCGACCCGCACGCCCGGCGGCCGTCACCGCGCCACCACCCCGGCCGCGCGCCGCAGACCGGCCTCCGAGTGGGCCGCACGGCGGATCCTCGTCCCGGCGTACGGGACGCCGCCCCGCACGCGCCAGGCGAGCGCGAGCCACACGCACACCGCGCGCTCGACGAGCCACGCGGGCGCCCACAGCGCGGACGTCGCTGGCCAGGCCGCGGCGCACCCGGCGACGCGCCGTCCTGCCTCGGCGACCGCGACCGCCGCCGCCAGGACGACCACCGGCACGGCCGACCACGTCGCGCGCACGGCCCCGCTCGACCGCGCGGCACCGACGGCGCACCCGGCGAGCAGCGGCGCGAGCGCGAGCTCCGCGACGAGGCGCGCGGGCTGGGCGAACGAGTCGTAGGCCTGGCGCACGCGCTGCTCGACGAACGCGCGGACCCGGGGCGGGCGGCGGGACACGAGGAGGTCCGGCCGGTGCTCGACGCGCCCGCCGCGGGCCCGCACCGTCCGCTCGAGCTCGAGGTTCTCGAAGAGGACGCGCGCGTCGTACCCGTCCGGCCCGAGCGCGTCGCGCCGCAGCACCACCGTGCCGGCCCAGTCGTGGCCGAGCGCGCGGTTGACGAGCGAGCGCGCGGTGTCCCAGCGCGCGTGCCACGGCAGCGGGTCGAACACGTTCTGCGGCACGACGGCGTCGGCACGGTCCAGCCCGGCGAGGGCGCGGTCGAGCGTCGCCGCGTCCCACCGCACGTCGTCGTCCGCGACGACGACGCGCGGCGCCGACGTCGCGGCGAGCGCCGCGAGCACGCCGACGACCTTCCCGTTCGAGCCGGGAGGCGGCGGCTCGACGGCGACCGTCCGGACGGCGTCGCCCCACGCGGCGGCGTGCCGCGCGCGCACGGGCTCGGGCGAGCCGTCCGCGACCACGACCTCGACGCGGCGGGCGAGGTCCGCCAGGTACCGGGCCAGCTCCGCCACGGACCGCTCGTCGACGCCCGGGCGGCGCAGCGGCAGCACGTAGACCACGTCAGGCACGCGGCGTGCCTCCCTCGCCGGGGGCGGGCGACGCCGGCGCGGGACCGGGCACCGGGTCGAGCGGCACGCGCAGCGCCGAGGCGCCCTGCTGCCAGCGCTCGAGCGCGTGCGCGGCCACGTCGCCCTCGACGGCGAGGCACGCGGCGGCGCCCAGCAGGACGTCGTCGCGCAGGGCGGGCTCCTGCTCGACGAGCCGGCCCGCGAGGTCGCGTGCCGCGATCTGCTCGTGGACCGCGTCGGCCTCCACGTGCTCGTCGAAGTACCACGTCGTGTCCGCGTCGTGGCCCAGACGCCGGAACCCGTTGCCGTAGAGCCGGCTCGGCACCGACGACGTCATCTCGAACGCGGCCAGGTGGCCCACGATCGCGCCGCGCAGGCGGCGGTGCAGCCCGAACAGGGACATCGTGTTGAGCGCCGCGAGCGCGACGGCGGGCACGGCGTCCACGTAGCGGCCGTACGTGTCGTCGAGGCCGACGCCCCGCATCGCCTGCGCGAACAGCTCCGCGTGCATGCGCCCCGGGCGCCCGCCGCCGTACTCGTCGGCCTGGATCTCGACGAGCGCCGCCTTCGGCGCGCCCGCGAGCCGCGGGACCGCCCACGTGTGCGGGTCCGCCTCCTTGAGCTGGTAGAGGGACTTGAGCGCGAGGAGCTCGCGCGCCTGCTCCGCGTCGGCGCGCTTGGCCACCCAGCGCGACAGGCTCGGGCCGTCGTCGGCCGCGGCGAGCCCGAAGAGGCGCCGCGCGACGCCCGCCGCGTCGGTCGCGGCGCACGCGGGCTGCCCGGCGCGCTCACGCACAGCGGCCTCGAACGGGACCTCGAGCCGCGCGCGCAGGGCGAGCAGGGCCGGCTCCCACTCCCAGTCGTCGTCGACGCCCTCGACGCCGCGGTAGTGGAGCTCGTAGAGGACCGCGAGCGCGAGCTGGACGTCGTCGTCGCGCAGGAGCCGCCCGGACGCGGCGTCGAGCGCACCCGTCGCGGCGTCGTCGACGGGCCGCAGGGCCGCTGCCGCGTCGGGGCCGGGGGCCTCGGCGAGCGCGGCCAGGAGGGCGGCGCTCAGCGGGCCGCGCGGCTGCGGCAGGGGCAGCCGCCCGGCGCCGGGGGTCGCGGCGCCGGTGGCCGGTGAGGCGGCCGGGGCGACGCCGTCGGTTGCGGGACCCGGGACGGCGGCCGGAGCGTGGGTGGGGACGGCGGTGGAGGTCATCACGGGCTCCTGGCACTCGCACGGACGGCGCCCTTTCCGGCGCCACCGTCATGCTCCCCACGGACCGCCCGACTCGCGAGCCGAACCGCTCCTCGCCGGGCGGTCCGAGGCGGCATCAGCCCTGCTCGGAGCCCTGCGGTGACGTCGCGGACGTACCGTGCCGCGTGAGCTCGGCGAGGAAGCGGTGGCACTGCTGCGCGCGCTCCGCGTCCTGCGCCATCACCTGCTCGAAGAACGCGGCGATCTCCTCCTTGCCCGCGTTGCGGGCGTCCCGCACGTACTGGCCGTAGTCGTGCCCGGCCTTGAGCGAGTGGTACTGCACCGAGATGAGGTCGAACGTGACGTCGTCGAACCCGGTCTCTCCTGTGGCCATGGTCGGAACCTCCTGCGCCCGGGGGCGCGGTCGTGCGCCGGGGCGGCCCGGCGCGGGGGCGGCCGGCTGCTGGACCACCTCCCACCGTCGCAAGGTCGGGCCCGCTCGCAACCCGCGCGCGGACCCGCCCTCCCGGGTTGTGTGCGGGCCGCCCGCGCCTACCGTGAGGAGTGGTCCAGGAAGGGGCCGTACCGGCGGAGCGAGCGCCCGGAACGGCCCTGCGCTCCGCCGCCAGTCACGCCGCCGAGGCGGCGACGACGACGGGAGTGGGGACCATGAGCGAGACGAACGTGCCGTACGGTTCGGGACCCGGTGCGCCGGGTGCCGGGGCGTCCCAGGACACGGGCGGGAGCGGCAGCGCCGCGACCGGGATCAAGGAGCGCGCCGGCGAGGCCGCGTCGCACGTGGGCGACGCCGGCCGGGACGTCGCGCAGGACGCGAAGGACCGGGCGCGCAGCGTCGCGCACGAGGCGACCGACCGCGCGCGCGGCCTGGTCGACCAGACGCGGACGGAGCTCAGCGAACAGGCCCGCACGCAGCAGGACCGCCTCGCGGGCGGGCTGCGGACCCTCGGCGCCGAGCTGCGCCAGATGGCCGACGGCACCGAGGACCCGGGGTACGCGACGGACGTCGTGCGCCGTGTCGGCGACGCCACGGGCCAGGTCGCGCAGTGGTTCGAGGACCGCGAGCCGGCGTCGGTGCTCCACGAGGTCGAGGACTTCGCCCGGCGCCGTCCGGGCACGTTCCTCCTCCTCGCGGCCGGCGCCGGGCTCCTCGTGGGCCGGCTCGTGCGCGGCATGAAGGACGCCCCCGACACCGGGGACGGCTCGCAGGAGCGCGGCGGTGTGCCGACGTCCAGCACGCGGGGCGCCCACGCGGCACCCGTCACGACCGGAGCCGCCGGGACCGCCGCGGGCGGGCCGGGCGTCACGGGCGGCGCCGGCGTCACGGGCGGGACCGGCACCACCGGCGTCACCGGAGGGACGGGCGCGACCGCGCCCGCAGGCACGACCGGCACCCCGGCGGGCGGTGCGCCCGACATCGGGACCGCCGGCGCGTTCCCGGGCCTCGCCAACGAGCGCCTCGCGCAGGACCCCGACGTGGCGACGTCGGCGGAGGGCGAGCGCCCGCCGTCGTTCCGTCCCACCACGTCCGGGACCGGCGCCGACCGGCCGGGAGGGGGCCCCGATGTCGTACACCCCTGACCCGTTCGCGGCCGAGCACACCGCACGGCACACGACCGGCGGCCCCGACCCGGGCGTCGCGCCCGCTCCGGCGGCCGCCGCAGGGCCCGCCGGGCAGCCTGCCGACCAGCAGAGCGTCGGAGAGCTCGTCGCCGAGGTGAGCCGGGACCTGTCGACCCTCATGCGCCAGGAGGTCGAGCTCGCCAAGGCCGAGGCCAAGCAGTCGGCGCAGCGCGCCGGGAAGGGCGCGGGCATGCTCGCCGGCGCCGGGGTGGCGGGCCACATGGTCCTGCTGTTCCTCTCCGTGGCGCTGTGGTGGGCGCTCGGCGCCGTCATGGGCCGTGGCTGGTCGGCCGTCGTCGTCGCGGTGCTCTGGGCGGTCGTCGCCGCGGTGCTCGCGGCGCGCGGACGCAAGGAGCTGCGCACGGTCGAGGGCATGCCGGAGACCACGGACACCCTCAAGAAGATCCCGAACGCCGTCCGAGGACACGAGGAGAAGAACTCATGAGCACCAGCGATCCGGAGGAGATCCGGGCGGACATCGAGCGCACGCGGACCGAGCTGAGCCGCGACGTCGACGCCCTCGGGGAGAAGGTCAAGCCCGGCAACGTGGCGCGCCGCCAGGTGGACCGGGTGCGGTCGGGCGTGACGAGCGTCAAGGACCGCGTCATGGGCAGCGCGCACGACAGGGTCCACTCGGCCCGGGACACGTCGCACGGCGTCGCCGAGCGCGGGCGCGAGGCGGCCTCCTCGGTCGCCGACTCGGCGCGCAGCACGGCGTCCTCGGTCGCCGACACCGTGGGCTCCGCCCCGCGGGCGGTGCGCGAGCAGACGCAGGGCAACCCGCTCGCCGTCGGCCTCGTGGCCTTCGGCGTGGGCCTCGTCGTCGCTTCCCTCCTCCCGTCGAGCCGCGCCGAGCAGCGCGCCGCCGTCGGGGTCAAGGAGAAGGCGGCCCCCCTCGTCGAGGACGTGAGGTCCACGGCCCAGGAGGTCGTCCAGGACCTCAAGGAGCCCGCGAAGGAGGGCGCCGAGGCCGTCCGCGACGCCGCGAAGGACGCCGTGCAGTCCGTGGGGCAGCACGGCAAGGAGGCCGCGGCCGACGTCCGCGACCAGGTGCGCGAGGGCTGACCTCCGCACGACCGACCTCCCGCACGGCGAAGGGCCCGGGCGACGCGTGCGCGTCGCCCGGGCCCTCGTGCGTCACCGGCCGTGCCGGGCGGCGGCCGGCCGCCCGGCACCCGAGCGCCGGGTGAGGCGGCGTCGGACGTCCGCCTCACCCGGCACGCCGGGCGCGTCAGCGCGGCATCAGCCGCACGTCAGCGCGTCGTGCTCGGCGGTGATCGTCGCGGTCCTCCCCTCGGCGTCGGTCGCGGTGACGGTCGCGGTCCCCGCGTCGATCGCGCCGGACCGCGCGTTGAACGCCTGGTACGCGTTCGCGCCCGGGGCGACGTTCTCGACCGTCTTGGTGCCGTACGGAGTCTCGAGCGTGACGGTCAGCGGGACGTCGTCCTCGTTGAGCGCCCGCACCGCGACGTACGCCTTGCCGGCGAGGCAGCGCGCCTGCGCGGTCACCGTGACGTCAGGACCCTCCCCGCCACCGGCCGGGAGACCCGTGAGGTACTCGAAGCCCGTCGTGACGAAGTCGTCGCCGTCGGGCGCGAGGTCCCACTCCATGACGTAGTACACGACGCCCGCCTCCTGCGCCGCGGTGAGGATCTCCTGCAGCGGCACGTCGCCCTCGCCGAGGTTGGTGAACGTCGGGCGTCCGCCCGCGTTCAGCCCGGTGGCGTCCTTGACGTGGATCAGCTCGATCCGGTCGCCGTACTCGGCGATGAGCGCCGGGACGTCGACACCCGCGTGCGCGGCCCAGGCCACGTCGAGCTGGAACGTCACGTACTCCGGGTTCGTCTCGCGCACGAGGATCTCCCAGGCCGAGAGCGTCTCGCCGTCGTGCTCGTACGTGGTGCGGAACTCGCTGTCGTGGTTGTGGCCGAAGAACTTCTCGAACCCGGCCTCGACCGCGCGCTCCCCGAGCCGGTTCATGGCCTCGGCCGTCGCGAGCGTGTTCTCGTACGTGCCGATGCCCGGGCCGGGCCAGCCGCCCGAGCCGACGTACTCCTGGCCGAGCGTGCCGACGTACTCGAGGGTCTGGTCGAACGTCGCCTCGTTGACGTCGTAGTGCGACGACTTCACGCTCAGGCCGTAGGAGTCCGCGAGCGCCCGGAACTCCTCGGCCGTGTAGCCCGCGAAGTTGCCGCCGTAGGGCTCGATGTTCTCGAACCCGATCTCGGACAGGCGCTCGAGCACGGCCTCCAGGCCGGCCTCGTCGACCCACGGGATCAGCGAGTACAGCTGGATCGACACCTGGTCGACCGGCACGACGACCGGACCGCCCGTGCCACCGCCGGCCGCGAAGGAGATCGCGTCGACGTCCACGCCGCCGGTGGTCGTGACGACGAGCGAGCCCGAGCCCTCGGGCACGCCGGTCAGCGCCTGCGTGACGTCCTGCCAGCCCTCGCCCGTGAAGGCGAAGTCGGCCAGCGTCTCGGCGGCGTCGGACCCGTCGGCCTGCCAGCCGAGCGTGACGGTGCCCTCGCCGTTGCCGCGGACGGTGATCTCGTCGATCGTCTCGCCCGTCGGCGCGTGCACGAGCGCCAGCGGGCGGTACGTGAACGAGTCGCCCTCGTCGAACGAGGTGACGTAGCGCCCGGCGTCGGCCGCCGCGTCCTCGACGACCTCGACGCCCTCGGACGCGTCGAACCACTCGGCCTGCTGGACCTCGGGCTTGAGGACGTGCGTCGCCTCGCCGGTGATGGCGGGGACGTCGCCCTGGGGCTCGTCCGTGTAGGTGACGACGAGCGTGCCGTAGATCTTCTCGCCCGCACCGTGCTCGACGGCGTCGGGGCTCGTCTGGATCGTGAAGCCGCAGCCCGCCTCGGTCTCCGTGGCGCTGCCGCTCACCTCGGGGTGGGCGTGCTCGTTGTGCCCGAGCCCGAAGGTGTACTGGATGTCGCTGCACACCGGCTCGTCGCCGTCCTCGGCGTCGTGCACCGAGACCGTGTACGGGACCGCGTCGCCCCAGTCGAAGATCGCGCCGTTCGGCTGGTCGAGCGTGACGACGGGTGCGGTGTTGCCCACCGTGATCGGCTGGACCGCGAGGCCGTAGTTGCCCTGCGGGTCGGTCACGCGCAGCTGCACGTCGAACCGGCCGAGCTCGGTGAACGTGTGCGTCACGGTCTCGCCCTCGGCGTCGTACTCGCCGTCGGCGTCGAAGTCCCACTCGAACGTGAGCTCGGCGTTCGGGGTCTCGGCGTCCGAGCTGCCCGACGCGTCGAACGTCACCTCGAGCGGTGCCTCGCTGCCCGAGATCGGGTCGGCCGAGATCACGGCCTGCGGGGTGGCGTTGTCCGACCCGTAGGTGATCCGGTAGAGGCCCGCGTCGGGGTTCTGGCGGAAGAAGCCGTCACCGTACTCGAGCACGTAGAGCGACCCGTCCGGGCCGAACTCCATGTCCATGACGTTGTCCCAGATCGGCTGGCCGACCGCCTCCAGGTGCGCGTTCGGCAGGAAGTCCTCGACCGCGGTGACCTCGCCGTCGGACGAGAGCTCGTCGAGCGTGAACGCGACGACGTAGTCCTGCGAGAACTCGGCCATGAACGGCTTGCCGTCCCAGTAGTCCGGGAACTTGCCCGGCACGTCCGGGTAGTCCGCGGAGCGGTAGACCGGGCCGCCCATGGGGGCCTGGCCGCCGCCGCCCAGCTCGACCAGCGGGTCGAGGAGCGCGGGCTGGTCGCCGGGACGGTCGCCGTAGTAGACCTGCGGCGCGGTGGCCGGCGGGACGACGTCCAGGCCGGTGTTCCACGTCGAGTTGTTCTCCGCGCCGGCCTCGCAGTCGAACCACGGGCCGGGGGTGCGGGTCTCGAAGTCCCACTCGTTGTAGTTCGCGTTGGGGCCGTGGCAGTACGGCCAGCCGCCGTTCATCGGCTCGGTCGTGAGCTGCCACTCGACGTAGCCCATGGGGCCACGGTCGGGGTTGGCGTTCGCCGCGTCGGGACCGTAGTCGCCCCACACGAGCGCGCCGGACTCGACGTCGTAGTCGATCCGGAAGGGGTTGCGCACCCCCATCACGTAGATCTCCTCGCGCACCAAGTCCTCGGAGCCCTCGTACTGCGGGTCGTCGAACAGGTTGCCCTCGGGGATCGTGTACGTGCTGCCGGGGCCGACCTCGGCGTCGGCGGGGATGTCCTCGATCGGGTTGATCCGCAGGATCGAGCCGCGCAGGTCGTTCGTGTTGCCCGCGCTACGGCGGTCGTCGAAGCCGGGGTTCATGCCGGGCGCGTTGTTGTTCGGGGCGTACCCGTCGGCGCCGGGGGCGCTGGCCGGCGTGTTGTCACCGGTCGACAGGAAGAGGTTGCCCTCGTCGTCCCACGCCATGTCCGCGCCGACGTGGCAGCACTGCCCGCGCTGCGTGTCGACCTTGAGGATCGCGCGCTCGCTGTCGAGGTCGAGGGTGCTGCTCTCGGCGTCCCACGTGAACCGTGAGAGCTGGTTGTAGCCGAGCCACCGGTCCCAGTAGCTCTCGTCCTCGCCCGCCGGGAGCGAGTTCGGCGCGCTCCCCTGCGGCGTCGTGGTGGGGTACTCGACGCCCGTGGGCGAGGTGCCCTCCATGACGCGCGGCGCGTACACGAGGTAGACGTACCCGTTCTCCTCGAAGTCGGGGTCGAGCGAGATGCCCTGGAGCCCGTCCTCCGAGTTCGCGTACACGTCGAGCTTCGCGATCTGGGTGGTCTGCCCCGTCGCGGGGTCGGTGAGGCGGACGACACCGTCACGCGCGGTGTGCAGCACGCGCGAGTCCGGCAGCACGGCGAGGTCGATGGGCTCGCCGACGTCCTTGGTGAGCAGGATCTTCTCGTAGTCGTTCCAGTCGATCTCGGCCGCCGCGTCCTGCGCGGCTGCCGCCTCCTCCCCGTGACCGGGATGAGCGCTCACACCGCTCACGGAGAGGGGTACCAGCAACGCGGCGGCCAGCGCCGCGGCGGCACCTCGGGCGAGCCTGCGACGGCTCGTGGATGGTCTGCGCACAACGTCCTCCCTGACGTGGTTCTGCCGTGGTCCCCGGCCAGCAGCGCGACGCCTGTGCTCGACGCCGCGTCCTTCGACGATCTCCGCTGATCGGTCGACCCCGTTGGGCTGCGGGCCTCGACGGCGAGGCCCCCGTGCGACGGGCGGATCCGAGCCCGCCCGCGCACTGCGCTCGACCCTACGGCGGACTTTCGCTCGTGCCAAGTCAGAAGTCGGAAAGTGAGACCAAAAGTTGCGCCGTGATGCTTACCAAAGTGGTGGAGAACCGTGCCGCGCCGCACACCCCGGCCCGACTCAGTCCACCCGCAGGCTCACGGTCGCGCCACGAGCGACGGGCCGCACCTCCACCCCGGGGAGCTCCGGCGAGCGTGCGAGGAAGTCGCGCAGGGGGCTGCGGAACACGCCGTAGTCGTCGTGGTGGATCGGCACGACGAGCGGCACGCCCACGCGCCGCACCAGGTCGGCGCCCTGCACGTCGTCCATGGTCACGGTCCGGCCGAGGATGCGCGTCCCGCCCAGGTGCGCGACGACCGAGTCCAGGTGCGGGAACGCGCGCGCGACGACGTCGACGTGGTCGCCCGTGAGCGTGTCGCCCGTGACGTAGACCTGGGTCTCGCGCCGCCCGTCCACGCGATGGGTGTAGACGGTGCCCATGACCTCCGGCAGGAGCGTGCGCAGGAACCCGCGCGCGTGGATCGCCGGGACGGACTCGACCTCCAGGGTCTCGGAGCCGGAGCGGAACGTCTCCACCGTGCCCGTCGGCATGCCCACGGTCGCGAAGTGGTGGCGCGCGAGGCGCCGCGCCGCGGACGGCGTCGTGAGGAGCGGCACCTGGCGCGTGAGGCCGCGGCGCGCGACGCGGTCGAAGTGGTCCCCGTGCAGGTGGGACAGGACGACGGCGTCGAGCGGGGGCAGGTTCCCCGGGCCGAGCGCGGGCTCGGTGCGCCGGCGGGACGCGAGGCCCTTGCCGAGGTAGGCCCACTGGCCGCGGTGCAGGAAGTTCGGGTCGGTGAGCACCGTGAACCGGCCGAACCGCAGGAGCGACGTCGCGGTGCCGCCGAACGTGAGCGTCGCGCTCGCACGCCCGGTCACGGCTCCCCCAGCCCTTCGAGGTGGACCGCCTTGCGCACCGTGAGCTCGTCGAGCAGGTCCGGCCCGTACCCCGCTCCCCCGCCGCTGCCGCGGCGCGGGTCGGCCGACCCGCCGGGCGCGCCGCCGAACACGGCGTTCACCTTGACCGTGCCGACCTCGAGCACGTCCGCCGCGCGCAGCGCGTGGTCGAGCGAGGGCGTGAGCACCGTCGCCGCCAGCCCGTACGCGGACGCGGACGCGCGGCGCAGGCCCTCCTCGAAGTCGGCGACCCGCACGACCGGGGCGACGGGACCGAACGTCTCGACCGTGAGCAGGTCGACGTCGTCGGGGCACCGGTCGAGCACCGTGGGCGCGAAGAACGAGCCGGGGCGCTCGATCCGCCGCCCGCCCGTGACGAGGCGCGCGCCCGCGTCGAGCGCCCCCTGCACGTGCGCCTCGACGACGGCGAGCTGGTCGGCGTCGACGAGCGGGCCCAGCGTCGTCGCGGCGTCCGCGGGGTCGCCCACGACGACGTCCTCCTCGACGATCCGCGCGAGCTCGGCGACGACGGCGTCGGCGACCTCCTCGACGACGTACGCCCGCTCGACGGCCGTGCACAGCTGGCCGCCGTTGGTGAACGCGCCGGTCGCGATCTGCTGCGCGGCGAGCACCGGGTCGACGCCCGCGTCGACGACGAGCGGGTCCTTGCCGCCGTTCTCGAGCAGCACCTTCGCCCCGCGCGCGCCGGCGACCGCGGCGATGCGCCGCCCGGCCGCGGTCGAGCCGACGTGCGCGACGAGCGCGACCTCGTCGTGCGCGACGACCGCCTCGCCCGTCCGGCCGTCACCGCTGACGACGCGCAGGACGTCCGGCGGGAGCGCGCCCGCCACGATCTCGGCGAGGCGCACGCCGGGGGCGTCGCTGCGCTCGGACGGCTTGTGCACCACGGTGTTGCCGGTGACGAGCGCCGCGGCGAGCAGCCCGGCGGCCGCCGGGTAGGGGTCGTTCCACGGCGTGATCACGGCGACGACGCCGCGCGGCTCGCGGCGCACGACGTCGAGCGCGGCGGGGTCGCCGGCGAGCACCCGGCCCGCACGACCGAGGCCCGCGACCGCCGCCTCGTCGAGCAGGTCGGCCGCGACCTCCGCGGACGCCCGGGCCTCGTGCTCGAGCCGTCCCGTCGTCGCGCGCAGGAGCGCGCCGAGCTCGCCGGCGGCGCCGCGCACGGCGCGCGCGGCGGCGCGCAGGGCCGCGGCCCGGTCGGCCGGCGGCGTCGCGCGCCGCGCGGGCCAGGCGGCCGCCGCGGCGCGCACGGCGGCGTCGACCTCGTCGGGCGCCGCGCAGCGCACGGGGGCGGCCCGCCGGCCCGTCGCCGGGTCGGTGCGCTCCAGGCGGCGCTCGCGCGCGGCCTGCGCGGACGGGTCGGGGCGCGCGGCGGGTGCGGTGGTCGTGGTCATACGGGCCTCCCGGGGGATCACACGAAGAGAACTACCCATGGGTGCGACGTCGGCGTGCGAGAAGCGCTTCTCCGGGTCAGGGTGAAGGCGGGTTGCAGCAGAGCCGACCCGCACGCGTCAGGCGCAGTGGCCCCGCTTCTGGAGGCGCACCACGAGCCTGACCCGAACGAGGAAGGCTCGCAGCCCATGCGCGTCCTCGGCGTCAACGCCCTGTTCCACGACCCGTCCGCCGCCCTCGTCGTCGACGGCCGCGCGGGCGCGGTCACGGGCGGCGCGGGCACGCCCGCGGGGTCCGTCGGCGCGGGCGTCCTGCCGGCGCCCGGCTCCTGCACCGTGGGAGCGGGGTCGCCGTCGGCCGCGCGGTCGTCGTCCGCCGCCGCGTCGTCCGTGCCGGGAGGTGCGGCCGGTCCGTCCGGTGCGTCGCCCGGCGCCGCGGGCACGGGCGCCCCGCCCGACGTCGTCCCCGGCGCAGGCGCGCCCGGCGCCGCCTCCCCGGCGACGGGCGCGGCACCGGACGGCGCACCTCCCCACCACCCGGCGACCGCGCCGACGCCGACGACCGCCGCGACCACGACCGCCGCGACGCCGCCGAGGACGAGCCCCGGCGCGCCGACCACGGCACCCGACCCCGCGGGGTCGGGTGTGGGGGCCACGACCGCCGCGGCGTCGGCCGCGGCGACCACGGGCGCGACCGTGCCCGCCGCGCCGAGCGCCGCGGGGACGCCGAGCACGAGCGGCAGCAGGACGGCGCGCAGACGCGAGGCGACGTCGTCGACCTCCTCGGCGAGGATGGAGCACGCGAGGCACCCGGTGAGGTGGTCCTCGACGCGGTCGCGCGCCGCGCGGGGCAGCGCGCCGCGCGCGTGGTCGCCGAGCCGCTCCGCCGTCCAGCGGCACTCGGGGGCGACCGACTCCGTCGTGACGTGCGCCTGGAGCCACTCGCGCCGCAGCCCCTCGCGCGCCCGGTACGCGAGCGCGGCGGTCGCCGACGCGGACAGGCCGAGCAGCGGCCCCGCCTCGCGCGGCTCCATCCCCTCGACCTCGGTGTACCAGAGGACGGTCTGCCAGCGCTCGGGCAGGCGCCGGAACGCGCGCGCCGTGACCGAGCGCTCGAGCACGAGCGCGGTCGCGTCGCGCTCGTCCACGACCTCCGGCACCTCGTCCACGGGGTACGGGTCGGGCGTGCGCGACCACGTCGCGGCGACCGCGCGCAGGGTCGTGTAGAGGTACGGGCGGAACGGGCCCGTCGGCCCGGCACCGGACTGGAGCGCGTGCAGGACGCGCACGAACGCCTCCTGGAGGAGGTCGTCCGGGTCGTAGGTGGACGTGATCCGGCGCGCCGCCGCGCGGCCCGCCCCGGCGTGCCGGTCCCACAGGGTGGCGAACGCCTGGACGTCCCCGCCGCGCACGGCGTCCGCGAGCTCCGCGTCGGACGGGCCCACGTCGGCCGGTGCGCCCTCGGAGGGCGTCGCGCCGTCGGCGGTCGCCGGGTCGTCCGGCCGCGGGTCCGGGGACGGCTCGGTGCCCCCGGTCGGGTGCCCGGTCAGGTGGTGCGCGTGCATGCTCGCCTCTCGTCCAGGGGCGCGGGATCGCCGGCCCCTCGCAGGATGAGACGTGCACGGGACGCGGTCATGACGCGGCGGCGACCCCGGGTGACCGACGTCACCCGGGCCGCGGTCCCCGCACGACGACGTCGCCCGCCGCACCCGCGAGGGCGCGACGGGCGACGTCGGGAGCGTCAGGCCGTGCCCGCGTACGCGAGCGCGATCTCCTCGGTCACGGTCTCGCCGTCGCGCTCGGCGCTCGCCGTGACCGTCACCTCGCCCCCGGGGACCTCGACGAGCCGGGTCGCGAACGCCTGGTAGGCGTTCGCGGCGGGCGCGACGCCCGCGAACGACTTCGAGCCGTACGGCGTCGTCACGGTGATGTCGACGGGCGTCTCGTCCTCGTTGAGCACGCGCACCGCGAGGTACTGCTTGCCGCCCATCGTCCGCAGCTCGGCCTCGGCCGCGAGGTCCAGCGACGGGCCGTCGTCGACGAGCCCGGTCTGCCAGTCGACGAGGTCGTCGATCTTCGTCGCGAGCAGCGCGCGGTCGCCCGCCGCCGCCGACAGGTGGTCGACGAGCGCGCGGGCGGCGCCCAGCACCTGGACGGCCGTGGCCGGGTCGCCGTCGTCGGCCGCGGAGCGCGCGCTGCCGAGCAGCGACGTGATCGCGCCGGCGATCACGCTGTCCCCCACCGCCGAGGTGTCGAGCCCGGCGACGATGCCCTCGACCTCGGGGAACGTGACGCAGTTGCCGCCGCCCTCGACCTTGCCCGCGGTCCACTCGATGCCCTTGAGCACGTGCTCGAGGAACAGCGGGTCGGTCCAGGACTCGTCGGTGTGGCCGGCGCCCTCGTACCACGAGCGACCGCCCTCGAAGTTGTGGCACCACGAGATCGGGTGGTCCTCACCCATCGCGCCGTTGCCCGGGGAGTAGGTCGACTCGTCCAGCGTGAGGAGCACGTGGACGTCGTCGCGCGGGTTGGTCGAGTAGTTGTACCACTCGTCGAACCGCTCCCAGACGGCCGGCAGGTGCGCGGTCGACGGGTGCGCGGGGCTCTCGACCCGCATCGTCGCCGTCTGCTGCGCCGGGTGGCTGATGAACCGCGCGCCGCCACCGGTGAGCTCGCTGTACCAGGGCACGGTGTGCATCGTGTCCGTCGCGGCGTGCAGGCCGACGTACCCGCCCCCGCCACGGATGTAGCCCTGGAACGCGGCCAGCTCCGCGTCGTCGAGCAGGCGCGGCGTCGCGGGGTTGAGCGAGTTCGTGTTGTCGACCGGCGAGGCGAACACGATGGTCGCGTACTGCGACAGGTTCTCCGCGCTCGTGAACGGCGACGAGTCCATCGTCAGGTCGGGCTGACCGGGCGAGCCGGGTCCCCACCAGCCCGACGAGCTGTTCGGCGGGTCCCACACGTCGACGGTGAACCCGTTCTCCTCGCCCAGGTCGATGAGGGCGAGCGTCGTGTCGTCGATGTGCGAGTGCCGGAAGCCGAGCGTCTCGCCGACGACGAGGATCTTGTACTCCTCGTCGTCCGCCGCCGCGGGGACGGCCGCCACGAGCGTCGCTCCCCCGGCGACCGGCAGCGCGACCGCCGCCGCCACCGCCCGTCTGATCGTCGTGCCGCTGAACAAATTCATGCGTGCTTCTCCCTCGTCGTCGAGAGCGCGAGCCGGGCATCCCGCTCGCCGTGACCGTGGGCAGCCCGGCGGCGCGCGCACTCCTGCGTGCGTGGACGTCGGCTGCTGCCGATGCAGCGAGTTTTGACGGCGGTCGATCAGAAGTCAAGGATTCAACGACACGTGGCGCGCTTCTCACCCGGTCGCCACCACCCGGCCGAGCATGCGGTTCGGGAGCGTCCGTCCACCCGGTCACTCCCGAACCGCATGCTCGGTGCGACGAGGACCGCTCAGCCCTTGACGCAGAGGAGCGTCGTGAGCCGCGCGACGACCTCGACGAGGTCGGACTGCGCGCTGATGACCTCGTCGAGGTCCTTGTACGCGCCCGGGATCTCGTCGAGCACCCCGGCGTCCTTGCGGCACTCGACGCCCGCGGTCTGGGCCGCGAGGTCGTCGAGCGTGAACGTCTTCTTCGCCTTGGTGCGGGACATCCGACGCCCCGCGCCGTGCGACGCCGACCAGTACGACTCCGGGTTCCCGAGCCCGCGCACGACGTACGAGCCGGTGCCCATGGACCCGGGGATCAGGCCGAGGTCGCCCTTCCCCGCCCGGATCGCGCCCTTGCGCGTCACGACGAGCTCCTGGTCGCCCACGCGCTCGACCGCCACGTAGTTGTGGTGGACGTTCACGGCCTCCTCGAACGCGATCTCGCGCCCGGGGAAGGACGCGCGCACCGCGTCCACCACGAGCGTCATCATGACCGCACGCGAGCGTGCCGCGTACTCCTGCGCCCACCACAGGTCGGCGAGGTAGGCGTCCATCTCCGGCGTGCCGCCGAGGAACACGGCGAGCTCACGGTCCACGAGCCCCTGGTTGTGCTCGAGGCGCTTCGCGACCGCCACGTGCTGCTCGGCGAGCGTCTTGCCGATGTTGCGCGACCCCGAGTGGAGCTGGAGCCAGACCTGCCCGTCGGTGTCGATGCAAAGCTCGGCAAAGTGGTTGCCTCCGCCCAGCGTTCCGAGCTGTCGGCGCGCGCGGCCTTCGATGTCCGACACGCGTGCGTGGAGCCCGGAGAACCGCGACCAGAACGCGTCCGCGCCGCGTGCGACCTCCGCCGGCCCGTGCCCGGAGATCGAGCGCAGGCGGCGCGGGTCCACGGGCTCGTCGTGCGCGTGGAAGCCGACGGGGATCGCCGCCTCGATGCGTGCTCGCACCCGCCCGAGGTCGTCGGGCAGGTCCTCCGCCGTGAGCGACGTGCGGACGCCGATCATGCCGCACCCGATGTCGACGCCCACGGCGTTGGGCGACACCGCGTCACGCATCGCGATGACCGAGCCGACGGTCGCGCCCTTGCCGAGATGGACGTCCGGCATGACGCGCACCCCCTCGACCCACGGCAGCGCGGCGATGTTGCGCAGCTGCTGCAGCGCGGCGGGCTCGACGGCGTGCTCGTGCGCCCACATGAGGGTGGGCGCCTTCGCCCCCGACAGCGGGACGGGGAACGCGTGGGCCTCGGTGCTCACGGTGCTGACCTCCTCGGGTCGTCCTGACGATCATGACGCCGCCCCGGAGGTGCGACGAGGGTGCGCGCGGGAGGAGTCGAACCTCCGACGCCCGGCTGCGGGAACCGGTGCTCCGGCCGTGGAGCGACGCGCGCTGGTGCTCCTTAACGTCGAGCAGACGGGACGCGAGGCGTCCAGTGCCTCCGGAGGGAGTCGAACCCCCGTCTCCGCTTCCGTAGAGCGGCGTCGTGTCCGTCGGACCGCGAAGGCAGTGCTTTTCGCCGCAGGCGCACGACAAATACGCACCGACGGCGGAGAGAAGGGAAAGGCAGCACGAGAAATGCACCCCGGACCGGGTGCATTCCCGCACAAGAAAAAGGCCGCCCCGGCGGTGTCCGGGACGGCCTGTCGTACGACGCTGTGGTCAGACGACAGGACCGCCGGAGTCGCCGGCGAGGAACGAGGACACGCCGAGATACGCCACGGGCAGCACGACGTGCCGCTGCTCGCGGGGCAGCACGGGACGTCGCCGGTCCTGCTGGACGGGTTCGCGCACGGCACTGCTCCTCTCGCTCATGTCGGGGTGGCCCACGCACCGGAATGTCGTCGACCGAGGAAGACCGTACGCGCCTTCGTGCGTCCGCACAACCCCATTTCCAGAATTCATCGGAATTCCCCGGCAGCCTGGCCGGTCGCGCCCCGAGGAACGTCGCACGCCTTTCCTCCACGTCACTGAGCAGCCATCTCCGGCGAGGCGCCACCCTTCCCCGGTCGAGCCCACGACGCGACCACCCCCCTGCCCCTGCTCGCCCGCGCAGGTGACGCCGGCCGGGGCGCCTCAGCACCGCTTGGCACACTTTTCTCCACGGAGCGCGTCGTCGGCGCCCCGGTCGGCCCGTCGGCGCTGTCGGCGCCCTCGGCGCCGTCGGCGGCGACCGGTAGGGTTCCGGACGTTCCGGACACACCTCCCGACGCCGACGAACCGCGCGTCACCGACGACAGGAGAACGCCGCCATGATGGGCGCCCACCACGCCGCGACCGGCGCCGCCGCCTGGGTCGCGGTGACGTCCACCGCCCCGTTCGCCCTCGGGTGGCACCCCGTGTCGTCGGTCGGGGTCATGACGGGCGCGGTCGTGTGCGCCGGGGCCGCGCTGCTCCCGGACGCGGACCACCACAACGGGACCTTCGCCCACTCCCTGCCGCCCGTGAGCGAGTGGGTCTCCGACGCGGTCGAGACGGTCTCGGGCGGGCACCGCCAGGGCACGCACTCGTTCCTGGGCATCGCGGTCTTCACCGCGCTCGCCTGGCTCGCCGGGCTCGTCACGGTGGAGACGGAGAGCTTCGGCACGGTCTACGTGGGCGGTGGCCTGCTCGCGGTGCTCCTCGTCGCGCTCGCGCTCAAGGCGCTCAAGCTCACGCGGCGCGGCAAGCTCGTGCCGTGGGCCACGTCGCTGACGATCGCCGTGCTCGTCGCCCTCTTCTCTCCCGAGGAGTGGAACTGGCTGCCCGTCGCCGTCGGGATCGGCGTGACCGTGCACGTCCTCGGCGACGTCCTCACGACGAACGGCGCTCCCCTCCTGTGGCCCGTGAAGATCCGCTCGCCCCGCTGGGTGCGCAGGTCCCTCGTCGTGGACGACGTCTGGCGCCCGAGCGGGAGCTTCGCCGTGCCGCTGCTCGGCTCCACGGGGTCGGTGCGCGAGTGGGTCCTCGCGACGGCCGTCGGGCTCTACGCGACCGTCGGGTTCGTCTGGGCCGCGCTCGACCAGATGGGCTTCGACACCTACGGGACGTACGAGCGCGTGGCGTCCGCGATCCAGGCGCTCGCGACGGGCTCCTGACGCCGCGGGCGCGCCCGCCGTTATTCGCTTGCCCGGCCGCTCGCCCGGGTGGGACTGTCTCAGGACGTCGCCCGCGCCGTCGGGCACCGGAGGAAGGGAGGAACGCCATGAGCTGGACGAGCCACGCTCGCGTGTCCACCACCCCCGGGAGCCCCGACCGCCGCTGAGCCGGTCGACGACCGTCCGCGACGGTCCGCGCCCGCCGCCGCCCGCGAGGCGGCGGCAGCGTCGTGCGCTCCCCGCCCGAAGGAGCCCACCCGTGCCCGAGCACGACCCGCTGTACCCCGACCCGTACCTCCCGCCGACGTTCGCGGGAGACCCCCGCACTCCCCCGCCGCGCCGCCTGCGGCGCCGCGACGACCCGGACGACGCCGGCCCGGTGACCGGTGTGCTCGACGCCGCGCTCGGCGAGGATCAGCGGTGGTCCACGTGGACCGCCGTCGAGAAGGGCCAGCGCGGGCCCGAGCCGCGCCCCGAGTGGGTCGTCACGGCCGACGCGGCCGTCGACACCGAGCTCGGCGTCCTCAAGACCGGCAAGGAGGCGGACGTCTTCCTCGTCGAGCGCGCCGTGCCCGGCGACGACGCGCGGCGCTCGCTGCTCGCCGCGAAGCGCTACCGCGACCTCGACCACCGCGCGTTCCGGCGCGACACCGTCTACACCGAGGACCGGCGCGTGCGCCGCACGCGCGACCGCCGCGCCCTCGACCGCAAGTCCCGCTACGGCCGCCAGGTCGCGGCCGGGCAGTGGGCGGCGGCCGAGTTCGCCGCGCTCGGCGAGCTGTGGTCGGCCGGGGTGCCCGTGCCGTACCCGGTCCAGATCGACGGGAACGAGATCCTCATGGAGTTCGTCGGGACCTCGGACGGCACCGTGCACGAGGCCGCGCCGCGCCTCGCGCGCACGCGTCCGGACGCCGACCTGCTCGCCTCGTGGTGGGACCAGGTCCGCGACGCGATGGCGGTGCTCGCGCGCCTCGGCTACGCGCACGGCGACCTGTCCCCGTACAACGTGCTCGCGGACGGCGACCGGCTCGTCGTCATCGACCTGCCGCAGGTCGTCGACCTCGTGGCGAACCCGTTCGGGACCGACCTGCTCCTGCGCGACTGCCGCACGATGGCCGCCTGGTTCGCCTCGCGCGGTCTCGACGCCGACGCCGACGAGCTCTTCGCGGTGCTGCTCGCGCAGGCGTGGTGACGGTGCGCGTGCCCCGCGCGCGCCGACGGCGGGCGCGGTAGAACGGGACCATGGAGCCCTCCACCGAGTCCTTCGACGCCGACGACGTCCAGACGTTCCTCACGACCTACGGGGTCGCGCTCTCCACGGGAGACCTCGACACGATCGGCGAGAGCTACGCGTTCCCGGCGCTCGTCGTCGGCACGACGGACTCGGTGCTCCTCACCGACCCCGAGGCGGTCCGGGAGTCGACGGCCGAGCTCGCGCGCGAGTTCCGCGAGCGCGGGCTCGTGGGCGTCGTCGCGCACCTCGTCGGCGTCGAGGAGGCGGGCGACGCGCTCGTGTGGGCGCACGCCCGGTGGAGCTACCGCGACGAGTACGCGAACGAGCAGGAGGCCCAGGAGGTGCGCTACCTGCTGCGCCGCGCGCGCGACACGTTCGAGGTGTGCGTCGTCGCGCCGGTCACCTCGTAGGTGCGGGCGCCGACCCCGGTCCGGGGCGGCGGCGTCAGTGGAAGTCGCGCGACGTCGTCGCGACCTGGAGCGAGAGCGGGGCGAGGTGCTCCGCGACGAGGTTCGTGGCGCCGTCGGCCCGTTCGAGCCGCCCCCGCACGACGAGCGCCGCGGACCCGCGCGCGACCTTCCGGAACCGCTGCCACAGCCCGGGCGAGCACACGACGTTGAGGATGCCCGTCTCGTCCTCGAGCGACAGGAACGTGACGCCCCCGGCGGTCCCGGGGCGCTGGCGGTGCGTGACGACCCCGCCCACCGCGACGCGCGACGGCGGGTGCGGTCGCGTGCCGGGCGTCTCGCCTGCGGCGCGCTCCGCCTCGTCGACGCGCTCGATCTCGCGCGACACCTCGACCGCGCCGACGACGGTGAGCACGCCCGCCGCGGTGAGGCCGTCGCGCACGTGCTGCGTCGGGTAGGAGTCGGTGGACACGCCCGTGGCCCACACGTCGGCGACGGCGGTCTCGACCTCGGTCATGCCGGGCAGCGCCGGGGCCTCGACGCCCACGCTGACGCCCGGCAGCGTCCCCGGGCCCTCCTGCGCGAGCGCGCCGGCCGCCCACAGCGCCTCGCGCCGCGTCACGCCGAGGCCGTCCGTCGCCCCGGCGGTGGCGAGCCCCTCGAGCTGGGCGGTCGTGAGGTCGACGCGCCGCACGAGGTCGCGCAGGTCGCTGAAGGCCCGCCCCTCCTCCGGTGCCCCGCGCGCCGCGACGACGCGCTCGGCCGCGTCCTTCCCGAGCCCGCGCACGCTCGCGAGCCCGAGCCGCACCGCGAGCCCGAGGTCGGGCTCGGGCCCGAACGCGGTGTCGATCCGCACCTCCCCGCCGAGCATGCGGTTGTCGCCCGTCCGGGTGCCAGGACGATCGCTGTCCGCATGGTCGGCGGGCGCAGCCGCATGGTCGGCGGGCAGCCGCTCGACCGTCGCCTCGACGTCGGACGCGTTGACGTCGGGGCGCAGCACGGTGACGCCGTGGCGGCGCGCGTCGGCGACGAGCGACTGCGGCGAGTAGAACCCCATGGGCTGCGCCGCGAGCAGCCCCGCGTAGAACGCGGCGGGGTGGTGCACCTTGAGCCACGAGCTCGCGTAGACGAGGAACGCGAACGAGTACGCGTGCGACTCGGGGAACCCGAAGTCGGCGAACGCCTTGAGCTTGTCGTAGATCTGCTCGCGCACGGCCGGGTCGCTCACGCCCCGCTCGCGCATCCCGTCCATGAGGCGCCCCCGCAGCTCCTCCATGCGCTCGACCGACCGCTTCGAGCCCATCGCGCGCCGGAGCTGGTCGGACTCCTTCGGGGAGAAGCCCGCGACGTCGATCGCCATCTGCATGAGCTGCTCCTGGAACAGCGGCACGCCGAGCGTCTTGCCGAGCGACTTCTCCAGCAGCGGGTGCAGGAACGTCACCTCCTCCCGGCCCCGCGCACGGTTGATGTACGGGTGCACGGACCCGCCCTGGATGGGCCCGGGGCGGATGAGCGCGACCTCGATGACGATGTCGTAGAACGTGCGGGGCCGCAGGCGCGGCAGCGTCGCCATCTGCGCGCGCGACTCGACCTGGAACACGCCCACGGTGTCGGCCGCGCACAGCAGGTCGTACACCGCCGGGTCGTCCTCGGGCAGCGTGTGCAGCGCGAGGCGCGGGCCGCCCTCGTGCCGTTCCACGAGGTCGAACCCGATGCGCAGCGCGGTGAGCATCCCGAGGCCGAGGAGGTCGAACTTCACGAGCCCCGCGTCCGCGCAGTCCTCCTTGTCCCACTGCAGGACGGTGCGGCCCTCCATGCGCGCCCACTCGACGGGGCACACCTCGATGACGGGGCGGTCGCACATGACCATGCCGCCCGAGTGGATGCCCAGGTGGCGCGGGAGACGCAGCATCCGGTCGGCGAGGTCAAGCACCTCGTCGGGGATCTCGCCCTCCTGCGCGGCCGACGGCGGCCGGTGCGCGGGCACGACGTCGTGCGTGTCGTCCGCGCGCAGCAGCTCGCCCTCGTCCGCCGCGAGCGGGTCGACGACGCGCGGTCGTCGCGCGCCCCGGCCGCTCAGGTCGGGCGACCAGTCGCCACGATGCCCGGTGTGCGGGCGTTCGTCGCGAGAGGCGGCGGCGCGGGACGTGCCGGTGCGCGACGATCCCACCCCCCTCCCCGCCGAACCCACCTCGCGCGACCCCCACAAGCGAGCCTTCTCGGCGTCCTTCTCGACGGTCTTCGTCGCGATGGCGACCTCCTTGGCCCTGCGGTCGGCCGCGGGCGACGACGGGTCGGGGCCGCGCAGCGACCCCCACCGCTCGATGGACTTGCTCCACGCGTCGGCCTGCCCGACGTCGTACCCCAGCGCCCGGGCCGCGTCGCGCACCGCCGACTTCGGCCGGTAGGAGATGACGTTCGCGACCTGCGCGGCGTGCGTGCGCCCGAACGTCTCGTAGACGTGCTGGATGACCTCCTCGCGCCGCGCGGACTCGATGTCGATGTCGATGTCCGGCGGGCCGTCCCGCTCGGGCGCGAGGAAGCGCTCGAACAGCAGCCCGTGCCGCACCGCGTCGACGGCGGTGATGCCGAGCGCGTAGCAGACGGCCGAGTTCGCCGCCGAGCCGCGGCCCTGCGCGAGGATCCCGTTCACCCGGCAGAACTCCACGAGGTCGTAGACCACGAGGAAGTACCCGGGGAAGTGCAGGTCCTCGATGACGCGCAGCTCGTGGTCGATCTGCGCCCACGCGCCCGCGACCGTCTCCCGGTCGCGCGGGCCGTAGCGGTCCTCGGCGCCGCGCCGCACGAGCTCGCGCAGCCACGTGGCCTCCGTGTGCCCGTCCGGCACGGGGTACGGCGGGAGGTCGGGCGCGACGAGCTGCAGGTCGAACGCGCACTCGTCGCCGAGCGCGGCGGCGTTCGCGACGGCCTGCGGGTGGCGGTGGTGGCGCGCGAGCATCTCCGCCGCCGAGCGCAGGTGCGTCGTCGGGGCGCCGGGCAGCCAGCCGTCGAGGTCGTCGAGCGACGAGCGCGCGCGCACGGCCGCGAGCGCCCCGGCGAGGTCGGCGTCGCGCGGGTGGGCGTAGTGCGCGGCGGTCGTCGCGACGAGCGGCAGCCGGGCGTCGGCGGCGAGGTCGGCGAGCGCGGCGTGCAGGTCGGCGTCGCGCGGGTCGTCGGTCGCGGTGATCTCGACGGCCACGTTGTCCGCCCCGAAGAGCGCGACGAGCCGGTCGAGCTCGCGGCGCGCGGCGGCGCGGCCGGACGTGACGAGCGCGCGTCGCACCGCGCCCTTGCGGCACCCGGTGAGCACGAGCCACTGCCCGGCGGCCTCCTCCGCGAGCTGCTCGAGGCGGTGGTCGGCGGCGCCCTTGGTCCCGGCCGCGAGGTGCGCGGTCGCGATCGCGCGCGAGAGGTTGCGGTACCCCTGGGGGCCGCGCGCGAGCGCGAGCAGGTGGGTCGAGCGCGGGTCGGGGACGCCGGTGGGCGGGTCGAGCACGGGGGCGCCGGTCGCGGTGGGCGCGGGCAGGTGCAGCTCGGACCCGAAGATCGTGGGCAGGTGGACCTTGCGCGCGGCCTCCGCGAAGCGCACGACGCCGTACAGGCCGTCGTGGTCGGTGACCGCGAGCGCCGAGAGCCCGAGCCGCGCGCCCTCGGCGGCGAGCTCCTCGGGGTGGGACGCGCCGTCGAGGAAGCTGAACGCGGAGTGCGCGTGGAGCTCGGCGTACCGGGGTTCAGTCATAGAGCCCCTCCACGGTCCAGCGCCCGCGGGCGCTCGCGAGGAGCAGGCCGCGGCCGTCGTCGAGCAGGACCTGGACGTGCACGCGGCGCCGGGGCGCGGGCGTCCACCAGCGCTCGGCGAGCGGCCACGGCCCGGCCCAGTCGACGACGGCGCGCGTGCTGCCCGGTCCCGGCGCCGCCGTCCCGTGCGGGGCCGCCGCCGCGCGCGACCGGGGCGGGTCCTCCTCCGGCGGGGCCGGCCACCGCACGGTCGCGGGCTCGCCGCTCATCGCGAGGCGCGCGTCGACGACGACGGGTCGCCCGGCGGCGTCGAGCACGACGACGTCCTGCGGCTCGACGGGCACGAGCGCGGGGGCGGGGCTCGGGAGCGCGCCGGGCCACGGCAGGGCCGGGTCGCGCGGGCGTGCGACGTCCTCCCCGAACGGCACGAGGTGCACACGGTCGGTCGCGTCGCGGCCGCCCTGGACCTGCACGCGCAGCACGGCGTCGCCGCCGAGGATGCCCTGCACGCGCCCGAGCGCGCGGTGGGCGCGCGCGTCCTCGCCGCTCGACGCGCCCCACAGGCGCGGCTGCTCGGCCCCGGCGGGGACGACCTCCTCGGCCGTGAGGGACAGGCGGGCCAGCGGCGCGACGCCCGGGACGACGTCGGCCCCGCCGGGCGAGCCGTGCTCGCCGCCCCGGCGTGCGGCCCGCGCCGCGCGCCCGGCGCGGACGGACGTGGTGGTGAGCCAGCCCTCGAGCTGCCACCGCACCTTGTCCGTGAGGCGCGCGGGGCTCATCGCGCCCGGGCCGTCGAGCCGCCACGTGCGCTCGAGGTCGTCGCCCTCGACGGTCCGCGCGGTGATGCGCAGGCGCCCGGCGACGAGCGAGCGCGCGACGAGCTGGTCGTGCAGGTCCTCGGAGAGCCGGCGCGCGGCGAAGGTCGCGACGTCGACGCGCTCGGCGGGCGGGTCGAGCTCGGCGCTCACCGCGACGTCGGGCTCGACGCGGCGGCGCGCGGGCGGGCGCAGGTCCTCGCCGCGCGCGAGCCGGTGCGCCCACGCGCCGAGGTCGCCGAAGCGTCCCTCGACGGTCGCGGGCGGCAGGGCCGCGAGCGCGCCGAGGGTGCGCACGCCGAGCCGGCTGAGGAGGTCCACGAGCTCGTCGATCGCGACGGCGGCGTCGGGGCGTGCGGCGACGTGCACGAGGTCGCGCGCGGGCCTCGGGGCGAGGAACGCGGCGGAGCGGCCGGGCTCGACGACGGCGGCGTCCCGCGCGGCGAGCACGGCGGCGAGGATGCCGTCGGCGACGCCCACCTGGCTCTCGTGGCCGGTGCGCTCGGCGACGCGCGCCACGAGCGCCTCCGCGAGCGCGGCGTCGGACCCGTGGTACCGGCTCGCCCCGGCGGCGGGCAGGAGCAGCAGGCCGGGCCGGGTGATCTCCAGCCCCGCGACGACGGTCTCGGCCGCGAGCGCGACGGGCTCGAACTCGCGGGCGTCGCGCGCGTCGTCGACGTCGAGCAGCTCGAGCTCGGGGCAGCACTCGCGGGCCCGACGGCGGCGCATGCCGCGGCGCACGCCCTGGGCCCGGGCGGTCGCGGAGACGGCGACGACGCGGCGGCCGTCGTGCGTCGCGGCGGGGACGTGCGCGGGGACGTCGCGCACGGCCATCGCGGCGAGCACCGGCCAGTCCGGCACCCACAGGGCGGCCGTGCGGGTCGGGTGCGGGCTCATCCGACGAGCCGGAGCCGGGAGGGACGGTCGGGGTCCGCGGCCCGGGCGGGCACGGGGCCGCCGGGCACGGCGCGGGGCGCGTCGTCGGCCGCGGGGGGTGCGGCGTCCCGGGCGTCCTGCGCGAGGAACGCGGGCCAGTCGTCGTGGACGAGCGGGAGGTCGACCTCGACCCGCACCGGGCGCGCGGCTCCCCCGCGGCCCGCGCGCTCGACGACGAGGGTGCGGCGCCGCAGCCAGCCCGCCCCGTGGTCCGCGCCGGACCAGGCGCCGCCCGTCACCGTGAGCGCGACGTGCGCGCCCGGCCACGCCGTGGCGGCGACGAGCAGCGCCCCGCGCTCGCGCGCCCGGGCGGCGAGCCGACGACGGTCGGTGTCGGTGAGGGCGGCGTCGGGCCCGACGACCACGACGTCCAGGCCGTCGACGAGCGCCGCGATCGCGAGCGCCGCGTCGGGGCCGGGGCGCGGGACGAGCACGACGCGGTCGAGGTCCGCGCCGGCGTCGGCGGCCGCGAGCAGACCGACGGCGGGGAACCCGACGGCGGCGGTCCACGCCCCGGCCCGCGACGGGCGCGCGACGAGCGCGAGCAGCAGGCTCGTCGAGCCGCGCACGGCGAGCACGGTGCCGCGCTGCAGGCCGCCGAGGGGCAGGAGCGGGGCGAGCGCGTCGTGCACCGGCCACACCCGCTCGTCCGGGATCGCGTCCGGGACCGCGCCGTGGCGGCCGCGTGCCCGACGCCCGGTCGGCGCGACAGGGGCGGGCCGGGCGGGCGCCGACGAGGAGACCTCGGCGAGCGGCACGGCCTCCGCGCGCGGGGCGGCATCGACGAGCGGGACGGCGTCGACGAGCGGGACGGCGTCGTGGACGGACTCGGCGCGCGAGGCGGCGGCCGGCGGGGTCGCGGGTGCGACCGGGCGGTGTCGGCGCACCCCGGTACGTTCTTCGGCGCGGCGCAGGACGGCGCGAGCGCGTGCGGCCTTGTCGGCGGCCGCGACCGTGGTGGCGCCGGTCGCGCCCGCCCGTTCCGCGGGGTCGGCGAGAAGGGTCATCTCGCCTCCCGGTGCTGCTCGGACGGGACGCGCTGCCGCGCGTCGACTGCTGGGGGCGACGCTCTGCACCCACCGCTGTTCGAACAGGTGTTCGAACACTTCCAGTGAACGTCCGCCGCCGCGGGGTGTCAACTCCGCAGGTGAGGGCCGTCGCCTTCGTCCGAGATGCCCGACACAACCCTCGACCACCGCTCGAAGGTTGCCCCCAACCCTCGACCTCTACCTGAACCCCTCCCTGTCGAACATGCGGATACCGTCCGTCCGGCGTCCCGTACGGGCCACGACCGCATGCTCGACAGGGAGCAGGCGCATGTTCGGCGCACAGGGCCGCGACGGGATGGCAGGCTGTCGCCATGGACGACCGCACGACCCTCCCCACGCTCGGCTCGCTCGTCTGGGAGCCGGCGCTCGACCACCTCGACCTCGTCGCCCCCGTCACCGCCGACGCGCTGCGCCGGTGGGCCGACGCCGACCCGGACGTCGCCGCGCTCGTGGCCGTGACCGAGATCGACCCCGACCTCGCGGACACCGCGACGCTCAACGCCGCGTTCGACCTGCCCGTCGAGGCGTCGGCGAACTGCGTCGTCGTGGGCGGCGCGCGGGCGGGCGACGAGCGCGTCGCCGCCGCCGTGGTCCGCGCGCACACGCGCGCCGACGTCAACACGCGCATCCGCAAGCTGCTCGACGTGCGCAAGGCGTCGTTCCTGCCGACCGACCGCGCGACGGCGGAGTCCGGCATGGAGTACGGCGGCATCACGCCCGTGGGGCTGCCCGCGGGGTGGCGCGTGCTCGTCGACGCGCGCGTCGTGACCGACGGTGCCCTCGCGCTCGTCGGCAGCGGCGTGCGACGCTCCAAGCTCCTGCTCCCCGGCGACCTGCTCGGGCGTCTGCCGGGCGTCGAGGTCGTCGAGGACCTCGCGGTCCCCGTCGCCTGACCGGGTCCCGGCACCGACCGGCCCGGGGGCCGCGGTGCCGCGCGACCCCCGGGCCGGTCGTCAGCCCGTGATGCGGGTCGTCAGCCGTCGAGGACGACGAGCCGCTGCGTCGCGCGCGTCATCGCGACGTAGCGGTCCACGGCGCCCTCGACGCCGTCGCCGAACCGCTGCGGCTCCACGAGCACCACGAGGTCGAACTCGAGGCCCTTGGCCGTCTCGGGCGTGAGCACCCGCACGCGCGACGACCCGGACTCGTCCGCGCCGAGCGTCGCGGAGACCGTCTCGGCCACGGCGGACCCGGCGACCCCGATCACGCACGCCGTGCCGTCCGCGTGCTCGGCGAGCCACGCGTCGAGCACCGCGCCGAGGTCCGCGACCGCCCCGTGCGCGACGGGCACGCCCGTGCTGCGCACCGACGTCGGCACGTTGGCGTCCGGGACCGCGGCCCGGATGACGGGCTCGGCGGCCGCCATGACCTCGCGCGGCGTGCGGTAGTTGACGCTCAGCGAGGACTCGGCGACCCGCTCGAACCCGACGCGCTCCAGCCGCTCGCGCCACCCTTCCGCGAACCCGTGGCGCGCCTGCGCGCGGTCCCCGACGACGGTGACGCTGCGCGACGGGCAGCGACCGAGCACCATCTGCCACTCGGCGTCGGTGAGCTCCTGCGCCTCGTCGACGACGACGTGCGCGAACGGCCCCGCGAGGCGGTCCGGCGTCGCGGAGACGAGCGCACCGTCGTCCACCAGCGCGTCGCGCAGGTCCTGGCCGCGCAGCATCTGCATGATCCCGAGCTCGCTGTCGTCGGTCGCGACGAGGTGGTCCACGACGTCGTCCATGCGCGCGCGCTCCGCCGCCGCCGCGGCCTCGTTGCGGCGCCGTCGTCGTGACGCCTCCGGGTCGCCGAGGCGACGGCGCGCGGCGTCGAGCAGCGGCAGGTCCGCCGTCGTCCACGCGGTCGCGTCCTCGCGCTGGAGCGCGCGCACCTGCTCGGGCGTGAGCGACGGCGCGCACAGGCGCAGGTAGGCGGGCACGGACCACAGGTCGGCCACGAGGTCGGTCGGCTCGACGACCGGCCACGCGCGGTCGAACGCCGCGCCGAGCCCGCGGTGGCTCCGCAGGGCGCGGCGCACGTCGTCCGGCGCCACGTCCACACCGTCCTCCGCGGCTCCCCCGCAGGCCTTGTCCACGAGGATCTCCACGAGCGCGCCCCACACGTCGTCGCGCGCCTCGTTGTGCGGGGTGCCCGGGTCGACCGACCCGAAGGCCTCCGCCCAGTCGGCCGTCGAGAGCCAGACGTCGACCCACGGCGTCTCGACCTCCATCCCCTCCGTCGGAGGGCGCTCCGAGAAGCGCACCGCGGGCTCGATCGCGGCCACGAGGTCTGCCGACGCCTTGAGCCGGGCCACCTCGGGGTCGGTCTCCTCGCGCGCCGTCGCGCCCTCGGGGACGAGGTCACGCAGCGTGCACGTCCGCACGCCCTCCTCGCCGAGTCCCGGCAGCACGTCGGCCACGTACGCGAGGTACGGGCGGCTCGGACCGACGACGAGCACGCCCCCGTGCCCGCCGCCCACGTGCGGGTCGGCGTAGAGGAGGTAGGCGGCACGGTGCAGCGCCACGACCGTCTTGCCCGTGCCGGGGCCGCCGTCGACGACGAGGGCGCCGCGGGAGCCCGCGCGCACGATCGCGTCCTGGTCGGCCTGGATCGTGCCGAGCACGTCGCGCATCCGCGGCGACCGGCTCGCGCCGAGGCTCGCGACGAACGCCGACTGGTCGTCGAGCGCCGCGCTCGACCCGGCACCGCCCGGCACGAGCTCCTCGTCCCAGTAGTCGGTCACGCGCCCGCGCGTCCAGCGGTAGCGACGCCGCGCCACGAGCCCGAGCGGCTGCGCGGGCGTCGCGGCGAAGTACGGCTCGGCGGCGGGCGAGCGCCAGTCCACGAGCAGCCGCTCGCCGTCCGGGTCGGTGAGGCCCACGCGGCCCACGTAGACGACCGAGCCGTCGGCGAACGTCATGCGGCCCAGGCACAGGTCCACGCCGTAGCGCTGCAGGAGGCGCAGCCGCCCGCTGAGCCGGTGGACCTCCTGGTCGCGCTCGAGCGCCTCCGTCCCGCTGCCGCCCGGTGCGCGGCGCGTCGCGGCGAGGCGCTGCTCGAGGTCGGCGACGGAGTGCTCGAGGCTCGCGGCGATCGCCGCGAAGTGGCGCTCGTCGACGGCGACGAGCGCAGGGTCGGCCTTCGCGGCGAGGCGGGCCGGGAGGTCGAACACCGGGGAGCCGGTGGTCGTGGTGGCGGCGGTGGTGCGGTCGGCGGTCACGGGGGCGTCGGGCAACGTCATCAGCTCCGGTCCGGTCCTGCGGGGACGCGCAGGCCGGGACGGCCCGCGCTGGAGCGGTGATTCTGCGCCCCGGAGGGGGCCTTGCCGCAAGACCCCCCGTGCGCTATACGTTGAAGAGGGAGGTCGGGAGACCTCCCTCTCTCGTGCGCCGGGACCGCGGCCGGTGCCGCGTCGGCGTCCCGGGGCGCGTCAGCTCTCGGCGCGGCCCTCGCGCCAGTAGCCCATGAACGCGACGGCCCGGCGGTCGACGCCGAGGTCGGCGACGAGGTGGCGTCGCAGGGTCTTGATGACGCTCGCCTCGCCCGCGAGCCACGCGTACAGGACGGTCTCCTCGTCGAGCAGGCCCGGGACCTCCCAGAGGACCGCCGCGTCGACGTCGACGTCCTCGAGGTCCTCCGCGGTGCGGCACTGGGTGGGCGGGTCGGTGCCGAGGACGCCGGCGCCGAGGATGCGCTCGGCGGCTTCCTTGACGGCCGGGACGAGGCGCGAGCCGTGCGCGGCCCGGGGGCCGCCGGGGACGTCGTCGCGCGCGAGGAACGTCACGCGGACGCCGGGGGGCGCCACGAGGTCGCGTGCGTCGCCGACGTGCGGCACCTCGACGTAGACCTCGCCCCACGCGTCGGCGGGCAGGTCCTCGCAGATCGCGGCGATCGCGGGCAGCGCGGTCTCGTCGCCCGCGAGCAGGAGCGCGTGCGGGCGCGTGGGCGGGCGGAACTCGATGCCGCCGACGGGGCCGTCGAACGACGCGTCGGGGCCGAGCAGGACGAGCGGCGTGCCGACCTCGGCGGCGAGCGCCCAGCGCGACGCGGGGCCGGCGTCGCCGTGCAGCACGACGTCCACGTCGACCTCGCGCGCCTCGGGGCGCACTGCGACGGTCGTGTAGGTGCGCAGCGGGTTGCGCCGCTCCTCCGGCTGGTCGCGCCACGCGGCGTACCAGGCGTCGGCGTCGCGCACGAGGTGCTCGTAGCCGCCGTCGGGCGCGGGGAGCACGAACTTGATCCGCACGTCGAGACCCGGGTCGCCGAAGAGGTCGAGCTCCGGTCCGGTGAAGGTGAACCGGCGGACGCTGGGCGAGATCTGCTCGACCCGCGCGACCTCGACGTCGAAGAAGCGCCAGGGCGCGGTCGCCCGGGCGGGACGACGGGCGCGGGTGCGGGGTGCGACGACGGTCAGGCTCACACAGGTGAGGCTAACCTACGCGACCCGAGGCGGGTCAACCCGTCCCGGCCCCAGGACGGCCACCGGTCCGGTGATCCGCGTCACGCTCCGCGGCCGCGGCTGCGCCACAGCAGGTACACGAAGTACGGCGCGCCGAGCAGGGCGGTCCCGAGGCCCGCGGGGATCTGCCCCGGCGCGATGACGACCCGCCCGAGCGTGTCCGCCACGGAGACGAGGAGCGCGCCGAGCAGCATCGCGACGGGCACGACGCGCGCGTGCCGGGCGCCCACGAGGGCGCGCGCGGCGTGCGGCGCGACGAGCCCCACGAACGCGAGCGCACCGATCGCGCACACCGCAGCGGCGGTGAGGAGCGCCGCGACACCGAGCAGGAGGAGTCGCGTGCGGTCGAGCGCGATGCCGAGGACGCGTGGCGTGTCGTCGTCGAGCGCCAGGACGTCGAGGTCGCGGCGGAGCACGGCCGTGAGCGGCGTGAGCACGACGAGCGCCGCGGCGACGGGGACGAGCTGCTCGAGCGTGCGCCCGTACGTGGAGCCCGAGAGCCACGTGAGCGCGAGGTTGACGTCCCAGGGCGCGACGACCACCACGAGGAGCGTGATGAGCGCCATGACCCCGGCCTGGGCGCCGATGCCGATGAGGACGAGCCGGTCCGAGCTCAGCCCGCCGCGGTACGACAGCCCGTAGACGAGCCCGAACACGGCGAACGCGCCGACCACCGCGGCGGCCGACATGGGCCAGATGCCGACCCCGGGGACGAGGAGGATCATCGTCACGGCGCCGAGCCCGGCACCCGAGGTCACGCCGAGCAGGCTGGGCTCCGCGAGCGGGTTGCGGCACACGGCCTGCACGATCGTGCCCGCGAGCGCGAGCGCGGCCCCGGCGAGCAGCGCGGCGAGGACGCGCGGGAAGCGCTGGTCGAGGACGAACATCAGGTGGCGGCCCGCCGCACCCGTCCACCAGTTCGCGACGTCGCCGAGCAGCACGACCCGGTCGCCGAGCAGGAGCCCCGCGACGGCGGCGGCCGCGACCGCGGCGGACAGCACGACGACGACCACGAGCACGGCACGCCGCGAGCGCGGACGGCTCAGCGCGCCGTGGCCACCACGCGAGGACGCGGGACCGGAGTCGCGCAGGCGGCGGGCGAGCCAGATGAGGAGGGTCGCACCGAGGACGGTCGTCACGATGCCGGTCGGGACGGCGATCGAGAGCGTGCCCGGGAGCAGGAGCCGCAGCAGCACGTCGGCCCCGAGGACGACGACCACGCCGGTCACGGCGGCGAACGGCAGGAGCAGCACGTGCCGCCCGAGCCCGGGCACGCGCCGCGCGACGAGGCGCGCGACGACGGGCGCCGCGAGCCCGACGAACCCGACCGGTCCGGCCACGGTCACGGCGATGGCCGCGAGCAGCACGGCGACGAGCACCGCCACCACGCGCGTGCGGCGCACGTCGACGCCGAGCACGGTCGCGGCGTCGTCGCCGAGCCCGAGCAGGTCGAGACGGCGCGCGAGGACGAGGGCGGCGAGCACGCCGACCACGACGACCGGCGTCGCGAGCGTCACCGTGCGCGTGCCGGACTGGACGATCGAGCCGCTCCCCCACGCGAACAGGCCGATGGTCTCCTGCTCGAACAGCACGAGCAGGACCGTCGTCAGGGAGTGCAGGGCGAGCATGATGGCCGAGCCCGCGAGCACGAGCCGCGTGGGCCCGTCCGCGCCGCCGCGCGCGAGGACGAGCACGAGGCCGGCGGCGACGAGCCCGCCGGCGAACGCGATCCCGCCCTGGAGGTAGAACGGGACGGAGACGCCGAACGCCGCGACGACGACGACCGAGAGGTACGCGCCCGCGTTGACCGCGAGCGTGTCCGGCGACGCGAGCGGGTTGCGCGCCACGGACTGGAGCACGGCGCCCGCGACGCCGAGCGCGACGCCCAGCAGGAGCCCCGCGAGGAGCCGCGGCACGCGCGAGGCGACGAGGACGGCGACCGTCTGGTCGACGCCCTCGCCGCCCGTGACGAGGCGCAGCAGGTCGAGCGCGCCGACGTCCGCGGTGCCCTGCGTGAGGTGCACCGCGGCGAGCACGGCCGCGACGACGACGGCCACGACGAACGCCCCCACGATCCCGAGGCGCGACGAACGCCGCGGCGGGGACGTCGTCGGGCCCTCCGGGGTGCCCGCGGCCGCGCCGCCCGTGGGGACGACGGCCGGGGCCGGGTCCTCCAGGAGGAGGGTGTCCGTCTCCGCCGTCGTGCGCTCTCGCCTCGTCACCGTGCTCGTCAGCCTTCTCGTCGTCGTGCCCCGGGCGGGTGCGTCAGGCCGCGGAGAGCGCGTCGGCGACCGCGTCGGCGTACGCGGCGGCGGACAGCGGGCCGCCGAACATCCAGATGCCGTCGGGCAGGCGGTGCACGTCACCGGCCGCGACGAACGGCAGCTGCTCCCACACGGCGTTGCCCGCGAGGCCGTCGGCGAACGGGTCCGCCTCGGAGTCGCTCGCGGCGTAGAGGAACTGCACGTCGCCGAGCCGGGTCAGGCCCTCGACGTCGGTCTGGGCGAGCCCGTAGTCCGGGTCGCCGCCCTCGGTCCAGGCGTTGACGAGCCCGAGCTCCTCGCCGATCGCGCCGAAGAACGAGCCCGGCGTGTACATGCGGATCGAGACGGCGCCGTTCGCGATCCAGCCGTCCGCCATGGTGAACTCCGCGCCGGCGAGACCGGCCTCGTCGAGCGCCGCGGCGGCCTCGGCGATCTTCGTGTCGTACGTCTCGAGCGCCGCGGCGGCCTCGTCCTCGCGACCGGTGACCGTGCCGAGCGTCTCGACCGTGGAGCGCATGTAGCCGATCGGGTCCTCGGCGTCGGAGCCGCGGAGCGCGAGCACGGGCGCGACCTCCTCGATCTGCGCGATGACGTTCTCCGGCACGTCCGTCGTCGTGACGACGAGGTCCGGCTCGAGCGCGGAGATCGCGTCGAGGCTCGGCTCGCCGCGCATGCCGACGTCGGGAGTGCTCTCGTCGATCGGCGCGACCGTGTTCCACGTGTTGTAGCCCGCGACGTCGGCCTGGCCTGCGGGCTCGACGCCCAGCGCGACGAGGTTCTCCGTGAGGCCCCACTCGAGCGAGACGACGTCGGTCGCCGGGGCGTCGAGGGTGTGCTCGCCGCGCTCGTCGGTGTAGGTGACGGGCCCCGACGCCGCGTCGGACGTCGCACCGTCCGCCGTGTCGTCGGCGGCCGGGTCCTCCGTCGTGCCGCACGCGGTGAGCGCGAGCGCCGTGGCGAGCGCGAGGGCGCCGGCGGCGAGGGAGCGGGTGGTCGAGCGCATGGGTGTCCTTCGGTTCGGTCGGTGCCCGGGCGCGTCGGGGCGGCCGTGGGCCGCGCGTCCGCGCCGGGCGGTGGGTGGTGCGAGAGGTGCGTCGGTGGTCGTGCGGCGTCAGACGAGGACGGCGGCGTCGAGGCGCGCCGCATGCCGCCCGAGCGGCTCGCAGCACGTGCGACCCGTGAGCGGGTGCGTGTAGACGTCCACGTGGATGCCGTACACCTCGGTGAGGAGCTCGGACGTGAGGACCTCGTCCGCGGGCCCGGTGGCGCGTACGACGCCGCGGTGCAGCAGGACGACGTGGTCGGCGACGGCGGCCGCCTGGTTGAGGTCGTGCAGGACGACGCCCACGGCCACGCCGTGCTGCGTCGCGAGGTCGCGCACGAGGTCGAGCAGCTCGACCTGGTAGCGCAGGTCGAGGTACGTCGTGGGCTCGTCGAGCAGGAGGACCCGGGTGTCCTGCGCGAGGCACGTCGCGAGCCACACGCGCTGCAGCTCGCCGCCCGAGAGCTCGTCGACGCCGCGGTCGGCCATCGCCGTGATGCCCGTGACGTCCATGGCGTGCGCGATCGCGCGGGGGCCGTCGGGGTCGTTCGAGCGGAAGCGCCCTCGGTACGGGTGGCGACCGTAGGCGACGACGTCGCGCACGCTCACGCCCGACGGCGTGGGGCGGCTCTGCGACAGGAGCGTCACGCGCCGCGCGAAGTCCTTGGCGTGCAGCGCGAGCGCGTCGGGCGCGTCGTCGAGGGCGACGGTCCCGGCGTCGGGCCGGTGGAGGCGGGCGAGCGAGCGCAGGAGCGTCGACTTGCCCGAGCCGTTGGGCCCGATGAGCGCGGTGACGGCCCCGGGCGCGAGGTCCAGCGCCGCGCCGTGCACCACGGTGCGTGCGTCGTAGGACAGCCGCAGGTCGTGCCCGGCGAGCGCCGGGGCGACGGGCGCCCCTGCCGTCCGCGGGGCAACTGAGGTTCCACTCACATAGGTGAGGCTAATCTATGCCGCGGGGTCGGAACCAGCCCCTCCCGCACACCTGTGACGCGGTTCACGCGGCTCGGTGGCCTCAGTCCTCGGTCGCGCGCGACGCCCGACGGCGCGGCTCGGCCGTCCCCGCCGTGGCGGGCGGGCGGTCCTCGTCGGCCGCGTGCGCACGGGTCGGGGACGCGTGGTGCTCGCCGCCGAGCGCGACCGGGACGACGAGCGCGCGGTGGTCCGACAGGCCCGTGTCGACCGCGACCGCGGGCGCGGTCGCGCGCACGGGCCCGTGAGCGAGCACGTGGTCGAGCTGGCGCGACGGCTCCCCCACCGGGAACGTCGGCGCGGACGCGAGCGGGCGCCAGCCGCTCGTGCGGGCCGCCTGCGGGGACTCGACGTTGAGGTCCCCCAGGAGCACCACGGGCTCGCCCTCGGGCACCTCCTCGAGGAGCGCGCGCGTGAGCCGCACGAGCTGCGTGAGGTTGCGCCCCGGCACGAACGTCAGGTGCGTGCACGCGAGCGTCAGCCGCCCGCCGGGCGCGTCGACCTGGGCGACGAGCGCCGCGCGCGGCTCGTCGCGCACGAGCGTCGGCAGCCGTCGTCCCGGGAAGCGGACCGGCACGCGCGTGCGCGGCGCCGGGAGCAGCACGGTGCGCCACGCGGTCACCGGGAACCGGCTCACGACGGCGATCCCGTACGCCGCGCGGCCCGGCTGGTGCTCGCCCGTGGGCGCGGTCCACACGCCCGGCTCGCCCACGAGCGTCGCGACGAACCGGTGGTCCACCGCGCCCGCCGCCTCCGCCGCCACGGCCGTGAGGTCGGCGCGGTGCGAGCGCGGCTGGTCGCGGTCGACCTCCTGGAGCGCGAGCACGTCGGCGTCGAGGTCGCGCACCGCGCGGGCGAACCGGTCGACGTCGACGCGGTCGTCGGCGAGCGACCGTCCGTGGAGGATGTTGAACGTCGCGAGGCGCACCCTCACGATTCTGGGCACGCCGGCCCGCCGTCGCACGCCGCGGCGTGCCAGCGCACCGCGGCTGGTGTAGACCCGGTGCATGGTGGACGACCGGGACGCCCTGCACGACGGGCTGCGCATGACCGCCGCGGCGCTCGCCGAGGCCGAGATCCCGCACGCGCTCGTCGGCGGGTACGCCGCGTGGGCGCGCGGTGCGCCGGAGCCGAGCCACGACGCCGACTTCGCGATCCGCGAGGTCGACGTGGACCGCGCGCGCGAGGTCCTGCGCGCCGCCGGGCTCGAGATCACGGAGCCGACGGAGAACTGGCTGTTCAAGGCGTACCACGGCGGTGAGCTCATCGACGTCCTGTACCGGATGGTCGGCGAGCCGATCGACGACGAGCTCCTGGCCCGCACCGACGAGATCGAGGTGCTCGCGGTGCGCATGCCCGTGCTGTCCGCGACGGAGATCATGACGTCGAAGCTCCGGGTCGTGGGCGAGCACTACTGCGACTTCTCGCGCCTGCTGCCCGTCGCGCGTGCGATGCGCGAGCAGATCGACTGGGTCGAGGTGCGCGAGCGGGTGGACGACAACCCGTACGCGCGCGCCTTCCTCTTCCTCCTCGACGAGCTGGGGGTCGTCGGGGCGGAGGCGATGCAGGACGACTCGCTCGGGTCCGGGGGCAGGGCCGCGGGTCCGGCGTCCGGGGACCCGTCGAGCCCGCTCGAGTGACCGCAACCCGGATCGGCGAGGCGACCGATCCGCGCGGCGCGACCGTTCGGCGCGCGAGCGAGCACGACCCCGCCCAGGGTGGACGGGTACCGCCCGCAACCACAGGAGGTCGCACCGTGAGCACCGTCACCCAGTCGATCGACGTCGACGTCCCCGTCCGCACCGCCTACGACCAGTGGACGCAGTTCGAGGAGTTCCCCCGCTTCATGGAGGGCGTGGAGGAGGTCCGCCAGCTCGACCCGACGCACACGCACTGGAGGACGAAGATCGGGGGCGTCGAGCGCGAGTTCGACGCGGAGATCACCGAGCAGCACCCCGACGAGCGCGTCGCGTGGAACAGCACGTCCGGCCCGGACCACGCGGGCGTCGTGACGTTCCACCGCCTGAACGACGCCCAGACCCGCGTGACCGTCCAGCTCGACTGGTCGCCCGAGGGCGTCGTGGAGAAGGTGGGCGACGCCCTCCAGCTCGACGACCGCCGCGTGAAGGGCGACCTCGCCCGGTTCAAGGAGTTCATCGAGTCCCGCGGCGCCGAGACCGGCGCGTGGCGCGGGGACGTGAGCTGACTCCCCTCGACCAGCCGCGCCGGACGCGACGTCCGGCGCCGTCACGGAGCGGGCCCGGGTCTCCCGGGCCCGCTCCGTCGTCCCCGGGCGGCGTCCGCGCGCACGACGGCGCCCGGGCGCGCCATCCTGGTGCGATGACCGCGCGCTCGTCGACCCCGGGGACGACCGGGGCCGTGGGCGTGCGCTGCGCGGTCGGCGACCTGGTGGCCGTCGGGCACGTGTCCGGTGCCGCCGCGCCGCGGCTCGCCGTCGTGCTCGTGCACGGGGTCGGCTCGTCGGCGCGCGCGTTCGACCCGGTGCGCCGCGCGCTGCTGCGCCCCGGCCCGACGCCGACCGCCGTGCACGCGATCGACCTGCCCGGGTTCGGCGCGGCGCCCCGGGCACCGCGCGACGTGACGATCGCCGAGCACGCGGACGTCGTCGCGGCGTACGTGCGCCGGCACGTCCTGGACGCGCCGGGCCCGGCCCCGGTCGTCGTGCTCGTCGGCCACTCGATGGGCGCCCAGGTCGTGGTCCAGGCGATGGCGGACCACCCGCGCGAGGCGCCCGCGGGCGTGCTCGTCGGCCCGGTCGCCGACCGACGGGCGCGCTCCGCGCCGCGCCAGGGCCTGCGGCTCGCGCGCGACGCGGTCGGCGAGCGGCCGCGCGCGCTCGCGACGCTCGCCGTCGACTACGTGCTGCGCTGCTCGCTGCCGCACTACGCGCGCCAGGTCCGGCAGATGCTCCGGCACCGGGTCGAGGACGTCCTGCCGCGCGTGCCGGGGCGCGTCGTCGTGCTGCGGGGCGCGCACGACCCGATCGCACCGCGCGCGTGGGTCCGCGAGCTCGCGGCCGCGGCACCGCGCGGCACGTGGCGCGAGACGCGCGGGCGCCACCACGCGATGGACGCCGACCCGGACGGGATCGTCGCGGCCGTGCTCGACGCCGGGGGCGTGGTGTGAGGGCGCCGCGGACCCGCGGCGCGCTGCGGCTCCGGGAGCGCGCGGCCGACTACGCGTACGTCGCGGCGCGCCAGGTCGTGGGCGTGCTCGCGGCGCGCCGCCCCGTGCCGACCGGCCCGGGCGGCGGCGCGCCCGTCGTCCTGCTGCCCGGCGTCTACGAGACGTGGCGCTTGCTCGGCCCGGTGGCCACGGGGCTCGCGCGGGCCGGCCACCCGGTGCACGCGGTGCCCGGCCTCGGGTACAACCGGCGTCCCGTCGCCGACGCCGCGGACCGCACCGCGGCCTTCCTCGACGAGGCCGACCTGCAGGGCGTCGTGCTCGTCGCGCACAGCAAGGGCGGCCTCGTCGGCAAGCGCGTCATGCTGTCCCCCGCCGGCTCGCGCGTCGCCGGGATGGTCGCGGTCGCGACGCCGTTCCGCGGGTCCCGGTACGCGCGCTACCTGCTCGGTCGCACGCTGCGCGCGTTCTCGCCGCGCGACGCCGCGCTCCTCGCCCTCGCCGCGGAGCGCGGCGTGGACGCGCGCATCACCGCGGTCTACCCGCGGTTCGACCCCCACATCCCCGAGACAGGCCGCCTCGAGGGCGGACGGAACGTCGAGCTGCCCCTCGCGGGGCACTTCCTGCCGCTCGGGGACCCGACGCTCGTCGACGTCGTCGTGCGGGAGGTCGACCGGATCGCCCGGCCGGCCCCCCACGGCTGACGACCGGCTCAGCCCGCGGCGGGTGCCGCGTCCACGGCCACGCGCACGAGCTCCTGCGTGCACCGCGTCATCGCGACGTACAGCCCGTTCCAGCCGCGCGGCTCGGCCGCGATCCCGTCGGGGTCCACGACGACCACCGCGTCCCACTCGAGCCCCTTCGCCTCCGTCGCGGCGAGGACCGGCACGCTCCCGGCGGCGGCGCGCAGGGCCGCGAGCCGCCGGGCCGGGGCGACGACCCCGACGGTGCCGCCGTCGTACCGCGCCGCGAGGCGCGCGACCTCGGCGGCGACCGCCGTGCCGAGACGCCCGGCCAGGTCCGGCGCGGACCCCGGCACGACGACGTCCCGCGGCTCGACCCCAGCGTCCCGCACCGCGCGCGGCGGCTCGTTCCGGCTGCCCGCCGCGCGCAGCACGGGCCCGACGAGCGCCATGACCTCGCGCGGCGTGCGGTAGCAGATCGTCAGGTCCGCGCGGTCCCAGCGCTCGCCGAGGACCGGTCCGACGGCGTCGGCCCAGTCGGTGTGGCGGTGCGGCGCCTCGGTCTGGTCGACGTCCCCCACGGCCGTCACCGACCGCGTCGGGCAGCGGCGCAGCACCATGTGCCACTGCATGGGCGAGAGCTCCTGCGCCTCGTCGACCACGACGTGCCCGTACACCCAGTCGCGCCGCGAGGCCGCGCGGTCCGCGAGGAACTCGCCCTGCTCCGCCGGCGCGTCGGGCGTGCCGAGCGCGTCCGCGAGCGCGTCGAGCAACGAGACGTCGCTCGGCGCGAGCCCGGCCGGCTCGGCCATGACCCGGCGGACCTCGGTGGGCGACAGGCCGGGCGCGTGGCGCGCGAGCAGCGCCGCGTCGCCCAGGAGGTCGGCGAGCGCGGTCCGGGGGTCGACGACGGGCCACCACGCGTCGAGCACGGCCGCGACCGCCGGGTCGTGCGCGAGGTCGTCGCGCATCCGGTCGAGGTCGTCGTCGGTGAGCTCGCCGTCGACGTCGCCGCCGCGCGCGCCCGTGGTCGGCGCCCGGTCGTCCGCGGCGGCGAGCCGGGCGTCGACCGTCCCGAGCACGTCCTCGAAACCCTCCTCGACGCGGTCGAGCATCTCGGCGTGCCGCGCGGCGGCCTCGTCGACGAGCGCGTCGAGCACGAGGTCCACGGCCCGGCGCCGCGCGGCGAGCACGCTGCGCCCGCCCGCGCGGGCCGCGCGCAGCACCTGGGCCACCCGGGCCGCGCGGAGCGTCAGGGGCTCGCCGTCGAGCCGGACGGTGAGCGCCCGCGCGTCCGGCACGAGGGAGTCCGCGTACCGGGTGACCGCGTCCTGCCACAGCGCGCGGCCCTTGATCTCGGCGACGTCCCGTTCCTCGCCCCGCTCGGGCGCGACGCCGGGCACGAGCGTGTCGCACGTCGCCGAGACGACCGCGGTCTCCCCGAGCGCGGGCAGCACCTGGGCGACGTAGTCGAGGAACCGCGGCGACGGCCCGAGCAGGAGCACGCCGCGCTCGGCGAGGTGCGGGTACGTGAACAGCAGGTACGCGACGCGGTGCAGGGCGACGACCGTCTTGCCCGTGCCCGGGCCGCCCTGCACGACGAGCGTCCGGTCCGCCGGGGCGCGCACGATCGCGTCCTGCTCCGCCTGGAGCGTCGCGACCGCCGTGCCCATGCGGCCGGTGCGACGCTCGGACAGGGCCGCGAGCAGCGCGCCCTCGCCGACGAGCCCGTCCTCGCCCTGCGCCCGGGCCGCGGCGTCGTCGAGCGGCTCGTCGTCGACGCCGGTCACCCGGTCGCCGGCGGTGCGCACGTGGCGGCGTCGCGCGAGCCCCTGCGGCTCGCGCGCGGTGGCGGTGTAGAAGGCGCGCGCGCCGTCGGCGCGCCAGTCGAGCACGAGCGGGTCGGCGTCGTCGTCGGCCGCGGGGATCCCCACGCGGCCGACGTGGCGCGTCTCGCCGCCCACGGTGTCGAGCCGCCCGAAGACGAGCCCGCTCGCCGCGCGCTCGAGGTCGGTGCGCCGACGGCGCAGACCGGCCCGGCGCGAGCGCTCGACGGCGTCGTGCGGCGCGACCGGTGGCGTCGGCGCGGCGAGCTGCGCGTCGAGCGCGGCGAGCAGCTCGGCCCGGCGCGCGAGGGCGGCGTCGAGGTGGTGCTGCTCCTCGGCGACGGCGTGCGCCGCGGCGAGGGTGGACGGGACGGTGTTCTGGGTCAGGGAGGGCTGGACCGGCACGCGACCTCTTCTCGTACGACGTACGGACACGAGCCCAACGCGTGGCCCCTCCCCGTTGTTCCCGTCCCGGGAAAGACGTCGCGCCGAGCGCGTCAGGGCACGCGCGTCGCCCAGAACGCGACGGCCGACGCCGCGGCGACGTTGAGCGAGTCCACTCCCCCGGCCATCGGGATCGTCACGACCTCGTCCGCGGCCTCGATCGCGCCGCGCGACAGCCCGTCGCCCTCCGTGCCGAGGACGAGCGCGAGCCGCTGCGGCGGGTCGGCGACGACGTCGTCGAGGCTCACCGCGTCGTCGGCGAGCGCGAGCGCCGCGACCGTGAAGCCCTCCTCGCGCAGCACGTCGAGACCGCCGGGCCACGTCTCGAACCGCGTCCACGGCACCTGGAACACGGTGCCCATGCTCACGCGCACCGAGCGCCGGTACAGCGGGTCGGCGCAGCGCGGCGAGACGAGCACCGCGTCGACGCCCAGCGCCGCGGCCGAGCGGAAGATCGCCCCGACGTTCGTGTGGTCGACGATGTCCTCCAGCACGGCGACGCGGCGCGCGCCCGTGCCGCCGCGGGCCGCGGCGAGCAGGTCGTGCACGGGCGCGAGCGGCGGGCGGTGCATCGCCGCGAGCGCCCCGCGGTGCAGGTGGAACCCGGTGATCGCCTGGAGCACGTCGGGTGCGCCGACGTACACGGGGACGGGCTCGCCCGTGCCGCCGGGCGCGTCGTCGACGGGGAGCGCGGCGATCTCGTCGGCGAGGTCGTCGAGCCAGCGCTCGGCCATGAGGAACGACCGGGGCCGGTGCCCCGCGGCGAGCGCGCGGCGGATGACGGTCGAGCTCTCCGCGATGTAGAGCCCCTTGGCCGGCTCGTGCTTGGCGCGCAGCGCGACGTCGGTCAGACGGGTGTAGTCCGCGAGGCGCTCGTCGGCGGGGTCGGTGACGTGGACGACGCGCAGGCTCTCAGGGATCACGGCGCCCATTGTCCCCGATCAGCCGACGGGGACGGCCCCCTGCGGCGGAGAGGGGGGTGGCGCGGAGGTCGGGGCGGGCGCGACGTGGGGAGCCGGGACGCCCAGCCGGTCGAGGACGGTGTCGAGCGCCTCGTGGTAGGCCCACGCGCGGACGTACGCGCTGTGGGTCGCGACGGTGAACAGGTAGGCGCCGCGGTCGACCTCGTCGGCGCCGCGGTCGACGGGGTTCGCGGTGTACGACACGACGGGGAACCCGAGGTAGTCGGTCCGGCGCCAGAGGTTGACCCAGGCCGGCTCCGTGCCGGGGGCGCGCAGGAGGCGGACGAGCGTGGGCGACGCCGGGTCGACGGCCGCGCTGCCCGGGCCGCGCACCGCGTCGACCCACGCGGCGTCGGCCGCCCGCCGCCACCGCGTCGCAGTCCGCGGGGCGATGCCGCGCTCGACCTGGTAGGTGGCCTCGGCGGAGCAAGCCGCCTCGTGGCGGGCCGGGGCGGTCGCGGGGTCGCCGATCGCGCTCTCGAACCCGGCGAGGACCCGGCGCTCGTCGTCCAGCGCCTCGCGCGCGGCGGCGGTCTCGTCACGCCGCACCGCGAGGTGCGCGTCGTCGCCGGTCACGGCCTCCTCCGTCGCCACGGCGACCCGCCACGCGGAGCGCGCGTCGCGGGGCGCGCGTCGCGGGAACGGTCCGGCCCGCCGCGCCCGTGTGAGTCATCGCTCCACCTCCGACGTCGGCGTCGCACGGCACGCCGCGCGGCGCTGCTACCGATAGGGAGGCGTGCGGCGGCGGTCACGGACGCGACGGACGTTCGGCCCTCGCGCGATCGGGGGAACGGGAGTCGAATGGTGCCATGGAACCCGCGCCGACCTCCGACCCGGCCGTCGTCGACGCCGCGGTCGGGGCTCCCTGGTCCGTTCCGCCCGACGACGTCCTGGCCGCGCTCGGCTCGGAAGCGGGCGGGCTCTCGGGCGCCGACGCCGCGACGCGGCTCGCGGAGGTGGGACCCAACCGGCTGCCGCCGCCGCGGCGCGACCCCCTGTGGAAGCGGGTCCTCGTCCACTTCGACGACGTCCTCATCTACATCCTGCTCGTCTCGGCGGTGCTCAAGGCGATCCTCGGCGACTGGGTCGACTTCACCGTCATCCTCGCGGTCGCCGTGATCAACGCGGCGATCGGGTTCGTCCAGGAGGGGCGCGCGGAGAGCGCGCTGGAGGGCATCCGGAACATGCTCTCGGTCCATGCGGAGGTGCGGCGCGACGGCGCGTGGGCGCGCGTGGACGCGGACGACGTCGTGCCGGGCGACGTGGTGCGGGTGCGCTCGGGCGACCGCGTCCCCGCGGACGTGCGGCTGCTCCAGGCGACGAACCTGCGCGTCGAGGAGTCGGCACTCACGGGCGAGTCCGTCGCGGCCGCGAAGTCGGTCGACGCGGTGGGGGCCGACGCGGGCGTGGGCGACCGGTCGAGCATGCTCTTCTCGAGCACGCTCGTCGCCGCGGGGCAGGGCGTCGGCGTCGTCACCGCGACGGGGACCGCGACCGAGATCGGCCGCATCCAGACGATGATCTCCGAGGTCCGCAGCCTCGCGACGCCGCTCACGCGTCAGCTCGACCGGTTCGGCAAGCTGCTCGCGGTGCTCATCCTCGCGATGGCCGTCGTCATGGTCGTCATCGGGCGCGTCGTCCACGACTTCTCCGTGCCGGACCTCGTGTCGGCGTCGATCGGCTTCGCGGTCGCCGCGGTGCCGGAGGGCCTGCCCGCGCTCGTCACCATCACGCTCGCGCTCGGCGTGCAGCAGATGGCGCGCCGCCGCGCGATCACGCGCAAGCTGCCCGCGGTCGAGACGCTCGGCTCGGTCACGACGATCTGCTCGGACAAGACCGGCACGCTCACCAAGAACGAGATGACGGCGCGCACGGTCCGCACGGCCGCGCGCGCGTTCGCCGTCGCCGGCGCGGGGTACGCGCCCGTCGGCGACGTCACGCTCGCCGACGGCGGGCGGCACGCCGACCTCGCCGACGACCGCGACCTCGCGGCCCTCGCCACGGTGATGACGCTGTGCAACGACGCGCGCATCGTCCCCGACGCGTCGGACGCCGACGGCTGGCGGCTCGTCGGCGAGCCGACCGAGGGCGCGCTGCGCACGCTCGGCATGAAGGCGGGCGTCGACCCCACGGGGTGGCGCCGCGTCGCCGTCGTGCCGTTCGAGTCGGAGAACAAGTTCATGGCGACGCTCGACGCGGACCCCGACGGCGGCCTGCACGTGCACGTCAAGGGCGCGCCCGACCGTGTGCTCGACCGCTGCACGACCCAGGTCGGCCCGGGCGGGAGCACCGAGCCGCTCGACCGCGCGTCCTGGGACGCCCAGATCGACGCGCTCGGCGTGCAGGGTCTGCGCGTGCTCGCCGCCGCGCGACGCCCGGCCGCGGACGGCACGACGAGCCTCGACGTCGCCGACGTCGCGGACGGCCTGGAGCTGTGCGGGCTCGTGGGCATCGTGGACCCGCCGCGGCCCGAGGCGGTCGAGGCCATCGCCGAGTGCCGCGACGCGGGCATCCGCGTGAAGATGATCACCGGCGACCACGCGGGCACCGCGCTCGCGATCGGCCGCGAGATGGGCATCGTGGACGCCCACGACGGCTCGTCCGCTCCGGCCGTGCTCACCGGCCCCGAGCTCGAGGAGATGAGCACGGAGCGGCTGCGCCAGGTGGTGCGCGACGTCGACGTGTACGCGCGCACGAGCCCCGAGCACAAGATCCGCATCGTGTCCGCGCTCCAGTCGCACGGCGAGGTCGTCGCGATGACGGGCGACGGCGTGAACGACGCGCCCGCGCTCACGCAGGCCGACGTCGGTGTCGCGATGGGCATCAAGGGCACCGAGGCGACCAAGGAGGCCGCCGAGGTCGTGCTCGCCGACGACAACTTCGCGACCATCGAGCGGGCCGTGAAGGAGGGGCGGCGGATCTACGACAACATCCGCAAGTCCGTCCTCTTCCTGCTCCCGACCAACGGCGCGCAGTCGCTCGTCATCCTCGTCGCGGTCCTGTTCGGCCTCACCCTGCCGCTCCAGCCGGTCCAGGTCCTGTGGATCAACATGATCACGGCGGTCACGCTGTCGCTTGCGCTCGCGTACGAGAAGGCGGAGCCCGACGTCATGCGCCGCGCCCCGCGCGACCCGAAGGCGTCGATCCTCGACGGCGCGTACGTGCGGCGCATCCTGCTCGTCTCGCTCCTCATCGGCGGCGCGACGATCCTGCTGTTCTACGTCGAGCGCGCCCAGGGCGTCCCGCTCGCCGAGGCGCAGACGACGGCGGTCACGATGCTCGCGCTCGGCCAGCTCGCGTACCTGTTCAACTGCCGGTTCCTCGACCGGTCGAGCCTCACCGTGGACGTGCTGCGCGGCAACCGCGTGGTCTGGGTCTCAGCGGTGACGCTCCTGGCGCTGCAGGCCGTGTTCGTCTACGCGCCGTTCATGCACGCGTGGTTCGGGTCGGCGCCCGTCGCCGCGGCCGAGTGGGCCAAGACCCTCGGCCTCGCGGTCGTGGTGTTCCTGCTCGTCGAGGTGATCAAGTGGGTCGGGCGGCGCTGGACGGCGCGCGACCACGTGCCCGCCCTCGTCGAGCGGCACGACGGTCAGCACTGAGAGGCGCGAACACCACGCGCCGCTGCGCCTCGTAGCTCGTCGCGACGAGCACGACGTCGGTGCCGACCTTGGCCGCCAGGAGCGGCAGGCCGATCCCGGTCAGCAGCGCGAGCAGCCCGTAGCCCGCCGCGAGCAGCACGGCCGCGAGCGCCACGTACCGGGCCGCCGCGACGCGCAGCGGGAGATCGCGCCCGCCCGGGAAGACCAGGCGGCGGTTCACGGCGAAGTTCACGCCCGCGCTGAGCAGACGCGCGCCCACCACGGCCGCGAGGAGCGACCCGGTGAGCGCGTGCAGCGCGAGCAGCGCGACGACGTCGACCGCGGCCGAACCGAGCGACGACGCCGCGAACCGCAGCAGCGGCGCCCACACGCGCAACGAGTCGGCGACGGGCCGGAAGTGCGAGGACGCGTTGTCGTCGAGGTACACCGTCGCGACGTCCACCTCGACGATCCGGCGGCCCGCGCGGGTCGCCTCGAGGAGCGCGCGCAGCTCGTACTCGTACCGGTCCCCGCGCACGGCGAGGAGATCGCCGAGCAGGCCCGGCCCGTAGGCGCGCAGCCCGGTCTGGGTGTCCCGGACACGCGTGCCGGTCGTCGCCGCGAACGCCCAGCGGGTCGCGGCGTTGCCCACGCGGCTGCGCACCGGCACGTCGCCCGCGAAGCGCCGCGCGCCGAGCACGACGGCCTCGGGCTCGGCCTGCGAGCGCGCGGCGACCCGCAGCACGTCGACCACGGTGTGCTGCCCGTCCGCGTCGGCGCACACCACGCCGTGGCCGGGCAGCCGGTCGTGCACCCACCGGATCCCGGTCCGCAGCGCGTGGCCCTTCCCACGGTTCACCGGAACGGTGAGCACCACGGCGCCCAGCGCCCGCACCGCGCGGAACACTCCCCCGCACCGCCGGTCGCTGCCGTCGTCGACCACCACGACCGGGGACTCGGGGACGGCCGCCCGCAGCGCGTCGACGAGCGCGACGAGCCGCGCGTCGGGCTGGTACGCGGGCACCACGACGGCGGTCCGCGCGACGCTCGTCGCCGGGTCCGCGGGCTGCTCGCGCGTGGTCGCGCCGGTCATCAGGCACCGTCCGCGACGTAGAGGACGTCGGACGTGCCACGCTCACGGCCCTGTGACGGGCTGTTGACGACCTCGCCGTCGAACCAGAGGGTCGAGGACCCGCCGCCGTCGATGTTGTAGGCGGTCGTCGCGCCGAGGTCCTGCAGGATCTCGGCGAGCTCGGTCGTCGTCGCGCCGCGCGAGTAGCCCTCCTGACGGCCGTCCACGACGACGAGGAGGAGGTGGTTCTCGTCGACGACCCCGATCGCCGTGCGCGGCTGCTCGCCCTGGATCGAGTGGTTCCCGACGTTCGTGTCGACCTCGACGTCGTCGATCCCGGCCACGATCTCGCCGTCCTCGACGAGCGCGGGCCCGAACGACAGCGTGCTCCACACCCCGGCGTCGACGAGGCTCTGCGCGTCCGTCCTCGTCTCGTCGTAGACCTCGACGTGGCCGTCGCGGTAGAGCGCGAGGCCCTCGCGCGCACCCTCGTCCCGGTACACGACGCCGTTGCGGATGCCGATGCCGGTGTCACGGAACCCGTAGTAGTCGCCGTTGACCGCGAGGACGGCGCCGTTGTCGGCGGCGATGTCCGACGTCGTCTCCGTGATGTTCGTGCCGAACGCGTCCTACGCGAACGCGGAGCGCAGGTCCGTCATGTCGGAGAGCACGACGTCCGCCACGTAGTACGTCAGGGTGTCCCCCCCCC
>Ga0180220_1000068_pt1 | contig 205513 bp, 184 predicted proteins | sample eDN5th37CBELigBY_FD_151335 | JGI IMG/M metagenome (GOLD analysis project Ga0180220, IMG submission 151335) | Enriched backyard soil microbial communities from Emeryville, California, USA - eDNA 5th pass 37_C BE-Lig BY (version 2) (version 2) | ecosystem: Environmental > Terrestrial > Soil >... | reverse complement strand
GTGGAAAACGTTCTTGGCGATATCCAGACCGATTGTGATAACTTCCGACACGGACGCCTCCCTCAGTGGTGTTTCAACACCTCCACTTTGGCACATAGATGCCGCCGGGGGGCGTCCACCCCATCAGCTATCGGGATCCTGCGAGAAGGGCGGAACGATCCTACCGGAAATTGTCGGCGTAGGCCTGAATCTTCAGTGCCTTGGGCGGCGTCTTGATGACATGATAGGAAATGCCGTTACGCTCGGCATAGGCGCAGGCCGCCGCTTCGCTGGGGAAGCTCAGCTTTACCTGCTGGCGCGTGTCGCCCGAGCCGGCCCAGCCGGTCATCGGGTCGGGCCGCTTCGCCTCGGCGGGCTCGAATTCGAGCATCCAGGTGCTGGTCCGCGCTCTGCCCGACTGGAGAGCGTTCTTGGGAATCTGGTAGATGCGCGCGGCCACGGGTCAACTCCTTGCTGAACCATGCCGCCGTCGCCCAAACAGGCCGCTCCTGTCAAGATTGCCTGCGCGCATCGGCCTTTTTGGTCCGCAAGGTGGGATTGGCGGCGGCCGGGTCGTCCGGCCAGGGATGGCGGGGATAGCGCCCCCGCATTTCCTTGGCGACATCGGCCCAGCTTCCTGCCCAGAAGGCCGGCAAGTCGCGCGTGGTCTGGATCGGCCGGCCCGCCGGCGAGGTGAGCGAGAGCACGAGCGGGATGCGCCGTGCGCCCACTGTGGGATGCGCGGCGAGGCCGAACAGTGCCTGCACGCGCAATTCCACGGTCGGACCGGCGGGCGCGGCATAGTCGATGGGATGGCGGCTGCCGGCGGGGCTGGTGAACTCGGCCGGCGCCAGCGCGTCGATACGGCGCGCCGCGTCCCAGCCCAGCCGCTGCGTCAGCAGACCATGAAGCGCGCTGGCATCGATGGCCGAGAAACGCCGGGCGCCTTCCGGCAGAATCTGGTCCAGCCACTCCGGCGCATCGGCCAGCAGCGCTTCGTCCCCGATTGTCTCTCCCTCTCCCGCATAATCGGCGCGGATGCGCAGCGCCCTGGCAGACACACCCCAGGGCAGCAGGTCCAGCCCCTCGCTGCGCAGCGCCGCCGCCAGCGCCGCGACGATGGCCGCCCGCTCAGGCTTGTCGTCCGTCCCGACGGCGAGGCGAATGGCGCCCAGACGGCGCTCGCGCAGCGCCTCGATGCCGCCCACTTCCTTGCGCCAGCGCACCGTGCGGCGCTCGTCAATCCGGTCGGCGGCGAAGGCGAGCACCGCGCTCTCCTCCACTGCCACCGCCGAGAGAATACGCGCACCCGCCGCACTCCCCTGGATCTCGCCGACCGCCAGCCACTCGGCCCGCGCCAGCGAATCGGCGGGATCAAGCCGGAAGGCGCGGCCGCCGGCACTGATCCAGTCTTCCCCGGTGCGGTCACGACGGCGGGCGATCCGATCCGGATAGGCCCGCATCAGGCAACGCGCGAGCACCGCTTCGTCCCGCTCACCGTCATCGCCGCCGCCGACCAGCCCCAGCCAGCGCCGTGCCAGTGCGCGGGCACTCTGCGCACGCGGCCCCTTCTCGCGCTGCCAACCCTGAAGGCGCCGGTGGAGATCGGCCGAGGGGCCGCCCAGTCCGCGCTCGGTGAGCAGGGCCGCGAGATCAGCGGCCGCCCCCGCCTCGCCCGCCTGCGCAGAAACGAGCAGCATATGCGCGAGGCGCGGGTCCAGCGGCAGCGCGGCGACGGCTTGTCCATGCGTTGTCGCCCGCCCCGCCTCGTCCAGCGCACCGAGCGCGATGAGTCGCCGCCGCGCCTCGTTCACCGAGGCAGCCGGCGGTGCATCGAGCCAAGGCAGCCGCGCAGGATCGGTGACGCCCCAGACCGCGCAATCGAGCACCAGCCCGGTCAGATCGCTCTCCAGAATCGCGGGCGGATCGAAAGGGGGCAGGCCCGCCGTCGCCGCCGCTTCCCACAATCGATAGGCAACGCCCGGCGCCTGTCGCCCGGCCCGGCCGGCGCGCTGCGTCACCGCCGCCTGGCTCGCGCGCTCGGTAACAAGGCGCGTGACGCCGGCGGCAAGATCGTGGCGCGGCCGGCGCGCGAGGCCGGAATCCACCACGATACGCACGCCATCGATCGTGAGACTGGTTTCAGCGATGCTGGTCGCCAAAATGACCTTGCGCACACCCGCCGGCGCGGGGCGCAGCGCAGCGCGCTGATCGGCCGGGCCAAGCGTACCGTGCAGCCGGTGCAGCGCCACGTCAGCCGGCAAAGCGAGCCGCTCGGCCGTGCGCTCGATTTCGCCGACGCCGGGCAGAAAAGCGAGCAGGTCGCCCGCTTTCTCCTCGGCAAGCGCACGGCGGATGGAAGCGGCCATGGCGTCCTCGATTCGCTGCCCGGCCGCACGGCCGATATGGCGCAAATCGATGGGGAAACTGCGCCCCGCGCTCTCGATCACCGGCGCATCACCCATCAGGGCGGCGAAGCGCGCGCCATCGAGCGTCGCGGACATGGCAATGAGGCGCAGGTCCTCCCGCAGCCCGGCCTGGGCATCGAGCGCAAGGGCCAGGCCGAAATCACCCTCCAGATTGCGCTCGTGCACCTCGTCGAACAGCACCGCGCTCACGCCCTCCAGCGCCGGATCGTCCTGGATGCGGCGGCGGAACACGCCTTCGGTGACCACGAGCAGCCGGGTGCGCGCGGACGTGCGGCTTTCGAGGCGCGTCACATAGCCGATCGTCTCGCCCGGCTTCTCGCCCGCCAGCTCCGCCATGCGCTCGGCTGCCGCGCGGGCGGCAAGCCGGCGGGGCGAAAGCAGCCAGACCTGCCCCGTGCACCAAGGCTCGCCAAGCAGCGCGGGCGCTACACTGGTGGTCTTTCCCGCCCCGGGTGGGGCGACCAGCACCGCGCCGCTGCGCGCGCGCAGGGCAGCCAGCAGTTCGGGCAACACAGCATGGATGGGAAGCGCACTCACGCTCGCCGCTTAGTCCTCCACGCCCGGCAACGCCAGCCGGCACGCACGCCACCTGCTTCTTGATCCCCGCCCCCAATGGCCTATGTAGCGCCACGCGAGGCCACGCCCTCCCCCACCATTGGGCAGAAGTCCGGGACGGCCCGGCATGCTGATGACGGAGGACTTATGGCGTGGATTGCGCTCACATTCGCCGGACTGCTCGAAGTGGTCTGGGCGTTCTTCATGAAACAGTCGGAAGGGTTCACACGCCTCGGACCCAGCGTCGTCACGCTGGTCGCCATGGGCGCGAGCTTTGCCCTGCTGGCCTGGGCCATGCGAACATTGCCCCTCGGCACGGCCTATCCGGTGTGGACCGGCATCGGCGCGGTCGGCGCCTTTGTGGTGGGTATTCTGTTCCTGGGCGAGAGCGCCAGCGCGCTGCGTCTGCTCGCCGCGGCGCTCATCGTCAGCGGGCTGCTGCTGATGAAGGCGGCGAGCTGAGGGGACCACAGATGCGCGGACAGGCGCCCCTGGCCTGACCGTGCTGCTCAGCCGCCAAGGCTCCCGCCTTCCGCAGGAGGACGGCGGGCTATTGCCGGCGGCTCAGTAAGCCCGCGCCACCGCGAACTCGACGGCCTCAACCAGCGCATCCTTGGCCGCGCCATTGGCGAAGATGCCGATGGCGTCGATGGCGCGCTGGCCATAATGGCGCGCGCGCGCCAGCGTGTCGTCGATCGCCTGCGTTTCGCGTAGCAGCGCCTGGGCGCGGTCGAGATCGGCATTCTCTCCATGGAGGCCACTCATCGCCTCGCGCCAGAAGGTGCGGTCTGCCTCATTGGCCCGGGCATAAGCGAGGATGACCGGCAGGGTGATCTTGCCGTCGCGGAAGTCGTCGCCCGTGTCCTTGCCCATCGTCGCGCCGTCCGAGACATAATCGATGGCATCATCGACGAGCTGGAAGGCGATGCCGAGATTGCGGCCATAAGCGTCGAGCGCCAGCTCCTCCGCCTCGGGCCGCTCGGCGACCACGGCGGAGATGCGGCTGGCGGCGGCGAACAGCGCGGCGGTCTTGGCGCCGATGATGTCGAGATACTGGTCCTCGTCCGTCTCGATGCGGCGCTGGGCGGTGAGCTGGTTCACCTCGCCCTCCGCAATCACGGCCGACGCGTGCGAAAGGATCTTGAGCACCTTGAGCGAGCCGTCTTCGACCATCAGCTCAAAGGACCGGCTGAACAGGAAATCGCCGACCAGCACGGAGGCGCTGTTGCCCCAGATCATGTTGGCCGTCTGCCGGCCACGGCGCATGCCGCTGCCGTCGACCACGTCATCATGCAGCAGCGTGGCGGTGTGGATAAACTCCACGGCCGCCGCCAGCTTGTGATGCCGCGCGCCGCCATAATCCAGCAACCGGGCACAGGCGAGCGTCAGCATCGGCCGCATGCGCTTGCCGCCGCCGGCGATCAGGTGCCCCGCCAGTTCCGGGATCAGCGGGATGCGCGACTGCATCCGTGCGAGAATGACGGTGTTCACCGCATTCATGTCTTCCGCGACGAGGTTCATCATCGGCTGGAGCGAGGGGGCGCCGCGGCGCGGCATGCGGTGGACGGTGGCGCTCATGACGCACGAGCCTCTGGCGGGCACGGAGGCATTTGGCAAGTGGAATGGGGCGAATCCTTGCCCGCTGTCGCCCGCGCGAGACAGTCCGCACGCGCGCCCGCCGGAACAGAAGCGGCGCGCTTTTTCGCAGGACGCTCTTGCCATGCGCGCGTGGCGCGGCAACAAGCGCCGCACATGAGGAGGAACGGCGCAATGGACGACAGGCTCGCCAGATACCGAGAAAGCATCGACAATATCGACGCCGCCCTGGTGTTCATGCTGGCCGAGCGGTTCAAGATCACGCAGGCGGTGGGCGAGTATAAGGCCACGCACGCCCTCCCCCCCGCCGATCCCGGCCGCGAGGAGCGACAGATCGCCCGCCTGCGGCAGCTCGCCGAGGATGCGCGGCTCGACCCGGATTTTACCGAGAAATTCCTGCGCTTCATCATCGACGAAGTGATCCGCCACCACGAGCGGCTGCGCGAGGAGGATTGAGCCGGGCGGGCGCGGCCGGTGCGTCCTGCTCGGTCAACGACAAAGGCCGCCGGATCGCTCCGGCGGCCTTTGTCTTGACAGGGAAGAGCCGGCAGCGCCGGCCCTTCATGGATCAACCGACGATTTCTTCCGCCTTGAAGAAGAAAGCGATCTCGATCGCCGCATTCTCGTCGCTGTCCGAGCCATGGACGCTGTTCGCCTCGATGCTCTCGGCCAGTTCCTTGCGGATGGTGCCGGGCTCGGCATTGGCCGGATTGGTGGCACCCATGATGTCGCGGTTGCGCTTCACGGCGTCCTCGCCTTCCAGCACCTGCACGACGACGGGACCGGAGATCATGAATTCTACCAGCTCGCCGAAGAAGGGGCGCTCCTTGTGGACCGCGTAAAAGCCTTCGGCCTGCTCGCGGCTCATGTGGATACGCTTGGAGGCGACGACGCGCAGGCCGGCCTCCTCCAGCATCTTGGTGACGGCGCCGGTCAGGTTGCGGCGGGTGGCATCGGGCTTGATGATCGAGAAAGTGCGGGTCACCGCCATGAGAAAGCTCCGGTTCTGTCGCTGAAGAAAAGTCGCGGCGCGCTCTAGCGGCGAAGACGCGACCGATCAAGCCCAGCCGTTGCGGCTTTGCGGCAGACTGACGTCATGGCGCTGCGGCGCGTCATGACGGCCGGGACGCAGTGCGTGTATAAATGGCGCACACAAATGCGGGGTCGTGACTGTTCCTCTGTTCCGTGGGAGACAAGGATGACCAGGACCGTTCCGTTCGCCGCCGCCATGGCGGCCACCGTGCTTTTCGTGTTCCAGCCCGCGCAGGCCGCCAATCTCATCAGCGCCAATGTAACCGGCGTCGCCGCCACGGGGACGATCGGCACATTGCGGGCCGGCTCGCCCTGGGCGCCGGCTTCCGCCCCGACCGCGCTTACTTCCGTCGCGGACGATGCGTTCGTTCCCGAGGGCCAGCTCTGGACCCAGGGGTCGGTCTGGTGGGACGACGATCCATCCGTGAACGCGCTTCCCGTCTCGCTGACGATCCAGCTCGGCGGCCCGGTCAGTTTCGACCGCTTCGTGGTGCAGGCTGATGATAATGACAGCTATCTGCTGGAATATTGGGACGGCGGTGCGTGGCAGACCGCCTGGGCCATCGATTTCAAGCCGAGCTTTGGCCTGGTAACGCGCGATTCCGGGGTGCTGGGCAGCACCATCACCACCGACGCCCTGCGCTTCTCCGCCACCGCCGGCGACAATTATTATGCCGTGTCGGAAATCCAGGGCTTTCTGACCGCCGTGCCGGAGCCGACAAGCTGGGCCATGATGATGGCGGGCATCGCAGCCGTTGGTTTTCAAATGCGCCGCGCACGACGGCCGCGCGCCGCCCGATTGGCCTGAGCGCTTGGCGAGGGACGAAAACGCCCGGCCGCCACCCGGGCGTTTTCGTTCAATCATGCTCAACGACCGCCCTTCTCTCCGAAACCGACGAAGTTGGCGCTGTCGATTAAGGGTCAGGTGGGCAAGCATCTCCACCATGTCTCGACAACAAGGACATTTGTCGAGAAATGGGGGGCTTTGTGGAAAATGTTGAAACCGCGCCGGGCGGCGCGAGCGAAGTGGACACCGTCGAGTGCCCCTTTTGCGCTGAGCAGATCAATCGCCGCGCGCGGAAATGCCGCCATTGCGGAGAAACCGTGGACGTCGCGATGCGCAAGGCCGAGGAGGCGCTGCGGGCCAGCGAACGACAAGGCAATGTCTACATGAACGCCGCCGTGGGCACGCCAACGGCACCGGCCCGCCCTGTTAAAAGCCGGAGTGCGGTGATCCTCCTCGCCCTGTTTCTAGGCGGACTTGGTTTTCACAAATTCTATCTGGGCCGCGTCGGATGGGGCGTTCTCTATCTGATTTTCTGCTGGACTTTCATTCCAGGTATCGTCGCATTCATCGAGGCGATTGCCTATGCGGTCATGGGCGAAGAGAGCTTCCACGCCAAATATGGCTGATGCGCCCGCTAGGCTGATGCGCGTGGGCCGAAGAGGATGATCGCGGCGCCGACGAGGCAAATGGCGGCGCCCAGCGCGTCCCAGCGGTCGGGGCGCAGGCCTTCCACGGCCCACAGCCAGCCGAGCGATGCGCAGATATAGACGCCGCCATAGGCCGCATAGGCACGGCCGGCCGCGTCGGCTTCGACCAGCGTCAGCAGCCAGGCGAAGGCAACCAGCGCCGCCAGGCCGGGCAGCAGCCAGAGGGCCGACTTGCCCAGCCGCAGCCAGGCCCAGAAGGCGAAGCAGCCGGCAATCTCGCATAAGGCGGCGCCGATATAGACGAACGGCGTCGTCAGGGGCCCTGCCGCCACCGGCCGCCCTCCTGTCGCCAGAAGCGAGGCGTGACGCCCTCGCGATTCCGCAGCGCGCGCCAGCTTTCGCGCGCCGCCTCGATGGTCAGGTCGTCGAAGAAATAGAAAGCACGCTCGAATTCCAGCGCCTCGTCGCGCCAGCGGCCATCCGCCAGCGCAATCATGCGCGCGCCGTTCTGCGCGGTGCAGGCCGGCGCCAGCAGAATGGGCTGCGCGGCAGGCAGCGGCGCATCGACATGATCATTGGCCAGATAGGTCTCGGGCCCCGCATCCCACAGGCCGCGGGAAATGCGCTCGAGCTGGGCACGATCCTCGGAAACAACCAGCAGTCGTTCGCCGCCTTCCAGCACGCGCCGGGCAATACCGGGCAGCGCCTGCTCCACCGGATCGCGCGAGAGCTGGTAGAAATCGACCTGCATGACCCAGGGGCTCCTTCAGCCGGTCACGCCCGCCGCGCGGGAGAACCCCCGCCACGACGGGCGCATCCGCGCGGCATCAGCCGGCCTGATAGTGGCTGCGCACGAGTTGATCGAGCAGGCGCACGCCATAGCCGGTCGCGCCCTTGTCCCAAGTGAGGCCGGGCTTGTCGGCCCAGACCATGCCGGCGATGTCCAGATGCGCCCATTTGACGCCATCCTGAATGAAGCGCTTGATGAACTGCGCGGCGGTGATGGAGCCGGCGTAGCGCGGGCCGATATTCTTCATATCGGCAATGGGGCTATCGAGCAGCTTGTCATATGCGTCCGACAGCGGGAAGCGCCACAGCTTGTCGCCGCTCTCGCTACCGGCCGCCAGCAGCTGCTCGGCAAGCGCGTCGTCATTGCTGAAGAGGCCGCCATGTTCATGCCCGAGCGAAATGATCATGGCGCCGGTGAGCGTGGCGAGATCGATGAGCGTGCCCGGCCGGTAGGTTTCCTGCGCCCACCACACGGCGTCGCACAGCACCAGCCGCCCTTCCGCATCGGTGTTGAGCACTTCGACCGTCTGGCCGGACATGGTCTTGACGATGTCGCCCGGCCGCTGCGCACCGCCGTCGGGCATGTTCTCGACGAGACCGCAAATGCCCACGACATGCGCGTCTGCTTTGCGCAGGGCCAGTGCCTTGAGCACGCCGGCCACGGCGCCCGCGCCGCCCATGTCCCACTTCATGTCCTCCATGCCGGCGGCCGGCTTGATGGAAATACCACCGGTGTCGAAGGTGACGCCCTTGCCCACGAAGCAGAGCGGCTTCTCCTGCTTGCCGCCGCTGCCGTCCCACCGCAGCGCGAGCAGGCGCGGCTTGCGCACCGATCCCTGTGCCACGCCGAGCAGCGCGCCCATGCCGAGCGCGGCCATGTCGTTCTCGTCGAGCACACGCAGTTCGATGCCGAGCTCGGCAAGCGGCCGGCAGCGGTCCACGAAGGTTTCGGGATAGATGACATTACCGGGCTCGGCGACCAGTTCGCGCGTGAACATGACGCCCTGCGCCAGCGCATCCGCCTCGGTGAGCGCCGCCGCCAGTCCCTCGGCCTGGCTCACCAGCGTGAGCGAGGCGAGCGAGATCTTCTGCTTGTCGCTGAGCTTGGTGCGGTGCGCGTCCCAGCGCCACGCGCGCAGGCGAGCGCCGAGCGCCAGATGGGCGAGCGCCTGAGCGTCATGGCCTCCGCCGTCCACGGCGACATGCGCCACGCCGGAGGTGAGCAGCCGCGCGCTGATCGCGGCGCCCGCCTTTTCCATGTCGCTCGCCGTGCGGGCGCCGGTGCCGACCAGCAGCAGGTGCCGCAGCGCCCCCCCCTCGGTCACGTAGAGATCCAGCGTCGCGCCCGCGTCACCGCCGAATCGCGCCGTCGCAGCCGCGTCGCGCGCGAGGGACGCCGCGATGGGCGGCGCGACCGGCGCGTCCTTGGCAACGAGGAAGACGAGGCACTGCGCTTCGGCAGGACGCGTGGCGCTGGAAACGATCTGCATCGGACGGGGGCTCCTGAAGCAATTGACAATCGAGGCGTGGCCGGATGGCCGCGATGGCACCGGAATAGCCCCTGCCCGCACGGAACGCCATGGCAATCGGCAGCGTTCCTGCGACCAACGGACGGCAAGACGATTGCGGTTGCGGCGGCACGCGTGCAATAGGCGGCCTTCGTGACGCTGGCAAAGCCGCCTGGCCGGCACTTGAGGGAGTCTCTTGGCGACATTGGCTATTCTGGCGAGCGCACCGGGCGAAACCGGCCCGCGGCGGCTTCGGCAACGGACGGGCGGAGTGCGCATGGGCACGCGCTGGCTGCCTGCGCTGCTGCTCGCCGGCGTTGCCTGCCCGCCTCTGTTCGCCGCCCAGCCCGAGCCGCCGCCGGCTGATGTGGCCCCGCCCGGCCAGCCCGTCGCGGCGCAGGAAGTCGAGTTCCAGGCCGATCAGATCGATTTCGATCAGGGTGAGGACGTCATCACCGCGAGCGGCAATGTGCAGGTGCGGCGCGGCAGCGACCGGCTCGCGGCGGACCGCGTGCGCTGGGATCGCAAAACCGGCCGCGTCACGGCGGCGGGCAATGTCGTCATCGCCGGCGCGGACGGCGAGCGCGCTTATGTCGACGAGGTGGAGGTCAGCGAGAATCTGCGCGACGGCATCGTCGACAACCTGCTTCTGGTCACGGCGGACGGCAGCCGCCTCGCCGCCGAACATGGCGAGCGCGCGGGCGCCGTCTATGTGCTGGATCGCGCTGCCTATTCGCCCTGCCGGGTCGAGGATGAGCATGGCTGCCCCAAGGAGCCGAGCTGGCAGATCCAGGCCGACCGCGTGGTCTATGACAGCGCGCGCAAGCGGGTGCGCTACACCAATGCGCGCGTCAGGCTGTTCGGCCTGCCGCTCATCCCGCTGCCTGGCCTGCGTCACTCGGTGGGTGACGAGGGCTCCTCCGGCTTGCTGGTGCCGGATGTGGGCTATGACCGGCGCAACGGCTTCGAGGCGCGGCTGCCTTATTACTGGCGGCTGGCGGAAAATCGCGATCTCACCATCACCCCCCACCTCTACAGCGCGGTGGCGCCGATGCTGGAGGTTGATTATCGCGCGCTGCTCTCACGCGGCGCCTATGAGGTGCAGGGCTTCGCCACGGTGAGCCGCGTCACCTCCATCGCCGACCCCACGCAGGCGACCAGTTCCGAACGCCTGCGCGGCTACATCTCGGCCAGCGGCAAGTTCCAGCTCGACCCCAACTGGTCGCTGACCGGCTCGCTGCGCTATGTGAGCGACCGCACTTTCCTCTACCGCTACGACATCAGCCGCGAGGACCGGTTGCGTTCCACGGTGGAGCTGGCCCGGCGCGGCCAGAACAGCTATTTTTCCATTGCGGGATGGGATTTCCAGTCGCTGCGCGCGGGCGAGCCCTCCGGTCAGCTCCCCATTGCCCTCCCGGCGATCGATTATCGGCTGCGCCTCGCCGATCCGCTGCTCGGCGGCACCGTGCAGGTCCAGGCCAACAGCCTCGCCATCCTGCGGACCGAAGGGCAGGACACGCAGCGCGCCTTCACCAGCGTCACCTGGTCGCGTGCGGCGCTCACCGGCCTCGGCCAGGAAGTCAGCGTCACCGGCCTGTTGCGCGGCGACGTCTATCACAGCGCCCAGAACAATCTCTCGCCCACCATCATCTATCGCGGCGATCCCGGCTGGCAGGCGCGCGGCATCGCGGCGCTGGCGCTCGACATGCGCTGGCCGTTCATGGGCCCGGCACTGGGCGGCACGCAGCAGATCACGCCGCGCGTGCAGCTCGTCATCGCGCCCAGCGTCGCCAATCTCATCGTGCCCAACGAGGATTCGCGCTCGATCGACCTGGAGGATTCCAACCTCTTCGCGCTCAACCGCTTCCCCGGCTATGACCGTTTCGAGGATTCCAGCCGCATCACCTACGGTGTCGACTATCGGCTGGACCTGCCCGATTTCGCGCTGGATGCCACCATCGGCCAGAGCTACCGCCTCTCCGAGCGGCAGACCGTGCTGCCCGACGGGACCGGCCTCTCCGACCGGCTTTCAGACATCGTCGGGCGCGTGCAGGTGCGCTACAAGGACTTGGTCTCGTTCACGCACCGCTTCCGGCTGGACAAGGACAATCTGGCCGTCCGGCGCAACGAGATCGACGCAACCATCGGCAGCCGCAAGACCTATGCCGAGATCGGCTATCTGCGCCTCAACCGCAATGTGACGGCAGGCGTGGAGGATCTGAAGGACATAGAGGAAATCCGGCTTGGCGGGCGCATCCTTATTGCCCGCCACTGGTCGCTCTTCGGTTCGACCAATATCGACCTGACCGGCCGGGATGACGACCCGACGAGCACCCTTTCGGGCTTCGAGCCGGTGCGTCACCGGCTAGGCATTGCCTATGAGGACGACTGCGTGCAGCTCGGCTTCACCTGGCGGCGCGATTATCGCACGAGCGGCGACGCGCAGCGCGGCAATTCCTACCAGCTCCGGCTGGTATTTAAGAATCTTGGTCTGTAAAGACGATCTTTCGGATCGCATGGGGGTGCGTCCGCGGGCCTTGTCGCGCTCAGCCCGGGTTCAGCCGGCCCGGTGCATGACGCATGCGGTTCCGGCCGCGACGCGCGCCCTTGGATGGAGAGTAATTTGACTGGATCGACGTGGAAGACCGCCTCCGTGCTGGCCGGCCTCCTGCCCTGTGCGCTGCTGCTCCTGGGCGGCAGTGTCGCCGCGCAGTCGACGGGTGACGACCCGGGCTCGACCATCGGCGCGCTGGAACTGCCCAAGACGATCACCATGATGGGCAAGGGCGCCGACCCCAATGTTCGCAAGGCGACCGCCATCGTGAACGGCGAGGTCATCACCCAGACCGACGTGGATCAGCGCGCGGCGCTGGTGGTGCTGGCCAATAATGGTCAGATCAGCGAGGAGGAGATGGAGAATCTCCGCCTCCAGGTGCTGCGCAACCTCATCGACGAGACGCTCCAGATCCAGGAAGCGCGCAACAAGAACATCGTTGTCGACAAGGGCGAGATCGACCAGCAGTTCGCGCGCGTCGCCGCCAATTTCCGCAATTCACCGCAGGATTTCGCGACCTATCTCACATCCAAGGGGTCCTCGGCAGCGAGCATCAAGCGGCAGATCGAGGGCGAAATCGCCTGGGGCCGGCTGCTGCGGCGCGAGATCCAGCCCTTCATCAACGTCTCGGACGACGAGGTGAACGCCACCATCGACCGGCTGAAGGCCTATAAGGGCACCGAGGAATATCATATCGGCGAAATCTACATGGCCGCCGCGCCTGACCAGACCGCCGAGGTCGCGCAGCGGATGCAGCAGATCATGGACCAGATCCGCCAGGGCGGCTCCTTCCAGGCTTATGCGCGCCAATATTCGCAGGCCTCCACGGCCGTGGTCGGCGGCGATCTGGGCTGGGTGCGCCCCGGCATGCTGCCCAATGAACTGGCCGCTGTCGCCCAGCAGATGGAGATCGGCCAGATCGCCGGGCCCGTGAGCATCCCCGGTGGCTTCGACATCATCTATCTCATCGACAAGCGCCAGGTCCTGACGGCTGACCCGCGCGACGCCCTGCTCAGCCTCAAGCAGGTGGGCATCGATTTCCCTGCCGGCAGCAGCGCCGAACAGGTGCAGCAGATCGCCAACCGCTTCGGTGAGGCCGCGAGCACGCTGCGCGGCTGCGGCGCGGTCGACGATCTGGCCGCGCAGTTCAAGGCCGATGTGGTGGAGAATGACGGCATCCGCGCACGCGACCTGCCGCCGCAGCTCCAGACCATCCTGCTGGGCCTGCAGATCGGCCAGGCCACGCCGCCCTTCGGCACTGCCGACGAAGGCGTGCGCATCCTGGTCCTGTGCGGCCGCGACGATCCCAAGGACGGTGCCGAGCCCTCCTTCGAGCAGGTCATGAACCAGATCGAGGAAGAGCGCGTCAACAAGCGCGCCCGCACTTATCTGCGCGACCTGCGTCGCGATGCGGTGATTGACTATAACTGAGGACGCGCCATCGGGCGCTCCGGCGCGTGACGGCATGAGCGCGCCGATGCGGCCGCTCGCCGTCTCGCTGGGCGATCCCGCCGGCATCGGGCCGGAAGTGGTCGCGAAAGCCTGGGATCTGCGCAATGCCGAGGCCTTGCCCCCTTTCTTCGCGGTGGGCGACATCGCGGCGATTGAGGCCGTGTGGTCCGGGCCGGTGCGGCGGATCGGCGATCCCGCCGAGGCAGCAGAGTTGTTCGACCGCGCCCTGCCCTGCATCCATGTCGCCGAAGAGAGCGAGATCGTGCCGGGCCGCCCGACGCTGGACGGGGCGCGCTGTGCCTTCCAGAGCCTCGAGATCGCCACGGGCCTCGCGCGCGCGGAGGGGGCCTCGGCGCTCGTAACGGGTCCGGTCTCCAAAGCCCAGCTTGCGCAGGTCGGCTTCCAGCATCCGGGCCAGACCGAGTTCGTGGCCGAGCGCTGCGGCGTCTCGCGCGAGAATGTCGTGATGATGCTGGCCGGGCCCACGCTGCGCGTGGTGCCGCTCACCATCCACATCCCCTTCACGCTGGTGCCCGAAGTGCTGACGCCCGCGCTCATCCGCTCGCGCGCCATCGCCACCGCCCGGGGCCTCAAGCGCCTTTTCGGCATCGCGCAGCCCCGGCTCGCCATGGCGGGGCTCAATCCCCATGCCGGCGAGAACGGCCTGATCGGTCGCGAGGAGATCGAGGTCATCGCACCGACGCTGGCCGGGTTGCGGGAAGAAGGCATCGACATTTCGGGCCCCTATCCGGCCGACACACTGTTCTCTCCGCGTGCACGCGCGGGCTACGATGCGGCGCTGTGCTGCTATCACGATCAGGCTCTGATCCCTATCAAGACGCTCCATTTCGACGATGGGGTCAACATGACGCTGGGCCTGCCCATCGTGCGCACCTCGCCCGACCATGGCACTGCGTTCGACATTGCCGGCCAGGGCAAGGCCCATCCTGGCGCCATGATCGCCGCAATCCGCATGGCCTATGAAGCCGAGCGCTGCCGGCGAACCCCGGCCGAGCCCGCCTGACATGCCTCCGCCGTTGCCGCCCCTGCGCGAGGTGATCGCGGCCCACGGCCTGCGCGCGTCGAAGGCCCTGGGCCAGAACTTCCTGCTCGACGAGCAACTGCTGAACCGCATCGCCGCCATTCCCGGTTCGCTGGCCGGCTCGCGGGTATTCGAGGTGGGCCCGGGGCCCGGCGGACTCACGCGCGCGCTGCTGCGCGCTGGTGCGCAGGTGACGGCGGTGGAGCGCGACGCGCGCTGCTTGCCCGCGCTCGCCGAGTTGGCCGATGCCTTTCCCGGCCAACTCCGCGTCATCGAGGGCGATGCCATGGCCGTCGATCCGCAGGCGGCGTGCGGGGGCCCGGCGCATATCGTCGCGAACCTGCCTTACAATGTCGGCACAGCGCTGCTGGTCGGGTGGCTGGAGAGCGCTGTCTGGCCGCCGTGGTGGCAAAGCGCCACGCTGATGTTTCAGGCCGAGGTGGCCGAGCGCATCATCGCCCGGCCGGGAACCGCGGAATATGGCCGCCTTGCCGTGCTGGCCCAATGGCGCTGCACGACGCGCATTGCCATGAAGGTCCATCGCTCGGCCTTCACGCCGCCGCCCAAGGTCATGTCGGCCATCGTCCACATGACCCCCGCCACCGCGCCAGAGGGCGTGGACGTGGCGACGCTGGGCCGCCTCACCGCTGCCGCCTTCGGGCAGCGCCGCAAGATGCTGCGCCAGAGCCTCAAGGGCGTGCCCGGCGCCATCGACGCGCTGGCCGCGCTTGGCATCGACGAAAGCCGCCGCGCGGAAACGCTGGCCGTCGAGGACTATGTGGCGCTGGCGCGGATGCTGAGTGAGAGGGCGCCTGACTGAGGCTGAGTCGAGCTTGGGGTTGACGATCGCGCTATTTCGGGAACGATGCCCCGGCATGGCCGCCCTTTGCATCAAATGACCTTCGCTCCCCAGCGGCAAACACCCAGCAGCGAGCGCAGCTGATCGACGCTTTCCTTCACCCCAACGCCTTTCGCCCTGCCCCGGCCAAAGGGCTCCGTTTTCCTGTTGGACGGTCTGAGGGAAAAGCTGCTCCTTAGAACGGCTTAGTGAAAACAGGTTGGTTTTAGTTATAAAACGGTTTGACCCAGAGCTGCCCGCGACGCTCTCACCACGCGTCCTCCTGCGCAGGCAGAAGCGCAGGGCGTCACCGCAATATGGGAACGCCTGAACACCCACCCCGTCCGTCATGATGGCGCAGCGCAACGATCCGGGCCGAAGCCCGTCCAGCCCCCTCAGTTCTTGGCGGCTGCCCCGTTCTTCTCCGCATCGCTCGCATCAGCCGTCTGAATCTTGGGCGGGCCGGCCGCGATGGCGGCGGCCAGCGGCGCAGCGAGCGGGCACTCGGCCTTGCAAGAGGCCTTGAGTTCGGCGAGGGTCTGCCGCGCGCTCTCGATGGCGCCCTTGTCCATCATCGCCAGCCCTTCCTGTTGGATGGCGGCCTGATTCTGCGGATCGAGCCGCCGGGCGTCACTGAAATATTTGATGGCACGGCCGGGCAGCTTCTCCGCCCGGGCAATCTTGCCGAGCGCGAAATAGAGCCGCGCATCGCCTGGCGAGAGCAGCAGCGCAGTCTCATAGGCGTTGCGCGCGGTGGCGAGGTCGCCGCTTTCCAGTGCAGCCGCCCCGCGGGCCGCCCATTCCGCGGTCTGCGGAGAGGCGAATTGGGGTTTTAGCAGCGTCACCGGCGGCGCATTGCTGTCGACCGGCGCCTTGGTGTCGGTCTTCTGGCCCAGGCTGCTGCTGGCCGACAGCGCAAGCACACTCGCAAGCAGGACGGCGGCGGGCGTGAACCGCATGACTGTCTCCAAAAAAGGGCTGGTCGCCGGGACGGACGCCATAATCTGGCGGCCTAGCACGCTTTTGCAAGGGCGGCGAAGAAAAAGCCGTCCGTGCCGTCGCGGCCGGGCAGAAGCAGCGTGCCCGAGCCATGGGTCTGCGCGGGAGCATCAGGCGGACAGGGCGTCCATCCCGCATGCGCCGCCAGGAACGCCTCGACCTGCCCCGCTCCTTCCCGCTCGATGAGCGAGCAAACCGCATAGACGAGCCGCCCGCCCGGCCGCACCAGCGGCGCTGCAATCTCCAGCACACGCGCCTGCAGGGCGAACGTGCGCTCCAGCCGGGCCGGCGTCAGGCGCCAGCGTGCCTCCGGATTGCGGCGCCAGGTGCCCGATCCGCTGCACGGCGCATCCACCAGCACAATGTCGCAGGCGCCCGCCAGATCGGCCAGCGCCGCTGCCTCGCGGCCGGCATCGAGCAGCCGCGTCTCGATCATGGCCGCCGCGCCTGCCCGCTCGGCGCGCGGCATGAGCCGGGCCAGCCGGTCGCGCACTGTGTCTGCGGCGATCAGCCGCCCCGCGCCTTCCATTTCCGCCGCGAGCGCCAGCGTCTTGCCGCCCGCGCCCGCGCACAGATCGAGCACGGTCATGCCAGCGCACACATCGCAGGCCGCCACGATGCGTTGGCTGCCGGCGTCCTGCACTTCCGCCAATCCCTCACGCCACGCCGCGCTCCCCTCCACCGTCGTCCCTTCGGGCAACGCGAGGCCGTGCGCCGTGCCGGCGATGGGCTGCGCATCCGGCCAGTGCGCCAGCAGCGCCGCCCGTCCGCCGCGCAAGGCATTGGCGCGCAGGTGCAGCGGCGCGCGACCGAGCAGCGCATCGCGCTCGTCCGCATCGACCGGCGCGGCCAGCAGCGGCGCGATCCACTCGGGCAGCAGCCCCCGCACCGCCGCCGGCTCGTCCGCTTCCAGCGGCGCGGGCCCGTGGCGCGAGCCGTCGAACAGCGCGGCAAGGGCAGCATCTTCCCGTGCCAGCGCGACAAAGGCCGCCCGGCCGCTCGCCGGCCGCTCGCCGAACGCGCGCACGGCGCGATAGACCAGCTCCCGCACGGCGCGCCGGTCCTTCGATCCGGCATAGCGGCGCTCGGCGAAATAGCGGGCAATGAGCGTATCGGCCGCAGCCCCGTCGGCTTGCGCGGCGGCAATGATCCGGTCGAGCAGCTCGATGGCCGCCTGGAGGCGGGCGGCGGGTGTCATCGCGGCGAGACCGTGAAAGACGCGTGCGCGCAGACGCGGAGCCGGGAAGAATCGCCATGGGACGCCGGACGCACCGTCCCGTCCTCCATCCAACCGGAAGCGAACAGCGACTTCGCCGCCATCTTCCTTCTCCGCCTTTCCGTGTCTCCGCGTGAACCCGAGAGCGCGCCGCTCCCGATTTCAGCGCGTCGGATAATTGGGCGCCTCGCGCGTGATGGTGACATCGTGCACATGGCTCTCGGAGAGACCCGCATTGGTGATCTGAATGAAGCGTGCGCGCTGCTGGAGATCGGGAATCGTGGCGCTGCCGGTATAGCCCATCGCCGCCTTGATGCCGCCGACGAGCTGGTGGATCACGTCCTTCACCGAGCCCTTGTAGGGCACCTGGCCCTCGATGCCCTCGGGCACCAGCTTCATCTGGTCCTTGATGTCCTGCTGGAAATAGCGGTCGGCCGAGCCGCGCGCCATGGCGCCGACGCTGCCCATGCCGCGATAGCTCTTGTAGGCGCGACCCTGATACAGGAAGGTCTCGCCCGGCGCTTCCTCCGTGCCGGCCAGCAACGATCCGATCATCACTGCCGATCCGCCAGCGGCCAGCGCCTTGGCCACGTCCCCGGACGTACGGATACCGCCGTCCGCGATCACCGGTACGCCGCTCTTGGCGGCTTCTTCGGCAGCATCGACGATCGCCGTGAGCTGGGGCACGCCCACGCCCGCCACCACACGCGTGGTGCAGATGGAGCCGGGGCCGATGCCCACCTTCACGCCGTCCGCGCCCGCGTCGATCAGTGCGCGCGTCGCTTCCGCCGTGGCCACGTTGCCGGCGACGAGCTGCACCTTGCTGGAGAGCTTGCGGATGCGCGCCACGCTTTCCGCCACCATCTTCGAGTGGCCATGCGCGGTATCGACCACGATGAGGTCGCATTCCGCGTCGATCAGCGCTTCGGTGCGCTCGATGCCCTTGTCGCCCACCGTGGTGGCAGCGGCGACACGCAGCCGGCCGGCGGCATCCTTGGTGGCCTGCGGATAGGTAACGGCTTTCTCGATGTCCTTAACCGTGACGAGGCCGATGCAATGATAGGCCTCATCGACCACCAGCAGCTTCTCGATGCGGCGCTGGTGCAGCAGCCGGCGCGCTTCCTCCTGGCTCACGCCGGCGCGCACGGTGGCGAGGTCTTCATGCGTCATCAGCTCGCGCACCGGCTGGGCCGGGTTTTCCGCGAAGCGCACATCGCGGTGCGTGAGGATACCAACGAGCTTGCCCGAGGGCTCGACAATGGGAATGCCGCTGATCTTGTGCCGCGCCATCAGCGCCTGCGCATCGGCCAGCGGCTGATCCGGCCCCATGGTGATGGGGTTCACCACCATGCCGCTTTCGAAGCGCTTGACCTGGCGCACGGCCTCGACCTGCTCCTCGATGGAGAGATTGCGGTGCAGCACACCGATGCCGCCGAGCTGGGCCATGACGATGGCCATGTCGGCCTCCGTCACCGTGTCCATAGCGGACGAGAGGATGGGAATGTTGAGCGCGATCTCGCGGCTCACCCGCGTCGAGACATCCGTCTGGCTGGGCAACACATCGGATGCGCCGGGCTGGAGAAGCACGTCGTCGAATGTGAGGCCAAGCCTGATGTCCATGAAAGCGCCACCTTATCTGCTGTCGACTCCCCAGCCGGCGGGGGACTCGGTGGCGGCCCATGTAACCATTTCGGGTGGCCGCCGCTAGTGGGTGGCTGAAATGGGCGCTCAGCTTAGGCGAGCGAGGCGTTTGCCGGCCGTTGCTGAGCCGCTCCAAGCGGCGTGAAGCCAGCGCTGCGCACAAGCGTCGCACCGCAGAGCAGTGTCGGCACGCAGAGCGTCCAGGCGATGTCCGCCAGCGTGTCCGGCAGGCGCCAGGAGCCGTGAAAAGACGCCTGGAGCGTCTCGTTGAGCAGTTCGGCGAAGGCGACGCCCAGCAGTGGCAAAATGGACCAGCGCCGTGCCACCGGCAGGGCCAGCGCCGCCAGGTAGAGCAGCAGCCCGCCCGCGCCATGCGCCATCTCGTGCGAGAGACCGGCCGCGTGCAGCAGGTGCTCGGTCGTCTTCACATAGAGCGTGGGCAGGTCCATGGCCGCCTTCTAGGCCAGTCATGGTTAACGAGGTCTTTCCACGCGGGACCGGGCGCCGTCGGGCCGACGCGTCAACCGCTCAGGCCGCCGTCTCGATTCCCAGCTCGGCGAGCTTGCGGTAGAGCGTCGAGCGGCCAATGCCGAGGCGGCGGGCCACTTCGGTCATGCGGCCGCGATAATGGCCGATCGCAAGGCGGATGACGTCCGCCTCGATATCCGAGAGCGAGCGCAGATGCCCGTTCGCTTCGTAGAGCGTGACGCCAATGCCGTTCTCCTGCGCGCTGCGCAGCATGGCGCTGGACGCGGCACGGGCGCGCGGTTCGACACGGCCGAAGAGCTGGTCCGAGAGCTGGGGGAAATCGGCCGGCGTCAGTGCATCCCCCTCGCAGAGCACGGCGGCGCGGAACAGCGCATTATGGAGCTGACGGACGTTGCCCGGCCAGTCGTGTCGCATCAGCAGACTCACAGCCTCGCTGGTGATGCCCAGGCTGCGCATGCCCGGCTGGGCACTGATCCGATCGAGCAAGTGGCGCGCGAGCGCGGGCACGTCGCCGGAGCGTTCGCGCAGCGGCGGAATGGTGAGCTGCACCACATTGAGGCGATAATAGAGGTCTTCGCGGAAACGCCCGGCGGCCACTTCATCGATAAGGCGCTTGTTGGTTGCGGCAATGACGCGCACGTCCACCTGCGCGGGCAGGCGGGCACCGACAGGCTGGATCTCGCCATCCTGGAGCACGCGCAGCAGCTTCACTTGCGCCTCCAGCGGCAACTCGCTGATTTCGTCTAGGAAGATGGTGCCGCCATTGGCGGCCATGAACTTGCCGACATGCCGGTCGAACGCGCCCGTGAAGGCGCCGCGTTCATGGCCGAACAGGTCGCTCTCGACCAGATTGGAGGGGATCGCGCCGCAATTCACCGCGATCATCGGCGCGCGGGCGCGCGGCGACGCCGCGTGGATCGCATGGGCGATCACTTCCTTGCCGACACCGCTTTCGCCCTCAATGAGGATCGGCACGCGCGCCCGCGCCGCTTTGGCGGCAATCGCGAGCGCGGCACGGAAGGTGGGCGATGACCCGACGATCTCGTCGAAGCCCAGCGGCGCCCGGATTTTCTCGGTGAGCGGGCGCAGCTCCCCTTCCTCGCGCGGATGCTCGATCACAGCCTGGAGAGCGGCAAGGAAGTTCTCGGGCGCAATGGGCTTGATGAGGAAATCGAAGGCGCCCGCGCGCATGGCTTCCACCGCCAGCGCGGCGCTGCCATTGGCGGTGAGGATCAACACCGGCAGGCTCGGCCGCTTCTCGCGAATGGCGCGGATCAACGCGGTCGCTTCCAGGCCCGGCGTCCAGTCGTCGATGATGACCGCGGCGAGGCGCTGTCCCTCCCGCGTGTCCATCAGACTGAGGGCATCCTCCGCATTGCTGGCACAGATGGTGCGCCAACCGGCGCGCGCGGCCAGCGCCATGTTCAGGCGGCGCTGCGCGGGCTCATCGTCGACCAGCATGAGAAGGGGAATATCGGCGTCGCTCATCAACTCGTCCTGTCGTCCCCCGAGGCCGTGATAGCGGGCCGAGGTAAAGAGCCTGTTAAGCCGAACCGCCTGTTCCAGCCGTTTCACGGCGGGACGATGGCGGCGCGGATCGGAGCAGGTGGGACAATTTGCAGGGCGCGAAACGCCGGCTGGCCGCGCAGCGGACCGATAGGCAGGGCGCGAGTAATTCTAGCGGCTTGAGAGGCGCAGCCCTTCCCGCTAGAACCAGCCGCACAATCTACCAAGGGGCTCATTCAAGATGGTGCATGACGAAGACATCGTAGCGGCGCGCAACACGTTCAGCGGTTTCGTGACGATGATAAAGTGGGGCACGATTGTCAGCATCATCGGCGTTGCCATCGTCATTCTGCTGATCTCCTGATGAAGATCGCCGTCCTGCGCGAGACGGCCTCCGGAGAGAGGCGTGTCGCCGCGTCGGCAGAAACGGTCCGCAAGTTCATCGCTCTGGGCGCGGATGTTGCGGTCGAATCGGCGGCGGGCGAAACGGCCGGCGTCCGGGACGCGGACTATGCCGCAGCCGGCGCCGCCATCGGTGCGCGGGCGGATACTGTAAAGGGCGCAGGCATCGTCCTGTGCGTGCAGGGACCCGATCCGGCGGACCTCGCCGGCGCGGCGCCCGGCGCACTGATCGTGGGCGGGCTCAATCCCTTCGGCGCGCGCGAGCGCGTGGAAGCCTATGCCGCTGCCGGTTTCGAGGCGCTCGCCATGGAGTTCATGCCGCGCATCACCCGCGCGCAGTCCATGGACATCCTCTCCTCCCAGTCCAACCTCGCCGGCTATAAGGCGGTGCTGGATGCCGCGGCCGAATATGGCCGGGCCTTCCCCATGATGATGACGGCGGCGGGCACGGTCTCGGCCGCGCGCGTCTTCGTGATGGGCGTCGGCGTCGCCGGCTTGCAGGCCATCGCCACGGCCCGGCGCCTGGGCGCGCAGGTCAGCGCCACGGACGTGCGCGCCGCCACGAAGGAGCAGATCGAATCGCTTGGCGCGAAGCCGATCTTCGTCGAAGCCGTGAAAGGCATCGAGGGCGAAGGCACTGGCGGCTATGCCTCCGAAATGTCCGAAGAGTACAAGGCGGCGCAAGCCGAGCTGGTTTCTGCGCACATCGCCAAACAAGACATCGTCATTACCACGGCGCTGATCCCCGGCAGGGCGGCGCCGCGCCTGATTTCGGACGCGCAGATCGCCAGCATGCGCCCCGGCAGCGTCATCGTCGACCTCGCCGTCGAGCAGGGCGGCAATGTCGAGGGGGCGGTCGCCGGCGAGATCGTGGAGAAGCACGGCGTCAAGATCATCGGCCACCGCAATATGCCGAGCCGCCTCGCCGCCGATGCCTCGGCCTTGTTCGCGCGCAATCTCTTCAATTTCCTTTCCGCCTTCTGGGATCAGGAGCGCGGCGCCCCCCTACTGCCCGATGACGACGAGATCGTGCAGGGCGTGCGACTGACGCAGGGCGGCAAGATCATCAACGAAAGGCTGCTGGGATGAGCGGCGCGGCGCGTCTGTCCGTCCCAACCCTGCTGCCTCATGTATTTCATTCCGCCGTCCTCTGCTCGGAGATGCCGGCTCCGTCCGAAAGGCTGACCCGATGAGACATTTCGTAAAATCGTGCGTTGCGCCGCTGCTTCTGCTTGCGCCCGCGCCCCTGCTCGCCGCCGATCCTGCGCCTGCTGTGCCCTCCGTCCAGCATTTCATGATTGGCCTTTCAGTGGCCGATATCGACGCGATGACGGCCTGGTACGGCACAATGTTGGGCTTCAAGGTCACAAAAGAAGCACCCATGCCCGAGGGCGGCGGCAAGGTGCGCTTCATTGAAAACGGCAATGCGCGGATCGAGCTGATCTACCAACCGGGCGCGAAGGCGGCGCCCGCCCGCGGGACGCCACCTGCTCATGCCGGCATTCTCGGCCCCGTGCAGATCACCCTGGAAGTGCCGGACCTCGACGCCGCCCGGGCGGCGCTCGCCGCGCGGGGCGTGACGATCGATCTCGATATCACGCCCCTTCCGCCACTTGGCATCCGCATTCTCTTCCTGCGCGATCCGGAGGGCAATCTGGTCGAGCTGGTGCAGCGGCTGGCGAGCTGAAGGAGAGGCCGGAAGGAGCATGGGGATGAACGGAAAAGACGCCTTGCCCCTTGGCACGAAGCTCGTCTCTGGCGCGCTCACCAGCCTGCTCCTGGCGGCCGCCCCCTCTCCGGCAATCGCCGCCGATACCCCTGCGCTCGGCCACTTCATGGTGGCGCTGTCCGTCAAGGACCTGGCGGCGGAGACCGACTGGTATGTGAAGACACTGGGCTTCACCGTGGAGAAGGACGTGAGCGTCGGCGGCGGGCGCGTCTTCTTCCGCTGGCTGCGGCTGGGCAACGAGCGGCTGGAACTGGTCCACTCGCCCACCGCCACAGACGCGACGCCCGCTCGCGCCAGGCCGCCGGCTCACGCTGGCCTGCACGGCTATTCGCATTTCACGCTGGAAACGACCGACATCGAAGCCACGCGCGCCGCGCTTGCGGCCAAGGGCGTGGAGCCCGCGCTCGACATCACCGAGGTGAAGGAGCTGGGCATCAAGGTCCTCTATCTCACCGATCCCGAAGGCAATGCCGTCGAGATCGCCCAGCGCATATCCGGCTGACGGGAGGCAGCAGCACTCATGGACTTCATCGCCATTCTCTCCATCTTCGTGCTGGCCTGCTTCGTAGGCTATTATGTCGTCTGGTCGGTGACGCCCGCGCTGCACACGCCGCTCATGGCCGTCACCAACGCGATCAGCTCGGTCATCATCGTTGGCGCGCTGATCGCGGCCGCCGAAGCGGAAAGCACGCTCGGCCAATGGCTCGGCCTTGCCGGCGTGGTGCTGGCCTCCATCAACATCTTCGGCGGCTTCGCGGTCACCGAACGCATGCTCGCCATGTACAAGAAGAAAGAGCGCAAGTGATGGTGCATGTGACGCTCTCCCCGCTCGTCGCCCTGGCCTATCTGGTCGCGGGCGTGCTCTTCATCCTGGCGCTGCGCGGCCTCTCCAATCCCGAAAGCAGCCGGCGTGGCAATCGCCTGGGCATGCTCGGCATGCTCATTGCGGTCGGCACCACCATGGCGACGCATGATGCCGTGGCGCTGCCCAAGCTGGTCGCCGCCATCGCCATCGGCGGCATCATCGGCTTCATCGTGGCGCGGCGCATCGCCATGACGGCCATGCCACAGCTTGTCGCCGCCTTCCACAGCTTGGTCGGCCTCGCCGCCGTGGTGGTGGGGGCAGCGGCTTACCTCGATCCGGCCTCGTTCGGCATTGTCGACACCGTCACCGGGCAGATCCACCATGCCAGTCGTATCGAGCTGGGGCTGGGCGTCGCCATCGGCGCCATCACCTTCTCGGGCTCGGTGATCGCGTTCCTCAAGCTCAATGGCAACATGTCCGGCAAGCCGATCCTGCTGCCCGCGCGCCACGTCATCAATTTTGGCATGCTGGCCGCGATCCTCGGCCTGATCGGCTGGTTTTACGCCATGGACGTGCCGGCGACGCAGCCCTGGCTGTTCTGGACCGTCTGCGCCCTCTCCTTTCTCATCGGCTTCCTGCTCATCATCCCCATTGGCGGCGCGGACATGCCGGTCGTGGTCTCCATGCTGAACAGCTATTCGGGCTGGGCGGCGGCGGCGATGGGCTTCACGCTCCAGAACACTGCCATGATTATCACCGGCGCACTGGTCGGCTCCTCCGGCGCGATCCTCAGCTACATCATGTGCCGGGCGATGAACCGCGGCTTCCTGGCCGTCATAGCTGGTGGTTTCGGCGCGGAAGCGGCGGCGGCAGGTGGCGAGGCCAAGGAGCAGCGCCCCTGGAAGCGCGGCAGCGCGGAGGACGCAGCGTTCCTCATGAAACAGGCGGACAGCGTCATCATCGTCCCCGGCTACGGCATGGCCGTCTCGCAGGCGCAGCACGCCCTGCGCGAGATGGCGGACCTTCTGAAGGAAGAGGGCGTCAACGTGCGCTATGCCATTCATCCGGTGGCGGGGCGCATGCCCGGGCACATGAACGTGCTGCTGGCCGAGGCGAACGTCCCCTATGACGAAGTGTTCGAGCTGGAGGACATCAACAGCGCCTTCGCCCAGACCGACGTCGCCTTCGTCATCGGCGCCAACGACGTGACCAATCCCGCCGCCAAGACCGACAAGACCTCGCCCATCTACGGCATGCCCATTCTGGAAGTCGGCAACGCCAAGACGGTGCTGTTCGTCAAGCGCTCCATGGGCGGCGTGGGCTATGCCGGTGTGGACAATGACGTCTTCTATCAGGACAATACGATGATGCTGCTGGCGGACGCCAAGAAGATGGTGGAGGAAATCGTGAAGGCACTGGGCCACTGATGCGCAAGCTGGGCCTGATCGGCGGTCTCTCCTGGACATCCACCGCACGCTATTATGAGCTGATCAACCGGGCCGTGCAGCGCGAACTGGGCGGGCTGCACAGCGCCACGCTCATCATCGAGAGCCTCGATTTCGCGGAGCTGGCCCGCTGCGTCACCATCAACGATTGGGACTGCGCCTTGAGCCAGACTGCCGCCGCCGCGCGCCGGCTGGAGGCGGCGGGCGCGGAAGGGCTGCTGATCTGCGCCAACTCCATGCACAAGGTGCATGAAGAGGTGGCTCAGGCGGTCTCCATTCCCGTGTTGCACATCGTCGAGGCCATCGGCGCGCGGCTCCGCGCGGACCACGTGCGCTCCGTGGCGCTCGTGGGCACCAGCAACGTGATGATGGATCGCGACTATCGCCAGCAGCTCGTGCGCGCTGGCGGCGTCACGCTGCTGCCGGCCGACGCCGAGTTGGCCGCGCGTATCGACCGCATGGTCTATGAGGAACTGGCCGCCGGCACCGTGACGCGGGATGCCGAGCGCTACATGAAATCCGAGCTGACCGACATCGCCAAGGAAGACGTGCAGGCGGTAGTGCTGGCCTGCACCGAGCTGGAGCTGGTCGTCAACGTAACAGCCAATGTGCTCCCCATCTACGACAGCACCGCCATCCACGCCGAGGCCGGCGCGCGCTTCGTGCTGGGCGAATAGGCCAGAGCGCCGCACGGACTGCAGGGCGACGATCCGGCCAGCTTTCGCCAATCGGCTGCGGGAAGGATCGTTCTGCCATCTCCGCGAACGCCGGAAGCCGGTTCCGTCACCCTCCCTTTCTGTCTTGCGCCCGGGCGCCGCTCAGTCCAGCCCGGCCTTGAACGGCGAGAAATCCGTCCGCTCGTCATAGACATCCAGCCCTTCCGCCCGCTTCAGGCGGTTCACGACCAGATAGGTGACCGGCGTCAGTAGCGCTTCCCAGCCGGTCTTGAGCAGGAACTGCGAGATAACGACCTGCCAGAGTTGCTCGATGGGCCAGCCGGCGAGACCGTAGAATGCGAGCGGATAGAAAATCAGACTGTCCAGCCCCTGCCCCACCACGGTCGATCCGATGGTGCGCATCCACAGGAAGCGGCCGCCCGTTATCACCTTCATGCGCGCGAGGACGAAGCTGTTGGCGAATTCTCCGGCCCAGAAGGCGACCATCGACGCCAGCACGATGCGCCAGCTATTGCCGAACACGAATTCATAGGCGCCCTGCCCCGGCCAGCCCGCGGCCGGCGGCATGGCAATCACCACGGCTGCCATGAAAGCCATGAAGGCCAGCGCGGCAAAGCCTGTCCAGATCACCCGGCGCGCGCGGGCATAGCCATAGACTTCAGTCAGCACGTCGCCGATGATGTAGCTAAACGGAAAGAACAGCACGCCCGCGCCGAATGTCCAGGCACCGATCAGCGGCAGATTCACGACCGCCGGCTTGGAGGCGCCGATGATGTTCGAGAGAAGAAGAATGGCCACAAAGGCCGCCATGACGAAATCATAATAACGAAGCGAGCGCCCACGCAGTGCGCTCGCTTCCACGGACTTGGGCGATATGGCAGTCATGATATCTCTCTAGCCCGCGAGGGAGCGCGCACAAGCGACAAGTCATGTTCCGGTGAGAACAGATCGCCCACGCAATGCAATTGCAACCGGTCCCGATTCAGTTAAGGACGATCCCGCACGCGCCCGTAGCTCAGCTGGATAGAGCATTCGCCTTCTAAGCGTCTAATACAGGCCCGTATTCACAGTTTTCTGCGGCTTTGATTGGTCTCGAGGAGGCTCTTCCGTGCAGCTGTTCCCCGTAATTTCCCCGTAATTTCCCTACAACCCAGGTAGCCTGGCTTAGCGTCCAATTGGACGTGACAGCGAGTCGCTCAGGGTGGTTAGCAGGGGTCCCAACTATGGAGAACCTTAAACTATGAACCTGTCCCCCCTTCAGATCATGAGCCGCAATATGTTCGTTCACCTGACGGGTGTCTCTGATCCGGCAAGCGTCGATCTGGCCTTTCTGAACCCGAACCTCGCGTCTCTGGTCGAGACCCCGCTCGAGCACGCCATCACAGGGCCTTACGGGAACGTCATCCCTAGCGACAGCAGCACCTTCGATGAGGGTTTTGCTGCGGCGATGGAGTATGTGAACGAGCTCCTCAACCAGGCCAACTCTCTGGATGACGTCCGTGCGGCACTCAATAATGAGACCGAGGCAGAAGAGACCAAAGCCGAAACGGAAGAAGGTTTCGAGGATCTGCTGACCGACATGCTCAGCAAGATGCTGGGCGGTGAGGTCCGCGTTATCCGGCTCTAAATGAGCCGGCCGCGCGGAAAGGGTGTTCAACGGAGGCTGTCTCAGCTGGCCAAGGAGCTTCTGGAGCCGTTCGGCTGCATCTGTGAGGTGGACTTCTCTCGTCGAGGAGGCCACCAACAGTTGAGGGTTACACTACCTGGGCGGGGTGAACCCACTGCTTCCATTGAACTGCCGTCATCGCCGCGGAATGAGGGCGACGCCCTGTCCATTATGCGACAGAAGTGTCAGCGCCTAATCCGCCAGTATCAATTGCAACCAGCCGTGGCGACGAACAGTTTGTCGCCAAACGCCTTCCGATCCAGAGCCTGAGCCTGAAGCAGGTTCTCACGCTGATCGGTCGACAGAGCCTCCCACTGTTCCCGAGCGATCTTGTAGCGCAGTGGAACTACCTCATCGGGACGCTCAAGCACGCACGCCACTGCGACGGGGACGCGAACCTCGACTGGAACTTCCTTCGTCACAGTGACCGTGCGGGTGCAGCCCGCCAGGGCGAGCGTTAGAATGATCGCTCGGATCATAGATCAGCCTCATAACTTACATCTTGTGCACGACGCACCTCAGCCTCGGTGTTGGACGCAGGTTCGGATGTCCGCGGAGATCGAGGTCGCGTCACCTTCCTTACAGCCGGTCTGATATCCGAAGCTGTCGAAGATCTGCGTCATGTCCATGTTGCGGATCGGTTTGATCGCCATGGGCGGGTTGAAGATCGGGTCCGCCTCCAGGATCGGCTTCATCCGACCGTTGTAGATCCGCTTGAACATCGTATCGTTTGGCAGCGTGAAGATGCCATTGATGCCGCTGGTCCTGCGCAGCATCGCGAAGAACTTCCGGATTTGGATTTCAGTCAGGCCAATCTGTGAGCACTTCTCGCAACTGAGCTTCGGGTGCTCGTCATCAGCGATGGCTTCCTGGAACGGGTATCGCTCGTAGCTGAAGGGACGCCGATTGAGGGTCGTGTTCTCCGTAATCCACCGGGCGAGGCCCACCGAGGCGTCGGTGGTCAGAGCTGCCAGTCGACGGGAAGTTATACTATACCTGCGTGCCTTCCATTATTCCGTGCGACCGATTATTCGGTTCGCGCTCGCGACAGGTTTGCGTAAAGCCCCTCTCATTCTGAGGAAGAACCAGGTGGATTGGGTGAATGGTGTCATTAGCTACACCAAGAAATCGAAGCACACCGGGGACTTGGGGTGGCTCCCGATCACGAAGGAGATCGCGGCCATTTTGAGAAAGGAGTGGGAGCACCATGACGAGTTCGTGTTCACATACATCTGTCAGCGCACCCACAAAGGCCGGATCAAAGGTGTTCGCTACCCCATAACCTACCATGGTCTCACGACCGCCGCGCAGCGGGCCGTAAAAAAGGCGGGCTTGACGGACTGGCGTATGATCCACGATCTACGTCACACGGCTGCGACGAACACCCTTCGGCGGAGTCGCAACTTGGCTGCTGTCCAAGGGATGTTGGGTCACTCTGACATCACCCAAACTCAGAAGTATGCTCACGTCCTTTTGGACGACGTGCGCGAGGCAATGGAGTCCCCGTAATTTCCCCGTAATTTGTATGAACCCAAGGGCAGCACCACAGGAAGACGCTTACTAAGTCGTTGAATTTATTAATAAGCGCCCGTAGCTCAGCTGGATAGAGCATTCGCCTTCTAAGCGAATGGTCGCAGGTTCGAATCCTGCCGGGCGCACCATTCTCGAACAAAAGAGAGAACTGCGGGCGTGGTTTTGGCCACGCCCCCTGCGGCACTCCGGGCCAGCACGGCTTTGGAGCCGCTGATGCGGATTTCGTGGGGCTGGACGCACACCTCGCTGAGCAGCAACCGGGCATAAGCCTGGCGCAGATCAGGCGGGCCGTGATGGAGCTTGTCCCGCAGGAGCAGTGCCAGCTTCTCGATCTTGGCGGGCGTGATCACCGGCTCGGCCATGGCGAGGCGACGGGTGAGGTCGGATATTTGCTCGGCAAGTTCATCGCGCCGGAACCGCAGATTGACCAGCCGCTCACGCATCGAGGCGTCCTCGGCATCCATCAGCCCTTTCTCGACCAGCTCCAGCAGCCGGGCGATGCCTGCTTCGGCTTCCTTGCGATCCAGGCGCATCTGGCGCAGCCGATCGCGGTTGCGATCCTCGCGTTCGATCGCCGTGCGCAGATAGTCGCCCAGCAGCTCTTTCAGATGATCGGGCTGCAATATTTGCTTCGTTACCTCGCCGATCACGATGCCGTCGAGCCTGTCCATCGGCATGCGCAGCCCCTTGCAGCCGAAGGGACCCTCCTTGAGACGGCGCGAACAACAGTAATAGCGATACTGCCCACCCTTGCCGGTGTTCTGGATCAACGCAGCCCCGCAATGGCCGCATCGGGCTACTCCGGCCAGCAGCGTCGGTGTGTTGACCATACGCGGCGCCACCCGCTTGGGCGCACGGCTCTGAAGCAGCGCCTGCGCCGCGTTGAAGGTCTTCTCGTCGATGATCGCCGGAACGGCGAGCGGTATCCATTCGGAAGGAGGACGGGGACGGTCGTTCCGGCTGTCGGTGCGATTGAAGTAATGCTGTCCGTGATAGGTGCTCGCCGTTAGGATGGCATGCACACCTCCGGTCGAGAACCTGCGTCCCCGCCGAAGGATACCGCGCTCGTTGAGCCATGTGGCAATCGCCTTCACGCCCATCGGCCGCCCATCCACACCTGCGGCCATATCGAAGATCATGCGGACGACGCGCGCCTCGGCCTCGTCGATAACCAGCACCTTCTTGTCCTTGCTGCCCCGTCGCTCGGCGATCTCGATGCCATAGCCATAGGGCGGCCGCGAGCCGTTCCAGAAGCCTTGGCGGGCATTCTCCAGCATGGCGCGATGAACGTGTTTCGCTGTCTCGCGGCTCTGATGCTCGTCGAAGATGTGGAGCAACTTGCGGAACATCTCGCCGGTCGGGTCCTGGCCGACGTCCTGCGTGATCGAGACCAGTTCGACCCCGGCCTTCCGCAATTCACGAATGTAGAGTCCCCCACCATCGCTTCGTCGCGCAGATGAGCCACGAAACGCTCGATCACCGCGTCGGACATCTTGTGCGGCAGGACACCCAGTCCTGCGGCGAAGTGGAACAGGCGCGAGGTCGCGCGCTGCATCCTTACGTCGAGCGTCGCCTGCAGCGCGCGCCATTCGCCGGTGAGCGGAAAGCGCGAACGCGGGTTGGACAGCTTGCCCTGTGCCCGCAACGTGCGGAACGCCTTGCGCGTCCTGGATTTGAGGTTGGCGAAGGAACCATCCGTCATGTCCACCATCGCGGGTGACAGCTGTTTCAGCCGCTCGAAGATGAGCTGCTCGTTGGCGGGGAAGTCCAGCATGCCCTGGGCGATCACCTCATCGACGCGCTTGAGGGCGGAACGCATGAAGGCTATTTCCTCAACTGACACATCGCACTTGAGCAGAGCTTCTCGCATATCACCGATGCTGGGAAGGTAGTATTTCTGTTCAAACTGGCCGTTGTTATGGTTGTTCGTGCGCATTGTTATTCATCCTCGCTCAAACGTGAAAAATTGTGAAACCCCATATATACTATTCCCTGATTGTAGTTATTTGGGGTATTCACAAAGGTCAGATCACCTCGCCTTTCAGGAACTTCATGAGGTCTATCTTGTCGATCCTGATTCGGCCTTTTTCCTTGAGCTGGTAGGATCGAAGGCCCTCCTCGCGTATCCAGCGGCGGATGGTCGGATGTGACACGGATGCGAACTGCGCCGCCTGCGGCACCGTCAGCAGCTCGACGGGCATCGCGACGATCTCGCCGGGGGTGGGGGCAGGTAAGGGTCGAGCGGGTGCAGTGACCTTTCTGCGGCTGAGATTGAGCATGTTGGGTCTCCTTCTACCAGTGGACCACGCCACACCGCCAAGCTGCGCTCCTGCTACATCGGGATCGGCTTCTACAAGAGCCGCGACGGTGAAACTGTTTCGTCCAGCCTCGCACAGGTTTTCGACGAGTTCGGTCACGGTATCATCCTGCGCGGAACCCCGGTGTCCATCGACAAGAAGAACCGCCATCCGTACCTGAGCGAGGATCAAGCATACGAACTCTTGCGCGATGCGTTGGACGAGTACGACCGCGCCCTACAGCACATGCCGGCGCGAATCGTCATCCACAAATCCAGCCACTTCCGTGACAGCGAGCGAAAGGGCTTCCTACGCGCCCTCGACGAGAAGGGCATTCGCGCCAAGGATCTCGTAGCCATCACCGACACCGACATCCGCCTCTTCGGTGACGGCGACTACCCGCCCAAGCGCGGTACCATGCTCGCCATCACCGAAACCGAGGGACTGCTATACACGCGCGGCACCGTCGATTTCTATAAGACCTATCCCGGCGCATACGTTCCAAAGCCCCTCAGGATCACGGTCTACGAACAAGATTCGTCCCTCGAAAGCCTGTGCGAGGAGATTCTTGGCCTGACCAAAATGAATTGGAACAACACCCAGATGGACGGCCGCCTGCCGATAACGCTCGAATGCGCTCGCAAGATCGGCGACATCATGAAGTACGTCAGCCCGACCGAGAAGCCTCAGGTCAGCTACAGCTTCTACATGTAGCGCCTCTCGCCCACGCTGCCGCACCGGCCCGACGACCGACTGGCGTTATGGCGTGTTCCTAGTCTTCCGATTGGACCAGCCTAAACGGTAGCGTTTGATAGGATCGAACGTTCATCTGGATGGATACGAACGGCCGTCTCTGGTCGGTCGCAGTTATGGCGCGGCGTCAGGACCTTGACCGTCGACAAAGCGGCCGTAGCCAGGCCATGGAGCGCACCCCAAAACCGGTCGTCTATCCTGCGGCTGTTGCTTTGTTCAGCAACTTGGCTTGAAAAATGAGCTCCCCTAGTCGCTGCACAATCGCGGCCTCCCCGTATAAAAGATCGACGCTGGCAATCCGCAGCCGTTCATCGCCCTCCATTACGCCATAACCGGCGTCCAGCGCATCGGCTCCAAGACCGGTATGATGGGGGTATAGCAACATCACCTCGCGGCACCGATACAAACGGGCATAGGCCATCATCTGATAGACGTCGGGTTGCGAAACACCGCGTTTCTTGTCTTCGGGATTCCGGCCAATCAGCTTCCACTTGGTGTCGATCACCATCACCACCTGCCCATTCCGCTTGATCAGAATGTCCGGTGTTGTCTGAAAGCGTGGCCTGCCGCCTTCGCCCTCCTCCATCAGGCAATAGCGTAGTCCGCCCTGGGAATGGACGGTCAGATCGCTACCTTGCACCGCCTTGCGCGCCAGCGCGGCGACATAGGCCTCGAACAGATCGTTCATCGCGAACAACAGGGTGATCCCCTGGCCCGCCTTGGCATCGTGGTTGGTGCGCTGCCATTCGCGTTTCAGGAACAGCTTTGCCAGTTCGTAGAGGTTCTCCCAACGACGGTTGGTCCGGTCGATGCGCACCTGGGTCCACGGCAAGGCACCGATTGGAACATCGCGGACATCCGCCAGAAGAAATCGCAGCTCATCCAGCCGCCGCTGTGTCTCCAGCACTCGCGCGTGACGGCGCAGCATAACGACGCAGGCCTTCATCACACGCAGCAGCGGTATATCTGGCATCAGAGTGTCGAACCGGCACGCCAGCCGGTCGGGACGCACTGCATGGTGGGTGAACTGGCGGATGACATTGAGCCGCCCACGCAGCTCCGCGAGATCTTCCTCTTGCGCGACATAGGCGCGGGGCAGGCCACGCTGCGCCTCGGCTAGCAGGCGATCGGCAAACAATCGAATCAGGATGTCGAGCAGGGTTTCCTTCTGGCGCGCCATGGCCAGAGCCTGCCCGTTTCCGAGTTTGAGCCCGAGCGCGACATCGAGCATGGCAACAAGCCGGTTGCGGATTGTTTCATCGCTCTCATCTGATGCGGCCTCGATTTTGGGCAGAATTTCAAGACTGCATCCCGGGGCGGCAATGACGCCGACAACCTGCTGGGCTCTTATCTCGCTGTAGCGATCGACAAGGATATTGGTCCCGGACTGGTTGGCCAGCCTATGCGACCGCGCAGCCCGAAGCAGGGCATTGGCCTGACTGCGGGTGAAGCCATCGTTCGGTGCGGCGTCGGTGGCATTATGAACGTCCTTGCACCCCCATTCGTGGACAGTCAGATGCGTCACGGATGGAACCGGGCAATGACGCGATCAGCATGAGCGGTCAGGAGCGGCGGGAAGTTGGTCAACCATTCCCGCCACGAGCAAGCGGCGAAGCGGACTGTTGAACCGGTCACAACTTCGGCAAACCTGACGATCTCGGACCGGTGGTCGGCAATGGTTTCGACGGGAATGGCGCGACCTTCCGTTGGTTCCGCGTAGAGGTAGAGCAAGACCGGCAGCTTTCCCCGCCGCTTTGCCTCAGCCACCAAGCCGTAGCCATGTTTCACCAGCTGCGCCGCATCGAGATGGCGAAACGCGGCAGGGTCTGCCCGCAGGCAGTCACGCATCGCGCACCACCGTTCCATCCCTTCATCCCACCGGTGCGATGAGTATTTGGGCGACAGCTTTGCCAGCTTGGAATCGCGGAATGGCTCGAAACGCTTCGATTCCACACCAATAAGGTGGGTTGCAGTTTCGACAGCGGCATCGAGCCAGGGGTGTCGGCCACCCGCCCAAGGAAAGCGCATCGGACGCTCAACATCGACAGACAGCGCTGGCCAATCGAGATCGGGAAGGCATGGAAACGGGGGCAAAGTGCCTGGGTTCTCCAGAAAGTGGCCGAACCCATTGACCGCTAGAGCTGAACTGCTTTCCGGGCTGCCAAATTTTCCTGAGGCCAATTCCTGCCCTGCCGCCGCACCGAGCGCAGCAGCAACATGCTCGACGGGCACGCCGGGGAGCAGATATCTGGCCAGCTCGATCACTCGCCAGGCTCCTCCGCTGCCTTCACCACTTTGCCGGTCAATCGTTCAAATGCGTCGGCCTTGAATGGCGCTCGCACGGACCAGCTCGATACCGGATCGCCTTCGATGCCCGGTGGCGGATGGAGCTTGTCTTCGCGGATGAAGCCGTCACCCAGCACCGCATGAATCCGGCTCCAATCCTCGAAGAAATACTCCTGTAACAGTGGGATGACCTTGTCGCGCATGGCAGCGTTGACCTGCTCGGCAGTCTCGCTGCCTATGAAAAAGGCATGACCGATGCGGTGCTCCCGATCAATGAGATACTCGATCCGCTGGTTGATGGTGGTCAGAACGCGGACAAGATCGATCCCTGTCCGCTTGCTGACATCCAACAGCAGGTTGGGCTCCGGAGCCATTTCCCGAAAATTGAAGCGCCGCCGCAACGCAGTGTCTAACAGCGCGATTGACCGGTCGGCTGTGTTCATAGTGCCAATGATGTGAAGGTTGGCGGGCACGGAAAATGCCTCGCCTGAATAGGGCAACTTGACACTCAGCGCATTGTCCATCCCCGCCCGTTTGTCCGGCTCGATCAAGGTGATCAACTCACCGAAAACCTTGGAAACATTGGCGCGGTTGATCTCGTCGATGATAAGAACATAGGATTCCGGTTCACCACTGGTTGCAACAGCATCGCCGCTGCTGGAAATGATCTGACCAAGCGCCTCCCACTCAACAGAAGCTGAACGCATCTGATAAGCCGACACCTGACTGAGCGATTTGCGGTAGATGCGTTCGCGGGGCAGACTATCCGTACTGTGCCAGAGCCAGCGGACCGAACGGCGATGATTATATTCTCCGTCGGGGCCAGGCTCATACTGATAGGGGCCGGTGATCTCGGCAATCGCCCGGAATTTCATGTTTCCATCCGAGATGACGATGATCGATCCGATCTCCATATTGGCGCGGAAGGTGTACATCTGCGACATGTTGGGATCGTTACCACTTGCATCGGGATGATCCTGACGCCAGCGCTTCTTGATTTCCTCCCAATCGTCATACTTTGGATCCGACCAGTCGACATTGCCGCCCCAGCCCAGCACTACATATTTGCCCGCAAGAGCGTTTTCAAAGATCACGTCATCTTCAGACGACCAGCTGCGCCCTAGCGACATTTTGAATATCTTTCGGCTGCCATCCATCGGCGGCAGGTCTGATGTAACCGCTTGACCCTTATTTTCTGCCGCAACCTTGGAAATCTGCTTGAAGACACCGTCGCGCGGAACGAGGCTAAACCCCGTTCCCGCTTTGCCTTCCTCGTCAGGTTCAGCTTGTTGAGGGCGCAGACCTTCGACGAAATCTTCGTAACTGAAATTCTGGTGAAAGGTTACGAAACCGATCCTGCCTTTTCGTTGCAATTCATTGTATCGCGCCATCAGAGCGGCCCGGCCATCTTTGGTTTCGGGATAACTGGCGATACCGTCGCACAGCTTAACTGCTTCCAGTGCGGTGTTGTAGGTTTTTCCGGTTCCTGGCGGGCCGTAAAGTATCAGGTTGGTCGGCATGGTCATTGGCTGCGGCATCGCGCCTTGCTCCTTTTGATCGCCTGATGTCCGCCCGCGCGTGCTACCAACGCCGCCCTCCGCCGGAACTCCAATTTGCCGCGCAAGTTCAGCATCAAGGCGGTAGCGAATCAGCTTTGTGTTGCCATAGCCGATGTAGCTGGCTGGCCCGGTTCCGTCGGTCCGCTTTACTCGCGCCAGACGCCCGTCAATGAGCATTGCGCGCGCGACATCAATCGTGCTTTGAACTTCTTCGGCATCTTCTGTGCGGTTGCTGGTGCCAGGTCTTTGCAGACGGAATGCAGATGCACCCGTTTGCCTATTGTGGGTGCGGGTGGGCTGATATTCGTGCCCTTCCACATCATAGAGCACAAAAGGACGTGCGGAGCCTTCAGTTGAGCCCTTCTCGACAATTTCATAGCCCAACTTGCGCAGAATCCCATTGGCGGCCTGCTCCCCTTGGCCGCCGTAGAAGTCTGACGCTTTCAAAGGGACACCACCGGGCACATGTCCGTGCGAGACGCCCACTATCGCCTTGGCAGGATAGAGTTTTTCGTTGCCAGGACGCTTCACCCAGTATTTCTGCGGCGTACCGAAGCCATATTGTGATTTGAAACCTTCGAGGTCGATGGCATCAAACTCATCCATTGCCGCTTCAATGGCTTCGAGCGTGATGTCTTTCCCATCCCCTTGCGGGACAACGTTCCCGATTGCGAACTGCCGATAGTAATCGATCGTCTTCCGGTAGGTGGCCATGTTGTTGTATACATTACCATTGACAGGAAACTTGGCTGGATTTGGCTTCTGCGCCCGTTCATCCGCTTTTGAATAGGTAAGTTCCTGCTGTAACTCTTCCAATCCGCCGTTCTCTAGCAATGCATCAAGATTGCCATAGCTCTGTTCAATCCTTCGCACGCGATTGATCTGCATGACAATCGTTGCGTCTTCGTAGTCCCGCGCCTCCAGCCACGCCCGAAACTCAGCCTCGCGCATTTACGGCCCTCCGTATCACTTGCACTGCACGATCGGGCGATCCCCCATGCAGTGTAGAGTATTGGTTCACGATTGGCTGTTTGCCGCGCGGGAGCGAGTTCAGTGGAGCGATCATCCCGGACTTATTCATGGGTTCTCCGCAACTTGGAGTAGGCCTCGGTCGCAAGCCAGTTCGTGACAAGTCCTTGGAAGGCTTTGTCATTCATGAACCGAGCAAAAATCTCTTCATTTTGATCCATGCGCTCAACAAACAGAGCTTCGAGCAGGTTCTTGAACAACAGCTCGAATTTTTCGCCTGGGTTCGCAATGGCGGCTTGCCGCAAATTGGCGTCCGCCATCGCACCTTCAACGATCTGATCGAAGAACAACTGGTCGGCATTGTTGAAATCAGTGCCGAAGCGGTCATTCACGACATCAATCAGCCGGGATAGGGGCACTTCCTCCTCACGCGCCACCTTCGAGCCAACAGAGGATGGCCCGTCGAGTTTATTGACAGTCCCTTCGGAGAGGCTGATTGAACCCTCGCTGACCTTCTGAAGGCGATAGTAATCGAGCCTGACCTCGTCATCGAACTGGTAGGAGGGGCTGCCGCCCTTCTTTGGTAGCTTCGAAGCCAGATGGCGCAAGAAGACGTACGACTTCTCCAGATCTGAGTCCTGATATGGAATAATCTGACTCAGGAAGCTGTAGAGACTGCCAAATGCGAGGATCTTTCCGCGCAATACCTCGGTCTCGGCCGGATCGGTTTTGGCAAGATCAGAGAAATTGGACACCGGCCGATCGATAATGGCATTCATTTTTTGGTGATCGGCTGGGCTCTGTTTCAACTTCGGCTTGAAGTATATCTCTGAGAAAAGGTCGACATCGCTCAGGGCGTATATGCCGCTCGAATCCAGTTCGCCCTTGATCTGATACATTCGGTTCGGATCGACTTCCTCGCCGATTTCTGCGCCTTCATAATAGGTCTTGAAGGCCTCTTGAATCTCATTTCGGTCGTTCACGAAATCGAGAATGAACGTATCTTCCTTAAAAGGGTGAGTGCGATTCAACCGCGACAGGGTCTGGACGGCCTGGATGCCTGACAGCCGCCTGTCCACATACATCGTGTGGAGAAGCGGCTGGTCGAATCCGGTCTGATATTTCTCTGCGACTAGCAGAACCTGATATTCGGACGTGGCGAAGACGTCCGGCAGCTCCTTTTCGCGGACGCCAAGGTTCATTGCCTCCTCGGTGTAGGTGACATCGGGAAGCTTGTCGTCGGCCACCGCACCAGAGAATGCGACAAGCGATTTGATCGCATACCCCTTCGCCTCGATGTAGGCGTCAAAGCTCTGCTTGTACCGTACCGCTTCAAGCCGCGAGCCGGTTACGACCATGGCTTTGGCGCGGCCGCCGACCTTGTGCTGGGTGGCTGCATGGAAATGCTCGACCATCACCTCGGTCTTCTGGGCGATATTGTGAGGATGAAGCTTCAGGAAACGCGCCAGCGCAAGTGCCGCCTTTTTCCTGACCACATTCGGATCGTCGTCACTTGCCTTCAACAGCCGGAAATAGGTGGCGTAGGTGGTGTAGTGCTTCAGCACATCGAGGATGAAGCCTTCCTCGATGGCCTGACGCATGGTGTAGCGATGGGCTGGTTTTCCGCCATTGCCAAACACCGCCAATGTCTTGTGCTTCGGCGTCGCGGTGAATGCGAAGAAGCTGATGTTTGCCTGACGACCGCGCTTCGCCATGCTGCGGAACAGCTCATCCTCGCCGACGCTGTCGTTCTCGGCCATATAGCGCTGCGCCTCTTCGCGCAGCCGCTGGCCGCCGAGGACTTCTTTCAGGTCGGTCGCTGCTTCACCGCCCTGTGAGCTATGTGCCTCGTCGATGATGACCGCAAAATTCCGGGTCTTGAGCACCCCGTCACCATCGTCCCCTCGGTCTTCGGCCAGCCTGATCAGCTGGCGCGAGACGAACGGAAACTTCTGCAAGGTCGTAATGATGATCGGCACAGAGCTTTCGAGAGCCTCCGCCAGCTGCCGGGAATTGTCGTCGATCTTCTGCACGACCCCGTGCTTGTGCTCGAACTGGTAGATCGTGTCCTGCAACTGCTTGTCGAGCACCACGCGATCGGTGATGACAATGACGCTGTCGAAAACGCGATCATTGGCGCTGTCGTGCAGCGACGCAAGCCGGTGCGTGAGCCAGCCGATGGTGTTGCTCTTGCCGCTGCCCGCCGAATGCTCGATCAGATAATTGTGGCCGGGGCCCTCGGACTTCGCCCGCGCGACCAGATCACGCACGGCTTCAAGCTGATGGTAGCGTGGAAAGATCAGGGTTTCCTTCTTGACCTTCCGACCTGCGTCATCGCGCTTTTCCTCAACCTGCAAATGGATGAACCGGGCCAGCAGATCGAGCAGGCTGTCGCGCTGAAGCACCTCTTCCCACAGGTAGGCCGTGCGATAGCTCCGGCCCTTCGGGTCAGGAGGATTGCCCGCGCCGCCATCGTTCCCGCGATTGAAGGGCAGGAAGTGCGTGGCCGGACCCGCCAATCGCGTCGTCATGAAGACCGCATCGGTATCTACGGCGAAGTGCGCCAGTATCCGCCGCTTGAACTCGAAGATCGGCTCGCGCGGATCGCGGTCGCGGCGGTACTGGCGAATGGCATCCTCAACGGTCGATCCCGTCATGGCATTCTTCAGCTCGACCGAAATCACCGGAACGCCGTTGACGCTCAGCACCAGATCAAGTTCGTTGTCATTGCTGAGCGAGTAACGAAGCTGGCGCGTGACGCTGACAACGTTCGCCGCATATCGTGACTCTAGCTCTGCATTGAGGTCATGAGCAGCCTTGAAGGTGGCGACACGCAAAGTCTTGCCATAGCATTTGAAACCGTGCCGGAGCGTCGCAAGGGAACCATTGGCATCGATCCATTTGACCAGATCGGCCAGTACCTGGGCGCGCGTCTTATCGCCGTGCAAGGCTTCCAATGCCCTCCACTCGCGGGGTTGGGTGGCGCGGATAAATTCAATAACCGGATCGGGGAACAAGGCGGATGCGCGGTCGAAATTGTCGGATGGAAGGGAGTCGTACCCGTTTGCCAAAAGGACGCTCTCGATCACTGTCTCGAATGCGCCTTCTGTGTGGCGGGCGTGGCTTACCTTGGTCATGCGGCCAACTTTCGTTTCAGGAACCAGACTGCGACAGGGGCAAACGGATTAAGTTCACTCGCACCGTCGTCGATTTTGGCAATTTGTGCCTGAATTTGATTGTCATTCGGCCTTATTGACTGCCACCATTGCAGAACAACATCGAGAGCGCTCTTTCTGTTGTTTTTTATACCTGCGATGTTGAGGCCCAAAACTTCATCGATTTCTTGGTCGAGCTGTTGGTGATCTGAGCGCATTTCGCCGTTTGTCAGGTACCTGATTCCGGCGACGATCTCCTCCGGCATCGCTGCTGGATTGACCATGAGATCGCGCCCACCTTTGCGGGTGTCACAGTGTTGATTGACGAGCGGTTCGCCTTCGTTTCCGCGGCAAGCCCCTAGAAGATTTACATAACTCAGCTGCAGTTCTGGGAACGCCGTCTGCCCCCGCCAGTGCTCAATCTTCATTTGTTGACCGTCAGCAGCAATCCTCGACATGCAATAACAGCAAAGACCGCGTTGCTCTGCGACCAAGGCGGCTCGCAGCGCTGGCTTGCCTTGATAATTTGCGTAGTCGCTGAATTCCTGTGCGCGGTGCGCTGCCAGACAGGCTGGTTCGTCACCCTTTGTGATCGCCCTCATCCGCCGCTCTAGTCCATGAAATCGAGCATTAAGCGCGCGCGCGTTACCTCGGGATCACTGTCGCCAATTTTCTCAGCCAAGCCTTCTATGGCATTGCGGGCGTGTTCTTCTTTCCCTTCGGCTATCAGTGCCGCGATTTTACCCAGTGTCGCATCAACCTCGGCATTGCGGGGCGGCGTATCCATGAGCTCTTCGAGCACGCGGCTGGAATCCACGCCAAACGAATGGTCGGGAATGAAGACCTTACCGCCGTCGATTATCCTGATTCTCGCAGCTTCGACTTCGCCGACGATCTGGGGCGAATGCGTCGTGGCAATAAACTGACAGTTGCGGAAGGTTTCAGTCAGCAGGCGGGAAATTTGTCGCTGCCAAGTGGGGTGCATGTGCATGTCGAGCTCGTCAATAAGCACTACGGCGACCCCATCGCGCACCGGATCGTCCAATCCGGGATTGGCCTGCGACAAGCGGCGAGCAAGATCAAGGGCAAGCGCCAGCATTCCACGCTCGCCTTCGGAAAGGTGGCGCACGTCAAGTTCCACGCCGCCCTTGGTAATCAGCAGGCGCGGCTTGTCGCTTTCGTTGGTCGCACGAAGGTCGGTGCAGGACGGCAAGAAGCTTGCAGCTGCCGATTTCAGGGAGTCGAGGTGCATCCGTGCGCGCGGCAGTTCTTCAGCCAAAGCTTCCTGTGCCAGAATCCATGATGCCATGTCGGCCAGATGCAGCGCGCGAACAGTGGAGAGCGCATCAGCATAAGCGACCGCTTGACCGGTGGCGGTCCGGCCCACGTTGATCCGTTCGTCCGTTGGGTGCGATCGGCGAATGCCGAAGAAGAGGGCAAGCGGCTGGTTCCCATCCTTATCCACCTTCGGCCAGGGCTGCGACATTTCCTCCTGATCGGGCAAAGTCATCGCCCCCTGCCGCACGGAGCCTTCCTGATCCGGCACGTATTTCTCGCGCGGCAGATGCATCAGGAAATGGCGTGCGCCATCGGCAAACTGGAAGCCCAGACGCACGGTCAGGGCTGGACTGCCGATGCGCGTATCATCTTCGGCGAAAGCGAGCGGTATGGCTTTGCTCGCGGTGAACTTGGGCATCACGCGCGATAGCGAAATGCGCAGGGCTTCCAGCACGCTGCTCTTGCCTACGCCATTGACGCCAACCAGCAGCGTGAACGAAGGATCGAATTCGAAGGTTGCCTGGGCGAAGCCGCGCAATCCGGAAACGTCGAGCTTGGTGATCTTCATGCGGCCTCCGGAATGTCGATCTGGCCGGTGACGGCGGCGGCGATCAGGGCGCTGCGGCGTTCTTTCAGCAGGCCGATTGAGCGTTCGGTGGCGGTTGCCAGCTTGTCGATTTTCACGCGCTCTTCGGCGATGCGGGCGACGATCTGTTTCTGTTCGTCAAGGGGCGGCACCGGCCAGAAGGTTTCGAAGAAGCCTTCTGGATAGAGGCGCAGGCGTGATGACCAAACGCCCTTCGAATATCGCGTCACTTCCTGCGCGAAGACTGGAATGCGGACCAGTGCATCGACATAGGCGGGCAGCAGACGTGGGCCGGGTGTGTAGACGTTATAGGCCGGGCTGACGATGCCATCGACCGGGGCTGCGCCCATCGCGCCCATCCATGCCCAAAGCGTGTTGATGACCAGGTCGCCGGTGAAGCACAGCTTGTAACCCGCCGTCGTCTCCGCCTCGAACATGTTGACGTCTTTTTCGGACCGGGGCGTGACGCCGGTAATGTGGGAGACGGTCAGCATTTCCTCTTCGCCAGTTTCCGAACGCTCATCACGCTCGGTAAATAGCCAGCGGGAACGCTCGAGCTCCCAATGCGCCGGAATGTCGCCGAGCCAGTCGATGCCGGAGGGGCGCAAGGGGGTGGAGCGGTCCAGCCCGTGGATGACCGCCTCTGCCACCAACGTCCGCCGCTTTTCAGCCAGCAGGTCAAGCAGCTTCTGTTTCGCGTTGATCAATGCGTCGATCTCGCCCGTTGCAGCATCCAGGAAGTCCGCAAGTTCCCTCTGAGTTTCACCGTCAGGGCACGGGAAGTGGATCTTTTGAATGTCAAATGACGATAGGTGCTTGACCGTCGTCGAGTAGGTGAATTCATTTATTAGCTTCAGCGGTGCAGGCAAAAGATACGCCAGAAATCGAGCATCGACTTCTTCATTCGGACGGATACAGCACACGCGCTGGTTGAGCTGTGCTCTTCCTCCACGCCACCTCGCGACATTGAAATCGCCGTCCATTCCGACAAGAATGTCCCCGGTATCAATTGTAGCTTCGGGTACTTCAGGGGCGTCTACATAGACGTTTGTATCGTCCAAAAATATATCGCGAATCCGAACAAGCGGATGACCGATACCGTCAGAAAAATCCTTTGAGTCGAATGGGAAGCCGTTGACTATGGTCGTGGTGTCACGGATACGCGCCACGCGCCATTCATGCGGTAATTGAACCGTGATCCACTCAGCCCCAATCACTCCGTGACCTCCCGAAGCAAACGTAGGATTTCATCTTCCGCCTGCTTCAGTTCGGCATCGATCACCGCTAGCGGACGGGGCGGGGTGAACTTGTAGAAGTGGCGGTTGAAGTTGATTTCATAGCCCACCTTGTCCTTGCTCCGGTCCATCCAGGCATCGGGCACATGGGGCAGCACTTCGCGCGCGAAGAAGGCGTCAATATCGACCTTGAGCGGGATATTCTCGAAATCGCGCAGAACGGGATCGGGCTCGAACCCCTTGCCCTTGCGAACCTTCCCCGCTCCGGCGTCCTTGGAGGTGAACACGCTGCGGAACAGCTTTTCGTCCGCCGCGCGCCACTTCGATCTGCGCTGCTTCAGAACTCGCTCGATGGATTTTGAAACAGCATTCCAGTCCATCTGCGGTTCGCGGCCAAGCTCCTTGTCGATCGCTTGGATGTCATCGAGAAGGTGCGGGGCGGCATCGAGGAAGCGCGCCTTGTCGTCTACGGTCATCTGATAGCGCAGTCGCAAGGGTCGCTCGACCGTGACGCGGGTGTAGCCGAAATCATCGTTGTCGAAGATCTTGGACTGCTCGCCTTGGGCGAACTGGCCATAGCAGCGGACGATGTCGGCAATTTGGTCTGGCTCGTCCGGACGATCATCGCCGGGGAGTGCTGGGCCTTCGCCAATCTTGCGCCGCTTGTCGCCCTGGCTGCGGCGCATGGGAATCCAGGTGTCGCGCGCGTCGACCAGCTGGATCTTGCCCTTGCGGGCCTTCGCCTTCCGGTTGGTGACGATCCAGATGTAGGTGCCAATGCCGGTGTTGTAGAACATCTGTTCAGGCAAGGCGATGATCGCCTCCAACATGTCCTCTTCGATGATCCATTTCCGGATGTTGCTTTCTCCGCCCCCGGCGCCCCCGGTGAACAGAGGCGAACCACTGAAAACGATGGCAGCACGCGAGCCGTACTTCTGTTTGGCAGGCGCATAATCTTCGAACTTCGAGATCATGTGCTGCAGGAACAGCAACGATCCATCGTTCACACGCGGCAGTCCGGCATAGAAACGGCCGGACTTGCCGCGCTCATGCTCGGCAACGATTTCCTTTTGTTGCTTTTTCCAGTCCACGCCAAAGGGCGGATTGGCGATGAAGTAATCGAACCGGTTTTTGCCCTCTTCCGCGAACTTATCGTCGGTGAAGGTATCGCCGAACTGGATGTTCTCGCCGTGCCCGTTGTGGTCAACCTGCTTCATCAGCATGTCTGAAGCGGCGGTGGCGAAGGCCCGCTTGTTGTAATCCTGGCCGTAGACATACAGCTTCGCCGGCGAGTTGTGCCGCCGCATATAGGCCTGCGCCTCTGCCAGCATCCCACCTGTGCCGCACGCCGGATCGAGGATGGTCCGGACCGCCCCTTCCTTCACGAACAGGTCGTCATCATCGTAGAACAGCAGATCGACCATCAGCGTGATGACTTCGCGCGGGGTAAAATGGTCGCCCGCCGTTTCATTCGCCAACTCGTTGAAGCGCCGGATTAGGTTTTCGAAGAGCAGCCCCATCTGCTCGTTCCGGACCTTGTTGGGGTGGAGGTCGACCGCAGCGAATTCCTTGACGATCAGGAACAGGATACCCGCTTCGTGCATCCGCTCAATCTCGGCCGTGAATTCGAAATACTCGAAGATCTTCCGGACATTGGCGGAAAAACTGTCGATGTAGGTCTGCAAATGGCGATTGAGGTTGTCTGGGTCGCCGAGAAGCTTCCTGAAATCGAGCTCTGAGCGATTATGAAAGCGATGACCAGCCACCTGATTCAACTTGCTGTCGAGCGCATCGCCTTTAATCTTGCTGCCTTCGCGGCGCTTAGCCTCGGCAACGACCGCTGCCTTCGTATCCGCCAGCACGCAATCGAAGCGGCGAAGGACGACCAGCGGCAGCATGACTCGCTCATACTGCGGCGGCCGATAGGGGCCGCGCAGCAAATTGGCGATGTCCCAGATCAGGTTGGCAAGGTTAGTATGAGTGGCCATCAGGCGTTGGTTCCGTTCTTTTCGGCCTGGGCCGAGAGCCGTTCATATTCCTCCACCGACAGCACGACCACGACAGGTCTGCCGTATTTGTCGATGGAGACAGGGGCTGCCCGAGCCAGATCGATCAGCCGACCAAAGCCGTTCTTGGCGTCGCGCGCCGACATGTGCTGCATGTGCCCCTCCAGAGTTGGAGCTACTTTAGCCATGATAGCTTGAAAGGAAAGCGCATTTCCGCAGTCACAGCCACGGCCTTGGGTAGCGGACATCTGGCTAAGGGGATGGGTTTGAGCTTTGGGCAAGACTAGGTAAGATGTTGACTGATCAGTCAGACATTCGTCCCTCAAACGACGATCACCCAGTTCTCATCTTCGTCATCTTGGGTGCGCCATTTCTTGCAGCTTTGATAGACCCCAGCGAGCTCTTCCTTACCACTCCTACAGGCCTTCTCGGCCCGATCCCCGTCGCCCGCAGGGCGCTCGCGATTGCCGGCCTCTGCCATTCAGTTCGCGCTCTGACGCCCAAACGGACATCGGCCGCGCGGGATGCCGCGCGGCCGATGCTGGTGAGTGAGGAAAAGGATCGTCAGGCCCGCGCCACTGGGGAGCGTGCGGGCTCAGCCGGCCTGCTGGCCCGCGTTGCCCAACTCGCCTTCGAGCCAGCCCTTGAGCGCGCTCTTGGGCGCGGCGCCGACCTTGGTGGCGGCGGGCGAACCGTTCCGGAAGAGGATCATGGTGGGAATGCCGCGCACGCCATAGCGGGCGGGTGCATCGGGATGATCGTCGATATTGAGCTTGGCGATAGTCACCTGCTCGTCCAGTTCCTCGCTGATCTCTTCCAGCGCCGGACCGATCATCTTACACGGGCCGCACCATTCCGCCCAGAAATCGACGAGCACAGGCTTGTCGGACGCAATCACGTCATCGTGGAAGCTGGCATCGGAAATTGCCTTGGTCGCCATAGTACGAAACTCCGTTCAAGATCGTTCGGATCAACCTAGTGGCCACCCTCGCCCGCCTCAAGGCCCGGCACCGACAACTTCTGCTGCGCGGCGCCCAAGCCGGGCTTGAACGGAGCAAGCAGCGCGTCGGATAGATCGAGGAGGCGGGGAGCGCCGGTGTAGAGCAGGCCGGCGCGCACCGGGCGATCCGGAAAGATGACGCTCAGGGCAGCGGCATAGGCGGCCATCTGGCGCAAATGCGCCGGCGCAACCTCCTCCGCCGAAGCCGGAATCTGGCGCCCGGTCTTGAAATCAACGACCTGCACGAACGCGTCCGTGACCAGTAGCCGGTCGACCGTGCCGGCGATCACCTGCTCGCCTACCACGGCAGCTATCGGCGCCTCGGCAAGGGCGGCGGACGAGAACAGGGCGGCATGGACGGGATCGTCGATGACGGCGAGGACATGGGCGACCAGCGCCGCGCGCTCGGCGGGATCGGCGCAGCGGCCCGGCCCGGCAAGCCAGCGATCGGCCCCCTCGGCCCGCTCGGCGGGTGGCAGATCCGGCAGCCGCTCAAACAGGGCGTGAAGCCGGCGCCCCCGCTCGGCCGCGGCGCGCAGGCGCGCGTCGGGCGGCGGATTGGGCACATCGTCCTCCAGCCGCGCGGTCGGTGCGAGGGGCCGCGGCGGCCGCGCCTCGGCCGGCGCAGGCGCGTGGAGCCAGGCTGGGAGATCGTCCGGCGGGGCCGGCGCCTCCACATCAGCCGCCGCGCCCGGCTCGGCCTCCGGCAGATCGGCAGGGCCGGTCCACTCCAGTGCCTCGCCCCAGTCAGCCAGCGTCACCGAAGCGGCGCCCAGCCGGGTCATGGCCTGCGCGATCATGCGGTGCCAGCTCCGCTCCGGCGTCTCGCCCTTGGCGCGCGTGCCGAGCAGGCCGGTGACGGCCAGCAACTCCTCGGCGCGCGTCATGCCCACATAAAGCAGCCGCCAATGCTCCTCCATGTCGGCGGCATCGGCCAGCTCGGCCGCCCGCGCCAATGCCGCGCATGCCTCTGCCTTGCTCGGGCGTACCAGCGGCAACGCAGTGGCCGCGACGGGGAGCGCCAGAACCTCCCCACGCGGGCGATAGGCGGGATCGAAGGCCGCATCGGCAAGAATGACGATGGGCGCCTCCAGTCCCTTGGAGCCGTGCACGGTCATGACGCGGACCAGATCACCACTCTCGGCCAGCTCGCGCTTGATCTCGCCCTCGCCCCGGTCGAACCAATCGATGAAGCGCTGAAGCGAGGGATGATCCTCACTCTCGAAACCGAGCGCAGCGTTGAGCAGCTCGTCAATGGCGTCGCGCGCTTCCTCGCCGAGCCGCGCGGCGAGCTTGCGGCGGCCCTCCATCGGCCCGGAGAGGATCGCTTCCAGATAGCGGTAGGGCGTGGTGAAGTCGGCGGCAGCGAGGAGCCCGCGCAGGGGAACAAGCTGGTCCTCGGTCAGCGCGGCGCGCAGATGCGCCCACAGCGAGACGCCCTTGGGGCGCGGCACATGGGCGAGCAGGTCGTCCTGGCTCCAGCCGATCAGCGGTGAGACCAGCAGATTGGCGAGATTGAGATCGTCCTGCGGCTGCACGGCAAAGCGCAGGGCTGCGAGCAAATCGCGCACCGCGAGCGGCGCCTGGAGGCGCAGCCGGTCCACGCCCGCCACCGGCACGCCCGCTTCGTAGAGCCGTGCGACGATCAGCCGCGAGAGGGCTCCTCGGCTGCGCAGCAGGATGAGGATATCGCCCGGCCGCGCAAACCGGCCGCGCGAGCGCAGCCATAGCGGCTCGGCCAGCCACGCCTTGACCTGTCGCGCGATGCGATCGGCATGAAGGCGTTCATGATCGGCCAGCCAGTTTTCCTCGCCCGCCGGCACATCCTCATCGTCGGGCTCGTCCTCGCCGGCTGTTGCCGCAGCAGTCGGCGGCAACAGCAGCACGCGGCCGGGATGGCGTCGCGCGGCGCGATGCGGCGCCGGTACGCAGTCGAGGCCGACGGCCTCGTGGCCGATCTCCGCCAGCGTCGCATCCACCGCCTCCAATATCGCCGGCATGGAGCGGAAGCTGAGCGCCAGTGGCAGCTCGTCGATGCAGTGACCGGTGCGCGTCGCGCGCGCGCGGAAGCGGCGCAGCGCCTCCACGAAAGCGCGCGGACTGGTGCCCTGAAAGCCGAAGATCGCCTGCTTGGTATCGCCCACCACGAACAGCGTGCGGGGCGCACCGCGCCGCTCATCCGGCTCCACCTCGAAATAATCTTCGATGATGGCGTCGACCAGATCCCATTGGCGTTCATTGGTGTCCTGCGCCTCGTCGACCAGCATATGGTCGATCCGCTGGTCGAGCTTGTAGCGGACCCATTCAGCGACCTGCGGCTGATTGAGCAAGGCACTGGCATGACCGATCAGATCGTCGAAATCGACCATGCCGGCACGGCGCTTGGCGGCGGCATAGGCGCGGGCATAAGCGCGGCCGGCGAGCAGGCCCTGAGCGGCGGCGCGGGCATAAGCGACCTGCCCGGGCAAGTCGGCCAGCGCACGCAGCCTCGCACCGATGTCCGCCGCAATGTCGATGTAGCCAGCTTCATGAGCGAGCAGTTTCTCATTGTTGCGGTTCTTGACCTCCCCATCCTTGGTCACAAGGCCGGAGAGCAGCACCGCAATCTGCGCCGGGCGCTCATGCGCCGCGCTACCGAGCCAGCGTGCGATGCACTCCGCCAGCCCCAGCCCGGTCTTGGTGTTCCAGGCGCGATTGGCGTGGGCAAGGCGACGCAGCGCGGCCTCGGGAATATGCGGGTCGGCACAGCAGGCGGCGAGATGCGCATCGAGGTCGCCGGTGGGCAGATCGAGGAAATCGAGCAGCGCCCCCGCAATGTCCTCGGGCAGCGCGTCCAGCGCCGGGCCGGCCGGCACGCAGCGGGCGAGATAATCGACCGTGCCCTGCTCGCCCAGCCGCAGGGCCAGCATCGCCATGGCATCGAGCAGCGGCTGGTCGAACTGGCGCTCGGCGTCCTCGATCATGCCGATGAGCGCGGTACGCGAGAGCGCCGCCTGCGCGCGCTCGTCGAGCGGACGGAAGCCGGGGACGAGGCCGGCTTCCAGCGGGAAAGCGGCGAGCAGCGACTGGCAGAAGCTGTGGATGGTCTGGATGCGCAGGCCCCCGCCGGTCGCGTCGAGCACGCGCGCGAAGAGCAGCCGTGCTGCGCGCCGTGCGTCCGGCCCGCTCGCCTCACCCAGCGCCTCCAGATCGTGAAACAGCGCGCCCTCGTCGATCTGCACCCAGCGCGCCAGGATATTGTGCACGCGCTCGGCCATCTCGGCCGCACCGGCCTTGGTGAAGGTGAGACACAGGATGCGCTCGGGCGCCACCCCGGCCAGCAGCAGGCGCAGCACACGGGCAGAGAGCACATGGGTCTTGCCCGTGCCGGCCGACGCGCTCAGCCACACATGCGCGTTGGGGCGCGAGGCCATGGCCTGCTCGGGCTTGAGAGGCGGAATGCCCCGGCGTTCAGCCATCTGCGCCCTCCCCCTCGCCGCCGCGCGCATACCATTCGTCAAGCCGCATGAGCTGGTCGTAATCGGTGAAGACCGGTGCGTCCGAATGGGGGCGCGCGGTGAAGGGTTCGTCGCCGGTCAGCCAGCGGGCGGCTGCCTCGTCGAAATAGCCGGCGACGAGATCGAGGAAATCGGCCGTGGCGACCTTGCCACGCTTGCCTTCCGGGTCCACGGGCGATTGCTTGTAGCCGAAGCTGCGCCCCGGCCCCTTGGCCAGCTTCCAATATTCGAAGGCGGAGACGGCACTGCCCGCCGGCACGCCATGCTCCGAAAAGCCGCCCTCGCGCGCGATGAGGCCGAGCAGGCCGAGCTGGAGCGAATAGCCGGCCCTCACCTGCTTGGCCGTCGCGGTGGCGCCGCTCTTATAGTCGACGATGCCGACGGTACCGTCCGGCAGGGCATCCACTCGGTCCGGCCGCCCGCGCAGCGTGACGCCGCCGCGCGTGATGACGCCCCATTTCTCGCCGAAGAGCACGCGCCGCCCCTCCGCCTGTTCAGCCGCCACTTGCGCCGCAACCCAATCGAGCGCGGCGAGCAGGCGCGGCTGCCAGAGCGTGCGCATCAGCGGATGCGCCTGCGCGCCTGCCAGCATCGCGCGGGCCAGGTCCGCCAGCCGCGCGGCATCGTGCGCGCCCTCCTCGATCCAGCGCTGGAGCAGGTCGTGCGCCGCCGTACCCCGCCAGGCCGGGCCAGGATCGGCATCGACCGGCTCCAGAACCGGCAGGCGCAGGATGCGGGCGGCATAGAAGGCATAAGGATCGGCGCGGAGGCGATCGATGTCAGTAACGGCAATCTCGCGCGGCCGCTGATCGGCCGGCGGGCATGGCGCGGGTCGGGCCATGCGCGGCGCCGGCGCGGCGGACACATCGATGACGCGCGCGAGGCGCAGCAGGCGCACATCCTCCACCCAGCGCTCGCCGGCCATGGCCTTCAGGCGCAGCCAGAAGCGCGAGGCGACAGTGGGCGCGCTCTTGTCTCGCCGGGCACGGGTGAGCAGCACACGCGGCGCGCCGAGCCCGTTCGCGAAGTCATGCGCGGAGAGGCCGATGCGCCGCTCCAGCCCCGGCAGGCCGAGCAGGCGCCGCACCTTGGGCGCAAGCCACGGGTCAGGCTGCGGCAGGCCGGGCCAGACGCCCTCGTTAAGCCCCGCCAGGATCATGAGATCGGCCTGCTGCAGCCGCGCTTCGAGCAGGCCCAGGATCTGCACGCGTGGGTGCCCGCCTTGCGGCGGCCGCACCGCCTGCGCGGCGAGCATCTGCCCCAGCATGGCCGCGAAACCGGCCGGATCGGCAAGGGCCGGGCCTTGTGGCACGGCGGTCTCCAGGTCGGCGAAGAGCGCAGCCGCAGCATGGCCCTGATGGCCCGCCCAGACGCGTTCACCGGTGAGAGTCGACGCCGTCTCGCGCAGCGCGGCGATCATCTCAGCCAGCGGGCGTTCGGCGGCAAAGGCGGCCTCCAGCGGCGCCAGCAGCGCGGCGAGCGCCTCCCACCAATCCGCCAGCGCCGTGCCACGCGGCCCGGCAGCGGCGAGCACATGGCCGATGCCGGCAAGCCCGGCCGGCGGTCGCGGTCCACGTAGCAACAGGTCAAGCCGGCGGACCTGCTCCAGCCAGGCAAGCCGCTCTTCGCCCGCCCGCACCAGCGGATGCTTGAGTAAAGCCAGCAACGCGACCGGCGCGAACCGTTCGGCGCCCGCCTGTGCCAAGGCCAGCAGCAGCGTGCCCGGCGCAAGCTGGGCAAGTGGTCGGCCGGCGCTGTCATCCGCATCGATGCCCCAGCGCGCCAGATGGGCCGAAACCCGCGTCGCCAGCTCCCGGTCCGGCGTGACGAGCGCCGCCGTGCGCCCCGGCTCCTCCACTGCCTCGCGCAGGGCGATGGCGATCGCCTGCGCCTCTTCCGCCGGGTTCGCGGCCTCGATCGCGCGCACCCCGCTGAGCGAGCGCTCAGCGGCAGGAATCTCCGGCCAGCCGCCAGTCAGCAGCGCCGGCAACAGGGCATTGCTGATCGCCCGGCCCCGCGCCGCGCGTGCATCATGCTCGCTACCCTCGCGCCAGATCGCGACTTCGTCGCGGTGGACGCCCATGCGATGGAGGAGTTGCTTGAGCGCATATTGCGGATGCGTCTCCTGCGGCTCGGGCTCGTCCTCGCGGCGGGCGGCGACGGGACCAATGGCATCCCACTGCGCCTCACTCAGATTCTGGTCGAGATCGGGCAGCACCACGATGCCGCTGGGCAGATGCGCCACCGTGCGTAGCAGGCCGGCCACGGCCGGCGCGGTCGCAACGATGCCCGCCGCCGCCACGAAGCGGTCGGGCGGACTGTCGCGCCAGCGCGCGGCGACATGATCGAGCAGCCGGTTGCGTCGCTCTGCCGCATCGATGCAGCCGCGCGCCGCCAGTTCGCGCGGCCATTGCTCAAACAGCAGGCTGAAAAGCTGGTAGGCGCGCTCCCAATGCGCCGAGAGCCCTTCCTCACGCGCCTCGGCCAGATCATGTGGCCCCTTGCGCTCGACGATGAGTTGGTCGAGCGTGCGCGCCAGCGCATCGGCCAGGCGATAGCCCTCGCCGAGATCGACCGGCTCGCCTAGCCGCGCACGCTCGGCCATCACCAGCCGCGTGAGGATCATCAGCCGCTCGGCCGTGCCGATGGCGGGCGGCAGCCCTGCGTCCGCGCCTATTGGCGCCAGCGCATTGCCTAGTGTCTCGTCGAGATCGATGTCGCCCACCGGCACGAGCCGGGGCAGCAGCAGCCCGCTCCCCGAAGCGCGCACGAAGGCATCGCGCACCGCACGTACCGCGCGGTTGCTGGGCAGCAGCACGATGCCGCGTGCAAGGGCAAGGCCGCCCTCGCGGCCGCCATGGCGTGCGATCAGCCCCTTGGCGAGCGCATCGGCGAAGGCCCGGTGCGCGGGAATGGTATAGACCGCCGGGCGGCCGGAGCCGGGCTGCGCCCTAGCCACTGGCCAGCCCCGCCTCGACCAGCGGAATGGCCTGCGGCGTGCCCACGTCGAACCATTGCCCCAGATGCACGAAGCCGAAGGCGCGGCCGGCCGCAATGGCGCGATCCCAGAAGATATTGGTGGAAAAGACCTCCGCCGGCGGATCGACGATGAGCCGGGGTGAGAGAATCTGTACGCCGGTGAAGACGAAAGGCGCAACACGGCCCGGCGCACGGCGCGACAGACGGCCGAGCGGGTCCATGCGGAAGTCCCCCGGCCCGCTGTGGCCGGCGGCACGGGCATGGGGCACCATCAGCAGCAGCGCGTCCATTCGCGCATCATCCCAGAGGGCGGCCAGCGCGCGAATGGAATCGACCGCGCCGTTGATCCATAGATTGTCGCTGTTGGCGCACAGGAACGGCTTGTCGCCCAGCAGGGGCAGCGCGTGGACGAGACCGCCGCCCGTCTCCAGCAGCCGTGCGCGCTCGTCCGAGATCGGATAGTCCGCACCGGTGCGGCGCGCGCGCGTGACGAGATGACCCTCGATGGCGTCCGGCAGATAATGAACATTGACGATGGTGCGGCGAATGCCCGCTTCCTCGATGCGATCGAGCGCATGGTCCATCAGCGCCTGCCCTGCCACGCGGATGAGCGGCTTGGGGCGCGTAGCCGTGAGCGGCCGCATCCGCTTGCCGAGGCCCGCAGCCATGAGCATCGCGGTGTCCAGCGTGGTGCTCACACCGTCTCGGCTTTCAGCGCTCCGCGCGCCTCGGCGGGAATATTGGCCGCAAACCACGCCGCCACCGGTGCAAGCGCCGGATGCGCCAGGTCGCGCTCCAGCAGGCCCCACATCCGTGGCAGGAAAGTGAGGTAGCGCGGCTTGCCGTCGCGCTGCCACAGCCGCGTGAAGATGCCAATGATCTTGGCGTTGCGCTGCGCGCCGAGCACGGCATAGGCAGCCTCGAAATCTGAGGAAACACGCGTAGCCGATTGATAATGTGCGAGCATGGCCTGCTCCACCGCCGGCGAGACATCGCGCCGCGCATCCTGGAGCAGCGAGACGAGATCATAGGCAGGGTGGCCGGCGAGCGCGTCCTGGAAGTCGAGCAGGCCCAGCCCGTGCGAGCGCGTGCCGTCCGGCAGCAGCATGATGTTCTCGGCATGATAGTCCCGCATCACGGTCACGGCGGGCGCGGCGTCCCCTTCGGCGATGGGCAGCACCGCGTCCCACGCGGCGGCATAGCCGGCGGCGTCCACATCGAGCCCGGCGGCGGGTGCAAACCATTCGGTGAGGAGCCCTGCCTCTCGCTGATAGACAGCGCGGTCGTAGGGCGCCAGGCCCGACTGGGCAGGTAGCCGGTGGAGATCGACAAGCAGATCGACCGCGCGCGTATAGAGCGCCAGTTCATCCTGCGGCGCAGTATCGAGATGCTCGCGCAGGCGCGCGTCGCCGAAATCCTCCAGCAGCAGCAGCCCCTGATCGAGATCGCGCGCCAGGATTCGAGGCGCGGCAAAACCATGGCCGTCCAGCCATTCGCCCACGGCAATAAACGGGCGCGGGTCCTCGTGAGGGGGCGGCGCGTCCATCAATACGGCCCGGCGTGCGCCGTCGATCACGCGGAAATAACGGCGGAACGAGGCGTCCCCGGCGAGCGGCAGGATCTGCGCGCCCGCCCAACCGGCGGCAGCGAGGAAGGGAGCGGCGCCGGGCGGCGGTGTCATCATGGGAGCGGCCATCGCCCTTCCCAAGCCGGCGGCACGCGCGCTGTCAAGATGCGCCCGCCCGCGGGCACCATGTCCAGTCGAAGAAGCAGCGCGAAAGCATCGAAACGGCCGCCCAGCCGGTCCGGCCATTCAATGAGCAGGGCGCCGTCCGCCAGCCAGTCATCGAGGCCCAACTCCTCAACCTCGGCGGCGTCGTCGAGGCGGTAGAGATCGACATGGCCGACCGGCAGCGCCACCTCCGGCGGCTCATAGCCCTGGAGAATGGCGAAGGTGGGACTCGGCGCCTCGCCGACAAGGCCCAGGCCGCGCAGGATACCGCGCGCCAGCGTGGTCTTGCCGGCGCCGAGATCACCGTCGAGCAGCACCACATCGCCCGCGCGCAGCGCGGCGGCGAGGCGCGCGCCCAGCGCCTCCACATCGGTGGCGGTTTCGAGGAGCAGCGCTTGGGTCATGGAAGGGCGGGGCCCTGCCTATACCCCCTCCCCTTCAGAGGAGGCGTTGGGGTGGCAGCGATGTGCAGCATCGCATATGCGGCGCTTGCGATGGATGGACACCCGGCCATCACGCGTCGCGCGGCAGGCTGAGCGTGACGATCGTCCCCTGCCCCTGTTCGGATACCAGTGTCACGCTCCCGCCATGCGCCTCCACGAACTGGCGGACCAGCGGCAGCCCGAGCCCGCTGGAGCGCCCCTCCGTCGTGCGGCCGAAGCGCGAGAAGGTATCGAAGATGCGCGGTTGCAGCTTGGCCTCGATTCCCGGCCCATTGTCCGAGACGACGACGCGCACGCCGTTCTGGTTGCCGTCGCCATGCACCAGCACGCGGCCATGGGCTCCCACATAGTTGACCGCATTTTCCACCAGATGCTCGATTGACTGGCGGATGCGCCGCTCGTCGCCCTTGATCGATCCGAGGTTAGGCTGGAGTGCGAGCGCGATGTTGATCCCCCGCGCTTTCGCACGCGGTTCGAACTGCGCCACGATCTTGCGGACCAGTGCCTCCATGTCGATCGGCTTGTGCTCGATGGGCAGGCCGCCCGCCGCGCCCTGCGTGAGGTCCAGCACATTGTCGATCAGCTTGGCGAGCTTGTTGGTGCTGTCGATGATGGCGTCGATATAATCCAGCGCCTGTGCCGGCAGCGGGCCGGCAAGGCCGCCCTGCATCATCTCGGCGAAGCCCACGATGGAGGTGAGCGGCGTGCGCAACTCGTAGCTCATGTTGGAGACGAAGGCGGTCTTGACGCGGTCGGCATCCTCCAGCGCCTCGTTGCGGTCGCGCAGCGCCTGCTCGATGCGACGGCTGTCAGAGATGTCGAGCATCACGAACAGCGCATTGCCGTCCGGCAGCGGGATCGCCGCGAACTCGAAATAGCGCCCGTCCGCAAAGGCGATGCGCCCGCCGCGCTGGCGCCGCTCCACCGTGGCGGCGCGAATGAGCTGATGGACGAGACTGGCCTGCTGCGGCCGGGCAAGCCGGTCCGAGAGCGCGGCCATAAGCTCGTCCACGCGCGGATGCGTGGCGAGCAGCGCCTCGGGCACGGTCCAGATCTGGCGGAACTTGCTGTTCCACAAGTGGAGCCGTCCATCGGCCGCGAACACGCCAATGGCCTCGAACAGATTGTCGAGCGTGGCATTGCGTACGCGCAGCAGCGTATCGCGCGAGCTGGCGAGCTGCACATGCTCGGTGCGGTCCTCGAAGATAAGCAGCAGGCCGCCGTCCGGCAGCGGCTGGGCATAGACGCGCAGATGCACGCCATCGCGCAGCAGCCAGTTCTCCTCAATGGCCGTAGGTGAGTGGAACCATTGCCGCCGCTCTCGCCGCCACGCCGGGAAATCGGGCGTTTCCGGCACCAGCCCGGCATCGCGCATCGCATCCAGCACGCGGTCGAAATCGGTATCGACCGAGGCCGTTTCCGGCTTGATGCCGAAGATGCTGAGGAAGGGCTGGTTGCAGAATTGCAGGCGCTGGTCCGCACCGAACTGCGCCACGCCGGCCGAGAGCCGGTCCAGCATGTCCCGATTGGCCTGGACGAGATGCTTGAGCTGGGCGCGCACCTGCTCCAGCTCGTGCATGTCAATGGCATAGCCGGCCACGCCCGCCGGCCCCAGCGGCACGTCGACCACGCGCATCAGCCGCCGCTCGCCGTCAATAGTAACGGGCACCATGCGCGCGCTGGGGGCCTGCGCATCGGCAACCAGGGCGGCGGTCGCGCCCGGAGAAACGCCATCCACGGATTCGATCAGCTCGATACCCTGTTCGATGACCTGCTGCGCGCTGCGGCCGTCCACCGCGTGGACATAGGCGCTGTTGACAAGGCTCAGGCGATGGTCGGGCGTGCGGTGCCATACCGGCATGGGCGCCGCCTCGATGACACCGGAGAGCGCCTCCAGCGCTTCGCGATAGCGGTCCACCTGCTCGCGCAACTCCTCGATGCGCGACTGGCTCTCGGTCGAATCAAAGACCCAGAGAACGACGCTGCCCGGCCGCGCCATGCCCGGATCGGCCGGCCCGCCCCGCACGAGAAGCGAGCGGCGGGAGCCCCGCGCGCGCACCGGGAGGACGAAGCTCTTGCCGCCGCGCTGCGCGGCCTTGACGTCCTCCGCCAGGGCCTTGGCATGCTCGGGTTCCAGCCCGCCATCCTCAGCAACCAGCTCGGAGAAGAAAGTCGGCAGCTCCGTGCGCCCCAGCCAGCTTGCCAGCCGCTCGGACGCGTCGATGCTGCCGTCCGGCTTGATGAGCACCGGAATCGCCGGTGCGGACTGGAGGAGATAGACGACGCGGTCGGTATAGAGGCGGCTCGCGCGCGCTGCTCGGCGCATGGAGAGGCCCGAGACGATGGCCCAGCAGGCCAGGATCAGCCAGGCAGCGAGCACCCCTCCCAGGAGCGACAGGACGATGGGCGAAAGCGACATCACTGTGCCGGATTAGGGGGCTGCGCGGCGCGAGACAAGCCGGCGCGCATTCGAATGCCTCGGCGCGACACGCTGGTGGCGCCAGCGGACGCCTTCCCCTGCGGAAAAGGGGCGGTCGCGGACGAGAGACGGAGCGGCCCGCGCCCCTTCCCGGCTACCACGGCCTATGGCCATGGCGGTCGAGTGAAGAACGCGGGCCGGTCCCATATCCGATCCAGCCATGCTGAACCGGACGTCGATCAGTACCGATAGTGATCCGGCTTGAACGGCCCTTCGACCGGCACGCCGATATAAGCAGCCTGCTTGGGAGTGAGCTTGCTGAGCTTGACGCCCAGCTTTTCCAGATGAAGCGCGGCAACCTTCTCGTCCAGATGCTTGGGGAGCACATAGACTTCATTCTTGTACTGCTCGTTCTTGGTGAAGAGCTCGATCTGCGCCAGCACCTGATTGGTGAAGCTCGACGACATGACGAAGCTGGGATGGCCAGTGGCGCAGCCCAGGTTCACCAGCCGGCCCTGAGCGAGCAGGATGATCTTCTTGCCGTCGGGGAACTCGATCTCGTCGACCTGCGGCTTGATCTCGGTCCACTTCATGTTGGCGAGGCCGGCAACCTGAATCTCGCTGTCGAAATGGCCGATGTTGCACACGATGGCCATGTTCTTCATCGCCCGCATATGGTCGACGGTGATGATGTCCTCATTGCCGGTGGCGGTGACGAAGATGTCGGCACGGCTGGCGGCTTCCTCCATCGTCACGACCTCATAGCCCTCCATCGCAGCCTGAAGCGCGCAGATGGGGTCGATCTCGGTCACCAGCACGCGCGCGCCGCCATTGCGGAGCGAGGCGGCGCTGCCCTTGCCGACATCGCCGAAGCCGGCAACACAGGCGACCTTGCCGGCCAGCATCACGTCCGTCGCGCGGCGGATGGCGTCGACGAGGGACTCCTTGCAGCCATAGAGATTGTCGAACTTGCTCTTCGTCACCGAGTCATTGACGTTGATGGCCGGGAACGGGAGCTTGCCCTTCTTGGCCAGCTCATAGAGGCGGTGGACGCCGGTGGTCGTCTCTTCCGAGACGCCCTTGATGGCCGCGACGGTCTTGGTCAGGTAGCCCGGACGCTCCTTGAGGAAGCGCTCCAGCGTGGCGACGAAGATCCTCTCCTCCTCGTTAGAGGGCTTGAAGAGCGCTTCGCCCGCCTCGACCCGTGCGCCCCACAACGCGAACATAGTGGCGTCGCCACCATCGTCCAGGATCATGTTGCAGGTGGTGTCGCCCCAGTCAAAGATACGGATTACATAGTCCCAATATTCCTCCAGCGTCTCGCCCTTGACGGCAAAGACGGGAATGCCCGAGGCCGCGATGGCGGCGGCGGCATGGTCCTGGGTGGAGAAGATGTTGCACGAAGCCCAGCGGATTTCCGCGCCCAGCGCCGCCAGCGTCTCGATGAGCACCGCCGTCTGGATCGTCATGTGCAGCGAGCCGGTGATGCGGGCGCCGCGCAGCGGCTTCACCGAGCCGAATTCCTCGCGCAGGGCCATCAGGCCGGGCATCTCGGTCTCGGCGATCTCGATCTCCTTGCGGCCGAAATCCGCGAGCGAGATGTCCTTGATGACATAGTCTTGTGCAATGGTGGCCACCGGCGAAACTCCTTCGGATGCGGCAAAGACGGGAAAGACCAGCAGCCTGGAGGCCGGTAAGGCCCCAGGCGATGAGGCGGTGCCTTATCAACCACCGCCTTGCCTGGCAAATATAAAGACTTCTTTATGTCTGAAGGAGGACCGGGGCATTTGGATGAGCGCGCGTGATGCTGTCACAAGGCAGTGACAGCTCCGCCTTCATCCGGCCATCCAGCCAGTATGACAAGGATGGCCGGGCCGCATACACCGCAGCGCCGCCGATCAGGCCTGGCCGCTACTCGCCGCCAGCATGGCAGGATCGATCCCCTCTCCCGCAAAGGCCGCGGCCCAGCGGTCCTCCGCCTCGATGTCGAAAAGGAGGCGCGGGCTCACCGACGAGAGGAACCAGCCGGGCGCGGAGAGTTCACGTTCGAGTTGCCCGCTGCCCCAGCCGGCATAGCCGAGCGTGACGATGAAATGCGCCGGCCCTTCGCCCGCCGCGATGGCGCGCAACACGTCGAGCGAGCCAGTGAGCGCCATGTCCTGCGCAACCATCATGCTGTCATCGCTGAACCAGTCCGTGCCATGGAGCACGAAGCCGCGCCGGGGCTCGACCGGCCCGCCCGCCAGCACCGGCACGTCCGCGACGCCCTGCGGCTCGATATCGAAGGAGGCGAGCAGCCCGTGCAGGCCCAGATCCTCAACGGGCTCACCCAGCGCGATGCCCAGCGCGCCGCCTTCGTCATGCATGCAAATCGCCACGACCGAGCGGCGGAAGCGCGGATCGGGCATGTCCGGCATGGCGAGCAGCAGGCGGCCGGCAAGCGAGTCTGGCGTGCTGGAGACGATCATGGGAGAAAGCTAGCACAGCACGGGCGCGGCACAACGGCCAATGCCCGCGTACATCGGCAAGGCGGGCGGCGAACGGTCCGAAAGGCACGCGAGCCCTTGACAGGAGAGCCGCGAGTGCCGACTTCCGGCGGACGTCGGCAAACCCGGACGGGGCCGGCAAAATTCCATTTCCACGAGGAGACCCGCGATGACCATCAGCAAAGGCGACAAGCTGCCCGAAACGACCTTCGTGACGATGACCGAGAGCGGCCCTGAGCAGGTCTCCAGCACCGACTTCTTCAAGGGCAAGAAGGTCGCGCTCTTCTCGGTGCCCGGCGCTTTCACGCCCACCTGCTCGGCCAAGCACCTGCCCGGCTATATCGAGCAGGCCGATGCGCTCAAGGCCAAGGGCGTGGATGTCATCGCCTGCACCGCCGTCAACGATCCGTTCGTGATGGGCGCCTGGAGCAAGGCCGGCGGCGCGGACGGCAAGGTGACGATGCTGGCCGACGGCAACGGTGCCTTCGCCAACGCTATCGGCCTCACCATGGATGGCAGCAAGTTCGGCCTGGGCACGCGCGGCCAGCGCTTCTCCATGATCGTGAACGACGGCGTGGTGGAAGAGCTGAACGTCGAGGCTCCCGGCGAGTTCAAGGTCTCCTCGGCCGAGCATATGCTCGGGCAGCTCTGAGCACCTGCGCACATCGGTTTTGGAAAGGGGACCTTCGGGTCCCCTTTTTGTTTGAGGAGGCCATAAATCTGCTCCGTGAAAGGAGGACTGCCCTCGCGAAATGTCATCGCCATGTCACATGCGCCTGCTTGAGCTTGGGGTGATCCGGCTCCATGAAGGACGGCATGACCAGGCCCACAAGCGCGGACATCATCGCGCAGCTCCAGAGCATCTACGACGAGGCGGTCGCGAGCCTCAGCGAAGCCATGGCCGGCTATGCCGCGAGCGGGCGCGTGCCGGGGCCGGAAGCGTTGGCGGACCGGCGCTTCTGCTATCCACGCCTGAGCATCGACTATCACGAGTCCGCTGGCGATCCGGGGGCGCGCCGCTCCTTTGCGCGGCTGACGCGGCCCGGCCGCTATGCGACGACGATCACGCGGCCGGCCCTGTTCGCCGACTATCTGGCTACTCAGCTCGACCTGCTGCTCTCCGATTATGATGTCGACGTGACCGTGGGCCGCAGCGACCAGCAGATCCCCTTCCCCTATGTGCTCGACATGCTGCCGCCCGGCACGCTGGCCGAGACACCGCCGACGGAACTGGCGCGCCATTTCCCCGCCACCGAGCTTGCCGAGATTGGCGACGAGATCGCGGACGGCCTCTTTTTGCCCGGACCGGGCGGCGACCGGCCACTCGCTTTGTTCGATGCGCTGCGCACCGATTTCTCGCTGGCGCGGCTGCGGCATTATACCGGCACTGCGCCCGAGGCGGTGCAGCGCTACGTGCTCTTCACCAACTATCACCGCTATGTGGACGAGTTCGTACGCTGGGGCTGCGCGGAGCTGAAGCGCCCGGGCACGCGCTTCACCGCGCTCTGCGGGGCAGGCGATGTGGAAGTCACGGCCCGCACCGCCGACCCGGAAAGTGCGATTGCCGACAGTGCCTGGCGCCGCCACCAGATGCCGGCCTATCACATGATCGCGCCGGACCGCAGCGGCATCACCCTCGTCAACATCGGCGTGGGGCCCTCCAACGCCAAGACGATCTGCGATCATCTGGCCGTGGTGCGGCCCGAGGCCTGGCTGATGATCGGCCATTGCGGTGGTTTGCGGCCCAGCCAGCGCATCGGCGACTATGTGCTCGCCCACGCCTATTTGCGCGACGACCGCATTCTCGACGCGATGCTGCCGCCGGAAATTCCCATCCCCGCCATTGCCGAGGTGCAGGTGGCGATGGCCGAGGCGGCCGAGCAGGTGCTGGGCGGCGACATCCGCCAGCGGCTGCGCACCGGCACGGTGGTGACGACCGACGATCGCAACTGGGAGCTGCGCTACGCCCACTCGGCCCTGCGCTTCAGCCTCTCGCGCGCGGTAGGGATCGACATGGAAAGCGCGACCATCGCCGGCCAGGGCTATCGCTTCCGCGTGCCTTATGGGACGCTGCTCTGCGTCTCCGACAAGCCCATTCACGGCGAACTCAAGCTGCCAGGACAGGCCAACCGCTTCTACGAAGAAGCCATTGCCGGCCATCTCGCCATCGGGCTGGAGACCTGCGAGCGGCTGCGCGCGCAGGGCGACCGGCTGCATAGCCGCAAGCTGCGGGCGTTCAACGAGCCGCCCTTCCGGTAAGCTCCACCCGAACGGTGCGTTCCTGAGAGGCCTTAAAAGAGTAAAAGCCCCGTCAGCAGCCAGGCCGGCACCGCTGCGATGCACAGGAACGTGCCGAGTGGTACGCGTGTGGTCGCATTCAGTTCACGCCCGGCAAGGCGCAGCGCGGCCACCCAGAGCAGCGCCGTCACGCTGGCGACGAGCAGCACGAAAGGCAGCGCCTGCCATCCAAGCCAGCCGCCGATGGCGCCGAGCAGCTTGGCATCGCCCAGCCCCAGCCCCTCGCGCCCGCGCAGGCGGCGGTAGCCCAGTGCGAGAAGGAAGAGCGCGCCCGCACCGAGCCCCGCACCCAGTGCGCGATCCATGAAGGAGGCGGGGAGAATCCAGTCGCCCAGTGTCAGGCCCAGCGCGGCGAGCGGCAGTGTCAGTGCATCAGGCAGCCAGAAATGGCGCGCGTCCATCACCGCGAGAGTCAGCAATATCCAGCCCCCCACCGCCATGAACAAGGCCGTCGCCGGGGGAAACAGCCAGGCGCACAGCGCGCCGATCAGCGCCGCCCCCAGCTCGACGAGGGGATGGACCGGGTCGATCCGCGTACCGCAGCTCCGGCAGCGCCCCCGAGCCATGAGCCAGCTCAACAACGGCACCAGATCGAGCGGCCCCAGCACACGGTCGCAACCGTCGCAGCGCGACCGGCCGGTGACGACCGAGCCACCGCGCGGCCAGCGCGAGACGATGGTGGCAAGGAAGCTGCCGACGATGAGCCCGAGACCGGCGCCGGCGAGCAGCCGCGCCGTGTCGCTCCAGGCGACAATGGCCAGCGGCGTCACAGCGTGCCCGTCACGCGCAGCAGCCGCTCGTCCCCCTCTCCGGCCTGAAAGCCGCCGGCGGCGAGCGCGGCGGCCAGGGCCGGGTCGCTCGCCCGCACGCGCATCACGGCCTCATAGGCGCCATCGGCGCGTACGCGCAGCTCCAGGCGCTCCCGGCCAGACTGCCCGGCGAGCGGCAGCACCAGCGCCGCGCCCTCGCAGCGCGCCTCGCCGGTGAGGCCGTTGGCAAGATCCAGTCCCGTGATGAGCGCCGGCACATGCACACGCACGCGCCCTTCCGCCCGCACGCACAGATCGCCCGCGAAGCGCACGGTAAACGTCTCGAACTCGGCGCGGTTCACGGGCAGCGGCGCGAAGGCCGGCCCAATGGCAAGATTGCCGGTCAGCCGCTCAACGCCGCGCGCGCCCCAGCCGAGGCTGATGCCGCCCACGAGATCGTCCGGTGCCCCGTTGATGCGCGCGACATCGATACGCACCTGCCCAACCAGCAGACGCAGCGGATCGAGGAAGACGTCCACCGTGCCGAGCCGTACGCCCGCCACAGTCAGCTCCTCTGCCGTGCCCCACCAGACCGGCCCGCGCAGCGACCGCGCCGCCACGCCCATGTCCTTGAGACCCAGCCAACTCGCCGCCAGCGCCAACGGAAATGTCGCGACCAGGCCCAGCAGCAAGCCCAGCCCGGCGGCGATGCGCACGCGCCGCGAACGCCACCAGCCGCTCATGGCCGCCGCTCCTGAAGCACAGCCTGCACGGCAACGGTCCCATCTGTCGCGCCAGGCACGATGTTGATGCTCTGTACACCGACACCCGCGGCCTCCAGCTCTCCGATCCATGCGAGCAGCGGTCCCGTCCGCGCCGCGCCGATGCTGATCGACATGCGCCCGGCGCCCTGATTGCCGACACGGTCGAGCGTAAAGCCGGCCTCGGCCGCGCTCTGGCTCACGAGTTGCTCGATGGGCGTACGCGGGCCCTGCCCCACCGCCTGCGCTGGCGCCTGCTTCAATGCCTCGATCCGTGCCTGGACGACAGCGAACCGATCGAGCGCGGCGCTCTGGCGGGCCCAGCCGGTGTCCAGTGCCTCATTCACCGGCCGCCAGACGCCCAGCCACAGGAAGACGATGAGGATCGCCACGCCCAGCACGCCCATAAGCGCGCGTTCGCCCGCTCCGTGGTTCCGCCACCAGCCCTTGATGCTTTCGATCATCAGCGCACCACCACGATGTTCGCGACCAACCGGCCGCCCTGCTGCTGCACGGCATCGGCGCTGATCCGCCAGCCGGCATCCTGCAGGGCGATCAGCACCGCATTGATATCCTCCGCGCGCGGCGCGGCGAGTTGCACACGCAACGCGCCGTCCGCGCCTTGGTTGACGCTGGCGAGCGTCACCGTCGGCGTGCCGCGCATGGCGCTCATCAGCCCCGCGATGGCGCCGGTGAAGGCACTGCCGCCGCCGCGTTCAGCCAGCCGCGCGCCCAGCTTCACCTCGGCATCGGCAGCGTCCACCACAGTGGGCTCGACAGTGCGCGCCAGCGTGACGGTGCGTGCGTCGATCCGCGCCGCCTCCATGTTGAGCCGGGCAATGCGCACCAGCGAGACAAGCAGCGCGCCAAGCAGGATAAGCCCGATCAGCAAAGCGATACGCTTCAGCCGCCCTGCCTCGAACAGGCCGGGCCCCCGCACCGCATAAGCGCCCTGGCGCATGTCCAGCGGCGGCTCGATCAGGGCGATCTGGAGCATATCGTCGATGCTGGGCTCGGTGAGGTCCGTCACCGGTTCGCGCGCCATGATGAGCGCGGCGGCGGGCTCCTCGGCGTCGAAAGCGGTATCGACCCCGCGCGTGACTTCATGCGGGCCCACCTGCCCCCGGATGAAGCCGGCCTCGGGCGCCGGCAGCATCAGCGCAGCGGGCACCATATGGGCGTGCGGCATGCCCCGCTCCGCGCACCAGTCGATCCAGTGCGTCATGGCACTATCGCTGGCGACGGCGACGATATGGGGCTTGTCCGGCGTCTCGGCCGGCAACACGGCGGCATGGAGCCCCCCGCCCCCGCCGATCGACGCTTCCAGCGCCATGATCCGCGCGGCCTGTGCACCCTGGCGCAGCGTCATGCCGGGGCAGGCGATCCAGTGCAGCGTGGTCGCATGCGGCGGCAGTACCAGTAGCGCCTCGCCGTCAATGGGCTCATCGTCGGCCTCGCCAGCAGGGCGCCAGCGCTCGCCGGTGCCGCGCTGGACGATGTGCCCGTCCACCAGCCGGATCCAGTGCGGCGGCGCCTCGGCCTGCGCGGCGGGCATGATGATATAATCGCACCGCATGCTATTCGCCGTCCCCGCTCCATTGCCTGCGCACCACGCGCACCGGCGGAGCGGCGGCATCGTAGAGCACGGTTTCTTCCATCCTGTCCCCCCCCAGATCGGCCGAGAGGTGCAGCTCGAACCAGCGGCTGCGGGGCTGCATCTGCTGCCGCACCGCCTCGGGCGGATCGACCGACGCGAGCGGCCCCTGCGTCCACACGTCCTCCGCGCTGCCATAGCCATTGACCGGCCGGCGCGCCAGCAGTTGCCGCGCCTGATCGAGCCCGATCTTCTCGGGCGCGAGCATGGCCAGCAGCGGCGCCTGCTCGGGCAGCAGCGTGTTGGGATTGATCGGCGAAAGATCGAACACCGGCAGCGCGCACAGCCACGGGCGCAGCCGCTGGTACAGCTCGGGTGTGACGGCGTTCACCATGCGCAGCTCACTGGGGTCCGCCATCAGCGCATTGGCGGCGCGATAGGCGGGCGTGAAGCCCAGATAATAATCGTCCTCCGCGCCGCCCGGCCCCGGCACCGTGTCGCTGTCGATCCAGTCCGCCGCGGAGACCGCCACCTGATCGGCCGTGGCGCGGTCCACGCCGAGCAGGCGCATGAGGCCCGCGAACTGAGCGATGCCGAGCGGCCGGGCGATCAAGCGCGGCGCCGTATCCCCCACCAGCATCGGCGCGCGGTCGACCAGGCTATTGAGATTGAAGCAATTGCCACCATCACGCGCACGGGCAATCACGGTGCCGCCGGGCACGGTCATGACCTGCGGCGTGCCCAGCCAGTCGCCGGCCAGCGTGGTGCGATCGGCCTGACGGGCAAGCAGATCGGCGATGCGGGTGGCGGCGACATGTTCGGCGGCGAGCAGATAGGCCCGGCCTTGATCGGCCGAGACGATGTTGCGCGTCATGCGGCTCGCCAACACCAGCCGATCCAGAGCGACGGCGGCGATGACGGCGAGGATGGCGACCAGCAGCAGCACCGTGAGCAGCGCAGCGCCCGCCTCGCCCAAACGGTGGGTCAGCGGATCGAGAACGCGGGGATCAGGATCAGGCGCCATTGCCGTCCCCTCCCCCGTTCTCGAGCGTCTCCTCGGCAGGCAGGCCGGAGGGGCCGACCAGCAGGCGCAGCGTGAACGGCGGCTCGCCCCGGCGCGTGATCGTCAGTTCCACTGCCGCCGGCATCCTCTCCGGCGTGCTCGGCGCCCAGACCTCCTGCCAGGCACCATCCGGCGCGCGGTACCGCAGCGCCAGCGCCGTCACATCCGCAAACAGGGTCGAGGCTTCGGGCGGCGCGGCGCCATCCACGGCGGGATAGCCCACCCGCTCGATGCGGCCTTCGCGCCACCAATATTCCACCTTCTGGATGGAGGGATGGCGCTGACCGGCGGGGTTGGCCCAACCACCGCGCACGAACTGCATGAGCGGTTCGGCCGACTGCGCGCGCCGGCCGAAGAAGGCGGGCGCGGCGGTGCCGGCCTGCGTGCGGCTGATACGCATGGTGGCCTGGGCGAGGTCGCTCTCCAACACCGCGAGACCGCGCTGCACATCGCCCAGCGCATCGAGATGCGCGGCGACCGTGCGCTGCGTATCGACGCTGCCGCGCAGCAGCAGCACCCCGGCCCCGGCGAGCAGGCTGAAGATCGCGAGAGCGACGAGGAGTTCGATCAAAGTGAAGCCCTGCTGGGCGGAACCCAACATGGAAGCGAAGCCGCGCGAGCCCTTGCGCGAGCGCGCCTCTGCGGAGGCAGGAGCCAAGGGCCCAGCAGCGCGACAACGCCGTGGGCTCCCGCCTGCGCAGGAGCACATGAAGCGCTGGGGGGCGAGGTCGTGCACCTGCACCCAGCTCATCTCTCTCCTTCCCTCACTCACCCGTCGTCACCTTGCCGTCGAGCGTGACGCGCACACGGATGGCGCCCGCATCGCGCACAAGCCGGAAGTCGAGCGGCTGGTCGACACCGCCGACGCCATCAAAGGTGGCGCGGAGCTGGCTCACGCCCTCGAAGCGGGCCGTCGTCGCGGTGGACCAGTCGCGCGCGGCGAGCGGTCCTTCGGTCACGGCCTGCCATTCGCCTTGCTCCCGCCGCTCGAAACCATAGCCGGTCTGCGCCACCCAGAGCGCCATCGGCCGCCCGGTGACGATGGCCGCATCGCGCGCGGCACGCACGCGGCCGGCGAAGCGGTCCGCATCGTCAGTGAGGCGGCCGCGCGGATCGGCCATGGTGAGCACGACGACCGAGGACAGCAGTCCGACGATCGTGATGACCACCAGCAGTTCGATCAGCGAGAAGCCCTGTTGGGCGGATCGCCGCAGGCGTTCGAAGCCCCGCGAGCCCATGGGTAAGCGCGCCCCTGCGCAGGTACGGGCCGCGGGCGTCGCCGCACGACCGTCGCAATCTGAGGTCCACGCGACCCGAGCGCGTCCGCCGCATCCGTCCACGCGCTCCCCTCTCCACCAGCCGGAGCCAAGGCTGCCCCACCCCTTCATTGCGCCGGCCGCACGAAGCTGAGAATTGCCGGCGACTGGCCGGGGCCGCCCTCCACGCGGATGGTGATCGCCAGCAGCCGCCCGTCGTCGAGCGGTACGGCGCCCTGACGCCAGCTCCAGCTCCGGCCGTAATTCTCCTCGGTGCCGGTGGTGCTGCCGAGCGTGGGCGCCGCCGGGTCGGTCAAGCGTTCGACCATGAGATTATGCGCGACCACCTGCGCCATGGTGCGCGCCCGCAGATCGAACGCACTGCGCGCGGAAACGGCCTGGAGCCGCACCAGCGCAATGCCCGCGAGGCTGAAGATCGCGAGCGCGACGAGCATTTCGAGCAGCGTGAAGCCCTGTTGGGCGGATCGCCCCGACGACGAGACGCCGCGCAACCCGCAAGCCGAGCGCGCCCATGCGAAGGCAGGGCCCCAGGACGACGGAGCGCGACCGCACCCTAGGCCCCTGCCTTCGCAGGAGCACATGACTCGCAGTCCCGGAACGCGACGTCCTGCAATCATGCCATCCACCGCCCACCCCGACCGCCCGTAGCGCCCCCGCTCCGGCCGAAGCCCTCCGCGGTGCGCCGCTCAGCGATCGCTCGAATAGATGTCGGCATTGTCGTTTTCGCCGCCGGTCTGGCCGTCTGCGCCGAGCGAATAGACGTCGAACGCCCCGCTGCGACCGGGGGCCTGATAGAGATAGGGATGACCCCAGGGATCCTCCGGCAGCTTGCGGATATAACCGCCCTGACGGTAGCGCTCCGGCTGGGCGAGGCCCGGCGGCGGCGCGAGCAGCGCCTGAAGACCATCGCTGGTGCTTGGGTAAGTGAGATTGTCCAGCCGATACTGCTCCAGCGCATCCTCCAGCGTGGCGATGTCCGCCTTCGCCTTCTCGACGCGCGCCTGATTGCCGGCGGGGATGACGTTGATGGCAACGATGGTGGCGAGCAGGCCGATGATGACGATAACCACCAGCAGTTCGATCAGCGAGAAGCCCTGCTGGCCGGATTGTCGCACGGACGCGATGCCGCGCGAGCCCTTGGACGAGCGCCCTGCCAAGGCAGGAGCCGAGCGCAAAGTCGCGCGACGATGCTCTGGGCTCCTGCCTTCGCAAGAGCACATGCTCCCACATGCACAATCGACAATTGGATTTTCATGGGCAGCAAAGGTCATGGCTCAGGCTCCGGTGAGGCTCTGCAACTGCATGATGGGCAGCAGGATGGAGAGGATGATGGCCGCGACGACGGCGCCCATCAGGATGATGATGGCGGGTTCGAGCAATGAGAGTGCGGCGGCGCTGAAGGCGTCGAATTCTCGTTCCAGATAGTCCGCGGCACGCTCCAGCATCATGTCGAGCTGGCCGGCGCTCTCGCCGCTCGCCGCGAGATAGACGAGCAGCGGCGGGAAGACGCCGGCACGCCGCATCGCCGCCGAGAGAGAACCGCCGCCACGCACGGATTCGACGATGTCCTGCGTGGCGGCACGCAGCACGCGATTGTGGATGGTGGGCACGGTGAGCGCCAACCCCTCCATCACCGGCAGGCGGCTCTGCACCATGGTCGAGAGCGTGCGGGCCATGCGCGCGGCATGCAGATCGCGCAGCAGGCGGCCGATGAAGGGTAGGCGCAACAGCGCGCCATCGACGCTGTAGCGCACCGATTCCACCTGGAGCGCGCGCCAGGCGCCAACGCCAGCGAGCGCCAGCAGGATCGCCAGCGCCCACCACCAGTGCGCCAGGAAAGAGGAAATCCCCATGACGATGCGCGTCAGCAGCGGCAGTTTCTGCCCCAGCGTGTCGAACTGCTCCACCACCAGCGGCACCACGAAGATCATGAGCGCTATCACCACGATCACCGCAAAGGTGGCAATGGCGGCGGGATAGGCCAGTGCCGCCAGCAGCTTGGCGCGCATCGCTGCCTGCCGCTCAAGCAGGTTGGAGAGCCGCTCGGTGAGCGCAGGCAGGCTGCCGGAGCGCTCGCCCGCGGAGATCATGGCGCGATAGAGGGCGGGGAAGCTGCGCGGCTCGCTCGCCATTGCCTCGGCAAGACTGCGGCCTTCCACGATGCCGGTATGAACCCGGTCGGCAATGGCGCGAACATGCGCTTTTTCGCTCTGCCGCACGATGGTGCGCAGCGCCTCTTCCAGCGGAGAGACCTGCGCCAGGGTGGAGAGCTGGCGCGTGAGCAGCGCCAGTTCCTTGCCAGAAAGGCTATTGCGCCGGAAGTCGAGCAGGGATGCGGCGCGCGTGCGGGACTCATCCGGCGCGGCGGCACTGCCCCGTCCCTCGCCCAGCCGCACCACGAACAGCTTTCTGGCGGTAAGCGCGGCGCGCGCATCGGTGGCCGTGTCCGCGCGCACCTGCCCCCGACGCTCGCGACCGGCGCCGTCGATCACCACATAATCGAAATCAGGCATCGATTGCTTCGGCTTCCCGCCGCGAAATGCGGATCGCCTCCTCCGCGCTCGTCTCGCCGGCCCGGACCAGCGCGCGGGCGGAGGCCCCGAGGCTGGGCGCGTTGAGGAAGGCGTGGCGAGCGATCAGCGCCTCGTCGCCGCCTTCGTTGATCATCCGGCGCAGCGTCTCATCGATGCGGACGGCCTCGAACACGCCGATGCGGCCCTTGTAGCCGCTCTGATTGCAGTCATCGCACCCCTTGGCGCGATAAAGGGGCGTCCCCTCCTCAAAGTCGAGCAGCGCCGCCACGGCCGTTTCGGCCGGCACGCGCTCGCGGCAGGTCGGGCAGAGGCGCCGCACCAGTCGCTGGGCAATGACCGCGCGCAGCGTGGAGGCGAGCAGGAACGGCTCCACCTTCATGTCACGCATGCGGGTGATGGCGCCCACGGCATCGTTGGTGTGCACGGTGGAGAGCACGAGATGGCCCGTGAGGCTGGCCTGCACAGCGATCTCGGCCGTCTCACGGTCGCGGATTTCGCCCACCATCACCACGTCCGGATCCTGGCGCAGGATAGCCCGCAGGCCGGCAGCGAAGGTGAGGCCCACCTTGGCGTTGACCTGGGTCTGCCCCACGCCTTCGATGGCATATTCGACGGGATCTTCCACCGTGAGGATATTGCGGCTGCCATCGTTCAGCTCGCGCAGGCCCGCATAAAGCGTGGTCGTCTTGCCGCTGCCAGTGGGGCCAGTGACGAGAATGATCCCGTTTGGTTCATTAAGCGCAGAACGGAACACCGAATCGGCAAATCCGGTCATGCCGAGTACATCAAGCGAGAGGCCGGCATTCTCCTTGTCGAGGATGCGCAGCACGACGCGCTCGCCCGCGCGGCTCGGCAGGGTGGAGACGCGCACGTCGAGCAGCTTGCCGCCCAGCGTCAGGCCGATGCGCCCATCCTGCGGCACGCGTCGCTCGGCAATATCGAGCCGCGCCATCACCTTGATGCGGCTCACCACCACGGGCGCGACATGCGGCGGCATGCGCAGCGTCTCGGTGAGCACGCCGTCCATGCGCATGCGCACGACCAGGCCGGTCTCATAAGGCTCGATATGAATGTCCGAGACGCCCTGTCGCGCGGCCTCGGCAATGATGCCGTTGATGAGACGGATGGCGGGCGCATCGTCGCCGCTGTCGAGCAAGTCCTCGGCGGTGGGCATGTCACCCGCGATCAGATCGAGATCGTCGCCGCCCATGGCGAGCGAACCGGCCATGGCCGCAACCGCACCATCATGGGCGTAATGATCCGAGAGCAGCGTCTCGAACGCTTTCTGGTCGACCAGCGCCACATCGAAGCTGCGTGCCAGATGGCGTCGCACCTCGACCAGCACGCGCGGATCGCCGCCTTCGCGCAGCGCCACCTTGAGCCGCGCGCCGTCGACATCCTCCTGGCCGGACACGATGACGACGCCATGCTTGCGCGCGAACGCATAGGGAATGTCGATGGGCAGCAAGCCATGTGGCCGCGTCTCGGCCACGCTGGCGGCGTCGGTCTCCCCATTCATGGCGGCGCGCGCGCGGGCAACGGCCTCGCCGAGCGCGCCATCCCCCCCATCGGCACGTACCGGCGTGGGCAGCGGACGGCCCTCGCCTGCTTCGCCGTCCACGGGATGGGGGCCGGGGGCGTTCATGGCTGGACTCCGTCCTCCTGCGGCACGGGCCGGATCACGCTGCTGGACCTGTGCTGCGTGCCGGCATCGACACTGCCGTCGATCACCTGATCGCCGGGCCGGACACCCTCGGCCGTCGGCACGGCCGCGCCCATATAGTCGCGCACCAGCGTATCGATGGAGGGCTCGACATCGGGATTGGCGGCCTGCTGGGCGGAGCGCACGGTGCCGTAGCGCCGGGCCGTCACTTGTGCATTGTCATCCCGGCTGCGCAGGATCGTCGGGCGGATGAAGACGACGAGATTGGTCTTGGCGCGCGCCCGGCTCTTGGATTTGAAGAGATTGCCCAGCAGCGGAATGTCGCCGAGCAGCGGCAGCTTCTCGATGGTGCGGCGCTCATTGTCGTCGAGCAGGCCACCAATGGCGAGGATGTCGCCATCGTCCACCAGCACCGTGGTCTCAAATTCGCGCTTGTTGAGCACCAGGTCGCTGCTGCTGCTGGAAACCGGGCCCGCGATGCTGGAGACCTCCTGCTTGAGGAACAGCTTCACTTGCCCGCCCGCGCTGATCTGCGGCGTCACGTCGAGAATGATGCCGACATTCTGGCGCTGCACGGTGCGGAACTGGTTGTCGAAATTCTCGGAGAGCGCCTCGCCGGTCGTCACCGGCACTTCCTGGCCCACCAGCATGTGCGCCTTCTGGTTGTCCAGCGTCGTGATCGAGGGCGTGGAGAGGATGCTGCTCTGCGTGTCCGACTGGACGGCGCTGATGATGGCACCGAACACACCGTTCTTGCCCAGTTCCGTCGCTACACCGCCGAAGCCGCCGGTGGCATTGGAGAGCGCGTCGACAGCAGCTTCCTGAAGCCTGTTGGCGAGGCCGCTATTCTCGGTAGTCGTCGTGGTCGTGACGGTACCGTCCGGCGCCACCACCTTGGTCTCCTGCGTATTGAGCTTGGTCGCCGCGATCGCGCCAGCCAGCGTGAGGATATTGGGCCGGGCGTTGGAATAGTTGGTGGCGGCAAAGCCGGTCTTGGTGCTGCCGAGCAGGAACTGGACGCCCAGCCGCTTGGCCGCGTCATTGCCAATCTCGACGATGATCGCCTCGACGAGCACCTGCTCGCGGCGCGTGTCGAGCTGACGGATCACCTCGCCGATCTGGCGCTGCACGTCCGCATTGGCGGCGATGATGAGCGCATTGGCGCCTTCATAGCGCGTCACCACGGCCGGGCCGCGCGTGGCAATGCCCGGTCCGCCGGAAGATGTCGCGGCCACGGCTGCGACAGGCGGCGCGCTGCCGGGGCCATTGCCCTCCGGCGCCGCACCCTGCCCACTGCCGCCGGTCGAAATGGCCTGCCCGAGCAGTTGCTGGAGCACCGGCACCATCTTGTCCGCATCGGCATGCTGGAGCCAATACACGCGCACTTCGGTACCGGCCGCCGCGCGCTTGTCGAGGTCCTGCGCCATCGAAACCAGACGGGCCACCGTGCCGGAATCGCCGCGGATGGCGATGCTGTTCGAGCTGTCGACCGCGACCACTGTTGCGCCGGCCTGCGCGCCCTCGCCGCCGCCCGCGAGCAACGCCTGGAGCGACGTGGCGATCTCGCGCGCGCCGGCATTGTTGAGCGCGACGAGCGTGGTCGTGCTGCTGTCCGCGTCGATACGCGCGAGCACCTGGCGGATGCGGGCGATGTTGTCCGCATAGTCGGCGATCACCAGCGACCGGCCGGAGCGATTGGCCGAGACGGTGCCGTCGCGGCTGACCAGTGGGCGGATGGTGTCCATCGCCGATTGCGCGTCGATGGCGCGCAGGCGCACCACTTCGGTGACGAAAGCATTGCGATTGGCGGCCGCGCGGCCCACCGGCGAGGGCTGGCCGGCCGCCCCTTCGGCGGGCTGGATGCGGAAGGCACCGCCGGATGCCGGCACCGCCACAAGGCCGTTGGCGCGCAGCGTGGAAAGAAAGATCTCGAAATATTCAGACTGGCTGAGCGGCCGGTCGGTGACCACCGAAACCTTGCCCTGCACCCGGCTGTCGATGATGAAAGTGCGCCCCGTCGCCTTGGCAGCATCCTGAATGAAGGCGCGGATGTCGGCATCGCGCACGTTGAGGCTGAGTTGGGCCAGCGCCGGGGTGGCGCAGATGAGCGCTGTGACGAACAGGCCGGTGACGCGACGCTTGAGACGCTGGGATTTCATTTCTTGTCCGGAATAGTGAGGGCGATGGGAACGCGCGTACCGCCGCGCTCGATGATAAGGGTCAGGCTGGCGCCGGGCGTGAGCGTGCTGCGCAGGGCGGCAATGTCCTCGGCGCTGCGGACGCCCGAGCCGTTGATCTGGGCGATCACGTCGCCGGGGCGAAAGCCGACGCGAGCGAAGACGCCGCTCCCGCCCTGCGGGCTGACGGCGATGCCCGTCACCTCGCCATTTTCGAGCCGTGGCGCAAACCCGATGCCGGAGAGCAGCGCATCGGGCGCGAAGGCCTCGCCGCTGAGCGGCGGCGCGTTGGGCAGGCCATTGGGGGCCTCCGCCGACGCCTCGCCCTCGACGTCTTCGCCAACCATAGGCGCGGCGCCAGACTGGTCGATATAGAGCGTCTCGCTGACTCCGCCGCGTGAAATGGTGACATGATCGTAGCTCACCGACGCCAGCGTGACGCCGGGCGCGATCTCGTCGCCCACGGCATAGCTGCGCTGCTCGCCGGACTCGTCCGCGATGATCGCCGAGCCCAGACCCGAGCCCTCATTGAGGCGGATGCCGAAGAGCTGAAGCGGCAGCGACGTGACCTGCTGCACGCCGTCCGCGCCGGCCGCCAGCCGATAGAAGGGATCGAAGGCGGCGAAGAGCGCCTGCCGGGCCTGCGGGGCGGGAACGATGGGCTGGCGCGCGCGCCAATCGCCATAGGGTCCGGTCGAGGCGAAGAGGGCCCACACAAGGCGCGCGACCTGGAAGGCGAGCACGATCAGCAAGGCCGCTTCGATCCAGCGCCCGATCTTCGATGCCGAAGGTGATTGCGCCGCCCTGGACCGGCTTATCAAGCCCGTGAAACGCATGATGTGGTGCCGCCCTCCAAAGCTGCGACTGCCTATGCCCGCTCTATGACCGATCCACTACAATATGGTTAACAAAAAATGACGATGGAACGAAGATGTTCTTCGGTTGATCGGGCCGAGCGCCGCCTGCTACACGGCGCATCCAGCAATCATGTCTGTCTTCCACGCCCCTCTTCTCGCCGGGCAGCCCGGTATCCAGCGGTTTCCGCACGCGGAGCTGGAACTCTACATGCTGCGCGACTTCCTGAGTGGCTATGAATGTGCCGGGCTGATCGAGCGAATCGACGCCAACCGGCGCCCCTCCACCATTGCCGACGACCTGGGCTACGAGGCCTTTCGAACCAGCGAGACGTGCGATCTCGACGGACGCGACCCTTTCGTGGCGGCGATCGACGCCAAGCTGGCGGCCGTGAGCGGGCTCGACCCGGCGCATGGCGAGCCGCTTCAGGGCCAGCGTTATGCGGTGGGTCAGGAGTTCAAGGCACATACGGATTATTTCGAACCTCATGGCGCCGATTATCAGACCTATTGCGGGCGTTCGGGCAATCGCACCTGGACGCTGATGGTCTATCTGAACGACGTGCGCGACGGCGGCGCCACGCGCTTCGTGAAAGTGGACAAGATGATGAAGCCACAGCGCGGCCGGCTGCTCGCCTGGAACAACCGCCTGCCGGACGGCGGCGTGAATCCGTGGACTCTCCATCACGGGATGAAAGTGCGCGCCGGCACGAAATACGTCATCACCAAATGGTATCGCGAACGGGTCTGGGTCGGTTAAAGCCGTCCAGTGGGCCGGGCCGCTCTCTTCGAGCGGCCCGGCGCCCGGCTCAGAAAGTCGTTCCGATGGAGACACTGATCGTCACCCCCGGCGTATAGCGGTTGTAAGTGATGATGTTGGTGCCGTTCGACTGGGTCTCGCGATATTTGCGATTGGTGAGGTTGCGGGCCTCAAGTTTGAGGTCGAACTGGCGCTTCGCCACCCTGATGCCCTGCCGCGCCACGAAATCCAGGTTGAAACCGGGATATTCGTAGACATCCGGCTGGTCCTGATTGGCCAGACCCCGGCTCGTCACGCGCTTGCTCGCATAGGAGAGGATGAAGGTCTGCTGCGAGAGGGTGTCGCGGTCCTCCAGGCCAAGCTGCATGTTGACGAGATGGTCCGACTGGCCGGTGAGCGGCGCGCCATCGCGGAAAAAGTCGGTGGCCTGCGTCGAGGAGGCGCCGAACACCGCCACCGTATCGGCCGCATCCACCTTCAGCCTGGACTTGGTGTAGGTGTAGTTGGCCACCAGCACCAGATTGCGGCTGGCGAAGAACGGCGACGAAGAGACAGTCGTCATGTCGACATATTTCTGAAGCTCCACCTCGGCCCCATAGAGACTGGCGCGCGGAGCGTTGGCGAAGCTGGTGGTGAACTCGCCGCCGGTGATGAACGCCTCGATCGGTTTGTCGATGCGCTTGTAGAAGGCCGCCAGCGAAAAGCGCTGATCGCGCGCGAAATAATATTCGTAGCGCCCCTCCAGATTGAACAGCTCACTATCCTGAAGCAGCGGGTTGCCCTGATATTGGCGGTTCGTCTCGGGATCGAAATAGAACTGATAGATCAGCTCGCGAAACTGCGGCCGCGCGATGGTCTTGGAGGCGCTCAGACGCACCTGCATCTCCGGCCGGGCCTGCCAGGTGAGCGTCGCGGCGGGCAGCCAATAGGTGTTCTTGAGGCGCGTTGCCGCCGTGGAGGCACCGGGAATTGTGAACACCTGCAGCGGTGAGACATCCTGCTGCGCACTCTCGTAGCGCACACCGCCATCGATGGAGAGCGTGGGCGTGATCTGCCAGTTCAGGCGACCATAGCCGGCGTGGTTGAGCAGCGTTGCGCGGAAGGCGGGATTGCCTTCGTTCGTTTCGATGAGCGCAATGTCGAACGCATCCACGACAGCCGGTGCCAGCAGCAGATCCGGCCGCAACATGTCTACGCCACCGGGGAAAGAGCTAGGTGCGGTAAACTGGAAATCGCGCCGCGCACTTACGCGGTCCGTGCGGCTGTAGGCATAGCCGGTCGAGAGCACGAGGCCCTCGATCGCGCGCATGCTCAGGTCCGCGCCGGCTGACCACAGATCCTCGTTGAGGTCCGAATAGCTGATCGTCGCGTCGCCGCCATTGCCGTTGTTGAGGCGGTTGACGAAATAGACACCATAAGGATCGGATGCCGCGTTGCTGCGGACATATTCCAGGCTCAGCTCGGCCGGCGCCTCCCGCTGGGAGTTGGCGTAGCTGCCACGCAGATCGAGGCTGATGTCGGGCGTCAGGCGAAACTCGCCGACAAGCTGCGTGTCGATGAGCTGACGCTCATACCAGGCGGTATCCTGCTGCATGAAGTCGACATCGGTGCCGCGCCGGTGACCCAGGCCCAGCCGCGTGTGCTTAAGCGTGTCGCGAATGTAGAGGTTGGTCCACCGCACCTTGTGATCGTCCACCTCCAGGCCCAGGCCCAACAGGGCGTTGACGACGACGCGGTTGTCGGTGGAGACGCGCTCGAAATCCGATTCAAGGTCGGAAAGATCGGTGGAGAGCGACCGCTGCTGGATGGCGTCGCGCGTTTGCCATTTGTTGCTATAGCCGGCGGTGGCGATGACGCCGAGCGTCGCCTCGCCCAGCGCGAACGCCGTGCCGCCCGACAACGTCCCGCTGAAATTGGGCGCGACATGGCCCCAGCGCTGCACCACGCCGTTGCGACTGTTGACAAGTTGCGCGGCGATAGCGGTGCTATCCACATTGCCGCTGCTGATCCGCTCTCCGCTGGCAAGGAAGGCCGCAAGCGCCGGCGGCGTGTTGCGCGCGCCATTGTCGAAGCCGGTCCAGTCGGTTGCACTGCCATAATGGACATAGCCGACCCGGCCCGTGGTCTCGCTGTTGGCGCCGATACCGGCGCTGATGGTGAGCGCGCTCTCCCTGGGCACGGCGCTGGTCGTCAGGTTGATGACGCCGCCGCCGAACTCGCCGGGGAAATTGGGCGAGTAGCTCTTCTGCACCATGGAGGAAGAGACGATGTTGGTGGGGAAAAGATCGAGCGGAACGACGCGCTTGAGCGGCTCCGGGCTGGGCAGCGGCGATCCGTTCAACAGCGCCAGCGAGTAGCGATCGCCCAGGCCGCGCACATAGACAAAGCCGTTGCCGACCACACTGAGGCCAGTCACGCGGCCCAGCGCACCGGCGATATTCCCTTCGCCGGTTCGGGCGATTTCCGCCGAAGAGAGGACCGAGACGACGGAGGCGGAGCTTTTCTCCAGATTGGCATTGCGGCGGCCGACGACGACGATGGCACCGCCGCCGCCGGGGATGGAGACGTCTGGCGCCTCGGTCCCCACATCATCCGCATTCGCCGGGTCGGCCGCATGGGCATCCGCGGCGACAGCGGGTGTCTGGGCAAGCGCCGCCGGAGCAACGAGCGCGCTGGTCATCAAAAGCAGGCCGGCAAAACGAAGCGGCGTTGCCATAATCTATCCCCTAAAGAAACGTGCAGGAAGGGCGCGGGGCGGAGGGCAACAGCGCCTCCCCGCCCCACGTCTCAGACCGATCGTCAGGTCGTAGGCAGCGACGTGCAGCTACGGTTCACGTTCGCGGTATCGTCGAACGGCGCGTAACTCGAGTTGCAGGTCCAGCCCTTGTACCAGTTGTCCGAGGCGTCCTTGACCGCGCCGATGTGCGTGGTCGTATCGAAGAAGGGATCGAGCGTCTTGGCGTCGAAAGCTGTCACGCTCGCCTCGGCCGTGCCGTTCACAAACAGACTGACGAGCGTCGGGGTGAAGCTGGTGTTGTTCCCCGTGCCGGCGGTAAAGGCCGCCTCCACGTCAGCCGCGGTAAACTCCACGCCCGCAGCGCCGGTGCCCAGGAACTTCGTGCTATTGCACTGCATTGCCACCGCGTGCGCGACGAGCGTGGCGCGCTGCGCCAGCGTGCCGTTGCCATGCATGCGGAGGCACTCGTTGTTCGGCGTCACGATAAGACCGTTCACCAGCGTGACGTCCGCGTTGCCGCGCACGAGGATCGCCGCCTGGTCTTCACCCTCGTTGTTGCTGCTCACCTGCGGCTGGATCGCCGTGAAGTTGGCGATGATGCTCTTCTGGCGCGGCGTGTCGCCATTGAAGCCGTTGGAATCGATCTCCATCAGCGCATCGCCCTGGCCGGGACGCTGGATGATGAGGACATGCTGGAAGAAGCCCTGCACGCCGGTATCGATATCGAGGCTGTCGTCGTCCGCGCCGGTCGCGATGAAGTGCTTCATCTTCACGGTGCCGCCGAAGAACTCCGCGCCGTCGTCCGAGCTGTTGTGGCTCTGGATATACTCAAGCGTGGTGTCGGCGCCTACGCCGCCGGTGGTGAGGGCCTGGAGCTCCTTATCCGCCCCCAGCACATAGCCGGAATAGCGGATCTGCACATATTTCATGGTGCCGGCATTGTAGGTGTCGTCCGTGCCGCCGAAGACAGCCGGGTCGGCGGAGCCTTCCGTCTTGCGCTCGCAGGTGCCGGCGCCGACCGACCCGAAGTCGCAATCGGTGATGCGCGCGCGGCCGAGCAGCACGACGCCGCCCCACTGCTTGAACGACGCGTCCGTGTTGAGCCCCAGCACGTTGTCACGGCTGGTGAAAATGATCGGCTGGGTCTCGGTGCCAACGGCATTGATCTTGTTGCCGCGGTTTACGGCCAGCCAGGACGTGCCGGTGCCGGCGAACAGGATCACGCCCGGCTCAATGTTGAGCGTCACATTGGTATCGGCCGTGAGCTGACCGGCCCCGTTGAGCGCAAAGCCCTTGGCGGCGGTGCAGCCGACGGTGGTGCTGGCAACCGGCGCGGCGGCGGTCGGCGCGGCAAGGCCGCCGTCGCAGCCCACGTCGACGCGGCCCTTGATCTGGTAGAGCACGCCCGGGATCTTCTCCAGCGTGATGCTCTTGGCGATGATCGCCGGCAGCGTGCAGACGCGCCAGGTGCCGGTGGGCCCGCTGATGGTATTGTCGTCAGTGAGGCCTTGCGGGTCGGCGATGGTGGGACAGCCCGGCGCGGCCGTCACCAGCGTGCCGGTCGGCGTGGGTGTCGGCGTCGGCGCGGGCGTCGGCGCCGGATTGTTGATAGTAACATTGCCGCCCGAGCCCGGCGAGGCAATCTCGTTGGCGCCGCAGCCCGCCAGCACGGACAGGGACGCGCCTGCCAGAACGGTGGTGATGGTCCTCGAAACACGTGTCATCGTCGTCTCCCTGCCGGTGAGTCCGGAAAAATCTGCGCGGGCGGAAGATCAGCGACTCTCGCGCCGTCCAACCCTCGCCGCGGCGCAGCTAGGAGATGAGTGTGACAGGGGGATGCGATTCCGATTGCGCGGGCGTGACGATCCAGTGACGCTTTTGTGACGATGGCGAGGTAACAGCGTGTGCGGAATGATCGATCGGCGGCGAACGCCTTCCAGAACCGGCGCGCCTGATAGATGACGATGAGATGATGACGCCTTGCCCCCGCTTGGGGAGCGACCGGAAAGCGGGTGTGGCCGTCGAACTGTCAGGGCGAGTGCCAGATACTGCCATAGTGTCATACGGCGTCACACAAACGGCCGGAAACCGCCCCGCAGGCAAATCGTGCGCACTATGGCGTGGCGATTTCCGGCGCTGCCCGGCCATCAAGCCGAGCCTGAGCGCCCTTCGATTGTCTGGAAAAGGTGGGAGGGCTTCTGTTGCCCGGTGCCTCCCGTACCGCTGGAATCCACTTCTGTTGCCCGGTGGGTCCAACCGCGTTCTATTTGGGTAATGTCAGGCCGTGAGGCCCTCAATTACGCAGCAAGAGCAAGTGCTTCGTTGTCGTTGGCACTTATTGGTTTTGAGCCTTTAACGGGTTACTCAGCCCGAGCGAAAATGCCGTCTTTCAACACACGTCGATCCTAGTTCGGCCCCGTCAGGACCGGCCTCTCCGCTGCAGGGAAAGGCCGTTTCTGGTGGAGCCGCCGGGTACCGCCCCCGGGTCCGCTGCGCCTATTGCACGCCACAGTTTATCGCCATAGCCGGACAAGCCGGCAGAGCGAGATATAGGGATTTCGCGGCCAATGAAAAGGGCATGGACGCGGCCTGGTGAAAGACCGCGCCCGCCGCCCTCACTTCTTGAGCGCGTCGCGGATCTCGGCGAGCAGTTCCACTTCGGTGGGCCCGGCGGGCGCCTCTTCGGCGGGCTTGGCGATGATCTTGTTCGCCTGACGCACGATCAGGAAGATCACGAAGGCCAGGATGAGGAAGTTGATGACCGCCGTGATGAACGAGCCCACGCCGATCATCGCCACGCCCGCTTCCTTGAGCGCGGCATAGTTGGTCGGATCGCCTCGGAAATCCGCGGGAATGGCGCTGAGCAGGATGAAGCGGTTGGAGAAATCGATGCCTCCGGTGATCGCGCCTAGGACCGGCATGAGCACGTCATCCGTCAGGGAGGAGACGATCTTGCCGAAGGCGGCGCCGATGATGACACCGACGGCGAGGTCCAGCACATTGCCGCGCGCGATGAAAGCCTTGAATTCTGATAACATTGGATGCGTTCCTCCCTTCATGAGCGGGGCAGCGAGGCGGTCCCGCGCGAGGCGCCGAGCTAATCCCGTTGCAAGCCGGCGATCAACAGCCTATTTAGCGTATCACTCAAGTGATACACTGCTGCAGAAGAGGACGCACCGACATGGCCTCCCTCCCCTTTCGCTCCAACCTGATCCGCGCCTTCGTCGTCATGATGGCGGCTTTTTCGCTCGCATCCTGCGGCATCAACTCCATCCCGACGTCCGAGGAAGCCGCCAAGGCCAAGTGGGCCGACGTGCAGGCTGCCTATCAGCGCCGCGCCAATCTGGTCGGCAATCTGGTTGCGGTGGCCCAGCAGGCCGCCAAGCTGGAGCGCGGCACGCTGGAGAGCGTCATCAACGCACGCGCGTCCGCCACGCAAGTCCGGCTGGACGCGGACGACCTGTCCGATCCGGCCAAGGTGCAGGCCTTCCAGCAGGCACAGACCAATATGAGCGGCGCGCTCGGCCGGCTGCTCGTCTCCGTCGAGCAATATCCCGAGCTCAAGAGCCAGGAGCGCTTCGCTGACCTGATGACGCAGCTCGAAGGAACGGAAAACCGCATCAACATCACCATCCAGGACTACAACAAGGCAGTGCAGGATTATAACACCCGCATCCGCACCTTCCCGGACATGATCGGCGCCAAGCTGGTCTACGGCGCCAAGCCGATGGTTCCGTTCGAGGCCAAGGCCGGTGCCGAGGACGCGCCCGATGTCGGCGCCATGTTCAACGGGAGCTGAGGCGGCGCGTCCGCCCCGGAGAAGCTGAGCCGCCATGATCTTGCGCCGTATCCTGATCGCGCTGTTCGCGTTGGTCCTGCTGCTGCCGGTGGCGGCAAGCCAGGCCCAGGCGCAATCGCAGCCTGCCTTCCCGAAGCTGACCGGCCGGGTGGTCGACGATGCCGGGCTGCTCACGCCGCCGCAGCGGCAGGCGCTGGAGGCCCGGCTCGCCGCGTTTGAGGCGAGCACGCGGCAGCAGCTCGTAGTCGCCACCGTGCGGGATCTCGGCGGCAACGACATCGCCGATTATGGCTATCGGCTCGGCCGCGCCTGGGGCATCGGCCAAGCGGGGGTCAACAACGGCGTGATCCTGCTCGTCGCGCCCAATGAGCGGCGTGTGCGCATCGAAGTGGGCTACGGGCTGGAGCCGGTGCTGACCGACGCGCTCTCCGGCCGGATCATCCGCCAGATCATCACGCCGCGCTTCAAGAACGGCGATTTCGCGGGCGGCATTGAAGCGGGCGCCAACGAGATCATGCGCATCATCCAGCTCCCGCCCGAGGCGCAGCAGCAGCTCGCCCAGCAGGCGGCGCAGCGGCCCGAACTCACGGCCGGCGACGTGGCAAAGGCCATCGGCATCGTCGTCGTCATCCTCGCCTTCATCCTGTTCTCCGCCATCCGGGCATCGCGGCGCGGCGGGCATCGCTATCGTGGCGGCCACGGCATTTCCCCCATCATCGTCTGGGCCGCGAGCGAGGCGCTTGGCGCTGCCCTGCGCGACCGGGGCGGCGGTGGCGGCGGCTGGGGCGGTGGCGGCGGTTGGGGCGGCGGTGGCGGCTTCGGTGGTGGCGGCGGCAGCTTTGGCGGCGGCGGCGCGAGCGGGGGCTGGTAATGGGTAAGCGCTTTTCCATGAGCGAGGCGGATCACACGATCGTGACCGATGCCGTCGCGCGGGCCGAACAGCAGACCGACGCCGAGATCGTCACCATCGTCGCGCGCAAATCGGACGCGTATCATGACGTGGGCCTGCACTGGGCGATCCTGTGCGCCTTCTTGGTCGCCGGCTTCGCGGCTGCCTTCCCCACGCTCTACGAAGGCCTCGTCATCTGGCTGATGGGCGGCTGGGTGCATGAGGTGCCGGTGCAGACGCTGCTGCTCGTGCTGCTTGGGCACATGCTCCTCAAATTCCTGGTGGTGCGCTATCTGCTCGCCATCCTGGCGCTACGCATGGCGTTGACCCCGCGTGCCACCAAGGCGCGACGTGTGCGCCGGCGGGCGCTGGAGCTGTTCCGCACCGCCGCCGAGAGCCGCACCCGCAATCTCACCGGCATGCTCATTTATCTCTCGCTCGACGAGCATCGTGCCGAGATCGTGGCGGACGAGGCCATTGCCTCACGTGTTTCGCCGGACGTGTGGGGCGATGCCATGGCCGCGCTGATCGATGAGGCGCGCCAGGGCCGTATTGCGCAGGGCATGGCGCTCGCCATCGACAAGGCGGGCATCGTGCTCGCTGAGCATTGCCCGCACAACGCCGCCACCAATCCCAACGAATTGCCCGACCGGCTGATCGAGCTGTGAGCGGCCCCTCCGCCGACGAGGAACGCCACTTCCCCGAGGAAGTGATGTGGGAAGGCCGCTTCATCGCCGCCAAGCGACGCGGCCGCTGGGAATATGTCGGCCGCACGCGCGACATCGGCGCGGCAGTGATCCTCGCCGTCCATGAGGGCGATGTCATTCTGGTCGACCAATATCGCGTACCGCTCGGCCGCCGTTGCATCGAACTGCCCGCAGGCCTGATCGGCGACGAGACGGCGGGCGAGAACCCGCTGGAGGCCGCCACACGCGAGCTGGAGGAAGAGACCGGCTATCGCGCCGAGCGGCTGGAGGACATGGGCGCCTTCTGGAGTTCGCCGGGCATGGTCTCGGAATGCTTCACCCTCTACCGCGCGCATGGCCTGACAAAGGTGGGCGACGGCGGCGGCGTAGAGGGCGAAGGCATCATCGTCCACCGGGTGCCGCTCGATGGCTTCGCGGACTGGATCGCAACGAAGCGCGCAGAGGGCTATGCGATGGACGTCAAGCTGCTCCTGCTGCTTGGCGGCGGCATGCTCCCGGCCTGAGGCTCGGCCCGCGCCCCTTCGCACCAGGCCGGGCGTGCTATGAGAGGCGACGCGGCCTTCGCGACGCCCCCTGTTTCAGGCTGCAAGGCCGCAGACCGCTTGCAAGGCGCCTTCAATGGCCGCCGCACGCGCATCCGGGCCAAGTTGCACGCCTTCCGCAATCAGGAACTCCGGCTGCAAGCCGATGAAGGCGAAGACCGTACGCAAATAGGTCTCGACATGCTCGGCCGCCGCAGCCTGCGTCCCCGCTCCGTAGAGGCCGCCGCGCGACACCACCACAATGACGCGCTTGGGCCCGGCAAGACCCTCCGGCCCCGCTTCGGTGTAGCGGAAGGTCCGACCGGCGACGAGAATGCCGTCGATCCATGCCTTGAGCTGGCTGGGCACCGTGAAATTATACATGGGCGCGCCGACGACGATGGTATCCGCGGCCAGGAACTCCTCCACGACCGGATTGTCGGCACCGGGCAGGAAATGCGGCAGCGGATCGGCCGCGAGATCGCGATAGCGCCGCTGCGAGGGGGGTACATCCTGCGCCAGCCGCTCGACAACGGCACGGGTGAGCTGGCGGCTGACGCTATTTTCCCCCGTGATGCTCGAATCGACGTGAAGGATGGTCATTGTTCATTCTCCAGTATAGATTGATAACCGAGGCTGGAGATGTAACCGTCACCATGTGAGCGCAAGGAGGCACAATCTTGTCACTCAGTCACATGGATGTGACCGACCTTCCGGTCACCGTGGATCATTCGGAATGCCGACGCGTGGCGCCCGTGCTGGCGCGGGTGGGCGACAAATGGAGCATTCTCATCGTCATGACTCTGGCGGGCGGCACGCGCCGATTCAACGAGTTGAAACGGGAGATCGACGGCATTTCGCAGCGCATGCTCACGCACAGCCTGCGCGCGCTGGAACGCGACGGGCTGGTCTCGCGCACGGCCTATCCGTCCATTCCACCGCGCGTGGATTATGCGCTCACGGAGTTGGGACGCGCGCTTTGCGTGCCGGTCATGGCGCTGGGAACGTGGGTGCAGGCCAATCTCGACACAATCGAGCGCGCACGGGACGCCTTCGATCGCGCGGAGGAGGCGCGCGCGGCGGAAGATCCGCGCTGGCCCGGACCGAGTCATCGCAGCGCCGTGCCTCTCCCCTGAGATCGCGCGACAGGCTACACCGCCCCCATCATGCCCCGAGTCGAAATCAAGATCTGCGGCGTTACCACGCCCGAAAGCATCGATGCGGCCCTTAAGGGCGGCGCGAGCCATGTCGGTTTCATGCATTTCGAGCGCAGCCCGCGCCACCTGACGCCACAGCGTCTGGCGGCGCTCAGTCCGCGCGTGCCGCCGACGATCCGGCGCATCGGCGTAGCCGTCGATCCAGACGATGCGCTGGTCGCCGCCATGGTGGCAGCCGGCGGACTGCACGGGCTCCAGCTTCACGGCACCGAAACGCCGGAGCGCGTGGCGGAGATTCGCGCACGGACGGGGCTGGAAGTCTGGAAAGTCATTTCGGTGCGGACCGCCGCCGATCTCGCCACCGGCGCCGCTTATGTCGGCGCGGCGGACCGGCTGCTCTACGATGCCAAGACGCCCGAGGGCGCGCTGCCCGGCGGCATGGGCCTGCGCTTCGACTGGACACTGCTGGCGGGTCATCGCGCGCCCTTGCCCTGGGCGCTTTCGGGCGGCCTCGACGCCGGGAACGTGGCCGAGGCGATCCGCCTGACGGGCGCACCGCTGGTCGATGTCTCCTCGGGCGTGGAAAGCGCGCCGGGCGTCAAGGATGTGGACAAGATCGCGGCCTTCTGCAAAGCGGTTTCGCAATGCTGACGCTCACCGCTCATGCCCGGCGCCCCGGCGCGCGATGGCCCTGATCGCCCGCCGCTGAGACCGGCAATCCGCGCCACACGCCCCCCAGACCCGAGACGACCATGACCGACGCTCCCGCACTCCCCAATTCGCTGCGTACCCTGCCGGACGAAGAAGGCCATTTCGGCCAGTTCGGCGGCCGCTATGTGGCCGAGACGCTGATGCCGCTCATCCTGGACCTGGAGCGGGAGTATCGCGCGGCCAAGGCCGACCCTGCCTTCAAGGCCGAGTTTGACGACCTCATGGCCCATTATGTGGGTCGCCCCTCCCCGCTCTATTTCGCCGAGCGGCTGACCGCGCACTATCGCAAGGGCGCCAAGCCCGGATTCGGCGCAAAAATCTACTTCAAGCGCGAGGAACTGAACCACACCGGCGCGCACAAGATCAATAACTGCATCGGCCAGATCCTGCTCGCCATCCGCATGGGCAAGACGCGGATCATCGCCGAGACGGGCGCGGGCCAGCATGGCGTGGCAACGGCCACGGTCTGCGCGCGGTTCGGCCTGCCCTGCACCATTTTCATGGGTGCCAAGGACGTGGAGCGCCAGCAGCCCAACGTCTTCCGCATGAAGCTGCTCGGCGCAGAAGTGCGCCCCGTGACCAGCGGTGCGCAAACGCTCAAGGACGCCATGAACGAGGCGCTGCGCGATTGGGTCGCGACGGTGGACAACACCTTCTACATCATCGGCACGGCGGCAGGGCCGCACCCCTATCCCGAGCTGGTGCGTGATTTCCAGAGCGTCATCGGCACGGAGACGCGCGCGCAGATCCTGAAGGCCGAGGGTCGCCTGCCGGACCTGCTGATCGCGGCGGTGGGTGGCGGCTCTAATGCCATTGGCCTGTTCCACCCTTTCCTTGACGATGCGGACGTGGCGATGGTGGGCGTGGAAGCGGCCGGCCGCGGGCTCGACAGCGGGGAGCATGCCGCCAGCCTCACTGGCGGGCGGCCCGGCATCCTGCACGGCAACAAGACCTATCTCCTTCAGGACGAGGACGGCCAGATCGCGGAGGCACACAGCATCTCGGCGGGGCTCGACTATCCCGGCATCGGCCCGGAGCATAGCTGGCTGCACGAAAGCGGCCGCGTGAATTATCTGCCGGTAACGGACAAGGAGGCTCTCGCCGCCTTCCAGCTCTGCTGCCGCGAAGAGGGTATCATCCCGGCACTGGAAAGCTCGCACGCGCTGGCAGCTCTGGAGCATAAGGCACAGGAATTTCCGGAAGATCGGATCATCGTGGTCAATGTCTCCGGACGCGGCGACAAGGATATTTACACGGTCGCCCAGGCGCTGGGGGAAACGATATGAGCATGCGCGCTCCCATCCTTCTGCGTTACTCGGGCGACTCTTTCCGTTACCCTGCCGAACGCTGGGGCCTCCGCCCTGCCGGCCCCTCATACCCTGAGACTTCTCTCTTCGCTGGGACGACGAAGGAGAGCGCCCAATGACCCGCTTCGCCGACACTTTCGCGCGCGCCAGGGCCGAGGACCGCGCCGTGCTCATCACCTTTGTCACGGGCGGCGACCCGACGCCGGCCGACACCGGCGCCGTGCTGGATGCGCTGGTCGCAGGCGGCGCGGACGTGATCGAGCTGGGCATGCCCTTCACCGATCCCATGGCGGACGGCCCAGCCATCCAGGCGGCGAACCTGCGCGCACTGGCGGCAGGCACGCGCACCGCCGACATCTTCGCCATCGCCAAGGCGTTCCGCGCGCGCCATCCGCATGTGCCGCTGGTGCTGATGGGCTATGCCAACCCCATGACCGTGCGCGGGCCCGACTGGTTCGCGGCGCAGTGCAAAGACGCCGGCGTCGATGGCATCATCTGCGTCGACATCCCGCCCGAGGAGGACGCCGCGCTCGGCCCGGCCCTGCGGGCGGCGGGGGTGGAGCTGATCCGCCTCGCCACCCCGACCAGCGACGATGCCCGCCTGCCGACCATCCTGGCGGGCACGGGCGGCTTCGTTTATTATGTCTCCGTCGCAGGCATCACCGGGCTCCAGCAGGCCGCGCAGGCCAGCATCGAGAACGCGGTGGCGCGCCTCAAGGCCGCGACCGACCTGCCCGTCGCCGTGGGCTTCGGCGTACGTGCGCCCGAGCAGGCGGCAGCGATCGGTGCGGTGGCGGACGGCGTGATCGTCGGCTCCGCCATTGTCGACCTGATCGGCCGGCACGGCGCCGATGCCCCGCCTTATGTGCGCGACTTCATCGCGACGCTGCGCGCCGCCCTGAACACCGCGCGTGCCAACAAGGAACCTGTCGCATGAGCTGGCTCAATCGCGTCCGCAACGCCATTCCCTTCATTCCGAAGAAGTCGGACGGGCCGGACAATCTCTGGCACAAATGCGCCGGCTGCGGCCAGATGGTGTTCATGAAGGAGTGGGAGGAGAATCTCTCGGTCTGCCCGCGCTGCGACCATCACGGCCGTATCGGCGCCAAGGCGCGCTTCGCCCAGCTCTTCGACGAAGGCACGTGCAAGCTCATTCCCTCGCCGCAAGTGAAGGAAGACCCGCTCAAGTTCCGCGATTCCAAGCGCTATACCGACCGGCTGAAGGCCGCCCGCGCCGCGACTGGCGAGCCGGACGCGTTGCTCAATGCCTATGGCAAGATCGAGGGTCATGCCGCCGTGGTGGGCGTGCAGGATTTCGCGTTCATGGGCGGCTCGATGGGCGCGGCGGTGGGCGCCGCGTTCGTGGCCGGCGCGCGTGAGGCGATCAAGCGCCGCTGTCCCTATGTGATCTTCACGGCGGCGGGCGGCGCGCGCATGCAGGAGGGCATCCTTAGTCTGATGCAGATGCCGCGCGCGACTGTGATGATCCAGCAGCTCCGTGCCGCTGGCCTGCCCTATATCGTGGTGCTGACCGACCCGACGACCGGCGGCGTCACAGCGAGCTACGCCATGCTGGGCGACGTGCAGATCGCCGAGCCCAAGGCGCTCATTGCCTTCGCCGGCCAGCGCGTCATCCAGGACACGATCCGCGAGAAGCTGCCGGAGGGCTTCCAGCGCTCCGAGTTCCTGCTGGCGCACGGCATGCTGGACATGGTGGTGCACCGCAAGGAGCTGCGCGCCACGCTCGGCAAGACCATCGACTATCTCACCGCCGCACGCGCGGCCTGATCCACAGACCAGACTCCCGTTCGCCCTGAGCCTGTCGCACGGCCTCCTTCTTTTCTGGAACGGCCCCGCAGGGAGAAGAGGGCTTCGACACGCGCGAGGCGAACGGAGCAATGAATTCAGAATTGAGGGCCCATGGCTGACCACGCCGTTTCCGATCATCCGGCCGTACAGGCCCAACTCGATCGTTTGGGCTCGCTCTCGCCGGGGCGTGACGTACTGGGACTGGAGCGCATCACGGCGCTGCTGGCGCGGCTGGGCAATCCGCATCTCGCGCTGCCGCCGGTGTTCCATGTCGCCGGGACCAACGGCAAGGGCTCAACCTGCGCCTATCTGCGCGCGGCGCTGGAGGCGGAGGGGCACACAGTCCATGTCTTCACCTCGCCGCATCTGGTGCGGTTCAACGAGCGCATTCGTCTCGCCGGCACGCTGATCGACGACGAGACGCTGGCGCGCACGCTGGAGCAGGTGCTCGACGTGGGCGGCGACATCCATGCGAGCTTCTTCGAGGTAACAGCGGCGGCGGCCTTCCTGCTGTTCTCCTCGAGACCGGCCGATGCCTGCGTGATCGAAGTGGGCCTCGGCGGCCGGCTCGACGCGACCAACGTGCTGCGCAATCCCGCCGCCTGCGGCGTGGTGTCGCTCGCCGTCGATCATGAAGCCTTTTTGCTCACGCCCGAGGAGGGCGTCCCGCAGGACCCCCTCTGCCGCATTGCCTTCGAGAAGGCCGGTATCGCCAAGCCCGGTGCGCCGCTTGTGACCCAGCGTTACCGGCAGGACATGATGCGCGTCATTGCCGATGTCGCGCAGGGCGCCCATGCCACGCTGCTGACACGCGGCGAGGCGTGGGACATCGTCGCCTATCAGGGCCAGCTCCACTATCGCGACGGTCAGGGCAAGCTGGAGCTGCCTCTGCCTCGCCTGCCGGGCATGCACCAGATCGGCAATCTGGGCGTAGCGCTCGCCATGCTGCGTCACCAGAGCCGCGTTCCGGTGAAGGAAAGCTCGCTCAAGGCCGCGCCGCTCTGGGCGCAATGGCCCGCGCGCATGCAGCGGCTGGAGGGCGGCCCGCTCAACGCCCTGCTGCCCCGCCGCACGCTCATGCTCGACGGCGGCCACAACCCCGATGCGGGGCAGGCACTCGCAGCGACGCTCAAGGACAGCGGTCTGGCGGCGGATGGCGTCGACCTCGTCACCGGCATGCTCGCCAACAAGGACGTGGCCGGCTTTCTGGAAGCGATCCGCCCCATGCTGCGCTCGATCCGCTCGCTGCCGGTGCCCGGCCACGAGCATCATGGCCCGGAGGTATTCGCCGCCCTCGCCGAGCGCTGGGGCCTGCCGCACAAGGCTTTCGACACCCCGCGCGAGGCGCTGGAGGATATTGCCGCCACCGCGCCCGAGAGTACGCGCACCGTGCTGATGGCTGGCACGCTCTATCTGGCCGGCAAGGTGCTGGTGGCGAACGAGCAGCCGCCCGTTTAGCGGCTTCTTCGACTCCTCCCTCGCCTCTCGTCGTCAGTCCCCAATGGGGCGACAGAGCACCGGACGAGCCGCGGCCTCTCAATCGTCCTGCGTACTCGGCTGGCGCACCGTCTCCACCACGAAGCCCTTGCGCCACATGATCCACAGCAGGAGCATGCCCGGCACGGCAGCGAGCACGGTAAAGCCCCAGAAGCTCACCCAACCCAGCGCATTCGCGAGATAGCCCGAGGGCGTCGAGAGCCAGGTGCGTCCCACAGCCGCGAAGGAGGAGAGCAACGCGAACTGCGTGGCCGTATAGGCCAGGCTCGACAGGCCAGAGAGATAGGTGACGAACACCGTGAGACCGATGCCACTGGTGAAATTCTCAGTGCCCACCGCAAGCCCCAGCATGAGCGGCGAATGGCCGGCCATGGCGAGGAGCGAGAAAAGCAGATTGGAGAACATCATCATGAGGCCCGAGACGAACAGCGCCCGCCCCATGCCCAGCCAAGCGATGAACGGCGCGCCGAAGGCCGAGCCAACGATGAGCGCGGCGAAACCGACGAACTTGTTCACCGCGACATATTCGGTGTCCGTAAAGCCCAGCTCCACGATCATGGGGGCCAGCATCACCTGCCCCATTGCGTCGCCGATCTTGTAGAGCAGCACGAAGCCCAGGATGAGCACCGCGCCATGGCGGCTCAGGAATTCGCGGAAGGGATTGACGATGGTCTCGGCCAGCCAGCCGCCGAGGCTCTGCCCGCTCGCCAGCACATGACGCTGCACATAACGCCCGGGCCCCGCGACCAGCGCGCCGAGTGCGGCGGGCAGCAGGCAGAAGGCCGTGAGCCCATAGGCCGCCGCCCAGCCCAGCCCCGCGCCCTCCGCCGAGGCGAGATAGATGGTGCCCGCGCCCGCGATGAGATTGCCGGTGCGGTAGCCGAACTGGTTCATGGCGGTGCCGTGGGGCAGTTCCTCCTCGCTCAGGATTTCGATGCGATAGGCGTCGATCACGATGTCCTGCGTGGCTGAGAGGAAAGCGACGGCCACGGCCCACAGCGCGAAGAGGCCGATATGATGGGCCGGATCGCTGGCACCGAGCTGCCACAGCGCCACGAAGAGCAGCGCCTGGATAAAAAAGAGCCACGCCCGCCGCTGGCCGAAAAGCCGTGTGAGGATAGGCAGCGGCACCTTGTCCACCAGCGGCGCCCACAGGAATTTGAGCGTATAGGGCGTGGTGAGACCGATGGCGAAACCGATGGTCGACTTGTCCACGCCCACGCGCGAGAGCCAGAAGGCCATCGTCGCCAGCAGCAGCGTGAGCGGAAAGCCGCTGGCAATGCCGAGCAGGAAGGCGACGAAGGGCATCGGCCGGCGATAAGGCCGGAAGGCGGGCACGACGAAGCCGATGGCGACGACGCCCGCGACGATGAGCGCGAATAGGACCGTTTGCAGCATGGGCTCTCCCCGGGTCTCCCTGAGCGGACAGCCTTAGAGCATTTTCAGGGCGCCGCCAGCCCGGGACGAGCGGCCGGGCCGGGTCAGTCCGTGCGCGCGAACAGCGTCAGCCCGGGGGGCAGCCGCCCCGGCGCGCGGCCAGCGAGCAGCGCCTCGCAGATGCGGATGGCGCGGATGAGATCGCGCGGCTGGAAAGGCTTGGCCAGCACGCCCAGCGCCACGCCCGTCTCGCTTTCCTCCTCAGGATAGCTGGCGGTGGCGAAGAGCACGGCAATCCCCAGCCCCCGCGCGCGCCGCGCCAGTTCGATGCCGGAGCGCACGCCGCGCAGACGGATATCGGCGATGACGAGATCGACCGGCCCGCCCTCGATCACCGCCTCCGCATCGCGGAAGCGATCGACCGTGGCCACCACCGTATAACCCGCCTGCTGGAGGGCATGTTCATTGTCAAACGCAATCAGCGGCTCGTCCTCGACGATGAGAATGCGGCTGATGCGCGGCTCTCTCTTCGTAAAAAACATTGCCGCCACGCCCCACTTGCGCCACTAGCCGCACCGGCCGAAATGGGCGGTGACACGGCAAGCGCGTCCGCTACGCTTTCGCCCGGCGATTCGCCAGTAGGCGATGGCCACAGCGCAAACAAAAAGGACTTGATGGCATGGCCAATGCCGATGGCCCCAAAGGGCCCCGACGCCCTCGGCGTCCCGCCCCCCGGCACGGCGCGCGGGACAGCGCCCGCCATGGCGCCCGCAGCGGCCTGGCCAGCAGCCCGCGCGCGCCCGTGCGTGACGACGACGAGGCGCCGGCCAAGGCGGATCGTGCCGGTCGCGCGGACAAACGCGCAAAGGAGAGTCCGGCAACGCCAAAACGCGGCGTGCCTCCCGTTCAGGGCGCCAGGACGGGCTCCAGCGGCACGGACCGCACCGGACGTGCGGCGCCGCGCGACAGCCGCCCGGGAACGAACCGGCGCACGCGTGAGGGGAGCCGCGCGGACGATATGCGGGAGCGCCCCTCCGCACGCCAGGGCGGCAAAGGCAGCCCGCGCGCGGGAACGACGAAGCGCGCGCCCTCCACTCAGAGCGCCAAGACTGGCTCCAGCGGCGCGGAACGCACCGGCCGCGCAGCGCCGCGTGACGGCCGCCCGGGAACGAGCCCGTGCACGCGTGAGGAGATCCACGCGGATGCCGTGCGGGAGCGCCCCTCCGCTGACCGGGGCGGCAAAAGCCCACCGCGCTCTCCCGCAGCCGACCGAAGGCTTGCCCGTGCAGATCGACCGGGCGCCAAGACGCAGCGCCGGCCACGCTCCGATGCCGGCACTCTGCCGACCGCCGATCATGGGGCGATCAACCGGCGACGCGGGACGGAGGCCGGTTCTCCTCCGCTCGCAAAAACGTCCAGGCGCCCTCCCTCCCCCGACGCGGGGCGTATCGCGAGCCCCGGACATGACATTACCCGGCGCCCGCCCCCCGCGCGGCGAAAATCGGTCGCACCGACCGCACGCCAGACCGCAGCGGACGGATCCCCGCGCGAGGGCGAGCGCATCGCCAAGCTGCTGGCGCGCGCTGGGGTGGCCTCGCGGCGGGACATCGAACGGATGATCGAGGACGGCCGCATCGCCATCGAGGGCGTGCCGGTGACGACGCCGGCAACCTTGCTCACCTCATTGCGCGGCGTAACTGTGGACGGCAATCCAGTGAAGGAGCCCAGCCCCACGCGCCTTTTCCTGTTCCACAAGCCGGCGGGCTATCTCACCGCCGCGCGGGATCCGGCCGGACGCCCCACCATCTATGACCGCCTGCCCGCCGACCTGCCACGCCTCATGCCGGTGGGGCGCCTCGACATGACCACGGAGGGCCTGCTGCTGCTCACCACGGACGGCGCGCTCAAGCGCCAGCTCGAACTGCCCGCCACCGGGGTCGAGCGCACCTATCGTGCGCGTGCCTTCGGTACGGTGAGCCAGGCGCAACTCGAGGAACTGATCGACGGCGTAGAGATCGACGGAATGCGCTATGGCCGCATCGACGCCAATCTGGAGCGCCGCACCGGCCGCAACCAGTGGATCGAGATGACGCTGACCGAGGGCAAGAACCGCGAGGTGCGCCGGGTGCTGGAGCATCTCGGCCTGGTCGTCAATCGCCTGATCCGCACGCGCTACGGTCCCTTCACGCTGGGCGAGTCCGAGCCCGGCGCTCTCATCGAGGTGCGTCAGGCCGATCTCGTCGCCTTCCGCCGGACCTTGAAGACATGAGGGTCATTGCCGGCCAATGGCGCGGGCGGCCGCTGCTCGCGCCGCCGGGCGACACGACGCGGCCGACGGCCGACCGCACGCGCGAAACACTCTTCTCCATGCTGACCAGTCGCCTGGGCAGTTTCGATGGGCTGGCCGTGGGGGATTTCTTCGCCGGATCGGGCGCGCTCGGCCTCGAAGCGCTCTCCCGCGGCGCCGCCTCCTGCCTGTTCGTGGAGCGCGACCGCGATGCCGTTGCCGTCCTGCGCGCCAATGCAGCGAAGCTCGGCCTCGCCCGGCCCGACATCCGCCAGGGCGACGTGCTGGCGCTCGGCCCGGCGCCCGCGCCGCTCGACCTCATCTTCATGGACCCGCCCTATCGATCGGGGGCTGGCGCGGTCGCGCTCGACAAGCTCGCCCGCCTCGGCTGGACGGCGCCCGGTAGCTGGATCAGCATCGAGACGGAGCGCGGCGAGGCCCTTTCGGTCAAGGGCTTCACGATCGAAACCGAACGCGTCGTGGGCAAGGCCAAGCTGCATCTGTTGCGTCCCGAGGATTGAGCGCGGAGCGCAGGGATCCGCCGGCGCCTTGAAACGCATCAGCCTAGACGCTGCGGTAGTCGGTCGGACACAGCAAGGGTTCGCGCAGAGGCGCAGAAGGCGCCGAGATAAAAAGAGTAAGAGCGGCTTTGCGGTTTCGCCAACTCTACAGCGACACCCACCGGCGCAACAGCGCTGCGAGACAGGCCATCCGCCTTCCCTGGTTCTTCCGAGCCCCCTCTGCGGTCCCTACGCCTCTGCACGCCCCCCTAAAACGCAGCCAGCTTCCCACAACACCGCGAGAAGACCGCAAGCAACCGCACAGCCCCCTTATCCCGGATAACGTTCGAACTGCGGCAAATCGCCCATCGGCACCATCCACACAATCCGCTCCGCCACCTGGATCTCGGCATCAGGTGGCATGCGCTCGGGCAGATCGAGCGTGGCGACCTGCACGTCGATCATGCCGGGAAGCGTTGTCTCGTTGGTGAAGAAGAGCCCCGTGCCGCATGCCCCGCAGAAATGCCGCCGGCCATGCTCAGATGACGCATAGATCTGCGGTTCACCCGTGATCCGCAGGTCGTCCGCCGCTACCATGGCCCACGCCACAACTGGCGCGCCGGCATGGCGGCGGCAATCGCCGCAATGACAGAGCGCCCGGTGTACCGCCTCTTCCGGCATTTCAAAGCGAATCGCCCCGCAATGGCACTGTCCCTTCAACATCGCACGCCTCTCAATGTTCTTCTTTTGTTCTTATGCCGAAACAGATGGCGCAGGTAAAGAGACAGAATGCCCTCTCGTTCGCGCAATCGCCTTCCGACCCTCAATCGCCCTTGCGCCACGCTGCGCGGGTATCCGCCTCCCGGCTTGGGTCGGGATTGACGCAGCTATCCGTGCGCCCCTTGACGCAAGGCGGATAATCGCCGGCAGGCGCCGGCGCGTTTTGAACGATCGGCTCGGACGGGCCCCATTGATGAATGACCCCATCGGGGCCGGGTGTCGCGCCCGGCTGGGCAGCGCTGGGCGGTAGATCCTGCACCGGTGGCGGGCCCGAAGGCGCAGGTTGAGCGCTGGCCACCATGGCTATGGCGCCTAGCGGAAGCACGAAAGCACGAAAGATCAGATGCATGGCTCGATCCTTTCCTGCGGCAAGAAACCAGGGATGTGCCGCATCAACGAGAGGCTAGCCAAAGCGTTCCGCCCACCATTGGGGCCCGAACACCAAAAAAAATGGCCAGGCGAACATCGCTCGCCTGGCCTTTTGGGAGAGACCGAAGGATCGGCCTGCCCCAGGATGCGCGACCCGGGCCTTATTCGGCGTCCGTTTTGTCGCTGGCGGCAGGCTCGGCCGCCGTCTCGTTGCTGGCGGGCGCAGCCTCGGTCGTGTCGGCTGCGGCAGCAGCATCGGCCTGATCGGCCGGAGCAGCCGCGGGAGCGTCCTGCTGCGGTGCCTGCTGGTCAGTCTCCTGCGCATAAAGCGGCGCGGCCGCGGCGGCGAGGAAAAGAGTGGGCAGAATAAAGGCTTTCATGTGATCTTTCCTGTTCTTGTCGATCCAGAAGTCCCAGAAGGGCGTTGCTTCCCTAGGCGCCTTCTCGTCGCCCGTCCCGCAGTCTCCGATAAGCTGTGGTCTTGATCCCATGAATTGAGGACTTTGGATTATTCCGCACGTTCAAGCGTTTACATGACGCGATGAATTGATGCGCCGCAGCGAAGACTCGCATGGCCAGTCGCCAGATCGTCGCTGGGGGTCTTGCCGATAGCCCACTTGTTCCCTAGTTGTTCACTCTATGACTCTCCCCTCGCCTTCTGATCCGCCTTATCTGCAAGGCCTCAATGCGCCACAGCGCGACGCGGTGCTGACCACCGAAGGGCCGGTCCTGGTTCTGGCGGGCGCGGGTACGGGGAAGACGGCGGCATTGACCGCGCGGCTCGCCCATCTGGTGGCGACGCGGCTCGCCTTCCCCTCCGAAATTCTGGCAGTCACGTTCACCAACAAGGCCGCGCGGGAAATGCGCGAGCGGGTCGGCCGTATGATCGGCCCCGCAGTGGAGGGCATGCCCTGGCTCGGCACCTTCCATGCCATCGGCGCCAAGATGCTGCGCCGCCATGCCGAACTCGTCGGCCTGCAAAGCAATTTCACGATCCTCGATACCGACGACCAGCTCCGCCTGATGAAACAGATCATCCAGGCCGAGGGACTGGACGAGAAGCGCTGGACCGCCCGCGCGCTGGCGGCCCTGATCGATCGTTGGAAGAACCGAGGCCTCACCCCGTCCGAGGTGGACGCCGGCGAGAGCGAAGCTTTCGCCAATGGCCGAGGCGCCGCCATCTATGCCGCCTATCAGGCGCGGCTGCGCGCGCTCAACGCCTGCGACTTCGGCGATCTGCTGCTGCACATGCTGACCTTGCTCAAGACCGATCGGGACGTGCTGGAAAGCTATCAGCAGCGCTTCCGCTACATCATGGTGGACGAATATCAGGACACCAATTCCAGCCAATATCTGTGGCTGCGGCTGCTCGCCCAGACGCGCAAGAACATCTGCTGCGTGGGCGATGACGACCAGTCGATCTACTCCTGGCGCGGCGCGGAAGTCGCCAATATCCTGCGCTTCGAGCGGGATTTCCCCGGCGCCAAGGTGATCCGGCTGGAGCAGAACTACCGCTCCACCCCGCATATCCTGGCGGCGGCGTCCGGAGTCATCGCCCAGAATGGCGGCCGGCTGGGCAAGACGCTGTGGACGCAGGAGAGCGAGGGCGAGAAGCTCCGCGTCATCGGCGTGTGGGACGGGCCCGAGGAGGCTCGGCGCGTCGGCGAGGAAATCGAGACGCTAGAACGCGAGGGCGTGCGCGCCGACGACATCGCCATCCTGGTGCGCGCGCAGTTCCAGACGCGCGAGTTCGAGGACCGCTTCATCCAGATCGGCCTGCCCTATCGCATCGTCGGCGGCTTCCGTTTCTACGAGCGCGCCGAAATCCGCGATGCGCTCGCCTATCTGCGGCTGGTCAACCAGCCCGCGGACGATCTCGCCTTCGAACGCATCGTCAATGTGCCCAAGCGCGGCCTGGGCGACAAGGCGGTGGAAAAGCTGCACCGGCTGGCGCGGGCCGAGAACGTCCCCCTGAGCCTCGCGGCGGCGCGCATCGTGGAGACGGACGAACTGACGGGGGCGGCGCGCAAGGCGCTCACGCGCTTCGTGGGCGATCTCGCCCGCTGGCGCGACATGGCGCAGACTCTGCCCCACGCCGAGCTCGCCCGGCAGATCCTCGACGAGAGCGGCTATACCGCCGCGCTCCAGGCCGAGCGCACCGCCGAGGCGAGCGGCCGGCTCGAAAACCTCCAGGAGCTGGCGCGCGCCATGGAGGAGTATGAGACGCTCGGCGCCTTCCTGGAGCATGTGAGCCTCGTCATGGACAATGAGGCGCAGGCGCAGGATGCCAAGGTCACGATCATGACCATTCACGCCGCCAAAGGGCTGGAGTTCGACACGGTGTTCCTGGCCGGCTGGGAGGACGGCGTCTTCCCCTCGCAGCGCGCTCTGGATGAAGGCGGTCTCGCCAGCCTGGAGGAAGAGCGCCGCCTCGCTTATGTGGCGATCACGCGCGCGCGGCGGCGCTGCACGATCCTCCATGCCGCCAATCGCCGCGTCTATGGCCAGTGGACCAGTGCCATCCCCAGCCGCTTCATCGGCGAGATTCCGGCAGAGACGGTGAATGAGGAGACCACCATGAGCGGCGGCGCCAGCCTGTGGCGCGCCAACTGGTCCGAGCGGGAAGACCCCTTTTCCAATGTTGCGCGCGGCACCGGGCGCGGGCCGGGCTGGCAGCGCGCCGCGAGCCAGGGCGGCTTTTCGCGCGAACCGACGCGCCTCGTCGAGGCCCGACAGAGCGCCGTTAGCCTCGGCGCCAAGGGCCGCAGCGACGTGGCGGTGGGCATGCGCGTCTTCCACGAGAAATTCGGCTACGGGACGATCCAGACAATCGAAGGCAACAAGCTGGAGATCGCTTTCGAGCAGGCCGGTCCCAAGCGGGTTCTGGATAGTTTCGTGAGCATCGCCTGACCTTCCGGCGCCGCCAGGTCTCCGCTCGTTGGCCTTGCTATAAGAAATGCTTAGGCTTGAAACCTTCCTCTCAAGGAGAAGCATGACACGGGCTATTGGCGGGAGCCATCATGACGTTGCCCCTGCCGCATCACCAACATTCATCTTATAAAAGCGGCAATCTATTCATCATGTTCTTAGGGCAAATGGTCCAAATTCGATCTTTTTGTGCCACGCATTATCAACAAAGGCCGGATATTTCCGGCTTGTTAACATTTTGCGCTTACCAAAGCTGCGCGACCCGAAGGGCGCTGGCCAACCAGTGCTCCAAGACTAGCCCGGCGGTGCGTGGGTGTGCCGCCGGGCATTTTTATGCCCGGCGACTCACTGATGGCGCTCGATAGCCCGCACGCCATTCTCCGCCGCAGCCACATCTATCTCCCGGATATTCGCGAGCGATGCCCCATCAGGACGCATCCGTACTCCTGCGAACAGGAACACCGGATGGTAATTCAGGGCGTAACGCCCTGCAAATGGGCGACGCTATGCTTGCGGGGGTCTAGAGAAGGCAGCGCTAATCACAAACTCACCTCGACCTGCAAGGCGATCTGCCCCGACGGGCCTCGACGCCATGGAGCAGGCCCGGTCGACGGTTCCACCAGCCCCCTTCCCGATGAACCCTCAGCAGTGGGCCTCGCTTCTTCCTCCAGGCGACACGCGCCGCCCGCGCGTCACGCCACGCTGAAATCAAGGCCGATGTCCGCGGCCGGAGCGGATTGGGTAAGCCGGCCGACACTCACATAATCGACGCCAGTCTGTGCAATGGCCCGAATGGTCTCCAGCGTCACCCCGCCCGAGGCCTCGGTGGCTACGCGCTTGCCGACCAGCGTGACCGCGCCGCGCAGCACGTCCGGTGTCATATTATCGAGCAGCAGATGCGTCGCACCGGCCGCGATGGCAGGCTCGATCTGGTCGATCCGGTCGACCTCGACGATGATCGTCTCGATGCCCGCACCGCGCGCCGCGCCGACTGCCTGACCGATGGAGCCCGCCACGGCGATGTGATTGTCCTTGATCATCGCCGCGTCCCACAGGCCCATGCGGTGGTTTCGCGCGCCGCCCTGGCGCGTTGCATATTTCTCCAGCAGCCGCAGGCCCGGAATGGTCTTGCGCGTGTCGAGCAGCGTCGCGCCCGTGCCGGCCATGCGGTCCACATAGGCGCGGGTCAGCGTGGCGATGCCGGTCAGATGCTGGACCGTGTTGAGCGCCGAGCGCTCGGCGGTCAGCATCGCACGTGCCTTGCCGCGCAGGCGCATGAGCGGCGTGCCGGCGGAAACGCGCGCGCCCTCGCCTACGAGGATGTCCGTCTCCACTTCCGGATCGAGCGCGCGGAAGAAGGCTTCGGCGATGGGGAGTCCGGCCACCGTCACCGCATCGCGGCTCGCCATCACCCCAGTGAACAGTGCCTGCGCCGGGATCACGCTCTCGGAGGTGACGTCATGCCCGCCCGCCCCCGGCGCCCCGCCAAGATCCTCGGCCAGCGTCGCGGCGACGAACGCCGGAAGATCGAAGCCGTCCAGCACGAACGGCGCGTGCGCCACGTTCGCCCCGGCCACTTAGCCCCGGGCCCCCACGTCGCCCTGTCCCACTGTGCCGCTTGCCAACTCCAGCATGCGGTCCAGCGGCTTCTTGGCAGCGAGCCGCAGGCTCTCGTCCATCTCGATGCGCGGCTGCAGGTCGCGCAGCGCAATATAGAGCTTTTCCAGCGTGTTAAGCGCCATATAGGGGCAGACATTGCAATTACAGTTGCCGTCCGCGCCGGGCGCACCGATGAAGGTCTTTTCCGGCAGAGCAAGCTGCATCTGATGGATGATGTGCGGCTCGGTCGCGACGATCAGCGTGTCGCCCGGCATCGCCTTGGCATAGCCCAGGATGCCACTGGTCGAGCCCACATAGTCGGCATGGTCGAGAATATAGGCGGGGCACTCCGGATGCGCGGCGACCGGTGCGCCGGGATATTGCGCCTTGAGCTTGAGCAGCTCCGTCTCCGAGAAGCTTTCATGCACGATGCATACGCCCGGCCACAGCAGCATGTCGCGGCCGAGCTTGCGCTTCAAATAGCCGCCCAGATGCTTGTCGGGCCCGAAGATGATCTTCTGCTCGGGCGGGATCTGCGCCAGGATCTTCTCGGCCGACGAACTCGTCACGATAATGTCCGAGAGTGCCTTCACCTGCGCGGAGCAGTTGATGTAGCTGAGCGCGATATGATCCGGATGCGCCTCGCGGAAGGCCTTGAACTGCGCGGGCGGGCAACTGTCCTCCAGCGAGCAGCCGGCGTCCATATCCGGCAGGATCACGGTCTTTTGCGGCGAGAGGATCTTGGCGACCTCCGCCATGAAGCGCACGCCGCAGAAGGCAATCACGTCCGCGTCCGTTTCCGCCGCCTTGCGTGACAGCTCGAGACTGTCTCCGACAAAATCAGCAAGATCCTGAATTTGCGGCTTTTGATAATAATGCGCCAGGATGACGGCATTGCGCTCCTTGCGCAGCCGATTGATCTCGGCGACGAGATCGAGCCCTCTCAGATCGTTGACCGGGCCCCCGCCCATTCCGCCGCGTGCGTCCATCTGCCGAATCTCCCAGTTACTGCGGGGGAGATGGCCCCGGGAGCGCGCGGGTTCAAGCCAATATACCCCCGAGCTCCGGAAAGCGGGCGGAAAGGCGCGCCGGTGGCGCCCCGCTGCATCAACCGAGTGCGGCCGCGGGAACGCGCGCCCAGCCCTCCCCCTCCGCGCGCGCTAGGCCGCGCCGCTCCAGGTCGATGAGATGGGCAAGCACCGAGCGGCCGGCGGCGCCGTGCAGGCGCGGATCGATGCCAGCATACATGGCGCGCACCATGTCGGGGATTTGCGCGGGGCCCTCCCCTTCGCAGCCCTGCCGCTCCAGATGGCGCAGGATCTGCCCCTCACGCATTCGCCGGTGGCCCAGCGTACCGCGCACCAGCCGGCGCGGCTGGGCGATCGGCGCGCCGTGGGCAGGGTAATAGACGGCATCGTCGCGCGCCAGCAGCCGGTCGAGCGAAGCGAGATAGGCGCTCATGTCGCCATCGGGCGGCGAGACTACGGTCGTCGACCAACCCATCACATGATCGCCGGTGAAGAGCGCCTGCTCCGGTTCGAGCGCATAGCAGAGATGGTTGGAGGTATGCCCTGGCGTCGCCACGGCGGTGAGCGTCCAGCCGGCGCCCGAGACCGCCTCGCCGTCCGCCAGCACGCGGTCCGGCATATAATCGGGATCGAAGGCGGCGTCGGCGCGCGGCCCGTCATCCTCCAGCGTCAGCGGCGCACAGCCGATCACCGGCGCCCCGGTCAGCGTAGCGAGCGGCGCGGCGGCGGGACTGTGGTCGCGGTGGGTATGCGTGCAGAGGATGGCACGGACGGCCCGCCCATCGATCGCCGCTATCAGTGCCGCAAGGTGCGCGGGTTCCTCCGGCCCCGGGTCGATCACGGCCAGATCGTCGGTCCCGACCAGATAGCTCTGCGTGCCCTCATAAGTGAATGGCGATGGATTGGGCGCGAGGATGCGCGTAACCAGCGGCGAGAGGCGCATGGCCATGCCAGTGTCGGCGCTCAGAGAAGGTGCGGGCGATGCCATGATCCCCATGTGGCAGTTGCCCCACCCCCATTTCAAGGCGTGACGTCACGCGACGCTGCGGCGAATCCCGTCGATCCGTCGCGCGGGGGCCGGTGGATGATGGTGGTGGGCCCGGCAGGACTCGAACCCGCAACCTAGCCGTTATGAGCGGCCAGCTCTAACCATTGAGCTACAGGCCCCCGTTCCACGATCGGCCGCGAAACCGAGAGCCGCCCGTTAGCGGCCAGCCCTCTTTTTGGCAAGCAGGCCCGTAGGGCGTCGCGGCGAGTCCCTGTCCGTACCGGGTCAGGGCTGCTGTGTTTCGAGAACGCCCTCGACCTGGCCGGCGGCGGGCAGCATCAGCTCGAAGGCATCGGCCGAGACCAGCAATTGTCCGCCCATGCGGCCGGCAATGCCGCGCACCAGGCGCAGCGCGAAAGCAAGGCCGAGCGGCGGCGCGTCGGACAGCATCTGGTCGATGGGCGAACTGTGATCGAGCAGGGTCGCCTCGCTCTGCTCGCGCAGCGCGCGCGGCCGTTGGATCGCGACCGAGAGCGTCCCCGTCACCGGCAAATGGCGCATCTGCACAACCAACGGCTCATCCTCGTCAAGTGCCGCATAGCCGGCACGGACGAGATGGACCAGCATCCGCTCGATCTGTTCCCGGTCGCCTGTCACAGCCGGCAGACCCGGGCCCGTCTCCAGCCTGATGCGGTGGCTCCCGGACTGCGCGAAGCGCTGCACGATGGTGCGCAACTGCGCGGTAATGTCGATCGGGTCGCCCGGACTGCGCGCCTCATTGCGCGCGATGCGGCCGGCGAGATCAAGATCGTCGAAGGTTGCCACCAGTTCGCGCGCGTCGGCCAGAATCTGCCCGGCAATCTCGCGATAATCGGCGGAGACGGGCCCGACCAACTGCCCCTCGATCATCTCGGCATAGGCATAGATGGCGCTGAGCGGGGTGCGCAATTCGTGGATGAGCTGGCGCGCGCCCGCGGCGGAAAGGCCGGACCAATCCATCGCGCCGTCGGCCGTAGCCGCCACCGGTTCGGCGTCCGCGCCCGCGCCGACACGCAAGATCTGTTCGTGCGCCAACTCGCGCCGGGCACTCGCCACATAGCCCTGGAAAAGCCCGCTTGCGCGGTCGAAACGCGGCTCGCCGCTGATACGCCACTGCCCGGCCAACAGCCCATCGGCAATGGCGAAACGGGCATCGCGAAAGGCCGCGCGGCGGCGAAAGGCCCCGAGCGCCTGTCCGTCGGCACCGCTGAGGCCGTCCAGCGCCGCCGCGCCGATGGTGAGGCCAATGGCGGCGCCGCGCGGCGCGCCATGAACATAAGTGAACCGGCCCTTCTCGTCGGTCTCGAACCCGAAAGCGTCTACGGCGCCCTCGGGACCGCCGACCACCTGATCGAGCGCGAGGTCGAGCGGCGGCGGGCTCGCTTGCGGTGCTTCCTGCTGGCGGGTGGCCGTAAAGCGCTCGATTCGCTCGACGATCTTACGGATTTCGCTCGGCTCAGGCTCAGGCTCAGGCTCGCGCGCCAGGGCGGCGTTCGCGTCCCCGGTAGCCGCCGGCGCCGGCCCGTCATTGGCCGGGTTGAGCACAAGCGGGCCAGGCGCGGCCGGCAGCGCGAAATCGGTGGAGCCAAAGCGCATGAGCGCATTCTGCGCCGCCGGACCCAGGTCCGTGCGCCGGCGCAGTACGCTGCGCGCGAGCGGGCCCAGCGCGGGAATGATCGCCGCCCAGTCCTCGTCCACGAGTCGCGTGCGGGCCATGACCGCGGTCACCACTGCCGGATGATCCTGCGCCAGAAAGCGACACAGGCGCGCGGAGCGCAGCCGGCCGTCCAACTCCACGATCGCGGCGACACGCTGCTCTGGGCCCAACCGCCGGCACAAGTCTGCCAGCACAGCAAACATAGCGGCGGCATCCTCCTCGCTCAGACGATGCGCCCCGTTCGCGCCGGAGACGTCATGTTGCGCCACCAGGTCGATGCACTGGCGCCAGCGCGTCACTGCCGACGCGGTGCCCTCGCCGCCATTTGCAAGGACAGTGCGCAAAAGATCGTTGAACCGCATGTCTAACCCGGAAGTGCCCCAATTAGCGCCCGATTAACCCTCCGCACGGCCCATAGCCAGCGGCAAAAAACGGGACGTTACATTGTGGGACAATTGCAATCGCTTGGAATTATCTTATAATAAAATTCGTCCGCAGCGAAAGGAAATATCGACACGATGCCGGGCACCGCAATCGACACCATCGACCTCCAGATCCTCGCCGCCCTGCAGGAGGATGGACGCATGACCAATGTCGACCTCGCTGCCCGAGTGGGCCTCACCGCGCCGCCCTGCCTGCGCCGCGTGCGTACGCTGGAGGAACGCGGACTCATCACAGCCTATCATGCCGAAGTCGATCCCGTCGCGCTCGGGTACACGATCATGGTTTTCGCCATGGTCAGCCTCAAGAGCCAGGCCGAAGACGATTTGCGTGCCTTCGAGGCCTATGTCGCCGACCTGCCGCAGGTGCGCGAATGCCATATGCTGAACGGCGAGATCGATTTCGTGCTCAAGGTCGTGGCGCGGGACCTGCGCAGTTTTCAGCAGTTCCTCACCACCAAGCTCACCCAGGCGCCCAATGTGGCGAGCGTCAAGACCTCGCTCACCATCCGCACATCCAAGAACCTGCCGGGCGTGCCAATCGAGCCGTAACCGCTACGTTTCGCCCTGTTCCGGCGCGGATGAGGTTGAAGACATGGGCTTGTCACCGGGAAGCTTATCTTTCTTGATTGCGCCATTCGCCGCGCCCGCAGGTGGTGGACCGGCTACGGCGTTCAACTGGGCTCTGGGGTCCTGCCTACGCAGGAACGCGGCAGTGCTTTAGGTGGGCAGTGGGCCCCCAGAGCGAGAGCACGCGGGTCGACAAAGGATGAGCACTCCGGAGGCCTGTGACAGTCCACAAGCATGGCCGATCGACATCGTTGCGTCAGGAAAGACGCTGATGAGCCAACCGACCCACTCCGCCTTCTGGGCTCCCGCCTGCGCAAGAGCAGGTTGGCGCTCTGTCAGGAGAGGCGTGGCGCTACGTCAGGAGAGGCAAAGTCAGCGCGCGAATAGCCGCCGTGCGCGAATGCGCTGGATACCCACGCGCTCCGGCGGCCCGCGAACAGGCCGCCGGAGGTACGTAACCGGCCTCAGCTTGCCTTGGGCGTGCTGAGCCAGAGTTCCCAGAGATCGGCGATGTCGCGCCGCACGCCGGGGCCCTTCACGGAGTCGAAGGCCGCCTTCGCGCCAGCCGTGTCGCCGGACTTGGCGAGCGCGATACCGAGACGGGTGGCCACCTCGTTGGGCTCGACGCCGCCCTTGGTCTGGGCGGTGCGGAACAGCTCCACGGCCTTGGCATAGTCGTTATAGCCGATGAAGGCATTGGCGGTGGACGCCACAGACTTGCCGTCGGGCGCCTTGGCAGCGTCCGCCACCGAAGAAGTGAGCGAGCTGCGATCCTTGGCGATGCCGTCCGAGGCGAGCTTGTAGAGATCGCTCAGGTCGCTGTCCTTCACCACGCCGCGCGCCTTGCCGGCATCGTAAAGCTCCTTCACCTCACCCGGCAGGCCCAGCTTCCACGCCACTTCGGCATAGGCATTATAGTCGTTGACCTGATTCATCGCGTTGGCGGCCAGCATCAGGCGATAAAGATCGAGCGATTCCGTCCGCGTGATGTCGCGATGTGCGTCGAGGACGGTGAGCAGCACCAGCTTCCAGTTCTCCTGGGTCGGCGCGGCCTTCAGCAGCTTGTTGCCCCAGCTCAACGCGGTATCGGGGCTGGCGACCCGGGCGATCTTGAAGCCACGGTCGAAGAAGCTGACCGGCGTGGCAGTGCCGTCGGGCATAGGCAGCTCGGTGGCGCGCTGGAGATCGGCCAGACCGGACACCGCCAGTGCTTTGTTGGCGTCGTTGATGGTCGAGCCGCCGCTATTCTCCACCGCCTGGCCGAACTTGGCCTCGGCAAGCTGGTAATAGGTGGCGGCATTGACCACGCCATGATCGATGGCGGCCTGCAACGCCTGCTGCGCGGCAGCAAAATTGCGGTCTTCAATCAGATAGGTCTGGCCAAGCACCTGCTCGTAGCTGGCGCGGTCCTTGACCGGCGTGCGGTCGTTCTTGACGAGGCGCTCCAGCGCGGCCTTCTGCGCGGCCTTGTCCTGGCTGCCGACGCTATACTGGAGCATCACCAGCCCATAATGATAGTCGTCGTCCGGCGAGGCCACGGCCGCGGCGGCCGCATCGAGCAACGGCTTGGCCTCTGCGAAATTATTGGCCTTGAGTGCGTTCTGCACCGGATTGATGGCCTTGCCATAAGCAGGAGTCAGGGTCAGCTTGGCGCCTTCGCCTTCCGCCTGCTCCTTCTCGTCCTTCTTCTTCGCCGCGTTCGCGGGGATCGCGAGCCCAGCCGCCGCGACCAAGGCGAACGACAGGGCGGCAGTGGAAAACAGACGCATGAATGATCCTCCAGACTAAGACGTCTTCCGCTCAAAAGCGGCCGGCACAATTCCCGGACATGAAACAAGCCCCGGTAACAGGGCGCGCGTGAACAGCGATTGAACGCGCTATAACCGGCGCGCTTACGCTTGTCATCGCCGCGCGTCACGCGGAAACGAAGAGCAGTGCTCTGCTGTCGACGGAATGAGCCGCCGCCAGACCTTCATCAGCGCGTGGCGGGGATTTTTGCTGGCTTTCGGCGCGCGTGGCCGCTAGTCCTGTGCATCCTATTTCACCGATCACAGCCATAAGAGAAAACGCTTGAGCAGCGACGACACCGTCATCGCCGAACCTTCGGACATCAGCCCGGTCAGCATCGTCGACGAGATGAAGTCGAGCTATCTCGACTATGCCATGTCGGTCATCGTCAGCCGCGCCCTGCCGGACGTGCGCGACGGCATCAAACCCGTGCACCGCCGTATCCTTTGGGCCGCGCAGGAAGGCGGCTATGTCGCCGGCCGGCCCTATCGCAAATCGGCCAACATCGTCGGCGACGTGATGGGCAAATATCACCCGCACGGCGACAGCGCGATCTACGACGCGCTCGCCCGCATGGTGCAGCCATGGTCGATGCGCGTGCCGCTGATCGACGGCCAGGGCAATTTCGGCTCAATGGACCCCGATCCGCCGGCGGCCATGCGCTACACTGAGTCCCGCCTCGCCAAGGTGGCCAATGCGCTGCTGGACGATATCGACAAGGATACGGTCGACTTCCAGCCCAACTATGACGCCTCGCGGCCCGAGCCTTCGGTGCTGCCGGCGCGCTTCCCCAATCTGCTCGTCAACGGCGCGGGCGGCATCGCGGTCGGCATGGCCACCAACATTCCGCCGCACAATCTCGGGGAGGTATTGCGCGCCTGCAAGGCCTATATGGACAATGGCGCCATCACCACCGAGGAATTGATGGAGATCGTGCCGGGGCCCGATTTCCCCACCGGCGCGCTGATCCTGGGTCAGTCCGGCGCGCGCTCGGCCTATAATACCGGGCGCGGCTCCATCATCATGCGCTCGCGCCACGAGATCGAGACGATCCGGGGCGACCGCCAGCAGATCGTCCTCACCGAGATTCCCTTCCAGGTCGGCAAGGCCGGTCTGGTCGAGAAGATCGCCGATGCTGCCAAGGACAAGCGTATCGAGGGCATCAGCGACATTCGCGACGAATCGAACCGCGAGGGCGTGCGCGTCGTCATCGAGCTGAAACGTGACGCGACGCCGGAGGTGGTGCTCAATCAGCTGTGGCGCCACACGCCGGCGCAATCCAGCTTCCCGGCCAACATGCTGGCGATCCGTGGCGGGCGGCCCGAGCTGCTCAACCTGCGTGACATCATCGAAAGCTTCGTGCGCTTCCGCGAGAACGTCATCACGCGGCGCACCAAGTTCGAGCTGGCCAAGGCCCGCGAGCGGGCGCACATCCTGCTCGGCCTCGTCGTCGCGGTCTCGAACCTCGACGAAGTGGTGCGGCTGATCCGCGCCTCGGCAAGCCCCGCCGCCGCGCGCGAGGCGTTGCTGGCCCGCGCCTGGGCAATCGCCGACATCGCGCCCTATCTGCGCCTGGTCGAGGCGCAGGACACGGAAAATCTGGGCGAAAGCTACTATCTCTCCGAGACCCAGGTGCGCGCCATCCTCGACCTGCGCCTGCACCGCCTGACCGCGCTCGGCCGCGACGAGGTGGGCAGCGAGCTGGAGGGTCTTGCCACCGCCATCGAAGGCTATCTGGAGATCCTGGGCTCGCGCGTGCGCCTCTACGAGATCATGCGCGAGGAATTCGACGCCATCGAGGCTGAGTTCGCCACGCCGCGCCGCTCGACCATCGCGCCTGCCGCCGACGGCATCGAGGACGAGGACCTCATTGAGCGCGAGGAGATGGTCGTCACCGTCACCATGCAGGGCTATATCAAGCGCACCGCGCTCGACAGCTTCCGCGCCCAGAATCGTGGCGGCAAGGGCCGCGCCGGCATGGCGACCAAGGACGAGGACGTCGTCACCGAGCTGTTCGTGACGAGCACGCACAATCCGGTGCTGTTCTTCTCCACCCACGGCAAGGTCTATCGCCTCAAGGTATGGCGCCTGCCCGAGGGCGGCCCGGCCACACGCGGACGGCCGATGGTCAACCTGCTGCCGCTGGCCGAAGGCGAGACGATCCAGACCGTGCTGCCCCTGCCTGAGGATGAGGCGCAATGGGCGAACCTCAGCGTCATGTTCGCGACCGCGAAGGGATCGGTACGCCGCAACAGCATGGACGCCTTCGCCAACATTCCCTCGAACGGCAAGATCGCCATGAAGTTCGAGGGCGACGACGCCGACGACCGGCTCATCGGCGTCGCGCTGCTCACCCAGGATGACGACGTGCTGCTCGCCTCCCGCCAGGGCAAGGCCATCCGCTTCCGTGCCGAGGACGTGCGTGAGTTCCAGAGCCGCAACTCCACCGGCGTGCGTGGCATGACGCTGAAGACCAATGGAGCCGGCGCGGCCGACGAGGTCATCTCGCTCTCCATCCTGCGTCGTGCCGGTATCAAGGACATGGACGAGCGCGAGGACTATCTGCGCTTCGCCCCCTGGAAGGGGGAGAAGGAGGGCGAGCCAGCCATGAGCCCCGAGCGCTATGAGGAGCTGCGCGCACGCGAGCAGTTTATCCTCACGGTCTGCGCCAACGGCTATGGCAAGCTCAGCTCCGCCTTCGAGTATCGCCGCACCGGGCGCGGCGGTCAGGGCATCACCAATATCGACAACATCGAGCGCAACGGCCTTGTCGTCGCGAGCTTCCCGGCCAGCCAGGCGGACCAGCTCATGCTCGTCACCAATCAGGCCAAGCTCATCCGCATCGGCCTGGATAGCCTGCGCGTCATCGGCCGCGGTTCAGCGGGCGTGCGCCTGTTCGACGTGGCGGACGACGAGTATGTGGTGAGCGTCGCCCGCATCGAGGACAGCTCGCAGGACGACGAGGCGGATAACGCCGAGGAGAATGGCGAAGCCGAAGGCGGAAGCGAGACGACGGAGGCCTGACGCGCCGCCCACGCGGCATCGAAATCTCTCCGCTCATGATTGAGCCGCCGGGGCTGCGAAAGCAGAGCACCGGCGGCCAAGCCTATCGGTGAGGTCCGGGCCTCCTGCTTTCGCGGGAGAGCTGAGTCTATTTTGATGGGATAGCCTGCTCGCGGCAACGCAGCCGTCAGGCCTGCGGGCCGCCACCGTTCCCTGCCGCCTCCCAAAGCGGTTCGAAGGGGATGCCCGCGGAGCCAAGAAGGCCAGCCATATGGCTCATCCGGCGCACGTCGGAGGCATCAGGAACCAACACCGCCTCCCCACCCATTGGCTCTGAGTCCAACGCCCCTGTGTTCCTGCGCAGGCAGGATTAGCTCAGCCGCTCCGGGGCCTGCCCGCGCAGGAGCATAAGCGGGTTCAATGGGTGAGCGCCGGTGCACGGAGCAGTAGAAGGCCCACGGCAACGCGACAGGTCGCTCAGGGCTTCCAACATCATGCCCGATACACTGCGCCCAGCCTCAGCGCAGCCGAGTCCCTGCCCCGCTCAAACCCACTGGGCCAGCCAGTCCGCCAACGCCTGCGGAGTCATGCTGCGCGCGTCAGACAGGGCGAAGAGGCGGTCCTTGTTGAGCAGCTTGCCCGTCTTGGGATCGACCACCAGCAGCGCGGGTACGCCCTTGAGGGTGGTCACGCCGAACTGCCGGGGAATCTGCGCATTGCGGTCGAAGCGGCCAACATCCACCATCACCATGACATAATGCTTGCGAATGAAGGCCTGCACTTCCGGCAGGGCCATGACGCCGGCAAGCACGCGGCAATCCGGGCACCAGTTGCCACCCAGATCGATGAGCAGCGTCTTGCCTTCCCTGGCGGCCTGCGCCTTGGCGGCGGCCACCTGCCTATCGGCATCCGCTTTCTCGTCATAGGGAAGCGGCAGCGGCTGCGGCAGCTTGGCAATATTCTTCAGACTGACGCGCGGCGCGGTGGCCCCCGGCACCGGGGCGGCGAGCCCCAGCAGGGCCAAAACGGTCAAGGCGCGCAAGGGAAATCGAGGAGTCATCGTTCGTTCCTTTCGGGCAGGCGCCTGAACGGCGAGGGCCGCCGGAATGCTGGGTCACCCTGGGTTGAGGACTCAAATTATAATTTCGTCGTTCCCGCGAGAGTCCCGCTTTCGCGGACACGACGGAGGGAAATGGCACCGTCCGGTATTCGCGGGCACGCGTCGATCTTCAATCTAGGGCGCCCTCACCCCGCTGGCCAGCGGGGCATTCTTTACGCCGCCAAAGCCATGCTGTGGGCCCGCGCACCGCCCTTCGCAGGCGAACGCCGTCCTACAGCATGTAGAGATCGGCCACGGTGGGGATGCAGTCGTTCATCAGCGTGATCGTCTTCGCCGCGATCAGCCAGCCCTCTCCCTCGCGGCGGAAGACGTGGCGGTAATGGCCGAAGAACACATGGGTGCGGTCGGCGCGCGGATCGTAATGATGCGCCGTGAAGGCCGAGAGAACCACCGCCTCCCCGTCCCCGGTGCCATCCGCCTCCACGATCACATTGCCCACCAGATGCGTCACCCGCGCCGGGATCTGTGACGCATTGGAGAGCCCCGAGCGCATCCGCCAGACGCGATCAACCAGGTTCTCCCGGCCCTCATAATAAATGAGCGACAGCTCGGTATTCGGGTCGCTGGTCGGCGTCGTCTCATCCTTCCACGCCGGCATCCAGAAAACCACGTTCGGCGCATACATCGCCAGCCAATCGTCGAAGCGGCGCTCGTCCAGCGCCCGGGCCTCGCGATAGAGCAGTTCCTCGGCGGCGCTGCGCGTCAGGCCGCTCATGCCGCCGCCTGTCCCGCATCGAGCGCGCCGGCCATGCGCCGCGCCCATTCGCGATAGTAGCTCTGATAGACCGTCTCGTCGCACAGGCGCGAATTCCCCTCGATGGACCAGTCCGGCGCCAGGCCGATCTGCCCGGACAGCGGACTGGCTCCTTCGCGCCGCGTGGCCATGCCGCGCTGATAGCCTTGCAGCCAGGGCGCCACCTTGCCGGCGAAACCGCGCTGACAATCCTCATAGACCACGGTGTCATCCGGCGTCGCCATGCCGGAAGGATTGAAGAAATCCTCATATTGCCGGATGCGCTGCCGCCGTGCCGCCGCGCTCTCGCCCTTGGGACCGATGCACCACGTGCGCATGCGCGTGCGCCCCGGCGCCAGCGGCTCGATGACGCGGAGCTGGCTGGAGGCATTTTCCGCCACCTGGAAATTGGGGAACAGCGTCAGGTTGCGCATGTTGAACATCCAGTCGCGCCGCGCGGGGCCCACGCGCTCTTCCAGCCAGTCGGCCCGCTCGAACAGTGCCGATGCGGCCGAGGGAGCAGCCAGGCCAAAATTGAGCACATGCCCAAACGGGAAGCTGAAGGTGCCCGAGACGATCTCGTCGTCCTCACCCGACCAGTGGCGCTGCGCGTCCATTGCCGAGGTAAAGCTGGAGCCGCTTGCGGCCTCCGCCGCCTTTCGCCGTTCGAGCAGGCGAATGTAGCTGGGGTGTGCGGACGTGAAGTGATAATTATCCGAGCAGTTCTCCAGTTGCAGCTTCCAGTTGCCCTCATAAGTGAAGCTGACGCCGCCGGGGATCAGTTCCACGCCCTCTTCGCTCTGGTCGGCGATCAGATCGAGCAGCTTGGCGGTCTCGCCCAGCCAGTCGGCAAGCGGCGGAACATCCGCACTCAGGCTGCCGAAGACGAAGCCTTTATAGACACCGAAGGCCGGCAAGGCCGCCAGGTCGTGGCTGTCCGCGTCGAAACCCGGCGTGTAGCAGCCGCCCTGCTTCCACTTGATGGCCTTGTTGCGCCCGCTGCTATCGAAGCTCCAGCTATGATAGGGGCAGACAAGCTGGCGGGCATGGCCGCAGGCGGCGTGGGCGATTCGTGCGCCCTTGTGCGGGCAGCTGTTGACGAAACCGCGCAGCACCCCGTCACCGCCGCGCATGACCAGCGCCGGCACGCGGCCCATATTGACCGTGAAAAAATCATGCGGCCCCGCCGCCTGGCATTCCAGCCCCAGGAACAGCCAGCCGCTCTCAAAGATGTGCCGCATCTCCAGCTCGAAGAGATCGGGATCGTCGAACATGGCGCGGTGGATGCGGAAGACGCCCTCGTCCGGGCGATCGTCGATGAGGGCACCAAGGCGCGTCACGCTGCTTCTCCTCGCTCACGCGGCCGTCCGCCGGCGCTGTGGCGTCGTATTCCGCGCATGGATGCACCAGGCGGCGGCGGATTGCCAGCGCTCGCTCGGGATCATGCGCTTGACGCGGCGGCCGAACGGGCCTTCACCCGGGGCATGACGCAGCAAGGCGACTCCATCCGCATCGAAGGCACGCTGGTGCGCGAGAGCGCCGGCTTCGCTCTGCGCGCCGAGCGCGGCGTGCTCTACCATCTCCAGCTTCATCGCGTGCCGGTCGATCTCGTCGAAAAGCGCGTGTGCGTCACCGGCACGCTGATCGACGAGCGGCTGATCGAGGCAGAGGGCGTGGCGCCGGCCTGAGGATTCTGACGACTGTTCAAGGCGCAGGTTGCTGCGCCCCCAGCCCTGTCAGATCAACTCCGCGAGCAGTGCTTTCTGAACTTCAATGGCCGGGCCACCACCGCGCCAGCGCGCAGCGCGGCAACCTCGGTCCACGCCAGCTTTAGATCGTTCTGATAAGCCGGTTCGGTCTGCGCCACGGTCTGGTCACTGGCCGCAAGAAAGCTCACTTCGACCGCGCTGTAATGATGCGCCCTCAGATAGAGCGGCTTTCCGCCATGAAGGCCGCACGCCCCAATCAAGAGAATCGCGCGTCCGTCCGTATCGTCGGACAGGTCGATCCCGCCTAGATTTGTGACGCACCGGGAAGAAGGGCAGAAATTCCAAAACACCCCGACCGGCCCGCGCGGCTGCGGCAGAAGCCCTGAGGCGCCATGCCGGGCAAGGATCAGTTCTGTGTCTCTGGAAAAATGGTGGAGCCGAGGGGGATCGAACCCCTGACCTCTACACTGCCAGTGTAGCGCTCTCCCAGCTGAGCTACGGCCCCGAATGTGCGGTCCGGTTTGGGTCCCGGTCCGGCGAGGCGCTGCCTTTAGGTCAGCAGCAGCCCCGCTGCAAGTGCAATTTTTCGACGATGGAAAGTTGAGGGAAACTTAGTTTTCGTCGTCGCCATCGTCGCCGGCATCAACGCCCAGATCGTCGTCGCCGCCCAGGTCCACGTCGTTGTCCGGTGAGCCCTCACCCTCATCGACGTCGATATCGATGTCCAGATCGTCGTCCTGCGCGACCTCCACGGTGGCCTCGCCAGCGGCGGGTTGCTGGGGCGCTTCCTCGTAAGGGAGCGGCTGCTTGGACTTGAGCACCGGCTCGGGCGTCCAGAGATTGCCGCACTCGATGCAAGTGACGGGCTCATCCTTGCCCAGGTCGTAGAAGCGCGTGGCGCATTTGGGGCAGGTCCGCTTCGTTCCCCATTCGGGCTTCACCATGGGATGCCTCATGTCCTTAACTAGAAGAAAATAGATCGCGTGCGCACAGAGGTATTCCCCTGACGCGAAGTGCCGCGCGCCTTGCCATAGCGCGCACGCGCTGTCAAAAGCCGCCGGACATTTTTTTGAAGGACCCCCGCCAGTCGCCGTCCCAGGCGCCGCCGGGCCGAGACAGGACCAATGAAACAGGACGCGAAAGCCATGCTGTTCGAGCCGGGCGCGCCGTTGCGCGGCACCGTGACCATTCCCGGCGACAAGAGCATTTCTCACCGCTCGCTCATGCTCTCCGCGCTGGCGGTGGGCGAAAGCCGCGTCTCGGGCCTGCTGGAAGGCGAGGACGTGCTCGCCACCGCGGCCGCGATGCGGGCGCTGGGCGCGCAGATCGAGCGCGGCGCGGACGGCGTGTGGCGCATCCATGGCGTGGGCGTGGGCAGTCTCGTCCAGCCCGCCACGGCGCTCGACATGGGCAATAGCGGCACCTCCACGCGCCTGCTGATGGGCCTGCTTGCCAGCCACCCTCTCACCGCCACCTTCACTGGCGACGCCTCGCTCTCCAAGCGGCCGATGGGCCGCGTGACCGATCCGCTGGGCCTGATGGGTGCCAGCTTCACCACCGCGCCGGGGGGCCGCCTGCCGCTTACCATGACCGGCATCGCGCCCGCCGTGCCCATCGAATACCGCCTGCCGGTCGCCTCCGCGCAGGTGAAGAGCGCCGTGCTGCTGGCCGGTCTCAACACGCCCGGCATCACCCGCGTCATCGAGCCCGTACCCACCCGCGACCATAGCGAGCGCATGCTGCGCGGCTTCGGTGCCCGGCTCACCGTGGACGTGGACGCCGACGGCACGCGCCACATTGCCATCCACGGCGAGGCGGAGCTAAAGCCGCAGACGCTCGTCGTCCCCGGCGACCCGTCCTCGGCGGCCTTCCCGGTGGTGGCCGCGCTCATCACGCCGGGCTCGGATGTCACCGTCACCAACGTCGGCATGAACCCCACGCGCAGCGGCCTGTTCACGCTGCTCCAGGCGATGGGGGCCGACCTCACGATCACCAACGAGCGCGACGTCGGCGGCGAGCCGGTGGCGGACCTCGTCGTGCGGCACAGCCAGTTGACCGGCATCGAGGTGCCGCCGGACATCGCGCCGAGCATGATCGACGAATTCCCCGTGTTTTTCGTGGCGGCGAGCTTTGCGAAGGGTCGCACCACGACCAGCGGTCTCGACGAGCTGCGCGTCAAGGAGTCGGACCGGCTCGCGCTCATGGCATCCAACCTCGCCCGCATTGGCGCGCGCGTCACGGAGCGGGACGACGGACTCGTCATCGACGGCACCGACGGCGCCCCGCTTCAGGGCACGGAAAAGACACCGACCATCGGCGCGGAACTGGACCATCGCATCGCCATGAGCTTCGCCGTCGCCGGCCAGGCCACCACTGGCGGCGTCGTCATCGACGATATGAGCCCGGTCGCGACCAGCTTCCCCGGCTTTGCCGATCTGCTCCGTACGCTCAAGGGCGAGGCGTGAGGAGCCGGGCCGGACGAGGCGCGTCCCTCCTTCGACGCGTGACGCCATGATTATCGCCGTCGATGGGCCGGCAGCGTCCGGCAAGGGCACCATCGCCCGCGCGCTCGCTGCGCATTACGGGCTGCCGCACCTCGATACCGGGCTGCTCTATCGCGCGGTGGGCATCGGCGTCGCGCGCGCCGGCGGCGATCCGGACAATGAGGGCGATGCGCTGGCCGCCTGCGCCTTCGACGAGGCACTGCTGGCCGATCCGGCGCTGCGCTCGGAAGAAGCCGGGCCACTGGCGAGCCGCGTTTCGCGCCACCCCGCCGTGCGCGCCGCTCTGCTTGCTCGCCAGCGCGCCTTTGCGATGCAGCCCGGCGGCGCAGTGCTGGACGGGCGGGACATCGGCACCGTCATCGCCCCGGATGCGGAGGCCAAACTGTTTGTGACAGCCAGCGTCCCGGTCCGCGCGCAACGGCGCTTCGCCGAGCTGCGCGCCGAAGACCCGACCGCCAGCCTCGATGCGATCCGCGCCGATCTCATCGCCCGCGACCGCCGGGACACCGAGCGGACCGACGCGCCCATGGTGCAGGCGGCCGATGCGGACTTGCTAGATACCAGCGATTTGAGTATAGGCGCCGCCGTTCGGAGCGCGATCGCGCTGGTGGATGCTCGCCTGAGAGACCGCGGCTGAAGCATTTTCAAGTCGGGCTGTGCCTGACCTTATCGGAAATGCCGCAGACCAGAATCCGGTCCGGCTGAGGCGCTTCGCGCTGCGGAGCGCCTGTTTTGCTTTTCCCGGCAAGTGCATTTTCATCGGTTGGTCGCGCAAGGAATGTCCGCCCGGCATTCGGCCGCGCGGGCGGTTTGGCCAAAGACCGCCGGAGACAACCGGCTGGCCAGCAATGACTTGAAGGAACCCGCTTTTATGGCCTCTACGGCATTTCCCTCGCGCGATGAATTCGCCGCGCTCCTCAATGATTCCCTCGGCGGCGCCGACGGCGGCTTCGAAGGCCGCGTCGTCAAGGGCACCATCACCGCCATCGAAAATGACATGGCCGTCATCGACGTCGGCCTCAAGAGCGAGGGTCGCGTGGCTCTGCGCGAATTCGCCGCCCCCGGCCAGAAGGCCGAGCTGAAGGTCGGCGATGAAGTCGAGGTCTATGTCGACCGCGTCGAGAACAGCAATGGCGAGGCCATGCTCTCGCGCGACCGCGCCCGCCGCGAAGCCGCGTGGGACAAGCTGGAAGCCGAGTTCGCCGAGAACAGCCGCGTCGAGGGCGTCATCTTCGGCCGCGTGAAGGGCGGCTTCACTGTCGATCTCGACGGCGCCGTGGCCTTCTTGCCCGGCAGCCAGGTGGACATCCGCCCCGTGCGCGACGTCACCCCGCTAATGGACATCCCCCAGCCCTTCCAGATCCTCAAGATGGATCGCCGCCGCGGCAACATCGTGGTGTCGCGCCGCGCCATTCTGGAAGAGACTCGCGCCGAGCAGCGCAGCGGCCTGATCCAGACCCTGCACGAGGGCCAGATCATCGAGGGCACGGTCAAGAACATCACCGATTACGGTGCGTTCGTCGACCTGGGCGGCATTGACGGCCTGCTGCACGTCACCGATCTCAGCTACAAGCGCATCAATCACCCCAGCGAGATGATCAACATCGGCGACGTGGTGAAGGTGCAGATCATCCGGATCAACCGCGAGACGCAGCGCATCAGCCTGGGCATGAAGCAGCTCGAGAGCGATCCGTGGGAAGGCGCAGCCGCCAAGTATCCGGTTGGCGCCAAGCTCACCGGCCGCGTGACGAACATCACCGAATATGGTGCTTTCGTCGAGCTGGAGCCGGGCATCGAGGGCCTGGTCCACGTCTCCGAGATGAGCTGGACCAAGAAGAACGTCCACCCCGGCAAGATCGTCTCGACGAGCCAGGAAGTCGACGTGCTGGTGCTCGAGGTCGATGTGGAGAAGCGCCGCATCAGCCTGGGTCTCAAGCAGGCGCAGGCCAATCCGTGGGAGAGCTTTGCCGAGCGTCACCCGATCGGCTCGACCGTCGAGGGCGAAGTCAAGAACGCCACCGAGTTCGGCCTGTTCGTGGGCCTGGACGGCGACGTGGACGGCATGGTTCACATGTCCGACATCGCCTGGGGCCTCTCGGGCGAGGACGCGCTCAACCTGCATCGCAAGGGCGAGGTCGTGAAGGCCGTCGTGCTCGACGTCGATGTGGAGAAGGAGCGCATCTCGCTCGGCATGAAGCAGCTTGAGAAGGGTGCGCCGGGCGCCGGCACCGGCTCGGCTGGCGGCCTGTCCAAGAACGAAACCGTCACCGTCACCGTGCTGGAAGTGCGCGACGGCGGCCTGGAAGTGCAGGTCGGCGAAGATGGCGCGACCGGCTTCATCAAGCGCAGCGACCTGGGCCGCGACCGCGACGAGCAGCGCCCCGAGCGTTTCCAGCCGGGCCAGAAGTTCGACGCGATGGTGATCGGCTTCGACCGCTCCAAGAAGCCCAACTTCTCCGTCAAGGCGCTGCAGATCGCCGAGGAGAAGCAGGCGGTGGCGCAGTATGGCTCGTCTGACAGCGGCGCGTCGCTGGGCGACATTCTGGGCGAGGCGCTCAAGGCCAACAAGAGCTAAGCCAGCCATCGAACATCGCGCTGCCCGCGGGCCGCGCTTCCGGAAGGCCGGCCGATCCCGTATCGGCCGGCCTTTCCCGTGAGGCTTCCTTCAAAAGGGCCGCACAAATCTTATATGAGCTTTAAACGCGACATCCGCTTGATTTGCCTCGCACTTGTGCCGATATTCTGCACATCGCGCGGTGATGAGGACGGCATGACTCGCGAAATGCGCAGCCGGATCTCTCGCGCACCGCGCCCGCGCGGCGAGGCGGGGGATAACCGGCAGTGTCCGGATCGTTTCGCCAGCGAACGGTTGCGTGCGCATGAATGGAATAACTGGCCTGTTGAAAGACCCAGCATGATTCGTTCGCAACTCGTTCAGAAGCTCGCGGCCCGCAATCCCGAGCTCAATCTTCAGGAAGTCGACCGCATCGTCAGCCTGATCTTCGATTCGATCGGCGAACGGCTGGCGGATGGCGGCCGCGTGGAACTGCGCGGCTTCGGCGCCTTCACCACGCGCGCGCGCGATGGCCGCACCGGCCGCAATCCGCGCACCGGCGTTGCCGTGACGGTGCCTGCCAAGCGCGTGCCGCACTTCAAGCCCGGCAAGGAAATGCGCGAGCGCCTCAACCCCGCGCGCTGAGCAGACCAAGGGCTACGGGCGCTACTGCGGTGGCGCCCCTGTCCTTCCATGCTGCCCCTGTCGAGCTGCCTACCACAAGCGAACATGCCTTTCCGCGCCTCCTCACCCCGCGTCTGGGCATGATCGGCAGGCGTATTCTTTGCGGATCAAGGGCTGGCGGGCACGGGCCGGCCATGGCATGGACGCGCCGACCGGGCGGCGGCAAGGCCGGGGCTTCACGCATGCGGACGTGGCGAAATCGGTAGACGCAGCGGACTTAAAATCCGCTTCTCAGTGAGAGTGCGGGTTCGAGTCCCGCCGTCCGCACCATAATTTGTCCGGCCTCCATATCAGCGCGGGTATCCCGCTTGGCGGTCCGCGCATAGGCTCGGGCGAATATTGACCGGGCCGCCCCGATGGGTTCCAGCTCCTCCGACCCCGTGCTCCTGGCGATTGGCCTTCAGCGCCGGAGCAGCCTTTCATCGCCCCCTTCTTGCATCGGCAGAGGGCTGTCTCATGATCCCCCGTGCCTCTCGGTTGTCTGGACGCCCCATTGCTTGACGACAGCGACCTTGCACGTGCCGTCCGCATTTCTAGTCGAACCGCCGTCAACGTCGGTGCCGTGCGCTGCGGCGCGCTATCACGGCAGGCGGTGCCGCAATGGGTTCGGCCACCGGTTGACCGCGACGGGCTCCGCCGCGCCTCCATTTTCCCCTGTTGGCCCACGCCGCCGGCCGGGCTAGGAACAAGGGTCGGTCCTCTCAGGAAGGTTTGAAACGCGTGGCTAGGAGAGCGGCAGGCGGACTGCGTGCAGGGCGTTGGGTGCCGCTGCTGGCGTGCCTGTGCGCCGCACTGGCCGGCTGCGGGGGCGGCGAGGAGCGCCCCGTGGTCGTCCAGATCATCGGCCAGCCCATCGAAATGACCGATCCACTCCGCCACGAACGCAGTGCGCCGGCCAAGGCCGTGCTGGCCGCCACCGCGCAGGGGCTGGTCGCCTTCGACGCACAGGGCGGAGTAATCCCCGGCCTCGCGGAGAGCTGGATCGTGAGCGACGGAGGGCAGAGCTACATCTTCCGCCTGCGCCGTGCCAAATGGGCCGATGGCGAGCCGGTGAAGGCCGACGCCGTCGCGCGCATCCTCCAGCAGCGCATGCGTGCCAGCCCGGAAGTCCTGGCCGGCCTCAAGCCCGACGTGCGTGCGATGACCGATCGCGTGATCGAGATTCGCCTGGACACCGCCCTCCCCGCCTTCATCCAGCTCCTCGCCCAGCCCCGTCTCGCCATCATCGGCAAGCAGGGCGGCACGGGGCCCTATCAGGCCGAGGCGCGGCTCCAGCGGCTCTACCTGCGCCCCATGGCCAATGCAGACGAGAGCGAGGACGGGGCGCCGCCGCCCAGTGCTGTGCGTGATCGGCGCACACTTGAGGCGGCACGCGCCGCGCTCGCCATCGCGCGCTTCCAGAACGGACGGGCCGATCTGGTTCTGGGCGGACGGTTCCAGCATCTGCTGCTGCTGCCCCATGCCCGGCTGGGCTCCACCGACGTGCGGGCCGACCCCGCACCCGGCCTCTTCGGCCTCGCCATTGCCGACCGGCGCGGTTTTCTCGCCGACCATGCCGTGCGCTCCGCCCTGGCCCGCGCCATCGACCGCGCCCAGCTTGCCCGCGATCTGAATCTCCAGGGCTGGACGACCAGCATCGCTCCTCTCCCCGCCCAGCTTGACATGGCGCAGGCCCCAACCTTGCCGGAATGGGCCACGCTGGCGGCGGAAGAGCGCATCCGCACGGCGCGCCACACCGTCTCCGCCTGGCGCGCGACGCATGGCGAGCCGCCGGTCCTGCGCATTGCCCTGCCCGAGGGGGCGGGCGCGACCTTGCTCTTCCACCGGCTGACCGAGGACTATGGCCGCCTTGGCCTGCGCGTGACGCGCGTGGCCCAGGACGCTGCGGCGGAACTGCGCATCGTCGATGCCGTCGCCGGTTTCGACAGCGCGCTCTGGTATCTCGCGCAGCTCGATTGCGACACCGGCATCGCCTGCGATCCCGCCGCCTCCGCGCAGCTTGACATCGCCCGCAGCGCCCAGGACGCCGCGCAACAGGCGGCAGCGCTGAGCGCGGCGGAGCGGCTGATCGTCGCACATGGCGGTTTCATTCCGCTGGGCCTGCCGATCCGCTGGTCGCTGGCGAGCAGCCGTCTCACCGCCTTCATGCCCTCCCCCCGCGCCCTCCACCCATTGAACAGCCTGCTGCGAACCACCAACTAGGCGGCGCGGTCGCATCGGATGCGCAGCCAGCGGTCCAAACCGGGCCGCCTCGAGATTGTTCGCCGGATGAATATATCTGGCTCGAAGTCACGCTAGGGAGATTTGCCAACCTCATGCCCAATCGCCGTCCCCGGCCCGAGATTTTCATGGCCCAGCTCGACCAGATTCCCGGCATGGGGCGCGATCCGCGCTCGATCCGACAGCGGGTGGAGCTGATGGAGCAGCTTCTGGAGCGCGCCTTCGTCCTGCCCGGCACGCGCCACCGCATCGGGCTCGACGCGGTCGTCGGCATCATTCCGGTGCTGGGCGATCTCCTCACCGCCGCGATGGGGATGTGGATTGTGTGGGAAGCGCGCAATCTGGGCATGTCACGCTGGCAGATCGCGCGCATGTCCGCCAATGTCGGTATCGATACGGCACTGGGCGCGGTGCCGCTGGTCGGCGACCTGTTCGACCTCGCCTTCCGTTCCAACACGCGCAATCTGCGGATCATCCGCAGGCATCTGGACCGCCACCACCCCGAGACGGGAGTCATCGACCTTTAGGCTCAGGAGTGGGATTACCGCCTCGGCGGGAGAGTCCTGCTTTCGCGGGACGGGCGGATGAAAGGGTTATTATCCCGACATCAATGGCCCGAAACTAGCCGGCGCAGGGCGAACAGACAGATTCTGCACGAAGCGCGTGCCGGCGAATGCAGTGCTGTCGGCACATTTTACAGGCGTACACCTGTTAAGACACGCTTCACCACCGTAGCGCGCGGGAATACGGGCTTGCCGAAAGCTGGCACGGCGATTGCGACGCTGGCCGTACACCCGATAGGGGGATGTGGCTCCGGTCTCCCGGCCGCATCCCCCGCTAGGGTTTTCGACAATGCGAGAAGCAACAATGCGCGTCGGTACAGGCGATGGCGCCGACACCAGCGCTTGCAGCGCATCTTCCTGGCATGATCCGCACGCGCTGCGCCATGCCCTCATGGGGGATCAGGCCGCCTCGCCTGCTGGGATTGCGATCAGAAGGCGGCGGCCGCAGCGGGCCGCCACAGGCTCAGGCGCTGGCCTTGGCGACGCCCTGGTCGGTCATGAGCTGTTGCAGCTCGCCGGCCTCGAACATTTCCATCATGATGTCCGAACCACCGACGAACTCGCCCTTCACATAAAGCTGGGGGATAGTCGGCCAGTCGGAATAGCTCTTGATGCCCTGGCGGATCTCCTGATCCTGGAGCACGTCCACGCCCTCGAACGCCACACCGAGCCGATCGAGAATAGCGCAGGCGCGATGGGAAAAGCCGCATTGCGGGAAGAGCGGCGTGCCCTTCATGAACAGCACGACATCGGCGCTCTTCACGATGTCGGAAATGCGGGCGTGGACGGGATCGGTCATCGGGCGAACTCCTGGGCTGCGGACCGGCCTCCCTTGGCCGCCCCGCACATGACTATCAGTTGGGGACGGCAGTGGTCAGTTGCAAGGCATGGAGCAGGCCGCCCATGCGCTCGCCAAGGGCCGCATAGACGGCGCGCTGCTGAGCGAGCCGGCTCATGCCGCGAAAGCTCTCGGCCGTGACGCGCGCGGCATAATGGTCGCCGTCGCCGGCCAGATCGGTGATCTCCACGGTCGCATCGGGAATGGCGGCGCGAATCAGCGCGGCGATCTCATCGGCCTGCATTGCCATGGCGCGGCCCTCAGTTGTCTTCCTGCATGAACTGGCGGCGGGCCTCGGCGGCCTTCTCGGCCAGAGCGGCGCGCACCCGCGCCTCGTCCATGTCTACGTCGGCCGAGACGAGATCGCCCAGCACCTTGCGGATCACATCCTCGTCGCCCGCTTCCTCGAAGTCGGCCTGCACCACGGCCTTGGCATAGGCGTCGCTTTCCGCGGGAGTGAGGCCCATGAGGCCGGCCGCCCATTCGCCGAGCAGGCGGTTGCGCCGCGCCGTCACCCGGAAGGCAAGCTCCTCATCCCGCGCGAACTTGGCTTCAAAAGCGTTCTTGCGATCGTCAAAAGTCGTCATTGGCCAGAGCCCCTACAAACAAAAAGCGGTTCAAGTCCCTTGCTACTTAGGAAGAGCGCGCGACCAAGGCAATGCGGCTTCATCCCCGCGCTCCCGCGCGTGCGGTCAGGCCGCCTTCGGCACCAGCCAGGGCCGCCGCTGCGCGTCCTTCGCTTCGAAGGCGCCGATCGCGTCGCGCCGGGCCATCGTGAGGCCGATCTCGTCCAGCCCGCCCAGCAGGCACTGCTTGCGGAAGGGATCGATCTCGAAGGTGAAGCGGTCCTGATAGGGCGTCGTCACCGTCTGATTTTCCAGGTCGATGGTGATACTGTCGGTGCGCGCCACCTCTTCCAGCCGGTCCACCGCCTCCTGCGGCAGCACCACCGTGAGAATGCCGTTCTTGAAGGCGTTGCCCGAGAAAATGTCCGAGAAGCTGGGCGCGATCACAGCTTTCACGCCCATGTCGGCCAGCGCCCAGGCGGCATGCTCGCGGCTCGACCCGCAGCCGAAATTATCGCCCGCCACGATGATCGGCGCGCCGGCATAGCGCGGATCGTCGAACACATTGCCCGGCTCCTTGCGGAGCGCCTCGAAGGCGCCCTTGCCCAGGCCCGCGCGGCTGATGGTCTTGAGCCACTTGGCGGGGATGATGATGTCCGTATCAACATTCTTCATGCCGAAGGGATAGGCGCGTCCCTCGACGATATTCACTGGATCCATGGTTCGGTCTACCGCTTTCGGAAAAAGGCCGGGAGTATGGCGATGTTCGGCCGCCTCATGCCCGATGATGAGGGGGACATGCAAGGTCTGCGCGCGGCGCGCCATATGATCCCCTCGCGGCTGGCGAGGCCTTATGGCTCAGATTGCCGGCGGAACCCGGGCCGCTCGTATGGATTGCGATGCGCGCCGTGAACGGCTTGATGGGTCGTCGGGGCCGCGCCCAGCATCGGCCCGGAATGAGGCGTGCGCGGCTCAGGGCGTCAGTGCGGTGTATTCCGGCATACCGAGCCATCCCGCCCTGAAGAGTATCCGATCAGAAGAGAGGCCGCATTCCTGCAAAGGCAGAAACCGGAACCAACCGACAGGCTTGGCTGCCTTGGGCTCCTGTTTCGCGGCAACACTGGATTGGTTCAATCAAGGCTGGATTGGATCAATCAAGAACAAAAAGAACGCGGAGTCAGTCCCGGTCCGATTGGACCGGACGGATTCCAACCGTGCTTTGCTTGCCGGGGATCCGAACCGCCGGATGAGTCCATCCGGCTCGAACTCACTCTAGCGCGTCGGCGCGGTGACTTCGCCATTGGCGGCCTGGCCGAGACCGAACGCCATGCTGGCGCTCGCGACCGCGCCCATCACCAGAATCCAGAAGATTTTCTTCATGCGACCTCCCTTTCGGGCCTGTTATTCTTCCGCCATTAGGTCGCGCACGTCGGCAAGTCGACCCTTAATCGCGGCCGCCGCCGCCATGGCGGGGGAGACCAGATGGGTGCGCGCGCCCGGCCCTTGCCGCCCCATGAAGTTGCGATTGCTGGTGGAAGCCGCGCGCTCACCGCTCGGCACCTTGTCCGGGTTCATGCCCAGGCACGCCGAACAGCCGGGCTCGCGCCACTCGAAACCGGCATCCACGAAAATGCGGTCCAGCCCCTCGGCCTCGGCCTGGCGCTTGACGAGGCCGGAGCCCGGCACGACCAGCGCCTGCTTGATGCCCTCGGCCTTGCGATGCCCCTTGAGCACGGCGGCGGCGGCGCGCAGGTCCTCGATGCGGCTGTTGGTGCAACTGCCGATGAAGATGTGCTCCACGGCCACGTCTTCCATACGCTGGCCGGGCGTGAGGCCCATATAATCCAAAGACTTGGCGGCCGCGACGCGCTTGGCCGGGTCCTCGAAGCTTTCCGGGTCCGGCACCACGCCGGTGATCGGCACCACGTCCTCGGGGCTCGTCCCCCAGGTCACGTTAGGCGCGATGTCGGCCGCATCGAAGCGCACGGTCTTGTCGAACACGGCGCCCTCGTCGGTCGCCAGCGTCTTCCAATAGGCCACTGCTGCGTCCCAGTCTGCGCCGCTTGGCGCCATGGGCCGGCCCTTGAGATAGGCGAAGGTCTTTTCGTCGGGCGCAAACAGGCCCGAGCGCGCCCCGCCCTCGATCGCCATGTTGGCAACGGTGAGGCGCCCTTCGATGCTCATGTCGCGGAAAGTCGAGCCGCGGAACTCCATGACATGGCCGGTGCCACCGGCCGTGCCGATCCGCCCAATGATGGCGAGGATCACGTCCTTGGGCGTCACGCCATGGCCGAGCGTGCCCTCCACCTCAATCGCGAGAGTCTTGGACTTCTTGAGCAGCAGCGTCTGCGTGGCGAGCACATGCTCCACTTCGCTGGTGCCGATGCCGAAGGCGAGCGCGCCCAGCGCGCCGTGTGCGGCCGTGTGGCTGTCGCCGCAGACCAGCGTGGTGCCGGGCAGCGTGAACCCCTGCTCGGGTCCCACGACATGGACGATGCCCTGTTGCACGGCGGTCGCGTCGAAATAGCGAATGCCGAATTCCGGCGCATTCTTCTCCAGTGCGGCGAGCTGCTGCGCGCTCTCGGGGTCGGCGATGGGAATGCGGCGGCCCTGCGCGTCCACGCGCGGTGTCGTCGGCAGGTTATGATCCGGCACCGCCAGCGTCAGGTCGGGGCGGCGCACCAGGCGCCCGGCAAGGCGCAGGCCCTCGAACGCCTGCGGGCTCGTCACTTCATGGACGAGATGGCGGTCGATATAGATGAGGCTGGTGCCATCGTCGCGCGTTTCGACGACATGGGCGTCCCAGATCTTCTCGTAGAGCGTTTTTGGTGCAGCGGTCATAGCCGGCGGAAATAGGCCCTTTACGCGCGATGACAAGCCTTAATCATGCGGCCGGCGGATGCGGCGGCGCTCCCGTGGAGACACCGCCGCCGCGCTTCAGATATGCTCGATTGGCCGTGCGAGATCGGCCTCGATCGTGCGCGAGGCCAGCGCGAAATGGAGCGCCGCCCACACATAGAGCAAGGCCATGCCCGCCATAGCAAGGCCCAGCGCCACGCCCGGCTCAATGCCCGAGGCCGCAAAATGATCGCTCACCGCGCCCAGCAGCAGCGGGCCGAATCCGCCGGAGATGAGCGTGTAGATCATGCCGGTGAACGCAGTGCCGGTGGCGCGCATGCGCGGACTCAGCATGTTCTGGAAAGTGCCTGCGGTGGGGCCCAGATAGGTAAACTGGATGAGTGCGCACAGCGCCACCAGCACCACCAGCAGTGTCGAATTCTCGCGCGTGATGGCGAAGGCATAGAGCGGCGCACTCACCAGCAGCGTGATTGCCGGCAGCAGCGCATAGCCGCGCCTGTTGCCGCGCAGCGCCAGCCGGTCGGAAATCCAGCCGGCAGCGGTGATGCTGATGGCAGCGGGCAAGCTCGCAACCAGACCGGCCACCGCACCCGCTTCCACCAACGAGAAGCCATAGCGCCGCGTCAGATAGGCAGCGAGGAAGCTGTTGAGGCCAAAGCCCACCATGCCGGCGATGGTCGCACCGATGAGCATGTGGCGCATCGTCGGCCATTGCCAGTAGCGCTTGAGCACGGCGCTGAGCGGCGGCACCTCGCCGGCCGCGCCGCCGGCGTCGCGCCCGCCGCGCTCCGGCTCGGCAATGAGCAGAATGAGCAGTGCCGCCAGGATGACGCCGGGGATCGCCGCAACGAGGAAGGCGTAGCGCCAGCCATAGATCTGCGCGATCAGCGCGCCGCCCGTCGCGCCGATGAAGGCGCCGATGGGCGTGGCGAGATTGAGGATGGAAATGGCCGTCGCGCGCTTCTCACGCGGAAAATAATCCGAGACGACGGACGATGTGGAGGGCAGGCCCACCGCTTCGCCCACGCCCACACCGATGCGGGCGAGCAGCAACTGCACCATCGTGCCCGCCATACCGCAGGCAGCGGTGGCGACGGACCAGAACAATGTACCGATGGCAATGAGACTGATGCGATGCTTGCGCTCGGCCAGCCGCGCCACCGCGATGCCCAGCACCACATTAAGCGCGGCAAAGGCCAGGCCGTTGAGCAGGCCGATCTCCTTGTCGCTAAGCGAGAACTCCGCCTTCAGCGGCTGGACCAGCACGTTCATGATGATGCGGTCGATGAACCCGACGACGCCGATCGCCGTCAGTAACACGAGCGCGAGACGCGGACGCTCCTTGGCCCTGAACACGGCCCCTCCCCTTTTTGATCTTTTCGTCGGGCGCCTTGTTGCCCGGGAGTAAGCCCTCAGGCAAGCGGTTCGGAGAGCCGAGCGGAATTGGCATTGCGGGGCGTGGCTCGGCGGCGCGCCCATACCGCGCAGGACGGCGCCGGACATTATGCGAGGGTCTCCGCCTGCAAACGCGCCGCAGGCTCAGTGCTGAATGGCGAGGCCAGTCGGTGTGGAGGAAAAACTCGGCGCCGGCGGGGCAGAGACGAGGCGCAGAGCCCAAATGCCGGGACAGGCGGAAACCCCCGCGCCCGGGCAGATCATGAGCGGGGCGATAAAGCCCCGCCCGCCCTCAGGCCGCCGCCAGCGCCACGTCGTAGCTGGCCGAGGTCTTGGCCGCGACTTCCTCGGCGGTCACGCCCGGCGCCAGCTCCACCAGACGGAAGCGCGACTGATGATCCGGCCGCTGGAAGACGCACAGGTCCGTCACGATCATGTCCACCACATTGCGCCCGGTGAGCGGCAGGGTGCATTCGGGGATGAACTTGGGCGCGCCGGTCTTGGCGGTGTGCTCCATCACCACGATGATCTTCTTGACGCCCGCGACGAGGTCCATGGCGCCGCCCATGCCCTTGATCATCTTGCCCGGTATCATCCAGTTGGCGATGTCGCCCTTCTCGCTCACTTCCATCGCGCCCAGCACGGTGAGGTCGATATGGCCGCCCCGGATCATCGCGAAGCTGTCCGAGGACGAAAAATACACGCTGTTGGGCAGCTCGCTGATCGTCTGCTTGCCGGCGTTGATAAGATCGGGGTCGACATCCTCGTCATAGGGGAAGGGCCCGATGCCGAGCATGCCGTTCTCGCTTTGCAGCGTCACTTCCATGCCGGCGGGAATGTGATTGGCCACCAGCGTGGGGATGCCGATGCCGAGATTGACGTAGAAGCCGTCCTTGAGTTCCTTCGCCGCACGCGCGGCCATTTCATCGCGGGTCCAGGGCATTCGCTTTCTCCTCGGCGGGATCGTCCCACCTCTTGTCCGTGGGGAACAGGTCGTCAAGGCCGCCTTGCAGGGCGGCGCCGTAAACCGGGTTGGGCAGCAGGAACCAGCCTGCGCCCCAGAGCTTGGTCGCCCAGCCGCTGGAAACCTCGCTGCGGCGGCCCTTGGCGGTCATGCCTTCCTGATTGAACAGGTCGGTGAAGTCGCCGAGCTGGTCGCCGGCCATGGTGATGACGCAATAGCGCTCGGCGATGGCCGCGCGGCGGCCGTCCTTGCGACCGCCCATGGCATCATCGCCCGAGAGGAACAGCGTCTCGCCATGCACGGCCTCGCCGAGGCCCGCCCGGCGCAGGGCCTCGGCGGTCTGCGCGGCATTGGCAGCGCTGCGGTTGCTGTTGAAGACGACTGTCACGCCCATGCGGCGCAGCGCATTCAGCGCCGCCACGGCACCCGGAACGGCCGCGACTCGCGCCCCGCCGGTCTCTTCCCAGCGGCGCCAGCTCACTGCATCGAAGCCCCGGCCGGTCGCCGCCTCACGATATTCATAGCCCAGGTTCAGGATCAGCGTCTCATCCACGTCGAATACCGCTGCCAGCGGCTTGTCGCCGCAGCCCACGAAGCTCGGCGCATCGAGCGTCGATTCGGCCGTCAGCACCACGCCCTCCGCCGGCCGGGAGGCGACCTGCGCGCGGGCGTGGCCCACCAGAGCCTGAAAGGTGGCGATGGACAGCGCCGCCGCCTCGCCGGAGCCGTAAAGATACTGGAAGCGCCTCAGCCGCTCCTGCCCAACCGCGTCCTGCTCCGCCTCAGCCGGCGTGGTGGCAGCGGGCGCCGTCTCCGCACCCAGCGGACGCGGCGGAGCGCTCGCGGCGCAGCCGGCCAGCATCGCTGCCGGGGCCAGCGCCGCCAACAGGGCGGCGGCGCGCACGGTCACGCGGCCTCGCGGGCTCGGACCGTGCGGAACTCGATCTTCTTCTCGTAAGGCGCGCCGACAATCATGCGCTTCACATAGATGCCCGGCAGGTGGATGCAGTCCGGATCCAGCGTGCCGGTGGGCACCACTTCTTCCACCTCGGCCACGCAGATCTTCGCAGCCGTTGCCATGGGCGCGTTGAAGTTGCGCGCGGTCTTGCGGAAGATGAGGTTGCCGCTCTCGTCCGCTTTCCAGCCCTTGATGATGGCGACGTCGGCGAAGATGCCGCGCTCGAGGATATAATCCTCGCCGTCGAACGTCTTCACTTCCTTGCCCTCGGCCACCAGCGTGCCGACGCCGGTGCGGGTATAGAAGCCGGCGATGCCCGCGCCGCCCGCCCGGCAGCGTTCGGCCAGCGTGCCCTGCGGACAGAACTCCACCTCCAACTCGCCGGCCAGATATTGCCGCTCGAACTCCTTGTTCTCACCGACATAGGAGGAGATCATCTTCTTGACTTGCCGCGTGCGCAGCAGCTTGCCCAGCCCCTCACCGTCGATACCGGCATTGTTGGAGGCGATGGTGAGATCCTTGACGCCCGAGTCCCGAACCGCGTCGATCAGCCGCTCGGGAATGCCGCACAGGCCAAAGCCCCCCGCGCAGATCTGCATGCCGTCGAACAACAGGCCGTCGAGCGCGGCCTTGGCATCGGGATAGAGCTTCTTCATCAACGACTCTCCTGCACCCAACTGGACGATTGGGGGCGACATAGGCGGCACCTGCGCGTGGGTCAAACCCGCAGTTTCATTCGATATCGAAGGATTTCCGCCGGATAGGCCCGTTGATGCGGGCGTTGGCGGCCGGGCACTCGCCTTCTGCGCCAGGCCCTAAAAAGGGCCGCTTCCCAGACGGAAGCGGCCCTTCTTTTCGACCGAGACTAGACGCCTCGGCCACAACTGGTGCGGGGTCAGAGCTTGTTGACGGCGCCCTTGACATCGCCCTTCAGCTTCTGGGCCTTGCCCTTCAGCTCCTGGCCCATGCCCTCGGCTTTCTTCTCCGAATTGTCGGTAGCATCGCCATAAGCCTGCTTGGCCTTGCCGGCCGCCTCGTTGGCCGTGCCCTTCACTTTGTCGAGCATCTCGCCCATGGCTTGTTCTCCATCATTCCTAGCCGGAGTATCCGGCGTTCGATGGGAAAACGCGGGGACGAGGGCCGGGTTCCACTCAGCCCGTCGCAATTCGGTTTCAGGTGAGATCGGTTCAGATGAGACCGGCGAGCGGGCTGGACGGATCGGCATACATGCGCCGCCCCATACGCCCAGCCAGATAGGCCATGCGGCCCGCCTCCACCGAGGCCTTCATGGCGGCGGCCATCAGCACCGGATCGCGCGCCTCGGCGATGGCGGTGTTCATGAGCACGCCGGTGCACCCCAGCTCCATGGCCACGGCGGCGTCCGATGCGGTGCCGACTCCGGCATCGACCAGCACCGGAAGCTTCGTTCCTTCCACGATCAGGCGAATGGTCACGCGGTTCTGGATGCCCAAGCCCGATCCGATCGGCGCGCCCAGCGGCATGATGGCGACGGCGCCGGCATCCTCCAGCCGCTTGGCGGCGATGGGATCGTCAACGCAATAGACCATGGGCTTGAAACCTTCCTTGGCGAGGATTTCAGTGGCCCGCAGTGTCTCGACCATGTCCGGATAGAGCGTGCGCGCCTCGCCCAGCACTTCGAGCTTCACAAGGTCCCAACCACCCGCCTCGCGCGCCAGGCGCAGCGTGCGGATCGCTTCCTCACCGGTGTAGCAGCCGGCCGTATTCGGCAGATAGGTGATCTTCTTGGGGTCGATGAAATCGGTGAGCATCGGCGCCTTGGGATCGGAGACATTGACGCGGCGCACCGCCACGGTGACGATCTCCGCGCCGCTCGCCGCCACGGCGGCGGCGTTCTGGGCGAAATCCTTGTATTTGCCGGTGCCGACAATCAGGCGCGAGCGGAAGGTCTTGCCGGCCACCGTCCACCGATCGTCAACCAGCGCCGGCGTGCCGTCGCCGCCGCCCACGAAATGGACGATCTCCAGCTCGTCGCCATCCTCGACGATCACGTCGCACAGCATCGAGCGCGGCACCACGTGCAGGTTGCGCTCCACCGCCACCTTGGCCGGGTCCAGCCCCAGCTCGTTGGCGAGTTGGGCCAGCGTCAGGCCCTCGCGGACGCGCCGATGCTCGCCATTGACGAAGATCTCGATCGTGCCGTCCACGCTCATTGCCCTTATTCACCTTTCGCTTTGAGACCCATTGCACTCGCCATATAGGGGGAGGCCCGAGGCTCGCAACCAAAAGGACCCACTGGCTGATGGCCGACCTGCGCAAGATCTACGTCCTCAACGGTCCCAATCTCAACCTGCTCGGCATGCGCGAGCCGGAGATTTACGGCTACGACACGCTGGACGACATCGCCGAACGCATGGAGGACGAAGCGCGCCGCGCCAATGTGGAGATCGATTTCCGCCAGTCCAACCATGAAGGGCATCTGATCGACTGGCTGCACGAGGCCAATGCGGAGGGCGCGATCGCCGTCATTCTCAATGCCGGCGCCTATACGCACACCAGCCTGGCGCTTTATGACGCGATCCGCGCCATCAGCGCGCCGGTGATCGAAGTGCACCTCTCCAACCCTGCCGCGCGGGAGGCCTATCGTCATCACAGCTATGTGGGCATGGCAGCCAAGGGCACCATCGCGGGCTTCGGTCCGTTGGGCTATATGCTGGCACTGGAAGCGGCGCTGGATCAGGATTGAGCGAAATCCCGGCCCAAGGGCTGTTGCGTTCCGGCGCGAACGGCAATAGGCCCGTCCGCCAATCCAACAAGAAAAACGGCTCCACGCAAGGGCGACGCAAGGGAACACAATGGGCGACAAGACTGATCAGGGCGCAATGCAGGTGGACGTGAAGCTCGTGCGCGAGCTCGCCGAGATGCTGGACGCGACCAACCTCACCGAAATCGAAGTGGAAGATGGCGACCGCCGCATCCGCGTCGCCCGAAAGCCCGCCGCGACCCACGCCACCTACGCGCCCGCAGCCGCGCCGCTCGCCGCGCCCGCTCCGGCCGCCGCACCTGCTGTTGCCGCCCCGGAAGCGCCCGCCGCCGGCGCGGACCATGCCAATGCGGTCAAGTCGCCCATGGTCGGCACCTGCTACCTCTCGCCCGAACCCGATGCTCCCGCCTTCGTGAAGGTCGGCGACAGCGTGAAGGCGGGGCAGACCCTGCTCATCGTCGAGGCGATGAAGGTCATGAATCCTATTACCGCCCCCACCGCCGGAACCGTAAAATCCGTGTTGGTGGAAAACGGTCAGCCGGTCGAATATGACCAGCCGCTGATCGTGGTCGCTTGAGGGCGGCGAGATCATGAGCATCGAGAAGCTGCTGATCGCCAATCGCGGCGAGATCGCCTTGCGCGTCCATCGCGCCTGCCACGAAATGGGCATCAAGACGGTGGCAGTCCATTCCACCGCGGATGCCGACGCCATGCATGTGCGCCTGGCCGACGAGGCGATCTGCATCGGCCCCCCGGCAGCCCGGGACAGCTATCTCAACATTCCCGCGATCATCTCGGCAGCCGAAATCTCCGGCGCGGACGCCATCCATCCCGGCTACGGCTTCCTCTCCGAGAACGCCCAGTTCGCCGAAATCATCGAGACGCATAATCTCATCTTCGTGGGCCCCAAGCCCGAGCACATCCGCATCATGGGCGACAAGGTGGAAGCCAAGCGCACCGCCGGCGCGCTCGGCCTGCCGCTGGTGCCCGGGTCAGATGGCGCCATCGAGGACGTGGCGGAGGCCAAGCGCCTCGCTAAGGAAATCGGTTATCCCGTGCTCATCAAGGCGGCCTCTGGCGGCGGCGGGCGCGGCATGAAGGTGGTGCAGAGCGAAGACGAGTTCGAGAGTCTGATGTCTCAGGCCAAGAGCGAGGCCAAGGCGGCGTTCGGCGACGACACCGTCTACATGGAGAAATATCTCGGCAATCCGCGCCATATCGAGTTCCAGATCTTTGGCGATGGCAAGGGCAACGCCATCCACCTGGGCGAGCGCGACTGCTCGCTCCAGCGCCGCCACCAGAAAGTGCTGGAGGAAGCGCCCTCTCCCGTCATCTCCTCGGCCGAGCGCGCCCGCATGGGCGGTCTCGTCGCCAAGGCGATGGCCGACATGGGCTATCGCGGCGCGGGCACCATCGAGTTCCTGTACGAGGACGGCGAATTCTACTTCATCGAGATGAACACCCGCATTCAGGTGGAGCATCCGGTGACGGAGATGATTACCGGCTTCGACCTGGTGCGCGAGCAGATCCGCATCGCCGACGGCCTGCCGCTCTCGGTGACACAGGACGAGCTGGTCTTCACCGGCCACGCCATCGAGTGCCGCATCAATGCCGAAGATCCCGTCACCTTCGCGCCGTCCCCGGGCCGGGTGAGCATGTACCATGTCCCCGGCGGCATGCATGTGCGCGTCGATAGCGCGCTCTATCAGGGCTATATGGTGCCGCCTTATTACGATTCGATGATCGGCAAGCTGATCGTATACGGCCGCACTCGCGAAGGCTGCCTGATGCGCCTCAAGCGCGCGCTGGAAGAGTTCGTCATCGAGGGCATGAAGACCACCATTCCCCTGCACCAGCGCCTGATCGCCGATCCCGACGTGCAGAACGGCGACTATTCGATCAAGTGGCTGGAAGAATGGCTGGAGCGACAGAAGGCGGACTGACGATCCGATCTGCGCGGCTGGAAGATTCCGCGCAGATCGCCATGATTTACGCCCATCACGTCCGCCACGGCACCGCGACGTTCGATACCGAACCACCGCCGGCCGACCATTGGGGCGGCAAGATCGAGTCTGTGCAGGCGCACGGCTGGCCCTTCCTGGTCGCGGAGGCAGAGGGCGCCTTGTTCGCTTTCGCTTATGCCGCACAGTTCCGCGACCGGCCCGCCTTTTGCCATTGCTGCGAAGACAGCATCTATGTCCGCATCGACCGGTTGGGGCATGGCATCGGCACGGCGTTGCTCGCCGCCCTGATCGAGGCCGCGCGCGCGAGCGGGTTCACCCAGATGCTCGCCATCATCGGCGACGCTGAACCCGCCTCGGTCGCTCTCCACGCGCGGCTCGGCTTCCGACACGCCGGGCGCATGGACAATGTGGGCTATAAATTCGGCCGCTGGCTCGATATCGTTTGCATGCAGCGCACGCTTGTGGCGCCGGACAAGGAGGACCCCCATGAAAGCGACCATTTGGCATAATCCGCGCTGCTCCAAATCGCGCGAGACACTGGCGATCCTGGAAGGAACGCCGGGCGTGGAGGTGGAGGTGGTCGACTATCTCAAGACGCCGCCCACCCGCGAGACGCTTGCCGCTCTCTATGCCCGCGCCGGCATGACCCCGCGCCAAGGGCTACGCAAAGGCGAGGAGGGCGCCAAGGCGCTCAAGGACTCAAGCGACGAGGCCATTCTCGATGCGATGGTCGCTGACCCCATTCTGATCGAGCGGCCGCTTGTGGAGACCGAGAAAGGCGTGCGCCTGGGCCGTCCACCGGAAGCCGTGCGCGAGATTCTATAAGGAGCGCGGGCAGTTCGCGGCGCTCCAGCGCTCCTGTCTACATAGGGCGGAGTGCAACGAGTCTCCCCACCAGCCAACCCTTGAAAGCCGGCTCCTCCGACCTGGGCAAGCGCCAACATGTCACCCGACTGCCAGCCCATGGCCAAGCGCTGGAATTGCGGGCTTCAACGAGACATGCCAGCGCCGCCGTCGATCTGCTGATGGTCCTGCCGGTGCCCGCGCCGCCGGTCCACTAGACGCTGGATAATCTCCCGGCCCTGTTGGGGCCGGTCGGCGAGCATCCGCCGATGCGCCCCACCTTCTCAAGAGTGACCGCCCGTGCCCTGTACCGAGTGCATATGGGCGCATGCAGATCAGATCGGCCAGCACGATGGAAACCATCGGCACGCGTCCGCCGGGACGCCATGGCGCCCACCGCATAGAGCTGCCGGCCATGCACGAACGCCTCGCGCTGCGGCCGAAGCGCCGGCAACCCAGTGAGGACGGTGAATCGACATCATCCGAGGCCAATCGCCGGCCGCCCGCACAAGGCAATGTCGCATCATCCGCGGCACCATCACAGCGCGGCACACCTTAGCAAGGCCGCCACCGGGGCAGCGTCAATGGGCGCAGCTTTGGACCGATCAGGCCGCGACGTCGTAGGGGACGATCTCGCCAGCCAGGTACAGGCGCCGCGCCTTTGAACGGCTGAGCTTGCCCGAGCTGGTACGCGGCAGCGACCGGGGCGGCACCAGCTCCACCACGCAGTTCATGCCGGTGATGGATCGGACGCGCTCGCGGATTTCCTCACGCAGGCGGGCGCGCTCTTCATTGTCCGAGACGCGGCAATGGACGAGCACGGCCGGCGCTTCCTCGCCGCCGGGCGTGGTGATGGAGAAAGCAGCGATGTCGCCCTGCTTGAAGCCGGGGAGCTGCTCTACCGCCCACTCGATATCCTGCGGCCAGTGGTTCTTGCCGTTGATGATGATCATGTCCTTGGCGCGGCCGACGATGTAGAGATAGCCGTCCGAGAGATAGCCCATGTCGCCGGTGTCCAGCCAGCCATCGACCATGCAGGCCCGCGTCGATTCCTCGTCGCGGAAATAGCCGGCCATCAGCGAATTGCCGGTGGTCCACACCTTGCCGATCGTCTTCTCGGGCAGGATCGCGCCAAAATCGTCGCGAATTTCCACGGTCATGCCCAGCACCGGCCGGCCGCAATTGACGATGGCGCGGAAGCGCTGCGGCCGGTCTTGCGGCGCAACGCCACCGGACAGATCCGTCTCCTCCACCAGCTCGACGACGATGCCCTCACCCGGCGGCATGATGGTCACGGCCAGCGTCGTCTCGGCAAGGCCGTAGCTCGGCAGGAAGGCGCCGGGGCGGAAGCCGGCCTCGCCGAACGCGTCGACGAAATCCTGCATCACGTCGGGGCGGATCATGTCCGCGCCGTTGCCCGCAATACGCCAGCGCCCCAGGTCGAAGCGTTCGGATGCGCGGGTCTGGCTGGACATGCGACGCGCGCAGATATCGTAGCCGAACGTGGGCGAATAGCTGATCGCCGTGCCCTTGTGGCGCGAAATGAGATCGAGCCAGGCAAGCGGCCGGCGCGCGAAATCCTCGGTCTTGAGATAGTCCGTCGACACCTGGTTGGCGACGACCGAGAGGAAGCAGCCGACGAGGCCCATGTCATGATACCAGGGCAGCCAGCTAATGCAGCGATCGCTCTCCACCAACTGCATGGCATGGCTGTGCGCGGCCAGATTGCTGAGCAGCGCCTTGTGCGTCACCGCGACGCCATGCGGAAAACGGGTCGAACCGCTCGAATATTGCAGATAGCAGATGTCGTCCGTGCTTGCCTGCGGCAGGGCGTCGGGCACAGCCTGCGCGGCGAGAAAATCCTCGAAGCTCAGCGGCTCGATCCCCTCGCGGCGCGCCGCCTCGCTCGCCATCTCGGCCAACTCGGCCGGGAACAGCAGCATCAGCGGATCGCAGCTCTGGAGCTGCACGCGGAGCTGATCGATATAGCTTTCCTTGCCGCCGAAGCTGGTCGGCAGCGGCAGCGGCACCGGCCAGGCGCCGGCATAGACGATACCAAAGAAAATCTGGGCGAACTCGGCGCCCGTCTCGGCGACCAGCGCCACGCGGTCGCCGGGCTTTATGCCGCGCGCGATGAAACGGTACGCGCAGGCGAGCGCATCGGCACGCATTTCGCTGAAAGGATAGGCCCGCGTCAGATTGCCGCGCGGATCGTGAAAATTGAGGCCGCGCGCACCTTGAGCGGCATAGTCGAGCGCTTCTCCCAGAGTGGCGAAATCGGCGAAGCGCCGCTCAAGCCCGTCTTCCGTCGGAGTTGGCTGCATCAATGAGACCCTTCTTTCTGGACCGGCTCGCGCCGGGCTCCCGATTATCCTGAACCGCCTCTCGCCCGCGCATGCGCTGCGACCCGCAGCTTTCGGGCCTGTTCAATTAAGGCAGGGAGTGTGGCACAAAAAAGGCGCATGCGCCCTTATCGTCAAAAAACTGCCCCAAAACCGCTCGATTCGAACGATCTGGAGGCTCTCGCCCTCGCTTATGTCGGCCGCTATGCGACCAGCAGAGGCAAGCTGACCGCCTATCTGCGCCGCAAGCTGCGCGAACGCGGCTGGGCCGGCGAGGGAGAGCCGCCGGTGGACGCGATCACCGAGCGCATGGCCGAGCTGCGCTATGTGGACGACGCCGCCTATGCCGCCATGACGGCCGATGCCATGCAACGGCGGGGCCTGGGCGCGCGCCGCATCGCGCAGAAGCTGGCGATGGACGGCATCGAAGAGACGCTGCGCGAGGAGGCCGGTCCGGATGCCGCCGCCCGTTGGCACGCCGCCGAGCGCCTTGCGCGCCGCAAGCGCATTGGCCCCTATGCCGCCGCGCCGGCCGACAGCCCGCTACGCGAAAAACAAATCGCCGCCTTCCTGCGCGCGGGCCACGATCTTGCCACTGCGCGCCTGTGGGTCGAGGCGCGACCAGGCGAATCGCCCGAGACGCCGGAGGACGTGGCCTGACGCACGCGGGGTGAAACGACCGCCCTCCCCAACGACTGGACGGCGGACGCCAAATGATGTTCAGGCGGAGCAAAGAAGGGAAAACAAGACATGCGCCATCCTCGCACCGCCAGCCTTGCAGGCAGAAGCCCAGCGCTCCGGCGGCTCGCCCTTCCGATGGCAGCATTGACGACTCTGCTGGCAGGCAGCGCCATGGCCCAGGCTCCCGCAAGCACGCGGGCGGCAACCCCTACCCTGCCGCTCCACCGCCCCGCGCCCGTCAGTCCCGCCCTCCTCACCGACCCGCCGGCCGAGGACTGGCTCATGTTCCGCCGCACATTGAACGGCTGGGGACATAGTCCGCTGACGCAGATCACGCCCGCCAATGTCGGCACGCTGCAACTCGTCTGGTCGCGGCCGCTGGGCGACGGCGTTTATGAGGGCACGCCGCTCATCCACGCCGGGGTCATGTACATCATCGAGCCCAATGATGCCGTGCAGGCCGTGGACGCCGCCACCGGCGATCTCATCTGGCAGTTCAAGCGCCGCTATGCACAGGGCTTCACCGGCGGCGGCAGCAAGCGCAACGCCGCCATCTTCGAGAACCTGCTCATCAACAGCAGCGCGGACGGCTTCGTCTATGCCGTGGACATCACCACCGGCAAGCAGGTGTGGGAGACGAAAGTCACGGATTGGAAGACCCAGTCGGCCAGCACCAGCAGCGGGCCCATCATCGCCGGAGACCGGGTCATCACCGGGCGGAACTGCGCGCGCGAGGCAGGGCCGGACGCCTGCGTCATGGTCGCCCACGATGCGCGCACCGGCCGCGAGCTGTGGCGCACCAGCACCATGGCCAAGCCCGGCACGCCCGAAGATGCGAGTTGGGGCGACGTGCCGTGGGAGAAGCGCCTCCAGGTTGGCACATGGATGCCGCCGACTTATGATCCCGAGCTCAAGCTCATCTATTTCGGCACGTCCGTCACGGCACCGACCACCAAGTTCCTGCTGGCGGGCAACGACAAGAAGCATCTCTATTCCACCTCCACCCTGGCACTCGACGCCGAGACGGGGCGGATCGTCTGGTATTACCAGCACATCCTCGACCATTGGGATTTCGACCACACCTTCGCGCGGCTGCTCATCGACACGCAGGTCGCGCCCGATCCCAAGGCGGTCGCCTGGATCAACCCGCGCCTCAAGCCCGGCGAGCGGCGCCAGGTGCTCACCGGCATCCCCGGCAAGACCGGCATCGTCTATACGCTCGACCGCAAGACCGGCGAATTCCTGTGGGCCACGCCCAGCGTGCGGCAGAATGTCGTCCAGTCCATCGACGGCGCGACCGGCGAGGTGACGGTCAATCCCGCTACCATCTTCACCGGGCCGGGGCAGACGGTCGATGTCTGTCCCAGCTTCGCGGGTGGCAAGAACTGGCAGGAAGGCAGCTACAGCCCGGAAACGGGCCTGATGTACATGCCGCTTCAGAACCTCTGCTCCACCGTCACCAGCGAGAGCGAGACGGTGAAGGGGCAGATCGGCATGGGCATCGACTATACGGCCATGCTGCCGCCGGGCGAGACCAATGTCGGCGCCATCCACGCCATTTCCGTCGCGACCGGGCGCACGGCGTGGAAATTCGAGCAGCGCGCCGGCATGATGTCGCTGCTTTCCACTGCCGGCGGTCTGCTTTTCGCGGGCGATGCCGCCGGCCGCTTCAAGGCGCTGGACAACAAGAGCGGCCGCAAGCTGTGGGAAGTCAATCTCTCCTCCGCCGTGACCGGCTTTCCCGTCACCTATGCGGTGGACGGCCGCCAATATGTCGTGATCGGCACCGGCATCGCGCCGGAGGGCATGGCGCTTGGCCGCATGGCGCCGGAATACAAGCCAACACAGCGTAGTGTGCTCTATGTCTTCGCCCTGCCGAAGCGCTGACATGTCGCGCGCTCGGCCATTTCTCCCGTTGCCATCCCCCCGTCGGAAAGGCTAAGCGCGTCGGCCATGGGCATATTCGGCAAGATCTTCACCTGGTGGGACGGCGCCACCATCGGCACCGCGTTCTGGACCGCGCGCAAAGGCACGCGCGTGGGCGAGGACCATCAGGGCAACGTCTATTATGAAGGCGGTGCGGACGTGAACGGCGTGCCACGCCGCTGGGTCATCTACAACGGCAGCAACGATGCGAGCCGCGTGCCGGCCGAATGGCATGGCTGGCTGCATCACAGCATCGAGGGCACGCCCGAAAGCAGCCTGCCGCCGCCGCGCATCTGGGAAGCGGATTTCACGCCCAACATGACCGGCACCCCCGCCGCCTATCGCCCCTCCGGCGCCATCGAGGCCGGCGGTCGCCGTCAGATGGCGACGGGCGATTACGAAGCCTGGTCGCCGGACGCGTGAGCCCCGCGGCATTTTTCGACACGCGGCGGTTAGGAAAATGCGCAAGATCATGACCGTGACAAGGCCTGGCCATTCCCGCCGCTGGCATGCCCTCGCGGCGTCGGCCGCTCTCCTCGCTATGCTCGCCGCCTGCGGCCCGCGTCAGGCGCCGGACAATGGCGCGGAGGCAGGCGTGCCCCAGCAGGTCGCGGGCAATGAGGTGAGCGGCGCCGCCGGTCTGCTCGGTACGCCCATGGCCGAGCGCGTCGCCGTCATTGGCTTGCTCAACAAGCGCAACGGCCTCACCCGCAAGCTCAGCATGAAGCCGGGCCAGGCTTTCCGCGTCGACAACGCCATCGTGCGCCTGCGCGCCTGTGAGACGGCCGCCCCCTGGGAGGAAGTGCCGGAGACGGGCGCTTTCGTACAGCTCGACGTGCGCGAGAGCCGTGACAACCAGTGGCACCGCGTCTTCTCCGGCTGGCTCTTCAAGGAGCGGCCGGATCGCAATGTGGTGCAGCACCCGATCTACGACGTCTGGGTGATGAGCTGCGCGATGACATGGCCGGAGACCGGCGACGAGACGGTGCGCGTAGCCTCGCGCGCGGCCGGCGCATCCAATGCCGGCGGTACCAACGAAGCCGCATCGGCCGAGGCGACGAGCGACTCAAGTGCGCCGAAATCCGGGGCTGTTCCCGCGCCCGGCGTCAGCGCCGCGTCCAACAGCGCGGAATAACGCTCCGCACTGACCTCCACCGCGCCCAGCGTGGCGAGGTGATCGGTCATGAACTGGCAATCCAGCAGGGTGAAGCCGCCGACGCGCAATCGCGCCACCAGCCAGGCCATCGCCACCTTGGAAGCGTCTCTCGCTCGACTGAACATGCTCTCGCCGAAGAACGCCCGCCCCATCGCCAGCCCGTAAAGGCCACCGACAAGCTGAGGTTCCGCGCTACTGTCGCCCGGCAACCAGCATTCGACGCTGTGCGCCATGCCGGCCCGGTGCAGTCGAATGAAGGCTTCCTCGATCTCGCTGTTGATCCAGGTGGTGGGTCGGTCGTCGGCGCTCTGCGCGCAGAGGGCGATGACGCGCTCGAAGGCCCGGTTCGCCGTCACCGCGAACCGCTCCGCGCGAATCGTCTTGCGCAGCGAGCGAGAGAGATGGAAGCCATCGAGCGGTAGAATTGCGCGCTGTTCGGGCTGCACCCAATAGATCGAGGGCGCCTCGCGGTCATCCGCCATGGGGAAGAGACCGGCGGCATAGGCACGCAGCAGGATAGGCAGGTCGATGGCCATGCGCATCATCTAGCAGAGCCGCCCGGCGCCGTCCCGCAGGATGAAACGCCGGACCGCACAAGAGGCTGGCCCGGCACTGCATCCCTGCCTATCCAGCCAGGACCACGAAGCGAGGGAGAAAGCGCATGGCGACATTCGTACTGGTGCACGGCGCCTGGGGCGGCAGCTACATGTATGGCAAGCTGGCACGCGCGCTGCGCGAGGCAGGTCACGAAGTTCACGTCCCTTCGCTCACCGGGCTGGGCGAGCGCGTGCATCTGGCGCATGGGGGCATCACGCTCACCGACCATATCAACGATGTGGTCGGCCTCATCGATTGCGAGCGGCTGGAGGATTTCATCCTGGTCGGCCACAGCTATGGCGGCATGGTCATCACCGGCGTCGCGGCCCTGCGCGGCGCGCGCATTCGCACACTGGTCTATATCGACGCCTTCCTGCCGGAGGACGGCCAGGCGCTATGGGACATCGCCGACGATGTGGCGCGCAAGGCCTATATCGACGGACAGCGCGAGACGCCGGGCCTCTGCCAGCCCTTCTTCCCCGTAGGCGAGCGCCGGGTGAGCGGCCAGCCGCTGCTCACCTTGCTTCAGCCGGTGAAGCTCGGCGGCGAGGAAGAGCAGATCGGCCGGCGCACTTATCTCTACGCAACGCGCGACGCGCCGACCATCTTCACCAAGTTCCGCGACCGGATCGCCAACGATCCCGCCTGGACCGTGCACGAACTGGCGACCGGCCACCTCGTCTGGGACGAAGACCTACCGGGCGTGACGCGCATCCTGCTCGATGAAGCGGGGCGATAAGGACGCCACAGGGCAGGCCAATCTTGGCTGCTCCTCTTCAGAGGAGGGGAGCAGCTGTTATGGCCGCAGCGTTACTTGGAGAGTTCGACTTCCTCGAAATCCAGCTCGACGGGCGTCGCGCGGCCGAAGATCGACACCGAGACCTTGACGCGGTTCTTCTCGAAATCCAGCTCCTCGACCGTGCCGATGAAGCTCGCGAACGGCCCGCCCATGACCTTGACGCTGTCGCCGATCTCGTAATCCACGTTGATCTTGTGGCGCGGCTGGGCGGCGGCCTCCTCGCGAGCGCCGAAGAAGCGCTGCGCCTCGGCTTCGCTGATCGGCTGGGGCTTGCCCGAAGAGCCCAGGAAGCCGGTCACCTTGGGGGTGTTCTTGATGAGGTGGTAGATGTCGTCGTTCATCGAGAGCTTGGCCAGCACATAGCCGGGCATGTTCTTGCGCTCGACCTGCACTTTCTTGCCGCGCTTCACTTCAGTCACGGTCTCGGTGGGGACCTCGACCTGCTCGATGAGCTGTTCCAGGCCCATGCGCTCGGCTTCGGCCATGATGGAATCGCGGACTTTGTTCTCGAAGCCCGAATAAGCGTGGATAATGTACCAGCGCGCCATCTTGTCTCTCAAACCCTCAGCTATGATTGCAACGAAAAGCGGCCGGTCAGCCCTGGCCCGTGGCCAGGCTCAGCAGGATCTTCACGATCCAGCCGAACAGGCTATCAATGCCGAAGAAGAAAATGCCCAGCAAGCCCGTCATGATAAGCACCATGACCGTGGTCATCATCGTCTCCCGCTTCGTCGGCCAGACGACCTTGCGGACTTCGGTCTTCACCTGATTGAAGAACTCGATGGGAGAAGTCTTTGCCACGTTTGCTTCGCTCGCTTCTGACGTTGCCGTGAAAATTCCATCTTCCGGACAGGAAAAAGCGGACCGTGCCGGGTCATCCTTGCCCGACCAGCCCGCCGCTTCGCTCCGGAACCGTCCGGCTTTCCTAAGCGCCTTGAGCGCCGAGGGCAAGTTACTCCGAGGACAGGACCGCGGCTGGCAGGAGTGGAGGGACTCGAACCCCCGGCATTCGGTTTTGGAGACCGACGCTCTACCAGCTGAGCTACACTCCTATCGGCCGGTGAAGGCGGCGCTCTTAACGCGGGCCGGCGCGGGGTGCAAGCGGCACATGCGACCGGGGCGCGATATTCCGCACGCGCGGCCGGAAGGCAGGCATTTACGGCCCCTCATGGTGCTTTCCGGGCCGGAAGAGCGTGACAGGAAGGGATGGCTTCGGCCCACTCGCAGCGTCAAGAGGGCCGCTGCGCTCCGGCGCGGCGGCCTTTTTGCTCTCCGTGTGCGCTGTGCGCGGCAGGGTTCGCCACGCAACCGAGCCAAGCAGGCAACAGCTCAGGAAAAAATGAACAGGAATTCCACTTCCCTATTGATCCCGCCCCTTATCCACGGGAAAGGGAGGCGCCCGCCGCAGCGTCGAGTCCAAAAAAGGGGGCGCATCTGGCGGCAGCGAAACAAATAAAGACAAACGATTTCAGAGAGGGCATGTCATGAATTTCAAACGCGTATTCCTATGCTCCACCGCACTGGCGCTAGGCACTCCCGGCGCGGTGCTGGCGCAGGCCGCCCCGGCGGGGGACACGGCCGCCGCGAGCGATCCGCAGGTTAACGATGCCGGTGAAGCCGATGCCATCATCGTCACTGCGCAGTTCCGCGCGCAGAATCTTCAGGATACGCCGCTTGCGATCACGGCCGTCAACGCGGCGATGCTGGAAGCGCGCAGCCAGACCGACATCAGCCAGGTCGCGAACCAGGCGCCCTCAGTGACCCTCAAGCCCCAGGGCGCGGCTTATGGCCCCTCGCTGGGCGCCAATATTCGTGGCGTCGGCCAGTTCGACTTCAACCCCGCGCTGGAACCGGGCGTCGGCTTCTATGTGGATGATGTTTATTATGCGACGCTGACCGGCTCGATCCTCGACCTGCTCGATCTCGACCGCGTCGAGGTGCTCCGCGGCCCGCAGGGCACGCTCGCCGGCCGCAACTCCATCGGCGGCGCGGTGAAGCTCTATTCCAAGAAGCCGCAGGGCACAAACAGCGGCTATGTGTCGGCGGCGTATGGCAGCCGCAACCGGATCGACCTGCGCGGCAGCGCGGATTTCAACATTGCGCGCGGCATCGATGCCCGCATCTCGGGCGTCGCTAAGAAGCAGGAGGGCTATGTCGACCGGCTCGACTTCGGCTGCATGTATCCCGCCGGTGGGCCGGCGACCTTCGTGCCGGCCTTCGCCACAGCCACCAATCCCACGCGCGCGCCGATGTTGATGAACCCGGTCGGCGGCGTCCCGGCGCAGACCAATAGGAGCGATTGCGTCGTCTCACGTGAGGGCGAAGTCAACTATATCGCGCTGCGCGGCCAGCTTCGGTTCCAGCCGACCGATACGCTCGATATCAACATTATCGGCGACTACACGGATGATGATCGCACGGCCGCCGGCTCGGTGCTGCTGCTGCGCACCTATCCCAATGGCGAAGTGGCCAGCCCGCGCTACCCGCTGCCGTTGATCCCTGCCGAGGGCTCCAATCCCGCGCAGAACTACGCGGCCGCCTCGCCTCCGGGCCGCGACATCAATCCCTTCGCCGCGCCGGATTCGCTGCTCGCCTATGACAACCGGTTCGTGTGCGGACCCTATTGCAACTTCGCCAGCTACGACATGCCGGCGGACGGCAATTATCTCGCCTCCTCCGGCGATGGACGCGTCCGCTTCAAGGGCTGGGGCGTTTCGGGCCAGATCGACTGGGATCTGGCGGATGCCATGCAGCTCACCTCCATTACGGCATTCCGCAAGTATACGTCGAATTTCTCGAACGATAACGACGTGTCGCCCATGGCCCACAGCCTTGGCTATGGCCCGCTGACGTTCCGCTTCTTTAGCCAGGAACTGCGTCTGAACGGCACGATCGGGGAGACCGTCAGCTATACGTTGGGCGGCTATTACAGCGATCAGAAGTCGGTCTACACGTCCTTCCAGGATCTGCGCTCGTCCAGCCTGCAATTCCAGCAGAGCGACCCCGTCGACGCGGACAGCAAGGCCCTGTTCGCGCACGTCGCCTGGAACCCCATCGAGCCGCTGACGCTGACCGGCGGCATCCGTTATACGAAGGAGAGCAAGACCTATCAATATATCCGCCAGCGGCCCTATAATAATCCCGATTCCGTCACGGCCGCGCTGGTGCTGCCGCTCAATGGCGTGATCAGCCGCTACAGCGGCGAGCGCGTCGATTACCGGGCCAACGTCCAATATGCCATCAGCGACGATGTCATGGCCTATGCCCAGTTTTCGACCGGCTACAAGGGCGGCGGCGTGAACCCGCGTCCCTTCTTCGCGCAACAGGCGCTTTCCTTCGGCCCGGAAACACTCGACGCCTATGAGATCGGCTTCAAGTCCGACCTGTTCGATCGCCGGGTGCGCTTCAACCTCGCAGCCTTCTTCAGCAAGTATAAGGGCATCCAGCTCTCGCTGGGCAACTGCACGGCAATCACCGGCTCGCCCTTTGGCGCGCCCTGTGCCTTGCCCGTTAATGCCGGCGACGCCGACATCAAGGGTATTGAACTGGAGACCACGCTGCGTCCGGTCGATGGCATGACGATCGACGCCTCGCTGAGCTATCTCGACTTTAAATATACGCGCTTCGGTTCCTACTCCGCTGGTTCCACAACGGTGTCCGTGGGCGGCCCCACCAATCTCAATGGGCCGCAGTTCGGCGACTATGCGCCGTTCACACCCGAATGGAAGTGGAGCATCGGCGCGCAGTATGAGATCGCTCTGGGCAATGCCGGCTCGCTGACGCCGCGTATCGACGCCGCCTATCAGAGCAAGATCTACACCGTATCGGCCAACCGCTCGAGCAACCGGATCGACAGCTACATGGTCGCGAATGGGCGGATCACATGGCGCAATGCGGACGAGGATCTCGACGTCTCGCTCGAGGTTACCAACCTGTTCGACAAATATTACCTCCTGACGCTCTACGATCAGACCGTGGGTGGTCAGGGTTATGCCAACGGCCAGCCGGGCCGGCCGCGCGAATGGGCGGTGACGGTCAAGAAGCGGTTCTGATACACGCCGGGGGAGTCGTGGGGAGTCGGGGCCATGCCCCGGCTCCTTCGCGTACCTGCCTTTTGGCCCCTTCCCTTTTGGGTGCAGTAAGGCTATAGGCCCGCGCTTCCGAGCCGCTTTGTGGCGCGGGAAGCATGTGCGGGAGGGAATGGGCGCAAGCCTGAGCCCGCTTGACCGCTAAGCTTGAACCGGATGGACGCAGCGACGCGCCCTTCCCCTAGAGAGTGAACAGACATGGCCAAGAAGATTACGGGCTATATCAAGCTCCAGGTGCCCGCTGGATCCGCCACGCCTTCACCGCCGATCGGCCCTGCCCTCGGTCAGCGTGGTGTGAACATCATGGAATTCTGCAAGGCGTTCAACGCACAGACCGGCGACATGGACAAGGGCACCCCGCTGCCCACCATCATCACCGTCTATGCCGACCGCAGCTTCTCCTTCATCACCAAACAGCCGCCGGCGACCTACTTCATCAAGAAGGCGGCCAACCTCAAGTCCGGCTCCAAGGAGCCCGGCAAGGTGAGCGCCGGCACGATCACGCGCGCCAAGCTGGCCGAGATCGCCGAGGCGAAGATGAAGGACCTGAACGCCAACGATATCGAAGCGGCGACCCGCATCATCGAAGGCAGCGCCCGCTCGCTGGGCCTCGAAGTGGTGGAGGGCTAAGAAGATGGCAAAGCTGAGCAAGAAGGCCAAGGCAATGGCCGCCGCGGTTGACGCCAACAAGCTGCACGCCGTTGACGAGGCCATCAGCCTCATCAAGAAGCACGCCACCGCCAAGTTCGACGAGACTGTCGAGATTGCCATGAACCTGGGCGTCGACCCGCGTCATGCCGATCAGATGGTGCGCGGCGTGGTCACGCTCCCGGCCGGCACCGGCAAGGACGTGCGCGTCGCCGTCTTCGCCCGCGCCGACAAGGCCGAAGCCGCCAAGGCGGCCGGTGCTGAGATCGTGGGCGCCGAGGATCTGCTGGAGCACATCCAGGGCGGTAACTTCGACTTTGACCGCGTCATCGCCACGCCCGACATGATGGGCCTGGTCGGCCGCCTGGGTAAGGTGCTGGGCCCCAAGGGTCTGATGCCGAACCCGAAGCTGGGCACCGTGACGCCGAACGTCGCCGAGGCCGTCAAGGCGGCCAAGGGCGGCCAGATCGAGTTCCGTGTCGAGAAGGCGGGCATCGTCCATGCCGGCCTCGGCAAGGCGAGCTTCTCCGAAGGCGACCTGCGCAAGAATTTCGATGCGTTCGTGGACGCCATCGTCAAGGCCAAGCCCTCGGGCTCCAAGGGCAAATATGTCCGCAAGATCGCCCTGTCCTCCTCGATGGGGCCGGGCGTGAAGGTGGACGTGGCGGACGTGGCCACGGCCTAATCCGAGCGTCACCGATCAAGATCAACCCCGCCGGACAGCGTGTCCGGCGGGGTTTTTCATAGGGGGCTTGACCGGCCGGCAGCTCGGGTGAGCCCCGTTCATCTGGCGGCTCAGGGATCACGGCGAGTCAAAGGATAAACTGGAGAGGGTCCGGCTCAATCAGGACGACCATCTCTAGGTCAAGTGAGTGCTGCCGCTGGCGCGCAGAAGCCCGGTGCCTCAGGGGCGAGCCGGACCGGCACGGCCATGGTTTGACCCTGCCGGCCCCGGAGAGAGGCTCAGGTGCGCCGGGTGCCCGGCACGGCGGCCCTGACCGGCTCCCGATCTGCGCGTCCAGCCTCCGCCGGCGCTTTCACCGGCTGCGGTTTGTGCGCCTGCGCGCCACATGCGCCGGAGCTGGCCTTCACCACCTTGGGCTGCGCGCCCGAGCCATCGCTGCTCCACTGCACACTGGTGGTGCAGCCGTCGCGGCTCGTGGTCGAAACATAGCGATATTGCACTACGCCCGCGGGTGCCTGCCCGGCCGAGACCATCCGCAGCGCATCAGGGGGCAACAGGCCGGAGTTTTGCGCCAGTTGCCGCTCCATCTGCGCCATGCGCTGCATCATCGCGCGCGATTGCATCTCCATCATCGCAGAGAATCGCGCAAAATCGGCCAGGACCGGCCGCATGTCGAGGTTGGCCATCGGCATGGCCATGGGCGCAAGGCTGAGCGCCGGCATCCGCGCGCGGTCGAAAATGACGATCGGCGTCGCCACTGTCCGCGACACGACCATGTGCGACGCTCGGTCGCCCTCATAACGGATTTGCGCCACCGCGCCATCCGGCAGGGCGATGTTCATCACATGAGTCCTGCTCTCAGCCGCGACAGCCGCGCCGGCGGCGAGCAGCGCCCCGCCGGCAAGAAGAAGGGGTGTGCGAAGCTTGCGCATCGAAGATCCTCCTCATTGGGTTTCGAGAGGGGCGCAGAATATTCCGCAAGGCTGAACCGCCGATGACCGACTGGCTCCTCCCCCTCGTCTTTGGGCGGTGTCTCTGGGCGGTTCGTCTCTGGCCTTCCCGCCCGCAAGCCTGTATCGGGCGCGCATTCATTCGACTGGCGAAGGCAGGATCATGGGTTTCAAATGCGGGATTGTCGGGCTGCCCAATGTGGGCAAGTCCACGCTGTTTAATGCGCTTACCGAGACACAGGCGGCGCAGGCGGCCAACTATCCCTTCTGCACCATCGAACCCAATGTCGGGCAGGTGGCAGTGCCGGACGCACGGCTGGAAAAGCTCGCCGCCATTGCCGGCAGCCAGAAGACCATCCCCACGCAGCTCGCCTTTGTCGACATAGCCGGGCTGGTGCGCGGTGCCTCGCGCGGCGAGGGCCTCGGCAACCAGTTCCTCGGCAACATTCGCGAGGTGGATGCCATCGTTCATGTGCTGCGCTGCTTCGAGAATGACGACATCCAGCATGTCGACAACCGCATCGACCCCATTGCCGACGCCGAGACGGTCGAGACCGAGCTGATGCTCTCCGATCTGGAAAGCCTCGAAAAGCGCGTGCCCGCCTATCAGAAGCGCGCGACCGGCAACGACAAGGAGGCCAAGATCGCCGCCGCCGTACTTGGCCGCGCGCTGGACCTGCTGCGCGAGGGCAAGCCCGCCCGTCTGGTCGAGCCCAATGACGAGGAAGAGGCGCGCGTGCTGCGCCAGGCGCAGCTCCTCACCTCCAAGCCCGTGCTCTACGTCTGCAATGTCGAGGAAGAGAGCGCCGGGAGCGGCAATGAATTCAGCGCCCGCGTGTTCGAGAAGGCGCAGGCCGAGGGGGCGCAGGCCGTGACCGTCTCTGCCGCCATCGAGGCGGACCTGGTCGGCATGGAGGATGCCGAACGCACCGAGTTCCTCGAAGCCATGGGCCTGCACGAGACCGGCCTCGCTCGCGTCATCCGCGCCGGCTACGATCTGCTGCACCTCATCACCTTCTTCACCGTCGGCCCCAAGGAAGCGCGGGCCTGGACCGTCCACAAGGGCGCCACCGCGCCGGAAGCGGCCGGCGAGATTCACAGCGATTTCCAGAAGGGCTTCATCCGCGCCGAAACCATCGCCTATGACGATTATGTCGCGCTGGGCGGCGAAGCCAAGGCCCGCGAGGCCGGCAAACTGCGCGCCGAGGGCAAGGCCTATGTGGTGCAGGACGGCGACGTGATGCACTTCCTGCATAGCTGAGGGATAAGAGGGCGTGCGAGGGCGCAGCGCGTTTTCGTTCACGCGCAGACGTGGAAGCACGGAGGAAGCAAGATGTGCGGCTAAGCCGCTTTCATTGTGTCGCGTGCATGAAGCGCATTTGAATGAAAGCGCCAGCGGACCGGCCTATTTTTCCGCGCCTCCGCGTGAACCAACCTCTTTCCTCTCCACGCCCTCTGCGCCCCTGCGCGACCTGTTTCGCCGTTCAGTGCCGGCCGAACAACTTCTCGATGTCGCCATGCGCCAGCTTGATCCAGGTTGGCCGGCCGTGGTTGCACTGGCCGGAATGCGGCGTCACTTCCATCTCGCGCAGCAGCGCGTTCATCTCCGCCACGGAGAGCGACCGGCCGGCGCGGACCGAGCCGTGGCAGGCCATGGTCGCCGCCACCAGGTCGAGCCGGCCCTTGAGCGAGGCGGCCTCGCCCAGCGCAGAGAGATCGTCGGCGAGATCGCGCACCAGCCCCTGCACGTCGCCGGCGCCAAGGAGCGCCGGCGCCGCCCGCACCAGCACGGCCGCGGGGCCGAAGCGCTCGACTTCCAGGCCCAGCTCGGCCAGCTCGTCGATCCGTGCTTCGATGCGGTCGCAAGCCGGTTCATCAAGCTCCACCACCTCGGGCAATAGCAGCGCCTGCCGGGCGACGGCGCCGTCCGCCAAAGCGCGGCGCATCCGCTCCAGCACCAGTCGCTCATGTGCGGCATGCTGGTCGACGATCACCAGCCCGTCCTCGGCCTCCGCCACGATATAGGTGCGCGCCACCTGCCCGCGCGCCACGCCGAGCGGGAATTCGGCGGGCGCGGCCGGCATGTCCATGGCCGGTTCGGCGCGCGCGGACGGCGCAAAACCGGAAAAACGCGCCTGCACATCGCGTACTTGCGCCCAGCCACCGCCCGCCGCGCTCACGCTCGCCGCCGGCAGAACGAAGTCCGGCCGTAGCCCGCCCTGCGCCACTATATCCGCCGCCACGGGCTCGCGCTGCCACAGCGCCGTGGAGGCCGCGTCGGCCTGCTGCACCACCCGCATGCCGGCCGCGTCGAGCGCGCGACGCAGGCCGCTCACGATCATGCCGCGAATGAAAGTTGGGTCGCGGAAGCGCACTTCCGTCTTGGCGGGGTGGACGTTCACATCGACATCGGCAAGCGGCACATCAAGGAACAGCGCCAGCACCGGGTGCCGGTCGCGCGCGATGAAGTCGGCGTAAGCGCCGCGCACCGCACCGACCAGCAGCTTGTCGCGTACCGGCCGGCCATTGACAAAAAGATATTGATGGTCCGCCGCGCCCCGATGGAATGTCGGCAACGAGGCAACGCCGGCCAGCGAGACGCCTTCGCGCTCCAAGGTCACGATCACATGATTATCGGCCAGCTCGCGGTCGATGAGCTGGGCCACTCGGTCCTCGCGGGCCTGTTCGGGTGGCAGCGAGAGAATGCGGCGTCCGTCATGCTCTAGGCTGAACCCCACGTCACTGCGCGCCATGGCGAGGCGACGCACCACATCGAGGCAGGCCGCATATTCGCCGCGCTCCGATCGCAGGAACTTGCGCCGCGCCGGCACGCGCGCGAACAACCCCTCGATGCGCACGCGTGTGCCCGGCGGCGTCGCGCACGGCACGGTGGCCTCGATGGCGCCATTGTCGCAGCGGATCGACCACCCCTCACCACCGGCCTGACGGCTTTCGATGCTGAGGGTCGCCACGCTGGCGATGGAAGGCAGCGCTTCGCCGCGAAAACCGAGCGTCTCGACCGCCTCGATTCGCTCATCAGGCAGCTTGGAGGTGGCATGACGCTCGAGCGCGAGCGCCAGTTCCTCGCGCGCCATGCCATGACCATCATCGCTCACCGCCAGTCCCGCGATACCTCCGCCGGAAAGCGAGACCGCCACGCGCCGCGCGCCGGCGTCCAGCGCATTCTCGACCAGTTCCTTGAGCGCGCTCGCGGGGCGTTCGACCACCTCGCCGGCAGCGATGCGGTTGACGAGCGTTTCGGGCAGGCGGCGTATTGACATTCGATTTCGACTAGACCAAGCGAGCGGCATCCGCGAGCTATAGATGGCGCCATTTCCTCATAAAATGGCCGTTTTCGGGCCAGCGGGCATACCCTTCGGGCACAGCCGTCGGATCATGGGGCGATCATCCGACACTCCGGCGCGCCAGGCAAGAGCAGGACCGTCAATGTCGTTTTTCACCCGCTTGTTCAAGTTCACCTCGCAAGACATGGCGATCGACCTCGGCACGGCCAACACCGTCGTCTACGTTCGCGGCCGCGGCATCGTGCTCAATGAGCCTTCGGTGGTCGCGATGGAGACGGTCAATGGCGTGCGCACCGTCAAGGCGGTGGGTGATGATGCCAAGCTGATGATGGGCAAGACGCCGGATTCGGTCGAGGCGATCCGCCCGCTGCGCGACGGCGTGATCGCGGACATCGACATTGCCGAGCACATGATAAAGCACTTCATCACGAAGGTGCATGGCGGCAAGTCGCGGCCCTGGCGCTTTCCCGAAATCGTGATCTGCGTGCCCTCGGGCTCCACCAGTGTCGAGCGGCGCGCCATTCGCGATGCCGCCAGTAACGCCGGCGCGAGCCAGGTGTTCCTTATCGAGGAACCGATGGCAGCGGCCATCGGCGCGGACATGCCCGTCACCGAGCCCATCGGCTCGATGGTGGTGGACATCGGCGGCGGCACCACCGAGGTGGCCGTGCTCTCGCTGCGTGGCCTTGCCTACACCACCAGCGTGCGCGTGGGCGGCGACAAGATGGACGAGGCTATCGTCTCCTATGTCCGCCGCCACCACAATCTGCTGATCGGTGAGGCGACGGCCGAGCGCATCAAGAAGCAGTTCGGTATTGCCCGCAAGCCCAAGGACGGCGTGGGCGAGATCATCCACATCAAGGGCCGCGATCTGGTGAACGGCGTGCCCAAGGAAATCTCGATCAACCAGAACCAGATCGCCGAAGCCCTGGCCGAGCCGATCAGCACCATTGTCGAGGGCGTGCGCATCGCGCTGGAGAACACCGCGCCGGAGTTGGCGGCGGACATCGTCGACCAGGGCATCGTACTCACCGGCGGCGGTGCGCTGCTCAAGGGGCTGGACGAGGAATTGCGCGACGCGACGGGCCTGCCCGTCTCGGTTGCCGAGGATCCGCTCACCTGCGTCGCGATGGGCACGGGCCGCGCGATGGAGGACCCGATCTTCCGCGGCGTCCTCCACACCGCCTGAGCGAGCCGGAGCGCACGCCATGGCGCCACCCCGAACGAGGCGCCCCGGATACGACCGGAAAGCCCAATATGGCCTGTTTGCCAGCTATGTGATCGCCATCGCTGTCGCACTGATGGGCCTCGCCCTGATCGTCGTTTCCATTGCCGATCCGGTCGGCTTCTCCGCCCTGCGCGCCGCGGGCGCCGAGGCGACGCGGCCGGTCGCCGCCGGCCTCAAACGGCTCGTTCTCGGCATCGGCAATGCCGACGAGATCGTGAGCGCCTATATCAAGGCCGGCTCGCAGAACGCCGCGCTGCGCCGGCAGGTGGACGCCAACCGCATCAAGCTCATCGAGGCCGAGGCGATCCGCCAGGAGAATCTGCGCCTCAAGGAGCTGCTACAGCTCACGGAGATGGAAACCGACGTGGTCGGCGCGGGCCACCTCATCAGCTCGACCGCCGGCAGTGCCGCGCGCATCGCGCGGATCGATCTGGGCACGGCGCGTGGCGTCACACCCGGCATGCCCGTGCGCGCGCCGGAAGGCCTCATCGGCCGCGTACTACGCGCCGGTCCGCATAGCGCCGACGTGCTCATGATTATCGATGAAGGCAATGTCGTGCCGGTGCGCCGCACCAGCGACAATGTCCCCGGCATCAGCCGTGGCCATGGCGACGGCACCGTGGAGATCCGCGCCCTCAGCACAGAGCGCAACCCATTCAAGCCCGGCGACATCGTCGTCACATCCGGCATCGGCGGGCTCTACCGGCCCAACATCCCCGTTGCCGTGGTGGCGCGGCTGGAGCGCGACCTGGCCATCGCCATTCCGCTTGCCAACCCCTCGCGCATCGAACTCATCTCCGTGCAGCGCCCCTACCGCCCCACGCCCGAGGAAGCCGCGCGGGATGCCGCAGCGAGCGCCGGCGTGGACGCAGGCAATGGCGGCGCGGAGAACAGCGGCGCGCCATGAGCAGTCGCTACGACCGCCGGATCGCGCGCCCGCGCCATATCCTCCACATCCGGGGGACACCGGTCGCGGCCGTGCTGATCGGCTCAATGCTTCCCGCCTTGCTGCCCTTCATCGCGCAATCGCCGCTGCTCCCGCCCTTCGGCTTCATGATCTTCATTGCCTGGCGCCTGCTGCGCGAGGACATCTGGCCGTTGTGGATCGGCCTGCCCTTCGGCCTGTTCGACGATATCATGAGCGGGCAACCCATCGGCAGCGCCGTGTTTCTCTGGACGGTGGCGCTGCTGGCGCTGGAGTTGCAGAGCCGCCGCTATTTCTGGCGCGATTACCGCTACGACTGGGCCAGTGCGGCGCTCGCCATCGCGTTTGTGCTGGTGGGCGGCTGGCTGTTCGTCCACCTTTCCGGCCATGGCGGGCGGCTGGTTCAGATCGTGCCGCAAATGGCCTATAGCATCTGCCTCTTTCCGCTCGTGGTGCGTCTGTGCGCCGCGCTGGACAGGTGGCGCCTACCGTGAAGACCAGGAAGACGCGTAGCAACCGGCCGCCGGTGACGGAGGCCAGCCAGACCTTTACCTTCAGCCGTCGCGCCTTCTTCCTGGGCGGCGCGCAATTGGCCGTGGGCGGCCTTCTCATCGGCCGCATGGGCTGGATCGCCATTGCCGAAAACGAGAAATACAGTCTCCTTTCGGAAAGCAACCGGGTCAATCTCACCATCATCCCGCCGCGCCGAGGCTGGATCATCGACCGGCTCGGCAAGCCGCTCGCGAGCAACCGCACCGATTTCCGCGTCGACATCATCCCCGATCGGCTCCAGAACCGCGCCCGCGTGATGGCGGCGCTGACCGAGCTGCTCCAGCTCCCCCCCAATGTCGTCGACCGCATCAACGAGGATCTGGACCGCGCCGCCGGCTTCCAGCCCGTGCAGGTGGCCGACGATCTCAGCTACGAGCAGTTCGCGGCCGTCTCGGTGCGCCTGGCCGATCTGCCCGGCGTGGCGCCTGCACAGGGCTTCTCCCGCTTCTACCCGGCCGGGCCCTCTGTGGGACATCTCATTGGCTATGTCGGCGCCGCCTCAGCGGAAGAGTATCAAAAGACGCGCGATCCGCTGCTGATTACACCGGGCTACAAGATCGGCAAGCAAGGCCTTGAAAAGTCTTTGAACACCTTGCTTACCGGTAAACCGGGCGCGCGCCGTGTGGAAGTGACGGCGCGCGGTCGCGTGGTGCGCGATCTCGCGACCCGTGCGGATATTCCCGGCCGCTCCGTGCGGCTCACCATCGATGCGGGCCTTCAGGAATATGCCGGGCGGCGCCTGGGCACGCAGAGCGGATCGGTGGTCGTGCTCGATTGCGCGACGGGCGACATTCTTGCCTCCGCGTCCATGCCCAGCTTCGATCCCAACAGCTTCTCGGACGGCATCTCGCACCTCGAATATGAGATGCTCTCCAGCGACGATCATGTGCCGCTGCGCAATAAGACCTTGCAGGGCCTCTATCCCCCCGGCTCCACCGTGAAGCCCATGGTGGGGCTGGCGCTGCTCAAGGCCGGCATCGATCCGCAAGCGACCGTCAATTGCGCAGGGGCGATGCGGCTGGGCAACGGGCTCTTCCACTGCCACAAGCGCGGCGGCCACGGCGCCATCAATCTGCACCGCGCCATCGAGCAGAGCTGCGACATTTATTTCTATCAGATGGCCCTGCGCGTGGGCATGGACGTGATCGCCGATATGGCCCGCAAGCTGGGCATGGGGCAGCGCTTCTCCCTGCCCTTCCCCAGTCAGAGCTACGGCACCGTGCCCGATCCGGCCTGGAAACAGAAAAAATATGGCGAGGCCTGGCAAGGCTACGACACCGTCAACGCCACCATCGGCCAGGGCTATATGCTGGTCAATCCGACCCAGCTCGCCGTGATGGCGGCGCGCATGGCCTCCGGGCGAAATCTCGTGCCGCATTATCTGGCGGGGCGCGGCCATGGCGGAGAGCCGCTCGACCTCCAGCAGGAGCATCTCGATCTCATCCACGCGGCGATGCGCGACGTCGTCAACGGCAACGGCACCGGCCGCGCTGCGCGAATGCTGGTGCCGGACGTCCTGGTCGCCGGCAAGACCGGCACTGCGCAGGTGCGCCGCATCACCATGGCCGAGCGCCGTGCCGGCGTGCGGCGGGACGCCTCTCTGCCGTTCAAGCTGCGCGACCATGCACTGTTTCTGGGCTATGTGCCTTTCGACAAGCCGCGCTATGCCATCGCCACCGTCATCGAGCATGGCGGCCATATCTCCCGCGTGCAGGATGCGCCGATGATCTCGGGCGATTGCCTTTCCTATCTCTACGATCCGGCCAAGGCGCTGGAAAAGCTCGATGGGCTGGAGAAGGAGTGGGGCGGGACGCCGCAGCAGCGACTGGAGCAGCAGCTCAACAGCTATCGCATCGCCAAGGGCCTCGCCGCCGCACCGGCACCGGAGGACAATGCCAGCAATGCCGCCAGCGGCACCGGCACTGCCGCGTCCGATTCGGAGACGGAGGCCGATGCGGATCCCGATGCGGTGCGCGCAGCCGAGCAGGCCGGCACCCCCGCCGACGCGACCTCTTCCGCCCCAGCGCCGGGCGCAACCGAGCCGGGAGCCACGCCATGAGCCAGCCCCTCGTCCCCGAGAGCATCGCTCGCCTGCCGTGGAAGCTCTATACGCTGCTCACGTTCATTGCCCTCTTCGGCGCGACCGTGCTCTACAGCGCCGCCGGCGGCCATGTGACGCCCTGGGCCGGCATGCAGATCGGCCGCTTCCTCATCTTCCTGGTGATGGTGGAGGTGGTGGCGCGCCTGCCCTTTTCTCTCATTCGGGATTTCGCCTTTCCGGCCTATGTTGGCGTGCTCATCGCGCTGGTTCTGGTGGAGTTGATCGGCGGCATTGCGGGCGGCAGCCAGCGCTGGATCAACCTGGGCTTCATGCAGTTTCAGCCTTCCGAGCTCATGAAAGTGACCATCGTGCTGGCGGTCGCGCGCTTCTATGCGCTGCTGCCCATCGGCCAGATCCGCAGTTGGGGCGCCATCTGGCCCGCGCTGTGCCTCATTGGCCTGCCCGCCGCGCTGGTTCTCGTCCAGCCGGACCTGGGCACCGCCACCATGATTACGGCGGGCGGCGTGGTCGTCATGTTCCTCTCGGGCCTGCCGCTGCGCCTGTTCATCGGCGCAGGAGCCGCAGGCGCGGCGCTGGTGCCCATCGCCTTCAGCTTCCTCCATGATTACCAGAAGAAGCGCGTACTCATTTTCATGGACCCGGAGAGCGATCCACTGGGCGCGGGCTATCATATCAGCCAGTCCAAGATCGCCATCGGATCGGGCGGCATCTTCGGCAAGGGCTTCCTCAACGGCACGCAGAGCCATCTCGACTATCTGCCGGAAGGGCACACCGATTTCGTCTTTGCCACCATGGCCGAGGAATGGGGCATGGTAGGCGGTATCGGGCTCATCTGCGCGCTGTTCCTGCTGCTGCGCTGGGGCATGCGCATCGCCCAGCGCACGCAGGACCGTTACGCCCGCCTTGTTGCGGCGGGACTCACCTCCACCATTTTCTTCTACATCGCCATCAATCTGATGATGGTGATGGGCCTTGCGCCGGTGGTGGGCATCCCCCTGCCCTTCATGTCCTATGGCGGCTCGTCGATGCTCACGGTGATGCTGTGCATTGGCATCATCCGCAATATCGATCGCAACCACGACAAGCTGAGCGACCGCCGCTTCTAAGAGGCGGGCGACGTACCCGCGCGGGATGCGGCGACATCCGTCCATCGAAGCTGGGGGCGCGTCAGACGGCTCCCTGGGCTGCTTCGCGGGTATAACCGGCACGCGCACCGTGCCTCTCGACACCGCTTTCAGGAAAATCCCCGTCATGGCCATTTTTTCCATTGGCAAGCCGCCACCCCCATGCTAACGGCGCCGCTCACCGCAGAGCAGCGCCCTTTGAAAAAGCGCTGCAAATTCGGCAGTGTGGACGCATAGCTCAGTTGGTAGAGCAGCTGACTCTTAATCAGCGGGTCCTAGGTTCGAGCCCTAGTGCGTCCACCATTCTTTTCTCTTTAGCATCATCGTCCAGCGTCCTTCCCACGGGGGTGGGTACGGCGTCCCTCATCGGCAAAGCGCGTCGGAACAGAGGCAGTATAGGTCAGCCTAGCGGAAATACGCCGCAGGAAGGCTGAGGACAGCCCTCGAACCTCGCTGGGTTCGAAGCCGGACATTTCCGTTCCCGTCCGTCGCCCGCCTCAGCCCGGCGGTGTCAGGCCGAATTGGGCGAAGGTGAAGGCGTGGCGCTCGTTGGAGGGGAAGGCGGCAAAGGCCGTGAGTTGCCCGCCCTCGTAGCGCAGATGCCATGTTTGCTCGATCCGGGGCGCGCTCGCGGCGAAGGCGGCGGGGTCGAGCAGCGCGACATTGGCCCGATGTGCCGGATCACGCACCGAAGCATAGCGGATGCCCTGTGCCGCGATGGCACGGGCGGCCCCGGCAAAGCGCTGGCAGGCGGCATAATCCCGCGGGTCGCACCACAGCGCCCCCTGAGCCGCGAAAGGTGCGGCTGTGAGGTCGAGCAACCGCACCATATTCACAGGCACGGAGATGGCGCTGTGCTCCACCACGGCGCCCGGCGGCTGCATGCCCGGCGCGCGGGCAAAGAAGCGCAGCCGCCAATAGGCGACTTCCGCCAGCGCGGTGGCGACATGTTCGCAGGCGTAGAAGATACCGGGGCGCTCGCCCGCGCGACGAAAGCGGGAGGCCGTGCGGTGCCCGTAGCGAAACGGCGTCGCGAGCAGATAATGCAGGCCCCGTGCCGCTGGTGGCAGAACAGGCTTCACCTCCTCCACCAACTGCTCCAGCAGAGCCTGATCCTCGCTAGTGGCAGCGAGGCGATTGGTGGAGATGCGATGCTGCGCCTCGACCATCCGCCACAGCCGGGCGCGATAAGCGCGAAAATCAGCCGGTGTGGGCGTGATCTCAGACGCGGGCGCGATGGTCGTCGACATAGTCGGCCACGTCGCTGAGCCCCCGGATGGTGCGGATGAGGTCGATCGGCCGTCCGCCAAGATCCAGATTGGCGGCCTTGAGCCAGGAGATGGAAGCCGCATCGTCGCTGCCCATCAACGCATCCAGGCTGCGGAACAGCCGGACCAGATATTGCCCCAGCTCAAAAGCCTTGCTGCCGCGCTCTAGCCGGAAGGCGCCCGCGCGCAGGCGCGATGCCGTGGCCGCCGACAGGCCCAGCACCATGCCGAGCTGCTCATTGGTCAGCCGCCAGCATTCCGCCACTCGCGAGACTGCCTCTGAAAGCACCCGCGCCTGATCCGCTGCATGAACTGCCTTGGTCGCCACGGTCATTCCTTTGAACGAATATCGCTCAAAACATTCATAGGAATAACTTTCTTGATTTGCAAGATGTGGGCGACAGACACGCTGCGCTGCCCTACCTCCATCCAATCCGCCAGTACAACGCACCCTGCCCCGCGCTCTGTCCCAAACGGAAAAGGCAGCCCGGTCACCCGGACTGCCTCCATTTTCCTTACGATCCCGCGGTTCAGATCTTGCCGGCCACCAGATCGTCGGCGTCGCGCAGTGGCACCAGCCAGACCAGCACCGCACCGAGCAGCGCGCCGGCGCACATGATCAGCGACACGGCCAGCAGTTGCTCCTTGCCGAGGACATCGAACAGGAAGCCCGCGATGATCGGCGATCCTGCAGCGCCCGCCCGGCCGACGCCGAGCACGAAGCCGGTGCCGGTGGCGCGGGCATAGGCCGGGAAGCCCCGTGCGAAGGCGGCATAATAGCCCACGATCGCCGCATTCAGGAAGAACATGGTCAGGAAGCCGGCGAGACGCCAGGCGCCGAGCGAGCCATGCCCCAGGCCGAACCAGGCGACAGCGACGACGCCGAGTACGCACATAGCAATGGTCGGGCCCTTGATGTCCCACTTCTTGAGCAAGAAGCCGAAGAGCGCACCGCCCACCGCGCCGCCGATATTGGCATAGGTCAGCGTGCTCGCCGCGTCGGGCTGGCTGAAGCCGGTATCGGCGACAATCTGCACCGCGAACTTGAGGATATAATAGAAGGTCAGCGTGTGGAACATGTAGCCGAACGCCAGCATCAGCGTGGTCGGCCGCAGCTTGGGATTGGACAGGATGTCCGTGACCTTGGGCTTGGCGGTCTGCGGCGGAAGCGGCGGCAGTTCATCGATCTGCGCCTTCTTGAACGCACGCAGCGAGCGATTGATCTTGGCGACCGCTCCCTCGGGCCGGCGTGCCGCGTAGAAGGCCGGCGTTTCCGGCACCAGCAGCATCACCAGCGGGATCATCACCGCCGTCACGATCGCCCCGAACATGAACACGGCACGCCAGTCATATTCGACCAGCAGCCAGCCCTGCGCCGCGAAACCGCCGATCACGCCGCCGACCGGATAGCCAATGACATACAGCGCCATCGCCAGGCTGCGCGAGGACTTATTGGAGCATTCGGCCGTCACCGCGTTGGTCGCAGCGAGCATGCCGCCGATGCCGAGACCGGTGATGAAGCGCCACAGCGTCAGCTCGGCTACGCCGTGGGCGGCGTGGGCCATATACATGCCGATCGCCATGATGACGAGGCAGATGAGCATGTCGATCTTGCGGCCGATCTTGTCCGCCAGGCTGCCAAGCAACACCGAGCCGAAGCCCATGCCGACCAGCTCGGCCGAGAGCACAATGCCGAGCTGCGTGCGGGGAATGCCCCATTCCTCGGAAATACCCGGCGCCGCGAACGCGCTCGAAAGCACATCAAAGCCGTCCAGCGCATTGAGCAGGATCATCAGGACAATGACGATCCATTGTCTGGTGCCCATGGGCGATTCATCGATGATCGTCCGTGGATCAGTTGCCGCCATGTCGTGCATTCCCCCTACCAAGACTCAATTGATCGACGCTTGGGTGCGCCGATTCTATTCGTGGATACGTCGCAAAAGCTCGATGAGCAATCCGGCCTCGCGCTTGGTGAACCGCGATCGGACCCATTGCTCATGCTCATAGATGCAGCGCCGAGCCTCCACGAGGGCGGCATGGCCGTCTTCGGTCAGGGTCAGCGTCTGCCGCCGACGATCGCGCTGGGATTCGCCGCGCACCAGCAGGCCGCGCGCTTCCAGGCGGTTGATGATGGCCATGGTGGTGGCGCGGTCCATCTGGAGCCGCCGGCCAATGTCCGCCTGGGCAGTATGAGGAAAATCATCGATCAGCCAGAGAACCGAGACCATCTTCTGGGTCAGGCCCAACTCCGAGAAGGTCTCGGTGAAATGCCGGTAGGTCGCGCCATGGGCGAGACGGATATGGAAGCCGATGATCTCGTCGATCGCGCCGATGCCGCCCTCAATGGCCGGCTTGCGCCCACCGCTCCCCGGTCGTTCCTTCTCGCCTTCGGCATTTGCCGAACGGATGGAACCCTGCAATTCTCCGTCCAAACTCACTTCCCTCCCAAGGACCCTCGTGCGACTCCCATTTGATCAGGCTCAAAGCTTTTGCTGATTTCGTAAGCGTAGCATACAATCCTGAGCGAGAGGAGCAACCCATGGCACATTTTCCGGACACACCGGCTTTCACGGGCTTCAATGCCCCGTCCCGTATCGAATGCGACATCGCGAACCTTGCCCATGAGGGCACGATTCCTCCCGAACTGAACGGTGCGTTCTTCCGTGTCCAGCCCGATCCGCAATTCCCCCCTCGCCTGGGTAACGACATCAGCTTCAACGGCGATGGCATGATTACCCGCTTCCACATCCACGATGGCCAGTGCGACGTGAAGCAGCGCTGGGCGCAGACCAACAAGTGGAAACGGGAGAACGCGGCCGGCAAGGCCCTCTTCGGCGCCTATCGCAACCCGCTGACCGACGATGAGAGCGTCAAGGGCGAGATCCGCTCCACTGCCAACACCAATGCCTTCATCTTCGCCGGCAAGCTCTGGGCGATGAAGGAAGACAGCCCTGCCCTCACCATGGACCCGGCCACCATGGAAACGTTCGGCTTCGAAAAGTTCGGCGGCAAGATGACCGGCCAGACCTTCACCGCGCATCCCAAGATCGACCCGGCCACCGGCAACATGGTCGCCATCGGATATGCGGCCTCGGGCCTGTGCACCGACGACGTCTGCCTCTACGAGGTCAATCCGCAGGGCGAGCTGGTCTATGAGGCGTGGTTCAAGGTGCCCTATTATTGCATGATGCACGATTTCGGCATCACGCCGGATTATCTGGTGCTGCACATCGTACCCAGCATCGGCAGTTGGGAGCGGCTCGAAAAAGGCCTGCCCCATTTCGGCTTCGATACGACCATGCCGGTCTATCTCGGCGTCATCCCGCGCCGCGCGGACCTCAAGCAGGAAGACACGCGCTGGTTCAAGCGTGACAATTGCTTCGCCTCTCATGTGCTCAATGCGTGGCAGGAGGGAAGCAAGATTCACTTCGTGACGCCCGAAGCGCAGAACAACATGTTCCCCTTCTTCCCGGACGTGCACGGCGCACCGTTCAATCCGCAGCAGGCAATGAGCCGGCTGACCGACTGGGTCGTGGACCTCGCCTCCAACTCGGACGAGTTCGCAGAGATCAACCGCCTAACCGAGACCGCCTCGGAATTCCCGCGCATCGACGATCGCTTCACTGGCCTCAAGAACCGCTATGGCTGGGGGCTGGAAATGGACATGAAGCGCCCGGTGGCGCTCAAGGGGGGCAGCGCCGGCGGCTTCCTGATGAACTGCCTGTTCCTCAAGGATCTGGAGAGCGGCGCCGAGCAGCATTGGTGGTGCGGCGACGTCTCTTCGCTCCAGGAGCCCTGCTTCATCCCGCGCAGCAAGGACGCACCGGAGGGCGACGGCTGGATCGTCATGGTCTGCAACCGACTTGAGGAGCACAAGAGCGATCTGCTCATCTTCGAGGCGCTGGAGATCGAGAAGGGTCCGGTCGCGACCGTCCACATCCCCTTCCAGCTCCGCTTCGGCCTGCACGGCAATTGGGCGAATGCGGAGGAGATCGGCCTCGCGCGGGAGAAGGAGCTGGCATGAGCGTTCCGACAGATGCGATCCAGCCGGGATTGGAATTCGTCTACGAGGCTGAAGGCCAGCTCGATCCGCCGATCCCCATCGGAGAGACGGCGGATGGCACGCGCCGGATTATCCCCATTTTGGGCGGTGGGCGCGTTGAGGGCCCACTGATCCGCGGCGCGCTGGTCGGCAATGCCGCGGACTGGCAACTCACGCGACCCGACGGCGTCACGGTCGCGGACGCCCTCTATGCGATCCGCACCGATGACGATGTCATCATCCAGATCCGCAATCGCGGCCTGCGCCACGGCCCGCCGGGCGTCATGGCGCGCCTCGCCGCGGGCGAAACGGTCGACCCCGCCCATTATTATTTCCGCACCGTGCCCGAGTTCATCGCGCCTAATGGCCGCTATGAATGGATGAACCGCTCCATCTTCATCTGCTCGGGCGCCCGCTATGCAACCGGCATCAAGCTATGGGTGTGGCGGGTGACCTAGGTACGGCTGAGCAGGATAACGCGGCGGCGGTGAGCGAAGCTCGAAGGCAGACTGTCCGGCACGGAAACGTTACAACGGCAAAGGCGTCCACCGTGATCAATTGTGAACGATTCGAGCCTGTGGAAGATTAGTTATGGACACTGAACCTAACTGGCTGATTGAGCAACGCAAGCATCGCCAAAGATTTTATGTCTTAGCGCAGGGCAAATTCGCTGACTTACTCATCCTTCCGATATTCCTCGCTCCAGTAATAGCGTTTTACCGCACAACAGCGGGGACATTAGGCGCTGCATTATAATTATTTCTTACTACAGCGGCGATTGCCTACCTAAGCAAACGATTTACCTCTCAGGGCGAAGCGCTTCGCTACCTCTCGATAACTCTGTCTTTGGCATGCGGCGTCTTGGGACTGACGCTTGTCCTGCTCGCTCCGACAATGTGGCCGTAATTGCGGGTGCAGCCAAGCTCTGCCTATCAAAGCAGGCCCAATCCCGGTCCGGCATCTGCCCGCACCTCGTCGCGAATAGAGGTCGCCTTCTGCCATCGGAACAGGCTAATCTCTGCCCCGAACCAGTCCGATGGAGGCCGAGATGAGCATCAAGGGAACACAGGCGCGCGCGGCGCGGGTTCTGGTGCAGTGGCCGCGCGCGCATGTGGCGCGGCTCGCCGGGATCGAGGAGGAAGCCCTCGGCGCGTTCGAGACGCACTGCCAGCCGCTTGGCGACGACGCCATCGAGCGCCTGCGCCTTGCGCTGGAGAGCGGAGGCGCCGTGTTCCTCCCCGAGGATAGTGACGGCGGCATCGGGGTGCGCCTCAAATTCCCGTCGAAGGACGTGCGCGCCATCGACCGGATGGAGAATGAAGGCGGCGCCTATGGCAGCGACGATGTCTGAACGGCGCGCCTGCTGATCGTGCGCATTGCCGCGCATCGACGGCGCATCCGCGCGATCCATTGCCACGCGTCGCTATCCACCCCATGTTGCGCCGCATGACCAGGCTCAGCTTCCTCGATCTCGTCAACGTCCGGCAGGGCGAAGACGCCGCCCAGGCCATCGCTCGTGTCGGCGCTACTGCCGCCCAGGCCGAGGCGTGCGGCTATCATCGCTACTGGGTCGCCGAGCATCACGGCATGAGCGGCGTCGCCGCCGCCGCCACATCGCTCATCTTGGCGCAGGCCGGGCACGCCACCAAATCCATCCGCATCGGCGCCGGCGGCATCATGCTGCCCAACCACAGCCCCATGGTCATTGCCGAGCAGTTCGGCACGCTCGATGCCCTCTTCCCCGGGCGCATCGACCTGGGCCTCGGCCGCGCACCCGGTGCCGACGCGCGCGTGCTGCGGGCACTGCGCCGCGATTATCACCGCGAGGCCGAGGAGTTTCCGCGCAATGTCGTGGAGTTGCGCGCGCATTTCACCGGCGAGCCGGACCTCGGCGTCATTGCCGTGCCGGGGCGCGGCGCGCAGGTGGAGCTATGGATGCTCGGCTCCAGCCTGTTCGGCGCCCAGCTCGCCGCCGCGCTTGGCCTGCCTTATGCCTTCGCCAGCCATTTCGCGCCCGATCTGCTTGACGAAGCGCTGATGGTCTATCGCCGCGACTTCCGCCCCTCCCCACACCTGCGCGAGCCCTATGCAGCAGCCGCCTTCAATGCCATTGCCGGCGAGACGCGCGAGGAAGGCCGCTTCCTCGCCAGTTCCATGGAGCAGAATTTCGTGGCGCTGCGCACCGGCAATCCCGGCAAGCTGCCCATTCCGGTGATGGGCTATCGCGACAGCCTCGACCCGCCGATCCGTGCCATGCTGGGCCAGGTGCTGCGGTGCAGCGCCTTCGGCAGCGCGGAGGATGTGGCAGAGGGGCTCGACGCGTTCATCAAGCGCACACAGGTGGACGAGATCATCGTCCATGGCGCCGTCTTCGATCCCGATGCGCGACTCCGCTCGATGGCGCTGGTAGCGCAGGCGTTCGCCTCGATCGAGACGATTGCGCGATAGACCAGTGCTCTTCGTTCTCTGAGCGAAGAACAGAACGTCTTTCGGCGAACTCTGGACGAGCGGGAGTATCTTCAAGCTTGTTGGAGAATTTATGCTCCTGCGAAGGTAGGAGCCCAGGGTAGTCGCGCACCTCGGCTGGACCTCGGATCCTGCCTTCGCAGGAGCACCGACGTGGTTCTGAAAACGAGCAGCCCATACCAACGAAAAAAGGCGGGCACCTCACGGCCCCGCCCCTTTCTCTTGCAGGCCGACGGCCATTACGCCGCCTGGCCGATTATGCTGGCGCCAGTTCCTTGGCGTCTTCCATAATCATCGTCGCGCCCTTTTCGCCAATCATGATCGTGGCGGCGTTGGTGTTGCCCGAGACGATCTTAGGCATCACCGACGCATCGATCACCCGCAACCCTTCGACACCGTGGACGCGCAGGCGCGCATCGACCACAGCCTTGGCGTCCGAGCCCATACGTGCAGTGCCGACCGCATGGTAAAGCGTGCCGCCCGCGATCTGGGCATATTTGAACATCTGCTCGTCCGTCTCGCCAAAGGGATCGGGTCCGGCCAGATATTTGTTGATCGCCGGCTGCTGCCAGATCTTGCGGATGAGCTTGAGCTGCGTGACGGCCATTTGCTGGTCGATGGGGTCTTGCAGATAATTGGGGGTGATGCGGGGCGCATCCATGCCGTCGGGCGAGCGGGCGTGGATATGGCCGCGCGATTCCGGGCGGAGCTGGCAGGGATTGGAGGCCAGGCCCGGCTCCTTCTCCAGCGCAAGCTGCTGCTTGGCGTTGAGCACTTCCAGATCCATCGAGGCGGCCATGGTGTGGATCTGGATGTCCGGTGTCTCCAGCCCCTCGCGTGAGCGCACGAAGGCGCAGCCATGAGCCACCGCATAGGCCAGCAGGCCCTTGCGGGTGAGGCCGTATTTCACGATCTGGCCGAGCAGCGGCAGGCCGCTCGCCATGGAGTTGACGGAAGGCACGCCGCTCTTGAGGCGCGCCTGACAGCCAATCATGTAGTGATCCTGCAGGTTCTCGCCCACGCCCGGCAGTTCATGCACCACCGGCACGCCGAGCGACTGGAGCAGCGCGCCCTGACCGATGCCGGAGATTTCGAGCAGCTTCGGGCTCTCCACCGCACCGGCGGCCAGAATGACCTCCTTGCGGGCCTTCACCACGCGCCGCTCGCCCTTCTGGATGAACTCGACGCCGACCGCGCGCTTACCCTCGAAGAGCACGCGCGTGGTCATCGCCCGCGTTTCGACCGTCAGATTGTCGCGGTGCATGACGGGATGCAGAAAGGCGACGGCGGCCGAACAGCGCATGCCGTTGCGCGCCGTCATCTGGAACCAGCTCGTGCCTTCCTGGTCGCCGTCGTTGAGGTCGCTCTTGAAGGCGATACCCGCTTCGACGCAGGCGTCGATCAGCGCCTTGCTGATCGGGTGGTGCTCCGGGAATTCGGAGACGGACAGTTCGCCGCCGGTGCCGTGCGTGGGAATGGCGCCGCGCTGCTGGTCCTCGCTCTTCATGAAGTAGGGCAGCACGTCGTCCCACGCCCAGCCCTCATTGCCCATCTGACGCCAACCGTCATAGTCCGCGGACTGGCCGCGCACGTAGAGCATGCCATTCAGCGAGGAGGAGCCGCCGAGCACCTTGCCCTTGGGCCATTTGTGCGGCCGGCCGCCCGATCCTTCGTCCACCTCGGTCTCGTAGAGCCAGTTGACCTTGGGGTCGTTGAGCGTCTTGCCGAAACCAATGGGGATGTGGATCATCAGGTTCGAGCGGAACTGGCTGGGTTCGCGCGTCGGCCGGTCGTCGCCGCCGGCCTCGAGCAGCACCACCGTGGTATTGCGGTCAGCCGACAGCCGGTTGGCGAGCACACAGCCCGCACTGCCGGCGCCGACGATGACATAATCAGCGATTGTCTCGTTCGACATGGAATAGTCTTCCTCTCTCTCCCACATGCGGCGGCGCCGGCCGCACGGACCCAATGGAAACTAACAAAGAATTACTGGACCGCTTTTGAGCAAAGTCAACCAGCGCGATGCCTTGCCCGTCCAGCCTGTTCAGATCGGTTCGCCGCCCTCCCGTGCGCGCGGGACCATGCTCGCCTCATCACGGTTGATGCGCAGCAGCACGATGAGCAGCAGCACGACGATCACCGGCCCGACCACGTTGATCGAGACGATCGCCTGCCCCAGGTCGCCGCCATTGCGATCACTCACGATGCCGACGAAATAGGGGCCCATGCCCAGCCCGAGCAGCGTCGAGACGATGATGTAGGTCGAAGAGGCAATGCCGCGCATACGGGGCAACACCAGGTCGAACATCAGCGAATAGATCGGCGGCAGCCACAGCGTGAGAATGAGGCTGTAGAGCGTGAAGCGCAGGTAGAAGGTCATCGCGTCCGGCGCGCTGAAGGTCCAGATGCCGATGAGCGGCGAGACGCCCAGCGAGAAAAGCGTGAGCCACACGCGGCCCCTGCCCCCCATGCGCGCTGTCAGCCAGTCGGACAGCGGGCCGGCGATGATCGGACCGGCCATGCCGATGGCGGCGGAGAGCAGGCCGAATTGCAGCGCAGTGGAAGCCAGCGACAGATCGTAGCTGCGCACCAGGAACGAGGGCGTGAAGCCCATCACGCCATAGTTGATGGAGGTCTGGAGTCCGCCCACCACCATCAGCAGCAGCAGCGAGGGCGAAACGATGACGTTGTAGGCCGGCTTGTCGGTCAGCTTGAAGGACTGGAACAGATTGACGATCACGAACAGGCCGAAGCCGACCACGAACCATTGCAGCACATGCGGATCGAATTCCATCCCCAACGCCTGGATGGCCGGGCGCGGACTGAAGCTTTGCGCCACACGCGTCATGACCGTGCACAGCGTGACGATGAAAGCGAGGCTGGCAATGTTGAACAGCCATTGCGCGCGGCCGGCCCCCCGGGTCCACAGCGAGAACCAGTTGGCGCCCGGCGTCACCGCAGCGAGGACGGCGCCGCTGGCCCGGAAGGGCGCGGGGTCGGGCGGCGTGGCAATGCCGTCAATGGCACCGCGCACCGGCTCCTTCAGCCGGTAAATGAGGAACGCGAGAATAAAGCCGGGGATCGCCGCGACGAGGAAGGCGAACTGCCAGCCCGAAAAGCCCATCGGGCCCGACCCTGCCGGAAAGCGTCCGTCCCACCAGGTGGCGACGAGGCCTCCCAGCGTCATGGAGAGGCCGAGGCCCAGCGCGGTGGCGATGCCCATCGCGGCCATGGCCGTGCCGCGTTTGGAGCGGGGGAAAGTATCGAAGATGATCGAATTGGCTGCCGGCTGCGCGGCCGCCTCGCCCACGCCCACGCCCAGACGCGAGAGCGCGAGCAGCGCGAAGCCCCCGGCAAAGGCGGCGAGGCCCGCCGAAGCGGACCAGGCCGTGATACAGATGGCGAGCAGCTTGGTGCGCACCCAGCCATCCACCAACCGGCCCAGCGGCAGCGAGAAGAGGGCGTAGAATAGCGCGAACACCGTGCCGTAGAGCAGGCCCAACTCGGCGTCGCCGATATTGAGGTCCGCCCGGATGTTCGGCGCCAGGATGGACAGGATCTGCCGGTCCATCAGGCTGATCGCCTGCGACCCCGACACCAGAACCAGCGAATACCAGGCCGCTTTCGAGAGGCGGCCGCCCTCCCCCGCCGCCGTGCTCACAGCTTGAAGGCCCGCTCGGCGTTGGTCTGGAAGAACTTCTTCTTCTGCTCGGGCGTGATGTCGAGATCGTCCATCCAGCGCACCTCGTCCGGCACATACTGATAGGGATAATCCATGGCGTACATCACGCGATCTTCGCCCATGACCTCGATCATGGTCTTGATCGCCGGGCCGAAAGGCAGGCCGCTGTTGGTCGCCAGCACATTGTTGCGCATGTAGTGAAAGAGGTCGTGCTGGAGCGGCTTCAGACGCGGATAGCGCTGCGAGCGGATGCCGGCCTTGTGCATGTAGTCGAGCCGGTAGAGCATGAACGGCAGCCCCTCGCAGCCATGGCCGAGCATGAGCTGCAGATTGGGATAGCGGTCGAACACGCCGGTCGTGAGCAGGCGCATGGCATGGTAGCTCGTTTCCACCGCAAAGCCGAAGATCGCGCCATCCAGCCCCGCACCGACCATGTCGCCGATCATCTCATCCGGCGGGCCCTGCGGGTGGATGTAGAGCGGCAGGTCCAGCTCGGCGCAGGCGCGCAGGATCGGGTCGAACTGCGGCTCGTCGAGATAATGGCCCTGGGTATGGCTGTTGATCTGCACGCCGTGGAAGCCCAGCTCCTCCTTGCCACGCCGCAGCTCCTGCGCGGACCACTCCGGGTCCTGCGGGGCAACGGCGATCATGCCGTGGAAGCGATCCGGATATCGCTCGCAAGCATCCTTGAGTATATTGTTGGAATTACGGGCAATGCGCTTGGCATCCTCCACATCGAACAGCGTCTGCACGCCAGGGCTGGTCAGCGCCAGCACCGCTTTGTCGATGCCGGTCTCGTCCATTGCCTGGATACGCAGCGGCCCCACGTCGAGCAGGCGTTCGCGGATGAAGGTCGTGCGCTCGGAGGGGCTGGTGCCGTAAAAGCCCCACAGGCTCTCCGTGCCCTTGTCGGCACGGCCTTCGCGCACCAGCTTGAGAATTGCCTCAAGCTGCTCCTGGGTCGCCCAGGCCTCCTCCGTCGCGATCCGCAGATAGCCCCGGTCGCCGCCGGTCTTCAATTCATGTGTCATTTTATCCCAAGACCCTTTCAACTCATTCAACCGCGCGTGCTGAGCATGTTCGAGAAACCTGGGTTCTTTCCACTTGGAACGAAAAGGAAATCTCTTCGATAACTCAGCACGAACGGAGGCATCTTATCCAATGTCACCCTTCATGCACGGCCTTCAGCACCAGGCAGGCCTGCAAGCCTTCCGGCCCGTCCTCATGGCCGTGACCCGACCATTTGACACCGCCGAATGGCGAATCCGCGCCGCCAATCGCCACGCTGTTGATGCCCACCATGCCGCTTTCGATCTCGGCCGCCACACGGCGCTGCATTGCCGTGTCGCGGGTCCAGGCATAGCCGGCGAGACCGTAAGGCAGCCGGTTCGCTTCCTCCAGCATGTCGTCGGCATTGCGATAGGGGTTGATGAGTGCGACGGGGCCGAAGGGCTCCTCGTTCATGATCTCGGCATCGAGCGGGACTTCGCTCAGCACGCTCGGCGCGTAGAAGAAGCCCTGATTGCCCAGCCGCTCGCCGCCGGTGTGAAGGCGGGCACCGGCCTTCACCGCGCCGCCGATCAGCCGCTCCATGGCATCCGGTCGGCGCGGATTGGCCATCGGCCCCATCTGCACGCCTGTCTCAAGCCCGTTGCCGACCTTGATTGCCTTGGCACGCTCCGCAAAACCCTCGCGGAACTTCTCGAACACGCCTTCCTGCACGATGAAGCGCGTGGGCGAGACGCAGACCTGCCCGGCATTGCGATATTTCGCCGCGACCATCGTGTTCAGCACATGGTCCACGTCGACATCGTCGAACACCAGCACCGCGCCGTGGCCGCCCAGCTCCATGGTTGTGCGCTTCATATCGTCGGCCGCAAGCTTGGCGAGATGCTTGCCGACTACAGTCGAGCCGGTGAAGCTCAGCTTACGGATGATCGGTGAGGCCAGCAGATACCGCGAGACCTCGTCCGGCACGCCGAACACGGCCTGTGCCACCTCGCCCGGAAGACCCGCGTCCAGCAGGCATTGCAGCACGCCAAGCGCAGACGCCGGCGTCTCCTCTGCGGACTTCATGATAACCGAGCAGCCCGCCGCGATCGGCGCGCCCAGCTTGCGGCCGGGATTGCCGAGGGGAAAATTCCAGGGGCTGAACGCCGCGACCGGCCCCACCGGCTCATAGCGCACAGTGGAACGCATACCCGCCGGACGCACCAGCTCGCGGCCGTAGGTCCGGGAGACCTCGCCGGCGTAGAACGTGAAGAGGCCGGCCACCATCGCCACTTCGATGCGCGTCTCGGCGAGCGTCTTGCCCTGCTCCAGCGTGGCAACGCGCGCCAGCTCCTCCTGTCGCTCCATCAGCAGCCGCGCCGCGCCGGTGAGCACGGCGGCGCGCTCCTGCGCGGTCGAGCGCCGCCAGCGCTGGAAGCCGCGCTTCGCCGCTTCGAGCGCCCGGTCAAGATCGGCGGTGTCGGCCAGCGGCAGCTCGCCCAGCGTCTCGCCGGTGGCGGGGTTGACGATGGTCTGCGTGCGCCGGCTACCGGCGCTCACGCGCTCGCCGTCGATCATCATGTGGAGGGAGGGGTAGCTGGTCATCATATCCTCTGGTTTGATCGGGCCCGATAGGGCCATCCCGGTGCGGGCGCCCTGTCCGGCATGGACTGTTCCTGTGCGTTCTAGCCGGCTGCGGCCGCCGCTTCGAGCTTTTCGAGCCGCTCCACTTCCTCGCGATAGGGCTTGATGCCCCGCCACATGAAGAAAGTGGCAAGCGGCAGGAAGAGGCAGGCGGTGATCAGGATGGCCTTCCAGATTTCCTGCTCGTTGCCAACGATGAATGTGCTCACCCCGCCGATGACGGCCGGCCCGCACGCGCCGAAGAAGGTGAACATGAAGAGATAGAGCGCCGTCACCTGCCCGCGCATTTCATTGGGGGCGATACGCTGGATGGCGGCGTTCTGCGCCGGCGCGCCGGCCAGGCCGAAGAAGGCCCCCAGCGCCATGCAGCCCAGCGCCAGCTCGCCCGTGGGCATCAGCGGCATGGCGATGGTCACGATCATCGTGCAGGTGAAGATGATCGCCGTGGCGCGGATGTTCGCGTCCTTGTAGCGCTTGCCCAGCCAGGAGACGAACAGGCCGCCCGCGAAAATGCCGAGCAGCATGGCGACGAGCAGCATGGTGCCCAGCGTCGCGCCGATCTCCGCCTCGCTCATGCCATAGGTGCGTGCGATGAAGGGCACGCGAAACTGCGGCAAACCCTGGCTCTCCGTGGCGGACATCGCCAGCGCCACGAACAGCGGCAGGAATACGCTCTTGCGCTGCCAGATGGCGACGGCCGCATCCAGCCCCATGAACGCCAGCAACTTGCGCCAGAAGGGCGCGTCCGGCGCGACGAGCTGGCGGGTATCGGGCAGGCTGCGGCGCGGGGGCTCCTTCACGAGCAGGAAGAGCAGCGCCGCGAGCAGGCCGGGTGCGCCGACGAGGATAAGCACGAGCTGCCAGCTGAAGATCGTGATGCCGAGGAACGACATCGTCTCGCCGAAGCTCTCCGTCCACTCGATGACGTGGCCGCCGATGATGTTGCCGAGCGACTGACCCAGAATGAAGCCGAGCTGGAGCAGCGCGAACACCAGCGGAATGCGCAGCGGCTTGAAATAATCCGAGAGCATCGAATAGGAGCCCGGCCCGTTGGCGGAGCTGCTTGCGCCCACAAAGAGGCGCGTACTGATGAGCTGGACCAGGTTTTGGGCCAGGCCGCCCAAAGCCATGATCGCGCCCAGCGCGGCAATGCCAGCCGAGAGAACATATTTGCGCGGATAAATGTCGACGAGACGCGCCAGCGGAATACCCACGATGACATAGGCAACCACCGTCACGGGCCCCAGCAGCAGGCCGAGCGTGAAGTCGCTGATCTGGAAACTATGCTTCATCTTCTCGGCGAGCAGACCGAAGGCGGTCTGGTCCAGGAACGTGATGAAGGTGGCGAAAATGATGGCAAACAAGGCAAAGAAGCCTGACCGTTCCGAAGGCCAGGGCTGGCCGCTTGGCGCGGCTGCGGCCTTGTCGCTTCCAGCGGTCAACTCTTGCACGGAGGGTGCGATCGCCATGGGGTCAGGTCCTCTCTGATGACCATTTTCCGGGCCCGGCTCGATTCCCTCTCGCCCCGAACCGCTCTTTGCTTGCAGCAGGTCTAACGCAGCTTTGCGGCCACTTTCCACCGGGAAATTAGTATGCTTAGAATTGGGACCGGGAATGGACGCAAGCGCGTGCTTTTTGCGCCCCAAATCGGCGGGCGCCCCGGGGAGGAGAGGGGAGTTGACCCAGCAACGCACATCGGATGCGGCGCGGGAGTATGCCGCCGATCGCGCCGCCATCGAGCAACTCGAAGCGGAATATCTCTTCGCGCTGGATTGGGGCGATGCCGAATCCTACGCCAATCTCTTCGCACCGGACGGTGTGCTGGAATGGGCGCGCGGCCGCGCAGTAGGCCCGGCGGAAATCTACGCAGAAATGAAGCAGTACAAGGCCGTGGTCGCCAGCCTCTATCCGGACGACGGCTCCGGCCGGCCGGTGGTGCTGCGTCACTTCATCACCAATCCGGCCATCTTCATCCATGGCGATCGGGCCAAGGGGCGCATCTACTGGTTCGAGGTCGCCAATAACGGCCCCGGCCACAGCCCCATCATTGGCTCCTTTGGTCATTACGAGGACGAGATGCGCAAGGTCGACGGACAATGGAAATTCATGAGCCGCCGCATCTTCAACGAGCAGCTTGAGGACCGCGCGGCGGGGCCAGACAATCCGATCCGCACGGCGCGGCTGCCGTGAGGATGGACCCAGGCGACCTCCATAGCACCTTCCCCCTTCCGGGCCTCACCGCTCCCGGAGCAGCCGATGCACTCAGCCGCCTGGACTCCTGCCTTCGCAGGAGCATGATGCTTGTGGCAAAGGCGTGAATGGTTGCCGCAGACGTCAATGGCGCCCGGACACAGGCCGAACGAGCATCGCGGTGACGCCCTCCCCCGCTCTTTTCCTTGTGCTCCTGCGCAGGCGGGAGCCAGCAGCTAAAGCCGACGCAGCCGACGCCCGCCTCAATTCCCCTACGGCGCTGACACACCTCGGCTGAAGCGGTCCCCGCTGCGCCCTCCTCGCTTCAGACAGCAAGAAGCCCGCCGGAAGGTATCCGGCGGGCTTCCTTTGCTCGACGGGGCGCTGCACCGCCCCTGAAATCAGAACAGACCTTCGATCTGCCCCTTCTCGTCGAGCCTGATGAAGTCGGCCGAGGGCACCTTGGGCAGACCGGGCATACGCATGATGTCGCCGCAGACCGCAACCACGAACTCGGCGCCCGCCGAAAGGATCACGTCGCGCACGGGCACGACATGGTCGACCGGCGCGCCGCGCTTCGTGGGATCGGTCGAGAAGCTGTACTGCGTCTTGGCCATGCATACCGGCAGATGACCGTAACCATCGGCTTCCCAGCCCTTGAGCTTGCTGACCACCGAGGGGTCGGGCGCGATGCCCGAGGCGCGGTAGATCTTCTTGGCGATGGTCTCGATCTTCTCGAGCAGCGGCATCTCGTCCGGGTAGAGCGGCGCGAAGTTGGCGGTGCCGCTCTCGGCCAGCTCGACCACCTTGCGGGCCAGCTCCTCGGTGCCCTTCGAACCGTGGGCCCAGTGGCTGCAGAACACGGCTTCGGCGCCGACCGACGCGGCGATCTCCTTGACGACCGCGATCTCCTCCTCGGTGTCAGTGACGAAGCTGTTGATCGCCACCACCGGCGGCACGCCGAACTGGCGCACGTTCTCGATGTGGCGCAGCAGGTTGACGCCGCCGCGACGCACGGCCTCGGGGTCGGACTTGCCGAGATCCGCCTTCTCCACGCCGCCGTGCATCTTGAGCGCGCGGATGGTGGCGACGATCACAGCGGCATCGGGCTTGAGGCCCGCCTTGCGGCACTTGATGTCGAAGAACTTCTCAGCGCCCAGATCCGCACCAAAGCCGGCTTCCGTCACGACATAGTCGGCGATCTTGAGCGCGGTCTGCGTGGCGAGCACGGAGTTGCAACCATGTGCGATGTTGGCGAACGGCCCGCCGTGGATCAGCACGGGGTTGTTCTCCAGCGTCTGCACGATGTTGGGCTGCATCGCATCCTTGAGCAGCACGGTCATCGCGCCCGAGGCATTGAGGTCACGTGCCAGCACGGCCTTCTTGTCGCGGGTGTAGCCGGCGTGGACGTTGCCCAGGCGACGCTCCAGGTCCTTGAGGTCCGAGGAGAGGCACAGGATCGCCATGACTTCGCTCGCCACGGTGATGTCGAAGCCGTCCTCACGCGGATAGCCGTTCGATACGCCGCCGAGCGAATTGACGATCGAGCGCAGAGCGCGGTCGTTCATGTCGAGCACGCGGCGCCATGCGATGCGGCGCGGATCGATACCCGTCTTGTTGCCCCAGTAGATGTGGTTGTCGATCAGCGCGGAGAGCAGATTGTTCGCCGAGGTGATGGCGTGGAAGTCGCCGGTGAAGTGGAGGTTGATGTCCTCCATCGGTACGACCTGCGCATAGCCGCCACCGGCCGCGCCGCCCTTGACGCCGAAGCACGGGCCGAGCGAGGGCTCGCGCAGTGCCGCAATGGTCTTCTTGCCAATGGCGTTGAGGCCGTCGAGCAGGCCCACCGTCGTGGTGGTCTTGCCCTCACCCGCCGGCGTGGGGTTGATGGCGGTGACGAGGATCAGCTTGCCGTCCTTGTTGCCCTGGACGCCGTTGATGAAGTCCCAGCTCAGCTTCGCCTTGTAGGGACCGTAGTTGAGCAGAGCCTCGGCGGGAATACCCACCTTCGCGCCAACCTCGGCGATATTCTTCATCTTCGCTTCGCGCGCGATCTCGATATCGGAGCCTTGTGCCATGTTTTTCCTCGGGATTCGTGTTGCCATGAACCGAAAGGGCGCCGGCCTGGGACCGGCGCCCTTTTGGCTTAAATTCCCTGCTTCTTCTTGAAGTCGACGATCCACTCGTTGGTCTTCACCAGGCCGCCGAACGGATAGAAGTGCAGATGGACCTGACCGTGCTCGGGGCCGAGCTGCGGGACCAGATCGGCAATGACCGGATCGGGCCCGGCACTGCCGATGAGGCTGGTGATCGACAGGCCGTACTTCTTGACGACCTTGGCCGATGTACCCACGCCGCAACGGGCCGCGAAGCGCAGCAGCGTCTTGATCGACGCGGGGCCGGCGAGGCCAATGCGCACGGGGCCCTCAATGCCTTCGCTGCGAATCTGCTTGAGCCAATCGAGCACCGGATCGGCATCGAAGCCGAACTGGGTCATGATGGAATAGTCCATGCCCTGACGCTTGAGCGATGCCACCTTGTCGTGCATCGCCTTAACGAGCTTCTCGTTGGTGATGTCGGGATGGCCCTCCGGATAGCCCGAAATGCCGACATGCTCGATGCCATAGTCCTTGAGCGTGCCGCTGTCGATCACCGCCAGTGCATCCTCATAAGGGCCAAGCGGTTCGCTGGGATCGCCCGCGATCACGAACACATGCTTCAGGTCGATCTGCGCAGCCAGCATGTCGAGGAAACGATTGAGATCGTTCTTCTCGAGCAGGCGGCGCGCCGAAATGTGCGGAACCGGCTTGAAGCCCAGGTCCTGGATGGCGCGCGCGGCGCGCACCCGATCCTCAAACTCTGCGCCCGGCAGGAAGGTGCAGGAGATCAGCGTGCCCTGCGGGATCATGTGCGCGGCATTCTGCAGCGCCTCCACGTCCTTGGGCGTGATTTCCAGCGAATAATTCTCGAAGAGCCGCGAAAGCGCGGGCTTGTCCAGTGCTACAGCCATAAGTCCTCTCGCTTGCAGCAGATATGGTCCGGGCGGCCACCCTGCACGGTGGCCGCCCGAAGCCTAACGACCTAGATCAGGCGTTGACCTTCCGGCGCCACTCGCCCTCGTAGCTGTCGCGCACCGCGACCGAGTAGGGAACCGGGCTGACGACGGCGCGGACCGAGATCTGCTTGTGCGGCTCGACCGTGGTCTTGCGCGTACCGCCATTCTCTTCGCCCCAGATCACCTTCAGCTCGGTGCCGACCGGAATGTCGTGATCCACGGTCGCGAGCGAAAGCGCGCGCTTCTCGTTGTAGGAGTAGCCGGTGAACATCGAAATGCCGACATTCGTGCCGTCCGCGTCGACGACGGCGTCGGCGTTCGTGTTGGCATAGTTGGCCAGCGGCAGGTCGAAGAACTTGTAGTGGCTCTCGGCGTCGGCATCGAACAGCGAAGCATAGATCTTCGCCATGTCGTCGCCGTTCCAGGCCAGCGTCACCTTCTTGCGCTGCGTCGGGATGTCCAGCTTCTCCAGGGCGCTGCGGCCGATGAAGTCGTGGTCGAACTTCACGAACGGGCCATAGCCGATTTCCCAAGGATTGACGTAGTAATCCTCGATGTTGTCGGACTTGAACGAACCGCCGATAGCGCCGGTCGCCTCATAGCTGTTGGCCGGCAGCCACTCGCGATAGGCCTTCAGCTCGTCGCCGGTGTAGATGGCCGGCAGCGGGCTCGGGATCCAGCCGGACTCGAGCGTGTTGGACGGATAGGCGCGCGAACCGACCTGGATGAGACCGAGGTCCTTGCCCGCCTCGACGATGGCGGCGCGGATCTCTTCCATTTCCTCGTAGGGGCCCCAGATTTCCAGGCCCGGCGCACCGGCCATGCCGTGACGCAGCGTGCGGACATCGCGGCCGGCGATCTTCATCGTCGCCATGTTGAAGAAGCGGAGCTGCTCCAGCGGGCCGCCGTTGAGCTTCTCGATCACCGCCCAGGCGTTCGGACCCTGGATCTGGAAGCGCCAGTAGTTGCGCGAAACGGGCTTGCCCATCGGACGGCTCGGCGAGCGGTCGTCATGGATGATGTCGACATTGTAGCCCTTCGAGCCGTGATACATCAGCCAGTTGGCGGCCGGCGCGCGGCCGACATAGACAAAGCTCTCTTCCTCTTCCCAGAAGATGATGCCGTCGCCGATGACGTGGCCATAGGGCGTCACGGGCACATACTGCTTGGCCTTGTTGACCTGCCAGCCCTTGGGCGAGTTGATCATCGTGTCGCTGAGGAGCTTCAGGGCATCGGGGCCCTTGATGAACAGGTTGACCATGTGGTGCGACTGGTCGAACAGCACCGCGCCATGGCGCCAGGCCCACTGCTCGGTGCGCCAGTTGGAGAACTCCGGCGCAACGACCGGATACACATAGGCGCCGATCTGCGAGTTGCGCAGCATCTCGACGGTGTTGCCGGCGGCGGCCAGCACTTGCTCAAGATTGGTGGGCTTAGTCATCGAAAGACCTCTCCTTAGACAAACGAAAATGGGCGTGAGCCCGGCGTCCGACGTTGGGCGCCGAATCGTAAAGAGTGTCGCGGACCATACGGAATTTTGTATGCTACACAAACAAAATATTTCCCGGCGCTGACGGGACGGATTCCTTGCCCCGCGCCCGCGCTTCGGTCGCCCTCCAGCCATGCGCGGACGCATCGACACGCCGCGATAACCGCTGCGGCTTGGCCGCCAAAAGAGGCACTTGCCAAGACGCGTCCGAGCCCTCAGACATTTGTCCGACAAGACATAGGGAGGGGAACGCGCGCATGGAAACCGACGGGGCACCGGACAAGCCACATCGCGCAACGAAGAACGAGAAGATGGTGATCGCCGCGTCCTCGCTCGGCACGGTGTTTGAATGGTATGATTTTTATCTTTACGGCCTGCTTGCCACCGTCATCTCCACACAGTTCTTCTCCGGCGTCAACGATACGACCGCATTCATCCTCGCCCTCGCCGCCTTTGCCGCTGGCTTCGCGGTGCGGCCTTTCGGCGCCATCGTGTTCGGGCGGATCGGCGATCTGGTGGGGCGCAAGAACACCTTTCTCGTCACCATGGGCATCATGGGCGCTTCCACCTTCGCGGTGGGGCTGCTGCCAAATTATGCCGCCATCGGGGTGGCGGCCCCGCTGCTGCTGGTGACGCTGCGGCTGCTCCAGGGCCTTGCGCTGGGCGGCCAATATGGCGGCGCGGCCACCTATGTCGCGGAGCATGCGCCAAACCACAAGCGCGGTCTCTATACGAGCTGGATCCAGACCACAGCGACGCTCGGCCTGTTCGCTTCGCTGCTTGTCGTCATTGGCGTGCGCGGCGCGGTGGGCGAGGAGGCGTTCGCGAGCTGGGGCTGGCGCCTGCCATTCCTGGCCTCCGCGCTGCTGCTCGTCGTTTCCCTGTGGATTCGCCTCCAGCTCAATGAAAGCCCCGTCTATCAGCGCATGAAGGCGCAGGGCGCCACCTCCAAGGCGCCGCTGACGGAAGCGTTCGGCAACTGGGGCAATTTACGGCTGGTGCTGATTGCTCTGCTGGGCGCCGTCGCGGGGCAGGCAGTCGTCTGGTACACTGGCCAGTTCTATGCACTCTTCTATCTGGAAAAGATTCTCAAGGTGGACGGCGCGACCGCCAACATCCTCATTGCCCTCGCGCTTGCCATCGGCACGCCCTTCTTCATCTTCTTCGGCTGGCTCTCCGACAAGATCGGCCGCAAGCCCATCATTCTCACGGGCTGCGCGCTGGCGGCGCTCACTTATTTCCCGCTATTTCACGCCCTCACCAGCGCCGCCAACCCGGCCCTGGCGCAGGCGCAGGCACGCGCGCCGGTCACCGTGATTGCCCATGGCGCGGAATGCTCCTTCCAGTTCGACCCCGTCGGCAAGAACCGCTTCGACAGCACGAGCTGCGACATCGCCAAGAGCTGGCTCGCCAGGGGTGGCATCAATTACGCCAATGAAGAAGCACCCGCGGGGACCGTTGCCGCCATCGCTATCGGCGACGCGCGTTTCACCGCGCCCGATCCCGCCGCGCTCTCTGGGGCAGCGCGCGCGGCGGCCATCACCGCCTATCAGGCGACCCTCGCCCAGGCTCTCACGGACGCCGGCTACGCTGTTCGCGCCGACCCCGTCGCCATCGACACAGTGCAGGTGGTCGCCATCCTCTTCGCGCTCGTGCTGCTGGTGACGATGGTTTATGGCCCGATTGCCGCGCTGCTGGTGGAGCTGTTCCCCAGCCGCATCCGCTACACCTCCATGTCGCTGCCCTATCATATCGGCAACGGCTGGTTCGGTGGCTTCCTGCCCACCACGGCCTTCGCCATGGTCGCGGCGACGGGCAATATCTATTATGGCCTCTGGTATCCGGTGGTGGTCGCCGCACTCACCGTGGTGGTGGGCCTGATCTTCCTGCCCGAGACCGTTCGGCGCGACATCAATGCGTGAATTTCACGGACGCCCTTGCCCCAACAGCAGGTGACGGCGCGGGCCCTCTCTGTTTCCCAGCACCAGCCGGCACCGCACCTTGACTTTCGCGCTACTCCTCGTCATAGGCGCGCCTTCGCAATTGGCCCCGCATCCCGGTGAAGCGGCGGCCCTGCCCCTGAGACATGGGCGTCAGGCGAAGACCGGGATCGACGCCGGGCCCTTGCAGGGCCGGGCAGACGTCAGACGCAATTGAAGGACAAATCACATGACGAAGCGCACCAGCGCCAAATACAAGCTCGACCGCCGCATGGGCGAGAACATCTGGGGCCGCCCGAAGAGCCCGGTCAACAAGCGTGAATATGGTCCCGGCCAGCACGGTCAGCGCCGCAAGGGCAAGATGTCCGACTATGGCATCCAGCTCCGCGCCAAGCAGAAGCTCAAGGGCTATTATGGCGACGTGACCGAGAAGCAGTTCAAGAAGAGCTACACGCAGGCCACGCGCATGAAGGGCGACACGGGTCAGAACCTAATCGGTCTGCTCGAGCGCCGTCTGGATGCGGTCGTCTATCGCGCCAAGTTCGCGCCGACCATCTTCTCGGCTCGCCAACTCGTCAGCCACGGCCACGTCTATGTGAACGGCGTAAAGTGCAACATCGCCAGCCGCCTGGTGAAGCCGGGCGACGAGATCACGCTCGGCAAGAAGGCGCAGGAAATGGCGCTGGTCATGGAAGCGCAGAGCCTGCCCGAGCGCGACATTCCCGATTACATCGCGCCGGACGGCGCCGCCAAGGTCACTTACACCCGCGTGCCGACGCTGGACGAAGTGCCCTACCCGGTGAAGATGGAGCCCAATCTGGTGGTCGAGTTCTACTCGCGCTGATCCTGACGCACACCGACCGAAGTCATGGAAAGGGACGGTCCGGCAATGGACCGTCCCTTTTTTCATACGCCGCGTCTGGACGAGTCGCCCAAGCCCAGCCACGAACGCGCAAGGCTTCTACCTTTCACCGCAAAGCGGAGAAGCACCGCGCAAAAGAGAGACGACCGTTCCGACATCCAGAACAAGCCTAGTCAACGAAATGACAATGTTCAGGCGTGCAATGGTCACGATAAGACGAGATGCGTCACGACAATGCTTGATTGAGACCCGCATCAGGTTTAGCGCGAGTGCAATAGAGTGGAGCAACGCAATAAAATGGCGACCCTCGGTTCCGGCTCGGCCGACCTTCTATCTACCGGCGCGCCGCTCCTAGAGACGGGGCGCGCGGCAATCCTGCGGGAAGCGGAGGCACTCGGCCTCCTCGCCGCTTCGCTTGACGAAACTTTCGAGCGTGCCGTTGAGCAATTGCTGGCGACCGAGCGCCGGGTCATCGTCTCCGGGGTCGGCAAGTCGGGCCATGTCGGCCGCAAGCTGAGCGCGACCCTGGCCGCCACGGGCACCCCCTCCTTCTTCCTCCATGCCGGCGAGGCGGCGCATGGCGACCTGGGCATGGTGCAGCCCGGGGACACGCTCGTCCTGCTCTCCAATAGTGGCTTCTCCCGCGAACTGCGCCCGCTCATCGGTTATGCCCGCCGCTTCGGCATTCCCATGATTGCTATTGTCTCGCGCATGAGTTCGCCGCTGGCCCGCGCCGCCGACATCGTGCTGCGGCTGCCGCCCGCGCGCGAGGCCTGCCCGGCGCAAATCGCGCCCACCACCTCAACCACGATGATGCTAGCGCTGGGCGACGCCCTGGCCATCGCCGCCATGGAGCGGCGCGGCGTCACGCGCTCGCAGCTTGCCCTCTGGCATCCGGGCGGCGAGATCGGCAGCCGCTTCGCTCCCATCGAGGCCATTATCGATTGCAGCGAGCCACTGCCGCTGGTGCGCGCGGACGCGCCCATGCGCGATGTCGTCTTCGAGATGACGTCGGGCGGCAAGGGCGTGGCGGCCGTCGTTGACGAGACCGGTGCCCTCATCGGCATCGTCACGGACGGCGACGTGCGTCGCGGCTTCGACCAGGTGCTGACAGCCTGCGCGCGCGACATCATGACGCCAAATCCCGTGACAGTACCCTGCGGCATCACCGTGGAAGAAGTCCTCGCGTTGATGAATGCCCGCAAGATCACGGCGCTGTTCGTCACGCAGGCCGACGACCCCAGCCGGCCGGTCGGGATCGCGCATATCCACGACATCGTGCCCTGACTCACTGATCGGTCGCGCTCGGTTCCGAGCGCATCGTTTACAACAAGGAGAGCTCGCCCGTGTCGGCGTCCGCCCCGATCGCAGCCGCCATCGTCATCCCGGCGCGCTATGGCTCCAGCCGCTTTCCCGGCAAAGCACTGTCGCCCATTCGCGGCGCCGACGGCAGCGTGCGGCCGCTGATCGCCTGGAGCCATGACGCCGCCACGGCCACCGCCCGGCCTCATCCCGTCCATGTCGCCACGGATGATCCGCGCATCGCCGAGGTCGTGCGCGGCTTCGGTGGCCAAGCGCTCATGACGCCGGAAAGCTGTGCCAACGGCACCGAGCGCATCGCCGCCTGCCTTGACCAGCTCCCGGACGCGGAGCTGCTCGTCAATCTCCAGGGCGACGCGCTGCTGACGCCGCCCGCTTATGTCGACGCGCTGATCGACCATATGGCAGCGCATCCGGAGGCGCAGGTTGGCACGGTGGCGGTACGCTGCACCAGCGAGACCTATCGCCATTTGGCGGAAGACGCTGCGCAGGGCCGCGTCGGCGGCACCACCGTGGTGCTCGATGCGGCCGGCAACGCGCTCTATTTCTCCAAGCGCATCCTGCCTTATCTTCCTGCGGGCGCGGAACCGGACGCGGACAATCCCGTCCTGCTCCACCTTGGGCTCTATGCCTATCGGCGTGAGGCACTGCGCTGCTACGCGCGGGCCGGCCCCGCCGCGCTCGAAGCGACCGAGGGTCTGGAGCAGCTCCGCTTTCTGGTGCAGGGCGTGCCCGTCTCCGTCCTCGTCCTGCCGGCGCCGGACCTGCCGCTGGTGGAGGTCAACAATCCCTCGGACGTGCCCATCGTGGAAGAGATCTTGCGCCGGCGAAGGTCGGTCTAGCCATCGCACCATGGGGGAACTCGAGCGCCGCGGACGGCACGACGACAGCAGCGGGACCATCGGACATAGGCGCGCCACCCAAGGCGCTAGATACCGCGCACGCCGCTGCACCCGGCTCGTCCTTTTGTGCCTTTCCCCTGCCCTCCTTGGCGGCTGCACCATCGCGCGCGACATCCTCTATGCGCCGCTTGCCCATTCCACCGTGCCGCCGGTCTGGGCACATGGCGATCCTACCCGCATTGCCGTCACAGCGCCCGGCAACCGGCATGTGGCGGGCTATTACTGGCCGGGCGCTCCGGGTGATCCGGACATCTTTGTCTTCTTCCACGGTCGCCACATGAACGCGCTGACCGGCGCCAAGTTCGCGCAGTACCTGCTCGGCCGGGGCGATGCCGTGCTCGTCGCCTCCTATCGGGGGTTCGGCGACAATCCTGGGCTGCCGAGCGAAAAGGCGATGATGCAGGACAGCCGCGCCTTCATCGCTCAGGCCCGGCGGCTCGCCGGTCCGCAGGCGCGCATCTGGCTGGTCGGCCATTCCATCGGCGGCGGTGTGGCCTTGCAGGCGGCGAACGAGAATGAGAAGGAGAGCGCCGTGAAAGGGGCGTTCATCATCAGCGGCTTCACGCGCGTCTCAGCCGCCGTGCCACGACTGCTACGCGCCTTCGTGCCGGATAAGTGGGATAATCTCGCCGCCGCGCGCGCCGCGCGCTTGCCACTGCTGTTCTTCTCCGGCGGGATGGATCGCTATATCCCTGCCGGGAGCGGCGAAGCCCTGCTGGCGGCCGCCGGCGGGCCGAGCTTACTGCTGGTCAACGCGCAGATGCCGCACAATCCCGATATGACCGTGCTCGGCCCCTGGATCAGTGCCGCTGCCAACGACCTCGGCGCCGGCGCCGAGTTAGATGCGCTGCCCCCACCGCCGTCCGGCTGGGCCATCGCTGCTCGCCGTCCATGAGCGCCGCCGCCCGCCTCCTCTTCGCCGTGCCGCCTTTTCCGGGTGCTAAGCCTTTCGAGGTCGTGCGTCCGGCCGATGCGGCAGCTCCGGCGTCCACCGTCACCCCTGCCGTCCTCATCGCCACGTTGCGCGCACACGGGCTGGGAGAGGCGTTCTGGCTGCCGACTTCAGAGGCGGACTCGGCTTCCCTCGCCGCTGACGACCCTCGCGTTCTGGGCCGGGCCATCGCCGGCCGGCCGGTGACAACGACAGGCGAAGGGCGCTATACCGCGCTCTCCGGCTTCGCACTTGGCGATCCGGGCGGGGAAGCCGCGCTGGAACGGCTGGTGGCGCAGGAGTTGCTGACCGGCATCACCTATTGCAGCCCCTTCACCGGCGAACCGATCGACCCGCTCCAACTTGCCGCCGTCCTTGGCGACTGGCGCGCGCTTATTGCCGCCAACCGACCTATTGCCGCCGCCTTCGGCTTCGCCCGGTGGAAGCAGGATACGGTCGAATCACTGCTCTGGGGCGGCACGCCGGTGCCGTTTCATCCGGCACGCGAGAGCCTGCTGGCGCAGCTTCCGCCCGACTCCACCGTCGCCGTGTGGAAGGCCCGCATCTCTCCCACCTTCCTGGAGCGGCTCGAAAGCGGCCCCTGGCGCCTGCTGGAGGCGGAGGACGGCTTCATCCGCTCCGCCGGTCTTGGCGCCGACTGCGTGCCGCCGCTTTCCATTGTGCTCGATGATCTGGGCGCACATTACGACCCCGCCGGGCCGAGCAGGCTGGAGGCCATGCTGGCGCAGCATGTCTTCACAGAGGAGGAAATCGACCGCGCCCGCGCCCTGCGTGAATGGATCGTGCGCGAGGGCGTGAGCAAATATGGCGTCGGCGCGGCTCGCCCCCTGGAGCGCCCGGGCGGCGCGCGCCGCCACCTCCTTGTCATTGGCCAGGTGGAAGACGATCGCTCCGTCCAGTTCGGCGGGGGCCCGATCAAGTCCAATCTGGACCTTCTTCGGCAGGTGCGCGCGCTTGAACCGGATGCGTTCCTCATCTATCGGCCACACCCGGATGTGGAAGCCGGGCACCGGCGCGGCGCCATTCCGCCCCGCATCGCCCATGAGCTGTGTGATGCCATCGATTCCAAGAGCTCCATCGGCGCGCTCATCGATATGGTCGACGCCGTGCACGTCATCACCTCACTCGCGGGTTTCGAGACGCTGATGCGCGGCAAGCCGGTGACGACGCACGGCACGCCCTTCTTCGCCGGCTGGGGCCTGACGCATGATCTCGCGCCTGTCCCGGCGCGGCGCGGCGTTACGCGTACGCTGGACGAGTTGGTCGCCGCTACGCTGCTGCGCTACCCGCGTTATCTCGATCCGGTGACCAACCTGCCCTGCCCTGCCGAGGTCATGGTCATGCGTTTGCTGTCTGGCAATCGGCGAAGGAATGGTGCACTAGTGCCGCTGCGTAAATTCTTCGGGTGGATGAAGCACGCAATTCAACGACTTTTGGACGTGCGATGAAGTTTCAGCCGATTCCTCACCGGAATTTCCTGTTTTTACAAGGCCCGCCCGGACCATTCTTCTGGCAACTCGCCGAACGCCTCAAATCGCTGGAATGCGGCATTTTCCGCATCAATCTCAATGGCGGCGACGCGGCCGACTGGCCCGGTGAAGCCATCAACTATCGCGGCACCCGCCGCAAGTGGACTCTTTTCCTTGACCGCTTCCTGGTCGAACACGCGATTACCGACGTGATGCTGTTCGGCGACTGCCGGCCTTTGCACATGGCCGCGCATCACATGGCGCAACTGCGCAAGATCGACGTTCATGTGTTCGAGGAAGGCTATATCCGGCCTGACTGGCTGACGCTGGAGCGCAGCGGCGTCAACGGCAACTCCTCGCTCCCACGCGATCCCGCCTGGTATCTGGAGCAGGCCCGCGGCCTGCCGCCCCTCCCCAGCCGGCCGCCCATCACCGCCAGCTTCAAACGCCGCGCACGCGATGCCTTCCGCTATTATTCGCATGTCCAGTTCCGCTGGCCGGCCTATCCCTTCTACCGCTCGCATCGCAGCAGCGCACTGGCGGCCGAGTTTCTCGGCTGGATAATGAAGTTCGCGTTTGAGCGCGCCGCGCGGGCCCGTGCGGAAGACGCCATTGCACGTCTTGGTGAGCAGCCCTTCTTCCTCTTCCCGCTCCAGCTCTCCAACGATTTTCAGATCCGCGAGCACTCGCCCTTCCGCGACATGAACGAGGCCGTGCATTATGTGCTTGCAAGCTTCGCGCGGCGGGCGCCGACCGACGCGATGCTGCTCATCAAGGAGCATCCGCTCGATGCCTCGCTGACCAACTGGCGGCGGCGGATCGACGCACATGCCCGGCGGCTCGGCATAGGCGCGCGGGTCGTCCATATTGCCGGCGGCGACCTTGCCGGACTGGCGGCGCGGACGCGCGGCATGGTCACGGTCAATAGCACCTCCGCCACGCTCTCGCTCGCCGCTGGCGTGCCGACCATCGCGCTCGGCAAGGCGGTCTATAATCTGCCCGGCATCACCCATCAGGGCCGGCTCGACGATTTCTGGCTGCGGCCACAGGCGCCCGATAGCGCGACATTCGACGCATTCCGCCGCGTGCTCTACGATCGCTGCCTTATCTATGGCGGACTCGCGAGCCAGTCAGCGGTGCAAACGCTGGTGGAATCAGCGATTGAGCGGCTGGCCGGCGACCGGGTCAGCCATTGGGCGTCGGCCCCGACGGCAGCGTGAAGCCGAGCTCGGCGAGCCAGGCATCCACCCGCGCGAAATGGGCCCGCCAGGTTGGCGTCGCCCACCCCGCCATGCGGCCGATCTGCGCCGCGCGCGTCGCGCTTTCCGGCCGGGCATAGTCCTCGATCAGCTGCGCCCAGCCCAACCCATCGAGCGGACTGAGATAATCGGGGATTTCGCCGGCCAGCTCGCGAAACACCGTGAGATCACTCGCGATCACCGGCGTCCCAAGCGACAGCGCCTCGACCAGCGGCAGGCCGTAGCCTTCCACGAAGGACGGAAAGAGCAGCGCCCGCGCGCCAGCCATATAGGCCTTGAGCTGTGCATCGTCGCAGCGCGGCAACTCGACGACATGGCCTCGGATCGCCGCGCAACGCTCCAGCATGTCCACTGCTTGCTCGCACTCCCAGCCGCGCTGGCCGATAATGACGAGTTGCGGACAGGATGCGCCGAGGCGCCGCGCCATCTCCGCCCAAATATTAAGAATTAACAAATGATTCTTACGGCCTTCGATGGTGCCCAGCATGACGAAATAGGGCCGTAGGGGAAGGCGACTCTCGACCTCCGCGAAGGTGCCCTTAGGCAGCGTCTGCTTGACGCGCGCCACGCCCAAGGGGGCGACCAGCGACGGGGCCATAGCTTTCCCCGACTCCCGCGCGGCAAACCGTTCCAGATGAACCAGCGTATCATGGCTGTTCGCCACAATGCCGCTGCCCAGCGACACCAGCGCCTTCATGCGCTTCAAATGCTTCTCGGGCTCTCCCGGCCGGCAATATTCGGGATGTGTAAGCGGAATGAGATCATGCACGAAATAGATCGGACGCACGCCTGTATGGCGGACCCATGCCGCATGTCCCGGCCGGTCGAGGCCGGTGTGGCCGACATTGAAATAAACACCGCCCATAAGGGGAGCATCGGCGCGCGAGAACAAGGCACCAGGTCCCAACAGCATCAGCCGGCGCCGCACATCCGCGCCGGGCGCCAGCAGCACTGCAAACAGCCGCTGCGACAGCGCCGAGGATAAAACGCGCGTGACGCCGCGTCGCTGAACGACGGCCCGTGCCCGGTCGCCGAAATGGGCGACATAGGCCAGGCAGGTCCGGTCAATTCCCGTCGGCAGGCGTCGATCCCACGCGCGCCAGATCAGGCGGCTTACATCCAGAAAGACCGGGTCGCCATGCTCGGCCTTATCTTGACCGTTGTGCGTTCTCAGGGCTCGAAAACCCGCTGAATGGAAATGATCGGATAGACCACCTGCGAGACCGCCTGCAGGAATTTCTGGAAATCGGCCAACGGCGAATTCGCGACATAGATCAGGTCCTGATCCTGAATGGGAAAACTCTGCGCCGCGAACAGGGTAGCCGGGTTGCGCAGATCGACGCGATAGATCACCGGCACCTTGCCGTTGTCACTTGTCGGAGGCGCAGGCAGCCCATGCGCCGTGAAAAAGGCCGGATCCTCGAAGCGGAAAATGAACACGCCATGCGGATTGGCCCGCTGATCGGCGATGCCACCAATCCGGCCCAATGCCTGAGATAGGGTCAGCCCCGTGCTCTCGAACGGGACCTCTTCATTGCGAGCCGCCGCCCCCAGCACCGTGAAGCTATATGGCTGGAAAAGCACAGTGACGACATCGCGGGCCTGAAGACGCACATTCTCCCGAGGCTCCCGAATGATCGCGCTCAGGGGCATAGCCGCCACCGTACCGCCACGCGTGATCTGCACCGTCATCTTGCCCACCGGCTGGCGCACGCCGCCCGCACTCGCAACCGCATCCAGGACACGCTCGCCCTTGGGGGTGAGCGGCATCCGGACACTGCTGGCAACATCGCCGACGACAGTCACGTCGGATGTCGAATTGCGCACGATGCGCACCACCACCTGCGGATCATGCGCCTTGCCGGTCAGCCCGCGGCGTATATCCTGCGCAATCGCTTCCGGCGTACGCCCGGCCGCCTGCACCATGCCGACGAACGGCACGCTAATCGCGCCATCCTGATTGACGATCTGAGGGGGCAAGCCGTTATTGCTCCCCGTGCCGACGCCATCCAGAGCACCGCCCCCACCCCCACCGACAGTGCCAGCGCCAGCATAGCCGAACAAAACAGCCGGCGGAGCTTCCCAGACGCCAATGTCGAGGACATCGCCTCGACCTACCACAGCGCCGTAAGGGGCGACCTCGCCGAGCAGGTCCGCAAAGGACTTGGGCGCCTTCGCTTCTCGGAGGCTTCGCGTGAGGCTGTCCGTAACCTCCATCAACTGGACAGGGACATTTTCGACGGCCCCGCCTTGCGAGCCAAAACGCTCAATCTCTCCCAGGCGAGGGCCGCTGCGTGGCAGATTGGAACATGCCGAGAGCGCGACAAGCGCCACCCCCACTCCCATTCCGCGTAAGATACCGCGCCGCATTTTCAACGAGATGGCGCTGCTTCGACCTGGGGTCATCAATCACCCTGCATTTTGCATCATGTCAGTGGCAGGGAGCGGCATGAAGACGTCGCTCACCCGCCTCGTTTCGAGCAGCGGTCTATCCTCCGGCTCGTTCAATGTCATCCGGCAATTTCAAGTCGCCTCGTCAGCCCGGCAACTGGAGAGCACGCCTGGTCAGCTTGCGCCGGACATAGGATCGCAGTGCAGGGTCCCGCCAGCGGCGGCACAGCACCTCCCGCGCCAAGCGCCCGGCCTCGGCGCGGGCGCGTGGCCCGCCATCGGCCAGCAGCACCTCCCGCACATCGAGCAGTTCCCGGACACCGACCTGAGCCCAATCGAGTGTCGAAAAAAAATCAAGAAAGGGGTCCAGTCCCATGACCCACGGCATGTTGAAGACACCATGAAAGCCAAAGGCTGCGCTTCGGCTACCCATCCGTTCACAGGAGAAGCGCGCGGCCAGATCCACCGGCGCAAAGCGCAGGCCATGATCTTCTTCCAGCAGCGCGCGATTGCGATGGCAGATGCCGATGTCTTCGGGGTGGAAAGGCTGGAAGCGCGGATCCCGGCAGGCTTGCAGAAGCCGTTTCGACCGCAGAGAAAAGCCGCCATTCCCAACAGAAAATGGCGCAGGAAACTGCGGCCAGGGTGCTCCCAGATAGTCGCAGGAGAGGAAGTCATCGGTCCAGTTCTCGGGACGCACCGGATAGCCGTCCCACTGAACCAGCATCACGAACGGCGTGGTCACATAGCTATCCAGCCCGGTCTGCACGACGGCAGAATATTCTTCCCGGGATCGTAAGGACGCCACTCCCACGATCCGCATATCCGGGCGCGACGGGATATCGGAAGGCCGATCTGTAACGAACAGAATATCGCCAAATCGGGCACACGCTCGTGCGTGCTCGATCGCCGCCAGCGTCTGCGTCAGAAAGGTCCCCGTGACTGCACAGAGTGTCACGTCCGGAAGATTGAGCACGTGTCTCTCCCGCAATCGGGCATGTGCCCGCAAAGCCTGCTCTCAGCCATCCGCCGCCCTTCGAGCGTTACAGCAAACCACGCCCAGCCAGATGGTCCGTCATCCGCGCGCCAATCGCCCGGGCAGACAGATGTTGCCGGACATACGCCTGGCCACGCGCCGCAATCTCCGCCGCCTTTTCAGGCTCGTCGACAACGGCCCGCATGTGCTGCGCGGCGTGAGCGATATCCGCCTCAGCCCAGACCTGCCCCTCGCCAAAGACATATTGCCCAGGCTCGACCGGCACCAACGTATAATCGACGAGAAAACTGTTGTCCGGCAACGTAAAATCGACATTCCCCGAATAGCCCGTCGCGATCACGGGCTTACCAAGGAGCATGGCTTCCGCCGGTCCCCTCCCGAAGCCCTCCGAACGATGCAGTGACACGAAACAATCGCAGCAATCGAACAGCGCGAGGGACTCGGCCCGGCTCATCGCGCGATTGATGATAACGATCCGCGCATCCCCGCCGATCTCGGCAAGCATGGCCTGCCAGCGCGGGTCCTGCTCATTGCCGTTCATGACCTTGACGACGAGCCCCACTTTCTCCTCCGGCTCAGGGAAAGCGGCGCGGAAGGCGCGGATCGCGGCAATCGGGTTCTTCCGGTCGATATAAGACAGGAAATCGAAGGCAAAAATGAACAGGCGATGTCCATCAGGAAGGCCGAAATGCGACCGCGGCTTCCGATCAAAGACCGGCAGTTCCACGCATTGAGGCATCAGCGTCACGGGCCGGCTCGTCACCCGGGCAAGCGACTCCTGCACAAAGCGCGACGGCGCCCAGATTTCGTCCAGAAGATCGATCGCGGGCACCCAGCCTTCCGGGAAAACCTCCAGCTCCCACGCCCAGAAACCGATATTGTAGCGCTGCTGGAAGAAGCCATGGCCGAAGTGGCAATAGGCATTGAGCATCTGGTCGGCATTGATGTGGAACAGGTTCACCGAGAACTTGTTGCTCTCGGCCAGGGCGACCCGCTCGGCAGGCACTTGCTGTCGGTCCCGCGCGCCGTTGCGATAATCGACAAAGGCAATATCGCAGCCGGTCGTCTGGAACGCGACGGACGTCATCCGCATATGTTCCCCCAGGCTCAGCAGCCCATTGGCATAGCCAACCAGATTGACGCCCGGCTGGGGCTGCTCCGGTGCGGTGGCGGCACGTTGGCCCACCTTCCGGGTAGAGAGCATGATGCCGGCGCGCGTCCATCCGCGCAAAAGCCGTCGCCGCGCCGACAAGGGAAGCCACCGGCCAAAACGCGATGCACGCTCGGCGAGCGCTTTCATGTCGTAAAGCAGCGCAGAGGGTGCGGCGGGGATCTGCCCGTTCACCGGAATCAAAGCGGGCATACGGAATTCGCGCGGCGCTGCATGACGATACCAGCGAATAAAGGCTTCGCGCCCGCGCTCGTCCTGCAAATCGAACGCGCGCTGCAGATCGGGGCGTGCCCGCCAGATCAAATGCATGAGGTTGCTGATCGCCTCCCCTTTGCCGGTCGAAGGCAGGTCCGCCGGGGCGTGAAGGTGATCGATGTGCATATCAGCCCGCGTTCCAGTCAAAAGTCGTCTCGTCCCTCAGAAGCGCCACGGGAGAGGCGCCGGCTACCGGACGCCCAAGCCGAGAAGGCGTTTACGGGCTTTTCGCCAAAGACGATAGGAGAGACTGCGGCCGGCATTGGGGATGGGATCGCGTGCGGCGTCCGGGAGCGGGGCCACGCGGGATTGGCCGATCAACGCCTGCCTTGTGAAGCGCGGATCGAGACCATATTCCCGGCAAGGCGTCGTTTCGAACCAGCGCGTGAAGGCCAGCACGCCCTCGCGCGTCGCCAGATTGAACGCGGCTTGCAGGTCGGGCCGGGTTGCGTGGACATGCTTCATCAGTTCCGTCACAATGCTCCGGCTACGCACAGCCGGCAGATCGACGCGCTGATTGCACATGCGGAGGATGAAATCGGAATCCAGCCTGGTTTCGGCCGGCGCGTGCTGCGGATATCGCTTGCGGTAGAGACCACGGATCGGCCCGGAAAGCCGGATGCCATCCACTTCGTCATAGGCGTAGGGCCGTTTGTGCCCGTCCGCCCAACCATGATCGAGCAGTGCCTGCCGGTAATCGGCGAACAAGGCCCGGGCATCACCCAGATCATCCCAATCGAGCCGCTGCTGATGCTTGGACACCAGCCTGGGCTCGTCAAAGCGCAGGCCGCTGAAATGGAAAAAGACGAGCGGCTCGCCGTTCACAGCCATGGTGCCGTCCGGCCGTGCCTCGACCGTGCGATGGGCGAGGTTCCAATAGGCGACATTATAGCCGGGGTGCCGTAACAGCGCCAGATTCGCCATGAAGGACGGCGCGAAATCGCACCAGCGTTGGTCGGTGAACAGATTGTTCGCCACATCCGAGTAGCACTGGAACTGCAATCGCCGGGCCCACCAGCCAATAAAGTCCAGCGCCTCCTGCTGGCGGGTCATTGCGGCAAAACCGAGATTATAGATGCCGGACTGGAGAATGTCGTGGTCGTCGGGCTTCCGGCCATCCTCAAGCGGCCGCAGTATATGAGGCGTGAGCACCCCGGACGCACCCCCATCCAGTAGCGCTTCTACCTCCGCGAGAGGGCGATACACGAAGATATCCGGGTCGAGATAAATCGCCCGATCAAAGCCCTGCCGCTCCAGCAACCAGCGGAACATGAAGGGTTTGACGGCGGTGTTCAGTTCCATGACATCGTAGCGAAAGGCCATGTCTTGGAACTGCTCGATGCCGATCTTGGACGCGGCCACGATCTGCGCAGGCGCCCCCTCTTGGGAAGCATCCACCGGATGATCGACAATGCAGATGAACCGCTCGAAGCCCGGATTGCTTTCCGCAAGGGAGCCCATCAACGTCCGGGCATAGGCCAGATAGTTATTCGAAACGATCGTAAAAACTGCCGTTCTCAGCATTGGCTTTCCATTAAAACTCGAGATCGAAGGCCGGTTTGCGCCGCCTCGTTCATGCGGACCGACAATCATGCCGGGGTGCTATACGCCATTTTCGTGCGAAGCCCATCACGCGCACGCGAGCTCTGCGCAGAAGCGACATCGCCCCCCATCCCTCCAATTGCATCCACCTCAGGCCGCAGCCCACCGCCGTTCGGCGCTCCTCTCCGTCCCTTCAGCGCCTGTTCCCGACACAGAACTGTCATAGAGATTGCGGCCGAAATCCATATCTTATATCGAATTCAACGTTTCAGAAGAACCTTCTGTGGAGATGTCGTGCCCGTTGCCAGGAAACTGAATCATCTGAAAATCGCGTTCAAGCACAGGCAACTGCGGCCCTATATCGATTCAGCCTTCTATAACGCAGCCTATCCCGACGTTGCGGATCAGCACGTCGACCCGCTTGTCCATTATGTGCTGGACGGGTGGCGCGAAGGACGTGACCCATCTCCTTGGTTCTCCACCACATCCTATCTCGCCCTGCACCGCGATGTCGCGGCGGCAGGTACGAACCCTCTCCTCCATTATATTCGCCATGGTCGCGCGGAAGGACGCGCTCTGGCACCCGATAGGACGCCAAGACCCTTCCAGCCGGCGAAAGACGTGGACCATGTTGCGGCGATGCGGCGGTACATCGCCTTGCGTCACGCGCCAACGCTGCGCTCTGCCGCCCTCGATCTCGACCGGCTTGTGCAAGACATCCTGTCCGCGAGCATCGCCGCGGCAAAGCCCGAACCCATCCTCCCGGCGGATGAGAGCGCATTGACGCTCCACATGGCCGCCGTCCATCATCTGTTTGACCGGGATTATTATCTCGAGAATAATCCGGACCTCCAGCAATCCGACACCGAGCCCCTGGAGCATTATTGCCGGCAGGGGTGGAAGGACCTTCTGAAACCCAATCCGGATTTTGACCTCTGGTGGTATTGGCGCGAACATCTGGACCCCAGGCATGAAACGGTCGATCCGCTCCTCCATTATGCCTTGGTGGGGCTGGATTTAGGCCTCAAAACGAAATCAAGCGGCCCGAAAATCCGCCATGATGGCGGAACGCGCTATGAAGAAGGTCAGCGCATAAGGAGGATATGCCTTTTCGCTGGTTATGATCCCCATGGCGTGATTGATGAATATGTTGTCGAGTATTTGAAAGAACTCTCAAAGTTCGCGGATATATTCTACCTTTCCGATTGCCGGATGCAGGCCGGAGAAACGGCCAAGCTGAACGGCATCGTCAAGCAGGCGTGGCATATTCGCCATGGCGAATATGATTTCGGCTCCTATGCACGCCTCGCCCGCGATCTTGTGGGATGGGAGACCATCGCCCAGTATGACGAGCTGATTTTTGCCAATGACAGCTGCTATCTCGTCAAACCGCTAGGCCCGGTTTTCCAGAAAATGGACGCCCTCACCACGGATTGGTGGGGTCTGCAGGCAACCAAAGGCCTGCTCGACTCCCGCGTGGAAGAGCGCAAGCGTTATCCGGCTGCCATACCCATGGAGATCGTGAAGCGCGACTATCTCGATGTGTTCGAGAAGGATTATAATTACAACTTCTTCATTGGCTCCTATTTTACCGTCTATCGGAAGAACATCCTCTCCGATGAAAGCTTCCAAAATTATATCAACAATATATCCGCACAAGAGAGCAAGTTACGGATTATTAGGAAATATGAAATCGGCCTGTTTCGTTTTTTAAGTGAAAATGGCTATAATTTTGAAACGTTTCTGGATGATCTTCACCCGATTCATCCGATTTATTCGGAAACGGTTTTCGAGTTAATCGAGAGCGGATTCCCTCTTTTCAAGAGACTGACGGTCTCTGAAAATAATTACTTTATAGAAAATCTCGGAAACTGGAAAACCAGGCTGGCTCATGTCGCGCCTGACGCGAATGTGGATGCCATCGAAAGGAACATCCTACGCGTCTCCGATAATGAGCGGCTGTACCAGAATTTTCACGTTCACAGGGACGCCGCCTTCAACCCCATCTACCCGCAATTGCTGAGTGATGCGGATATGGCCGCGCTGGATCTTTCAACCCCCAAGCATGACAATTGGTGGGCCTTCCCTGTCTGCGCCTACGATCACAGCTTCGCCAGCAATGAGCGCGCTGTTTTTGAGGCCGTACGACACGACCCCACGATCAAGAAGATCATATTAACCCGCAGCCGGCACATCGCGCTGGATGGCGAAAATGTGGAAATATACCCGCTAAAGAGCCTGGAAGGGCAGCAAGCTCTTCTCAAGTCCAAAGTGATCTTCATCAAGCACACGCCTATCAATAATGCTTCATACCCCCTTTCCGGGGAGCATCATCACTTCATTGGATTATGGCACGGCATCCCGCTCAAGAGGATAGGATACGCCTCGCTGGATGCGCCGGAGGATAAAAGCGTTCTCATGCGGGAGCACGGGAAACTAACTGCGGTGATCAGTTCCTCCAAAGTCGACACCATGGCTATGGCCGCGGGGTTTTATCCACTCAGCTATAATGACGTCTGGATGACGGGCCTCCCCCGAAACGATTTCATTATATGCCCCTTTGAGCGCTTGCCGGACGATCTGCAGGAGGAAGAGCGCCGCCTGCGGGACTCACTGGGAGGCCGGCGCCTAATTCTTTTTTGCCCCACCTTCCGAAATGGGCGAAACGGCACCGGTTACCTCTTCACAGACGACGAGAAGCAAAGGCTGCACAGTTGGCTGGCTGAAAATAATGCTGCGCTCGGCATTCGCGAGCATATGGCAGATCGCCACCAGATCTATTCGGAGCAGTTACAGGGCCAAAACATCATCGACGTTTCATCGAATATTTATCCAAATATAGAGATATTGTATCGGACATCAGCTTGCTTGATAACAGATTATTCGAGCTGTTTCATAGATTATATTTTGACGGACAAACATGCGATAAGCTTCTCCTACGATCTGGAAAGTTATGAGGAAAGCGAACGCGGCACATTCTACGATCTTGATTTCTGTTTTCCGGGAGACATCTGCCGTGCCTTTGATAGCGTTATCGATTCATTGGAACGAGGAGCCACACGAAACTTCCAAAATGACGATCCCGGTCATGCCTGGAAGAAGCGCCTGTTCTTCGAGTTCGTCGACGACCAAAATTCCGCACGCGTAGTAGGGAAAGTCCAAAATCTGCTCGGAAGGAGCGAGGAATGACCAAGGTCATTACATATGGCACCTTTGATGTGCTTCATCGAGGCCATATCAATTTGCTGAAAAGAGCGAAGGCCTTGGGCGATGAACTTTTTGTCGGCCTATCCAGCGATGAATTCAATATCGGCAAAAATAAAACTTCGGTCCTTCCCTATGACGATCGAAAATGCGTCTTGGAATCGCTTTATTTTGTCGATTTCGTTTTTAAAGAGGAGGAATGGGATCAAAAAATCCCGGATGTTATTAAGTATGGAATTGATATTTTTGTTATAGGAGATGACTGGAAAGGCCATTTTGATTTTTTGAAGCCGCATTGCGAAGTCATATATCTTCCAAGAACACCCGGTGTTTCCACGAGCCTTCTTAAGGAAAAGGTCATCACCATGGGCGGAAGAACATAAGCAAACCCCTTGCAGAGCGATCTCATAGTTACAGCAAGCTGAGTAAATCGCTTCTTTCCAATGCTGAGATCAAAGAGAAGCAGAAACGATCTGCGCCAATTTGGCTTCATCAACCGGGAGTATGAAATTTTCGCTACGTCCCGGGGTAATCATCTGTGGAAGCAGCGCCATAACGGCCTCCACATTGCCGATCGACTTTCTCGCAACCTCTCGCACCGAAAGAATCTCAAGAACCTTTTCCAAGCCATTCAAGAGATCACCTCCTCGAGCAAAGCCCGCCAAAGGAGCAATGGTCTCAAAAATATCCGGTCTTTTTTCGAAAACGTCACGTGCGACAGCCCCCATCGTCACCGCACAAGCCCAACCATGCGCAAGGCCGAAATGGGCCGTCAACGGATAGGACATTGCATGGCAAATCGCGGTGCGCGTGTGACTGATGGATAAGCCCGCAAGCAGACTGGCCTGAGCCAACATTTCGCGCGCCTCGCGGTCCCCAAGAGAGGTGTGAAGCCGTGGAAGCCCCTCCAATGCCAATCCAATCGCATGGCTCGCAAACCCTCGCGTAATCGGCGATGAATGGTGGTTCCATACGGATTCGAATGCCTGGTTCAGCGCATCAAGCCCCGTCGAAAATGTCGCCTCTCCAGGCAGATCGAATGTCAATGCGGGGTCAACAATCGCCATTTCGGGGAAAAGATGAGCACTGGCGAGCGAGAGCTTCTTCTTTGCCTGATGATTCCAGATAGTGGCGAAGGGCGTCACTTCAGAGCCAGTCCCGGCGGTGGTGGGTAAGGCTATGACTGGCACCGCGCTCGTCAGATATCGCGCCGGATCGGCGATCAAGCCCCCCAAATCCCGCTCAGTAACGGGACGGGCGAGCGCCGCAGCGAGCGCCTTGGCCGCATCCATCGCCGAGCCGCCACCAAATGCCAGAACAACATCGATATGTTTGCCCGACAGCCTATCGATCGCTCTTTGCGTTTCCAGTAAGCCCGGATTCTGGACGACATCGTCAACCCAGGAGACGGAAGCAGCGGCCGCAAGCGCTGCCGATAGCAGCGCATCCTCCCCGAACTGCCGGCGCCCCCGGCTCGTGGAGACGATCAAAACTCGCATACCCGCGAGACGAGACTGAAGCGCCTCGCGACTACCCGACCCGAACCGGATCTTCACCGGGTTATAAAAACCCCATCCGTCCATTTCGTTCACGTTTCCAAACGGTTCATGAACAATGCCTTGTTCTCGGCAGGCGTACTCTTCGGGCGCCCCAAATCCGCGCGCGATCCGGGCTGGACCCGAACTTCCAGAAAGTGGCGTCCCGGCCGCTGCGTGGCCGCCTCTACGGCCCGGCGAACATCGGCCTCCGTCTCCAGAGGGCCTTCGACCATGTCATAACCGCACGCTTTGGCGATCCCAGTCAAAGAAACCTGAAAAGCGACGGTCGGCTGACCGCCGACACTATCATGCGCTCCATTGTTCAGAACAACATGCACGATGTGACCGCGATCCGACGCGCCTATCGACGCCAGCCCCCCCATATGCATCAGCACGGCGCCGTCCCCGTCAAGGCAGACCACCTGCAAATTTGGCCGGGCTGAGGCAATACCCAGCGCGATCTGGGAGGCATGCCCCATCGAGCCGACGGTCAGAAAATCACCTGACCGGTCTTGTTCAAGATTAATGCGTTGCTCGTAAAGCTCGCGGGAAATCATCCCCGTCGTGGCGACAATGACAGCCGATTTGGGCAGCGTTTCCGCAACGAGCGCAATGGCCGCTTCACGCGTCAGCCATGACTCGGGCGCTTCTCTCGCAGGCCGCTTTGCCTCGGCCTTCCCAAAGGAGCCCTTGTGCACCAGCAATACAACCGGAGCGCTGGTTTCCCGTGCTGTCCGTACCGCCCAGCGCGCGGCTTCGAGGGCCCCGCCTTCATCGCCATCCAGAACCCGGACGGGATACTCCATGGCGCCCAACAAGGCCGGCATGACGCGCCCTTGCTTCACATGCTGAGGCTCATCCTTGACACCGGGCGCCCCGCGCCAGCCAATCATGATGACAGCCGGCACACCATAAACCTCCCGGTCCGCGAGGGACAGGAGAGGGTTGATGGCATTTCCCACCCCCGAATTCTGCATATACACGAGCGGCACATTTCCCGTGGCCAGATAGTATCCGGCCGCCAGACCGACAGCCGATCCTTCATTCGCAGAAATGATGTGCTTCTCTGGCGGCAGGACGGCATCTACATAAGCGCAGAACTCCTTCAATAACGAGTCCGGCACGCCCGCCAGAAACCCTACGCCTTCAGCGGCCAACGCCTCGTAAAATGCTTTTGGTGAAATCGTCATTTGGTCCCCGGGATCAGTTCGAGAATGTCCTTGATCGGCATCATACGGGCATCGCATTCCGCAGAGCGCCCATGCTCCAGGATCGAGCGCGCCGTTTCCACCATCGCGGGATAGGCGGAGCGGAGCAACTGGTTGGCATAGATCACGACATTGACGCCGTGTGCGGCCAGTTCGTCTTCCGTGACGCTATTGTAGCTTGAAGGGACAGCGACCAGAGGTTTGCGATTGGGAAGCTCATTGTACCGCGCACAGAACGCGAAGACCTCGTCAGGCGTCTTGTCGCGCGAATGGATCATGATGCCATCGGCACCCGCCGCAAGGAATGCCTGCGCACGTTCCATGGCGTGGTCCACACCCAATCCCAGGATAAGACTTTCGAGGCGAGCGATGATCATGAAATCATCCGTCTGCTGAGCAGCCTTGCCCATCTGGATCTTGGTCGAAAACGCTTCGATGCTGTCGAGCGTCTGCTCGACGTCGGTGCCGAACAGCGAATTCTTCTTCAGCCCGGTCTTGTCCTCGATGATGACGGCCGAAACGCCAAGGCGCTCCAAAGTCCGTACAGTGAACTGGAAATGCTCCGGCTTCCCGCCCGTATCGCCATCATAGATCACCGGCTTGGTCGTGACCTCGAGCACTTCATTGAGCGTGGTCATGCGCGCCGACGTGTCCACCGCTTCGATATCGGGCTTTCCCTTCGCGGTGGAATCCGTGAGCGACGAGGCCCACATGCCGTCGAATTCCTTCCGCCCCGCCGGCGTCTGAATGCCCATCTTTTCGATGATCAGGCCACTCAGCGCGTTGTGCAAATCAAGAAAGCGGACAATTGGCCGGGCATTCAACAGTCGACGCAAGCTCGCGCGCCGAATATCCGGAGTAGTCCCGATTTCCCGCATGGCATTGTGCAGCTGTGTTGAAGAAATGCCGGGCGTATAGGGCACTTCGACCAGTTCCCCGCCCCACTCGGCCAGTGCGTCGATCACCGCCTGACGCGTCCCCGCCTGCACACCCTCTCTCCAGTCATCGCCATGGACGACGATATCGGGCCGGTATTCCCGGAGGTTGGGAACATAATCGAGCGTCGACTGTGGCACGACGCGGCTTACGCCCTTGATCTGACTGACTACATCTGCGCGCTGCTGCCAATTCATGAATGGTATGCGCTTATAGCTCGCAATGGCCTCGTCCGTCAGAAGGCCTACCGTCAGTTCCCCGAGCCCGGAGGCGTGGCGGATCACATTCATATGCCCCGGATGCACCAGATCCGCGCTCATGCCGATATACACTGATTTCACTCTGTCATTCCTCACATCTGACTCACAAGCCGTTGCTACTTGCCCCGGGATGGAGTTAAGCCGCTCCACACATTTGCTCTTCCACCGATAAGCGATACACACAAGCGTCTTATGAGCAGCCAGCCCCTCCATTTAAATATGACCTGCCTGCCAGCAGCTTTCTCGGATCGGCCTGGTCTGCGCCTGCCCGATACCGGCCCAAACGTGTCCACACCGCCGAGTGCTTGATATGTCGAATATATTATCTAAAACTCTCAATATTTTCAAAAATGTGCGAAATACTGATGAAAATAAAGATGTAATAGAAAACAAATCGACCAATGTCGTTCTTTACACAAGATTTACGCCCGGCGGTAAAACCGCCCTCTCATCATTTCCAGACGGGGACGAACTCCGGTTCGTTCATGTAGACCACTCCGAGGTGGGGCCTGAACAAAATTTTATTGAGATCGCCCGCAAGGATGCTCAGGCCAAGGACATTGTTGTTGCCTTGGCCAATCGTGGCTTCATGGCATACGCGTTGCGCGAAGGGACGACATCATTCGTGCATCATCAACGCCTTCCTACACTGTGGAACAAGGTCAAGGATGGCGATTTCAAAGTCGATCAGAATGGCCTGATCTACAGTCTCCAGAGTCCGTTGAACGACCATCCTGTCAAACATCTTCTCGTGGTGTTTTCTTCCATGGCGGGGAAAATATACACCGCCAGCATGATGCGGCATTTCGAGCAGAATTTTTCGACTGCCCAGAAATACATGCCCGCAGGCACCGCAGTGCTGCGCATCGCGGACTTGGGCGGCGTTGTCGGCGGGTGGTATATGAACACCCACGCGCTGCCGGACAATGAAGCCCATATCCAGGCGTTGATCGCACGAATAATCGACCGGGCAGGCATTTCCCGGGAAGACACGGTTTTCTATGGCGTTTCGAAAGGCGGCTCGGCCGCGCTTTACCATGGCCTGCTGGGGAAGTACCGCGTCGTCGCGATTGATCCGATCCTGGCCGATGAGCATTACGTTAAAATGCACCGGGATTCCCACTTCACGATTGGGGTATTCCCGAAGGACAAGCTGGACAAGTTCAGGGAGCTCTCGGCGGCGATCGATCCCGAGAGGATCGCGCCAACAGCCATCATTTGCTCACAAAGGTCGCCGCAGTTCCCTTATATTACCAGCGTGCTCGGCAAGGCATTGAATGACCGTATCGCCTTCTTCAACAGCCTGAACCCGGATATCAAGCTGCATCCGGATGTCAGTCCGAAAACGCTGAATGTGGCCGTCATGGCAATGAACATGCTGTTTTACCGCATGCCCATGCCAGCCGGAATGCATGTGGTGGACAACATTGATGGAGTTGACCCGCAGGCACGCGACGTCATTACACGTGCGGAAGCGGCAATCCGGGAGCCGGCGCCGAAAAGTGAGGCGGACAGGAATGCCTGGCAAGTGAAGTTGGCGGGCCTGCAGCAGGAATTGCAGCCATGGTTGGCCTCTGCACCCTGCCGCCTGGAAGCGACATGGTGCATGGCGCTTCTTGCAGAAGGTCGCAAGAATAACCCTGAAGCATTGATCCACTGGAAGGATTTGCTGGCCTGGATCGATGACGGGGGCCTGCCGGCGCCGAACTCGAGGCGTGCGGCTTATCGTGTGGACGCGATTGTGGGGATTGCGCGCCTGTTGCGCGTGAAGGGCCTGAAAGGCGACATACAAGAAGCAAAGAGACTGATATCGCCCCTGAAGGATGAGGATCGGGGGGTAAACTCATCCGTAGCGACGGAGCGCAAACGGATCCTGGCTATAGAGTCGCGCCTGACGTCGATCGAGAAAACCAAGCGTATTCGCGATTCTGTCAAATCCGGGCGTGAAGTGAGCGAGGTAATACCTGTTATCAGTGCGTGTTTGCGCGAAGCGGGGCAGCCTGATCTGTATCAGCATGATGAGTTGGAGACGTTGATTTGCAGTGCTTATCAGACAGCGCTGCGCTTTCCCAAAGCCGGGCCGATCGATGGCCTGATCACAGACCCCTATCTGAACTATCGAAAATATCATAGCGAACGCCCCGGGAATGGTGCAGCAAAGCTTGTATTTGCAGCGGGGTTCGGATGGTCCGGATCAGGGGCCGTGGTTGATTTCCTGTGCTCCCATGAAGGTGGCAACCTGGGGGGATGCGGGCGTGAGTTGGCGCTTTTCAGGGGGACAACGGGGTTTCCTTCGCTAACCAGCATATTTGATGGCGTGCGAGGGACGGTTGACCCGCAAACGTTCATGGAGTTCTTGCTCGGGCCTGCGGTGCTGGGGCTGTACTTACCGGAAGTGAACGCCGCCGGATGGCGTAACAAAAGTTTGTTCAAGGCCAATCTGGATGCAAAAAATGACCGATCCGCGCTGATGCGGGCATGCGATGATTTGCTCAGGGACTTGAGTGACGTCACTGGTGATGATCCGCAACGCACATATGACCAAGTAATGTGGAGCTTGGCGACGTTTGCTGGTAACGGTTTGCGCGCATTAGGGCCGAAGGATAGCCAATGCGTCATTTTCAGTAACTGCATTCCTTGTCACAATATGCGGAATATAGCGTTGTTCCCCGGGGCGACCAATATTGTCGTCAGGCGTGATCCGCGCGACCAGTTTGTAGCGCGTTATTACGAAGCGCCAGTGAATGACGTGCTCTCGGCGGATGCGTTCATCGACTTGCTTCAAACGCGCTATCATGATCTGGAGCGTGTAGTGAACGCGCTTGATCTCCGAGATCGCATCATGGAGGTCAGATTCGAGGATTTCATTCTGGATTCATCCGTTCGAGAGAAAATCCTTCTTGATCTCCATATCGATCCAGTGAAGCGACCAGGCGCATCGGTGTTCGATGCTTCAGCATCCAGTAAGAACGTCGGCATCTATAAGAATTTCCCGGATCAGAGCGCGATTAAGAAAATTGCCAACACATTTCCAGAATATTTGCATCGCGGTCTATAATTCTAAAAATATTTGGATGTATTTTTAATAACTTGAATAATAGTCAGGCCGATAAGTATATGGATGGAAAAAAATCGACCAAGACAGTTCTTTATACGAGATTTACACCTGGAAGCAAAACTCCTTTATCAGTATCTCCAGACAGTGACGAACTCCGGTTCGTTCATATAGACCATTCCGAGGCTGGGCAGCCCGGAAAGAATTTTATTGAGATCGCCCGCAAGGATGCGCAGGCCAAGGACATTGTTGTTGCCTTGGCCAATCGCGGATTCATGGCATATACGTTGCGTGAAGGTGGGACGACATCATTCGTGCATCATCAACGCCTTCCTACACTGTGGAACAAGGTCAAGGATGGCGATTTCAAAGTCGATCAGAATGGCCTGATCTACAGTCTCCAGAGTCCGTTGAATGACCATCCTGTCAAATATCTTCTCGTGGTGTTTTCTTCCATGGCGGGGAAAATATACACCGCCAGCATGATGCGGCATTTCGAGCAGAATTTTTCGACTGCCCAGAAATACATGCCCGCAGGCACCGCAGTACTGCGCATCGCGGACCTGGGCGGCGTTGTCGGCGGGTGGTATATGAACACCCACGCGCTGCCGGACAATGAAGCCCATATCCAGGCGTTGATCGCACGAATAATCGACCGGGCAGGCATTTCCCGGGAAGACACGGTTTTCTATGGCGTTTCGAAAGGCGGCTCGGCCGCGCTTTACCATGGCCTGCTGGGGAAGTACCGCGTCGTCGCGATTGATCCGATCCTGGCCGATGAGCATTACGTTAAAATGCACCGGGATTCCCACTTCACGATTGGGGTATTCCCGAAGGACAAGCTGGACAAGTTCAGGGAGCTCTCGGCGGCGATCGATCCCGAGAGGATCGCGCCAACAGCCATCATTTGCTCACAAAGGTCGCC